>VFQQ010000232.1_pt1 | contig 133993 bp, 119 predicted proteins | sample 3512341 | NCBI WGS metagenome assembly VFQQ01 (sample SAMN10412373, study PRJNA504923) | tailings metagenome | isolation source: Relicate 2 Philex TSF1 revegetated site | place: Philippines: Tuba, Benguet | collected 2017-08-29 | reverse complement strand
CGACGTGGGATCCGTCGCTTCATAGCGCTTGACCGTCAAGACGGTTGCTCAGCCGCTCCAGCGCCCGCCGCTGCAGCGGTCCAGGCCGGCCAGGTCGGGCCGGGTCCGCACCTGCTCGAAGCCGCGTGCCGCCAGCAGCGCACGCACCGCAGCGCCCTGGTCGTGGCCATGCTCCAGCAGCAGCCAGGCACCGGGCAGCAGGTGGGCCGGGGCGGCGCCGATGATCGTGCGCAGCGACTCCAGCCCGTCGGCCCCGATCCCGGGTGACGCGGTGGCCGGCACCAGCGCCCCGAGGGGCTCGTGCCGCAGCGCCGCCAGGTGCAGGTCCCCGGCGGCCACGTAGGGCGGGTTGGACAGCGCCAGCGCAAAGCGCCGGCCGGCCAGCGGCGCCCACCAGTCGCCCTGCACGAACGCGAGGTCCAGCCCCAGCGCGGTGGCGTTGCCGCGCGCCACGGCCAGCGCCTCGGCGCTGGCGTCGGTGGCGGTGATCTCGACGGCGTGACCGGCTGCAGCCGCCGCATGCGCCAGCGCCAGCGCCACGGCGCCGCTGCCGGTGCCCAGGTCGACGACGGGCAGCGGGCCGCCGTCCATCGGCCGCGGGGCATCGGCTTCGGCCAGGCCGTCCAGCCCCCACTGCACCAGGTGTTCGGTCTCGGGCCGCGGGATCAGCACCGCCGGCGTCACCTGCAGGCGCAGGCCCCAGAACTCGCGCCAGCCCAGCAGGTAGGCCAGCGGCTCGCCGGCAGCGCGGCGCTGCAGCTGCGCCGCCAGGGCCTCGGCCGCGGCGGCAGGCAAGGGCTGGTCGTCGTGGGCCAGCAGCCAGGTGCGCGGCCGCTCGCACAGCTGCTCCAGCAGGGCCAGCGCGTCCAGCCGCGCCACGCCCAGGCTGCGCGCCAGTGCCAGCGCATGGCCCGGGGTCTGCGCGGTGAGCGCGCCCGGCATCAGCCGCCGGCCTCCAGCAACGCCAGCTGCTCGGCGGCGCGCGCCGCCTGCAGCGCGTCCAGCACGTCGTCGAGGTCGCCGTCCATGATCGCCGACAGCTTGTACAGCGTCAGGTTGATGCGGTGGTCGGTCAGCCGGCCCTGGGGGAAGTTGTAGGTGCGGATGCGGTCGCTGCGGTCGCCGCTGCCGACCAGGCTCTTGCGCGTGGCGGCCTCGGCGGCGGCGCGCTCGCTGCGCTCCTTGTCGCGCAGGCGCGCCTGCAGCACGGCCAGCGCCTTGGCCTTGTTGCGGTGCTGGCTGCGGTCGTCCTGGCACTCGGCGACCAGGCCGGTCGGAAGGTGCGTGACGCGGATCGCGCTGTCGGTCTTGTTGACGTGCTGGCCGCCGGCGCCGCTGGCGCGGAAGGTGTCTATGCGCAGCTCGGCCGGGTTCAGCGTGATCTCGTCGGCGGCGTCGGGCTCGGGCAGCACGGCCACGGTGCAGGCGCTGGTGTGGATGCGGCCCTGGTTCTCGGTGGCCGGCACGCGCTGCACGCGGTGGCCGCCGCTCTCGAAGCGCAGCCGGCCGTAGACGGCGTCGCCCTCGACGCGCAGCACCAGCTCCTTGTAGCCGCCCAGCTCGGCCTCGTTCTGGCTCAGCACCTCGCTGCGCCAGCCGCGGCGCTCGAAGTAGCGCAGGTACATGCGCGCCAGGTCGCCGGCGAACAGCGCGCTCTCGTCGCCGCCGGTGCCGGCGCGGATCTCGACGAAGGCGTTGCGCGCGTCGTCGGGGTCGCGCGGCAGCAGCGCCGCCTGCAGCTCGCCGTGCAGGCGCTCGAGGTCGGCCTCGGCCTGGGCGATCTCGTCGCGCGCCATCGCCGCCATCTCGGGGTCCTCGTCGGCCTGCAGCAGCGCGCGCGCGGCGTCGCGGTCGGCCTCGCGCTGGCGGTAGCGGGTGTAGCGATCGACCAGCTCGCGCGCCTCGGCCTGCTCGCGCGACAGCGCGCGCCAGCGCTGCTGGTCCTGCGCCAGCTGCGGGTCGGCCAGCGTGGCGTCGAGCTCGGCCAGGCGCATCGAGAGGCGTTCGAGCTGGTCGCGCAGGCGAGGGGTCATGGGTCGGTCTGGGGGCAGGGCGGTGGGCGACGGGGCCGGCGGCGCCGGCCATGGTGCGCGGCGCGATGGCGCACACGCGGCGGCGACGTCGCCGCTAAGGCTGCCCGTTGCCGTCCGGCCGGCGCGCGCTGCCGCGCAGGAACAGGCGTTCCACGGTGTCGGCCAGGCGCTCGCGCTCGGGCCCGTCGGCGGCATGCAGCTCGGCCAGCGTGCCGTGCAGCAGCTTGGCCGTGATGCCCTTGGACAGCGCCTGCAGCACCTGCTCGGCGTCGTCGCCGCGGGCCAGCTGGCGCCGCGCGCGGGCGATCTCGGCGGCAGCCCAGTCGTCGGCCTGGCGGTGCAGGGCCTGGATGAGCGGCACCGCGGCGCGCTGGTCCAGCCAGTGGCTGAAGCTGAGCACGCCGGCGGCGATGATGGCTTCGGCCTGCTCCACCGCGGCCTGGCGCCGCGCGCCGGCGGTCTGCACCAGGGCCGAGAGGTCGTCGACCGTGTACAGGTAGACGTCGGGCAGCTGCGCCACCTCGGGCTCGATGTCGCGCGGCACCGCCAGGTCGACCATGAACATCGGGCGGTGGCGGCGCGCCTTGACGGCGCGCTCCACGGCCCCCAGGCCGATGATAGGCAAGGTGCTGGCGGTGCAGGAGATCACGGCGTCGAACTCGTGCAGCCGCGCCGGCAGGTCGGACAGGCGCAGCGCCTCGCCGCCGAAGCGCGCCGCCAGCTGCTCGCCGCGCTCCAGCGTGCGGTTGGCCAGCGCCATCGCCTTGGGGCAACGCGCCGCGAAGTGCGTGGCCACCAGTTGGATCATCTCGCCGGCGCCGACGAACAGCACGCGCACCTGGCGCAGGTCCTCGAACAGCTGGGCCGCCAGGCGCACCGAGGCCGCGGCCATGCTGATCGAGTGCGCGCCGATCTCGGTGGCGGTGCGCACCTCCTTGGCCACGGCGAAGCTGCGCTGGAACAGCTGGTGCAAGGTGCTGCCCAGGGTGCCGGCCTCGCCGGCCAGGCGCACGGCCTGCTTCATCTGGCCGAGGATCTGCGGCTCGCCCAGCACCATCGAGTCCAGCCCGGCGGCGACGCGGAAGGCGTGCCGCGCCGCCTCGTGGTTCTCGCGCACGTAGCTGTGCGCCTGCAGCTGCGCCGCCGGCACGCCGGCGCGCTCGCTCAGCCAGTCCAGCATCGGCGCGGCCAGCGCCGGCGTGGCGTCGCGGCCGGCGGCCAGGTACAGCTCGGTGCGGTTGCAGGTGGAGACCAGCGCCGCCTCGCTGGGCGCCAGCGCGGCCAGGCGCTGGCGCAGGCCCAGCAGCGCCGGCACATGCTGCTCGGGCGCAAACGCCACCTTGCCGCGCAGCTCCAGCGGCGCGGTGGTGTGGTTGAGGCCGAGGGTGATGACGCTCACGGCAGAATTGTAGGGACCGGGGCCGCCGCCCGCGGTCCGGCGCGCCGGGCCCTGTCCGTTCATCGGCCATTGCGCCGGGCGCTTGACAGGCCCCGACCCAGCCCGGGCCGCCGCCCCGCCGACCACCCACCTCGCACGCTGCACGCCATGGGCCCGCTGGACGCCGCCAACCACCTGCTGAACCTGTTCGCCGTGCCGCTGCTGCTGGCCGGGCTGGCCGCCGGGCTGGCCAAGCTGGCCTGGCGGCGCGAACTCGCCGCGCGGCGCTGGTGGGCGCTGGCCTGGCCGGCGGCGCTGGCCGGCGCGGTGGTCACCGTGGCTTCGCTGGCGCTGTGGGGCCGCGACGGCACGATGGCCGGCTACGCGGTGCTGGTGGCGGTCAATGCCGGCGTGCTGTGGTGGCGGGGCTTCGCCCGCCGCCGCGGCGCCGGCCGCCGCGGCCGCGGCTGAGCGGCCCCCGCCGGAGCCGGCGCCCAGCCCCTGCCGCCGCCCCCTGGCGGGCTGGCGCCCGGCGTGGCGTGGCCCTGCGCCGCCGCCGCTGCTGCGGGGTCGGATTTCACCGACCCCGGCTTAGGCGCGCGCCGACCCGGCGCTCCGCACCCGCCGACTGACCGGCCCGGGGGGGCGTGACGAAGATTCCTCACGCGGCGCCATGCCAGTGTCCGACCGGGCCCTCCACCGCCGCCGTAACCCCCTTACAGACCCAACCCCCCTTCGGAGAATCCATGGCCCTGGTCAAGCACCCTGTCGACAAGACCGCCAACGGCGTCGACCATGCCGTCGTCAACGGCGCGCTCAACGGCTCCCTGCATCACGCCCCCAGCGCCGGCAAGCCGGCCGCCGGCAAGGCCGGCGCGCACCGCGACGCCGACGCCCAGCGCCGCAAGGCGCGCACCCTGGCCAAGCAGCAGCAGGCCGCCGAGCGCGTCGCCTCGGCCACCACGCAGCTGTCCAGCGGCATCACCGAGGCCGCCTCGGCCGCCGAGGAACTCAAGCGCGCGATGGACCAGATCGCCGCCGGCGCCGAAGAGGCCTCGGGTGCGGCGCAGGAGTCGCTGCGCGCCGTCAACCGCGTCACCGACGCGCTGGCCAAGACCAAGACCAACGCCGCCGAGTCGCGCACCAAGTCCGAGACCCTGCAGACCCTGATCGGCGGCGTCGGTGCCGCCGTGGCCGGCACCGTGGTCAACGTCGGCGCCGCCGCCGAGCGCCAGGCCGGCTCGGTCGGGCTGGTCAAGGAGCTGGAGCGCCAGGCCGCCAACATCGGCGAGATCGTCAAGGCCGTGGTGCGCATCGCCGACCAGACCAACTTGCTGGCCCTGAACGCCGCCATCGAGGCCGCCCGCGCCGGCCAGCATGGCAAGGGCTTCGCCGTCGTCGCCGACGAGGTGCGCACGCTGGCCGAGACCAGCGAGAAGAGCGCCCGCGAGATCGAGAACCTGGTCGGCCAGATCCAGTCCGAGGTGCAGACCATCAGCGAGGGCATCAACGCCTCGGCCACCGCGGCCAAGGGCGAGGTCGAGAAGGGCCGCGTGATCTCCGAGCAGCTGGGCAACATCCGCGACGAGATGGTCGTCGTGGTGCGCGGCGCCACCGAGATCGCCGCCGCCGCCGCGCAGGCCGACCGCGCCGCGATCGAGGCGCAGAAGGGCGCCGAGGCCATCGCTGCCGCCGCCGAGGAGCAGTCCTCGGCCTGCGAGGCCTCGCTGAAGATGGTCAACGAGTAGGCCAGCGCGCTGTCGCAGAGCGAGCAGGCCTCGCAGGACCTGTCGGGCCTGGCCGAGGAGCTCAAGACCAGCACCGACATCAGCAAGAGCGCCGAGGAAGTCGCCTCGGCCTCCGAGGAGCTGAGCTCGGCGGTGCAGGAGATCAACCGCGCCTCGGCGCAGATCATGTCCTCGCTGGGCCAGATCTCCGGCGGCGCGCGCCAGCAGGCCGCCGCCGCGCAGGAGTCGGCCGCCGCGGTGACGCAGATCGACGAGGGCGCCAAGGTGGCGCTGGCGCGCTCCACCGAGGCGCTGAAGGCCTGCGAGTCGGTGTCGGCCGCCGTGGCGCAGAACCGCAAGGCGGTCGAGCAACTGGTCGAGGGCATCCTGGGCGCCGTCGCCGAGACGCGCAAGAGCCGCGACCAGATCAACAAGCTGGAGCTGATCAGCCGCAAGATCGACAAGATCGTCGACGCCATCACCACGGTCTCTATCCAGACCAACATGCTGGCCGTCAACGGCGCCATCGAGGCCGCCCGTGCCGGCGAGTTCGGCAAGGGCTTCGTCGTCGTCTCGACCGACATCCGCAACCTGGCCCATGACTCGAGCGAGAACGCCGAGCGCATCAAGGACATGGTCAAGTCGGTGCAGGACCAGATCGGCACCGTGCGCCGCGACCTCGAGGAGATCGCCACCGCCGCCGCCACCGAGGTCGAGAAGACCAAGGCCATCACCGGCAACCTGGTCACCGTGACCACCGACGTCGGCGAGGTGCTGGCCGGCAACAAGGAGATCGCCGACGCGGCGACCCTGGTCAGCCAGATGATCAACGAGGTCAAGAAGGGCGTCGACCAGGTGTCGGCCACCGCCGCGCAGGCCGAGACCTCGGTCAACCAGGCCTCGGTCGCCGCCAAGCAGCAGTCGCAGGGCGCCGAGGACCTGGCCGCGGCGATCGAGGAGATCGCCTCGCTGGCCGACGAGCTGCAGAGCGCCTGAGCGCGCACCACCGCCAAGGAGCTTGCATGAGCGAAGTGCTTGAGAGGCCGGCGGCGGCTGCCGCCGGCAGCAGCCGCGCGGCCGATGCCGACGCGCGCCAGTACGTGACCTTCCGCGTCGGTGACGAGGTGTTCGCGGTCGAGATGGCCCCGGTGCAGGAGATCATCCGCGTGCCCGAGCTGATCCGCGTGCCGATGGCGCCGCCGGCGCTGAAGGGCCTGGCCAACCTGCGCGGTACGGTGCTGCCCATCGTCGGGCTGCGCGACGTGTTCGCGATCGAGGCGCGGCCGCACGACGACGCCACCCGCGTGCTGGTGGTCAACCTGGGCACGCCGGTCGGCTTCATCGTCGACCAGGTGGCCAGCGTGATCACCGCCAACGCCGACCAGATCGAGGACGTCGGCCGCATCGAGTCGACGATCAACTCGCGCCTGCTGCTGGGCGTGCTGAAGAAGGTCGGCGGCCACGAGATGGTGATGGTGCTGGACTTCAAGCGCCTGCTGGACGAGCAGTTCGCCGGCATGTCGCTGAAGGCGCGCGAGATCGCCGCCGCCGGCGCGCTGGCGCAGGGCGAGACGGCCGAGCGCCGCGCCGGCGCCGCCGCCGACGAGCTGCAGCTGGTCAGCTTCGTCGTCGCGCAGCAGGAATACGCGATCGGCATCGACCATGTGCAGGAGATCGTGCAGGTGCCGCCCGACATCGTGCACGTGCCCAACACGCCGGGCCACGTGGTCGGCGTGATGACGCTGCGCACGCGGCTGCTGCCGCTGGTCAGCCTGCGCAGCATGTTCGCGCTGCCGGTGCAGCCGCTGACCGACCAGAACCGCATCGTCGTGATTTCGATGGGCGGCAGCGGCGACGCCGAGGCGCCCGCCGTCGGCGTGGTCATGGACTCGGTGAGCGAGGTGCTGCGCGTGCCGACCTCGGCCGTCGAGGGCCTGTCGCGCATCCTCAGCCAGGACAACCGCCTGGCCGAGATCCACTCGATCTGCCGGCTCGACGCCGGCAAGCGCCTGGTGTCCATTCTTTCGGTGCAGAAGATGTTCGAGAACCAGACCGTGCAGCAGGCGCTGCAGGCCACCGCCGGCCAGGGTGACGAGGCCGCCGCCGGCGCCGCCGCGCAGGCCGACGACGGCCGCGCCGACGACGAGGCGCAGATGGTGGTGTTCCGCCTGGGCAGCGAGGAGTTCGGCGTGCCCATCCTGTCGGTGCAGGAGATCGTGCGCATCCCCGAGCAGCTGTCGCACGTGCCGCGTGCGCCGTCCTTCATCGAGGGCGTGATCAACCTGCGCGGCGCGGTGCTGCCGGTGGTCGACCTGCGCCGCCGCCTGGGCCTGGAGGCGCGCGAGCGCAACGACCGCCAGCGCATCATGGTCTTCACCATCCAGGGCACGCGCACCGGCTTCATCGTCGACGCGGTGACCGAGGTGCTGAAGATCGCCGACCGCCACATCGAGCCGGCGCCGCACCTGTCGGCCGAGCAATCGCGGCTGATCCGTCAGGTCGCCAACCTCGAGAAGGCGCACCGGATGATCCTGCTGATGAGCGTCGACCAGATGCTCGACGCCGATCAGCTGCAGGCCGTCGACGCGGCCGTCGCCGCCTGAGCGCGGAGGCCCCGATGGCCGGCCGTCCGATCCGCATCCTGGTTGTCGACGACTCGGCGCTGATGCGCCGCCACCTGGTCACGCTGTTCCGCGAGGCCGGGGGCTTCGAGGTCGAGACGGCGCGCCACGGGCTGGAGGCGCTGGAGGCCAACCTGCGCTTCGAGCCCGACGTCGTGACGCTGGACATCAACATGCCGGAGATGGACGGGCTGACCTGCCTGTCGCGGCTGATGAGCGACCGGCCCTGCCCGGTGGTGATGCTGTCCTCGCTGACCGAGAAGGGCGCGCTGGCGACGCTGGAGGCGATGGCGCTGGGCGCCGTCGACTACCTGCCCAAGCCCAGCGGCACGATCTCGCTGAGCATCGACGCCATCCAGCGCCAGCTGCTGGAGAAGGTGCGCGTGGCCGCCGGCGCCAAGGTGCGCATCAGCAAGGGCCTGACGCGGCGTCTGCGCGAGCAGAACGAGCGCGCAGGGCGCGCGCCGCGCGGCGTGCCGCCGCCGGTGCCCGGGCCGGCGCCGCGGCGGCTGCCGCGGCCGCTGCCCGGCGCCGCCGGCGCGCCGCTGCCCGGCCTGGTGCTGGTCGGCGTGTCCACCGGCGGGCCGCGCACGCTGGAGGAGATCCTGCCGCTGCTGCCCGCCGACTACCCCTACCCGGTGGTGGTGGCGCAGCACATGCCCTACGGCTTCACCGGCGCGCTGGCGCGGCGCATGGACGGCATCTGCCAGCTCAACGTGGTCGAGCTCGAGCGCATCTGCGACCTCGAGCCCGGCACCGTCTACATCGCCCGCGGCGACGCCGACCTGTCGATCATCCGCCGCGGCGACCGCATCGGCGGCATGCCGCGGCCGGCCTCGTCGCAGTACCTGTGGCACCCCTCGGTCGAGGGCCTGGTGCGCAGCGCCGCCGAATGCCTGCCGCCCGAGCGGCTGATCTGCGTGCAGCTCACCGGCATGGGCGACGACGGCGCCAGCGCGATGGCCGAGCTGCACCAGCGGCGCGCCCGCACCATCGCCGAGGACGCCTCCACCGCGGTGGTGTTCGGCATGCCGGCGGCGCTGATCGAGCGCGGCGGCGCCAGCGTCACGCTGCCCTGCCACCGCATCGCCCAGCAGCTCATCGACTGGGCCTGAACCCCCGCAACCCCGACCCGACCCCACCATGGCCCTGCTTCGCGCCCGACCCCCCGCCGCCGACGAGCTGCCCGCCGACCCCGCGCCCGGCCTCGCGCCCGCGCCGGCGCTGGACGACGCCGACCCGCAGCGCCGCCGCCAGGCGCTGCACGCGCTGGCCGGCCGCGCCGACGCGCTGCCCGCGCTGCTGCAGCGGCTGGCGCTGGAGCAGGACCCGCAGGTGCGCATCGTGCTCGTCAACGCGCTGGTCGACACCCAGTGCGAGGCCGCGGCGCAGGCGCTGGCGCGCGAGCTCGCCAGCGAGGACGTCGCGCTGCGCAACCTGGCGATCACCGCGCTGTCGGAGATGCCCGACGCGGCGCTGGCCGTGCTGCCGGCGGTGCTGCAGGCCGACGACCCCGACCAGCGCATCTTCGCCGCCACCGTGGCCGGCGCCATCGGCGGGCCGCAGGCCTGCGAGCTGCTGGTGGGGCTGCTGATGCGCGAGCGCGAGGTCAACGTCGTCGACGCCGCGGTCAACGCGCTGGCCGAGATCGGCGGCCGCGAGCACCTGCCGGTGCTGCGCGACGTGCGCCGCCGCTTCGACGCGCACCCCTACATCGTCTTCGCCGCCGGCGCGGCGATCGCCGCCCTCGAGCGCGCCGCGCTGGCGGGCTGAGAACGCATGCCCGCGCCCATGAACACGCTGCCGACACCCGCGGCGCTGCCGCTTGCGGACGACGCGCCTGCCGCGCCGGCGATCAGCGAGGCCGACTACCTCAAGTTCCGCGAGTACTTCTACCGCCACACCGGCATCTACTTCGAGGCCGGCAAGCGCTACTTCGTCGACAAGCGCCTGCTCGAGCGCATCCGCGCCAGCGGCAGCGAGGACTTCCAGGACTACTTCCGGCTGCTGCGCTTCCAGGACCGCGGCGACGAGATGCAGGCCCTGATCAACGCGATGACGGTCAACGAGACCTACTTCTTCCGCGAGGAGTACCAGTTCCGCTGCATGACGCGCGACCTGCTCGACGACCTGTGCGCGCGGCTGCCGCCGCGCCAGCCGCTGCGCATCTGGTCGCTGCCCTGCTCGACCGGCGAGGAGCCGTACTCGATCGCGATGCAGCTGCTCGAGTACTGGCCGGGCATCGCGCGCACCGACGTCGAGATCATCGGCTCGGACATCGACAGCCGCGTGCTCGATCAGGCGCGCGCCGGGCGCTTCCCGCCGCGCGCGCTGATGAACCTGTCCGAGCCGCTGCGCCAGCGCTACTTCAGGCCGGTGGGCGAGGACTTCCAGATCGACGACTCGCTGCGCGAGGCGGTGCGCTTCACCCGCGTCAACGTCGCCGACCCGGTGCAGATGGCCAGCTACCGCGGCATCGACCTGGTGTTCTGCCGCAACCTGCTCATCTACTTCGACGAGCTGTCGCGGCGCAAGGCCGTCGACCAGATCCTCGACGCCATGCGTCCGGGCGGCTACGTCTGCCTGGGCCACTCCGAGTCGATGAGCCGGATCTCGCCGCTGTTCCGCGTGCGCAAGTTCGCCGACGCGATCGTCTACCAGAAGCCGCTGTGAGCGCGCACCCGAACCCCGGAGCCCCGTCCATGACCAAGCACATCCTCGTCGTCGACGACGCCGCGCTGGTGCGGCGCTACTACCGCGACGTGCTCGAGGGCGCCGGCTTCGCCGTCGACGAGGCGATCAACGGCGTCGAGGGCCTGGAGGCCACGCAGCGGCGCGCCTTCGACCTGGTCTGCGTCGACGTGAACATGCCGGTGATGGACGGCTACGCGATGCTGCGCGCGCTGCGCGACGAGGCCGGCACCCGCCACGTGCCGGCGCTGATGATCAGCACCGAGGCGCAGGAGCACGACGCGACGCGCGCCTACGCCGCCGGCGCCAACCTCTACCTGCCCAAGCCGGTGGGCCCGGCCGAGCTGGTCGCCTACTGCCGGCTGCTGTGCGGCGGGGCGGCGACATGACGCCGCTGCTGCGCCAGTTCGTCACCGAGGCGCGCGAGCTGCTCGACGCGGCGGTGCAGGGCCTGCTGGCGCTGGAACGCACGCCCGGCGACGCCGACCTGATCAACCGCGTCTTCCGCAGCGTGCACACGCTGAAGGGCAACGCCGGCTTCTTCGAGTTCCGCGCCATCGGCCTGGCAGTGCATGCCGGCGAGGACCTGCTCGACGCCGTGCGCGACGGCCGCCTGGCGCTGGGCGGCGAGATGGTCGACGCGCTGTTCGCGATGTGCGACACGGTGCTCGGCTGGATCGCCGAGATCGAGTCGCGCGGCACGCTGGACCCGCGCCACGACGCCGACGCGCGCGAGCTGGCGCGCACGCTGGCCGCGCACGGCGTCGACGGCGGCGCCACGCTGGCCGCGGCGCTGGCCGAGCCGCCCGCCGCGGCCGCGGCCGCGGCGGTGGCGCCGGCGGCCGACACCGGCTGGCTGGCGGCGCTGGACGAGGCCACGCTGCAGCGCGCCTGGATGGCCAGCGGCGGCCGGCCGCTGGTGCTGGCCAGCTACCGGCCCGACCCGGGCTGCTTCTTCTCCGGCGACGACCCCTGCCTGACGCTGCTGTCGGTGCCCGAGGTGCTGCTGGAGTCGATCACGCTCGACCGCGAGGCGCCGGCGCCCGACGCGCTCGATCCCTACGACTGCAACCTGCGCCTGCACCTGGCCAGCACGGCGCCGCTGGAGCAGGTGCGCGACAAGCTGCGCTTCGTCGCCGAGCAGGCGCACTGCGCCGCCGTCCCGGCGGCGGTGCTGATGCGCCCGGCCGGCGGCCCCACCGACCCCGACCTGCGCCACGCGCTGGCGCTGCGCCTGCGCGAGGCCGCCGACGAGGGCACCTGGGAGCAGGTCGCCGCGGTGGCCGACGCCGCGCTGGCCGAGCTGGACCCGGCGTGCTTCGCCGCGTCGGCGCTGCGCTGGCTGCGCGTGGCGACGGCCACGCCGCGCGCCGGCGCCGCCGTCGTGCGGCCGCTGATCGGCGCGCTGCGCGATGGCGCGCTGCCCGAGCGCGGCCTGTTGCCACTGGCCGACGAGGGCGAGGCCGAGGCCGACGCCGCCACGCGCGCCTTCTTCGCCATCGTCCAGGCCCAGCACGACGGGCTGGCGCAGTTCGGCGAGCTGCCCCCCGACGACCCGCGGCTGCTGCCCTGGCGCCACGCGCTGGGGCTGGCGCTGGCTGGCCATGGCGACGCGCAGCGCAGCGCCGGCTGGGCCGCCGCCTGCCAGGCCGCCGACGGCGCGCGCTCGACGCGGCCGCTGCTGACGCTGCTGCGCGGCTGGCTGGACGACCCGCGCCGCGGCGCCGCCGCCGAGGCCACCGCCGCGGCGCTGGCCGACGCGGCGCCGGCGCTGCCCATCGGTGCCGCCGCCGGCGGCGCCGGCGCGGCGGCGCCGCCCGCCGTCACCACCGTGCGCGTCGAGCAGGAGAAGCTGGACAAGCTGATGGACCTGATCGGCGAGCTGGTGGTGGCCAAGAACGGCCTGCCCTACCTGGCCGAGCGCGCCGCCGGCGTGCACGGCAACGCCGAGCTGGCGCGCGAGATCAAGGAGCGCCATGCGGTGCTGCACCGCATCGCGCAGGAGCTGCAGGGCTCGATCATGCAGGTGCGCATGATGCCGGTGTCGCAGGTGCTGCAGCGCTTCCCGCGCGTGGTGCGCGACCTGGCGCGCAAGCTGGGCAAGGAGGTGCAGCTGGAGATCAGCGGCGAGCAGACCGAGGCCGACAAGACCGTCATCGAGGCCATGGCCGACCCGCTGGTGCACCTGCTGCGCAACGCCGTCGACCATGGCATCGAGCTGCCCGAGCAGCGCCGCGACGCCGGCAAGCCCGCCGTCGGCACGGTGCGCATCGCCGCCTGGCAGGAGAGCGACCAGGTCTGCATCGAGATCGCCGACGACGGCGGCGGCATAGACCCCGAGCGCGTGCGCCGCAAGGCGCTGGACAAGGGCCTGATCGACGAGGCCCGCGCGGCGCAGCTGGACGACGCCGATGCGGTGCAGCTGGTGTTCGCCGCCGGCTTCTCCACCGCCGAGCAGATCTCCGACGTCTCGGGCCGCGGCGTCGGCATGGACGTGGTGCGCAGCAGCGTCGAGCGCGTCGGCGGCCGCGTCAGCCTCAGCAGCCGCCACGGCCAGGGCTCCAGCGTGCGCCTGAGCCTGCCGCTGTCGATGGCGGTGTCACAGGTGATGGCCTTCCGCGTCGGCGGGCAGCGCTTCGGCATCGCGATGGACCGCGTCGTCGAGACGCTGCGCCTGCCGCCGCGCCAGCTGTTCACCATCAAGCACCAGGAGGCCTTCCTGCTGCGCGACCGGCTGGTGCCGGTGCAGCGCATGCGCGGCCTGCTGGGCCTGCCGCCGGCCGCCGCCGGCGAGGAGATGGCGGTGCTGGTGGTGCGCGTGCACGGCGAGCCGCTGGGCCTGGTCATCGACGACTTCGACGAGGGCATGGAGACCATCGTCAAGCCGCTCGAGGGCGTGCTCGGCGGCCTGCCTGGCCTGGTCGGCACGGCGCTGCTGGGCGACGGCAGCGTGCTGCTGGTGGTCGAGCCGGGAGCGCTGCTGTGATCCGCATCGAGAACCAGCCCCCGCGCCTGGTCGTCGATGGCGCCGCCAGCGTCGAGGACGCCGACGGCCTGCTGCGCGAGCTGCTGGCCCAGCCCGGCCTGGCGCTGGACCTGGCCGCCTGCCGCCATGTGCACGCCGCCAGCCTGATCGTGCTGATGGCGCTGCGCCCGGCGCTGTGCGCCGCGCCGCCCGCCGACAGCGGCGCCCACCGGCTGCTGGCCGCCGCCGGCCTGCTGCCGCGCGCCGCGGCTGCCGACACCCCCTCCAACGACCGTGCGCCCGAGGTGCCCGCATGAGCAAGACCATCCTCCTCGTCGACGACTCGACGACCATCCTGATGGGCATCGGCGACATCCTGTCGCGTGCCGGCTACGCCATCCACAAGGCCGGCGACGGCGTGCAGGCGCTGGCCGTGCTGCGCGGCGTCAAGCCCGACCTGATCGTCACCGACATCAACATGCCCAACATGGACGGGCTGATGCTGATCCGCGAGGTGCGCAAGCTCGCCGGCATGCGCTTCACGCCGATCCTGGTGCTGACCACCGAGAGCCAGCAGGCCAAGCGCGACGAGGCGCGCGCCAGCGGCGCCACCGGCTGGATCGTCAAGCCCGTCAGCGGCCAGGACCTGCTGAAGACCATCGGCCACGTGCTGCCCCTGGCGGCCTGAGGCGGGAGCGTTGCGATGAACCTGGCCGCCACGATGAGGGCCGCCGCGGCGCCGCGGCGCGTCGCGCGCGCGCTGTGGGCGCGCGCTGCCGCGGCACTGGCCGCCTGGCGCGGGCGCCGCGCCGCGCCGCCAGGCGCCTGTTCCTCGGCCACCTCCGGCGCCCGCGCCGCCGTGGCCGGGCACCTGCAGGCGATGCAGGCCGCCGGCAGCCGCGTCGACGCCGAGCTGGCCGAGGTCACCGCCTTCACCGAGGCCTCGGCGCTGGAGATCCTGCAGCGCGTGCGCAGCCTGGACGACACCGCGCTGAAGCTGGTCGGCTACCTGCAGCGCACCGAGGAGCAGGGCGAGCGCATGCAGGTCGAGCTGCAGGCCAGCACCGAGCTGATCGGCGAGATCTCGTCCTTCATCGGCGGCCTGCCCGAGCAGATCATGAAGGAGCGCGAGCAGATGCGCACGCTGCTGGCCCATGTGCTGGGGCTGGACGATGCGCTGGGCCATGTCGCCGGCATCGGCCGGCAGATCCACCTGCTGTCGATCAACGCCGCCATCGAGGCCGCGCGCGCCGGCGCGCAGGGCCGCGGCTTCGCCGTGCTGGCCGCCGAGGTGCGCGCGCTGGCGGCGCAGTCCGACGAGGTGGTGCGCACCATAGGCCGCGAGATCGACCGCGTGCGCCAGGCGGTGCTGGGCGCCGACGGCCGCAGCGAGGCGCGCCAGCGCGACGACGACGACCAGGTGACGCGCGCGCGCACGCTGGTCGAGTCGGTGACGCGCCTGCGCGACGTCAACGACGACATGCGCCAGTTCTACCGCACCGAGATCCGCATCGTCTCGCAGCACAACGGCACGCTGGCGGCCGAGATCACCGAGCTGCTGGGCAGCATCCAGTACCAGGACATCGTGCGCCAGAAGATCGAGCGCCATGCCGTGGCGCGCGGCGCGCTGGGCGCGCTGGACCTGGCGCTGGCGCAGCGCCTGGCCGCCGGCGAGCCGGCGCCATTCCGCCCCGGCGCCGAGCAGGCCGTGCTCGACGACTACCTGCAGGGCGAGCAGCAGCATGTCACCTCCAGCCAGGCCGCCCAGGCCGACCGCGCCGGCGCGCCGCCGGCCATCGAGCTGTTCTGAACCCGCCCCCAAGCCCGGAGCCCGCCATGGCCTACATCCTCGTCGTCGACGACGACCCGCAGCACCGCGAGATGCTGACCCAGCTGCTGGCGCTGGACCGCCACGAGGTGGTGGCGCTGCCGCATGGCGGCGAGGCGGCGGCGCTGTGCCGCCGGCGCCTGCCCGACCTGGTGCTGCTGGACGTGCTGATGCCGGTGAAGGACGGCATCGACACCGCGATCGAGCTGCGCGCCGAGTGGCCGGCGCTGCCCATCCTGGGCATGTCCGGCGGCCGGCGCACGCTGACCTCCTCGTTCAACCTGGAGTCGGTGGCCCTGGTCGGCGCCGACGCCACGCTGGCCAAGCCCTTCTCCCGCGCCGACCTGCAGGCGGCCGTGGGCCGGCTGCTGGCCGCCTGACCCCCGTTCCCCGGAGCACACATGAGTGAGAACTTCCCCCCGGCCCTGGTCGACCTGCTGCAGGTGCGGCGGCCGGCCTGTCTGGATGCCTGGCTGTCGCAGTTCCGCGCCGAGTCGCCGTCGCTGCAGCCCGGGCCCGAGCAGCTCGAGGAGTGGCGCGAGCAGGCCAGCGAGCTGCTCAGCTGGATCGAGCCGACCTGGCCGCGCGCCAGCGGCGGCAACCCGCAGGCGCCGGCGGCGGCCATCGAGGCCGTCGGGCGCTTCACCGCGGCCTGGGCGCACGAGGGCTTCACCGCCTCGGACGCGGCGCGCTTCGTGCTGGCCGGGCGGCGCGCGCTGGCGCCGCTGCTGGCGCAGCGCCTGCCGCCGGCGCAGGCCGACGCCGAGCTGGCGATGTTCGAGCGCGTGCTCGAGACCCTGGCGCTGGCGGCCTACGAGTCCTACAGCCTGTCGCGCGACCGCGTGATCCACGAGCAGAGCCTGTCGCTGATCGAGATGTCCTCGCCGGTGATCAAGCTGTGGGACCGCATCCTGCTGCTGCCGCTGGTCGGCGTGATCGACACGCTGCGCGCGCGCACCATCACCGAGCGCCTGCTGGAGAGCATCGCCCGGCTGGAGGCCGAGGTGACCATCATCGACGTCACCGGCGTGCCGGTGTTCGACACCGGTGTGGCCGGCCACCTGTTCAAGACCGTGGCCGCCGCCGAGATGCTGGGCACCCGCGTCGTGCTCACCGGCATCAGCGCCGACGGCGCGCAGACCCTGGTCAAGCTGGGCGTCAACCTGGGTGGCCTGAGCACCTGCGGCACGCTGCGTGCCGGCGTGGCCTGGGCGCTGGCGCGCACCGGCCACTCCGTGACCCCCACCGAGGCCGCCTGACGATGGCGATCCGGATTCCCATCCTCAAGCTCGGCGCGGTGCTGATCGCCTCGCTGCAGGCCGACATGACCGACGAGGACGCCCAGGTCTTCCAGGGCCAGCTGGTGCAGCGCGTGGTCGCCGTCGAGGCCGGTGGCGTGCTGCTGGACATCAGCGCGATGGAGGTCGTCGACTCGTTCATGGCGCGCGTGATCAACGACACCGCGGCGGCCTGCCGCATGCTGGGCGCCGAGGTGGTGGTCAGCGGCGTGCAGCCGGCGGTGGCGATCACCCTGGTCGAGATGGGGCGCGGCCTGATCGGCGTGGGCACCACCTTCAACCTGGAGCAGGGCCTGGCCCGCCTGCACGCGGGCATCGCGCGCCGCGGCCACGATGGCGCCGACGCGCGCCGGCGCGGCGAAGGCCCGACCGTGGCGGACCGGCCGCGATGACCCGGCTGCCGCTGCGTTCGCAGGCCGATGTCGTCGTGGCCCGCCGCGAAGGTCGCGAGCTGGCCGCGCGGCTGGGGCTGTCGGCCGTCGACCAGACGCGACTGGCCACGGCGATCTCGGAGCTGGCGCGCAACGCCCTGCTGTACGCCGGCGGCGGCTGCTGCGAGATCGCCGACCGCTCCGACGCGCGCATGGTGCGCATCGAGCTCGTCGTCAGCGACGAGGGGCCGGGCATCGCCGACCCCGAGCTGGCCCTGACCGACGGCTACAGCACCAGTGGCGGGCTGGGCGCCGGGCTGCCCGGCACGCAGCGCCTGATGAGCGAGTTCCGGCTGGTGACCCAGCCCGGCGCCACCCGGGTCAGCGCCGCGCTGGTGCGCAACCGGAGCCTGCTGCGATGAACGGCCTGCCGCCGCCGCGGGCCGCCGAACGCCACGCCGAGGCCTGGCCGTCGCCCTGCGTGCTGACCGTGAGCCGCGAGCACCAGATCGCCCACGCCCGCCGGCTGGCCGCGGCCATGCTCGAGGCGCTGGGCTTCCGCGCGCCGACGAGCAACTACGTGGTCACCGCGGTCAGCGAGCTGGCGGCCAACCTGGTGTTCCACGCCACCCGCGGCCAGCTGCTGACGCTGCGGCCGCTGCGCCGCGGCGCAGCCGTCGGCATCGAGGTGGTGTCCGAGGACCGCGGCCCGGGCATCGCCGACCTGGAGGCCGCGATGCGCGACGGCTTCAGCACCAATGGCGGCCTCGGCGCAGGCCTGCCCGGCGCCCGCCGGCTGATGGACGAGTTCGAGCTGCGCTCGACCCCCGGCCAGGGGACCGTGGTGCAGGCGCGCAAGTGGCGGCCATGAGCGGGCGCGCAGCCGACCCGGTGCAGGTGCCGCCCGGCCCGGCCGCCGAGCCCGGCTACGCCTCGGGCATGGCCTGGCGGCCGCGCGCCGGCGAGGCCGTGTGCGGCGACGTCGGCGTGGTCTGGCGGCTGGAGGCCGGCGGGCTGCTGCTGGCGCTGGCCGATGGGCTGGGCCACGGCCAGGCGGCCCGCGACGCCGCGCTGGCCGCCCTGGTCACGCTGCGGCGGCGCGGTGGCACGGGGCCGCTGCCGGCCCTGATGCAGGCCTGCGACGGCGCGCTGCGCGGCATGCGCGGGGCTGCGCTGGCGCTGGTCCGCCTCGACGCCGCCAAGCGCACGCTGGAGCATGTGGGCGTGGGCAACATCGGCGTGCTGGTGCAGCTCGAGAAGCGGCGCCGCCTGCCGGCGACGCCGGGCATCGTCGGCGCGGGGCTGCCGCCGCTGCAGGTCGAGCGCCTGGCGCTGCCCCGCTGCGGCGTGCTGGCGCTGTTCAGCGACGGCATCGACCCGCTGTTCGACCGCCACGAGACCTGGGCGGGGCAGGACCTCGAGGAGCCGATGGCCCTGGAGCGCCGGGCCCAGGCGCTGGTCTCGCGCTGGGGGCGCCCCGACGACGACGCGATCCTGCTGATGGCCGGCTGGCGCGGGCCCGATCCGGCATGAACGGCGACGGCGGACGGGCCGTAGCCGAGCTGGTCGAGCGCGCGCTGGCGGGCGATGGCGAGGCGGCCCTGGCCGACGCGCACGAGCTGGGCCGCGAGCTGGTGCGCCACGAGGTGATGCCGGCCGACGCGGTGGCCGACTGGGCGCGCGCGCTGCAGCGGTCGATGCCGGGCGAGGGCAGCCTGTCGGCGGCCGCGCTGCAGTCCGCCGCCGCGCCGCTGGTCGAGCTGATGATGGGCTACTCGATGGCCTTCGGCGAGCAGCTGGCGCAGCGCCGCGACGAGGAGCAGCGCCACCTGCGCGCCATCGCCGAGCAGGCCGACGACGGGCTGCTGGTCTGCGACGCCGACGGCCGCGTGGTCTGGGGCAATGCGGCGCTGGCGGCGCTGCTGGTGCCGCAGCAGCTGCGCCCGCCCTGCCCGCTGCCTTCCGGCGGCGTGCTGGCCGAGCTCGCGCCGCGGCTGCGCGACACGCTGCGGCATGGGCTGGCCTGGCGCGGCGAACTGGGCCGGGCACCCGGGCGCTGCTGGGCGGCCGGCGTGTCGGCCATCCGCGACCGGCAGCAGCGCGTGGCCGGCGCGGCGCTGACGCTGCGCGACGTCAGCCACCTGCGCGCACTGGAGCACCAGGCCCGCGAGCGCGACCGTCTGCGCGCGGTCGGGACGCTGGCCGCGGGCGTGGCGCACGACTTCAACAACCTGGTCGGGGCGCTGCTGGGCTTTGCCGAGATCGGCCTGGCCCGCGCCGACGAACCCGAGGCGGTGCGCGCGACGCTGGAGCAGGTGCGCACCGTGGGCCTGCGCGCGCGGGCGCTGGTGGCCCAGGTCACCGGCTTCGCCAGCCCGCCGCCGGCGGCCGCCGAGCCGGTCGAGCTGGTGGCCACGCTGCGCGAGGCGCTGGGCTTCTTCGAGGCCTACCGGCCGGCGACGCTGACCCTGCAGGTCGCGCTGCCGCAGGCCGGGGCACCGGTGCGCGCCGAGCGTGGCGGCGTGCAGCAGCTGCTGCTGAACCTGCTGAACAACGCCTGCCATGCCATCGGCGAGCGGCCCGGCCGCATCGAGGTGACGCTGCAGCGCCGCGACGACGCGCCGGGCTGGCGGCTGGTCGTCGCCGACGACGGCTGCGGCATGCCGCCCGAGGTGGCGGCGCGCGTCTTCGACCCCTTCTTCACCACCCGCGAGCCCGGCCAGGGCACCGGCCTGGGCCTGTCCACCGCCTTCGGGCTGGTGCAGGCCTGGGGCGGTGCGATGTCGCTGCACAGCGTCCCCGGCAGCGGCACCCGTTTCCACATCGACCTTGACGCGGCCGCAGCGCCGGACCCGGCCGCGAGCAACCCGCCATGATTCCGCCCAACACCTGCACCGCTGGCATGCCGCCGGCACCCGGCAGCGGCACGGCGACGCCGGCCGTGCCGTCCCTGCCCGGGGCGCAAGCCGATGCCGGCCAGGCCGAAGCGCCGGCGACCGCGTCGCCGGCGGCGCTGCCACGGCTGCCCTGGCCGATGCTTGCGCTGGCGCAGCTGCCGGCCGGGGTGCTGCTGTGCGAGGCGGACGCCGAGGGCCGGCCGGACGTGGTGGCCTACGCCAACCGCTGCGCCGCGATCTGGCTGGACGACGAGGGGCCGGCGGTCTACGGGCGTGCGCTGTCCGCCGTGCTGGCGCCCTGGCGCCGCGGCGACGGCCTGAGCTGGGAAGAGGCCTGGGCGCTGGGCGCCGCCGGGCGCGTCGAGCTGCAGCGCCAGCCGCCCGCTTGCGCGCAGGCCCACGCGGCCGGGGCCGCCGCGCCCGCGTCGCGCCTGGCGCTGCAGCTGCAGCACCTGCCCGGCGGCGGGGCCGGGCTGTGGCTGGCCAGCCTGGAGAACCTCGGCGACGCGGCGGCCGGGCCGCACCAGGGCGCGCTGAGCGCCGCCGCCCGCCACATCGTCTACCTGCAGCACCACGACGGGCTCACCGGGCTGCTGCTGCGCGACGCCTTCCGCCAGCGCCTGCGCGCGCGGCTGGCCGATACCGACCCGGCGGCGGGCGGCGGCGCGCTCCTGATCTTCGAGATCGAAGGCCTGGCGGCCTACAACCAGCTGCACGGCCTGGATGCCGGCGACCGGCTGCTGGTGGCGCTGGCACGCACGCTGAACGCGGCGGTCGGTGGCGCGGGCCTGATCGCGCGGCTGGCGCCGGCCCGGCTGGCCGCGTTCGTGCCGCTGGCCGCCGGCGCCGACGCCGAGGCCTGGGCCTCGGCGCTGCACGGCCGGCTGGCCGCGCAGGCCGGTGCGCGGCAGCCGCTGCACGCGGGCCTGGTGCGCTGGCCGCAGGACGTGGACCAGGCCGACGGGCTGCTGCTGGGCGGCGAGCTGGCGCTCGAGGCGGCGCGGCGCAGGCCCGGCAAGTCGTTCGCGCGGCTGATGCCGGGCGCGCTGGCGCAGGCGCGCGACCATGTCCAGCTGCGGCAGGCGCTGGAGGACGCGCTGGCGCTGGGCCAGTTCGAGCTGCACTACCAGCCACGCGTCGACGGGCGCGATGGCCGCATGCTGGGCGTCGAGGCGCTGCTGCGCTGGCGCCATCCGGTGTGGGGGCTGGTCGCGCCGGCGCGCTTCATCGCCCTGGCCGAGACCTCGGGCCTGATCGTGCCCATGGGCGCCTGGGTGCTGGAGGCCGCCTGCGCGCAGCTGGCGGCCTGGGATGCCGCCGGTGCGCCGCCGCTGCAGATGGCGATCAACTTCTCGCCGCTGCAGCTGGCCCAGCCCGGGCTCGCTCAGCAGGTGGCCGATGTCCTGGCCCGGACCGGCCTGGCGCCGGGCCGGCTGGAGGTCGAGATCACCGAGAGCGTGCTGCTGGACCATGGCGACGAGGTGCAGCGCGTGATGCACGAGCTGGCCCAGCTCGGCACGCGGCTGGCGCTGGACGACTTCGGCACCGGCTACTCGTCGCTGGCCTACCTGCAGCGGCTGCCGCTGCACACGCTGAAGATAGACCGTGCCTTCGTGCAGCCGCTGTGCAGCGAGCCGCGCCAGGCCGCGATCGCCGGCGGCATCGTGCAGATCGGCCGCAGCCTGGGGCTCACGCTGGTGGCCGAGGGCGTCGAGTCGGCCTGCCAGCGCGACGCGCTGCTGGCGCTGGGCTGCTGCGAGATGCAGGGCTTCCTGTTCGCCCGCCCGCAGCCGGCCGCCGACCTGGTCACCCGGCTGGGGCTGGCCGCGCCGCCGCACGGCCCGGTGTCCGGCGGCGGCGCGCTCAGCCCGCCCGGTCCGGCGCGTTGACCTCGGCGCGGCCGTGCAGGCCCAGGCCATGGGCCAGCGCGTACTCGACCAGCGCCGCGTTGCTCTCCACGCCCAGCTTCTCCATCAGCCGTGACTTGTGCGTGCTCACCGTCTTCGGGCTGATGTGCAGCCGCCCGGCGATGCTCTTGAGCGGCTCGCCGGCGACCACCAGCTGCAGGATCTCGTACTCGCGCGCTGTCAGTGCGTCCTGCGGCGAGCGGCTGGCCTCGTCGCGTCCGGCGGCGAGCACGCCCTCGACGAGGTCGGGGTCGATGAAGCGGCCGCCGGCATGGATGCGCTTGAGCGCCATGCCGATCATGGCCATCGCGTTGTCCTTGCAGACGAAGCCGGCGGCGCCGGCATGCAGCAGCCGCGCCGCCACCGAGGCGTCCTTGTGCATGGTCAGCACCAGCACGCGCAGCGCCGGGCGCAGCCGCTGCAGGCGGCGCAGGGTCTCCAGCGGCCCCGGCCCGGGCATGCTGAGGTCCATCAGCAGCACGTCGGCGTCGGTGCCGGCGGCCAGGGCCAGCAGCTCGTCGCCGCTGGCCGCCTCGCCCACCACCTGCAGCCCGGGTTCGTCGGCGAGCAGGCGGCGCAGGCCCTCGCGCATGATCGCGTGGTCGTCCGCCAGCAGCACGCGCAGCATCGTCTTCATTCCTCCGCTTTGATGGGCAGCCGCGCCAGCACCCGGGTGCCGCCCTGGTCGCCGGGGGCCACCTCCAGCCTGCCGCCATGGCCTTCGGCGAGGGCGCGCATGCGCGCGAAGCCGCTGCGGCACGCATCGGCCCCGGGGTCCAGCCCGACGCCGTCGTCGGCCACGCGCAACTCGGCCGCATTGTCCACGCGGGCCAGGGCCAGGCTTGCGCTGCGCGCCCGCGCATGGCGCTCGATGTTTTCCAGCGACTCCTCGGCGATGCGGTAGAGCACGCGCACCAGCGGCTCGGGCATCGCCAGCTCTTCGGGCAGCGACAGCTCCAGCGGCAGGGCGCTGCGGCGGCGCCACTGCTGGGCCAGCGCCTCCAGGGCGGGCACCAGGCCCAGTTCCAGCGCCGGGGCGCGCAGGTCCTGCACCAGCGCGCGCGTGCTGGCCGTGCAGGTGGCCAGCATTTGGTCCAGCCGGTCCAGCTCGTCGTCTATGGGCTGCGCGCGCCCCAGCCGGCGGTGGATCTGCCCGACGCTCAGGCGCGCGGCGTTCAGCAGCTGGCCCAGGTCGTCGTGCAGGCGCCTGGCGATGTGCAGGGCCTGTTCGTCGCGCAGCTGGTAGGCGCGGCCTTCCTGGCGGGCGAGCGCGCGCGCCAGCGCGGTGTCGGCATCACCGCTGAAGCGCAGCGCCTGCCAGCAGCTGCCGTCGGCCGCCGCGTCCACCGGCGTGAGCTCGACGCGCAGGGTGTGGCGCTGGCCGTCGCTGGCGTTCCAGTGCAGATCGGTCCACTCGGGGCGGTGCTCGCGCGCCGCCTGCCAGAGGCGGTCGATGGCGGCCCGGTTGTCCGTCTGGCTCCCGCCATCGAAACGTTCGTGCACCAGGGCCTGCAGCGGCAGGCCGCGCAGGTCCCGCAGCGGGCGTTCCAGCAGGCGCGCCAGCGCCGGGTTGCCGGTGACCACCAGCGGGCCCAGCGCGCCGCCGGGCGCCCAGCTGCACAGCATCAGCGCCTGGTCGGAAGCGTCCACACAGAGGCGGCGCCAGCGCGCGATGGCGGCGCGCGAGCTGCGCGGCACCAAGCCAGCATGCGGCCGCCCGCGCTCAGGGCCGGGTCGCGCCGTGCGCGTCGGGGATGCCGGTGGGCTCATGGCCCTGACCCTAGCGCAGCTTGCCCCCCACCGCCTAGCCGCCACCCCACCGGCCCGGTGGTCGTCGGCCCGCCTCGGCCACATAGGCCTGCTCAGTGCATGGATTGATTGTGGACAAACCCCGGGTTTGTTAGGGTCACCGCATGCGCTCGCCCTGTCGGATCCGCTCCGATCCGGGCGACGAGCTGCTACCGGGTCCGGCCAATGAAGGCAGGGAGGCTCGTGACGATGCGGGGGGCGGGCCGGCCGCCGTGTCGTCCGAGCGACTGGACCTGGGCACCTCGGTAGCCCGGTGCGTGGCCGTGTCCAGCGGCTGGGGATGGGTGCGTGCGCCGCGCCTGCGCTGGCAGATCGACCCCACGCTGGTCGCACGGCGGGTCGGTGTGGCGTCGGCCTTCGAGGCGCTGCTGTTGCAGCTGCTGCATCCCACCCTGTCCTGGCCTTCGGCGCTGGCGCCCGAGCTGCGCCTGCGCGCCGGCGAGCATGACGCCGCGATGCTGCGGCTGGAGCTGGACGACCTGGCCGAGGGCGGGCCGCGCTGGCCCTCGCTGCCGCCGGCCGGGCCGGCCGACCTGGGCCCGGCGCTGGCCGCGGCGCTGGCCGAGCGCATGGGGGGCTGGATCGCGGCCGACCGGCTGGCGCGTGGCGGCCAGCGCCTGTGCTGCGAGCTGCAGCTGCCGCCGGCCCCCGAGGCCATGCGCCGGCGCGGTGGCAGCGCGCGCGAGGTCTTGCTGGTGGAGGACAACCCCGACGGCGCCGAGATGCTGGTCGAGATGCTGCACCAGGCCGGCGACGTGCAGGTCCACATCGCCGCCAGCGGCACCCAGGCGCTGGCGGCGGTGCTGGAGCGGCGGGTCGACCTGGTGCTGCTGGACATGTTCCTGCCCGACACCGATGGCGTGGTGGTGGCGCGCCGCATGCGCCGCGTGCTGGGCGACGATGCACCGCCCATCGTCGCGCTGACCGCCAGTGGCGAGCCCGCCGACCGCGCGCTGTGCCTGGACGCGGGCATGGTCGACTACCTGGTCAAGCCGGTGACGGTGGTGCAGCTGCACACGGTGCTGCAGCGCTGGGCGCTGCAGCCGCGGGCTGCCGGGCCCCTGCCGCCTGGCCACGGCGGCACCGGCCTCGCCGACCCGCCGGTCGGACTTGTCTGACCTCGGCGTCGGCGCCGTCCGATAGCCGGCATCGCGGGGGCGACCCACACTCAACCTGTCCAACAGTCCGTCGCACGTTTCCCAGAGTCCTCTGCCATGACCAGCCTGCACCAAGCCATCCTGAATTCGGTCGACGCCCAGATCGCCGTGCTCGACGGCAGCGGCCGCATCGTGGACGTCAACCGCGCCTGGCTGGACGCCGGCGCGCGCGGTGGCGTGCGCACGCCCTGGGTCGGCGTCGACTACCTGGCCATCTGCCGCGAGGGGGCGACGCCCGAGGACCCGGGGCCGCGGCTGGCCGCCGACGGCATCGAGAGCGTGCTGCGCGGCCGGCGCCAGGAGTACAGCATCGAGTACCCCTGCCAGTTCCCGGACCAGCTGCGCTGGTTCCGCATGCGGGCGCGTCCGCTGGACGGTTCGCCGCCCGGGCATTGCGTGGTCGCGCACGAGGACATCACCGAACATGTGCTGGCCGAGCAGCGCCTGCAGGACCTGGCCTGCGTCGACCCGCTGACGCGGCTGGCCAACCGCCGCGGCCTGGAGCTGCGCTGGCAGGAGGAGTGGGAGCGCTGCCGGCGCGCCCGCCAGCCGCTGGCGCTGCTGTGGCGCCCCGGGCGTTCGCCCGATGGCGAGGCCTGGCCCGACGAGGTGCTGCGCGACTTCGCCAACACGCTGCGCAGCTTTGCCCGCCGGCCGGGAGACCTGGCGGGGCGGCTCGGCGGCGGCGAGCTGGTGCTGCTGCTGTCGGGCGTCGACCAGGGGGGGGCGGCCAGCGTGGCCAGGCGCCTGGACCAGGTCTGGCGGGCGACGGGCCAGTGGGCGCCGGAGTGGCGCCTGTGCGTGCAGCAACCCGCGGGCGAGCCGGCGCTGCCGCTGGCGCGTGCCATCGCGCTGGCCACGCCGCAGTCGGCGGATGCGGCGGGGGTGGCGCCATGAGCGACAGCGTCCTCGACCGCACCGATTCGCGGTCCAGCGACACCCAGGCCACGCTGCAGGCGCTGCTGGACTCGTCGCCCGACGCCATCAAGGCCGTCGACCGCGGCGGACGCATCACCGCCTACAACGGCCGCTTCGTCGAGCTGTGGCAGCTGCCGCCGGCGCTGGTGGAGGGCCGCGACGAGCGCGCCTGGTCCTTGTACATCGCGCCGCAGCTGGAGACGCCGCTGGTCTACCTGGCGCGCAACGCCGAGCTGCGCGCCGACCCGTCCAAGAGCGCGGTCGACGTGCTGGTGCACCGCGACGGACGCATCTTCGAGCGCATCTGCCAGCCCCAGTGCGTCGGCGAGCAGGTGGTGGGCACGGTGATCTACTGGCGCGACGTCAGCGCCGTGCACCTGGCCGGCCGCTGGCGGGCGGCAAGCGACGAGGCGCAGCAGGCCAGCCGCAGCAAGTCGAGCCTGATCGGGCGGCTGAGCCACGAGCTGCGCACGCCGCTGGCCACCGTGCTGGGGCTGTCCGAGCTGGCGCTGGAGAGCCCCGACGAGCCGATGTCACCGGCCTTGCGGCGCAAGCTCTCGCTGATCCAGCGCGCCGGCCGGCACATGCTTGCGCTGACCGACGACCTGCTGGACATGTCGCGCATCGAGAGCGGCGAGATGCGCTATGCGATCGACGACGTGCCGGTGGCGCCGGTGCTGGAAGAGATCGGCCAGGTGCTGGAGCCGCTGGCGGCGCCGCGCGGCGTGCTCGTGTCGGTCGAGTCGGCGCCTGCCGGCCTGGCCGCCAGGGCCGACCCGCAGCGGCTGCGCCAGGCGCTGCTGAACCTGGGCTCCAACGCCGTCAAGTACAACCGCGCCGGCGGCCGCGCGCGGCTGCACGCCCGCCGCGACCGGGGCCGTGTGCGCATCGACGTGCACGACGACGGGCCCGGCCTGGACGAGGCGCAGCAGGCCCAGCTGTTCCAGCCGTTCCGTCGCCTGGGTGCCGAGCGCGGCGAGGTGCCCGGCACCGGGCTGGGGCTGGTGATCACGCGCGCGCTGGCCCTGGGCATGGACGGCACGGTGGACCTGCGCAGCCGACCCGGCGACGGCAGCTGCTTCACGCTGTGGCTGCCGGCCGCGGCCGGCAGCGCCTGAGGCCGGCCTTAGGCGGCGCGGCGCTCAGGCCGCCGCGGGCGTGCTTTCGCGCAGCACCAGTTCGCCGCGCAGCGAATGCGGCAGCGCGGCGGTGATGCGCAGCTCCACCATCTGCCCCACCAGCCGCGCGCCCTGGGCGCCGGCGTCGAAGTTGACGATGCGGTTGCACTCGGTGCGGCCCATCAGCTCGGCCGGATCCTTCTTCGACGGGCCTTCGACCAGCACGCGCTGCACGGTGCCCACGCGGCGCTCGGAGATGCGGCGCACGTTGGCCTCCAGCGCCGCCTGCAGCTGCTGCAGGCGTGCCAGCTTCACCGCCTGCGGCGTGGCGTCGGGCAGGTTGGCCGCCGGCGTGCCGGGGCGCGGGCTGAAGATGAAGCTGAAGCTGGCGTCGTAGCCGATGTCCTCGATCAGCTTCATCGTCCGCGCGTGGTCCTCGTCGGTCTCGCCGGGGAAGCCGACGATGAAGTCGCTGCTCAGGCTGATGTCGGGGCGCAGCGCGCGCAGCCTGCGGATGGTGCTCTTGTATTCCATCGCCGTGTAGCCGCGCTTCATCGCCATCAGGATGCGGTCGCTGCCATGCTGCACCGGCAGGTGCAGGTGGTTGACCAGCTTCGGAATGCGGCCGTAGGCCTCGATCAGCCGCGGCGTGAACTCGTTGGGGTGGCTGGTGGTGTAGCGGATGCGCTGTATGCCGGGGATCTCGGCCACCAGCTCCAGCAGCAGCGCGAAGTCGGCGGCCTCGTCGTCGTCCGCACCGTCGACACCGAGCCTGCCGCGCCAGGCGTTGACGTTCTGCCCCAGCAGGTTGACCTCCTTCACGCCCTGCGCGGCCAGGCCGGCGACTTCGGCCAGCACGTCGTCCAGCGGCCGGCTGACCTCCTCGCCGCGCGTGTAGGGCACCACGCAGTAGCTGCAGTACTTGCTGCAGCCCTCCATGATCGAGACGAAGGCGCTGGCGCCGTCGACGCGCGCCGGCGGCAGGTGGTCGAACTTCTCGATCTCGGGGAAGCTGATGTCGACCTGCGGCCGCCGCTGCGCCTGGCGCGCTTCGATCATCTGCGGCAGCCGGTGCAGGGTCTGCGGGCCGAACACGATGTCGACGTAGGGCGCGCGCTGCACGATGGCCTCGCCCTCCTGGCTGGCCACGCAGCCGCCGACGCCGATCAGCACGCCCTTCTTCTTCAGGTGCTTGACGCGGCCGAGGTCGCTGAACACCTTCTCCTGCGCCTTCTCGCGCACGCTGCAGGTGTTGAACAGCACCAGGTCGGCCTGCTCGACGTCGTCGGTGGGCTCGTAGCCCTGCGCCGCCTTCAGCACGTCGGCCATCTTGTCCGAGTCGTACTCGTTCATCTGGCAGCCGAAGGTGCGGATGAAGACCTTCTTCGCGGGCGCCGGCTGGGCCGCATCGGCTGCGGCGGCGGTGTCGGGGGCACGGGTGGCCGTGTGGGCGGGCGTGTTCATGGCTTGCTCCAGGTCTGGGCCACCGGGTCGAAGCGCCAGGCGGCGGCCTGCGCCGGCGTGGCCGGCCAGGGCTGGCGCGCGGCCTCGGCGGCGCTCAGCACCCAGACGTCGTGCACGTTGCCCTGCAGGTCGGTGGTGTAGTGAACCAGCAGCTTGCGCCCGGCCACCGAGGCCGGGGTGTGGATCAGGTTGTCGTCGCCGCGCAGGCGCGAGCCCGGCGACAGCCGCACCGGGCGGCCGTTGAGCAGCGCCTCGGGCGGTTGCGTCACGACGAGCTCGCCGCGCAAGGCGGTGGCGGGAAAGGGGCGCGAGGGCGCGAGCTGGGCCAGCGCCGGCAGCGCGAGGCACAGGGCCGCGCCCGCCAGCAGCGGGCGCGCGAGGTCACAGCGGGGCATGGTGTTGATCCAGGGGCCGTGAAGGGGAGGTGCACGCGGGCGCGGGCCCACGGCGTCGGGACGGGCCGGATGCCGGCCCGTGGACACGCCCGGCGGCCGAGGCGCGGCGGGTGCGCTGCACGGGCCTTGGCCCAGGGTGCAGGGGCGCGATTTTACGGCGCGACGCCCGCCCGGGGGCAGGCGCTATCGTGGCAGGCCTCGCAGCCGCGCGCCGCGCACACCGGGTCCAGACCTCATGCCAGCCTCCCCCGAGCCCGACACCCACAGCCCGCGCTGGCCCGCGCTGCGCGGCGCCGCCTGGGCGCTGGCCGCGGCGGCGCTGTTCGGTCTCAGCACGCCACTGCTGCAGCGCGCCGGCGCGGGCGTGGGCCCGTTCGCGACCGCGGCGCTGCTGTATGCCGGCGCGGCGCTGGCCGGCGGGCTGTCGCGCCGGCCGCGCGGGCGCGAGGCCAGGCTGGCCCGCGGCGACCTGCCGCGGCTGCTGGCGATGGCGCTGGCCGGTGCGGTGATCGGCCCGGTGGCGCTGGCCTGGGGGCTGCAGCGCACCAGCGGCACCAGCGCCTCGCTGATGCTCACGCTGGAGGCGGTGTTCACGGCCGTGCTGGCCGCGGCGCTGTACCACGAGAGTCTGGACCGCCGCGTGCGCGCCGCGCTGGCCTTGCTGCTGGCCGGCGGCGTGGTGCTGGTGCTGGACCAGGGCCGGGCCGGGGGCACGCAGCTGGCCGGCCTGCTGGCGGTGGCGCTGGCCACCGCCGCCTGGGGCGTGGACAACACGCTGAGCCGCGGCGTGGCCGAGCGCGACCCCGGCCAGGTGGTGCTGGCCAAGGGCGCGCTGGGCGCCGCCGCCACCACCACGCTGGCCTGGGGCTTCGGCGAGCCGCTGCCGGCCGCCGGCACCGCGCTGGCGCTGCTGGCGGTGGGTGCCAGCGGCTACGGGCTGAGCCTGCGCTGCTACCTGCTGGCGCAGCGGGCCTTCGGCGCGGCGCGCACCGGCTCGGTGTTCGCCTTCGCGCCCTTCATCGGCGCGCTGGCGGCGCTGGCGCTGGGCGAACGTGGCCTCAGCGTCGGGCTGCTGCTGGGCGGCGCGCTGATGCTGGCCGGCGTGCTGCTGCACCTGGCCGAGACGCACGCCCACGAGCACGCGCACGAGGCGATGGACCATGAGCACGCGCACCGTCACGACGACGGCCACCACGACCACCCCCACGACCTGATGCCGGCCGGCGAGCACAGCCACTGGCACCGGCACGAACCGCGCCGGCACAGCCACGCGCACACGCCCGACCTGCATCACCAGCATCGGCATTGACGCCGGCGGCTGCCTCGGCAGCGCCGCCGGCATCGCGGCCGGCGCAGTCGCGGCGCCTCACTCGCGCTCGAGTTCCAGGTAGACGCGGTGGGCGTTGCCCGGGTGCAGCTCGGCGGCGTTGCCCAGCCCCGCCCAGCGCGAGGCGTCGAAGGCCTTGACCGCGGCGCCCATGTCGTCGCCGGCGTCGACGGCGCGCTTCATGTGCGTGCGCAGCGCCTCCAGGTAGTCGCGCGTCTGCGCGCGCGCCGTGGCCAGGTCGGTGACGCGGCCATGGCCGGGCACGATCACCGCCGGTGCCCACTGCGCCAGCGCGTCGAAGGCCGCCAGCCAGGCCTTGCTGCTGCTCACCGGCAGCACCGAGGCCAGGCGGTCGACGTAGACGATGTCGCCGGCGAAGGCCACGCGCTGCGCCGGCAGCGCCACCATCAGGTCGCCGGGCGTGTGGCCGCCGCCGCGGTGGCGCAGCTCGAACACGGTGCCGCCCAGTTCCAGCCGCGCGTCGGGCGTGCCGATCAGCCGCGTCGGCAGCACCGCCTCGGTGCCGTCGGCCAGCGGGCCCAGCAGCGTGCGCAGCGCGGCCAGCTGGTCGCCGCCGCGCGAGCGCATGTCGGGCAAGGCGGCGGCATGGGCGATCAGCTCGGCGCCCTGGGCGGCGAAGTAGCCGTTGCCCAGCCAGCGGTGGTCCTGGCCGCCGGTGTTGATCACCCAGCGCACCGGCTGTTGCGTCACGCGGCGCACCGCCGCGTGGAGGGCCTGCGCGCTGCGCCAGGTGGCGCCGCTGTCGATCAGCACCGCGCCGCCCGGCGTCACGACCAGGCCGATGTTGGCGTTGAGCCCCTGGTTGGCCAGCGTGCGCCCGCCGATGTCGCCGACATGGGCGTAGACCCCGGGCGCGACGCGCTCGAAGCGGATGTCCAGCGCCAGGCCCGGCAGGGTGAACAGGGCCAGGGCCCAGGCGGCGATCAGCTTCCTCATGCCGGCCATGGTAAGCGGCGCTGCCTCAGTGCCCGCCCTGCTGCAGGCGCCGCGACAAGGCCTGCACCAGCGGCGCCACCGCCGACGGCGGGTAGGGCGCGACGCTGCTGACGTTGATCTCGCACAGCACGAAGCGGCGTGCCGCGGCGGCCGCAGGCTCGCCCAGCATGAAGTCGGCGTCCCACAGCAGCGGCAGGCGCGCGGCCGGCAGGTCCACGGCCTGCAGCAGCTGCGCCACCCAGCCGCCTTCCAGCGCCGCGCGCAGGTCCTGGTAGGGGGGCCAGTCGGGGCCGTGGTACAGGCGCGGGCCGGGCTCGGGCTCGGTCGGGTGCAGCGCGTTCACCGCCTGGTGGCCGAAGCCGGCGACGCGATCGCCCACCAGGTAGGCGCGCACCATGCCCTCGGCGATGCGCGGCATCCAGGGCTGGTCGACGAGGTGGCCGCCGGCCTCGGGCGCGAAGCAGGGGGCGAGGCGCGCCGCCAGCGCGTCCAGGCCCAGGGTCTCGGTGCTGCTGCCGCGCTGGGCGTGGCGCACCGCCAGGCGGCCGTCGCCCAGCGCCTCGACGCGCCAGACGCCGATGCCGCTGTGGCCGCGCTGCTGCTTGAGCACGCGCGGGCCCTGCGCCAGGCGGGCCGGCAGCTCGGCGCACAGGCGCTCGATGCTGTCGATGCGCCGCACGTCGCTGCCGAAGGGCAGGCCGCGCGTGGCCAGCAGCACGTCCTTGGTGCCCAGGCGCAGCACGGCGTCGGGATGGGCGCTGACCCACACGCCGGCTTCGGCCAGCTCGCGCAGCAGCGCGTCGAGCCGGTCGCGCCGGCGGCCGCCTTCGATGGGGTTGCACCAGGCCAGCACGGCCCGGGCGCGGCGCAGCTGCGCGTGCACCTCGCCGGCGAAGTCCTCGTGCCAGACCGCGGGCTCGGCGCGCAGGCCGGCGGCGGCCAGCGGTCGAACAGCGGGGCGAAGCGGCTCTCGGCGGGGTCGGCCCGCTCGCGCATGGCGCGGTCGCCGGGGTAGAGCAGGGCGACGTCGGGCAGGGCGACGTCGGGCGGGGCGACGTCGGGCAGGGCGACGTCGGGCAGGGCGTCCTCGCGCACAGGCATGGCCGTCTCCTGGGCCGCGTGATGCGGCGCGGCCAGTATCGGCGTTGTCCAGGGGGGGCCGCAGGGGGCTGGCCGGCGCCACCCCGGCCGGGCACACTGGGGCACACAGCGTCTGGCGGGAGATGCCCATGAGCGAGCCCAAGGTCTACCGCGGCGACGGCCTGTCGGTGCGCTTCGACGCCGCGCGCTGCATCCACGCGGCGCGTTGCGTGCACGGCCTGCCGGCGGTGTTCGACCCGCAGGCGCGGCCCTGGGTCCAGCCGCTGAAGGCCGCTGCCACCGAGGTCGCCGAGGTCGTCGCCCGCTGCCCCACCGGGGCGCTGCAGGCCTTGCACGACGACGGCAGCGCGGCCGAGCAGCCCGACCCGCACAACACGCTGCAGCTGGTGGCCGACGGTCCGCTGCACCTGCGCGGTGACATAGCGCGCTGCGACGCCGACGGCCAGCTGCTGTCGCGCGAGACGCGGCTGGCGCTGTGCCGCTGCGGCGCGTCGGCGAACAAGCCCTTCTGCGACAACAGCCATGTCGGGGCCGGCTTCCGCCACGACGGCAGCTGCGCCGAAGGCGAGCTGGCACCGCTGGGCACGGGGCCGCTGCGCGTCACGCCCACGCGCGACGGCCCGCTGCACTGCCAGGGCCCGCTGCAGCTGGTCGATGCGTTCGGCACGCCGGTGGCGCAGACCGCCGAGACCTGGCTGTGCCGCTGCGGCCGCTCGGGCAACAAGCCCTACTGCGACGGCAGCCACAAGGCCGCGGGTTTCCGCGGCTAGAGGCCGCACAGGGCGGCATAGCTGGCGCCGCCGCGCCCAACAAAGAAGGCCCCGCGGCACGGAGCCGGCGGGGCCTTGTTGCAGCTGTTCTGGTGGCGCTTCAGGGACTCGAACCCCGGACCTGCGGATTATGATTCCGTCGCTCTAACCAACTGAGCTAAAGCGCCTGAGCCGCGCATTATATCCAGCGTTCGGCGCCCGTCGCCGCCTCGCCTGGGCAATGCGGGCCACCCGCGGCCAGGCCTGCTCAGCCCCTCCTTTACCGCCGCCCCGCCGGCCGGCCCGCGCGGCTCCCGCGTGGCAGCGCCCGACGCCCGATGTTCAGCTTCTTCCGCAAGAAATCCCCGCCCGCGCCGCCTGCCGCCCCGCCTGCCGCGCCGGCGCCGCCCCAGCCACCCGCGACGACACAGGCGCCGGCCGTTGCCGTGCCGGCGTCGCTCGAGGCCGAGCGGCCGGCGCCCGCACCAGCGACGTCGGCGGCCCCGGCGCCCGCGCCGGCCACGCCCGAGCCCGCCGAAGCCCGCAGCGGCTGGCTGTCGCGGCTGAAGCAGGGCCTGCGCCGCACCGGCAGCGGCTTGACGCTGGTCTTCACCGGCACCCGCATCGACGAGGCGCTGTACGAGGAGCTGGAAGCCGCGCTGCTGCAGGCCGACACCGGCCTGCCCGCCACCGAGGCGCTGCTGGCCGACCTGCGCCGGCGCGTGAAGGCGGCCAAGGCCACCGAGCCGGCGGCGGTGAAGGGCCTGCTGGCCGAGGCGCTGGCGGAGTTGCTGGCGCCGCTGCAGAAGCCGCTGGTGATCGGCGAGGCGCGGCCCACGGTGATCATGGTCGCCGGGGTCAACGGCGCCGGCAAGACGACCAGCATCGGCAAGCTCACGCGCCACCTGGCGCAGGCCGACTGCAAGGTGCTGCTGGCGGCGGCCGACACCTTCCGCGCCGCGGCGCGCGAGCAGCTGGCGGTGTGGGCCGACCGCAACCGCGTGGAGATCGTCGCCCAGCAGGGCGGCGACCCGGCCGCGGTGAGCTTCGACGCCGTGGCCGCCGGCCGCGCGCGCGGCTGCGACGTGGTCATCGCCGACACCGCCGGCCGCCTGCCCACCCAGGCCCACCTGATGGAGGAGCTGAAGAAGATCCGGCGCACCATCGCCAAGGCCCAGGACGGCGCGCCGCACGAGGTGCTGCTGGTGGTCGACGGCAACACCGGCCAGAACGCGCTGGCGCAGGTCAAGGCCTTCGACGCGGCGGTGGGGCTCACCGGGCTGATCGTCACCAAGCTCGACGGCACGGCCAAGGGCGGCGTGCTGGCGGCGATCGCGCGCTGGGGCGCGGGGCGCGCGGGCGGGCCGGTGCCGGTCTACTTCATCGGCGTCGGCGAGAAGCTGGAAGACCTGCAGACCTTCGACGCGCGCGAGTTCGCACAGGCCCTGCTCAGCTGAAGCGCCGCGTCGCGGCGCACGGCCTCAGCGCGGCGGCAGCCCGGGGAAGCCTCCGCCGCCCATGCCGGGCAGGCCGCCGCCGCCCATGCGCTTCATCATCTTCATCAGGCCGCCGCCCTTCATCTTCTTCATCATCCCCTGCATCTGCTCGAACTGGTTGAGCAGGCGGTTGACCTCCTGGATCTGCACGCCGGCGCCGGCGGCGATGCGGCGCTTGCGGCTGGCCTTGGTCTTGCCGTCCATCAGCAGGCTGGGCTGGCGGCGCTCCTTGGCCGTCATCGCGCGCAGGATGCCTTCCATGCGGCGCACGTCGCGCTCGGCTTTGCCCATGTCGGCGCCGCCGGCTTTGGCCGCCAGCTGCGCCGGCAGCTTGTCGATCAGCCCGGCCAGGCCGCCCATGTTCTTCATCTGCGCGATCTGCTGCAGGTAGTCGTCGAGGTCGAAGCCGCTGCCGGCCTTGACCTTGTCGGCCAGCTTCTGCGCCGCCGCCATGTCGACGCCCTTCTGCACCTCCTCGACCAGCGCGACGATGTCGCCCATGCCGAGCACGCGGCCGGCATGGCGCTCGGCGTCGAACAGCTCCAGCCCGTCGAGCTTCTCGCTCAGGCCGGCGAACTTGATCGGCGCGCCGGTGATGGCGTGCACCGACAGCGCCGCGCCGCCGCGGCTGTCGCCGTCGAGCTTGGTCAGCACCACGCCGGTCAAGGGCAGCGCGTCCTTGAAGGCCTTGGCCGTGTTGGCCGCATCCTGGCCCTGCATCGCGTCGACGACGAACAGCGTCTCGACCGGGTTCAGCGCCGCGTGCAGCTCGCGGATCTCGGCCATCAGCGCCTCGTCGATGGCCAGCCGGCCCGCGGTGTCGACCAGCAGCACGTCGTGGTAGTGGCGCTTCGCGTGGTCCAGCGCCGCTAGCGCGATCTGGCGCGGGCTTTGCGACGGGTCGGACGGGAACCAGTCGGCGCCGGCCTGCGCCGTCACCGTCTTCAGCTGCTCGATGGCCGCCGGGCGGTAGACGTCGGCCGACACCGTCAGCACCTTCTTCTTGCGCTTGGTGATGAGGTGCTTGGCCAGCTTGGCCGTGGTGGTGGTCTTGCCCGCGCCCTGCAGGCCGGCCATCAGCACCACCGCCGGCGGCTGCACCGCCAGGTTCAGGTCGGACACGCCGGCGCCCATGGTCGCGGCGAGTTCCTTGTGCACGATGCCCACCAGCGCCTGGCCGGGGTTCAGCGAGCCGGCCACCTCCTGGCCCAGCGCCTTGTCCTTGACGCGGCCGATGAAGTCGCGCACCACCGGCAGCGCCACGTCGGCCTCGAGCAGGGCCATGCGCACCTCGCGCAGCATCTCCTGCACGTTGCTTTCGGTGATGCGGGCCTGGCCGCGCATCGTCTTGACCAGCCTGGACAGGCGGTCGCTGAGGGTCGAGGCCATCGGGGCGTTTGCGGCGCGCGGCGGGGGCGCGCCTGCTCAGTACACTGTGGCGATGATTCTATCGGCCGGGTCTCCCACGCTCGCCCCGCAGGGGGCGCTGCTGCTGGCGGCGGTGGCGCTGGCGCTGTACCTGGCGGCGATGCTGCCGCAGGCCGCGATGCGGCGCTGGGCGGCCGCGGCGCTGCCCGGCGCGCTGGTCTTGCACGGGCTGCTGCTGGCCATCGACATCGCCGGCTTCGGCCAGCCGGGCAGCGGCGCGCGGCTGGGGTTCGGGCCGGTGCTGTCGATGACGGTGTGGCTGGTGATCGCCGTGCACGCCGTCGAGAGCCGGCTGCTGCCGCTGCCGGCGGTGCGCCAGTGGCTGGCCGGCGGCGGCGCGCTGGCGGTGCTGGTCGCGGCGCTGTTCCCGGGCGAGCAGCGCCCGCTGGCGAACGCGCTGGCGCCGCTGCACTTTGTGCTGGGCGTCGGCAGCTACGGGCTGTTCGGCGCGGCGGTGCTGCATGCGCTGATGCTCGATGCCGCCGAGCGCCGGCTGCGCGCCGGCACGCCGGGGCTGGCCGGCACGGGCCAGGCGCTGGGCATGCCGCTGCTGCAGCTCGAGCGGCTGACCTTCCGCTTTGTCGAGGCCGGCTTTGCGGCGCTGACGGCCACGTTGCTGCTGGGCGCGGCGACGGCGCAGCGCTGGCAGTGGGACCACAAGGTGGTGTTCTCGCTGCTGGCCTGGGGCGTGTTTGCCGCGCTGGTGCTGGGCCGCCGGCTGCAGGGCTGGCGCGGGCGCAGCGCCACGCGCTGGCTGTACGGCGGCGCGCTGCTGCTGCTGCTGGCCTACGTGGGCTCGCGCTTCGTGCTCGAGGTGGTGCTCCGGCGCACGGGCGCCTGAGCGATCGTTCAACCGGACCGCCTTGCTGCGGGGTGCGATGAAGCTGTTGCTGCTCCTGGTGGTGCTGGGCCTGGCCTTCTGGCTGCTGTTCGGGCGGCGGCGCGGCCGTGGCGGCCCAGTGCGCGGCGATCGGCCCGACGGCGACGACGCAGTGCCCATGCTGGCCTGCGCCCACTGCGGGCTGCATCTGCCGCGCGACGAGGCCCTGCACGACGCGCAGGGCCGCGCCTACTGCGGCGAGGCGCACCGCGACGCCGGCCCGCGCTGACGCCTGCGACCTTGCGGCTCCGCCCGTCCTCTCCCCTGACGAGGCCCGCGTGAGCGCAGGCTTCGCCGGCCACGACCGCCGCCAGGGCGACCGGCGCAGCAGTGACCGCCGGCGCCGCGACCGCCGCCTGCCGCTGGGCCGGCGCAGCGAGGACTTCGCGCCCGACACCGCCATCGACGGCGGCTGGGCCGGCGGCGGCGAGGGCGCTGAAGCCGACAGCCGCTTCCTGACGCGCCGGGCCCGCGTGCTGGCGCAGAGCGAAGGCCAGGCGCTGGCCCGCATCGCGCGCACCTACACCGCGGCGCGCGCGGCCATCGGCGTCGCGCTGGTGCTGATGCAGGGGCTGGGCAGCCTGCTCGGGGCCCGCTTCAACGAAGACCTGGCGCTGGTGGCCGTGGCCTATGCGGTGGCGGCCATCGTCGTGTGGCTGCTGCCGCGCTTCCGGGCGCTGGCGCGGCCGCTGCCGCAGGCGCGCCAGCGGCGTCTGCAGTGGGTGGCGACCATCGGCGTCGACATCGTCGCCTTCACGCTGCTGCACCTGCTGGAGCTGCGCAGCTCGTTCAACTACGCGGCGCTGCTGGTGCTGCCGGTGCTGATGGCCGGTGTGCTGACCAGCCGGCTGGCGGCACTGGCCACCGCCGCTGCGGTGTCGCTGCTGCTGCTGGCGGTGGCCTGGCGGCTGGCGCCGGCCTCCGCCGACGCCGCTGCGCTGATGACGCAGTCGGGGCTGGCGGGCCTGGGCCTGTTCATCATCGCCTTGCTGGCCGGCGAGCTGGCCGGCCGGCTGGCGCGCGAGGAACTGGCGGCGCGCGACAACCGCGAGCTGGCGCGGCGCCAGGCCCAGCTCAACCGGCTGGTGATCGAGGAGATGGCCGACGGCGTGATGGTGGTCGACGCGTCGCTGCGCGTGCGCGCGGCCAACCCGGCGGCGCGCGCGATGCTGGTCGATGCCGGCCTGTCGCCGCCGCCGCCTTTCGCGCTGGACGAACAGCCGGCCTGGGCGGCGCTGGCCGCGGCGGTGCGCGACGCGCTGGCCGCCGGCGACTGGCCCGACGAGGGGCGCGACGTGCCGCTGGCCTTCGCCGCCGGTGCCGGCCGCACGCTGCGCCTGCGCGTGCGCTTCATGCGCGGGCGGCGCCACGATGCGCGCCACGCGGGTGCCGCCGGCGCCGCGGCGGCGCAGGACCTGCAGCTGGTGCTGCTGCTGGAGGACCTGCGCACGCTGCAGGCGCGCATCCGGCAGGACCGGCTGGCGGCGATGGGCCGCGTCTCGGCCGGCATCGCGCACGAGATCCGCAACCCGCTGGCGGCCATCGCCCAGGCCAATGCGCTGCTGGCCGAGGACCTGGCCGACCCGGCGCAGCGCCGGCTGGCGGCGATGGTGGCCGACAACGTTCGCCGCCTGCAGCGCGTGGTCGACGACGTGCTCGAGCTGGCCCCGGGGGCGCCCGCCGAGACCGGCCGCGTCGACGCCGCGGTGCTGGTGGCGCATGCGGTGGCCGAATGGGCGCACACCGCCGGCGTCAGCACGGGCGGCGAGGGCCGCCTGCGCCTGCTGCTGCCCAACCAGCCGATCTGGGTGCAGTTCGACGCCGAGCACCTGCGCCGCGTGCTGCTCAACCTGCTGGAGAACGCCGCGCGCCATGCCGGGCCCGAGCCCGGCGCGATGCTGCTGCGGCTGGCGCCGCGCGGCGAGGGCCACGCGCTGCTGTCGGTGCTGAGCGACGGCGCGACGATCCCGGCCGATGTCGAGCGCCACCTGTTCGAGCCCTTCTTCTCGACGCGCAGCCGGGGCACCGGACTGGGCCTGTATATTTGCCGCGAGCTCTGCGAGCGCCACGGCGCGCGCATCGAATACCGGCCGCGCCCCGATGCCGAGCGGCTGCGCAACGAGTTCAGCGTGACGCTGCGGCGCGCCGCAGCCACCTGAGGCCCATACCACTCCAGCGCCCGCCGCCATGAGCCAAGCCCCGCGACTGCTGGTCGTCGACGACGAGCCCGACCTGCGCACGCTGTACGAGCTGACGCTGGTGCGCGAGGGCTACGACGTCGACAGTGCCGAGGGTGTCGAGCAGGCCTGGGACATGCTGCAGGCCGGCGGCTACCGGCTGGTGATCACCGACATGCGCCTGCCCGACGGCAGCGGGCTGGACCTGCTGCACCGGCTGGAGCAGGGCGCCCGGCCCGAGCGCGCCATCGTGATCACCGCCTATGGCTCGCCGGAGAACGCCGTCGAGGCGCTGAAGGCCGGCGCCTACGACTACCTGACCAAGCCGGTGGACCTGCGCCAGTTCCGCGCCGTGGTGGCCGCGGCCATGGACCGCGGGGCACCCGCCCCGCCGGCCGCGCCCGCGCGTGCCGGCGAGCGCAGCGCGCGCGCGCCGGCCCTGGGTGCGGCGCTGGCCCGCATCACCGGCGAGTCGCACGCCATGCAGCAGGTGCGCTCGCTGGTGCAGCGCGTGGCGCGCAGCATGGCGCCGGTGCTGGTGCAGGGCGAGTCGGGCACGGGCAAGGAACTGGTGGCGCGCGCCATCCACGGCGAGTCGCCGCGCAGCGCGCGGCCCTTCGTGGCGGTGAATTGCGGTGCCATCCCCGAGGCGCTGCTGGAGGCCGAGTTCTTCGGCTACCGCAAGGGCGCCTTCACCGGCGCGCAGGACGACCGCGAAGGTTTCTTCCAGGCCGCCGAGGGCGGCACCCTGTTCCTCGACGAGATCGGCGACCTGCCGCTGGCGATGCAGAGCAAGCTGCTGCGCGTGATCCAGGAGCGCGCCGTGCGGCCGGTGGGGGCGGTCAGCGAGGCCCCGACCGACGTGCGCATCGTCAGTGCCACGCACCGCGACCTGGGTGCCGAGGTGCAGGCCGGTCGCTTCCGCCAGGACCTCTATTACCGGCTCAACGTGATCCGCGTCACCGTGCCGCCGCTGCGCGAGCGCGTGGCCGACCTGCCGGCGCTGTGCGCCGCGGTGTTGAAGCGCCTGGCCCAGGAGGCTGGCGCCGAGCCAGCGCCGCTGCTCAGCGACGCCGCGCTGCGCCGGCTGGCGCGCCACGCCTTCCCCGGCAACGTGCGCGAACTCGAGAACCTGCTGCACCGCGCCGTGGCGCTGTCGGGCCGCGAGCTGATCGATGTCGTCGACCTGGGCCTGGGCGACGACGCCGACGGCTTGCCCGACGCGGCCGACGAGGCGCCGGCGCGCGAGCCGGCGGTGCCGGCCGCGACACCCGCGGCCGATGCCGAGCTGCCCAGTGACCTGGTGGCGCACCTGGACGCCGTGGAGCGCGAGATCCTCGAGCGTGCGCTGCAGCGCCACCGCTACAACCGCACCGCGGCCGGCGCCAGCCTGGGCTTGTCGCTGCGCCAGATGCGCTACCGCATGGCGCGCCTGGGCGTGGGTGCGCCCGACGGCAACGAGCGTGGCGACGGCGAGGCCTGAAGCCGGCCGCGCGCCGCGCCGCGCCACGCGCTGGCGCGATGGCTGGTGGAGCGGCGCGCAGCGGATCGCGTCGCCGCACCATGGCCCGCGGCCGGCGGGCGTGGCCGTCGACCTGGCCGTCGTGCACTCGATCAGCCTGCCGCCGGGCTGCTTCGGCGGCGACGCGGTGCGGCACCTGTTCTGCGGCACGCTGGACTGCGACGCCCATCCGTACTTCGACCAGCTGCGCGGTCTGCAGGTGTCGGCGCACTTCGTGATCCGCCGCGACGGCGCGCTGCAGCAGTTCGTGTCCTGCGACAGGCGTGCCTGGCATGCCGGCGCCTCGAGCTGGCGCGGCCGCGCCAACTGCAACGACTACTCGATCGGCATCGAGCTCGAGGGGCTGGAGGGCGGCCTGTTCGAGCCGGTGCAGTACCACCAGCTGGCGCGGCTGCTGCGGGTGTTGTCGCGCCGCTACCCGCTGGCCGACGTGGTGGGCCACGAGCACATCGCGCCCGGGCGCAAGGCCGACCCCGGCGCCGGCTTCGACTGGGCGCTGCTGCGCCGGCTGTTGCGCCGGCCATCGTGGGGCCTGCCGCCCGCCGCGGCCGCCACGCCCCGCGAAGACGCGGGCCCGGCGGCCCAAGCGGGCTGATTCGCCCCGGCTGGCGCGGGTCTCGCGGCGCATCGCCAGCAGCCGCGCCGCTTGGCGCGAAGTGGTGCGCGCGGGGCCGGGCGAAACGGCGCGCGGGCCGCGCCTGCGGCGCGCCGCGAGGGTGCCGGCGCAATGAGGGCAATTCCTCAGCCGACACTAGCGCTAGTGGGTTGTTGGGCCCCGAGGCCCCAGATATAGTGTCCGCGGGTGAGATAATCCCGTGACACACCCCCCAGCAAACCGCCACCGCGCCGCCGCGTCGAGGGCCCTCGGTGCCCCCCGTCGGCGCAGGTCGTGGATGCACGCCGCCGACCCTCCCCGGCAGCACCCACCCGGCGCCTGACGCCGCCGCCGCAGACCCGGGCCGGGCCTGTGAACTCACCGCATAAAACGTACATCGAGGACCTCGCATGCAATCCGCTTCGACCGCCGCCGCGCCCGCGGCAGCCCCGGCCCGTTCCGCCACCGCCATCGCCAGCGGCACCGCGCCCGCCAGCAGCGCCTACGTCGGCTACCAGATCATCCGCCGCAATGGCGCGGTGGTCGGGTTCGAGCCGAACAAGATCGCGGTGGCGCTGATGAAGGCCTTCCTGGCGGTGCACGGCACCCAGGGCGCCGCCAGCGCCAGCGTGCGCGAGACGGTCGAGCGCCTGACCGAGGCCGTGGTGCGCGCGCTGCTGCGCAGCCGCCCGGGCGGCGGCACCTTCCACATCGAGGACGTGCAGGACCAGGTCGAGCTGGGCCTGATGCGCGATGGCCACCACGAGGTGGCGCGCGCCTACGTGCTGTACCGCGAGCGCCGGGCGCAGGAGCGCGCCCGCCAGGCGCCGGCCGCCAGCGCGGCTGCCGAGCCTGCGCTGCACGTCACCGTCGACGGCCAGCGCGTGCCGCTGGACTTCGGCGCGCTCACCGCGCTGGTCGAGTCGGCCTGCGCCGGCCTGGGCGCCGACGTCAGCGCCGCGCCCATCCTGGCCGAGACGCGGCGCAACCTGTACGACGGCGTGCCGTTGATCGAGGTGCACAAGGCGGCCATCCTGGCCGCGCGCACGCTGATCGAGAACGAGCCCGCCTACACCCGCGCCACGGCGCGGCTGCTGCTGCACACCATCCGCCACGAGGTGCTGGGCGAGGAGGTGACGCAGGCGCAGATGAGCCAGCGCTACGCCGAGTACTTTCCGCAATACGTCAAGCGCGGCGTGCAGGCCGAGCTGCTCGACGACAAGCTGCTGCAGTTCGACCTGGCCCGGCTGGGCGCGGCGCTGAAGCCCGAGCGCGACCTGCAGTTCGACTACCTGGGCCTGCAGACCCTGTACGACCGCTACTTCCTGCATGTGGCCAAGCGCCGCATCGAGCTGCCGCAGGCCTTCTTCATGCGCGTGGCCATGGGCCTGGCCCTGAACGAGATCGACCGCGAGGCGCGCGCCATCGAGTTCTACGAGGTGCTGTCCAGCTTCGACTTCATGAGCAGCACGCCGACGCTGTTCAACAGCGGCACGCGGCGCTCGCAGCTGTCCAGCTGCTACCTCACCACCGTGGCCGACGACCTCGACGGCATCTACGAGGCGATCAAGGAGAACGCGCTGCTGTCCAAGTTCGCCGGCGGCCTGGGCAACGACTGGACCCCGGTGCGTGCGCTGGGCAGCCACATCAAGGGCACCAACGGCGAGAGCCAGGGCGTGGTGCCCTTCCTGAAGGTGGTCAACGACACGGCGGTGGCCGTCAACCAGGGTGGCAAGCGCAAGGGCGCGGTCTGCGCCTACCTGGAGACCTGGCACCTGGACATCGAGGAGTTCCTGGAGCTGCGCAAGAACACCGGCGACGACCGCCGCCGCACCCACGACATGAACACCGCGAACTGGATTCCGGACCTGTTCATGAAGCGCGTCATCGAAGGCGGCGACTGGACGCTGTTCAGCCCCAGCACCTGCCCCGACCTGCACGACAAGTTCGGCGCCGAGTTCGAGGCCGCCTACACCGCCTACGAGGCCAAGGCCGCCAGTGGCGAGCTGAAGCTGCACAAGCGCATGCCGGCGCGCGACCTGTGGCGCAAGATGCTGACCATGCTGTTCGAGACCGGGCACCCCTGGATCACCTTCAAGGACGCCTGCAACGTGCGCAGCCCGCAGCAGCATGTGGGCGTGGTGCACAGCTCCAACCTGTGCACCGAGATCACGCTGAACACCAGCGACACCGAGATCGCGGTGTGCAACCTGGGCAGCGTGAACCTGGTCCAGCACCTGGTCGAGACCCCCGACGGCCTGCAGCTCGACCAGGCCAAGCTGAAGCAGACGGTGCGCACGGCCATGCGCATGCTCGACAACGTCATCGACATCAACTACTACGCGGTGAAGAAGGCGCGCGACAGCAACCTGCGCCACCGGCCCGTGGGCCTGGGCCTGATGGGCTTCCAGGATGCGCTGTACCGGCTGGGCCTGCCCTACGCCAGCGAGCAGGCCGTGGAGTTCGCCGACCGCAGCATGGAGGCGATCTGCTACCACGCCTATTGGGCCAGCACCGAGCTGGCCGCCGAGCGTGGCCGCTACAGCAGCTACCGCGGCAGCCTGTGGGACCGCGGCATCCTGCCGCTGGACTCGCTGCAGCTGCTGCGCGAGCAGCGCGGCGGCCATGTCGAGGTCGACACCAGCGCCAGCATGGACTGGGACGCGCTGCGCGCGCGCATCGCCCAGCATGGCATGCGCAACAGCAACTGCGTGGCCATCGCGCCGACGGCGACGATCAGCAACATCGTCGGCGTCGACGCGTCGATCGAGCCCAGCTTCGCCAACCTGTCGGTGAAGAGCAACCTGTCGGGCGAGTTCACCGTCATCAACGAGTACCTGGTGCGCGACCTCAAGCGCCTGGGGCTGTGGGACGAGGTGATGGTCGTCGACCTGAAGCACTACGACGGCTCGCTGCGCCCCATCGACCGCGTGCCCGACGAGCTCAAGCGCCTGTATGCCACCGCCTTCGAGGTCGATGCGACCTGGCTGGTCGAGGCCGCGGCGCGGCGCCAGAAGTGGATCGACCAGGCGCAGAGCCTGAACATCTACATGGCCGGTGCCTCGGGCCGCAAGCTCGACGAGACCTACAAGCTGGCCTGGATCCGCGGCCTGAAGACCACCTACTACCTGCGCACCACCAGCGCCACCTATGCCGAGAAGTCGACGGTGGCCGCGGGCAAGCTCAACGCGGTGGGCGGCAGCAGCGCGCCGCCGGCGGTGGCCGCGGCACCGGCGAGCGAGCCCGCCTCCGACGTCAAGTTCTGCTCGATCGACAACCCGGACTGCGAGGCCTGCCAGTGAACCAAGCCCGCAAGGCGGGCGGCGCAGGCTCATGGGGCGACGCCGCGTGAGCCGAAGCCACAACGCCGCCTGCGAGGCCTGCCTGTGAGCAAATCGATGCGGTCTTGTGCATGCGCTGCGGACGCATGCACTTCGGCCGCATCACCCGCCGATGCGCGCGTCGCCATGCAGATCCGAGACGCGATGCGCGCATCTCTTTCGATGCGAAGCCGCAACAACGAAGACGCGGTGATGTCAACCAGCGCTTGGTGTTCGCACACAACATTCGGATAATCCGCAACCACAGGACATTGACACGATGCTGGTCTGGGAAGACGACCTCCACGCGAAAAAGAACACCGCGGCGCGCGCCACCGGCGCGGCGCCCGTCATGCCGACCGCCGCCGAACAGCCGCAGCCGCGCAGGGCGTCAGCCGCCGAGCCGTCGCGCCAAGCCGGGAACCAGCCGGTGGCGACCTTGGGTGAAGACGCCGCGCAGCGCCGCCGCGTCAACGTCGCCGACAAGCGCATCATCAACGGCCAGACCGACGTCAACCAGCTGGTGCCCTTCAAGTACAAGTGGGCCTGGGAGAAGTACCTCGCCACCTGTGCCAACCACTGGATGCCGCAAGAGGTGAACATGTCGCGCGACATCGCGACCTGGAAAGACCCCAACGGCCTGACCGAAGACGAGCGCCGCATCGTCAAGCGCAACCTCGGCTTCTTCGTCACCGCCGACTCGCTGGCCGCCAACAACATCGTGCTGGGCACCTACCGGCACATCACCGCCCCCGAGTGCCGCCAGTTCCTGCTGCGCCAGGCCTTCGAGGAGGCGATCCACACCCACGCCTACCAGTACATCGTCGAGAGCCTGGGCCTGGACGAGGCGGAGATCTTCAACGCCTACCACGAGGTCCAGTCGATCCGCGACAAGGACGAGTTCCTGATCCCGTTCATCGACGCGATCATGGACCCCAACTTCAAGACGGGTACGCCCGAGAACGACCAGACGCTGCTCAAGTCGCTGATCGTCTTCGCCTGCCTGATGGAAGGCCTGTTCTTCTACGTCGGCTTCACGCAGATCCTGGCGCTGGGCCGGCAGAACAAGATGACCGGTGCCGCCGAGCAGTACCAGTACATCCTGCGCGACGAGTCGATGCACTGCAACTTCGGCATCGACCTGATCAACCAGATCAAGCTCGAGAACCCCGGCCTGTGGACGCCGGCCTTCAAGGCCGAGATCCGCGAGCTGTTCGAGAAGGCGGTGCAGCTGGAGTACCGCTACGCCGAGGACACCATGCCGCGCGGCGTGCTCGGGCTCAACGCCAGCATGTTCAAGGGCTACCTGCGCTACATCGCCAACCGGCGTGCGACGCAGATCGGCCTGGAGGCCCTTTTCCCCAACGAGGAGAACCCGTTTCCCTGGATGAGCGAGATGATCGACTTGAAGAAGGAGCGCAACTTCTTCGAGACCCGCGTCATCGACTACCAGACCGGCGGCGCACTGGCCTGGGACTGAATCGGGCCCGGTGTCGGGCCCGGCAGTGCCATGCCGGCAGGACGTAGTGGGCGCCCTGCCAGCGGCGTCGATCTGGAGCGCGTTTTCTTCAGCGTGAACCGCGGCCGCCCGCAGGCGGAAGACCTGGCAACACAAGGTCGCGTTCACGAACCCATTCGCCGCACCGGGGCGATGGCGGTCAGGCATCCGTAGAACGACCTGGCCGCAGACCACCGGGCGGCGGATCCCCGCGGCGCAGCTTGTGTCGCGGGACCTTTCGCAACGTGATCAAGGAGATCGTTATGGCAACTGCGAAGAAAGCCCCGGCCAAGAAGGCCCCGGCGAAGAAGGCCCCGGCCAAGAAGGCGGCGGCGAAGAAGGCCCCGGCCAAGAAGGCGGCGCCGGCCAAGAAGGCCGCGGCGAAGAAGGCCGCGCCGGCCAAGAAGGCGGCGGCGAAGAAGGCTCCGGCCAAGAAGGCGGCGCCGGCCAAGAAGGCCGCGGCGAAGAAGGCGGCGCCGGCCAAGAAGGCGGCGGCGAAGAAGGCCGCGCCGGCCAAGAAGGCCGCGGCGAAGAAGGCAGCGCCGGCGAAGAAGGCCGCGGCGAAGAAGGCCGTCGCCAAGAAGCCCAGCGCTAAGAAGGCTCCGGCGAAGAAGGCGGCGGCCAAGAAGGCCCCTGCAGCCCCCGCTGCCCCTGCCCCTGCGGCAGCCCCTGCCAAGACCACGTTGAACCCGGCGGCGGCTTGGCCGTTCCCGACCGGCAACAAGCCGTAGGTCGTTTGCTCAAAGCGGAGCGGCAGTTTGCCGCTCCTAAGAGTACCGAGCCCAGCTATTGCTGGGCTCGTTTCCTTTGTAGACAGAGCTGTACGTCGATCCCGCCTCACGGACGGAGTTCGTGCCAGATTCGCAATCTCACGGCCCGCGGAGCATGGTCGACATGGTTGCACCCATCGTAAGGAGGCTGTCCGAGCAGGTCTTGTCGTCGCAAGACGAAGAGCAGCGCGCGTGCTACTCCCTGGAACTCGCGGCATACCACGCCAGAGCTGGGGACTTCGACGCTGCCGAGGCGATTCGGCAAAAAGTGCGCGCCAGCTTCGGGAGTGGGAGGAGTCCTGCTGTATCTATCCGACTGATGTGTTTGGAGGGTGTGCTCGCGTTCTTCCAGCGCCTCGACCCTCTCGCCCGCGACCGAATCTACCGCGCGAACGTCCTGAGCACCGCCCTTCAGCAACGTGCGCTCGTTGCGCTCACTGCCGCGTGGCTTGCTCACATGGACTTCAACCTCAACAGGTTCGAAGACCTCAGAGCCGACTTGAGAAGTGCGCTAGATGCCATCAGCTCCGATGACCTGGAGGCGAAGTGTCGTGTTGCCCTTGTCTTGGCTGATGCGTTCCTCTACGCCCATGACTTCAGGTGTTCGCGTACCTATTACCAGTGGTCGCACTCGCTAGCGGTGAGGATTGGGGATCGCGCTGCCATCGCCGCGATGACATACAACAGTGCGGCAATGAAGATCTCTGCGCTTCGCGTAATGGAGGCGATGGGTCAAGACGTCAAGCAGCAACTGGACTTCGCGCGGATCGAGGTGGAAGGTGCAGTGAAGTTTCAGTACCTCGCCGGGCTGACTTCACTTCCGCAACTTCTTGAGTCGATCCAATGCTCATACTCCATGTTGAAGGGTGAGTTCGCGGAAGCGCTTACGCGGCTAGAGGACAAGCTCCCTGGATCTCGAGTGGATCTATCGGACAGCACGATGTTGCCAGCACAAGGCGATCGGATCCGGTGTCTCGCCGAACTCCGCCGTACCGCCACGATGCGCAACGAGATCCTTCAACTTGAAGACGCGTGCGTGGCAATAGAGCAAAGCGACGAGCGACTGATCCTCTGTTACAACTTGGCGCGTGCGTATCAGGCCTGTCGACTTCCTGAGGACGCGCTTCGCTGTGAGCGCCGCATCGAGTCGGCGTCTATCGCGCATCGGGCGCAACTAGAGGCCCTGCGAGAGACGCTCTCTCGCTATGTGGAGGTGCCGCAGGTACTCCTCTGATTCAGCGACAATTGCCGCACCACAACATGCGGACACCGTTGCGCTCCGGGATGCTGTCAGAAATCGCAATCGTCATGGGCTCCTCCTCCGACTGGGAGACCCTGCGCCACGCCGCCGACATGCTGGACGAGTTCGCGGTGGCGTACGACAAGCGTGTCGTGTCGGCGCACCGGATGCCGGACGAGATGTTCGCGTTTGCCGAGCAGGCCGCCGCGGGTGGCTTGAAGGCCATCATCGCCGGCGCCGGTGGCGCTGCGCACCTGCCGGGGATGCTGGCGGCCAAGACCACCGTGCCGGTGCTGGGCGTGCCGGTGGCCAGCAAACACCTGCAGGGTGTCGACTCGCTGTATTCCATCGTCCAGATGCCCAAGGGCGTGCCCGTGGCCACCTTCGCCATCGGGCCGGCCGGTGCAGCCAACGCGGCGCTCTTTGCGGTGGCGATGCTGGCCGCCACCGGCGATGCCGAGCTGGCCCGCCGCCTGCAGGCCTTCCGCCAGCGCCAGACCGAGGCCGCCCGCGCGATGACGCAGGCACTGACGTGAGCGACGGTGCCCAGCGGCCGGCGGGCGCCGCCGCCGCCGCGCGCCGGCCGATGATCGGCGTGCTCGGCGGCGGCCAGCTGGGCCGGATGCTGGTGCACGCCGCGCAGCGCCAGGGTTGGCGCGTCGCAGTGCTCGAACCCGATCCCGACAGCCCGGCCGGTGCCGCCGCCGACCTGCACCTGTGCGCGCCCTACGACGACGCTGACGCGCTGCGGCAGATGCAGCGCCTGTGCCCGGCGGTCACCACCGAGTTCGAGAACGTGCCGGCGCCGGTGCTGCGCCAGCTCGCCGATGCCGGGCTCGCGGTGTCGCCGTCGGCCGCGGCCGTCGAACGCTGCCAGCACCGGGCGCTGGAGAAGCTCAGCTTCACCGACGCCGGCGTGCCCTGCGCGCCGCATGCCCTGGTCGAGTCGGCCGCCGACACCGCATCACCACGCGTGGCGGCGCTGCTGCCGGGCATCCTGAAGACCTCGCGCCTGGGCTACGACGGCAAGGGCCAGCGCCGCGTGGCCACGCCGGCGGATCTGGCCGCTGCCTGGGCCGAGCTGGGCGGCGTGCCTTGCGTGCTCGAGCAGCTGCTGCCCTTGCAGCGCGAGCTCAGCGTGATCGTCGCCCGCGCTGCCGACGGTGTCTGCGTGCACCTGCCGGTGCAGCAGAACCTGCACCGCGACGGCGTGCTCGCCGTCACCCAGGTGCCGGCGCCCGACATCGACGAGGACACCGCCGCGCGGGCGGTGGCGGCGGCGCAGCGGCTGGCCGAGTCGCTGGGCTACGTGGGCGTGCTGTGCGTCGAGTTCTTCGTGCTGCAGGACGGCCGCCTGGTGGCCAACGAGATGGCGCCGCGGCCGCACAACTCGGGCCACTACAGCCTGGACGCCTGCGACCAGTCGCAGTTCGAGCTGCAGTTGCGCACGCTGCTCGGGCTGCCGCTGGTGGCGCCGCGGCAGCACTCGTCGGCGGTGATGCTCAACCTGCTCGGCGACCTGTGGTTCGACGGTGCGCAGGCCGGCGCCGTGGCGCGCGAGCCCGACTGGCCGGCCGTGCTGGCGCTGCCGGGCGCCGCGCTGCACCTGTACGGAAAGGCGCAGCCGCGCCACGGCCGCAAGATGGGGCACCTGACGATCACTGCGGCCACGCCGGCGCAGGCGCGCGAGGTGGCCCTGCGCGCCTGCGCCGCGCTGCGCTTGCCGGCGTTCTGAGATCGAAGCCGCGCGCGCGGCGCCCGCTTCACCACGCCCTGCCCACGATGCCGCTGCTCGACGGCCACGACCCCGCCGCCATCGCCGCAGCCGCCGCGCGCCTGGCCGCCGGCGAGCTCGTCGCCTTTCCCACCGAGACGGTCTACGGCCTGGGCGCGCGCGCCGACGACGACGCCGCCGTGGCCGGCATCTTCGACGCCAAGGGCCGCCCGTCCAGCCACCCGCTGATCGTCCACGTGCCCGACGCCGCCGCCGCCACGCGCTTCGCCGCCGAGTTGCCGCCCGCGGCGCAGCGCCTGATGGCCGCGTTCTGGCCGGGCCCGCTGACGGTGATCGTGCCGCGCCGCGCCGACCGCGGCGCCGCGGCCGCCGGCGGGCAGGACAGCATCGGCCTGCGCTGCCCGGCGCACCCGGTGGCGCAGGCACTGCTGCGCGCCGCCGCCGCGCTGGGCGTGGCCGGCGTTGCGGCGCCCAGCGCCAACCGCTTCGGCCGTGTCAGCCCCACGTTGGCGGCGCATGTGCGCGACGAGTTCGGTGACGCGCTGTGGGTGCTGGACGGCGGCGCCTGCCCGGTGGGCATCGAGTCGGCGATCGTCGACTGCCGCGGTGCACGCCCGGCGCTGCTGCGGCCCGGCCAGCTGGGCCGCGACCGCATCGAGGCGGCGTTGGGGCAGCCGCTGGCCGAGCGCGACGCCGCCTCGCCGCGCGCCTCGGGCACGCTGGCCTCGCACTACGCGCCGTCGGCGCCGGTGGAGCTGCTGTCCGGCAGCATGCTGCAGCAGCGCCTGCGCGCCGGGCCACCGGCCGGGCTGCCGGGGCCCGTCGCGGTATATTCCCGCCTCGCGCCCGGACCGGGCCCCGGGTGGCTGTACCGCCGCATGCCCGACGACCCGGCCACCGTGGCGCGTGAGTTGTTCGCGGTGCTGCGCGAGTTCGACGCCGCAGGCGCGTCGTCGATCTGGGTGGAACAGCCGCCGCCGCTCCCGGCCTGGGAGGGCGTGCGCGACCGCCTGGGCCGCGCGGCAGCCTGACCGCGGCGGCCGCCCCGTGCAGCGGCACGCATCCGGAGCCTTCATGATCCCCAGCATCCTCCTCCCCCAACGGCCCCTGGCCCGCCGGCTGCGCCTGGGCGCCGCCGCGCTGGTGCTGGCCCTGGCGGGTTGCGGCGGGGGCACCTCGCAGCAGGAGCCCTTCGTCGCCAAGCGCGTGTTCGCCTTCGGCGACGAGTACAGCGCCCTCACGCCCAGCGGCCGCAACTACAGCATCAACGCGCTGGGCGTCGATGGTGGCATCGACTGCCTGGGCCAGCCGACCTGGGTGCAGTCGGTGGCCAGCGTCTACGGCTTCGTGTTCCCGGAGTGCAACCCCGGCAGCACGGGTGATGCCAAGGCCCGGACCTACGCCGCCGCGGGCGCCACGGTGGCCGACGTGGCGGCGCAGGTCGAGGCCCAGGTGGCCAACGGCGGCTTCCGCGACAAGGACCTGGCCACGGTGCTCGTCGGCGCCAACGACATCGTCGCGCTGTATCGCCAGTTTCCTCTGCAGTCCGAGGGTACGCTGGTCGCCGAGGCCCGCGCACGCGGCCTGCGCACGGCGCAGATCGTCAACCGGCTCATCAGCCTGGGCGTGAAGGTGCTGGTGGCCGACGTGCCGGACCAGGGCGTGACCCCCTTTGCGCGGGCCGAGAAGGCGGCCCATCCCGACGTCGACCGCGCGGCACTGCTGTCGCGCCTGAGCGAGGCCTTCAACGAGCAGCTCGGCGTCAGCATCGTGCTCGACGGCCGCTTCGTCGGCCTGGTGCAGGCCAACCTGCGCATCCAGACCATGGTCAAGGTCCCCGGCCTGTACGGCCTGGGCAACGTCACGCATGCCGCCTGCACCGAGCTGTTGCCCAACTGCACCAGCGCCACGGTGATCACCGACGCGCTCAACACCCAGTACCTGTGGGCCGACGACCGCTTCTTCGGGCCGGCCGGCCACAGCCAGCTGGCCCAGCTGGCCATCGCACGCGCCAGCGGCAACCCGTTCTGACGGGCCCGGGCCGGCTGTGCCGGCCCCTTCGGCAGGCTGCCGGCGTCGGGCCGGCCCCACTTGCGGCGCCGGCCGCGCCGGCATCGCGCAGCCAGCCGCCTTCGGGTTTGGCCCCGTTCGGGCCCGCGCAGCCCGGCCCTATAGTGTCCGCAGAAAAACGAACGACCGTTCGTTTTCTGCCGCCGCACCGGGTGCCCGCCGGCAACCGGCCGTGCGGCCCCGTCAGCGAACACCATGCGCCGCCGCGGCTGGCACCGCGCCCGGCCACCACGGAGACACACCATGCAGCTTCGATCGGGCAGCGCGCGCGCGCTGCGCAACCTGGGCTACGCGCTGGTCGCGGCCCTGGCGCTCAGCGCCTGCGGCGGTGGTGGCGGCGACACCACGCCGCGCGAGAAGGTCGCCTCGCTGAAGGTCATCGGCGACAGCCTGGCCGACGTCGGCACGTTCGGCGGCGTGCGCGCCACCGTGCAGGGCAGCGACGTGCTGATGTACCCCGAACGCGTGGCCCTGAGCTTCGGCCTCAGCAAGGGCTGCAACTTCTTCGTCTTCACGGGGGCGGGCTTCGCCAGCAACAGCAGCTGCACCAACTACGCGGTGGGCGGCGGCGTGATCAATGCCGCCGGTGCCGGGGTCGCGGCGGCCGACCCGCGCAACCTCAGCGTGCAGTTCGCCAGCGCGCTGGCCGGCGGCAACTACGGCGCCGGCGACCTGGTGCTGATCGACGGCGGTGGCAACGATGCGGCCGCGCTGGTGGGAGCCTATCTGCGCGCGGCCGCCGACGGCGGGGCGGCCTACCTGGCGGTGCTGCGCACGCAACTGTCCACCAGCGTGGTCAACGCGGCGGCGGCCGGCGGTGCCAATGGCCTGGCGGCGGTGGGCAAGACCTACATGGAGGCCCTGGCCGATACCTTCGCCGGCCAGATCAAGGCCCAGGTGCTGGACAAGGGCGCGCAGCGCGTGGCGCTGCTGAACATGCCGGGCATCACCAACACGCCGCGCTTCCAGGCGGTGCTGGACGGCATCGCCGCGGCCTCGGGCGGCGGCAGCGCCGGCGCCGCGGCGCGCGCCGCCAGCGAGGCGCTGTTCAAGGGCTGGGTCGAGGCCTTCAACGCCAAGCTGGCCGGCCACTTTGCCGGCAACGCCAAGGTCGCGCTGATCGACTTCTACACCGAGTTCAACACCCAGGTCGCGATGCCGGCGCAGTTCGGCCTGACCAACGTCAAGGCCACCGCCTGCCCGGTGGTCGGCGTGGGTTCGGACGGGCTGCCGGCCTACAACTTCGCCACCTGCACCAGCGCCGCCTTGTCGGCGATGACGCCGCCGGCCGGCGCCACCGGCGGCAGCAACTGGTGGAAGACCTATGCCTTCTCCGACGGCTTCCACCCCACGCCCTACGGCCACCAGCTGCTGGCGCAGCTGATCTCGCGCTCGCTGGCCCAGGCCGGCTGGCTCTGACGCGCAGCGACAGCAGGAGCAAGCACCGATCATGCAAGCACATCGCCTCATCCACGCCGCCCGCGCGGCGCTCGCGCTGGCCGCCTGCGCCGCTGCCGGCGGCGCGCTGGCCCAGGCCGCGGGCAGTTACCAGCTTCGCGTCGGCGTCACCACCATCCAGCCCGAGGTGCGCAGCGGCGACCTGACGCCGCCGGCCTTCGTCGGCACCAAGGCCGACATCGACGCCAACACCCAGCCCACCGCCGGCATCACCTACATGTGGACCGGCCACCTGGCGCTGGACCTGCCGCTGTCCGCCGGCTTCAAGCACGACATCCAGGGCGACGGCGCCATCGCCGGCGTGGGCAAGATCGGCGAGGTGAGGGCGCTGCCGGCCACGCTGCTGCTGCAGTACCGCTTCCGCGACCCGGCGGCGCAGTGGCGGCCCTATGTCGGCGCCGGCCCCACCTACGCCAAGTTCTACAAGGCGCGCAGCACGCTGGCGCTGACGGCGCTGACCGGCGGCACCCCGGCCAACCCGACCACGCTGGCCGTGGAGTCGAAGTGGGCGGCCACCGTGCAGGCCGGCCTGGTGGTCAACCTCGACGCGCGCTGGTTCGTCGACGCCACCGTGCTCAAGACCTTCCTGAAGACGCGCACGACGCTGTCCACCGGCCAGACGCTGGACGCGCAGCTCGACCCCTGGTCGGCAGCGTTGTCGGTCGGCTACAGGTTCTAGTCGGGGCCGCAAGGCCGGGGCGGCACGAGGGCTGGCCCCCTGCCCGGGGCCCGGCCTTCAGCGCCCGCGCAGCGGCTGCTCGGGGATGCGCGGCGCGTCGCGCTGTGCCCACTGCAGCAGCGCATCCAGCGCCGGCCGCGCGGCGCCGGCCTGCGGATGCTGCACCACGGCCACCAGCGCCAGCCGGCGGCCGCCGGCGCTGAGCACGTAGCCGGCCAGCCCGGCGACGTCGCGCAGCGAGCCGGTCTTCAGGTGCGCGCGGCCCATGGCACCCAGGCTGCGCCGCGCCGTGCCGTCCACGCCGGCCAGCGGCAGCGAGGCAATGAACTCGGGCATCTGCGGCGACGCCCACATCACCTGCAGCAGCCGCGCCAGGCGCCGGGCGCTGATGCGCGTGTGGCGCGACAGGCCCGAGCCGTTGTCGATGCTGAACTCGTCCAGCGGCTCGCCGGTTCGCTCCAGCAGCCAGCGCGCGACCTGCTCGCGCCCCGCCTCGGGCGTGGCCGGCTGCTGCGGGGCGGCCTGCAGTGCCAGCGTCAGGAACAGCTGCTGCGCCATCACGTTGTTGCTGTGCTTGTTGATGTCGCGCACCACCTCGGCCAGCGGCGGCGAAGCCCAGACGAAGCTGGGTGCCGAGGCCGGCGCCGGCCCTTCGCGGACGCGGCCCGTGAGCCGGCCACCGAGCTCGCGCCACATCGACTCCAGCAGGCGCGCGTCGTGCGTGGCCGGCTGCGGGTCGGCCACCGGCCAGGCCAGTTCGCCGCAGGCCGACGGGTAGCTGCCGGCAAAGCGCACGCGCCCGGGCTCGAAGCTGGCGCGCAGCTGGGTGCGCCAGTCGTCGCAGGGCCCGGCGGCCAAGGGCACCGTGGCCTGCAGCGCGCCGTCGGCCGTCGCCGGCTCGGCCAGCACGCGGGCCACGCCGGCGGCGGCGTCGGGCACGAAGCGGTACACCGCCGAGCGGAAGTTCAGCAGCAGCGCTGCGGCCTGCACGTTGTGCGGGCGCAGCGGTTCGCCGTCGAAGTCGGCCGGCGTGCCGAGCGCCGGGGCGAAGGCCGTCTGGTCGAGCACGATGTCGCCGCGGATCTCGCGCACGCCCTGCTGCTGCACGCGGCGCAGCAGCAGCCACAGGCGCTCGACCACCAGGCGCGGGTCGCCGCCGCCGCGGATGTGCAGCGAGCCGTCGAGAACGCCGTCGCGCAGGCTGCCCTGTATCCACACCGGCGTCTGCCACTGGTAGGCCGGTCCCAGCCGCTCCAGCGCGGCGGCGGTGGTCACCAGCTTGGCCAGCGACGCCGGGTTGACCGGCCGGCGCGCCTGCCACTGCAGCAGCGCTCGGCCACCGTCCAGGTCCAGCACCACGGCGGCCAGCGCATCGCTGGGCAGGCCGCTGCGCTCCAGCGCCTGCAGCACCGACGGAGGCAGCCGCTCGTCGGCGCCGCTGGCCAGCGCGGGACCGGCCGGCCAAAGGGCGGCGCAACAGGCCAGCCACAGGGTGGCGACGCGGCGCCGGGCCCTCTCCAGAACATGGTGGCTAGCCCCGGTCATCGCCGCATCTTCGCATGGCTACACTGGCCGGATGGCGACGCGGCAGCAGGCAGCAGGGGCGACGGCGGGCAGCGGCGCGCCGGCGCTGCTGGCCTTCGACACCGCCACCGAGGACCTCGCGTTGGCCGCGGCGCAGGCGGATACGGCAGGTGGGCGCACGCTCACGCGCAACGCCCCAGGCGGTGCGGCGGCCTCGGCCACGCTCTTGCCGCAGCTGGCGGCGCTGCGCGCCGAGCTGGGTCTGGCCATGGCCGAGGTGGGGGCCATCGCCTACGGTTGCGGGCCCGGCGCCTTCACCGGCCTGCGCACCGCCTGCGCCGCCGCGCAGGGTCTGGCGCTGGGCCTGGGCTGCCGGCTGTGGCCCGTGGACAGCCTGCTGATCGTGGCCGAGGATGCGCGCGCCGTGTTGGCGCCGGAGGCCGAGGCGGACTTCGAGGTCGCCGTGGCCATGGACGCGCGCATGGACGAGGCCTATGCGGCGCGCTACCGCTGGTCCGCCGGGGCCTGGCAGGTGCTGGCCCCGCCGGTGCTGGTGGCCCCGCAGGCCCTGGCCGCGCAATGGCGGGCCGCGCAGCCGCCGGCGGTGGCCGGCAGCGCGCTGGGGGCCTTTGGCGGGCGGCTGGGCCTGCCCGCCGCCACGCCCTGTGTGGCGTTGCAGCAGGACCGCGCCGGCGCGCTGCTGCGCCTGGCGCGCGCCGCGGTGGCCGCCGGGCCCGGACTGGATCCGGCCGACGCACTGCCGATGTACCTGCGCGACAAGGTGGCGTTGACCACCGCCGAACGCGCAGCCGCGGCGGCCGAGCGCCGCGCGGCCACGGGCGCCGCCCCATGAACACCCGCCAGCCGCCCCTGCTGGCCCGCCGCACCATGGGCGTGGCCGACATCGACCTCGTCGTCGCGGTGGAAGCCGCCGCCTACGCCTTTCCCTGGAGCCGCGGCAACTTCATCGATTCGCTGGCCGCCGGCTATGCCGCCGAGCTGCTGCACGACGGTGCCGGCGGCGTGCTGGGCTACTTCGTCGCGATGTCCGGCGTCGACGAGCTGCACCTGCTCAACATCACGGTGGCCGTGCCGCACCAGGGCTGCGGGCTGGGCAGCCTGCTGCTGGACCGCGTGGAGCAGCTGGCGCGCGAGGCCGGCCAGGGCCGCATCTGGCTCGAGGTGCGCGCCAGCAACACGCGGGCCCGCGGCCTGTACCGGCGCCGCGGCTTCAACGAGGTGTGCCGGCGCAAGGCCTACTACCCGGCGGCCGGCGCGCGCGAGGACGCCATCGTGATGAGCCTGACGCTGCAGCCGACGCTGGACGCCGTGCTGCTGGGCAGCCCGGCATGAGCCTGCTGCTCGACGAGCGCCGCCGCGCCATGCTGCGCGAGATGGGGCTTCCCGACTGGGCGCCGCTGGCCGCGGCAGGGACGGCCGCCGCCGCCGCGGCCGAGCGGGCCGACGCCTCGGACCCCGCGCCGCCAGCGAGGGGCGCCGACGCGATCCTTGCCGCCAGCCCCGGGGCGCCCCCGCCGAACGGGCCGCAGGGCGGCGGCCCGGCCCCGGCGCCCGCCGACCCCGTCGGCCCCCGGGCCCGCGCCGCCGGCGGACTGGACGTGGTGGCGCCCACGGCCCCTGGCGCCGTCGCCACGATGGGCTGGGACGACCTGCGCGCCGCCGTGGCCGCCTGCCGCGCCTGCGCGCTGTGCGAGAGCCGCACGCAGACCGTGTTCGGCGTGGGCCATACCCGTGCCGACTGGCTGGTGGTGGGTGAGGCGCCGGGCGAGCAGGAGGACCTGCAGGGCGAGCCCTTCGTCGGCGAGAGCGGCCGGCTGCTGGATCGCATGCTGGCCGCGCTGGGGCTGACGCGGGCCGCCGACGGCGAGCAGCCCCCGGCGCAGCGCGTCTACATCGCCAACACGCTGAAGTGCCGGCCGCCGCGCAACCGCAACCCGGCACCCGACGAGATGGCGCGCTGCGAGCCCTTCCTGCTGCGCCAGATCGAGCTGCTGCGCCCGCGCATCATCCTGGCGCTGGGCCGCTTCGCCGTGCAGGCGCTGCTGCGCAGCGACGCGCCCATCGGCCAGCTGCGCGGCCGCGTGCACCGCTACCAGGGGCTGCCGCTGGTCGTCAGCTACCACCCGGCCTACCTGCTGCGCAGCCCGGCCGAGAAGGGCCGCGCCTGGGCCGACCTGTGCCTGGCCGCCGCCGTGGCCGAGGGCGCGGCGCGTGCGCCGCACCCCGACACCGGTGCCGCGGCGCAAGCGCGCCGCGCCGAGCCCGACCCGGAGCCCTAGCCGCATGGACGCCTCCGCGACCGACGCGCTGCTGCGCGCGCTGCAGGAGGAGGTGGCGCAGTTCCGGCTGCTGGCCAACAACGTGCCGGTGGCCATCGCCTACTTCGAGGCCGCGGGCAACACCTGCCGTTTCGCCAACCTGGGCTATGCGCAGCTGTTCGGCCGCCGGCCCGAGGACATCCTCGGGCTGACCGTGGCCCAGGTGATCGGCGAGGACGCGGCGCAGCACATCCAGCCGCGCGTCGACCAGGTGCTGCTGGAGCGGCGCAGCTCGCGCTACGAGCGCACGCTGGACGGCCCCGACGGCCGGCCGCGCACCATCGAGGTCCACCTGCTGCCGCACCTGGACCGCGCCGGCCAGCCCATCGGCGCCTTCGTGCTGATCAGCGACATCACCCGCCACCGCCGCGCCGAGGCGGCGCTGCGCGAGAGCGAGGAGCGGCTGTCCAAGTTCATGCACGCCAGTGCCGAGGGCATCGTGTTCCACAAGGACGGGCTGGTCACCGACGCCAACCCGCCGCTGCTGGCGCTGCTGGGCGTCGAGCTGTCCGAGATGCTGGGCCGGCCGACGCTGGACTTCGTCGCCGAGGACCAGCGGCAGCGCGTGCGCGAGGTCATCGTCGCCGGCAACGAGATCGCCTACGAGAGCGCCGTGCTGCACCGCGACGGCACGCGCATCCCGGTCGAGTTCATCGTGCGCACCCTGCACTACCAGGGCCAGCGCCACCGCATGACCATCGTGCGCGACATCCGCGACCGCGTCGCGGCGCAGGAGCGCATCCGCCATCTGGCCCACCACGACGCGCTCACCGGCCTGCCCAACCGCGCCGCCTTCGTCGGCCAGGTGCAGCTGTGCATCGAGCGCGCGCGCGATGCCGGGCAGTCGCTGGCGCTGCTGTTCATCGACCTGGACCACTTCAAGCGCGTCAACGATTCGCTGGGCCATGCCGCCGGCGACCTGCTGCTGCAGACGGTGGCGCGGCGCATCGCCGGCGTGCTGCGCCGCGGCGACCTGGTGGCGCGCTTCGCCGGTGACGAGTTCGTGCTGATGCTGGCCGGCAACCCCGGCGAGCAGGCGGCGCAGGAGGTGGCGCACAAGCTGCTGGCGGCGGTGGGCGCGCCGCTGCAGGCGCAGGGCGTGCCGATCTCGGTGACGCCGTCGATCGGCATCGCGCTGTACCCGCAGCATGGCCAGGCACCGGACGAGCTGATCAAGCATGCCGACACGGCGATGTACGCGGCCAAGGCCGGCGGCCGGGCCGCCAGCCGCGTCTTCGAGCCGGCGATGGCCGAGGCCGCCTATGCCGCGCTGGCGATGGAGGGCCGGCTCACGGCCGCCATCACGCGCGGCGAGTTCGAGCTGCACTACCAGCCGCAGCTGCGCCTGGCCGACGGCGGCCTGGTGGGCGTGGAGGCGCTGCTGCGCTGGCGCGACCCCGAGCGCGGCCTGGTGCTGCCCGACACCTTCATCCCGCTGGCCGAGGCGCGACGTCTCATCGTGCCCATCGGCCACTGGGTGCTGCAGCAGGCGCTGGCGCAGGCCGCACGCTGGCGCGCCGCCGGGCTGCTGGACGCGCCGGTGGCGGTCAACCTGTCGACGCTGCAGTTCCAGGCCCCGGGCTTCTGCGATGGCGTGGCCGACGCGCTGCGCGAGACCGGGGCCCAGGGCGGCTGGCTGGAGCTGGAGCTGACCGAGCGCATGCTCACCGACGACCTGCCGGCGTTGCGCGGCACGCTGGCGCGGCTGCAGGGGCTGGGCGTGCGCGTGGCCATCGACGACTTCGGCACCGGCCACTCGTCGCTGGCGCGGCTGAAGGACCTGCCCATCGACGCGCTGAAGATCGACGCCAGCTTCGTGCACGGCCTGCCCGGCGACCCCGGTGCGGCGGCCATCGCCGCGGCCATCCTGCGCATCGGCAGCGGCCTGGGCTTGCAGGTGGTGGCCGAGGGCATCGAACGCGAGGCGCAGCGCCACTGGCTGCGCGACCAGGGCTGCGACGCCGGGCAGGGCTTCCTGCTGGCGCGGCCGATGCCGGCGGGCGCATTCGCCGACTGGCTGCGCGTCCGGCGCCCGGCCAGCTGAGGCGGCGCTCGTCGCAGGCTATAAACGCAGCATGGAAGTCCGACTCGACAAGCGCTACCCGGTGGCGGCCAGCCTGGAGGCGGCCTGGGCCGTGCTGGCCGACATCCGCGCCACCGCCGCCTGCATGCCCGGCGCGCAGATCACCGAAGAGATCGACGCCACCCACTACAAGGGCCTGGTCAAGACCAAGGTCGGCCCGGCGATGATGGCCTTCAATGGCGACATCGAGGTGCTGGAACTCGACGCCGGCGCGCGCCGCCTGCGCCTGCTGGGCAAGGGTGCCGACAAGGCCGGCTCGTCGGCCGCGATGGAGCTCGGCGCCTGGCTGGAGCCCGGCGACGGGCCCGAGGCCTGCACGCTGGTGGGCCAGGCGGTGGTGACGGTGAGCGGCAAGCTGGCGCAGTTCGGCAACCGGCTGCTGGTGCCGGTGTCCGACGCGATGCTGCAGCAGTTCGCCGCGCGCTTCACGCAGGCGGCGCAGGCCGAGGCGGCGCAGCGGGCCCAGGCGCTGCAGGGCGGCCCGGCCGACGACGAGCCGGGCTCGCTGGTGGCGCAGGGCAGCGCGGGCGCGGCGCTGGGCTCGGCGGCCGCCTCGCCGCCGGCGCCCCGGGCCGCGGTGGAGCCGCGCGAGCTCAATGCGCTGGCGCTGCTGTGGACCGTGCTGAAGGGCTGGATCGCCGGGCTGTTCGGCGGCAAGCGCTCCTGAGCCTGCCCGGGCCCGCGTTGCCGCGGGTTGGGCTCAGTCCTTCTTCGCCGCCTTCTTCGGCCGCTGCCAGCCGGCCAGCGACACCTGCTTGGCACGCGCCACGGTCAGCTGCCCGGCGGGCGCGTCCTTGGCGATGGTGCTGCCGCCGCCGATGGTGGCGCCGGCGCCCAGCGTCAGCGGGGCCACCAGCACGCAGTTGCTGCCCACGTGCACGTCGTCGCCGATCACGGTGCGGTGCTTGTTCGCGCCGTCGTAGTTGGCGGTGATGCTGCCGGCGCCGTAGTTGACGCGCGCGCCCACCTCGGCGTCGCCCAGGTAGGCCAGGTGGTTGGCCTTGGCGCCGGCGGCCAGGCGGCTGTTCTTCACCTCGACGAAGTTGCCGATGTGCACCTCGGGGCCCAGATCGGCGCCGGGGCGCAGCCGCGCAAAGGGCCCGACCAGCGCGCCGGGGCCGACCTTGGCGCCCTCGACATGCGTGTAGGGGTGCAGCACGGCGCCGGCGGCGATGTCGGCGTCGCGGACGACGCAGTAGGCGCCTATGCGCGCACCGTCGCCAAGGGTCACGCGGCCCTCGAACACGCAGCCCACGTCGATCTCGACGTCGCTGCCGCAGGCAAGCTGGCCGCGCAGGTCGAAGCGCGCCGGGTCGGCCAGGCGCACGCCGGCCTCCATCAGCGCCTCGGCCTGGCGGCGCTGGAAGCGGCGCTCCAGCTCGGCCAGCTGCAGCGGGCTGTTGACGCCCAGCACCTCGGTCTCGCTGGCGGCCTCGGCGGTGACCACCGGCACGCCCTCGGCCACCGCCATCGCGACGATGTCGGTCAGGTAGTACTCGCGCTGCGCGTTGTCGTTCTTCAGCGCCGCCACCCAGCGCTTCAGCAGGGCCGTGGGCGCGGCCATGATGCCGGTGTAGACCTCGGCGATGGCGCGCTGCGCCGCGCTGGCGTCCTTGTGCTCGACGATGGCGCGCACGGCGTTGCCATCGCGCACGATGCGCCCGTAGCCCGTGGGGTCGGCCAGCGTCACCGTGAGCAGCGCCAGGCGCTGGCCGGCGCAGGCTTCGACCAGCGCGCGGCAGCTTCCCGGGGCGATCAGCGGCACATCGCCGTTGAGGATCAGCGTGGTGGCCGCGCCATCGTCCAGCGCCGGCAGCGCCTGCAGCACCGCGTGGCCGGTGCCCAGCTGCGGCATCTGGCGCACGCAGGCCGCACCGCTGCCGGCCACCGCCGCCTCGACGGCCTCGGCGCCATGGCCGGTGACCAGCACCGTGCGCGCCGCCTGCAGCGCCGCGGCGGCGTCCAGCACATGCTGCAGCAGGCTGCGGCCGGCCAGCTTGTGCAGCACCTTGGGCAAGGCGGACCTCATCCGGGTACCCTTGCCGGCGGCCATGATCACGACGTTGAGGCCCATGCCGATGTCCATCCTGCTGAAACGACGCGGAATGATAGGCGCGCTGCTGCTCGCCGCCGCCGCGCTGCTGGCCGGCTGCAGCACGCTGCGGCTGGCGTACTCGAACGCGCCCACGCTGGCCTGGTGGTGGCTGGATGGCTACGCCGATTTCCCGCGCGACCAGGCTCCGGCGGCGCGCGCCGCCATCGACCGCTGGTTTCAGTGGCACCGCAGCACCCAGCTGGCCGACTATGCCGGCCTGCTGGCGCAGGCGCAGCGCGAGGTCGGCCAGGACGCCAGCGCGGCGCAGATGTGCCGCTGGTGGGGCGAGCTGCGCCAGCGCTACGACGTGGCGGTGGACGCCGCGCTGCCGGCGGCGGCCGACCTGGTGCCTGCGCTGGGCACGGCGCAGCTGCGCCACATCGAGCAGCGCCTGGCCAAGGGCCAGGCGACCCTGCGCGACGACTTCCTGCAGCCCGACCCCGAGAAGCGCCGGCGCGAGGCACTGAAGCGCGCCGTCGAGCGCGCCGAACGCCTGTACGGCCGCATCAGCGACGCCCAGCGCGCGCTGGTCGAGGCCGAGCTGGCGGCCTCGCCCTTCGACCCCGAGGCCTGGCTGGCCGAGCGCGAGCGCCGCCAGCGCGACCTGCTGCAGACGCTGCGCCGGCTGCAGGCCGACCCGGCGCTGCGTGCCGACCGCGCCGCCAGGCTGGTGGCGCTGCGCGCATTGGCGCAGCGCCAGAGCCGCCCGACCGACGCCGCCTACGCGGCCTACCAGCAGCGCCTGGCCGACTTCAACTGCGCCTACGCGGCGCGCCTGCACAACGCCACCACGCCGGCCCAGCGCCAGCACGCGCGCGAGCTGCTCAAGGGCTGGGAGGACGACCTGCGCGCCATCCTGGCGCTGCCGGCGACGCCGCGCGACGCCTCGCGCGACGGCTGAGACCCGCTTCAGTTGGGCAAGGGCACCGAGACGCGGTGAACCTGCCCGTTGGCCTTGGGGAAGTCGGCCAGCGCGGCGCTGAACATGGCCTGCAGCAGCGCCGCGTCGCTGCGCGTGTAGCCCTCGCTGGCGGCGCGCGCCTCGTACAGCGGCTGGCCGCTGGCACGGTCGCGCAGCAGCAGCGCCACCTCGCGCTCGTAGCGCGGCGACTCCCAGCGCAGGCCCAGGCTCCAGCGTGGGTGTGCCCAGGGCCCGTGGCGCCAGCTGCCGAAGCCGCCGCGCCACCACAGCGGGTCGTCCCAGGGCACGTAGACGGTGCGCGTGTCGCGCGCGCCCAGCTGCACCAGCAGCGCCGGCTGCTGGCCGGCCGCGGCGGGCTGGAAGCCGGCCTTGGCCAGCGCGGCGGCGGCGGCGGCCTCGAGCTGCTGCGCATCGTCGCTGCGCTGCTGCTGCGACGGCAGGCGGTCGAAGGCGTAGGTGCCGGCCACGCGGCCGGCCGGCCAGTCGCCGTAGCTGGCCACGTCGGCATGCAGCTGCTGCATCGAGGCGCAGCCGGCGGCCACGGCCAGCAGGGCCGTGGCGCCGGTGATCAGCGCGGCACGGCGGCGCCAGCGGCACGGCGCCTGCGCTTGCGGGGTGGCGGGGGCATCGTGTGGCATGCGGCGGTCCTCCCGGTGGCGGCGGTTCAGTCGTCGGCGTGTTCCGCGTCGTCGGCCCCGGCGCCGCGCCGCGGCGCCAGCCAGGCCACGCGCTGGCCGCCCGCGGCAGGCAGCGGCGGCGCGCAGGGCTCGTCGTCGAAGGCGATGTCACCGTCGGCGCTGGCCACGCCGCTGGCTTGGACCGTGGTGAAGGGGTAGAGGTTCCGGTCCATCAGGTGCGAGGGCACCACATGCGCCAGCGCGCGCAGCAGGTTGTCGCTGCGCCCCGGGTACTGGCGCTCCCAGTCGCGCAGCATCTTCTTCACCTGGACGCGCTGCAGGTTGTCCTGGCTGCCGCACAGCGTGCAGGGGATGATGGGGAAGCCGCGGTGCGCGGCCCAGCGCTCGAGGTCGGTCTCGGCCACGTAGGCCAGCGGGCGGATGACCACGTTCCTGCCGTCGTCGCTGACCAGCTTGGGCGGCATGCCCTTGAGCCGCCCGCCGAAGAACATGTTCATCAGCGTGGTGACGACGATGTCGTCGCGGTGGTGCCCGAGCGCGATCTTGGTGGCGCCCAGCTCGCCGGCGACGCGGTACAGGATGCCGCGGCGCAGCCGCGAGCACAGGCTGCACATGGTCTGGCCCTCGGGGATCAGCTTCTTGACGATGCTGTAGGTGTCCTGGTTCTCGATGTGGAAGGGCACGCCGCGCGAGGCCAGGTAGCGCGGCAGCACCTCGGCCGGGAAGCCGGGCTGCTTCTGGTCCAGGTTGACGGCCACCAGCTCGAAGGGCACCGGCGCGCGCTGGCGCAGGCTGATCAGGATGTCCAGCAGCGCGTAGCTGTCCTTGCCACCCGAGACGCAGACCATCACCTTGTCGCCGGCCTCGATCATGTTGAAGTCGGCGATGGCGCGGCCGACCTCGCGGTGCAGGCGCTTGCTGAGCTTGTTGGCCTCGTGCGCGGCCTTGCGCCCGGCGACGCCGACGGGGCTGTCGGCAGGGATGTCGGTGACGGTGTTCATCGCGGTTCAGGCCGCAGGCGCGGCGGCGTCGGGGCGGAAGCCGAAGACCTCGACGCCGACGGCGTCGCAGTCGGGGTAGACATCGGGCTTGGCGGTGCTGACGCGCGCGGCGCGCACCTTGGGGTGGGCGAGCATGGCCGCCAGCACGTCGTCGGCCAGCGTCTCCTGCAGGTGGATGTGGCCGCGTGCGACGCGCTCGCCGATGCTGCGGCGGATGAAGTCGTAGTCGACCACCTCGTCCAGCCGGTCCTGCTGCGGCGTGGACAGCGCCAGCGGCACGTAGAGCTCGACGTTGATCAGCACGCGCTGCTCGCCGGTCTTCTCGAAGTCGTGCACGCCGATGTTGATCCAGACCTCGTAGTCGCGCAGGAACAGCCGACGGCAGTCGACGAGGCGGGGGTGGTCGAGCAGGCTGCGCATGGCGTCTCTCAGTCGGTCTGGGGGGTGTCGTTGGCGGCGCGGGTGAGGAACAGCACGTCGCGCGGCTGGGCCTGCAGGTGCTGGCCGCCGTCGACCAGCAGCGTGGTGCCGGTGACGGCCGGGGCCGCCAGCAGGTAGGCCACGGCCTGGGCCACGTCCTGCGGCGTGCTGCTGCGGCCCAGCGGCGTCATCCGGTGCGCGGCGGCGAACTCGGCGTCGTCCATGTCGCCCGAGTGCAGCGTCACGCCCGGCGCGACCGCGACCACCCGCAGCACCGGCGCCAGCGCCATCGCCAGCATGGTGGTGGCCGCCTGCAGCGCCGCCTTGGACAGCGTGTACGACAGGTGGTCGGGGTTGGGGTTCCACAGCTTCTGGTCGAGCAGGTTGACGACCACGCCGCCGCGGCCGCTGCCGGCCACCCGCGCGCTGTGAAGGTGGTTGTGCAGCGCCTGCGCCAGCACGATGGCCGGCGCGGTGTTGGCGCGCCAGTGGCGCTCCATCGCCGCGTAGCTGAAGCTGGCCACCTCGTCGTGCTCGAACAGGCTGGCGTTGTTGACCACCGCGTCGGCGCGGCCGAAGCGCGCCAGCACCGCCGGCAGCAGCGCGCGGCATTGCGCCTCGTCGGCCAGGTCGGCGGCGAAGGCGGCGGCCTCCACGCCGGCGGCCTGCAGCTGCGCCACCAGCGCCTGGGCGGCGTCGCCGCTGCGGCGATGGTGCACGGCCACGCGCCAGCCGGCGCCGGCCAGCGCCTCGCAGATGGCGCGGCCGATGCGCCGAGCGCCGCCGGTCACCAGCACCACCGGGCGGTCGGCGGCGGCCGCCGTGCGGGCGGGATGCGGGTCGGGGCGGGTGACGCCGGCCGGGGCGGCCAGGGGGGTGGCGGGGGGGATGGGCATGGTTCCTAGAATGCCGCCGGTGAAAGACGACGACAGCGGCGGACAGGGCGCGGCGCAGGGCCGGTGGCGCGGCAGCGCGCCGGGCCCGTCGGAGGCGCAGGCCGAATTATCGGCGCGGCTGCTGCGCCGCGTGGCCGACGAGGCCAAGGCCGCTGGCGGCTGGCTGCCTTTCGACCGCTACATGGCGCTGGCCCTGTATGCGCCCGGGCTGGGCTACTACGCGCGCGGCGACCGGGTCCTTGGCAGCCAGGGCGACTTCGTCACCGCGCCCGAGCTGAGCCCGCTGTTCGGCGCGGCGCTGGCGCGCCAGGTGGCGCAGCTGCTGGACGCGGCGCAGGCCGACCAGGTCTACGAGTTCGGCGCCGGCAGCGGCGCGCTGGCCGCGCAGCTGCTGGACGCGCTGGACGCGCTGGCCGCGCGCGGCGGGCTGGCGCGGCCGCTGGCCACCTACCGCATCGTCGAGGTCTCGGGCGCGCTGCGCGCGCAGCAGCAGGCGGCGCTGGCGCGCTTCGGCGGGCGTGTGCACTGGCTGGACGAACTGCCCGCGGCGATGCACGGCGTGCTGCTGGGCAACGAGGTGCTGGACGCGATGCCGGCCAGGCTGCTGGCCTGGGACGGCACGCGCTGGCGCGAGCGCGGCGTGTCGGTCAGCGAGCCCGCCGACGGCCTGCCGCAGCTGGCCTGGGCCGACCGCGACACCGACCTGGCGCCGCCGGCGGCGGGGCCGTTCCCGCCGGGCTACCTCACCGAGGTCCACCCGCAGGCGCTGGCCTTCGTGCGCACGCTGGCCGAGCGGCTGCAGCGCGGCGCCGTGCTGCTGCTGGACTACGGCTTCCCCGAGGCCGAGTACTACCACCCGCAACGCAGTGGCGGCACGCTGATGTGCCACCGCGGCCAGCGCGCCGACGCCGACCCGCTGGCCGACCCGGGCCTGAAGGACATCACCGTGCACGTGGACTGGAGCGCCGTGGCGCTGGCCGCGCAGGACGCCGGGCTGGACGTGCTGGGCTACAGCTCGCAGGCGCACTTCCTCGTCAACTGCGGGCTGCCGGCGCTGCTGCAGGGCGCCGATGCGCGGCAGCTGGCCGGCGCGCAGAAGCTGATGGCCGAGCACGAGATGGGCGAGCTGTTCAAGGTGCTGCTGCTGGGCCGCGGCATCGCCGTCGAGCCGCTGGGCTTCGTGCACGGCGACCGCATGCACCGGCTGTGACCGGCGGCGACCCCCGATGCTGCGCTGGCTGATCGTCTTCCTGCTCGCCTTCCTGGTCTTCAACGGCCTGTTTGCCTGGCTGCGCCGGATCGGCCTGGGGCGGCTGCCGGGCGACCTGCACTTCCGGCTGCGCGGCAAGGACTACCACCTGCCGCTGGCCAGCTCGATCCTGCTGTCGTTGATCGCCATCGGGATTGGCTGGCTGATCTGAACGCCCCATCCGAACCGGAGACCAGAGCACCATGAATCCCGGCTGGCTGCTCGCCGCCGTCGCGCTGTACCTGGGCCTGCTGCTGGCGGTGGCGGCCTGGACCTCGCGCCGCGCCGACAACGAGGCCTTCTTCATCGGCAGCCGGCGCAGCCCCTGGGGGCTGGTCGCCTTCGGCATGGTCGGCACCTCGCTGTCGGGGGTGACCTTCGTCAGCGTGCCCGGCGCGGTGTCGCTGACGCAGTTCACCTACCTGCAGATCGTGCTGGGCCATGTGATCGGCTACGCGGTGATCGCCTTCGTGCTGCTGCCGCTGTACTACCGGCTGCAGCTGACCAGCATCTACGGCTACCTGCAGCAGCGCCTGGGCCCGGTCAGCTACCGCAGCGGCTCGGCCATCTTCATCGTGTCGCGCACGCTGGGGGCCACGGCGCGGCTGTACCTGGTGATCGTGGTGCTGCACCAGATGCTGCTGGCGCCCTACGGCCTGCCGTTCTGGCTGGCGGCGGCGGCGATCCTGGCGATGGTGCTGCTCTACACCTTCGAAGGCGGCGTGCGCACCATTGTCTACACCGACACGTTGCAGACCGCCGGCATGCTGCTGGGGCTGCTGGTGTGCGCCGGCTGGCTGCTGCATGCACTGGACCTCTCCCCGCTGCAGGCGCTGCAGCGCCTGGACGCCGCCGGCCTGGCCACGGTGTTCGGCACCGACCCGGCGAGCAAGAGCTTCTTCGTCAAGCAGATCGTGGCCGGCGCCTTCATCACCATCGCGATGAGCGGGCTGGACCAGGAGATGATGCAGAAGAACCTGTCGGTGCGCCGGCTGGCCGACTCGCAGAAGAACGTGATGACGCTGGCCGTGGTGCTGCTGGCCGTGGTCTCGCTGTTCGTCTTCCTCGGTGGGCTGCTGGCGCTGTACGCGCCCACGGTGGGCCTGCAGGGCGTGGCCGGCGACCGGCTGTTCCCGGCGGTGGTGATGGGCCACCTGCCGGCGCTGGTGCAGCTGCTGTTCGTCATCGCCCTCGTGTCGGCGCTGCTGCCCAGCGCCGACGGCGCGCTCACCGCGCTGACCAGCAGCTTCTGCATCGACCAGCTGGGGCTGCAGCAGCGCCAGGCCTGGAGCGAAGCGAAGAAGATCCGCGTGCGCCGCGCCGTGCACCTCTCGTTCGCCGCGCTGTTCCTGGCCCTGGTGCTGCTGTTCCGCTGGATCGCCGACCCGAGCATGATCGGCCTGATCCTCAAGCTGGCCGCCTACACCTACGGCCCGCTGCTGGGCCTGTTCTTCTTCAGCCTGCTGACGCGGCGCAGCCTGCGCGAGCGCTGGGTGCCGGCGGTGGCGCTGGCGGCGCCGGCGCTGTGCTGGGCGCTGGACGCCACCCAGGCGAGCTGGCTGGCACCCTGGTCCGGCGGCTGGCAGATCGGGCTGGAGATCCTGTTGCTCAACGGGGGCTTGACCTTTGCCGGGCTGTGGGCCGTCTCGCGGCCGCCGGCGCGGGGCTGATCGGCGCCGGGCGGTCGCTCAGCCGCCGCGCCGCCGCCGCGCCACGAAGCCCAGCGCCGCCAGCCCGGCCAGCCACAGCGCCGCGGCCTGCGGCTCGGGCACCGCGCCCACGTACTGGAAGCCGTTGGCCGAGCTGACGTGGCCCAGGATCTGCAGGTAGGCGCTGTGGTCGGCGCCCACCCAGGCGCGGCAGTCGTTGCCGACGCCCAGGTTGGGGTCGTTGCGCGTCTCGCAGCTGGCGAAGACGGCGCCGCTCACCGACAGGTAGAAGGGCTGGTTGGGGTTGGGCAGGTACAGGTCGATGAAGGCGTTGGCGTCGCCCAGGCTGCCGAACAGGTTCTGGTTCACCACCTGGAACGTGCCGTCGGCCGAGAAACCCTGGTGGGCCGGGCCGAAGCCATCGCGCGAGGCGTTGTAGCTCAGGCTGGCCAGGAAGCCGTCGCAGCCCGCATCCTCGGGGCTGCAGTTGGGCGGCGGGTCGGTCCACACGACGATGCCGTAGCTGAAGCTGGTGCTGGGCAGCGCCACCTGCGGCTCGTTGTTGGCGTCGACGTGGTGGCGCGAGTCGAGCGAGACGCGGAAGGTGATGCCGTCGCCCACCAGGATGTGCAGGCGGTCGCCGAGGCTGCCGCCGGTGCCGGCATAGGGCCGGCCCAGCTCGAAGCTGCCCTGGTGGATGAAGTCCTTGGCCAGGGCGTAGCCGCGCAGCGTGCCGGTGCTGGCGTCGACGGAGAAGGCCGAGCCGGTGCGCGCGGGGTTGCAGTTGGCCCAGGGGATGCTCGGGCCGCAGGTGTAGTAGAGCTGGTTCGAGGGCTCGACGCTGGCCAGCCAAGGGTCGCCGATGTCCAGGCCTTCGCGGGCAAAGGCGCTGCCGCGCAGCTGTGCCGCCGGGTAGCTGGCCTCGGCGGCGGCGCGGTAGGTCAGCGGGTGGCCGAAGCCGGGGTCGTCGAAGCCGGCCTCGCCCCAGACATGGATGGCCGGGTGCGCGTCGGCCCAGGCCGGGGTGGCGGTGCAGATCACGGCGGCGCTGGCCGCGGCCTGCAGCAGGCTGCGGAACAGGGCGTTGGGGCGAGCGCGGTGTGGCATGGCGACTCCTCGGGCAAGCGGTTGGCGGCTGTTGCCCGGCATGGTCGGCGCCCTGGCGTTGCGCCAGCGTTGCGGGGCACCCGCAGCCGGCGGCGCCGGGCCCCTTGTTCGCGGGAGCTGCAGCGCCCGCCGGCGTGGCGCGGCGGCTCAGCCGCTGATGTGCCAGCGGTGCCCGCAAGCCTTGCAGCGCACGCCCACCTCGTCGCCGCTGGCGTCGGACTGCAGCAGCTCCAGCCGGCCGTAGGCGCCGCACTGCGTGCAGTCGGCCTGGTTGGCGGCATGCTCGGCGCGCGCCAGCAGGCCCAGGTAGCGGCGCAGCGCCCACAGGCCGATGCCGGCACTGGCCAGCGCGCCGGCGGCCAGCTGCAGCTTGGGGCCCAGCCCGGCGGCCTGGCGCATGCCCTCCAGCGAGCCCAGCAGGCCCAGCGCGGCGAAGATCACCAGCGTCAGGTGGGCGTGGCTTTGCAGAAGCTCGCGCTGGTACCAGCTGCGGAAGCCATGGCGTCGGATGCCTTCGGCGAGTCGCACCGGCGCATGGTGTCACAGGCCGATCCGCGCTGCAGAACCCCGGCTTAGGGTCCGCCGGGCCGCCGCCGGCGGCGCGCGACGCCGCCCACCAGCGCCAGCCCCGCCAGCCCCAGCAGCGCCGTGGCCGGCTCGGGCACCGGCGCCGTCGTGCCCAGGTACTGGTAGCCGTTGGCCGACTGGAAGTCGCCGATGAACTGCACATAGGCGCTGTGCGACGCGTCGACGCTGACGCGGCAGTGGCCGGTGCCGGTGCGCACGCAGTCGGCCAACACGCTGGCCGCGGTGCGCAGCTCGGCCGGCTGCATGGGGTTGCGCATGAACAGCTCGAAGCGGGTGCCGCTGCCCAGGCCGCTGTCGCTGGCAGCCAGGTAGGCCAGGCCGTCGGCGTCGTAGCCCGTGGCCTCCCAGGCCCAGGCGCTGCGGGCCTGCGGCACGTCCCAGTAGGACCAGAAGCGCAACTCGAAGAAGCTCAGCTCGCAGGGCGGGGCGAACTCGCCGTTGCCGCAGCCCGGCGGCGCCGCGCTGTCGGGGCGGCGCAGCGTCAGGCTGAACTGGTAGTCGCCGCCGGGGAAGCTGGACTCCGGCACCTCGACCTGCTGGGCGTGGCTGGCATCCAGCGTGAAGCGCAGCGTGAGGCCGGCACTGGCCGGCGCCATCGTCAGCGAGTCGCTGAACCAGGCGCCCGCGCCGGCGGCGTGGTAGCCCCAGGTCGGCGTGCTGGCGCGCGCGTACAGGTGCAGGCTGCCGTACAACGCATTGACGCTGCCATGCGCGTGCACGTCGCTGAACGAGCAGGGGATGTGGCCCAGGCTGCAGTGGTCGCCGCCGAAGTAGACCGTGGGCTGGGCCGGCGGGTAGCTGCTGACCCAGCCGGCCTGCGGGTCATGGCTCAGCCCGAGGTGGCCACCGATGTGGGTGACCGCCTGCCAGCCGGGGTCGGCGGAGCTGGCGCTGCCGCTGATGCCGGCGCCTGGCACGTCGCCCCACAGGCCCAGCCCCAGCGCGGCGTGCGCCGGCGTGGCGGGCAGCCACAGCGCCACGGCGAGCAGGGCGCCGTGCAGCAGGGCAGCACGGGTGGGGCCGGCGGGCGGGCGAGTGCGCGGGGTGGGGGGCAGGTGCATGGCCGTTCTCCTGGCGGTGACGGGGCAGCCTGCGGGCAGGGGCGTTGCGGCCGCGTTGCGCGGGTGCCCGGCGCGGTCGCTTCGAAGCCGGGGCCCGCGAGGCCGCCGGCCGCCGGCCGCGGGCGGCGCGACTCAGCCGCCGCTGCCGGCCTGCGGCTGCGGCGACCCCGCCAGCTGCGGGTGCAGCCGGGCGCGCAGGCGCCGCGCCGCGGCGGCCACGGCGCGGCGCCGGGCCGGCGGCAGCGTGCCGGCCACCGCCTGCAGTGCATCGGCCAGGGCCAGCGACTCGAGCGGCGGCGCGCGTCCGCCCAGCAGCCAGGCGGCCGCGGCGGCGGCGGTGGCAGGCAGCGCCGGCGCCTCGCCGGCCGCTGCCACGCGCAGCCGGGCAGCCCAGGCCAGCGTGGCCGCCTCGGGGTTGAGGGCGCCGAAGTCGCGCTGCAGGTCCTGCGCCGCGCCGGCGGCGTCGCCCCCGGCCAGCCGGCACTCGGCGCGCTGGCGCAGCGCATGGGCGCGGTCCTGCTCGCGCAGCGCCGGGTCGGCGAGCACGGCGTCGAGCAGCGCGCGCGCCGCCGCCGTCTGCCCCGCCGCCAACAGCAGCGCGGCGCGGCGGCAGTGCAGCGCGCAGCGCAGGTCCTGCAGCTGGCCCGCGCCCAGGCTCGCCTCGGCCTCGTCCAGCAGCGCCGCGGCCTGGCCATGCCAGGGCGGCCATTGCAGCAGCAGGTCCAGCGGCGCCATCAGGCCCGAGACGGCGCGGTAGGCCTCCTGGCAGCGCCGGCTCACGGCCAGCAGCGCCGGCATCGCCGCCAGCGCCTGGGCCAACTCGCCGGCGGCCAGCGCCACGGCGAAGCGCGCCTCGGCGAAGGCCTGCTCCTCGGACAGGTCGCGGTACTGCGGCGACAGCGCGATGCCGGCGTCGACGATCTCCTGCGCGCGCGCCAGCTCGCCCAGCGCCAGCAGCGCGCGCAGCAGGTTGAGCATGGCGGTGCGCTGCTCGCTGACCAGGCCCACGGCGCGCGTGACCTGCAGCGCCTGCTCGCACAGCGCGCGGCTGGCGGCCATCTCGCCGCGGTCGGCGCAGGCCGCCGCCGCGCCGCACAGCGCGCGCACGCGCACCACGTCGGCACCGGCCTCGCCGGCGGCGCGGGCGGCGGCCTCGAAGGCGCGCTGCGCCTCGCGGCCGCGGCCGCTGAACATCAGCCCGAAGCCCAGCAGCACGCCGATGTCGCCGCGCGAGCGCCAGTTGCCCGGCGGCAGGGCCGCCAGCGCCGCAGCGCCCGAAGCCGCGCAGGCGGCCAGGTCGCCGCGCATGCGGGCGAACTGCGCCGACAGGTGCAGCGCCTGGCTGCGCAGCAGTGGCGGCAGCCGCGGGCGCGCCAGCAGCGCGTCGACCAGGGCCTGCGCCGCCTCGCGGTCGCTGGTGGACTGCAGCTCGGCGCGCGCCAGCTGCGCGCGCGCCAGCGACACCAGGTCGCCCAGACGCCGCGCGGTGGCGTCGGCGGCGGCGGCGGCCTGGCCGGCGGCCTCGGCGCGCGAGAGGCGGCGCAGCAGCCGTGCGCGCTGCAGCTGCAGCTCCAGCGCCGTGCGCGGGTTGGCGTTGGCGGCCAGCGCCCGCTCGGCCAGCGCCAGCGCCGCCTGCGGCGCACCCATGTCCTCGGCCTGCGCGGCGGCCTGCGCCCACAGCGGCGCGGCGTGCAGCGGCTGGCCGCCCTGCTCCCACAACGCCGCCAGCCGCGCCGGCGCCAGCGCGCCCGGCGGCAGCGAGCGCGCCAGCCGGCGCAGCAGCAGGCGCCGCCGCTCGGGCGTGAGCCCGGCGGCCACGGCGTCGCGCACCAGCTCGTGCGCGCAGCGGGCGGCGCCGTCGGCGTCGCGCGCCATCAGCCCGGCGGCCAGCAGGCGCTCGAAGGCGTCGACGGCCTCGTCCTCGGCCAGCGCGCCGGCGGGCGCCAGCAGTTCCAGCGGCAGCGGTTCGTCGGCGCAGGCGGCGGCCTCGACCAGGCGCCGCTGCGGGTCGGGCAGGCGCTGCAGCCGGGCGGCGACGGCGTCGTGCACGCTGCGCGGCAGCGGCAGCGCCGCGTCGGCGGCCGCAGCCGAGGCCGCAGGGCCGGCGGCGACCGGCCAGCCGGTCTCGGCCAGGTGGCGCAGCGTCTGCACGACGAACAGCGGGTGGCCGCCGGTGGCGCGTTGCAGGCGGGCCGCCAGCGGCGGGCTGGCGGCGTCGCCGGCCAAGGCCGCCAGCAGCTCGGCGGTGGCGGCGGCGTCCAGCGGGCCCAGGCGCAGCGCCAGCGCGGCGCCGCGCAGCGCCAGCGCCTGCAGCGCGGCCCGGCGTTCGGCGGGCCCTTCGTCGTCGCGCGCCAGCAGCAGGAGGGCCGGGCGGTGGCGGTGCGCCTGCAGCGCCATCAGCGCGGCGAAGTCCTCGTCGGCCAGCGCCTGCAGGTCGTCGAAGCAGGCCAGCGCCAGGCCGGGCGGCACCAGCGCCAGCCAGGCCGAGGCCAGCGCCTGCTGCAGCACGGCGGCGGGCAGGGCCTGCGGCGGCGGCCCGTCGACCAGGCCGTCGAGCAGCAGCGACAGCGGGCGCTGCAGCGCCGCGGGCAGGGTCTGCGCCGTGGCGCCCAGGTCCAGCAGCCAGCGCCGCCAGGCGGCGTAGGGCTGCTGCGCGTCGTGCGCGCGGGCCTCGAAGCGCAGGCTGGAGGGCTGGGCCTCGGCCAGTGCCGCCGCCAGGCGCGTCTTGCCCACGCCGGCCGGGCCCTGCAGCAGCAGCGTCGCCGGGCGCTGGCGCAGCGCCTCGTGCAGGCGGGCCAGCTCCTGCTGGCGGCCGGCCAGCGGTGCGGGCGGCTGCGCGGCAGGGTCCGCCGGGGCCGGGCCGCTGCTGGCCGGCGTGTCAGCCGGGCCGGTGTGCGCGGGCTGCCGGCGGATCTGCTCGGCCAGCGCGACGGTCTGCGCCATGGGCGGCAGGCCCAGCTCGCGGCCCAGCATCGCGCGGCAGCGTTCGTACAGTGCCAGTGCCGCCTCGCGCTCGCCCAGCTGCGCGTGCAGCTGCATCGCGACGCGGAAGTCGGCTTCCTGCAGCGCGTCCTCCTCGAGCACGCGCAGCTGCAGCGCCAGCGCGGCGCGCGGCTCGCCGCCGTCCTGCAGGGCCTGCACGCGCTGGCGCGCGGCCAGCTGCCAGCGCGCGTGCAGCCGCGCGCGGGCGCCGTGCAGCCAGTCGTCGAACAGCGCCGAGCCGCTGTCCAGACCGTCGAGCAGGCGGCCCCCGTACAGCGCCAGCGCCTCGTCGACACGGCCCTCGCGCAGCGCGGCGTCGAAGTCGTGCAGGTCGCAGCGGCAGGGGCCCAGCGCGACGAAGACGCCGTCGATGCGCAGCAGCTCGCCCAGGCCGGCCTCGCGCAGCCGGTGCAGCTCGCGGCGCAGGTTGCGCCGCGCGGCGGCCTCGTCGTTGTCGCTCCACAGCAGGCCGGCCAGGCGGCTGCGCGTGGCGCCGCCCTCGACCGCCGCATGGGCCAGCAGCGCCCAGGCCTTGCGCAGCGGCAGCGCCACCGGCTGGCCGGCACGTTGCAGGCGCGGCGAGCCCAGCAGGCGCAGCTCGGGCGGCGCGACGGCCTCGGTCGGCGGGGGGCTGATGTCGGGCATCGCGTGCATTCTCGCCACTCGCCGCGCGGCGGCATCGGTCGCAGCCCGTATCCGCCGCGCCGGCGCGCGGCCGTCGGCCCCCGGTCCGTCAGCCCCCGGTGTCGGCGTCGTCGACCGGGGCGCCGGCGTCCAGCCAGCGCTGCAGCGCCGCCTCGCGCGCCGCGGCCACGGCGCGGCCGACCTCGGGCCCGCTGCGGCCGGCGGCCATCACGGCGGCGGCCGCGGCCTGGGCGTCGACGGCCAGCACCACCTGCAGGGCCTTCAGCAGCCGTGGCCGCTGCGGGTAGGGCAGCCGCTCGCGGCCCGTGCGGCCGCGCGCGTCGCATTCGCAGGCCAGCAGCACCTGCTCGAAGCGCTCGGGGCGGCGCAGCGCGTCGCAGCGCTGCAGCAGCCGCAGCAGCGCCGCCGCACCCAGCGGGGCGCTGGCGTGGATGTGGCCATGCTCGCGCGCCACCACGTCGGCCAGCTCGCGGCAGTCGGCGGGCACGCGCAGCCGCTCGGCCAGGGCCTGCGCCAGCTTCGCGCTGCGCGCCTCGTGGCCATGGTGGCGCGGCAGCAGGTCCTTAGCCGTCGTGCCCTTGCCCAGGTCGTGGCACAGGCAGGCCCAGCGCACCGGCAGCGGCGCATCCAGCGCGGCGCACTGCTCCAGCACCAGCATCTGGTGCAGGCCGGTGTCGACCTCGGGGTGGTGCTCGGGCCGCTGCGGCACGCCCCACAGCCGGTCCAGCTCGGGCAGCAGCCGCGCCAGCGCGCCGACCTCGCGCAGCAGCTCGAACAAACGCCGCGGCGCCGCGGCCATCAGCCCGCGCGACAGCTCCTGCCAGACGCGCTCGGGCACCAGCGCGTCGACCTCGCCCGACGCGACCATGCGGCGCATCAGCGCCAGCGTCTCGGGCGCCACCGAGAAGTGTGGCCAGCGCGCGGCAAAGCGCGCCACGCGCAGCAGCCGCACCGGGTCCTCCTCGAAGGCCGGCGAGACATGGCGCAGCACGCGCGCGCGCAGGTCGGCCTGGCCACCGAAGGGGTCGATCAGCGTGCCGTCCTCGGCCTGGGCGATGGCGTTGACGGTGAGGTCGCGCCGGCGCAGGTCGTCCTCCAGCGTCACCTCGGGCGCGGCGTGGAAGGCGAAGCCGGCATAGCCCGGCGCGGTCTTGCGCTCGGTGCGCGCCAGCGCGATCTCCTCGCCGGTGGCGGGGTCGATGAAGACCGGGAAGTCCTTGCCCACCGGGCGGTAGCCCAGGTCCAGCAGCTGCTGCGGCGTGGCGCCCACCACCACCCAGTCGCGGTCGCTGGCGGGCTGGCCCAGCAGCGCGTCGCGCACCGCGCCGCCGACGATGTAGCGTTTCATCGCCTCATCGACTCGCGCATGCGCCGGGCGCCGGGGCGCTCATCCTCGCGAGCTGCGGTAGGGCTCGTCCTCGGCGACGAACTCCTGCTCCTGCAGCGCGTCGGCGATCCAGGCCGCTGGCCCCGGCGCGGCCAGCAGGCGCTGCGCGTAGGCGGCGGCGGCATCCGACAGCGGCAGGCCGTAGCTGCGCACGCGCAGCGCCACCGGCGCGTAGAAGGCGTCGGCGCCGCCGAAGCCGCCGAACAGGAAGGGCCCGCCGCTGGCGGCCAGCGCCTCGCACCACAGCGCGTCGATGCGCGCCAGGTCGGCGGCGACGGCGGGCTGCTCCTTCAGCAGCCTGGGCCCCAGCTCGGGCATCGCCAGCTCGACGTTCATCGGGCAGTGGCTGCGCAGCGCGCCGAAGCCGCTGTGCATCTCGGCGCAGATCGAGCGCGCCCGTGCACGGGCCGCCGGGTCGCGCGGCCAGACGCCGGCCTCGGGGAAGCGCTCGTGCAGGTACTCGAGGATGGCCAGGCTGTCCCACACGGCGATGTCGCCGTCGAGCAGCACCGGCACCTTGCCCACCGGGCTGTAGCGCCGCACGGCGGCGTTGAAGCCGCCGTCGTCGAAGCCGAGCGTGAAGCTGAGCTTGATCTCCTCGAAGGCCAGGCCCAGGCCGCGCATCGCCACCCAGGGCCGCATCGACCACGACGAGTAGTTCTTGTTTCCGATCACCAGCTGCATGGCATCTCTCCGAGGGGGCGGTTGGGGCCTGGCGATGCTACGGGGCCGCGGCGCCGGCACTGATGCCTTTGCCGCGGCGCGGCGATGCGCCGGCGGCATCGCCCGGGCGCGCTGCGCTCAGCGGCGGCGCGCGGCGCGCCAGGCGTCGAGACGCGCGACGCCGGTGGTGCCCGACAGCAGCGGCGCCATCACCGCCTCCAGCGCGCGCGGCGTGATGCCCAGCGCCTCCAGCGTGGGCAGCGTGCCGCTGGCCGTGCCCGGCGCGCGCAGCGAATCGAGGTTGTCGCGCGACATCAGCGGCTCGCCGGGCAGCAGCTCCATGGCCAGCGCCTGCAGCCGCGCCAGCGCGTCGGGCAGCTTGAGCACCGGCCGCTCGTGGCCGGACCAGCGCCCGGCCAGGCGCACCAGCTCGGCCAGCGTGTAGGCCCGCGGGCCCACGGCCTCGAACAGGGCGCCGTCCAGGTCGGGCCGCCGCAGCAGCGCCGCCAGCGCCGCGGCCACGTCGCCCACCCACACCGGCTGCAGGCGCGCGCCGGCGCCACCCAGCGCCATCACCGGCAGCCAGCGCTGCAAGGCGGCGAACAGGTTGATGAAGCGGTCACCGGCGCCGAACACCACGCTGGGGCGCAGCACGCGCGCGTCGGGGCGGGCGCGGCGCAGCGCCGCCTCGCCGGCGGTCTTGCTGCGCAGGTAGCGCGACGGCGCGTCGTCGCCCACGCCCAGCGCGCTGACATGGACGATGCGCGGCACGCCGGCGGCGCCGGCGGCGCGCGCCAGCCGCGCCGGCAGCTCGGCGTGCACGCGGTCGAACTCGGCCTGGCTGCCGTGCAGGATGCCGACCAGGTTGACCACCGCGTCGGCGCCCTGCAGCCAGCCGGCCAGCGCGGCGTCGTCGTGCACGCTGCCCAGCGGCGTGTGCACGCCGGGCAGCGGCCACAGCGCACGCGCATGCCGGGCCCGCCGCGTCGGCACGGTGATCAGCGTGGCCGGGTCCTCGCGCAGCAGCGTCTCGGCCAGCGCGCGGCCGATGAAGCCGCTGCCGCCCAGCAGCACGACGCGGCGCCGGGTGCCGGTGCCGGCGGGGATCTCGCTCATGGGATGTCCTTGTCGCCCTCGGGCGCGCCCGGCGCGCGCGGGCCCACCGGCGCGCCCAGGCGGGCCTTGAGCGCCGTGCCGCCGGTGCCCAGCCGGTGCGCGTAGACCACGGCATTGGCCAGCACCTTCTTGACGTAGTCGCGGGTCTCGTTGAAGGGGATGGCCTCGGCCCAGGCGGCGGGCTCCAGCAGCACGCCCTCGCGCCAGCGGCGCGGCCGGCCGGGGCCGGCGTTGTAGGCGGCGGCGGCCATCGCCGGCGAGCCGTCCAGGTCGTCGAGCACGCGCCGCAGGTAGGCCGTGCCCAGCGCCAGGTTGACCTCGGGCTCGTTGACGCGTCCGGGGCGCCAGCCCTCCAGGCCGATCTTCTTCGCCGTCCAGGCGGCGGTGGCCGGCATCAGCTGCATCAGCCCGTTGGCGCCGGCGTGGCTGCGGATGTCGGCGATGAAGCGCGACTCCTGGCGGATCAGGCCGAACACCAGCGCCGGGTCCAGCCCGCTTTGCTGTGCCGCGGCGCGCACCGCGTCGGCAAAGGGCGTGGGGTAGCGCTGCGCCAGGTCCAGCAGCGTGCGGCTGCGCTCGCTGGTGTTGATGCAGCGGTCCCAGACCTCGCGCTCGCAGGCCCATTGCGCGGCGGCGATCAGCTCGCGCTCGCCGGCCAGGTCGCGCAGCGTGAAGTTCCACTCGCGCACGCCCTCGCTGCGCAGGCCCAGCTCGATCAGGCGCAGGCCGCGCGCCAGGCCGGGGTGGGCGCGCACGGCGTCGCGCTCGGCGGCGGTGACGGGCGCGGGCGGCGCCGGCAGCGCGACGCGCTGGCCCAGGTCCTCGGCGGCGAGCTGGCCGTAGAAGCCCAGCGCGCCCGCGCCCTCGGCCAGGCCGGCCAGCGCGCGGCGGGCGGCCTCGCGATCGGGCTCGCCGGCGGCACCGGGCGCGGCCAGCGCCTGCAACGCGCGGGCGCGCCAGTAGACCCAGGCGGCGTCGCCGCGCTCGGCCTCGCTCATCGCCGCGGTGGCGCGCTGCACCAGGCGCCAGCGCTGGGCGCCGCCGGCCTCGCCCTCGCGCAGCGCGGCGCGCACCTGCCAGGCCAGCAGCTCGTCGCTCCAGGCCGGCTGGCCGATGGGAGCGCCGGCGCCGTCCCATTCGCGCCAGGCGCGGCGGGCGTAGGCAGCAGCCTGCGGCTGCAGCTTGAGCGCGGCGAAGCGGGCCGCCTGCGCCCAGGCGGTGGCGCGCTGCTCGGGCAACAGCCGCGGGCCCCAGGGGGCCTCGATCTGCGCGGCGGCGGCCTCGGGGTCGCCGGCGGCCAGGCGGGTGAGCGCCAGCAGCACCAGCTCGCCCGAGCGCGTCGAGCCCACCGGGCCGTGGCGCGCGAGGTAGCGCGCCGGGTTGTCGAACAGCGCGGCCACCTCCTGGTCGGCGCGCGGCTGCAGCAGCGCGGCGATGGCGCGCGCCTGGCGCGGGCGGTGGCCCTCGGCGGCGGCGCGCAGCTGCGTGTACAGGTCCTCGGGCTTGAACACGCCGGCCTCGGCCAGCGTGCGCCCGAGCAGCAGGCAGCCGTCGTCCTCGCTGCGCGCGGCGGCCCAGGCGCGGCGCGCGGGCTCGGCCACGTCGTGGCCGTCGAGGTGGCGGGTGAGCAGGTGGAAGCAGCTGACCTCGCGGTCGTCGTTCATGCGGAAGCGCGGGAACTCGGCGCGGAAGTTGGCCCAGTCGCGGCGCTTGCCCAGCTCGAGCAGCCAGTCGTTGCGCAGCCGGTCCTCGACGTAGCTGCGCGGCCAGCGCGCGTAGAAGGCGTCGAGCTCGGGCTGCTGGGCCTGGTCCAGCCGGTTGCCCAGCTCCCAGTAGTCGACCCACATCGCCAGCGGGTGGCCCGCGGCGGCCTGGCGCGCGGCGGCCAGGCGGCCGCGGTGGCGGTCGCGCAGCGCGTCGCGGGCCTTCAGGATCACCTCGTCGGCGGGCTGGGCCGCCCGCGGCACGCCGGGCAGCAGCAGCGCCAGCGCGACCAGGGCCAGCGGGAGCAGGGCACCGGCGCGCGTCGGCCAGGCGCTGCGCCCAGGGGGCGTCGTGTTCGGGGGCAGGGACAGCACGGGCATCGCGGATGAATCTAGCGCATTAGCGGCGGCGCTGGGGCGCGCGCTGCTCGGGCGACGCGGCCGACGCCTCGGCCACCGGATGCTCGGGCGTGGCCAGCGGCGCGTGCTCGCCGCGCATCGCCGCCTCGGTGGCGGCGGCCTGCTGCAGCAGCCAGGCCTCGAAGGCGGCCAGGGGCTCGCGCTCGATGCGTCGCGGCGCCCTCAGCAGCCAGTAGGCCCAGGGCGAGGCCACGCGGCCGGCCGGGCCGAAGGGCTCGACCAGCTCGCCGCGCTGCAGCAGCTCGGCCACCAGCGCGCTGCGCGCCAGCGCCACGCCCTGCCCGGCCAGCGCCGCCTGGATCTGCTGGTAGGTGAAGTTCAGGTAGATCCAGCCGCGCGGCTCGACGCCGCCGGCGCCATGCTGCTGCAGCCAGTGCTGCCAGCTGAGGTAGGCGGCGCCGGCGCGGTGGTCGTCCTCCTCCAGCAGCGTGTGGCGGGCCAGGTCGGCCGGCGCGCGCAGGGGCTGGCGCGCCAGCAGCGCCGGGCTGGCCACCGGGGTGAGCACCTCGCCGAACAGGCGCTGCGCGCCGGGGGGCAGGCTGTCGGCGCGGGTGAAGCGCAGCGCCAGGTCCAGCTCGCCGTCGTCCAGGTCGACCAGCTGGTCGTTGGCCGAGACGCGGATGTCGATCCCGGGGTGCGCCGCCTGAAAGGCCGGCAGCCGCGGCAGCAGCCACAGCGAGGCGAACGACGCGAAGGTGGTCAACGCCACCGGCTGGCGGCGGCGTTGCTGGCGGATCTGGCGCACCGTGGCGTCGAGCTGCTGCAGCAGCGGCGCCACCGTGCGCAGCAGCTGGGTGCCGGCGGCGCTGAGCTCGACATGGCGGGTGCCGCGGTGGAACAGCGGCGCGCCGAGTTCGTCCTCCAGGGCGCGGATCTGCCGGCTGACGGCGGGCTGGGTCAGGTTCAGTTCGTCGGCGGCGGCGCGAAACCCGAGCAGCCGCGCAACGGCCTCGAAGCTGCGCAGCGTGCCGATGGCCAGCGGCCGCTGGGTGATGCGGGGCGGGGTCCTGGGCGAAGGGGCCGGCGGCGACGGGTCTTTCATGCCGAAAGCTTATCAATGAACGCCGCCGAAGTGATCCCGCGGTGGTGCCGCCGGCGCGACGATGGCCACCCTGTGCACCGCGGCCGCACAGGCTGTTCCAGGCCGCGAAGGAGATCGAGATGACAAACCCCACCCGCCTCCATGCCGGCACTTCGTTCATGCCCGACCCGCATCACGGCAGCTGGGCGCTGCAGCTGCCGCCGCAGCAGGTGCGGCGGCTGGACGCCCACACCGAGCTGCGCGCGCTGCGCGTGCTGCAGGGCAGCGTCTGGGCCAGCGGCGGCTGCCCCGGCCAGCCGGCCGCGGACGAGGTGCTGCAAGCCGGCGACCTGCTGGTGCTGCGCCCGGGCACCGAGTGGCTGCTGCAGGGCTGGCCGCAGGCCAGCGTCAGCGTGCTGCTCGACGCCGACGCGGCGCTGTCGCTGCGCCGTCCGTCGCTGGGCCAGCGCTGGCGGCAGTGGCTGCGGGCGCTGCCGGTGCTGGCGCCGGCGCAACCCTGCGCCTGAGACCGGGCTTGGTGGCCGGCGCGGCCGCCGCCGCGCGCTGTGCCGCCTGCAGCGCGCGCCGGGCCCAGGGCGCCATCGCGGCGGCGCCGTCCATGGCCGCGTCGGGCGGGCTCCAGTAGCTCATCTCGGCGCGCTTGCCCCTGGCCTCGAAGACGAAGGGCTGGCCGCCGGCGGCGGCGAAGTCGGGCCGGGTCTGCGCGTCGGTCTTCAGGTACAGCCGGCCGTCTGCGATGAGCGCGACGAAGCGCTCGCCGGCATACAGCCCCCAGCCGCCGAACATGCGCTTGGCGCGCAGCGCGCCGGCCTGCGCCTCCAGCGAGGCCAGCAGTTCCAGGCAATGCGCCACGTAGTCGGTGCCGCTCATGCCGCGACAATAGCCGCTTGTCCCAGCCCGGTGACGAGCCGCCCGCCATGAGCCACGACCTGCCCTCGCTGCAGCCCGAGCGCGACAAGGGCGCACTGCGCCGCCAGCTGCTGGCCGAGCGCCAGAGCCTGATCGACCGCCACGCCCGCGCCATGCAGCTGCAGGAGGTGCTGCGGGTGTGGTTGCTGGCGCGGCGCGACGTCAAGGCCATCGGCGCCTACTGGCCGATCAAGGGCGAGTTCGACGCTTTGCCGGCGCTGTACCGCTGGACCGAAGGCGAGCCGGGCCGGCGCATCGGCCTGCCGGTGATCGACAAGGCGAACAAGCAGCTGGCCTTCCATGTCTGGTACCCGGGCTGCGAGATGGAGGCCGACGCCTACGGCATCCCCAAGCCCAAGGGCACGCCGGCCTTCGCCCCCGAACTGCTGCTGGTGCCCTGCGTGGGCTACGGCCCGCGCGGGCTGCGCCTGGGCTATGGCGGCGGCTTCTACGACCGCACGCTGGCGCAGCTGCAGCCGCGCCCCTTCACCGCGGGCCTGGCCTTCACCCATGGCCGCGTGCCCTGGCTGAAACCCGAGCCGCACGACGTGCCGCTGGACGCGTTGTTGACCGAGGACGGCGTCGACTGGCAGCGCGACTGATCTGCGGCCTTCAGGCCGCCCCCAGCCCCAGCCGCCGGCAGACCTCCAGCGACAGCGCGCTCTGGTTCAGCGTGTAGAAGTGCAGCGCCGGCGCGCCGCCTTCGACCAGCCGGCGGCACAGCTGGGTGACCACGTCCAGGCCGAAGGCGCGCACGCTGGCGGCGTCGTCGAGGAAGCCCTCCATCTTCAGCGCCACCCAGCGCGGGATCTCGATGCCGTCGCGGGCGGCGAACTGCGCGATCTTCGCGTAGTTGTGGATGGGCATGATGCCCGGCACGATGGGCACGTCCACGCCCAGCGCGCGCACCTCGTCGACGAAGTGGAAGTAGGCGTCGGCGTTGAAGAAGAACTGGGTGATCGCGCCGTCGGCACCGGCCCGCACCTTGGCCGCGAAGTGCTCCAGGTCCTTGCTGGCGTAGCGCTGCTGCGGGTGGTACTCGGGGTAGGCGGCGACCTCGATGTGCCAGTCGTCGCCCTGGGTGCGGCGCACGAACTCGACGAGCTCGGCGGCGTGGCGGAACTCGCCGGCCACGGCCGTCCCGCTGGGCAGGTCGCCGCGCAGCGCCACCAGGCGGCGTATGCCCTGCGCGCGGTAGGTGGCCAGGATCCCGGCCAGGCCCTCGCGCGTGCTGCCCACGCAGCTGAGGTGCGGCGCGGCCTCGTGCCCGGCGCTGGCGATCTGGCGCACCGTGGCCAGCGTCTTGTCGCGCGTGGCGCCGCCGGCGCCGTAGGTGACGCTGAAGTACTCGGGCCGCACCGCAGCCAGCTCGGCAACCACCGTCTTCAGCTTGTCGCTGCCGACGGGGGTGTTGGGGGGAAAGAACTCGAAGCTGACCGGCAGGGCGGGCATGGGGGTCCTCGGTGTCAGGCCGCGGGCGCGGCGGGCGTGCCCTCGACGTAGGGCGCCAGTGCCGCGGCGACGAAGCGGTTGGCCGGCGTCGCGACGCCCAGGCGCTCGCCCCGCCTGGCCACGGCGCCGGCCAGCCAGGGCAGCTCCAGGCGGTGGCCGGCCGCCAGGTCGTTGGCCATCGAGGCCTTGGCCGCGGCGGGCAGCGTGTCCAGCAGCGCCAGCTGCCGCTCGGCGAAGTCGGCGCTCAGCGCCTGGCCTTCGGCGGCGGCCACCGCGACCACCTCGTCCATCACCTGGCGCAGCAGCGCGCGCGTGGCCGGCAGCTGCCGCACCACGCCGATCGGCTGCCGCGTCAGAGCGGTCAGGCTGGACATGCCGACCAGCATCACGAACTTCTCCCACATCGCGCGGCGCATGTCGTCGACCAGCTCGATGTCGATGCCGGCGCCGCGGCAGGCGGCGGCAAAGCGCTCCAGCGGCGGGCGCTGCGCCGCCTGCAGCGCGCCCACGCGCAGCCTGGCCAGCGTGCCCAGGTGCTCGATCAGCCCGGGCTCGGCGATGCGCGTGGGGATGTAGGCGGCGCCCAGCGCGACATGCCGCGCCCCCACCGTGGAGGCCAGCATGTCGACGACGTCGACGCCGTTCTGCAGCGGCAGCACGACGCTGCCCTCGTGCATCAGCGGCGCCAGCCGCACCGCCGCGGCCTCGGCGTCGAACATCTTGACGCCGAACACCACGAGGTCGGCCGGGGGCAGCGCCGCCGGGTCGTCGCTCACCCGGGGCACGGCCACCTGCAGGTCCCCGAGCGGGCTGCGCAGGCGCAGGCCGCTGCTGCGCATCGCGCGCGCCTGCGCGCCACGCGCGACGAAGGAGACCTGGGCGCCGGCGCCCAGCAGCCGGGCGCCGAAGTAGCCCCCGATCCCGCCGGCGCCGAAGAAGACGATGTGCATGCGGTTTTCAGGCGGCGCGCGGCCCGTGGGCGCGCGCCGCAGGCCCCGTTCAGTAGCGGTAGCTGTCCGGCTTGTACGGCCCCTGCACCGGCACGCCGATGTAGGCCGCCTGCTCCTCGGTCAGCTCGGTGAGCTGGGCGTTGAGGGTCTTGAGCTGCAGCCGCGCCACCTTCTCGTCCAGGTGCTTGGGCAGCACGTAGACCTTGCCCTGCTCGTAATAGTCGCTGTGCGTGAACAGCTCGATCTGGGCGATGGTCTGGTTGGCGAAGCTCGACGACATCACGTAGCTGGGGTGGCCGGTGGCGCAGCCCAGGTTCACCAGCCGGCCCTTGGCCAGCAGGATGATGCGCTTGCCGTCGGGGAAGATCACGTGGTCGACCTGCGGCTTGATCTCCTCCCACTGGTACTGCTCCAGCGCGGCGACCTGGATCTCGTTGTCGAAGTGGCCGATGTTGCAGACGATGGCGTTGTGCTTCATCGCCTGCATGTGGGCATGGGTGATGACGTCCTTGTTGCCGGTGGTGGTGACGAAGATGTCGGCCTTGTCGGCGGCCCAGTCCATGGTCACCACGCGGTAGCCCTCCATCGCCGCCTGCAGCGCGTTGATGGGGTCGATCTCGGTCACCCAGACCTGGGCGCTCAGCGCGCGCAGCGCCTGCGCGCTGCCCTTGCCCACGTCGCCGTAGCCGGCCACCACCGCCACCTTGCCGGCGATCATCACGTCGGTGGCGCGCTTGATGCCGTCGACCAGGCTCTCGCGGCAGCCGTAGAGGTTGTCGAACTTGCTCTTGGTGACGCTGTCGTTGACGTTGATGGCGCGGAACATCAGCGTGCCCCGGGCAGCCATCTCCTTGAGCCGGTGCACGCCGGTGGTGGTCTCCTCGGTGACGCCGATGATCTGCGCGCTCTTGCGGCTGTACCAGGTCGGGTCCTGCGCCAGCTTGGCCTTGATCGAGGCGTAGAGCTCGGTCTCCTCCTCGCTCTTGGGGTTGGCCAGCAGCGAGGCGTCCTTCTCGGCGCGCTTGCCCAGGTGCATCAGCAGCGTCGCGTCGCCGCCGTCGTCGAGGATCATGTTCGGGCCTTCGTCGCTGGCGCCCTTGGGCCCGAACTCGAAGATGCGGTGGGTGTAGTCCCAGTAGTCCTTCAGCGTCTCGCCCTTGTAGGCGAAGACCGGCGTGCCCACGCCGCCGGCCCCGTTCGCCACCAGCGCCGCGGCGGCATGGTCCTGGGTGCTGAAGATGTTGCAGCTGGCCCAGCGCACCCGGGCGCCCAGGGCCTGCAGGGTCTCGACCAGCACCGCGGTCTGGATCGTCATGTGCAGGCTGCCGGTGATGCGCGCGCCCTTCAGCGGCTGCGCGGCGGCGTATTCCTCGCGGATCGCCATCAGCGCCGGCATCTCGGTCTCGGCGATGCGGATTTCCTTGCGGCCGAAGTCGGCCAGGCTGAGGTCGGCGACGGCGTGGTCGGCGGTGGGCTTGAGAACGGCATTCATCGGGCAGGGGCTCCAGTGGAACCTGCGCGCGGGGGCCGTGGGCGGGAGACTCTCACCGCCGGGGCGACCCCGGGCAGGTGAGCGCGGTTGCAATCGAAGGGGTTCCGAGCCTGGCCACCGGGATGGTGGTTGCAACGCTCCTCGGAACGCGCAGAGTATAGCCAGCGGCCCCGCGCGGCGCCGCGAGCAGCGCCGCCACCCGCTGCCTGTTCGGGGCTTTGCCGCGGCGGCCGGCGGCCCGGCTGGCGCCGCAGCGCGTGCGACACTTTCGCCGTGAACGCACCCGACCGCGCAGCCCCGACCGCCGCCGCCGCCGCGGACCGCCTGCCGAACGTCCGGCCGCGCCCGTGGTCCGAGGTGCCGCCGGCCGCGCTGGCCCGCGTGCACGGCGTGTTCACCGACATCGACGACACGCTCACCCGCGATGGCGCCATCGAGCCCGCGGCGCTGGCGGCGCTGCATTCACTGCGCCAGGCCGGGCTGCCGGTGGTGGCCATCACCGGCCGGCCGCTGGGCTGGAGCCGGCCCTTCGCGCGTGACTGGCCGCTGGCGGCGATCGTCGCCGAGAACGGCGCCGTGGCGCTGGTCCGCGACGCCCACGGCCAGGTTCGCACCGAGTACGCGCAGGACGCCGCCACGCGTGCGACCAACGCGAGACGGCTGCGTGCGGCCGAGGCCCGCGTGCTGCGCGAGGTGGCCGGCGCGCAGCGCGCCCAGGACAGCGACGGCCGCGAGACCGACATCGCCATCGACCACAGCGAGTTCGCGCGGCTCGACGAGGCCGCCATCGCGCGCGTGGTGGCGCTGATGCAGGCCGAGGGCCTGACCGCCACCGTGAGCAGCATCCATGTCAACGGCTGGATAGGTGCGCACAGCAAGCTCAGTGCCGCGCACTGGATGCTGCAGCGGCTGTTCGGCCGCGGGCTGCAGCCCGAGATCGACCGCTGGGTCTACGTCGGCGACTCGACCAACGACCAGGCGATGTTCGCCGCCTTTCCGCTGGCGGTGGGGGTGGCCAACCTGCAGCGCTTCGCGACACAGCTGCAGCAGTGGCCGGCGTTCATCACGCGCGGCGAACGCGGCGACGGATTCGCCGAGGTGGCCGCCGCGCTGCTGGCCAGCCGCTGAGCGGCGCGCCGTGCGGCGCGCTCAGCGCGCCGCCAGGATGCGCCGCGCCTCGGCGGCGGCCCCGTCCAGGCTGGCCAGGTCGGCGGGGCTGAGCACGAACAGCCTTGCGTTGGCCGCGCTGAGCGCTGCTGCCGGGTCGGGCTCGAAGGCCAGCAGCGCGTCGCGCAGCCGGCGCTGTTCGGGCTCGGGCACGCGCGGCGACGCGACATAGATCGGCCCCTTGATGTCGGCCAGCTCGGCCAGCACGCGGTCGTTGCGCGGCGTGCTGGGGGGCACCGTCGCCAGCTGGGTCTGGGCCAGCGCGACGACGTCGACTTCGCCGCGCGCCAGCGCGAACAGCGCGCTGTTCACCGAGGGTTGCACGACCAGCTGCAGCTGGCGCTCGTCGGCCAGCCCGCGCGCGCGCAGCGTGGCCAGCGCCGCGGCGCTGACCATCGACAGCGCGTCCAGCGCGCCCAGCCGCGTGGGCCGTTCGCCCTCGCGGATGTCGGCCAGCGTGCGCAACGGGCTGTCGGCCTGCACCAGCAGCTGCACCGGGGTGCGCGCCAGCGTGCCGGCCAAGGCCAGCCAGCCCCAGTCCAGCGTGGCCAGGCGCGCCAGCTGCGCCGGCAGCAGCACCAGGTCGAACTCCTGCGCGCGGGTGCTGGCGGCCAGGCTGCGGAAGTCGCGCGCCGTCAGCGCCAGCACGGGCCGGCCCAGCTGGCGCTCCAGGTGCTCGCGCAGCGGCCGGAACAGCGCGACCACGGCCGTCGGCGACAGGAAGGGCGGCAGGCCCAGGCGCAGCGGCGCCGCTTGGGCCTGGGCGGCTGGCGTGCCCAGGCCCGCGGCCAGGGCCAGTGCGCCGCAGTGGCGCAGCAGTTCGCGTCGGGGTATTGCCATCGCCTTGCCTCCTCAGCCTTCGAGCAGCCGCTGCAGCTCGGCCAGCAGGCGGCCGACCTCCAGCGGCTTGGTCAGGAAACCGTCGAAGCCCGCAGCGCGCGCCCGCGCGACGTCGTTGGGCATCGCATTGGCCGTCAGCGCCAGCAGCGGCAGGTGGCGCGTGGTCTCGTCGGCCTTGAGCCGCGTGCACAGCTCGATGCCGTCCATGCCCGGCAGGTGGATGTCGACGATGGCCAGGTCGGGGCGCGAGCTGCGGATCATGGCCAGCCCGGCCGGCCCGTCCTCGGCCACCGCCAGCTCGCACTGCGGCAGGTGGCGCAGCAGCTCGCGCATCAGCGCCACGTTGGACGGGTTGTCCTCGACGTAGACCAGGCGCCAGCGGCGGCCCTCGGGCGGCGCCGGCACCGGGTCGGCCACGGGCGTGCCGAGCCGGCCCGGCTCGGGCGCCGCGGCGCCGGCGAGGTCGAAGCGGAACACCGAGCCGGCGCCGGGCGTGGACTGCAGCGTCAGCCGGCCGCCCATCAGCTCGACCAGGCGCCGCGTGATGACCAGCCCGATGCCGGTGCCCTCGATCGCCTCCTGCTCGGACACGAAGCGGGTGAAGGGCTGGAACAGCGCCTCGGCCTGCTCGGGCGTGAAGCCGCGGCCGGTGTCGCGCACCTCGACGCCCACCCGGCCTGGCAGCGTCAGGTCCAGCCGCAGGCTGACGCGGCCGTTGCTGTGGTTGTACTTGACGGCGTTGGACACCAGGTTGGCCAGCACCTGGCGCAGCCGCTTGCGGTCGCCGCGCGCCCAGACGCTGCCGGCGGCGGCGACCGCCCCGCTGTCGATGTGCACGCCGCCGCGCGCCGCCTGCGGCTGTGCCTGCGCCGCGGCCTCCAGCAGCAGCGGCACCAGGTCCAGCGTCTCCATCGAGGTGCTCATCTGGCCGGCCTCGATGCGCGCCAGGTCCAGCACCTCGTTGATCAGCTCCAGCAGGTGCCAGCCGGCGTCCTCGATCTGGCGCACCTTGCGCAGGTCCTCGTCGCCGATGCGGCCGCGGGCCATGCCCAGCAGCTGCGCGAAGCCGAGGATGGCGTTGAGCGGCGTGCGCAGCTCATGGCTCATGCGCGACAGGAACTCGCTCTTGGCCAGGCTGGCCTGCTCGGCCTGGTCCTTGGCCTCGCGCAGCTGCGCGGTGCGCTCCTGCACGCGCAGCTCCAGCTGCTGGGCCAGTGCCCGCAGTTCCAGTTCGGCGCGCATCTGGGCGTCGATGTCGGTGAAGGTGACGAGCACCGCATAGGGCAGGTCGCTGCCCGGGTGGCGCAGCGGCACGGCGCTGGTCGAGACCCAGATCGTGCTGCCGTCGATGCGGCGCAGGCGCAGGCGCTGGTCGCGCAGCGGCTGGCCGCTGTGGATGACGCGGCTGCTGGGCCACTGGTCGAAGGCCAGCGGCACGTCGTGCGCGTCCAGCAGCTGGTAACCGGCGTTGCCGCCCGGCCTGCCCAGCAGCTGTTCGCGCGTCAGCTGGTAGCTGCGCAGCGCGGCGTCGTTGGCCAGCACGACCTGGCGGGTGCCGGCGTCGACGACGATCAGGCCCTCGGCCAGCGTGTCGATGACCACCGCCTGGAAGCCCTCGCGCTGCTGCAGCGCGGCCAGCTGGCTGCGCACCGCCTGGGCCATGCGGTTGAAGGCGGCGCTGACCTGCTGCACCTCCTGCACCGGGCTGTCGGGCAACTGCACCGCCTGGTCGCCCTGCTCCAGCCGCCGGGCGGCCTGGGCCACGCGGCGCAGCCCCGCGGTGAGCCAGTGCGTGCCCGCCCACAGCAGCAGCGCGGCGCCAGCCAGCACCACCGCGCCGATCACCAGGCTGTTGCGCAGCATCGCCAGCTGCGCCTTGCGCAGCGTCTCGGTACGTATGCCCACGCGCATCCGGCCCAGCGCCTGCCCGGCGCCGGCCAGCGGGGCCTCGATCAGCAGCATGGCGCTGGGGGCGGCCAGCCTGCCGGCGCGCGCGACCAGGCCCACGCCGTCGCTGACCTCCAGGTAGCCCAGGCCCTTGTCGACCACGCTGTCGCGCACCACCGCCTCCAGCGTGGCGTAGTCGCGCGCCAGCAGCAGCGGCACCAGCGCCGCCTGCAGCAGCGGCGTGACCTGCTGGGCCTCGTGCTCGAAGCGGTCGCGCAGCGTCTGGCTCATCAGGCCATGGGCGTTCCACAGCGTCAGCGCCAGCATCAGCACGCAGGTGCCGAGGCTGCCGAAGAAGATCTGCGCGCGCAGCGTGCGGAGGAACAAGGGGACGGCCTTGACGGGGTCGACGTGCCGCGATTCTGCCGGCCGCGGGCCCTGGCGCGCCGGTCCACGGCGTCGCGGGCGCCACCGAATGCACGCCCGGTGGTGCTGTTACCACAGCAGGGCGCAAGGGCCCGGCGCGGGCAGGGGCATGTCCGGCCCGCGGGCCGTCACAGGCCGAGGAAGCTGGCCAGCCGCTGCAGCTCGTCGTCCAGCGCCGCGCCGAAGCCGCGGCCGCGCGGGCGGCGGCCGGCCACGTAGCCCGTGTCCACCTGCAGCCGGCCTTCGCGCGCCTCGACGTTGGCCCAGCCCACCACCTGGTCGCGCCACAGCAGCGGCAGCGCGTAGTAGCCGCGCTGGCGCTGCGGCGCCGGCACGTAGGCCTCGAAGCGGTAGGGCCAGCCCCACAGCAGCTCGAAGCGGCGGCGGTCCCAGACCACCGGGTCGAAGGGGGCCAGCAGGCGCACCGCGTCGGGCACGGCGTGGCGCGGCGAGCCGGGGTTCTCGCCGGCGGGCCAGATCCAGGGGACGCCGTCGACCCGCGCCTGCGGGTGGCGTGCCAGCGCCCGGGCCAGCGCGGCGCGGCGTGCGTCGGCCCACTGCGGCGCGCCGTAGCGCAGGTGCATCACCAGCTGGCTGAACGAGGGCAGCGGCAGCGGCGCGTAGAGGCCCAGCACGAGGTCGACCAGCCGGTCCAGCGCCGCCGCGGCCTGGGCCGGGTCGGCGGCGTCGCGCTGGTGGGCGTCGCGCACGGCATAGCAGCGCACGCCGCCGTCGCGCCGCGCGGTGCGCACCAGGCCGCGGTAGTGCATGCCGTCCAGCAGCTGGGTGCTGGCGTTGGTGCTGCCGCCGAACCAGTTGCGCGCCTTGCCATGCTGGAAGTGCGCATCGACCTCGCGCGGGTGCACCACGCCACGCTCGCGCACGAAGGCCAGCACCGCCTGCGCGCGCTGCCAGGTGGCGGCGTGCCACACGGTGCGCGGCTGGCGCGGGTGCATCAGGTCGGCCAGCGGGCGCGGCAGGAAGCCGTAGTTGACGAAGAAGTCCTCCTCGACGGCCAGGCGCGGGTAGCGGCGGTCCAGCTCGCCGGCGCGGTAGCCCTGCACGCGGTGGCGCAGCGTCAGGTCCTGGGCACGTGCCGGGGCGCGGATCGGGTCGGCCTGGACGAAACCCAGGCGGGCGATGGCCTTGGGCAGCGTGGTCGGGGTGAACAGGCTGCGTGCCACCGCGTGGCGGCGCAGCGCGTCCAGCGTCGGGGCGGCGGCGGGCATGGCGGCGGATTGTGGCCGCATGCCGGCGCCGCCAGCGCCCGCTACAGTGGCCACATGGATCGCCTGAGCGCCTGGCTGAGCGCGCACGCCGGCATCGCGCCCTGGGTGGCGTCGCTGCTGGCCATCGCCCTCGTCACCGTCGTCGTCAACCTGGTGGCGCAGCAGCTGCTGCGGCATGCGGCGCGGGTGGCGCGGCGCACGCCCACCGTCTGGGACGACGCGCTGCTGGCCAGTGCCGGCGGGCCGGTGCTGGTGGCCTTGTGGGTGATCGGCGCCGGCGTGATGGCGCGCGTGCTGCAACACGAGTTCGACAGCCCCTTGGCGGCCGAGCTGCTGCTGGCGCGCGACGTGGCGCTGGTCAGCTGCGCCGCCTGGTTCCTGCTGCGCTTCGCCGGCCAGATGGGGCGCGGCGTCGAGGCGCGCCGGCGCGAGCGCGGCGAGGAGGTCGACCACACCACGGTCGATGCGCTGGTCAAGCTGGCGCGGCTGGTGACGGTGGTCGTCGCCGTGGTGACGGTGGCGCAGACGCTGGGCTTCCAGGTCACCGGCCTGCTGGCGCTGGGTGGCGTGGGCGGCATCGCCGTGGGCTTCGCGGCCAAGGACCTGCTGGCCAACTTCTTCGGCGGGCTGACGATCTACCTGGACCGGCCGTTCAGCGTCGGCGAGTGGATACGCAGCCCCGACAAGCAGATCGAGGGCACGGTGGAATACATCAGCTGGCGCCACACGCGCATCCGCGCCTTCAACAAGAACCCGGTCTACGTGCCCAACGCGCTGTTCACCAACATCGTCGTCGAGAACCCGTCGCGCATGAGCCACCGGCGCATCAAGGAGACCATAGGCCTGCGCTACGACGACTTCGCCGCCGTCGGCGCCATCGTCGACGACATCCGCGCCATGCTGCAGCAGCATCCCGGCATCGACGCCGAGCAGACGCTGATCGTCAACTTCAACGCCTATGGCGCCAGCGCGCTGGACCTGCTGGTCTACACCTTCACCCGCACCACGGTGTGGACCGAGTACCACGAGGTCAAGCAGGACGTGCTGCTGCAGATCGGCCGCATCATCGAGCGCCACGGCGCCGAGATCGCCTTCCCGACGCAGACCCTGCACCTGCGCCGCGACGCCGCGGCAGCCGCGCCATCGGCGCCCGACGCGGAGGGCTGAGCGGGCGCCACGGCCCCGGCTTGTTAAGGTCGGGCCATCAGATCACGCGGGACCGCCCTCGCCGACGGGGACGGGCTGGACGGGCTGTGCCGTCGGCGCCGGCCCCGCGCGCGCTGGCCGCCGCCGTCGCCGCGGCGCGTGCACCAGGAGTCCGCATGAAGGCATCGCAACTGTTCGTCCGCGCGCTCGAGGCCGAGGGCGTCGAGTACATCTTCGGCCTGCCGGGCGAGGAGAACCTGGACCTGCTCGACGCGCTGCGCGGCTCGGCCATCCGGCTGGTGCTGACGCGCCACGAGCAGGCCGCCGGCTTCATGGCCGCCACCTACGGCCGGCTCACCGGCAGGGCCGGCGTGTGCCTGGCCACGCTGGGCCCGGGCGCGACCAACCTGGTCACCGCCGCCGCCTACGCCCAGCTCGGCGCGATGCCCATGGTGATGATCACCGGCCAGAAGCCGATCAAGAGCAGCAAGCAGGGCCATTTCCAGATCGTCGACGTGGTCGACATGATGCGGCCGCTGACCAAGTCGACGCGGCAGCTGGTCTCGGCCGACCGCATCCCGGCGGCGGTGCGCGAGGCCTTCCGGCTGGCGCAGCAGGAGCGCCCCGGCGCCTGCCACCTGGAGCTGCCCGAGGACATCGCGCGCGAGACCAGCGGGCGCGAGCCGATCGCCGCCTCGCACAGCCGCCGCCCCGGCGCCGACGACAAGTCGATCGCTGCCGCCGTCGAGGCCATCTGCGCGGCGCGCCGGCCGCTGCTGATGGTCGGCGCCGGCGCCAACCGCAACACCACCTGCCGCATGCTGCGCCGCTTCACGGACCGGCTGGGCATCCCCTTCTTCTCGACGCAGATGGGCAAGGGCGTGCTCGACGAGACCGGGCCGCTGTGGCTGGGCACGGCGGCGCTGTCGGACGGCGACTTCGTGCACCGTGCCATCGAGCGCGCCGACTGCATCGTCAACGTCGGCCACGACGTGATCGAGAAGCCACCGTTCTTCATGCGCGAGGGCCGGCGCACGGTGATCCACGTCAACTACTTCGCCGCCGAGGTCGACCCCGTCTACTTCCCGCAGATCGAGGTCATCGGCGACGTGGCCGGCACCGTCTGGCGGCTGGCCGAGGCGATCACGCCGCAGCCGCACTGGGACTTCGCCGCCTTCGACCGCATCCGCGCACGCGCGCTCGAGCACCTGGCCCGGCACGCCGACGACGCGCGCTTCCCGATCCACCCGGTGCGCCTGGTGGCCGAGGTCGGCGCGGCCGTCGGCGAGCGCGACATCCTGTGCCTGGACAACGGCATGTACAAGCTGTGGTTCGCCCGCTACCACCGCTGTCGCCAGCCCAACACGCTGCTGCTTGACAACGCGCTGGCGACCATGGGCGCGGGCTTCCCGTCGGCGATCGCGGCGCGCCTGGTGCACCCGGACCGGCGCGTCATCGCCATCTGCGGCGACGGCGGCTTCCTGATGAACGCGCAGGAGCTGGAGACCGCGGTGCGCCTGGGTCTGGACCTGACGGTGCTGGTCGTGCGCGACGACGCCTACGGGATGATCAAGTGGAAGCAGGCCGAGATGGGCTTCGCCGACTACGGCCTGGACGTCGGCAACCCCGACTTCGCCGCCTACGCGCGGGCCTACGGCGCGCACGGCCACCGCGCCGACTCGGTGGCCGCGTTGGCGCGGCTGCTGCGCGAGACCGGCCAGACCCCGGGCGTACACTTGATCGACGTTGCCGTCGACTACACAGACAACGATCGCATCCTGAACCGGGAGATCCAGGAGCTGAGCGCGGCGCTGTAGCCGCGCGGCCCGTCACCGGGACCGCACGCGGGTGCATGCGCCGCCACCACCGTCAGGAAAGGAGGCCGACATGCTCGCCGAGCGCTATCCGTACTACCTGGCCAACCGCGCCGTCGCCGCCAACACCGAGCTGGAGGTGCGCGACAAGTACACGCGCAAGACCGCCACCCGCGTGGCGCTGGCCGACGCCAAGGCGATCGAGGCCGGCATCGCCGCGGCGCACGCGGCGCGCCACGCGATGGCCGAGTTCGCGCCCTACCAGCGCCAGGCGGTGCTGAACCACTGCGTCAAGCGCTTCCAGGAACGCCAGGACGAACTGGCGATGGCCCTGTGCATCGAGGCCGGCAAGCCGATCAAGGACGCGCGTGGCGAGGTCACGCGGCTGATCGACACCTTCCGCGTCGCCGCCGAGGAGGCGGTGCGCATCGGCGGCGAGGTGCTGGAGCTGCAGATCTCGGCGCGCGCCAAGGGCTACCGCGGCATGACCAAGCGCGTGCCCATCGGCCCCTGCAGCTTCATCAGCCCGTTCAACTTCCCGCTCAACCTGGCGGCGCACAAGGTGGCGCCGGCCATCGCCGCCGGCTGCCCCTTCGTGCTCAAGCCGGCCAGCGCCACCCCCATCGGCGCGCTGATCATCGGCGAGGTGCTGGCCGAGACCGAGCTGCCCGCCGGCGCGTTCTCCATCCTGCCGGCACGGCGCGACGGCGCCGACCTGTTCAGCACCGACGAGCGGCTCAAGCTGCTGTCCTTCACCGGCTCGCCGGCGGTGGGCTGGGCGCTGAAGGCCAAGGCGGGCAAGAAGAAGGTGATCCTCGAGCTCGGCGGCAACGCCGCCTGCCTGGTCGACGCCGACCAGCGCGACAACCTGGACGCGGTGGTCGACCGGCTCGTCATCGGCGCCTACTACCAGTCGGGCCAGAGCTGCATCGGCGTGCAGCGCATCTTCGTGCACAGCAGCGTCTACGACGCGCTGCGCGACAGGCTCGCGGCCAAGGTCGCGCAGCTGAAGATGGGCGACCCGAAGGACGAGCAGACCTTCATCGGCCCGATCATTTCCGAGGACGAGGCAGGCCGCATCGCAGCCTGGGTCGACGAGGCGGTCGCCGGTGGCGCCAGGCGCCTGGTGGGCGGCAAGCGTGACGGCGCGATGGTGCCGGCCACGCTGCTGGAGAACGTGCCGCTGGACTCGAGGATGAACCGCGAGGAGGTCTTCGGCCCGGTGGCGGCGCTGTACCGCTTCGACGACTACGACGCGGCGCTGGCGCAGATCAACGACAGCGTCTACGGGCTGCAGGCGGGCCTGTTCACGCGCGACATCGGCCGCGCGATGCGCGCCTGGGATCGGCTCGAGGTGGGCGGCGTGCTGATCAACGAGGTGCCGTCCTGGCGCGTCGACAACATGCCCTATGGCGGCGTCAAGGACTCGGGCCTGGGCCGCGAGGGGCTGCGCTACGCGATAGCGGACATGACCGAGCCGCGGCTGCTGGTGATCCGCGACTGAGCGCCGGGCGCGGCGACGGCGCCGCGCAGGGCGATCTGAACTTTCGGCGGCGCACGGGCTCGGTCAAGGGGCAGGGACGCGCATCCATTGCCCGCCCCTGGCCAGGACCTCACACCATCCCGAGAAAGGAGTGCCCATGTCCCGCAGAGACGAGATCGTTGCCGCGATGAAGAAGCAGCTCGACGAGCTGAACAGCCAGCTCGACGCCGCTGAGGCCAAGGTCGAGCAGGCCAAGGGGGATGCCAAAGCGCGCTTCCAGGAAGAGGTGACGCAGTTGCGCAAGCAGGCCAAGGAGGCGCGCGCCCGCGTCGACGACCTGCGCGCGGCCGGCGAGGACCGCTGGGACCAGGCGGTGGCCGAGGCCGAGCGCGTGCGCGACGCCTTCAAGCACTCTTTCAACTACCTGAAGTCGCAGCTCTGAGCCGGCCGGCCCGAGCGCCGCAGCGCCTCACGCGGGCGGGCCGCCCGCCGCGCCGCGGCTAAGCTGCGCGCATGGACGCCGCAGATGCTCCCGGCGAAGACCAGCCGGCCCCCGGGCTGGCCGCCACGCTGCGGCAGCGCCTGGCGGCCTGGCCGGTGCGCACGCTGGACGACGAGGGCCGCCACCGCGCCGCCGTGGCGCTGGTGCTGGTCGAGGCCGGGCCCGGTGCCGGCGTCGGCGGCCTGCCGGCGCATGCCGGCTGGTGCGGCGACCCGGCGCTGCTGCTGACGCGCCGCGCCGGGCATCTGCGCGCCCATGCCGGCCAGTGGGCGCTGCCCGGCGGCCGTGTCGACGAAGGCGAGACGCCGGAGCAGGCGGCGCTGCGCGAGCTGCACGAGGAGCTGGGCCTGTGGCTGCCGCCTGCCGCGGCCTGGGGCCGGCTCGACGACTACGCCACGCGCTCGGGCTACGTGATCACGCCGGTGGTGCTGCACGCGGGCGCGGCGCGCGAGCTGCTGCCCAATCCCGCCGAGGTGGCCAGCGTGCACCGCGTGCCGCTGTCGGAGCTGCTGCGCGACGACGCCCCCATCCTGGACGCGATGCCGGGCGGCGCACCGCCGGTGCTGCGCATGCCGCTGGGCAACAGCTGGGTGGCCGCACCCACCGCCGCCTTCCTCTACCAGTTCCGCGAGGTCTGCCTGCTGGGCCGCGCCACCCGCGTGGCGCACTTCGACCAGCCGCGCTTCGCCTGGCGCTGAGCGCGGCGGCCGACAATCGGCGTCCATCCCCCCCGCGCCGCCAGGAACACGCCATGTCCGAACCCACCCTCAGCCTCGGCACCCCGTTGTCGCCCCAGGCCACCCGCGTGATGCTGCTGGGCAGCGGCGAGCTGGGCAAGGAGGTGCTGATCGCGCTGCAGCGCCTGGGCGTGGAGACCATCGCCGTCGACCGCTACGCGCATGCGCCGGGCATGCAGGTGGCGCACCACGCGCGGGTGCTGGCGATGAGCGACGCGGCGGCGCTGCGCGAACTGATCACCGCCGAGCGGCCGGCGCTGGTGGTGCCCGAGATCGAGGCCATCGCCACCGCCGAGCTGGAGCGGCTGGAGGCCGAGGGCGTGGTGCGCGTGGTGCCCACGGCGCGCGCGGCGCGGCTGACCATGGACCGCGAGGGCATACGCCGGCTGGCCGCCGAGACCCTGGGCCTGCCCACCAGCCCCTACCGCTTCTGCGACTCGCTGGCCGAGCTGCAAGCGGCGATCGAAGGCAGCGACGGCCGGCCCGCCATCGGCTACCCCTGCGTGGTCAAGCCGGTGATGAGCAGCAGCGGCAAGGGCCAGAGCAGGCTGGACGGCGCGCAGGATGTGCAGCCCGCCTGGGCGCACGCGATGGCCGGCGGTCGCGTCAGCCACGGCCGCGTGATCGTCGAGGGCTTCGTGGACTTCGACTACGAGATCACGCTGCTGACGGTGCGGGCCCGCGATGGGCGGGGCGGCGTCGCCACCCACTTCTGCGCCCCCATCGGCCATCTGCAGGTGCAGGGCGACTATGTCGAGAGCTGGCAGCCGCAGCCCATGGACGCGCTGGCGCTGGACAGGGCCCGGCAGATCGCCAAGAGCGTCACCGACGAACTGGGCAAGGGCCGCGACGGCGAGCCGGCGGGCCTGGGCCTGTACGGCGTCGAGCTCTTCGTCAAGGGCGAGCAGGTGTGGTTCAGCGAGGTCAGCCCGCGCCCGCACGACACCGGCATGGTGACGATGTGCACGCAGTGGCAGAACGAGTTCGAGCTGCATGCGCGCGCCATCCTCGGCCTGCCGGTGGACACGGCGCTGCGCAACGCCGGCGCCAGCGCGGTGATCTACGGCGGCGTCGATGCCCAGGGCATCGTCTACGACGGCGTCGACGTGGCGCTGGCCGAGCCCGGCACCGAACTGCGCCTGTTCGGCAAGCCCGAGAGCTACGTGAAGCGGCGCATGGGCGTGGCGCTGGCGCGCGACGAGGACCTCGACCAGGCCCGCGCCACGGCCCGCCGCGCCGCCGCGGCCGTCAGGCCCCGTCGGCCCTGAGCGGCGCAGCGCGCCCGGCGCCGTGCACGGCGTGCCGGCGCGCGGGCCCCGCGCCTCAGCGGCGGAAGAAGCGCTCGACCGTGTCCTGGGCCACCTGCTGCAGCTTCTTCGCCGTGTCGGCGTCGATGGCGCCCTCGTAGTTGTAGGGGTTGCCCACCGGCGAGCGGCCATAGACGGTGGCATACACGGTGCAGGCGGCGAGGTAGGTGCCGATCAGCGACGGGTGCGTCGCGTCCGACTTGTGCAGCACCATCCCGGGGTGCCGGCGGTAGGCTTCCTCGAACGCCAGCCCCACCGGGATGACCAGCGCGCCGATCGCGTTGCCGGCCTCCACGTACATCGCCTCGGTCAGCCGGATGTTCTCCGGCTTGTACTGCCTGTGCGCCGCGGTGTAGGCATGCGTCATGTAGAGGGCCACCTTGCCGCCGCGCGCGCGGATCAGCTGGTCGTACTCGGCCAGCACCTCGCGGAACCTCGCCGCGCGGCGCGGCACCAGGGGTTCGGCGCTGCCTCCCTGCAGGATGACCAGTTCGAAGGGCTCCTTGACGCCGATGCGGCCGGGCGTGGTCAGCCAGTCCACCGGCTGGTGCTCCAGGGCCGCGCCGCCGATGGTGCTGGACTTGTATTCCAGCGTGTCCAGGCGCGCGATGCCCCCGGCATCGACCATCCGGCGGACATGGTTGTGCAGGCTGTCCCCGTAGTACATGTAGCTGTTGCCGACGAACAGCACGCGCTTGGGGCTGTCCACCTGGGGTGCGCGGACCGTCGGCGTCGGCGAGGCGGCCAGGCTGGCCGGCATGCCGACGAGGCCGATGACGGCCGCGGCCAGCCAGCTCAGCGTGGCACGGCGCTGCAGGCGAACCGGCTGGCCGCTGCATCCCTTGATCGAATCCTTGTCCATGTTCACTCCTGTGCTCAGAAGCTGTGGCGGATGCCCAGCTGGTAACCGGTGGAGGTCTGACCGCGGCCGATGCCGGAAGGCCCGTTGCTGGTGGCGGTGAAGCTGGCGCCCGAGGTGGCCGTGCCGTCGTTGTCTATCCTGCCGTGGCTGGCGTACAGGCGCGTGCGCCGGGACAGGTTGTGCTCGTAGCCCAGCCCCAGCAGCGTGGCGTCGTACTGCCTGGGCCGGGCGGCGGGGCCGGTGCCCGAGGACCTGGCGTACTGCAGCTTCACGCGGCCCTGGCGCACCGGGATGCGGACACCCAGCGTCACCAGCTCGCGGTCCAGCGCGGCGTAGTCGTCCTTCTCGTAGGCCGCGACCACGAACACCGCGCCGAAGTCGTAGGACACGCCCAGGTTGCTGGTCTTCAGGTCATCGAGCATGGCGCCCGTCCTGTGGGTCTTGCCCAGGGCGGCCGAGACCGCCAGCTTGCGGTCCTGGTAGCCGATGCGGCCACCGGTGTACTTGTTGCCGGTGGCGCCTTCGCCGGCAGCCACCATGAAGTGGCCCGAGAAGCCCCCGATCACCGGTGTCCAGTAGGCCAGGGTGTTGCTGGCGCGCACGCCGGTGGTGGCGCCGCCCAGGCTGAGGAAGCTGCCGCGCAGGTTGGCGGTGGTGGCCACGCCGACGTAGGCCCAGAGGTCGTACTGGCCCCAGTTCAGGTAGGTGGGCACCTGGTCGCGCCCCACGCGCAGCTCGCCGAAGGCGCCGCGCAGGCTGATCGTCGAGCGGCGCTGCCAGGTGAGGCCGCCGGCCGTGCCATCGTCGACGTCCAGCCCGCCTTCCAGCCAGAAGCCGGCCTTGAGCCCGCCGCCCAGGTCCTCCTCGCCGCGCAAGCCGAGCCGGCTGCTGCTGGACTGGCCGCTGGCCAGCACGGTGCGCGAGCCGGCCGAGCCGTTCTTGATGTGCGTGGCGGCCGCGTCGACGATGCCGAACAACGTGACCTGCGACTGCGCCGACGCCGCGCTGGCAAGGGCCAGCAGCGCCAGGGCTGCCAGGGGTGGGTTGCGCTTGTTCACTCGTTGTCTCCTTGTCTTGCGGGTGGGGTGAGGGGCGGGAAGGGGTGCCTGCGGGGGCGGCAAGCGGGCTGCAGGCGCCTAGCGGGAGCCGGGCTGCAGCAGGGCCGCCGCAATGGCCTGGCCCACGTCGGTGGTGCTGGCCTGGCCGCCCAGGTCGGGGGTGCGTGGCCCGTGCCGGATCACCTGTTCGATCGCCGAGACGACGGCCGCCGCGGCGTCGGCATGGCCCAGGAAGTCCAGCATCAGCGATCCCGACCAGATCATCCCGATCGGGTTGGCGATGTTGCGGCCGTAGATGTCGGGCGCCGAGCCATGCACCGGCTCGAACAGCGACGGGTGGCTGCGCGCCGGGTTCAGGTTGGCCGATGCGGCGATGCCAATGGTGCCGGTGGTGGCCGGGCCCAGGTCGGAGAGGATGTCGCCGAACAGGTTGGTCGCCGCGATGACGTCGAAGCGGTCGGGCTGCAGCACCAGCCGGGCGCAGAGCGCGTCGATGTGCTGGTGCTCGACGGCCACGCCGGGGAAGCGTTGCGCCGCCTCGCGGCCGCAGCGGTCCCACCACGGCATGCTGATCGCCACGCCGTTGGACTTGGTGGCCAGGGTGATGCGGCGGCGCGGCCTGCTGTCGGCCAGGGCGAAGGCGAAGTCCAGCAGGCGCGTGCTGCCCAGGCGCGTGAACACCGAGGTCTGGATGACGAGCTCGCGCTCGGTGCCCTCGAACATCAGGCCGCCGACGTCGGTGTACTCGCCCTCGGTGTTCTCGCGCACGATCAGGTAGTCGATGTCCCCGGGTCCGCGCCCGGCCAGCGGGCAGTTGAGACCCTCGAACAGGCGCACCGGCCGCAGGTTGACGTACTGGTCGAACTCCCTGCGGATCTTCAGCAGCGAGCCCCACAGCGAGACATGGTCGGGCACGCGGGCCGGCCAGCCGACGGCGCCGAAGTAGATGGCATCGAAACCTTCCAGCTGCCGATTCCAGTCCTCGGGCATCATCCGGCCGTGGTTGGCGTAGTAGTCGCAGCACGCCCACTCGAAGGGCACGATGTCGAGCGCGAGGCCGAAGCGCGTGGCCGCCGCGCGAAGCACGCGCAGGCCCTCGGGCATCACTTCCTTGCCGATGCCGTCGCCGGCGATCGCCGCGATCCGCTTCAGGTCCATGCTTCCGTCCCGCCACGCTGTAGGCTGCGCATGCTAGGAAGGGCACAGGCGCGAAACAATATCCGGGCGGGTCAACACACCATGCGCGCATCGTGAACAAACAGCACCCGGACTGCGACGACCTGCGCGTGTTCCTGGCCGTCGCGCGCCACGCCAGCTTCGTCGCCGCCGCGGACGAACTGGGCGCCTCGACGGCCTTCGTCACCAAGCGCATCAAGGTGGTCGAGGCACAGCTGGCCACCAAGCTGTTCAACCGCACGACGCGCCGGGTGGTCATCACCCCCGATGGCGAGCGCGCCGTCTACTGGGCGCGGCGCATCCTGGACGACGCCGACCAGCTGCTGCACGACATCGGCACGCAGCGGAACCAGCCGCGGGGCGTGCTGCGCGTGTGCAGCTCGCTGGGGTTCGGGCGCAACGTCGTGGCCCCGGCCCTGTCCTCGCTCGTCGAGCAATACCCGATGCTGCAGGTCCGCTTCGAGCTCTTCGACCGCCTGATCGACATCGGCGCCGAGGGCTTCGACCTGGACGTGCGCATCGGCGACGAGATCGCGGCCAACCACATCGCCCGGCGGCTGGCCCCCAACCACCGCGTGCTGTGCGCCGCGCCGGGCTACCTGCAGCGCCAGGGCGCCCCGCAGACGCTGGACGAGCTGACCCGCCACCGCTGCGTGGTGATCAAGGAGCGCGACCATCCCTTCGGGCACTGGACGCTGCGCAGCGGCAGCCGCGAGGAGACGGTCAGGGTGCCCGCCACCATGTCCACCAACCACGGCGAGATCGCCGTGGGCTGGGCCCTGGACGGCCAGGGCATCGTGTTGCGCTCGATGTGGGACGTGCGCCACCACATCGCCGAGGGTCGGCTGGTGCAGGTGCTGCAGGACTGGCGCCAGGAGGCCAACGTCTGGGCGGTGTACCCCGAGCGCCTGGAGTCCTCGGCCAAGGTGCGCGTGTGCGTGAAGTGGCTCGAGGAGGTGCTGCCGCCGCTGACCACGAACGCCCATGGCGAACGGCCGCCGCTGCCGTCGCCGCTGCCCGCGCCCGCCCGCGCCGCCGCGCCCTGAGCGCGGCCCGGCCGGGCCGGCGCCGCCTCAGCGGTAGCTGGCCAGCAGGATGCTGGTCTCGGTGTGGCGTATGCCCTTGATCAGCCGGATGCGCTCCAGCACCTCGGACAACTCGGCGGTGCTGGCGGCGCGCAGCTCGGCCAGCAGGTCCCAGCGGCCGTTGGTGTCGTGCAGCGCCACCAGCCCCGGCTCGCCGCGCAGGTGGGCCACCACCTCGCGCGTCTGGTTGCCCTCCACCTGCACCGCCATCCAGGCGCGGATGCCGGCCTCGGGGGCGCTGTCGGGGCGCAGCGTCACCGTGTAGCCGGTGATCACGCCCTCGTCCTCCAGCTTGCGCAGCCGGTTGGCCACGGTGCCGCGCGACACGCCCAGGCGTTCGGCCAGCGTGGCGGCGGGCAGGCGCGCGTCCTGGCGCAGCAGCGCGATCAGGCGCAGGTCGGTCTCGTCCATGGCCGCATTGTCCGTCGCCCGCCGCCTGGTGTGGCGCACTTCGGCAGCGACTGCTGGCGTTTTGCCACGGCCGCGCGGCGGTTTGCGCAGGGCGCTGGCTTCCGGCTGCCGCGGGCCTTGCCGACACTGGGTGCAAGCCCACAACCCGTCCGCCTGCCTATGCGCTCCAGCCCCGCTGCCAACCCTGGCGTCCACACCCGCTTCCTCGATGCCGCCGCGGTGCGCGCACTGGTGCAGCGCATCGGCCTGCCGGCCTGCATCGCCGGCGTGGCCGGGCAGATCGAGGCGCACTTCCGCCGCTGGCCCGAGTTCGACAAGAGCGCCCGCATCGCCTGCCACCACCCGCTGGGCGTGGCCGAGCTGATGCCGGTGGCCGACGGCGAGCACTTCGCCTTCAAGTACGTCAACGGCCACCCGGGCAACACCGCCGCCGGCCTGCCCACGGTGATGGCCTTCGGTGCGCTGGCCGAGATGGCCACCGGCACGCCGCGGCTGCTGGCCGAGATGAGCCTGCTCACCGCCATCCGCACCGCGGCGATGTCGGCGCTGGCGGCGCGCCTGCTGGCCCGCCCGGGCAGCCGCACGATGGCGCTGGTGGGCAACGGCGCGCAGGCCGAGTTCCAGGCCCTGGCCTTCCGCGACCTGCTCGGCCCCGGGCTGGGGATCACCACGCTGCGCCTGTTCGACGTCGACCCCGCGGCCACGGCCAAGCTGTGCCGCAACCTGGCCGGCGCCGGGCTGGCGCTGCAGGTCTGCGCCAGCACGGCCGAGGCGCTGCAAGGGGCCGACATCGTCACCACCGTCACCGCCGACAAGCGCCGCGCCACCATCGTCACGCCCGAGATGCTGGCGCCCGGCATGCACCTCAACGCCGTGGGCGGCGACTGCCCGGGCAAGACCGAGCTGCACCCCGAGGTGCTGCGCGCGGCGAGCGTGTTCGTCGAGTACGAGCCGCAGAGCCGCATCGAGGGCGACCTGCAGCAGATGCCGGCCGACTTCCCGGTCACCGAGTTCTGGCGCGTGCTGGACGGCAGCGCGCCGGGCCGCCGCGACCAGACCGAGATCACCGTCTTCGACTCGGTGGGCTTTGCGCTGGAGGACCATGCGGCCCTGGTCTGGCTGCAGGCGCAGGCGCAGCAGCTGGGGCTGGGCACGCCCATCGAGCTGGTCGCCGCGCCGGCCGACCCCAAGGACTTGTTCGGCACGCTGCACGGCGCCGCCGCACCGGCGCTGGCCGCCTGAGCGGCGGGGTCGGCGCGCCGCCGCGGCGGCCGCGATCAGGCGCCGGCCGCCGGCCCGTGCCCGCCCTCGTCCATCACCAGCACCACGCTGCCCAGGCGGCCCGCCGTCTCGGCGCGCGCATGGGCCTGTGCCGCCTGCTGCAGCGGGAAGCGGCTGTCGACGAGTCCGCGCAGGCGCCTGGCGGCCGCCTGCGCCAGCATCGTGCGCAGGTCTTCGGCGCGTTCGGGCGCCATGCCGGTGATGAGGCGTTGCCCGCGTGCGCGGCCGCGCCAGGGCGCGGCCAGCATGGTCGGCAGGTCGGCGGCCACCAGCGCGGCGCGGCCGCCGTCGGCCAGCCAGCGGTCGGTGGCTGCAGAAGCTGCGGTCGGACAGCGCCCGAACCGCGCAAGATTCGGCGCCGGCCGCGCCACACTGCGCGCACCGCCCGACACCCCCGCGCTTCCGCCAGGCCCCGCCATGACCGACCCCGCGCCGCAGACCCCGCCGAACCCGTCCGTCCCGAGCTTCACCCCGCTGCCCGCGCGCAGCGCGCTGCGCCAGGCCATCACCGCCGCGGCGCGCACGCCCGAGCCGCAGCTGCTGCCGGGCCTGCTGGCCCAGGCGCGGCTGGACGCCGACGCCGCCGCCCGCGTGCAGGCGCTGGCGCTGCGGCTGGCGCGCGGCGTGCGCGAGCGTGGCCGCGACCGCGGCCGCGCCGGGCTGGTGCAGGGCCTGCTGCAGGAGTTCGCGCTGTCGTCGCAGGAGGGCGTGGCGCTGATGTGCCTGGCCGAGGCGCTGCTGCGCATCCCCGACGCCGCCACGCGCGACGCGCTGATCCGCGACAAGATCGCCCACGGCGACTGGCAGGCCCATGTGGGCCGCAGCCCCTCGCTGTTCGTCAACGCCGCCACCTGGGGCCTGCTGCTGACCGGCAAGCTGGTGGCCACGCACAGCGACCGCGGCCTGTCCGACGCGCTGCGCCGCATCGTCGGCCGCGGCGGGGAGCCGTTGATCCGCAAGGGCGTCGACATGGCGATGCGCCTGATGGGCGAGCAGTTCGTCACCGGCGAGACCATCGCCCAGGCCCTGGCCAACGCGCGGCCGCGCGAGGCCCAGGGCTTCCGCTACAGCTACGACATGCTGGGCGAGGCGGCGCTCACCGAGCACGATGCCCAGCGCTACGCCGCCGCCTATGCCGCGGCGATAGACGCCATCGGCGCCGCGTCGGCCGGCCGCGGCGTGCACGGCGGGCCGGGCATCTCGATCAAGCTCTCGGCGCTGCACCCGCGCTACGCCCGCGCGCAGCAGGACCGTGTCATGACCGAGCTGTACCCGCGCCTGCTGGCCCTGGTGCTGCAGGCGCGGCGCCACGACATCGGCCTGAACATCGACGCCGAGGAGGCCGACCGGCTGGAGCTGTCGCTGGACCTGCTGGAGCGCCTGTGCGCCGAGCCGCAGCTCGCCGGCTGGCCCGGCATCGGCTTCGTGATCCAGGCCTACGGCAAGCGCTGCCCGGCGGTCATAGACCACCTCGTGGACCTGGCGCGGCGCACGCAGCGGCGGCTGATGGTGCGGCTGGTCAAGGGCGCCTACTGGGACAGCGAGATCAAGCGCGCCCAGCTCGACGGCCAGGCCGGTTACCCGGTCTACACGCGCAAGGCCTACACCGACGTCGCCTACCTGGCCTGCGCGCGCAAGCTGCTGGCCGCGCCCGACGCGATCTACCCGCAGTTCGCCACCCACAACGCGCAGTCGCTGGCGGCCATCCACGAGATGGCCGGCGGCACCACGGCGCCGGCCGACCGCTACGAGTTCCAGTGCCTGCACGGCATGGGCGAGCCGCTGTACGAGCAGGTGGTGGGCGATGCGGCCGGCGGCAAGCTGGGTCGCCCCTGCCGCATCTACGCCCCGGTGGGCGCGCACGACACGCTGCTGGCCTACCTGGTGCGCCGGCTGCTGGAGAACGGCGCCAACACCAGCTTCGTCAACCGCATCGCCGACGAGGACCTGGCGCTGGAGGACCTGGTGATGGACCCGGTGGCCGCCGTCGAGGCGATGGCCGCCGCCGAGGGCGCCGTCGGGCTGCCGCACCCGGCCATTGCGCTGCCGCGCGACCTGTACGGCAGCGCGCGCGCCAACTCGGCCGGGCTGGACCTGGCCTGCGAGGCGCAGCTGGCGCGCATCAACCAGGCGCTGGCCGATGACGCGGCCGCCGCGCACACGGCCGCGCCGCTGGTCGACGGCCCCGCGTCGCCCGAGCCGGCGCGGCCGCTGCACAACCCCGCCGACCCCGTCGACGTCGTCGGCGCCGTGCACGAGGCCAGCCCCGCCGACGTGCAGGCGGCGCTCGCGGCTGCGGAACGCGCAGCGCCGGCCTGGGCCGCCGTGCCGCCGGCCGAGCGCGCCGCCGTGCTGGAGCGCGCCGCCGACGCGCTGCAGGCCGCCACCGAGCCACTGATCCCGCTGCTGATGCGCGAGGCCGGCAAGACCGCTGCCAACGCCGTGGCCGAGGTGCGCGAGGCGGTCGACTTCCTGCGCTACGACGCCGCCGAGATCCGGCGCGGCTGGGACAACGCGACCCACCGGCCGCTGGGCACCGTGCTGTGCATCAGCCCCTGGAACTTCCCGCTGGCGATCTTCACCGGCCAGGTGGCGGCGGCGCTGGCCGCCGGCAACGCCGTGCTGGCCAAACCCGCCGAGCAGACGCCGCTGGTGGCCGCCGCCGCGGTGCGGCTGCTGCACCAGGCCGGCGTGCCACGCGGTGCGCTGCAGCTGCTGCCCGGGCGCGGCGAGACCGTGGGCGCGGCGCTGGTGGCCGACGCCCGCGTGATGGGCGTGCTGTTCACCGGCAGCACCGAGGTGGCGCGGCTGATCCAGCGCCAGCTCGCCGGCCGGCTCACGCCGCAGGGCCAGCCGCTGCCGCTGGTGGCCGAGACCGGCGGCCTCAACGCGATGATCGTCGACACCTCGGCGCTGGCCGAGCAGGTGGTGCAGGACGCGGTGAGCTCGGCCTTCGACAGCGCCGGCCAGCGCTGCAGCGCCTTGCGCCTGCTGTGCGTGCAGCGCGAGGCGCTGCCGCGCGTGCGCGAGATGCTGCTGGGGGCGATGGCGCAGCTGCGCCAGGGCGACCCGCGCCAGCTGGCCACCGACCTGGGCCCGGTGATCGACGCCGAGGCGCAAGCCGGCCTGCAACGCCACATCGCCGCGATGCGCGCCGCCGGCCACCGCGTGACGCAGCCGGTGGCGGCGCCGCAGACCGGCAGCTTCGTGCCGCCGACACTCATCGAGATCGACAAGGCCGAGGCGCTGCAGCGCGAGGTCTTCGGGCCGGTGCTGCACCTGCTGGCCTACGAGCGCGACGAGCTGCCGGCGCTGATCGGGCGCATCAACGCCGCCGGCTACGGCCTCACCGGCGGCGTGCACACGCGCATCGACGAGACCGTGGCCCAGGTGGCGGCGGCGCTGCGCGTGGGCAACCTGTACGTCAACCGCAACGTGGTCGGCGCCGTGGTCGGCGTGCAGCCCTTCGGCGGCGAGGGCCTGTCGGGCACCGGGCCCAAGGCCGGCGGGCCGCTGTACCTGCTGCGCCTGCTGGCCGCGCGGCCCGAGGGCGCGGCGCGCGCCGCGGTGCAGGCCGCCGGTGCCGACGCCGCCGCGCCGGTGCGCGGCTTCGACCTGGGCGGCGCCGCCCGCAGCACGGCGCAGGCGGCGCTGCAGGCGCTGGCCGAATGGATGCGCGGGCAAGGCCTGGGCCGGCTGGCCGACGAGGCGCTGGCGCTGGGCAGGCTGTCGCCGGCCGGTCTGTGGCGCACGCTGCCCGGCCCCACCGGCGAGGCCAACCTGTACGCGACGCTGCCGCGCGAGGGCGTGCTGTGCCTGGCGCCCGCCGGCGCCGACGGCGACGCGCTGCGGCTGCGCCAGCTCGCCGCCGTGCTGGCGGTGGGCGGCCGCGCGGTGTGGCCGGCCGACGCGCAGCCCCTGTGGCAGCGCCTGCCCGAGCCGGCGCAGGAGCGGGTGGCGCTGGCGCAGGACTGGCGGGTCGCCAACGTGCACCTCGATGCGGCGCTGCACGCCGGCGACGCCGATGCCTTGCGCGATGCCGCGGTGGCGCTGGCGGCTCGCCCGGGGCCGCTGGTGCCGGTGAGCGCGATGCCCGCCGACCTGCCGCCGCCGCTGGAGCGCCTGGTGGCCGAGCGCGCCGTCTCGGTCAACACCGCCGCGGCCGGTGGCAACGCCAGTCTGATGACGCTCGGCTGAGCGGCGGGAGCCGCTCAGCCTTCGGCTGCTCGTGCGGCTCCCCCGAGCCCCCTCGCCTGCGGCCCTTCATGCGACTCCCCCGAGCCCCCTGGCCTGCGGCCAGTCATGCGGCTCCCCCGAGCCCCCTCCAAGAAGGGGCTCCAGTGCGTTTGTCGACACCCACCAGCCTCCCGCCAGGCGGGAGGCTCCAGCAGGTTTGACGATGGCTGGTCGGCAGCGCGGCTGCGCGGCTGCGCGGCAGTCGCTCAGGCCTTCTGCGCGGCTTGTGCATGCACCAGCATCGCCGCCGCCAGGTCCTCCAGGGCGTTGCCCACCGACTTGAACAGCGTGCGCTGGCGCGCGTCGGCGCGGCCGGCGGCCTCGCCGCGCGCCAGCTGCGCCAGCGTGCCGCGCAGGTCCCCGCGCCGCCAGGCGCCGCTGGCGATGGGCTGCAGCAGGTCGCCGGCCTTGGCCAGCGCCTCGTCGGTGTCGACCCAGACGGCGCAGCGGCGCAAGGCCTCGTCGTCGCACTCGCGCATGGCCGGCGTGAAGCCGCCGATCAGGTCCAGGTGCGCGCCCTCGGCCAGCCAGTCGCCGTGCACCAGCGCCGTGGTCGACAAGGTCGCGCAGCTGACGATGTCGGCATCGCGCACCGCGCCTTCCAGGTCGGCCGCGGGCTGCGCGTCGGCGAAGCCGGCCGCGCGCCAGCGCGCCGCCAGTGCCTCCGCCGCCTCGGGCCGGCGCGCCCAGACGCGCACGGTCTGGATGTCGCGCACCGCGGCGTAGGCGGCCGGCAGCTCGGCCGCCACCCGGCCGGCGCCCAGCACCAGCAGGCGGCGCGCGTCGGGCCGCGCCAGCCACGACGCCGCCAGCGCCGACGCCGCGGCGGTGCGCCGCGCGGTCACCGCGTCGCCGTCCATCAGCGCCAGCGGCTGGCCGGTGTCGGCGTCGTGCAGCAGCACGCTGGCATGCAGCCCCGGCAGGCCGCGCGCCGCGTTGCCCGGCGCCACGTTGACCACCTTCACCGCGTAGAAGCGCCGGCCCGACGCATCGGCACCCCAGGCCGGCATCACCAGCGAGGTGACGGCGGGTGCTGCGTCCACGCCGGCCGCCAGGTCCAGCACCTGCCGCGGCGGCACCTGGGCACCGCGCGCGAACAGCGCGCGCAGCGCCGGCACCAGGCGCTGGTAGGGCGTGGCCGCCGCCACGGTGGCGGCGTCGATCAGCCGCATCGGGCGTGCGCCGGCCGGGTCGGCCAGCCCGGGGGGCATGGGGAAAGGCGCTGCATCGCGGCCATTCTGGGCCAGGCCGGGTGCTGCCGGCCTAACGATGGCCTAACGCCTGCGCCGCTAGGCTGCCGCCACCCGTGTCAACCGCCGAGGTGCACCATGGCCATCCCCGCTCCTGCCCTGCACGCCGGCCTGGCCCTGCTGGCCCTGGCGGCAACCCTGACGCCGGCCTCGGCACAGACCCGTCTCTTCGCCGAGGTCTCGGCCACCGCTCGCCACACCACCGACATCGACGCCGTCTTCCACGACGCCAGCGACTGGCGCAACGTCGACGGCCCCGGGCCCTTCGCCCGCATCAGCGCCATCGCCGACTCCGACGGCCAGGACCAGGTCTACCACGGCTATGCGCGCAGCTGGGCCCAGGTGGCCGCGGGCGGCATCCACCTGTACGCGCACTCGATGTCGGTCGCGTCGGCGCTGGACAACCGCCACACCACCGGCAGCGGCCGCGCCTCGGCGCTGGTCGACGACCACTTCGGGCTGAACGTGCCGACGGCCCCGCAGGGTGCGGTCTACACCGCCACCGTGCAGGTGCGCGTGCAGGGCAGCGCCTACGCGGCGGCGCTGCCATCGCATCCGATCACCACCAGCTCCAGCCAGGTCGCGGCCTTCAGCAGCTGGCAGTCGTGGGTGCGGGTCAGCCAGGGCCAGAACGGCCCGGTGCTGGCCGAGCACCGCGCCGGCGAGGACTGCGACAGCCGCCGCAGCACCCCCTGCAGCAGCTGGGGCAGCAGCGGCGTGCAGACCTTCAGCTTCCAGATCGTCAACGGCGGGCCGCTGCTGATGCTGCGGCTCGGGGCCGGGCTGATGGCGGGCACCTCCAACTACCTGCTCGAGCCCCTGTTCATGCACAGCGAGAGCGGCGCCGACATGAGCCACACCGTGGCCTGGGGCGGCGTGCTGAGCCTGCGTGATGCGCAGGGCGCGCTGGTCAGCGACTACAGCCTGTTCAGCGCCACCAGCGGCTTCGACTACCGCCATGCCTACGCCGCGGCGGTGCCCGAGACGCCCGCCGCGGTGCTGCTGGCGTTGGGCCTGGGCGCGCTGTGGTCCCGGCGCCGGCTGGCCGAAGGGGCCTTGCGCAGGGGCTGAGCCCGGCCTGGCCCGCCGGCGCCGCCGCCGCGCGGATACTTCCCGCATGAGGCTGAGCCTGGGCGCGCAAGCGGCGGTCGTGCACGACGACGGCCGCCGCGTCGCCCTGGCGGCGCTGGATGCGGCGCTGCTGGCCTGGCTGGCTCTGGAAGGCCCCACGCCGCGCGCCCGGCTGGCGCAGCTGCTGTGGCCCGACAGCGCGCCCGACGCGGCGCGCAACGCGCTGCGCCAGCGCCTGTTCCAGCTCAAGCGCCAGTTCGGCGACGCCCTGCTGGCCGGCCAGTCCAACCTCGCGCTGGCGCCGGGCCTGGCGCACGACCTGGACCAGGCCGACGACCTGCTGGGCGGCGCCAACCTGGGCGGTGCCGGCGAGCTGGGCCAGTGGCTGGCGCTGCAGCGCCAGCGCCGCCGCCAGCGCCTGGTCGATTCGCTGGCCGAGCTGGCCGACATGGCCGAGCAGGCGCGCGACTGGCCCGACGCGCTGGCCCATGCCGAGGAGCTGCTGGCGCTGCAGCCCCTGTCCGAGGACGCCCACCGCCGCGTGATGCGCCTGCACTACCTGGCCGGCGACCGCGCCGCTGCGCTGCTGGCCTTCGACCGCTGCGAGCAACGGCTCAAGGACGAGGTGGGCGCGCGGCCCTCGCCGGCCACGCTGGCGCTGCTGGCCACGGTGGAGGCCGCCGCGGCCCTGGCCTCGGCCGGGCCCGAGCCGCGTGCGGTGCCGGCGGCGGTGCTGCGCCCGCCGCGCCTGATCGGCCGCGATGCCGAGTGGCGCGTGCTGGCGCAGGCCTGGGCCGCGGCGCAGCCGGTGCTGGTGCTGGGCGAGGCCGGCCTGGGCAAGAGCCGGTTGCTGGGCGACTTTGCGGCCGGCCGCAGCGGCGTGCTGGTGGCCGGGGCCCGGCCCGGCGACGCCGGCGTGGCCTACGGCTCGGTGTCGCGGCTGCTGCGCGCGCTGGGCCAGCCGGTGCTGCAGGCCCTGCCCGAACCGCTGCGCCGCGCGCTGGCGCAGCTGCTGCCCGAGCTGGGCCGGGCCGATGCCGACGACAGCGCCGATCCCGCGACGCAGCGCACGCGCCTGTTCAACGCCGTGGCGGCGGTGCTCGACACCACTGGCGGCACGGTCTTCGACGACCTGCACTACGCCGACGAGGCCAGCCTGGAACTGCTGCGCTTCGTCGTCGACGGCGCGCGCAAGCCCTGGCTGCTGGCGGCGCGCAGCGCCGAGCTGGGCGAGGCCGGCGGCTGGCTGACGGGCGCCGGCATGCCGCGCACGCTGACGCTGGCGCCGCTGACACGGCCGCAGCTGCAGGGGCTGTGCGTGTCGCTGGCGCTGCCCGGGCTGGACGCCGACGCGATGGCGCCGGCGCTGCTGCGCCACACCGGCGGCAACCCGCTGTTCCTGCTGGAGACGCTGAAGGCCTGGCTGCTGCAGGCCAGGTCGCGCGCGGCGGACGCGGCGGCGCCGGCAAGCTGGCTGCCGGCGTTGCCGCGCAGCGGTGGCGTGGCCACGCTGATCCGGCAGCGCATCACGCGGCTGTCGCCACGGGCCGTGCAGCTGGCGCGCTGCGCGGCCATCGCCGCCCCCGACTTCGACGCCGAGCTGGCCGCCGCCGTGCTGGGCTGCCGCACGCTGGACTTGGCCGACCCCTGGGCCGAGCTCGAGGCGGCCCAGGTGTTGCACGACGGCTGCTTCGTGCACGACCTGGTCTACGAGAGCGCGCTGGCCTCGGTGCCGGCGCCGGTGGCACGCCAGCTGCACGCCGAGGTGGCGGCCTACCTGGCGCGCCGCGGCGGCGAGCCGGCGCGGCTGGCCCACCACTGGCGCGAGGCCGGCCGCTGGCAGGCCGCCGCCGATGCGGAGGCGGCCGCCGCCGACCGCGCCCGCGACGCCGGCCGCCCGGCCGAGCAGGCGCGCTGCCTGGCGGCCGCCGCCGAGCTGTACGGCCGCGCCGGCCTGCCCGACAAGCGCTTCGACGCCGCGCTGCGCCGCGCGCGCGTGCTGGCCATCGACCAGCCGGGCGAGGAGGCGGTGGCCGCCGCTGCCGAGCTGGCCACGATGGCTGCCGACGGCCTCCAGGGCCTGCTGGCGCTGGAGGTGCGGCTGGAGCTGGGCATGACGCGCCAGGACGGCGACGCCCCGGCCCAGCTGGCGCAGGCGGCGCAGGCGCAGGACGCCGCGGCGCGCCTGGGCCGGCACGAGCTGGCGCTGAAGTTCCTGCTGGTGCGTGCCGGGCTGTTGTGCGATGCCCGCCGTGCCGAACAGGCGGTGGACTTGCTGCAGGCCTTCCCGCCCGTCGAGCTGGTGCGCGCCGGTCTGGAGGTCCGCTGGCAGCACGCCAGCGCGATGGCGCTGGCGCTGGACTACGCCGGGCGGCTGCGCGACGCGCTGCCCGAGTGGGAGCGCGCGCGTGTGCTGGCCGCCGAGAGCGGCCGCAGCGACATGCTGTGGAAGTGCATGCACAACGCCGCGTCGACGCAGGCCAAGCTGGGCCTGGTGCACGAAGCCGCCGCGGCCAGCGAGCAGGCGCACCGCCTGGCGCAGGCCGACGGTGGGCCGCCCACGCTGCGCACGCTGCAGATGCAGGTGACGCTGGGCCACCGGCTGCGCGACTGCGGCCGGCTGGGCCGCGCTCTGGCGCTGCTGGAGGATGCGTTGGCCGGCCTGCACGAACGCGGCGCGTCGCAGGCCGACCTGGCAAGCGCCGAGCACCGGCTGGCCCAGCTGATGCTGCAGCTGGGCCGGCCCGAGCAGGCGGCGCGCCTGCTCGCAGCCGAGCGGCCTGGCACCGGGCCGGCACTGGCGGCGCTGCGGCTGGCGCATCGCGCGGTGCTGGCGCAGCAGCTGGGCCAGCCCGGTGGCCTGGCCCTGGCGCGCGACGCCTGGTCGCTGCTGCCCGGTCCGCAGGACGTGAACCACCAGATCGTGACCCTGTTCGCCAGCGAGCTGATGGCCCCCGACGAGGGCGAGGCCGCGGCCGCCGGCCTGGCGCAATGGGCGACGGCGCGCGACCGCCTGGGCCTGGCGCTGGCCGGCCATGTGCGCGCCGCCGGGCATGCCCTGTTGGCCGGCGCGCCGCGCCGCGCGCTGCCCCATGCCGAGGCCGCGCTGCACCTGGCGCAGCGCCACCGGCCCGACAGCTTCTACCTGCCCGAGATGTGGCTGACGGCGCAGCGCGTGCTGCGTGCGCTGGGCCGCGACGACGAGGCACGGGCGCGGCGCGACGAGGGGCGGGCCTGGATCGCCGCCGTGCTGGCCGACGGCCTGCCCGAGGCGTTCCACGGCAGCTTTCGGCAGCGCAACGCGGTGAACCGGGCGCTGCTGGAAGCCGGCTGAGCAGCGCGACCATGCAGCCTGGGCGGCGGCCGGCGCCTGGCGCAGGGCCGCACGGGCCTCCCGTTCCCGCAACCGCGGGGTGCACAAGGCCCTAGGGGTGGCGGCCGGGTGGGCGGTACGAAGAATCGGCCGCCTTCGTCGTTGACCTGCCCAGGGGGTTGGGATGCAGTCCATGAAGTCGATGGGAGCCGCGCTGGCGGCGCTGCTGCTGGCCGGGGCCGCCCAGGCCAGCGCCCCGGCGCCCTCGGGCGCGGCGGCGCTCACCGGCATCCAGGTCCAGCTGGTGGACCTGCGGCCCGACGACGGCCAGGACCCGTGGATCAGCACGCTGGGCGGCGGCATCACCGCCCTGCAGCTGGATGCCACGCGCAACCAGTACGGCGACATCGTGGTGCGGGTCATCGCCGGGCCCTTCGACGGGCTGCCCCTGTACCCCGACAGCGTCGCGTTCCATGCGCAGGGCATCGCCGGCGATGCGGTCCGCGGCGTCGACCTGCTGTCGGTGCAACTCGGCGCTGCGGCGGGATTGGCGGCCAACGGCTTCTCGTGGTTCCAGTCGGCCTTCACGTCCACCTACGATGCGCAGGGCAACGAACTGCGCTCGGGCCTGTTCGAGATCGGCCCCTGGACCGGCGTGATCTTCTCCGCCTTCGGCACGGCGTCGGTGCTGGACGTGCCGCAGCTGCCGGGCAGCTGGGGTATGGCCGGCGCGCGCCTCTTCGGTGCGGTGGGCGAGTCGCGGGTGGACGACTTTGTGGTGGACGCGGTCGAGCACAGCTGGCTGGACGCGCAGGGCAGCGTCAGCCGCGGCCTGTCGATCTCGCTGGACAACGGCAGCGACCAAACCATGCCCCTGATGCTGGGCGCCTTCACCTTCGTCTCGTTGCAGACGGCCCCGGTCCCCGAGCCGTCGACCGGGGCCCTGGGCCTGGGCGGTGGCCTGGCGCTGTGGGCCTGGCGCCGCCGCCGCGGCACGGCTGCCGACGGCGCGGCTAGGGCGGCCCCGGCCGCTGCGTGATCGCCGCACCCGCCGCGGCGCTCCAGCTGAAGCCGGCGCGTGCGCCGTTCAGCAGCAGCCACTGCGGCGGCACATGGCCGATGTCGGCGTCGACCAGCACCGGGCAGGGCAGGTCGGACAGCGTGCGGCGCAGCGCCTCGTCGTGCGGCAGCCGCGCCGGGGCGTCCACCGGTCTGGCCGTGTCGCGGCTGGCGTGCAGGGCAGCCGCGTCGCGGCCGATGAGCACCGCCGACGCGCCGTCGAACCAGCCGGCCAGCCGCAGCCCGGCCAGCGCGCGCAGCAGGCCGGTGGGCGTCTGCTCGGCGTTCTCCAGGTAGACCAGGGCCGCCTCGCCCTGCGCGGCACAGCGCGCGGCGAAGCCGGGCACATCGCCGAAGGGCGTGCCCTTCAGGTGCATCAGCGTGTCGATGCAGCCGCCGATCAGCCGGCCCTGCAGCTGCAGCACGGCATCGTCGGGCCGGTTCAGGCAGCGCCAGCGCGTGGTTTCGGTCAGCGCGTAGCTGCAGGCGGGATCGCTGGCGAAGTTGCCCCAGCTCTTCTGCCAGGCTGGGCTCTGCGTCTGCGTGAAGGCGCCGGCAGTGGCCAGGCCGGACCACAGCGCCGTGGTGGTCGGGTCGTCCTGGCCGGCGACCAGGTCCATCAACCCGGGGCCGTGGGCCGTGACCCAGCCCAGCCGCAGCGTCAGCGCCAGCAGCAGCGTGCTGGTGTCGGAATAGCCGATCAGCCACTTGGGCCGCGCCCGCACCAGCGCGTCCCAGGGCAGCAGCGGCAGCAGCTCGATGGCCAGCTCGCCGCCCCAGGGCGGCCAGATGGCGTCGACGTCGTCGCGCTGCAGCAGCGCGGCCAGTTCGGCGGCGCGCGCTTGCGGCGGGGCGCTGGCGTCCTGCTGCTGCGCGCGCAGGCTGCGGCCCTCCTCGACGACGAAGCCGCGCGCGCGAAGGTTCTGCAGCACCAGGTCCAGCCGGGCCTGGTGGCGCGGCTCGACACCCGAGCTGGGCGCGGCCACGACGATGCGGCTGCCGGCGCGCAGCGGCGCCGGGACGCGTGGGGGCCAGGGGGCGGCGGCCATGGCTGCATCATCACCGATGCGCCGGGCCGGCAGTCGGCGCGGCCTGCAGGGCGGTGGCTTCGGCCTTGCGTCGGCCGTCGGGGTGGCCCGCGGCGTCAGGGGCGCTGGTGAAGGTCCGGTCGCCCGCCGCCGGGAAGCGCCGTCGCCCATGGCGCGCCGATCGCGTCGCTGGTCGGTGCCGCAGCAGCCATGGTGAGCGCCTGGGCGCGAGATGTGCGCTGCCGCCACGGGCCGCCGTCGCCCCGCCAGCTGTCCTTCGATCCGGAGACGGCGGCCATCATCGCCATGCCGGCTCCTCGCTGCGCGCCGCCAGGCGCCGCCGCCGCGCCGCACCCGTCACGGCCAGCGCGCCCACCAGCGCCAGCAGCGCGGTCGCCGGCTCGGGCACCGGCGTGGCGGCCTGGGTGTAGTCGAAGCCGCTGGCCGAGGTGATGCTCAGCGACGACAGCGGCAGCGGCGTGCCGTCGAACAGCGTGACGGCGGAGACGCCCTGCCACGACAGCGTGCGGCTGAGGTCGGCCAGCGCCGAGACGCCGCCGACGCTGGCAATCGCGCAGCCGTCCCAGCACGACACCGAGCCGCTGCCTGCGGTGCTCACGGCGGCGTACAGGCTCAGCTGCGCGGGCATGCCGGCGAAGACGAGCGTCTGCCGCAGGTCGTAGGTGCGGAACAGTCCGGGGTCGTGGCCCCAGATGACGCCGTCCTGGAGGAACGAACTGGCGCTCTGGAACGGGATGTCGAAGCCGCTCCCGGAGTACCAGGGGTAGTTCAGTCGCGCGGAGAAGCTGACGCCGATCGAGCCGGAGTTGTTGGCGCCACCGACGAGGTTCTGCGTGAACGAGACATGGCCATGCAGCAGGAAGCTGGCGTCGACGAGCAGCGGCGTGCCGTACGGCAAACCGACGTCGAAGACCAGCGTGTCGAAGAGCTGACCTCTCGCCCATGCGTCGCCACTGCCGGCACCCGCCATCGCGACCGTGCCGGCCGCCGTGAAGCTGCCGGCGCCCGACGCCGCGGCGTAGACCGAGATCCGGCCGGGCGAGACGCTGGCCATGGCGAAGCCGCTGGCGATGCCGTTGCCGAAGGTGATGTCCAAGGCCGTGGCCGTGGCCGTCGTCGTCGACGTCACCGGCTGGCGGTTGTGGCTGATCGCGTGGTTAGGCCCTGGACTGTCTTGCTCGTAGACGCTGACGCCGGGCCCTGTCAGCAGCGCCCTGGCTCCGGCGTCGGTGGAGACGGTGGCCTCGTAGGCCGGCTGTGCGTGGGCGACGGTGGCCTGGCCGGCAACGACGATGGCGGCCAGCAGCCATGAACGGGGGGCGGTGGGGGGCATGGCGTCTCCTTTTGCGACGGCGCCGGAGGTGGCGCGATAGCTCACTGTGCAGCGGGCAGCGTTTAGCTGGCGTTTGGCGGGCGCTCGGCCGAGGCCATGCGCGATCGGTGCCGCGGCCCGAGGCCGTGGGCCGGCCGGGCGCCGGCATCACGGGCCGCCTGGCATCGCCGCGTTCGCCGTGCGCTTCGCCGCGGGGCAGACCGCCGGGCTGCAACGGGTCGGGACGCTGGCCGACAGTGGCCTGGCGCGCGGGCTGCCCGCGCAGGGGGCGGCAGCAGCCGGCGGCCGCAGCGCGCCAGGCCCGCGCCAAGCCCGGGTCGGCCGGTCGCCTCGCCGGTGCCTCGTGCGCGGCGGCGACTGCCCGCGGGCACCGCTCTAACGCGAGGCTAACGAAGGCGCCGCTAGCATTGCCCAGCCCTCCGAGACCGAGCCCCACCCAGCCCGCCGTGCGTTTGCGCCTGTCCGCCAGTCCGGCCTTCGAGTCGCCCGCCGGCACCGTGCCGCTGGCGCCGCGCGACGCGGCGATCCTCGCCTGGCTGGCCGTCGAGGGGCCGACCCCGCGGGCGCGACTGGCGCGCCTGTTCTGGCCCGACCACGGGGAGGAGGCCGCGCGCGGCTCGCTGCGGCAGCGGCTGTTCCAGCTGCGGCGCCAGGCGGGGTGCGAGCTCGTCACCGGCGGGCCGACGCTGGCCCTGGCCGACGGGCTTGCCCACGACCTTCACGACGCCGACCGGCTGCTGGAGGACGACGCGCCGGCGATCGGCGGCGAATTCGACCACTGGCTGGCTGCCGAGCGCGACCGCCGCCGCCATGCCCGCCGGCAGCAGCAGCGCCAGGCCATCGAGGCCGCCGAGCGCGCCGGCGACCTGGCCGGCGCGCTGGCGCAGGCGCTGGCCTGGCGCCACGCCGAGCCGCAGCTGGAGGAAGCGCACCGCGCCGTCGTCCGGCTGCATTACCTGGCGGGCGACCGCGGCGCGGCGCTGGATGCCTACCGCCTCTGCGAAGCGGTGCTGCAAGAGGCGCTCGGGGTGGTGCCGGACGCCGAGACGCGTTCGTTGCTGGCACTGCTGCGCGAAGCCGAGCGCCCGGCGCCGGCGCCGCTGGCGGCGCTGCCGGTCGGTGTGCTGCGCCCGCCGCGCCTGGTCGGTCGCTCGGCGGAGATCCACGCGGCGGCGCAGGCGCGGGCCGCGGGCTGCGTCGTCGCGCTGGTCGGCGAGGCGGGCATCGGCAAGAGCAGGCTGCTGCGCCACGTGCTGCCGGCGGGGCGGGCGGTGCAGGTGGCCGCGCGCCCGGGCGACGCCGGCGTGCCGCTGGCGACGCTGGCGCGTCTGGTGCGCGCCGTCACCGCCGACGCGCCGCTGCGGCCGCTGCCGCCCGCGGTGCGGCGCGAACTGGCGCGCGCGCTGCCCGAGTGGGCCGAGGTGCCGACCGCGGGCGAAGGCGAACGGCTGCTGCTGCACCGCGCGCTGCGCCGGCTGTTGGCCGCGGCGCCGGGGCTGGCGGCGGTCGCCGTCGACGACCTGCACTTCGCCGACGCGGCGAGCCTGGAACTGCTGGGCGCGGTGCTGGACGCGGACGACCCCGATGTCGCCGACGACGGCGGCGGCCCGGGCAGCCCCGCGGCGCCATGCTGGCTGCTCGCCTACCGGCCGGCCGAGGCCGGCTCGGCGCTGGCGGCGCTGCAGCAGTCGCTGGCCGAGCAGGCGCGGCTGGCGCGGGTGGCGGTGCAGCCGCTGGACCTGGCGGCGCTGGCCGAGCTCGTCGACTCGCTGGGCATCCCGGGGCTGGACGGTGCCCGGCTCGCGCCGGGCCTGCTGGAACGCAGCGGCGGCAACCCGCTGTTCGCGCTCGAGACGCTGAAGCAGGCCTGGTTCGACGGCGGCCTGGCGCAGCTCGGCGAATGGGGCACCACCAAGCCCGGCAACCTGCCGCGGCCGGCCGCGGTGATGGAGTTGATCGGCCGCCGCCTGGCGCAGCTCTCGCCCACCGCGCTGGCGCTGGCGCGCTGTGCAGCGGTCGCGGGGCAGGCGTTCTCGCCGGCGCTGGCCGAGCGCGTGCTGGCCACGCCGGCGCTGGCGCTGGCCGACGCCTGGGCCGAGCTCGAGGCCGCGCGCATCCTGCGCGACCACAGCTTCGAGCACGACCTGTACCTCGAGGCGGCGCTGGCCTCGGTGCCGCGCGCCATCGCCCGCCACCTGCACGTGCAGATCGCGCGCGCGCTCGACGCCGACGCGGCGGTGGCGCCGGCGACGCTGGCGCAGCACTGGCTGGCCGCCGGCGAGCCCGCGCGCGCCGCGCCGCACCTGGAACGCGCGGCGCGCGACGCCGGCGCGCGCCTGGCCCCGGCCGACGCGGCGCGGCTGTGGCTGCGCCTGGCCGAGGTGCACGCCGACGGCGGCGACCGCGACGCCGAGCGCGCCGCCACCGTGCAGGCAGTGCTGGCGCTGCGCGCGGCCACCAGCGGGCCCGAGCTGGCGGCGCTGCTCGACCGCCTGGCGGGGCTGGCCGACGACGTGCCGCGGCGCGCCCAGGTGGCCGAGATGCGCGCGGCGATGTGGGTGGCGCGTGGTGATCCGCAGCAGGGCATGGCGACGCTGACCGAGGCGCTGGCCGAGATAGGCGACGATGCGCCGGCGGCGGCCCGCAGCACGCTGCTGAACATCCGCGGCGTGCTGCAGCGCCGCTGCGGCGACGGCGCCGGCGCGCGGCGCACGCTCGAGGCCGCGCTGGCGCTGGCGCGAGCCGACCCCGCCGGCGACCTGCCGGCGGTGCTGAACAACCTGGCGCTGGTGCTGCAGGAGGCCGACGAACATGTCGCCGCGGTCGGCCTGCTGCAGGAGGCGGCCAGCAAGCAGCCCGACCCGCTGGTGCGGGCGCGGGTGCAGAACAACCTGGCGATCTCGCTCGAGGAGCAGGGCCAGGCGGCGCTGGCCTACGAGCAGCGGCTGGCGGCGGCGCGCGCCGTCGGCGGCTGCGGCGCCGCGCTGGAGCTGACGCTGGCGGTCTCGCTGGGCGGCAACGCGGTGACGCTGGCGCGCTACGCGGACGCGCTGCGCCACCTGCGGCGCGGCAGCGAGCTGATCGAGTCCGAGCGCAGCGTGCGTGCCGACGACCTGCACCGCCACTTCGCGGCGCTGTGGCTGGACCTCGGCCGCCCCAACCTGGCGCGCGAGGCGCTGGCGCAGGCCGAACGCCTGCGCCCCGGCCCTTACCCGGCGGCGCTGGCAACGGCGCTGCAGGTGCGGCTGCTGCTGCAGCAGCGCGGGCTGGGCGATGCCGTGCGCGCCGAGGCGCTGGCCCTGCTGGGCCCGGCCGAGGCGGCATTGGTGCAGGTCGGCGCCGAGCGCGCGCTGCGGCGCCTGCGCGTGCTCAAGGCGCGTTGCCAGCCGCCCGAGGTGGCGCTGGCGGGGTTGCGCGAGCTGGCCGCGGCGCCGGCGCTGCGCGACAACGTGGCCGCGCTGCTGCCGGTGCAGCTGCGCATGGCGCAGGCGCTGCTGGCGCTGGGCGATGCGGCCGCGGCGCTGCGCCACGCCGAGCGCGCCGCCGACTGGCTGCGCGCCGTGACGCCGCCCGAGGTCAAGCCGGCCGAGGTCCAGTGCACGCTGGCCGAGGCGGCGCTCGCCGCCGGCGAGCGGGCGCTGGCACGCGACGCGGCGCTGGCCGGGCGCGACTGGGTGCTGCGCGTGGCGGCCGAACAGCTCGACGAGCTCTACCGCGAAGGCTGGCTGCATCGCAACCCGGCCAATGCCGCGGTGCTGGCGCTGGCGGCGCGGCTGGCCGCCTGAGGCGGCCGGGCGGCGGCCAGCCGGGCGCAGCCATCCGCAGCGACCGGCGCCAGCCCGGGCTGGCCGTCGCACCCAGGCCGGCGACCTCGTTGCGGGGCAGCGACAAACGCCCGACTAACGCGGCCCGAACCAGACTGACCGCGTCAACCCAGCCGATGGAGCCGACGTGCAAGCCAACTTCCGCCTCATCCTCCTGGCCTTCCTCGTGGGACCGGCGCTCGGCGGCGCCGGGCCCGCAGCGGCCTACTCCGCCAAGGCCATCGTCCAGGTCGAGGCACGGGCGTCGACACGGACCGACCCCGCGGCGCCGCCGGCGGTGCCGCAGACCGGTTTCGACCGGCAGCGCGACGTGCGCGCCCAGGGTGATGCCAGCGCGACCGCGGCCACGGGGGCCCACCAGCCGGTCGGGCTGAGCTCGAGCGTCGGCACGGCGTGGGGCCGGTCGTCGGCCGGTGGCGGCGGCCTGCACGCCTTTGCCGCGAGTGGCTTCGGGCTCGACCTGGCCACGGCATCGGCCGATGCCTCGCTGTCGGCGCGCGGTGCCGTCCACGCCATCGCGGAGGTGTTCGACACGGTCACCTTCCTGTCGCCTGAGCTCGCGATCGGCGCCCCGCTCACGCTGAACTTCTCCACCGTGCTCACCGGCTTCATGCAGGGCAGCGGCCAGTTCGTGCCGGGCGTGTCGCAGGCCTTCACGGACAACGGCGTGACCTGGCTGGTGGAGATCGGCAGCTGGGTCCGGCAGGGGTACGAGCAGCTGTGGAAGATAGACGACAACGTGTTCGTCGACACCCGCACCGGCGTCACGAGCCGCAGCTTCTCGGTCCAGGTGGCCAACGGCGTCGCCACGTCGCTGGGGATGTACCTCTCGGTCGGCGCCGAGGCCTCCGGCCGGCTCGGATGCATGCCGTGCAGCGGCGGCGCCGGCGCCAGCGGGACGGCGGTGTCGGACTTCGGCAGCACCTTCGCCTGGGGCGGTGTGCAGTCCATCGCCGATGCGGCCGGCAACGCGCTGCCGCTGGCGACGCTGCACAGCGTCTCGACGTCGGGCTTCGACTACCGCAGCGCCTACGTCTCCCCGGTGCCCGAGGCGCCGACGCTGCTGCTCTGGGCGTCGGCCGCGGCGCTGGCCGGGTGGCGCCGCCTGCGGGCGCCCGGGCGCGGGCGGCCGGTGCTCGGCTGACGGCACGTCCGGGCACGACCTGGCCCGTCCGGGCGCGGGCCGGACCCGGCCAAGGCGGGCCCTGTGGCGGGCCAGTGCCTTGGTCTCCGCTCACATCGCTGCGCCATGTGAGCGTCGCCCGGCCGCAGCGCGCAGGGCTGCGGCTTTGTCGGTACTTTGGTCTCCTCTCACATCGCTGCGCGATGTGAGCGTCGCCCGAGAACCGATCAACCGGGCGCCTTTGGCGCCCCGGCGGGCTTACAGCCCGGCTGCGGCGCGAAGCGCCGCAGCCTTATCGGTTCTCTCCCAGCTGAACTCGGGCTCTTCGCGGCCGAAGTGGCCGTAGGCGGCGGTCTTGGTGTAGATCGGGCGCAGCAGGTCGAGCATCTGGATGATGCCCTTGGGGCGCAGGTCGAAGTGCTCGTTGACCAGCGCGGCGATCTTCTCGTCGGGGATCACGCCGGTGCCCTCGGTGTAGACGGTGACGTTCATCGGCCGCGCCACGCCGATGGCGTAGGCCACCTGGATCTGGCATTGCCGCGCCAGCCCGGCGGCGACGATGTTCTTGGCCACGTAGCGCGCTGCGTACGCCGCGCTGCGGTCGACCTTGCTCGGGTCCTTGCCGCTGAAGGCGCCGCCGCCATGCGGGCAGGCACCGCCGTAGGTGTCGACGATGATCTTGCGGCCGGTGAGGCCGCAGTCGCCCTGCGGGCCGCCGATGACGAAGCGGCCGGTGGGGTTGATCAGGTACTGGGTGTCCTTCAGCCACTCGGCCGGCAGCACCGGCTTGATGATGTTCTCGACGACGGCCTCGATGAACTCGGGCTTCATCTTGTTCCCGAGGCTCATCTCGGGCGCATGCTGGCTGGAGAGCACCACGGTGTCGATGCTGTGCGGCTTGCCGTCCACGTAGCGCATCGTCACCTGGCTCTTGGCGTCGGGGCGCAGGAAGGGCAGTCGGCCGTCCTTGCGCAGCTGCGCCTGGCGCTCCACCAGGCGGTGCGCGTAGTAGATCGGCGCGGGCATCAGCTCGGGCGTCTCGTCGCAGGCGTAGCCGAACATCAGGCCCTGGTCGCCGGCGCCGGTGTTCAGGTGGTCGTCGCTGGCGTGGTCCACGCCCTGGGCGATGTCGTTGGACTGCTTGTCGTAGCAGACCATCACCGCGCAGCCCTTGTAGTCGATGCCGTATTCGGTGTTGTCGTAGCCGATGCGCTTGATGGTGTCGCGCGCGACCTGGATGTAGTCGACGTGGGCGTTGGTGGTGATCTCGCCGGCCAGCACCACCAGGCCGGTGTTGCACAGCGTCTCGGCGGCCACGCGGCTGCGCGGGTCCTGCTCGAAGATGGCGTCGAGGATGGCGTCCGAGATCTGGTCGGACACCTTGTCGGGGTGGCCTTCCGAGACCGATTCGCTGGTGAAGAGGAAGTCGCTCGCCACGGAGTTCTCCAAGGTTGGGGTCACAGACTGCGTCGTTGCCGCCCTGAACCGCTGGAGACCGGGCGAACGCTTTAGCGGATGGTTGCGGGCCTGGCGGCCCGGCGGGCGCCCTTATGCTTGGCCCCGCCCGTCGCCCCGCAAGTTGTCCTTTAACTCGGCGACGGACCAAGTATACGAACGATGCCCGGGCTGATTCGCTGGATGTCGCGGCGTTCACTGCCGCTGTTGCATGCTTGGGGGGCCGCGCTGGGCTGGTTGACCTGGGCGCTGTCGCCCACTTATCGCCGCCTGCACCGCGCGCACGCGGCGCTGGCCGGCGTGCCGGCCGCCGCGCGCCGCGCCAGCGTGGCCGAGGCCGGCAAGCTGGTGGCCGAACTGCCGCGGCTGTGGCTGCGTCCGCCCGGCCGGCCCATCGCCGACCCGGTGCGGTGGGAGGGCGAGGCGCTGCTGGAAGACCTGCTGGCCGGCGGCCGCGGCCTGGTGCTGCTGACGCCGCACATGGGCAGCTTCGAGATGGCGGCGCAGGCCTATGCCGAGCGCTTCGGGGCACGCCAGCCGCTGACGGTGCTGTACCGCCCCGCGCGCCAGGCCTGGCTGCGCGAGCTGGAGGAGACCGCCCGCGCCCGCCCGCACCTGGCCACTGCGCCGGCCAGCCTGGCCGGCGTGCGCCAGATGCTGCGTGCGCTGCGCCAGGGCCAGACGGTGGGCCTGCTGCCCGATCAGGTGCCGCCCGACGGCCAAGGCGTGTGGGCACCGTTCTTCGGCCGCGAGGCCTACACGATGACGCTGGCCGCGCGCCTGGTGCAGCAGACCGGCGCGGCGCTGGTGCTGATCTGGTGCGAGCGCCTGCCGCGTGGTGCGGGCTACGTGGTGCGCGTCGAGTCCATGCCCGAGCCCCTGCCCGAGGCCCCCGCGCCCGGTGCCGACGAGGCTGCGCTGCAGGCCCATGCGCGCACCTGCGCCGCCGTGGTCAACCGCGCGATGGAGGCGCTGATCCTGCGCCACCCGGCGCAGTACCTATGGGCCTACAACCGCTACAAGGCCCCCCGGGGCGCCGCCGGCGGTGACGGCGTCCAGCCGGGCGGCACGGGGGCCGCGGCATGAAGCCCCTGGCCGCGCGCGCGCTGCTGGCGCTGCTGTGGGGGCTGCAGTGGCTGCCGCTGCCCGTGCTGGCGGCGTTGGGGCGCGGGCTCGGTGCGCTGCTGCATGTGCTGGGCCGTGCACGGCGCCGTGTGGCGCTGGCCAACGTGGCGCTGTGCCTGCCCGAGCTGGACGAGGCCGCGCGCCGCGCGCTGGTGCGCGAGCACTTCGCCTGGCTGGGCCGCAGCCTGCTCGAGCGCGGCCTGCTGTGGTACGCGCCCGAGGCGCGGCTGCGCCGGCTGATCCGCGTCGAGGGCGACGTGGGCCTGGCCGAGCGCGGCGAGCGGGCGGTGATGTGGCTGGTGCCGCACTTCCTCGGCGTCGACGTGGCCGGCACCGCCACCCAGCTGTTCCAGACGCACACCGTGTGCAACATCTACACGGCGCAGAGCAATGCCGTGCTGGACGCGGCGCTGAAGAAGGGCCGCGGGCGCTTCGGCCGTGCCGAGATGTTCACCCGCCAGCAGAGCGCGCTGCCGATGGTGCGGGCCATCCAGCGCGGCTGCCCCTTCTTCAACCCCTGCGACATGGACTTCGGCCTGCGCGACGCGGCCTTCGTGCCCTTCTTCGGCCAGCCGGCGGCCACCTTGCTGGCGCCGTCGCGGCTGGCGCGGCGGCTGGACATGGTGGTGCAGCCGGTGGTCTGCGAGATGCTGCCCGGCGGCCGGGGCTACGTGGTGCGCTTCGGCGCGCCGTGGCGCGACTGGCCCACCGACGACGCACCGGCCGACGCCGCGGCGATGAACCGCTGGATCGAGGAGCAGATCCGCCGCCTGCCGGCGCAGTACCTGTGGGTGCACAAGCGCTTCAAGACGCGGCCGGCCGGCGAACCCTCGGTCTACTGACGACCCCCGGCCGCCTGGCGGCCGCCCCCCATGGGGGCTGCTGAACCCGACCGGCGAAGCCGGATCGGGTTCAGGGCGTTGACACTGCCGCTGACCCCTGACCGCCCGATGGGCGGTCTGTCCCCGTGAGGGGTGAGGCGTCCTTGCAGCCGGCGCCGCGCGGATAATCCGCCCATGCGCTTGCGCTTCACCAAGATGCAGGGCCTGGGCAACGACTTCGTCGTGCTCGACGCCACCGACGCGCCGCTGCGGCTGACGCGCGAGCAGCTGCGCCACCTGGGCGACCGCCGCTTCGGCGTGGGCGCCGACCAGATCCTGCTCGTCGAGCCACCGCCGCACCCGGGCGTGGACTTCGGCTACCGCATCTACAACGGCGCCAGCGGCGACGAGGTGGAGCACTGCGGCAACGGCGCGCGCTGCTTCGTCAACTACGTGCATGCGCGCGACCTGACCCGCGCCAACCCGGTGCGCGTGGCCACGCAGAACCGCGTGCTGAGCCTGCTGCGCCACGCCGACGGCAGCGTCACCGTGGGCATGGGCGAGCCGCGCTTCGACCCCGCGTCGCTGCCCTTCGACGCCGCCGGCCTGGCGCCGCGCCGCGAGGGCGACGGCGAGCTGTGGCCGCTGGCGCTGCCCGGCGGCGAGGTGCTGGAGATCGCCATCGCCAGCATGGGCAACCCGCATGCGGTGCAGCGCGTGGCCGACGTCGACGCCGCGCCGGTGGCGCTGCAGGGCCCGCTGGTCGAGCGCCATGCGCGCTTCGTGCGTGGCGTCAACGCCGGCTTCATGCAGCTCGTCTCGCGCCAGGAGATCCGGCTGCGCGTGTTCGAGCGCGACGCCGGCGAGACCCTGGCCTGCGGCACCGGCGCCTGCGCCGCGGTGGCCGTGGGCATCCGCCTGGGCTGGCTGGACGCGCGCGTGGCCGTGCACACCCGCGGCGGCCGCCTGGACATCGAATGGGCCGGCCCCGGCCACGAGCTGTTGATGCGCGGGCCGGCGCAGACCGTCTACGAAGGAGAGATCGAACTGTGACCCTGCAAGGCATCACCGAGGCCGACATTGCCCACTTCCTGGCCAACAACCCCGGCTTCTTCGAGCGCCAGGCCGAGCTGCTGGGCAGCATCCAGCTGACCAGCCCGCATGGCCAGCGCGCCGTCTCGCTGCAGGAGCGGCAGATGGAAATGCTGCGCGAGCGCATCAAGGGCCTGGAGATGAAGATCGTCGAGATGATCCGCCACGGGCAGGAGAACGTGGCCATCGCCGACCGCCTGCAGCGCTTCACGCGCAGCGTGCTGCTCACCGCCGACGCCGCCGAGCTGCCGGCGCGCATGTGCGCCTCGCTGCAGCACGAGTTCCTGATCCCGCAGGTGGCGATGCGCGTCTGGGGCGCCGGCCCGGCCTTCGCCGAGCGCGATTTCGCCCAGGGCGCCAGCGACGACGTGCAGCGCTTTGCCGCCAGCCTGACGCTGCCCTACTGCGGCGCCAACAGCGGCTTCGAGGCCGCCGGCTGGCTGGCCGAGCGGCCGGCCTCGCTGGCGATGATCCCGCTGCGCGACGACGCCGGCTGCCTGGGCCTGCTGGTGCTGGGCAGCCCCGATCCCACGCGCTACGCCGCCGACATGGGCACCGAGTTCCTGGCCCGCATCGGCGAGCTGGCCGGCGCCGCGCTGTCGCGGCTGCGCGGCGACTGATCGCGCGAGGGGCGCGCATGGCCGACGCGCCGCGACGCGCCGCCTCCCGATTCGGGGTGGCCAAGCCCGGCGCCGGGCTGGCCCCGGCCACGCTGCCCGAGCCCGGCCCCGAGTTGCAGGCCTTCCTGCAGCACCTGCAGGTGGAGCGCCGGCTGGCCGAGCGCACGCAGGCGATGTATGCCGACGCGCTGCGCCGCCTGCAGGCGCTGGCCGCCGCCGAGGGCGTGGCGCTGCGCGACGCCCGCCCGCACCACCTGCGCGGCTGGGCGGCGCGGCTGCGCGCGCTGGCGCTGTCGTCGCGCAGCATCGCCATCCACCTGGCCGCCTGGCGCGGCCTGTACCGCTGGTGGGGCCGCCAGGGCCTGGTGCCGGCCAACCCGGCCGAGGGCGTGCGCCCGCCCAAGGCGGCCAAGCCGCTGCCCAAGGCGCTGGCGGTGGAGCAGGCGCTGGCGCTGGCCGAGCACGAGGACGGCGGCGACGCCCCCGACCTGCGCGCGCGCGACCACGCCATCGTCGAGCTGCTCTACGGCTGCGGCCTGCGCGTGGCCGAGCTGCTGGGGCTGGACCAACAAGCCGGCGCCGCAGCGGCCGGCTGGGTCGACATCGCCGACGCCACCGCCCATGTGCTGGGCAAGGGCGGCAAGCGGCGCAGCGTGCCGGTGGGCGCGCCGGCGCTGGCGGCGCTGCAGGCCTGGTTGCCGCACCGTGCCACGATGGCGCGCGCCGACGAGCCGGCGCTGTTCGTCAGCCGCCGCGGCACGCGGCTGTCGGCCGACCAGCTGCGGCTGCGCCTGCGCGCGCTGTCGCAACGCGCCGGGCTGGCGGTGCCGGTGCACCCGCACATGCTGCGCCACAGCTACGCCAGCCACCTGCTGCAAAGCAGCGGCGATCTGCGCGCCGTGCAGGAGCTGCTGGGCCACGCCAGCATCGCGACGACGCAGGTGTACACGCGGCTGGACTTTCAGCACCTTGCAAAGGCGTACGACGCGGCGCATCCCAGGGCGAAGCGCAAGTGACGGGGGGTGGACTTTGTCTCCGGCCCGGCGCTGCGCGCCTTCACATCGCTGCGCGATATGAGCCTACGACGACGCTGGCGCGGTGTCTCCGGCCCGGCGCTGCGCGCCTTCACATCGCTGCGCGATATGAGCCTACGACGACGCTGGCGCGGTGTCTCCGGCCCGGCGCTGCGCGCCTTCACATCGCTGCGCGATATGAGCCTGCGACGCAATGCCCGCTGGCGCGGGCATTGTCAGCACCTGGCCAAGGCGTACGACGCGGCGCATCCGCGCGCGAAACGCAAGCCTTGACGCGGGCCGGACGCCCCTGCTGCCATCACGCTGTCAGCAGCCCCGGCGCAGCATGGCGTTCCCCTTGACGCATCGGCAAAGGAGCCCCGCATGAACGCCATCCACTGGTTCGAGATCCCCACCCGCGACCTGGCCCGCGCCCAGCGCTTCTACGAGACCCTGCTGGGCGCCCCGCTGCGCCGCGAAAGCATGGGCCCGCAGGAGATGGCGCTGCTGCCCCACGACGCCGAGAAGGGCGGCGTCGGCGGCTGCCTGGTGGCCGAGCCCGGCCACCAACCCGCCGGCCAGGGCACCCTGGTCTACCTGGGCGTGGGCCCGACGCTGGACGCCGCGCTGCAGCGCCTGCAGGCCGCCGGCGGCCGCGTCACCACGCCCAAGACCGCGCTGCCCGGCGAGATGGGCTGCTACGCCGTCTTCGAGGACAGCGAAGGCAACCGCGTGGGCCTGCACGCGGCGCACTGACCGGCTCAGCGAACCGCCGCCGCCGATGCGCCGTGCCGACCGCCTGTTCGAGCTGGTGCAGCGCATCCGCGGCCGGCGGCTCAGCACCGCGGCGCAGCTGGCCGAGGCCTTGCACGTCTCGGTGCGCACCGTCTACCGCGACGTGGCGGACCTGCAGGCGCGCGGCGTGCCCATAGCCGGCGAGGCCGGCGTGGGTTACCGGCTGCACCCCGGCTACACGCTGCCGCCGCTGATGTTCAGCGCCGACGAGGCGCAGGCCCTGGTGGCCGCGGTGCGGCTGGCGCAGCCGCGCATGGACGCGGCGATGGCCGACTACGCCGAGGCCGCGCTGTCGCGCATCCTGGCCGTGCTGCCGCCGGGCGCACGCGCCGCCGCCGACAGCCTGGCGCTGTTCGCCCCCGACCCCGGCCTGCCCGAGGCCGTGCGCGGCACGCTGCAGCAGCTGCGCGAGGCCACCGTGGCGCGGCGCCGGCTGCGCGTGGACTACCGCGACGAGGCCGGCCGCGCCAGCACCCGCGTGCTGCGGCCGCTGGGCTGCTTCTACTGGGGCCAGGTGTGGACGCTGGTGGCCTGGTGCGAGCTGCGCGACGACTTCCGCCACTTCCGGCTGGACCGCATCCAGGCCCTGGAGCCGCTGCCTGGCGCCTTCGCGCACCAGGCCGGGCAGACCCTGGCCGACTTCCTGCGCCGCATGCGCGAGCAGCACCCCGACGGCCAGCGCTGAGCGCGGCGGCGCCGGCGGCGCTGCAACAATCCGCGCCATGAAAGTCATCCGCCTGCGCGAGGGCCGCGAGCGCAGCCTGCAGCGCCAGCATCCCTGGGTGTTCGAGGGTGCCATCGCCCGTGGCGGCGCCGACGCCGGCGAGACGGTGCGCGTGGAGGCCGCTGACGGCCGCTTCCTGGGCTGGGGGGCGTACAGCCCCAGCAGCAGCATCCGCGTGCGCATCTGGAGCTTCGACGAGGCCGAGCGCATCGCGCCGCCGCTGTTCCGCCGCCGCATCGCTGCGGCGCTGGCGCTGCGCGGCAGGCTGGCCATCGACAGCGACGCGCAGCGCCTGGTGCATGGCGAGGCCGACGGCTTGCCCGGGCTGGTCGTCGACCGCTACGCCGACACCCTGGTGGCGCAGTTCGGTGCCGCCGGCGTCGAGCGCTGGAAGGGCGCCATCGCCGACGCGCTGCTGGAAGCCACCGGCTGCAGCCGCCTGTACGAGCGCAGCGACGCCGCGGTGCGCGGCCTGGAGGGCCTGCCGCCGGCCACCGGCTGGCTGCGCGGCGACGGCGACACCGGGATCGAGATCGTCGAGAGCGGCTGGCGGCTGACGCTGGACGTGGCCGAAGGCCACAAGACCGGCTACTACCTGGACCAGCGCGACAACCGCGCCGCGCTGGCGCGCTGGGTGCGCCGCTTCGGCCTGCGCCGGGTGCTGAACTGCTACAGCTACACGGGGGGATTCAGCGTGGCGGCGCTGGCCGGCGGCGCGGCCGAGGTCACCAGCGTCGACTCCTCCGGCCCGGCGCTGGCCCATGTGCAGCGCCATGTGCGGCTCAACGGCCTGGACGAGGCGGCCAGCCATGTCGTCGAGGCCGACGTGCCGCGCTGGCTGCGCGCCCAGCGCGAGGCCGGCCAGCGCTGGGACTGCATCGTGCTGGACCCGCCCAAGTTCGCGCCCACCGCGGCCCATGCCCAGCGCGCGGCGCGCGCCTACAAGGACATCAACCTGCTGGCGCTGCAGCTGCTCGCACCCGGCGGCCTGCTGCTCACCTTCAGCTGCAGCGGCGGCGTCGACGCGTCGCTGTTCCACAAGATCGTGGCCGGCGCCGGCGCCGATGCCGGGGTCGACGGCGCCATCATCCAGCGCCTGGAAGCGGCGCCCGACCACCCGACCACGCTGCGCTTCCCCGAGGGCGACTACCTGAAGGGGCTGGCCATCCTGAGGGCCTGAGGGCGCCGCCGGCGCCCGCGCCGAGCCGGGCTTGATCGGCGCGCCGCGCTGCGTACCATCGCGGCCTTGCCGGCCCCATGGCGCCGGCGCCACTCTTGCCGAACCAATGACAACCCCAAGAACGACCTCCCCGAACCACACCCGCCGCGCGCTGTGCGGCACCCTGTGGGCTGCGCCGCTGGCGGCGTTGCTGGCCGGCTGCGCCGCCGCGCCACCTTCGGCACCCGCCGACCCGGTGGCCGGACTGTGGCTGATGCAGCGCGGCGTGATGGCCGGCGAGGAGCTGCCCGGCGTCACCCGCGAGGGCCTGCTGCTGGTGCTGCAGAACGGCCGCTACAGCCTGCGCACCGACCGCGGCGAGTACAAGCTGGTGCAGGACGGCCCGCACGCCGGCATGGACCTGCACTTCTACATCGGCACGCCGCAGGAGCGGCGGGTGAAGGCGATCTGGCGCCGCGACGGCGACCGGCTGACCATCGCCTACGACCTGTCGGGCAAGGGCCGGCCAGCGGCCTTCGAGTCGCCGCGCGACAGCCAGGTGATGCTGGCCGAGTTCCGCCGCTTCGTGCCGCCCGCGCCGCAGCCTGCGGCGTCGGCCGCGTCGGCCCCGGCCTGACCCGCGACCGACGGCACCTGCCCGGCACCTGCCCGCCGGGCCTCAGGCCGCGGGCAGCGTCAGCCGGGTGTCGAACTTGGCGCGCTTGACGGCGAAGAAGGCCTTGACGTTGCGCACGTTGGCGTCCTGCGTGAACAGGCGCTGCACCAGCGCGTGGTAGGCGGGCATGTCGGCCACATGCACCACCAGCACGAAGTCGGGCCCCGGCGAGACGCGCCAGACCTGTTGCACCGCGGCCTCGGCCACGGCGCGGGCCTCGAAGGCGTCCAGGTGCTCGGCACCCTGGCGGTCCAGCGTGACCTCCGCCAGCGCCGTCAGCGAGGCCGGCAGGTGCTGCGGGTCCAGCAGTGCCACGCGCCGGCTGATCAGGCCTTCGTCCTCCAGCCGGCGCACCCGGCGCAGCGCCGTGGCCGGGCTGGTGTGGGCCTGCTCGGCCAGCGCCTGGTTGGACAGGCCGGCGTCGGTCTGCAGCAGCTCCAGCAGGCGCAGGTCGGTGGCATCCAAGTCCATGGGCGAAATCCTACGTCACAATCTTCCGTACGGTTGCTCAAACATTTCGTTGGCATCGAACGGCGGTGAATTCGTTCACATCGCCGCCGCAAGTTGACGGAAAACTTCAACCTGGCCGGCCTAGCATCGCGCACCTTCCACAGCCCCAAGGGTGTGCAGCATGTGCGGCATCGTCGGCGCGGTCAGCGCGCGCAACATCGTTCCGGTCCTGATCGAGGGCCTGAAGCGGCTGGAGTACCGCGGCTACGACAGCTGCGGCGTGGCGGTGCACCTGGACGGCGAGCTGCGCCGCGCACGCAGCACCAGCCGCGTGGCCGAGCTGCAGGCCAACGTCGACCACGACGGCCTGGCCGCCGGCACCGGCATCGCCCACACGCGCTGGGCCACGCATGGCGCGCCGGCGGTGCACAACGCCCACCCGCACTTCTCGGCCGGCCCGGGTGTCGAGCGTGTGCGCTGCGGCGTGGCCGCCGAGCCCGGCCAGCCCGGCCGCATTGCGCTGGTGCACAACGGCATCATCGAGAACCACGACCTGCTGCGCGCCGAGCTGCAGGCCAAGGGCTACGTGTTCGACAGCCAGACCGACACCGAGGTCATCGCCCACCTGGTGCACAGCTGCTACAGCGGCGACCTGCTGGAGGCGGTGCAGGCAGCGCTGCCGCGGCTGCATGGCGCCTACGCCATCGCCGTGTTCAGCCGCGACGAGCCGCAGCGCGTGGTGGCGGCGCGCCAGGGCTCGCCGCTGGTGCTGGGCGTGGGCGAGGGTGAGAACTTCGTGGCCAGCGACGCAATGGCGCTGGCCGGCGTCACCGACCAGATCGTCTACCTGGAAGAGGGCGACGTGGTGGACCTGCAGCTGGGCAAGTACTGGATCAGCGCCGCCGACGCCGCCGGCCGCTACCAGCCGGTGCAGCGCACCGTGCGCACGGTGGTGGCGCACAGCGGCGCCGCCGAGCTGGGCCCGTACCGGCACTACATGCAGAAGGAAATCTTCGAGCAGCCGCGCGCCATTGCCGACACGCTGGAGGGCGTGGTGGGCATCAGCCCCGAGTTGTTCGGCGACGGCGCCTACCGCATCTTCAAGGACGTGGACCGCGTGCTGATCCTGGCCTGCGGCACCAGCTACTACGCCGGCTGCACGGCGCGCTACTGGCTGGAGGAGATCGCCGGCATTCCGTGCAGCGTCGAGATCGCCAGCGAGTACCGCTACCGCACCAGCGTGCCCGACCCCAAGACCCTGGTGGTCACCATCAGCCAGAGCGGCGAGACCGCCGACACGCTGGCCGCGCTGAAGCATGCGCGCAGCCTGGGCATGTTGCACACGCTGACCATCTGCAACGTGGCCACCAGCGCCATGGTGCGCGAATGCGCGCTGGCCTACATCACGCGGGCCGGCGTGGAGATCGGCGTGGCCAGCACCAAGGCCTTCACCACCCAGCTGGCCGGCCTGTACCTGCTGAC
>VFQQ010000231.1_pt1 | contig 134470 bp, 233 predicted proteins | sample 3512341 | NCBI WGS metagenome assembly VFQQ01 (sample SAMN10412373, study PRJNA504923) | tailings metagenome | isolation source: Relicate 2 Philex TSF1 revegetated site | place: Philippines: Tuba, Benguet | collected 2017-08-29 | reverse complement strand
GCACACTCGTGCAGCACCCAATCCCGGCACGGCAGAGCAGCAGGACGGCACCTGTCGGCCAGCTCCAGCGGCTCTCCAATCTCCTCAATAATATCCAGAGGAAGGACAGGCAGCGACAGGCCGTGAGAGGGACCAGAAGACTGCAGCAGGTTGCGGGGCGGCGGGTGCTCATGCCTGGTGCGGCGGCGACTGAGTGCGGGTGAAGCTGGCAGGCATGCTGCTCCTCCTTGCCTGATCGGTGTGAGCAGCCTTGGACAGCATGTTGGGGAGCTGCAGGCACAGGACAGGAGCAGGTGGCAGTCAGGCGGAGGCTCAAGGGCAGGCTGAGGCACCAGGGAGCAGCCAGCAGCCAGGGACTACTTTGGCTGCCACTCCTGCAGCACACCATGCTCACCTGGGCGGTGCAGGGGCGAGTCCGCCAGCCGGGGAGGGAGCCTGAGGGCTCTGGAGGCCTGTGTGCTGCTTGTCACACGCTGCTGGTGCTGCTAAGTGCAATCAATGGCAGATCAGCGTGCTGGAGCAGTGATTGGCGCAGCAACAGTCCCATGCAGCGCTGATGTGGCGGCGGCGGCCCGCTACCGTCGGCGACGCAGCGTGGCGGAGACATATCAACACGGCCCCACGTGGGAGGGTCATATATTGCAGTCAGCTTTCGAACAAATCTGCATGGTGGCCCTGCTGGCAAGAGGAGAAAATGAGCTCGGCACGCCGCCCGGGCGCAAGCGCCAACCCCGCCGCGCGCGCCCCTACTTCTGTCTTGGGGCAGAGCAGCTGGGAGTCCGACTTTGCTCACTGCCTGCAAAGTCGCTCAAACACGAGGTCGAACTTGCATTACCGCCATGGCCGCTTTCCCAGCCCAGTTGCCGCCTGGGTGAGCGCATGATACGCAGTGAGCTTTAAAGGTGGGCCTGCCTCCAGCGCCTGGCGGTGGGCCGCCGCGCGCATCCGACGGCTGCGCCCGTTGCGTGCCGCCCTGCAATCCCCCTGCCGCTGGCTGGCACACCTGATCCTGCACAGGGTCGACCCCGAGCTTCTCGCCATGCTATCGAACTGCGACCCTGCCAAAGAGGTGAGCACAGGTCTGAAGGCCGCCCTGTTCTGCCCCTGCTGAACATGAACGCCACTGCTGTGCCGGGGACTGCCCGCTCGACTTCTTGTGCACCGCCCCCCATCCCCTACTGCAGGACGCCCTCTTCGCTTTGGAGACAGACTTTCTCGGCGCCTGCATGAAGGAAGCAGCGGCGGATGGCAAGACATGTGCGCCTCTCTTTCCACGACGTTGCCAGCTTGTGCCGCACGGCGCCTCAGTGTGCACATGGCCAGTGGCCGGCAGCCTGCATCGGAGGGCGACCGGGGGAATCACCGCTTTCGCTGCGCAGCCCAACCTCAGCCGTGTGGTAAGATTTTCGCTGCCCGCACTTCCCTTCAGGTCCCCCTGGTTGCCAGACAGTGGCGGACCAGGCAAGTGCCACTTGCCCAGTGGGGTGCAAAGGCTTGACACGTCCCGGCACAAGTTGGGGCTGTAAACTGGTGCCGCCTGCTGCCCTCCAGCAAGCAGAACGCAAATGCAACCGCAGCTGCCCGCGGATGCGGCATTTGCAAGTTTGCCTGCCCATGTCGTTCAGCAGAGCAGCAGTGTGATGTGCATCGCGCCGCCGTAATACCTCGCTCCACCGGCCCGCAGGTCGGCAAGAAATGCCTGATGGCATACCAAGAAGTGACGATCAGGAGGCTGCAGGAGGATCTGGGCGTCACCAACGTGAGCTGGCTTGGCATTTTCAGCAGGCGGACAGCAACCCGGCAGGCCTGCTTGTGCTTCAGGCGGCAAGTTGGCCGGCCCCTTGAGCACGAGCCCTGTCTGCTTCTTGGCGGTTGCCTGCTGGCATACTGGCCCCCGCAGGTGCGAGTGAAGGAGTTGGCTGTCAAAGTCAAGGCGTCGGTGAATGCTTGCCAATGATGAGCCCTCGTGAGCGGCAGGGGACCTGCCGCTCGCTCGCTGAATACACTGATTATCCACCGAGGCGGGATGCGTGTGGTGGTGCTGAGCACGTTGTCTCAGCTATATGTTGCTTATGTCCAGCCAAAGTTGCTCCTTCTTGGCTGCAATTATCAACCACGGCCCTGCAGCAGACCATGATAGGCCAATTCCCGGTCAATTATGTTTTTTAAGTCTTATGTTGTGGAGGCCAAGTTGTAATGCAGCGAGCAATAAATGAAGACAGAGCAGTTATCCGACTGAACATGTGTCTTGGTAGAATGGGGTAGGCAGAGGCAAAACTGCATCTGAGCAGCAGCAGAGGGCTCAAGTCTTGATGAAAAAATCACACAAATAGGAACAGGCATGGCAGCAAGTCAACCCTCTTTGTTAAGGCTTGGCTCAGAAGTCACAGCTGGGGATGGGGTCGCTGAACCGCATGATACCGCCGGTTGCATTGAATTGCACGAACCGTCCGGTAAAGAAAGGGCTGGCCGCCCAAAAGTTCTGCCCCATGTCTCCCACTGGACCCTGCAGCACATGCGTGGCAGAGAGACAACCATGCTGTATCAGATCTGCAGCACGTGACGCACACTTTAGATATGCCACGCAGCGTCTTCCTGCCCCCATTCTACAGCAGCCGCACCCGTATGTAGGAGCAGGCGGCCACTCCCGAGGTCTGTGAGTAGTCCGGCCCAGTGCAGTCGTTCACAAGCACCGCGCCGGGGATTGCCACGGTGGCGCCGCCCTGCACAAGCACAGCGGAAGGGCAGCAGGCACATACTCGGGAGGCAGCTTGCACTGGCCTGCAGGCTAACGGCAGCCATGATGCATGCAGTGCTGCGCATCAAGCTCATCGAGGGCAAGCAGTTGCAAGTACACGTTGAGTGCCCCTATCGCTGGTCAAAGCAGGTAGGAGCCACCGCTCACCTGCAGCAGCACATCCACGCTGGGCGGGTACATGCTTAGCAGCGCCTGCTGCGCCTCAGCCAGCGTGCCTGCCGACGCATCAGCCGGCAGCGCGATGCTCTGGCAAGCATACCCTGCATCGCTGCCGGTGGGGCTGCTGTGGCCGCAGAACGTTGCGGCATTGCAGGGCGTTATGTTGAACGAGGTGTTGGCCTTCACCTGCACATGGTGTTGCATTGTGCATGGCAGGCAGGATAGTTGGGCGAGGCCCGTCACAGTAGGGCAGTCCGACATGCGCAGCCTCATATTCAACACAAACCCTCATCCAGACGTGTGCCCACAACCCCTGCTGCTGGCCTTGCGAATCTGCCCCAAACCTGCTGGCTGGCCGCGGTGTAGTACGCCTGAAAGGCAGCAAACACGTCGCTGGGCACCATCAGCATGCCCTCAGCGCCCGTGTCTGCTGGAAGGGGGGCATGAAGGGGAGCATGGGTGGGAGGCAGGCGCGCACATGACTGGAGACGACAGGCCGAGCGGCAGCAGCCACGGCTGCCGCATGCATGTGCCTGGTATGCATGTGGCCTGTCCAGCTCAACATATCTTGCCTGGATGCTCAAGCAGCTGCCAAAGAGTTTTACTCACCCCACAGCACAGTGACGGTGCCATTTGAGCCGCTGGTGTAGTTGGCGCTCCAGGGCGTCTCGCTGCCAAACACCGGCACGCTGGCGCCCTCGACTGCGGAGCGGAACTTGTTGGTGCTTGCGGCGCCCGAGGTGGGGGAAGCGCGCACAGGGTCTTGGAGCAGCTGCACGGCGGTCAGGGCAAGGCAAATTTGGGGTGATCGAGTGTGAACACAGGGTGGTGGTGGCGAGCGACAGGAGGTGCATCCCATTTCACAAGCAAGTGGCAATGCCGGGTGCCGCTCTGCTTCTGTAGCAGTTGCCACGCCACTTCGCTTTGAGTCACCAAATGCTGGCCACCCACCGGAGCCTCCTGCATGGCAGCCGAGTCCGGCACCGCCAACGGCAGCGCCGACCCCAGCACTACGGCTGAGTTGGGTGCAAGCGGCGCGCTGCAGTTGGCATCCTTCTGCGGAGGCTGCCAACAGATGCCAAGCTGCGTCGAGAGGGCTAAGCAGGTGTGCGGGCACTCAGAATGGAGTGGCAGCTGTTTGCAGTGCAGGTCAAGGAAGACGAAGTGCTTCCCTTTGAGGTGTGTAGCGCTGTGCATTACAATGACACCGCACACGCTGTGCTGTGCTCTGCCCCACACTCACCACACGATCCTGAATCAAGCCGGCTTGATACACCTGCTCAGGCAGGGACACCGCCGAGGCAGCGGAGGCCTGCTGGCTGCCCGGCAGGGCGAATGTGAAGCCTGCAGTGTGGCAGCAAAGTTGTGGTTGCCCGCAAGCCGGCGGTGCCCCGTACCCAGGCACGTGAAGAAGACTCAGTGCATACCTGTGCAGCTGCTGTACAGGGCCACAGTTGCTCAACAAGCCAATGGGTGCAACAACCAAAGCAGCCTATATGCACACAATGCCTCAATGCATGGTGCGGGCAGGCGGGCGCACCGAGCTCAAAGCCCATGCCACCTTGGGGGCAGCCGCCCTGCAGCATGTCGGCAGAGTTCGAAGACGGGCAGGCCTCCTGGCTGGCGATGCACGCTGTGTCAAACTCGCCGCAGGACCAGGTGGACTGAGCACAAGCCACTGTTGCGTTTGGCAGCAGGAGCACGGCGCCGGTGCTGCTGTCAAGGGAAGCAGCTGAGACCGGTGCCTGAGCAAAGACGCCGTGGCGGCCGTTGTAGCCAGTGCCGCCGGTGAGCTGCAGCAGGTGGGCGGAAATGCAGCAGTCGTGCACATGTGAGTGGGAAGCTGCTAAGCAAGCTTGCAAGCACTTGAATGGCGGCCTCATTGATTCTCCAATGCTGCCATTCTGCCCCACTGCATTTTGCTGTCAATCCAAGCATAACATGGTCGCACCCCTTGAGAGAAGTAGCACACGCCCGGCTGGCCGGACGCCCCAGTAACGAAGCAGTCGATGCCGGTTGCCGCACATGCAGCCGCTGAGCTGATGGTTTGGGCGGGCATCAGCACAAAGCTGCTGGACAGGGCTTTGCCACCACAGTTGGCCTGGGCGGCAGATGATTGGCAGGAAACCTCCAGCAGCGACGAGCCTGTGTCAACCGCAAACTGGTAGGCGACTGCTGCATCGCCGGTACCCATGGTCAGGTTGACCACCCGATTCTGTGGGCAGGTGGGCAGGTGGGAAAAGGGGCGTTGCCGTGGCAAGCGAGAGGGAGGGCGGCTGGGGGACGTGCACGGAAAGATCTGCCGCCCCAGCCCTGGGATGCTGCCACAGACCCACAAGCATGCTGCCGAGCTGTCATCCCCGCACTGCCAGTGCAGTAGCCGGGACAGCATGCATGCAGCTGCTCATCAGTAGTGACTGATGCTCACCTGGCAACCCCGGGCATACGGCTGATCGCTGCCGGCCTGTGCAGCGGCGCTGATCACGTAGTAAGGGTTTCTGGTCTCACTGCCGCCTCCTGCCGCTGCCTGACAATACGCGCTTCCCGCCACAGCAAGTAGCACGGCGAACACGAGCGCCATCGCACTGCCACCGCCCATCCTGGACGCGGCTTGGGGCCTGCAGCAAAGAGGCAGCGGCGGCAGCGGTGCCGCCGCGGAGCGGCGACCGTCAGTCGCGCTGCAGCAAGCTCGGCGCCGCACTCAGATGCAGCATTCGTAGATCTCTACTCATCAGAGCAGCCTGCGGCGCACAAGTCGAGCTGGGCGGCGGGCGGCAATGCGCGCCGGCCTCTGTGAGCCAGTGGGCGGGAAGGTACGCCGCGCAACCACTTGTTAGAGTTGCGATGATGGCGTTTAGGCATGCGGTAAAGCGGTGGAAGCATGCGCGATCCAGCGGACACATGCCTGCAGATCCTCGCACCGCCGCCGCCGCCCGGAGAGGTACTTTTGGCACGCTTGATGAGCAGACAGGCTCAGAACACCCACAAATAGCCATTTTTTACGAGGATGTAAAGCGGAACGTTCGACGATGCATGTCAGCCGGCTCTGAATGGGTGGGGGCACGGGTGCCGGAAGGAGTGGCACCTGATCACCTGGCGCCGCCGCCTGCCTTTGGGAGATCTGCTTTCAAAGCCACTCGTGCTTGCAGCAGCACTTACTCCTGCCAGAGACACACATATTAGGATCAGGAAGGCCCTAGAAACGTGCCTGACTGAGATGCAGATGCACCAGGTTACCCCATGCATAGGCCGCCACTGCACGTCTGCCCCAGCCGGCCTCTCCAAAACCCATACTGTGATGTGGTCCTTCATGGCATGCTGCTCACATGCAGGCACAGCATCGGCAAGTGAACGACGGTTGATTTATGCAAAGCTTGGACAAGCATACTGCTCTGCTGTGTCCACGCAGCGGCCTGGGGGCCGCAGCTCCATGCGGGAGGTGCCACCACTTGACAGTCACGGTGTCACGCTGGCTGCAGCCGTTGCTGCTGGAAAACTGCCAAGCTAGCAGGCGCACTAGCTGCTGCAGCGGCGGCAGCGGTGCTGCCTGTCCTGCACCCTCTCAGCCGGCTGCTGGTGCCAGTGCGGGTGCGGGGAACCTAGCGGTTGAGTCTTCTACTTATGGCCAAGCCCTGCAGCACCAGCGACTTCATGTACTGCATGGCAGCAGGGTCCTCGGCCGCTACCTGCTCCATCACACGTGCGGCTGCTGCATTGGCCACTGTGGGGTCGGTGGAGCGCAGCTCAGGGGGCAGCTGAAATGGCCCGGGTGCTGGCGGAGGCGCGGCTGCTGGCGCTGGTGCAGGCGCATGTACGGGAGCGGGTGCTGGTGCTGGCGCGGGCGCAGGAGCAGGCGCGGGTGCGGGTGGGGTTCCATCGCCTCCAGCGTCGATCTAGACAAATGGAGCGAGGAAAGGATTGAAGGTAGTAGTGACACAAGATGCAATGCCATGATAGACCGTGCTGCTCATGAACAGGCCAACCACAGCCAGCCAGCAGCCGGCTTTCAATGTCACACCGCATCAACTGAGCAGGGCAAGTGGCACTGGCGGTCAAACCTTGCAGCAGCCATGCTCCGCACCTGGGCCAGCTCTTGCTGCCGGATTCGCATCCGCTCCATGTGGCGATGCATGCTGGAGAGCGCACCCACCAGCCGGTGCCTGGCCTGCTGCAAGCGGTCCAGCTTCACCACGGCTGCCTCGCTAACCGCACCTGCGCAGCGTGCGAGCCTCAGCACGGCATTCAGGCGGGACAGGAAGTCGTCTGCAAATTGGAAGCATGTCGGCAGCAGAGGCTTGCGAGCATTGACGTTTCAGAGGTTGCAGCATGGCTGGCCAGCAGTAGTGTTTGCATGTGATGTGGCGCACACTTGCAGGCATGAAAATTTAATTCTACACAGGGGTTTGGGGTCCAGAGTCCAGCACCATCAGCAGGCAGATGTGGTCTGAGCCGTTACGAAACCAGCAGAGCAGCAGCAGCAGCAGCCGCAGGTGTGGAATTCCCTCTCAGCAGCACTGCTCACTCTCGGTGCTCTCCAGCAGGTCGCCGCCTTCTGTGAAGAGTGCCAGGTCTGCCAGCTCGTTCGTCAGCTGCAGGCAAGGTGGGCGCATGCAGGTTGCAGCCGTACAGCAGCTCAGGCTGCATGCAGCGCCAGTTGCTGTTTGCACGTGCGCGCCATGCATCCATACAGCAGCGCCTCCCAGCCATAAATGCAACCATGCATGTCCACCCGCCCGCTCGCCCAGGCGGCTAGCCCCAGCACACCTTAATGAGAACATCGAAGCGCTGGCGCGTCAGCATGCACCCACTGGACTCCACAAAGCGCCCCGTCGCCTGCGTCCACAGCACCGTGCCAAGGTGTGACAAGGTGGCAGGGCAGTCTGATTGGCATGCACGCCACCCGGCAGGGGCAAACGAGCAGCACCCCAGCACTGCTTGCGCCTGCTGAAAGGTTCAGCTGCAGGCCAGCTGTCAAGCCCCTACGGAAATCGGGGACCCCTGGGCGAGCACCTTGTCAAAGTCCAGCGTCTTCGTCCAGAGGCGCTTGTCCTGCAGCACGTTGGCCAGGACCTGCGCCTGGGCGCCGGTGCCTACAGCAGGGTTGGGGAGCAGCGATGACAGCATCCCACCTCGCTTGAAAAGCAGAGCAACCTACTGCAAGGGCATGCTAGGTTCATCGCCAGGTGCAACACTGTAAAGTGCGTGCAAAGCACCATTGTGGCACGCATGCCAGTGCCAGGACTGCCCCAGAAGGGAGCAAGCTGGCCCACCTTCCGCAAGGCGCTGAATGAGGTCTTGGTTGGACACGTGGCCGCCCAGATTCAGCCACTCAACCAGCTCCTGCCCATCCTCGCTCAGCTCTCCAGCCTGCAAGGGTTTGGGGGCAGGGTTGGGAGGGATTCTGATCAGGATCTGGGTGGCACACTGCACCGCATTGCCCATGACACTCGGCAGGTGCCCCCTGTACCTGCTTGCAGCTGCGGCAGTGTGGTGCATTGATGCCGCCCTTGTGGTGTCTACCTGCAGTTTGACAGCGCATTGCTGTTTCATGCAAGCCTGAAGTGATTTATGTGATGCAGGATGTGCCCTGCCCACCTGCATCGGCCGCTCCAGCAGGACGCTGAGCCAGCGCTTCAGCGGCTCTGCCACACGGTCCAGGGAAGACGCGTCCAACCCCCCAGCTGATACTGAGCTGCATGGACCAGCCGCTCACACCATGCAACTGGCCGCCAGCTGCAGGCGTGGCAGGGGGCAGGGCTACGGGAAGGGCTCAAGGATCGGAGCGCATGGCTGGCATGGCGTGCCTGCATTTGGTAGGCTGCGGGCAGGTGGTAGTTTTGCAGTGAATTGATCAACTGGCAACAGCTTCTGCTTGTGCCCGGCGGCTGCATCCACTAGGCACAGCCCCAACATGCTACGCAGCCCCACACCCGTGCAAGGAAGCCGCCTTGCCTCCGTTCAGCAGCTGGACCCTGTCCAGCCAGCGGCCCACGCCCACTAGGACTCTGTCGCACACAATGGCGCTGCATGCTGCGGCCATCATCTGCGCCGACCAAGGGGCAGCAGAGTAGGAAGAGGACTGAGCCATGGCACCAGGCCAGGTACGCGGGCTGTGCCTGGCTTGCAGAGGCTGCTGCGCCCGTCATGGCATGACCACCTTAGCAGTCAAAACCACAATGTCCCAGCTTATGTCGGTTGTGGCTTAGTCCAATGCAGCCTTCCAACCTTGTACAGATGAGTCGCAGCCGCCATGGCGCTCGGGCGATCGACAGGTGCACGCAGGCCGGCGCTTGGAACAGCCGCCCGCCGGCGGCTGCCGCCGCACCAAGCAGGAGTTCATGACGCTTCCCAGCCAGCCTGCCCCCCAACTCCCAGCCCCCACCTTGATGCGCTCCTCGTCCGTTGAGCCGTCCTGGCCCTGCTCGTTGTGCGGGCCGCCCTCCTGGACCTGCAGACTCAAGCAGGGCAGCAACAGCACCTGGGCGAGTAGCAGTGCAGCAGGCAGAGGCTGGGGCAGCAGCGGGGGGCCGAGGGGTGAGCACAGGCCAAAGCGCGCCCCACTCACGTTCTGGCTGCCCTCCATGGCCCCTGGGTTGGTCTGCAGGCTGCCCAATGACGCCCAGAATGCAGATCTGGCTGCAGCGCCCGCTGGTTTGGCGGCATGGGCTTCATGGGCGGCAGCGCTTGCGCTTTGAGCTGGACACATGCTGTCCTATCGCAGAGACCAGTCATGTTGTAGATCATGTGACCAACTACTCCATATGTCTACCAACATCCTCATCTGGCACCGCTAGATCCACGCATCTGACAAACCTCGCCCGCAGCTCGACTCGCCGCAGCGCCGCCCCGCTGGCGGCGCCCGCCGCCGCTGGGCAGGCGGCAGCTACCAGGGCTCCTCCGCCCCAATTCCAAGCAACTCTGCCAGCCCCTCTCGTGATTTCTGAGCGCCAGAAGGGCGGCGCGGCGCCCCGCTCGGGGCCACCATGTTGCAACAGCGTTCGTTCACGAAGAAGACCAAGAAGGGCAAGGTCTTAAAGGTATGCTGGTGGCATCGCGGGCTGCCGAGCTCGCGTTCAGCGCGCCAGCGGCGCGCTCGACTTGCGGCGGCGCAGCCAGGAGCGCCCGTGCCCCTCTTAGCAGACCTAGGGAAAGCAGCAGATCGTTCGAAACGCTTTCAGCTGTCCAGCGGCCGCCGCCGCACACCGATGCATACACCGCCGCTGCCGCCGCCGCCGCCAGCCGCCAGGCGCCGGCCCCGCCAACCACTGGCTGCTGTTCTGCACTGCAGGTGGTGCGGGAGCACTATCTGCGCGATGACATCTACAGCGGCAGCCCGCTGGACCCGGACTGCCCGCCCGATGCTTGCAAGCTGAGCGGCGAAGCGCCACACTACCTAATTGTGGACACCAATGTGGCGCTGCACCAGGTGTGTGTGCTTGCTGCTGCTGCTGCTTCTGCATGCCTGCTGCCGCTGCTGATGCCGCTGATGTACGGCGGACCAGCTGCTGCCATACCTTCCCCTTGCGGCTGCTCTAGCATACCATCACTCTCTGCCGCCGTACATGGCTGCACCTGGCTCCAGTTCCTGCATCTCAGCTGCTGCCACCTCCGCCTTGGCTGCGCTCAGATGGATTTCCTGGAGCACGCAGCGGTCACTGATGTGATCGTCACCTCTGTGGTTCTAGAGGAAGTGAAGGCCCGCAACGCAGCCGCATACCAGCGCCTGCGCCAGCTCATCGCCGCCGAGCCCAAGCGCTTCTATGTCTTTGCAAACGAGCACCACCGGTGAGCGGCTGGTTAGGTGATCAGACACGAATGCAGCAGCTGGGCTGCAGGGCGCAATGTTGACGTGCACGCATCCGGCTGTGCGTGTCGCAGCAGCAAGGATCCTTGCGGCACTGTTGCTGGGAGCAGCTGGCTGCTGCCTGCTGGCCGCTCACTGCCGCATTTGCTGCTGCCCGCTCAGTGTGCTGCGCTTGCGCCGCTGCACACCTTGCTCGCTCATTACTGTGCACACTCCATACATTCCACAGGGACACGTACATCAAGCAGGAGCCTGGGGAGAGCCCCAACGACCGCAACGACCGGGCGATTCGAGTGGCGGCCTCGTGGTACACCAAGCGGCTGCCGGGGCACAAGGTGCGGGGGCTGAGGGGTTGTGGTGGGGAGATGCTCTTGGCAGCGCTGGGTCTTTCCGGCTGGGCAGTGCGGTAACGAATTGTTGGCAGGCAGCTTGGGTGATGCTGGCTGAGGGAGCGCAAGTCGGTACGTGTATCTCCCACCCCTCTCCCTCAGCCCTGCTCCACACTCAAACCTGTTCCAGGTCATCCTGCTGAGTGATGATGCCGACAACCGGCGCAAGGCAGAGGAGCTGGGGGTGACGGCGCTAAGCTCGGCAGCGTATGCGCGGCAGCGAGCGGCGGAGGGCCAGGCCGAGCTGCAGGTGGGCTGTTGTACAGTTTATGTTATCTTGTAGGTGACTTGCTTGCAAGCAGTTGGCTGTGCCGGTCGGGGAGGTCCAGGCTGAGTTGCGGATTGCAGGTGGCTGAGCTGGGCGCCTGGCGCAATGCTGTAGACCGAGCTGAGGCCTTGCTCTGCTTCAGTTATTGCCGCTGGCGCTGCAGTCTTTGCTCTCATGCCGGAATTCCTGTATTGTTGATCTTTTGTGCAGGACCTTGTGGCAGCAGCCAAGGAGGCGGAAGCAGCCGAGAAGAGCGCGGCGGGGGCTGAAGGTGCAGCAGGTGCGCATTTGACACACTGCCATGCACTCATGCGGCCAGGTGGCTGCCTCCTGCTTGTTGCTGCTGCGTCCTGCTGCTCCGCTTTTCGAACGGTTGCGTCAGCCACTGCCTTGCAATGCTAGCGAAAGCCCTGCCCGGCCACCCCGCCTCTCCCCCAGCAGGCGCCGCCGGCACCAGCGGCGGCGGCAAGCGGGCAGCCAAGCGGCAGCGGGTATATGAGGAACACCGGCCCATGAGTGAGATCACAGCGGGCATCAAGGCGGGGCGGTACCACCAGGGCACGCTGCGGTGAGCACAGCGTGGGTGGTGATGTGAAGGGTCAGGCGGTTGTGCTTGAGTTCGCCAGGGTGCACTGCGGTGGGCGGCTTGGGCATTGGCTTATCGTTCAACAGGCTGTGGCACATGGGAACAGTACGCTGCTTGCTCTCTGCGCTGCCTCTTTCTTGCATCAATGTGGCCCGGCTTGCAACAGCGCCATTTCCCATTCCTCATTTTCTCATCCCCTTCCCCCTCCCGCTCGCAGCGTCAACCGCTTCAACTCGTTCGAGGGCTGGGTGGGCAGCGAGTCTGTGGGTCAGGACATCCTGATCAGCGGGCGCATCGACATGAACCGGGCCATGGAGGGGGGCGTGGTGGCAGGCAAGTTCTGTTGTGTGTGAGCGGCGTGTGGATTGGAAGGCTTTGTCAATTTTTCTGGTTTGCACCGAGCCTTGGAGGGGGACGTGGTGGCAGGCAAGCAGCAACTCTATTATACTTGTACAACAACCGTCAAGGGCGCTAGTATGTCTGTTGGTTGGCTTGACCGCGCCATGGAGGGGGACGTGGTGGCAGGCAAGCGGGCAGGGGTCTGTCTGGTTGAAGTCGCAAGCACCATCTCTAATCTTGTGCAGCAAAACTGGAAGAGAATCGGTGTAGTCGTCAATGCCTGAATCTGCATGCACTCAGTACAGCTGTTCTTTCATTTGCCCTGAATTTTGCAGTGGAGCTGCTGCCTGAGGAGCAGTGGCGAGGCCCCTCCACCAAGCTGCCCACCGCTGCTGCCGGCGAGGCGGCGGCGGGCGAGGGCGGCGAGGGAGACGCGGCTGACGACGGTGCGGCAGACGGGGCGCACATTGCGCAGGTGAGACGAATTGAGCGGAGTGAGGTTGGTGGGCTGGAGAGGCGCAGCTGGCGCAGCATTCGTTTGATTGCTGCCCTCTATAGCCTGAACGTCACCTCAACGCAACGTGCGTGCCTGCCTGCCTTCTGCCCAGGTCGATCCTGCGGAGCATTATGGCGAGGATGCGGCAGCGGCAGGCGGCGGCAGCAAGCGGCCCACAGGTGCGGGCCAGATGGTGGAGCGGGGGCATGGTTGTGCTTGTCGCCCTGTACATGTCGCCTGCATTGCCGTGAGTGCAGCCTGTTGCGGGTGGCTGCTGCGCCTGCACACGTGCGATTGAAACAGCCTGCCTGTCTGCCAATTGATAGCAGCATGCTGCACCCATCATGCTCGCTTGCTGCAGGCAAGGTGGTTGGCATCATCAAGCGCAACTGGCGTACACGCGGCTACTGCGGGTCGCTGCAGGTGCGCATCAGCCCTTAGGTGGACAAAAAGGTGGACAAAAAGGGATGGGTGCAACGTGGCAGAGGTGGCAAGTGGCGGACTGTATCAGCAGTGCGCTTGCCCAGGGCAGCTGCAATGAGCTTCATCGCCTTTACTCACACTGACTGCTTTCTCTCGGCTGTCTAGATTACTGCTGCACCAATCTTTCCCAACCTGACCACCCACCGCGCTGCCCCGCGCCCCGCGCCACCCCGCACAGCCGCTGAAGAGCACGGGCGGCAGCGCCAACCACACCCAGAGCGTGCTCTTCTGCCCGGTCGAGCGGCGCTTCCCTTACATCCGCATCCAGACGCGGCAGGTGCGCGGCAGCTGCAGGCGTGCTCACTGCCACATGTATGTTGCTGTTGCAGCTGCTTTGGACCTGCACGGTTGGTGCAGACATGGCAGCCCACACAAGCGCCCCGACTGCCCGCCACTCCTACAAACACTGCAGGCTGCCACGCTGGCGGACAAGCGCATCGTGGTGACGATTGATGGCTGGGAGGCGGACAGCCTGTACCCCTCGGGCCATTATGTGCGCACCCTGGGCGCCATTGGGGACCGCGAGACGGAGACAGAGGTGGGTTGAGTAGTTGAATGGTTGTGTTGTTTTGCAAGCAGGTGGTGTGATTCAGGGAGGAATTGGTCCGTGCACCGCCTGCCACAGGTGGACACATGGGAGGCTGGGGAGGCTGCACGAGGTGCATTGCAGCATGCAGGGAACGGCCAAACGATTTGGTCCACTCCGTCAATTGCAAAGCCCCACACTCCTGCCCTTTCTTTTCCTGCGCCTCAGGTGCTGCTGATTGAGAACGACATCAACACCAACCCCTTCACCCCCGCGGTGCACGCCTGCGTGCCGCCGCTGCCGTGGAGCGTCACCGAGGCAGACGTGGCCGACCCCTCGAGGTGTGTGCATCCTGCCACACCTTCCTGCTGCCAGAACCATCTAGCCATGCAGCCGGGCACCCGGTTCTTGCCACACATGTGCTCGAGGCCCCTCGCAGCACCGTGCAGCGGCATTCTGACTTGTGCACTGCACACCGCCCAGCTGCTCTCACTCCACCAAGCTTTCAACCACCATCCTCCCGTCCCTTCAATCCGCAGGACGGACCTGCGGCACCTGGCGGTGTGCAGCGTGGACCCGCCCGGCTGCAAGGACATTGACGACGCGCTGCACGTGCGCCGCCTGCCCAACGGCAACTTTGAGCTGGGGGTGAGGATTTTTTGGCTTTTAGAGCTTTGAGGTTTCTGGTTGCAGCTGCTGGACGGTTCACCAACAGCATCCACTGCTTTGCAACGCGCAACTATGGTGCCTTGCCCCTTCCCATCTGCGCGCTCTCCACCTGTTGGCACGCCTTGCTTGCCTCACCGGCCGGCGCTGCCTGCGGCCGCCCCGCCTCCGCAGGTCCACATTGCCGATGTCACCAACTTTGTGCACCCGGGGACCGCAATGGACGAGGAGGCGTCGCAGCGGTGAGTGCCCTATAAGGGAGCGGTTGAGTGGCTGGCACGTGCGCTGGGGAGGGCAGGGCCACAAGCGCCTCCATATGTGGGTCATGGTGTCTGCTGCACTGCAAATGTGCATAGATTTGGCAGTTTGTGTGCCATAAGGATTCGGGCAGCTTCTTGGCCACACTTATTGTTTGTTGCCCTTCTCACTTGTCCTGCAGAGCCACGACAGTGTACCTGGTGCAGCGGCGCATCGACATGCTTCCCAAGCCGCTCACAGAAGACATCTGCTCGCTGCGGTGAGGGGGTTTGGGCAGTGCTTTGCGGGGAGTTCACTGCATGCCATCTGTTATGACATGCTTTGCTGCATTTGTGCACTGCCTTGCGTCTACTGCTCAAGAGTGCTGGCCACATCACTGGCTTGCGTGATCAACCTACCTGCCTGGCTTGCCTCCTCATCTGCCTCTTTTTTCATCCTCGCAGGGCCGATGTGGAGCGGCTGGCGTTCTCAGTCATTTGGGAGGTCACACCCGATGCCGAGGTGCGGCAGGGTGCTGCTGGTTATGCTGCCGTTGTGAGAAGCACCCGACGCGAGCTGCATACCTTACTAGAGCACAGCGATGGAGTCGATGCTGATTGCATGCCGCATCTGCATGCGGCATCTGCACATGCACAGGCCGCATATGCATGCGTGCACACAATACATGCCAGGCAAAAAGCAGAGGCCGCCGACAAATGGCATGAGCCGGCCTCTCGTCACGCTCTGGCACAGCAAGCAGCGGTGACCAAAGTGGGCGCGGTGAATGATCCCCTGATCCGTCGCTCAATCCACGCCGCAACATGCACACCTCCTGCATCTACCTTCAGCTCACTTGGCAGGCCCCGTGGGCTTTGCCTCATGAATTGCTGTTGTATATTCCTGTGCAGAAAGCCATCTTCAAGGCCACATCTGACCAGCGATGATTCCACATGCCTGTCTCCAATTGCAACAGGTGGCGTCCAGCCAGTTCACCAAGTCAGCGATCCACAGCTTGTGTTTCGGCCGGCTCTCACCAACCACACCCTTTTCTGCATCCCTGCCGCTTTACAGGTGGTGTCCAGCCAGTTCTCCAAGTCGATCATCCGCAGCCGCGCGGCGCTGACATATGCAGAAGCGCAGTCGCGCATCGACGACGAGCGCCTCACAGACGAGCTGTCGGTGAGCAGTTTGAGGGACGCTGCCTGCCTTTGCTTTAGGCTGTGTGCATGGCCTCACAGACGAGCTGTTGGTGAGCCCAGTGGCATACTGCAATGGGCAGACACTCACTGCTTGTGCCTGCTCGTGTGTGTGGCCTGACAGACGAGCTGTCGGTGAGCCCTTGGGAGACACTGCCTGCGTCTGGTCACAGCTCCTCCACATGCGCTCATTTGACACCAGGCAAGCAAGCGCAAACAAGCTGCCTCTTGTGTCGTGTCAGGTGACCACCACCCACCCGCCCACCCACCCGCCCACCCACCTGCCCACTCACCCCCTCTGCCCTGCCCCCCCAAACCCCCAGGTCAACCTGCGCACCATGAACCAGCTGGCCAAGATCCTGCGGCGCAAGCGCGCCGACCGCGGCGCCCTGTCGGTAAGTGTTCGTTCTCTCATGAAATTGAGACCTTTGGGGCTGGCGCTGAGCTAGACTGTCGGTGCGGCGGCCCTGGGCTCTGCCGGCATGAAGTTGGGGCGGGCACTGCATTCTTGGCAACCTCTATGCTGCTCTGGTCCATCACGCGCGTCCCAATGTGGACCGCCGCAATGCTCGGTGGACATTGGTGTGCCTGTGCGGAGGCTGCGGGCACACGTGCTGACCCGCCTGCCTGGTACCCCATCTCCCTATAAATGCAGCTGGCTAGCCCTGAGGTCAAGTTTGAGATCGACACCGAGACGCACGACCCGCTGGACGTGGGCATGTACCAGGTGTGTTGGATTTGTCGTGGCTAACAAAATCATCCAGCAGCTTGTTGGATGCGCCCAAGCTGCTGGACGTGGGCATGTACCAAGCGAGCGCTAGAGTGCAACTTAGCTGAGGATCTTCCGAGGGCTAACTGTGCAGCAGCTCCTTGGCAGAAGTGTAGTGAACGACATGCAAGGCAATGGCAACACCTCAAGCAGGGTGGTGAACTCCATGGGTTCATCAAGCCATGCTTGTACTCAACGCAATGTGCACGCTTTGCCTGAACTGCAGGTGCGGGAGGCCAACCAGATGGTGGAGGAGATGATGCTGCTGGCCAACTGCACAGGTGAGAGGGGCTTGGGGCGGCATGTTGTTGGGGTTTGGGGTGCCATGGTTGGGGTGGCATGCTGGCTGTAGCACCTGGGGAAATAGTGGGCCTGTGGGGTCAGTGCCAGTGCCTCCACCTGTGCGGGGCCCACCTGTGCGGGGCAGAGCGATGAATACCAGCCCGGCCCATTTCAATCAGCCGCTGCCCATCTTTCGGCCGCCCTTAACACTCATTCATGCATCGCCTTCTGCAGTGGCCGAATTCACGCTGCGCAACTTCCCCGCCTGCGCGATGCTGCGCCGGCACCCTGTGCCGCCGCCGCGACAATTTGAGCCGCTGCTGCGTGCTGCGGCGGCGGTGGGGGCCAGCATCGACCCCTCGACCAGCAAGGTGCGGGGGTAGGGAGAAGCAGAGCAGAGCGTGTGCAGCCCTTGTTTTGCGTATCGAGGGTGTACCCTGCAACTCTAGCATCCTGTCCCCAAATTTCCGTGGTGCGCAGTCCGCCCAAACTCTCATGCAAGCTGATGCGCTTAGCAATCTTGCACACCTTTCTGCCTCGCCTGCAGACCCTGGCGGCCAGCCTGGACGGCTGTGTGCGGGCAGACGACCCCTACTTCAACAAGCTCATCCGCATCATGGCCACACGCTGCATGACGCAAGCCGTCTACCTGTCCAGCGGTGGGTGGTTGTTGGCAGGGCAGTAGTCCAGTGGCGGGCTAGGAAGGTGCAGGCTATGGTTGAGTGCACAAGTGCACCGGCATGGCTGCATGATGCAAGCCATGTACCTGTCCAGCGGTGGGCCACGAGGGATGGGCAACAAACACTCGGGGCCGGGCAGTCCTTCTGCCCTGAGAGCGCGGTAGGCCAAGCTTTACATGCGCATGCTTCAGCTGCCCGGCCCTAGCGCTAAGAAACGCCCAGCCTCAGGGCCCCTTGCTTTCTTCTGCCTGTAGGCGAGGCCTCGGAGCCCGAGTACTTTCATTACGGCCTGGCTGCCCCGCTGTACACGCACTTCACATCACCCATCCGCCGGTGCGCGCACCCAGCAGCAAACTCCCGGCCCTTCTCAGAGCGTCTTGTGGCGTGGCAGGGTGGTGTCGACTCTGTTTGCGCATTAGCACTTGGTTTGTGTCGCCTGCAATAGACACTCCAGCCACTGCCGGTCCCGCCCCACGCACTCATGCACCCTAAGAAACAAGCAACGTACTTGCCACCCCTCCTCGCAGCTATGCCGACGTCATTGTGCACCGCGTGCTGATGGCGGCGCTGGGGCTGCGCCCGCTGCCGGACAGCCTGAGGGACCGGGAGCTGATGCACGGAGTGGTGGACAACCTCAACGTCCGGCACAGGCAAGTTTCTGGATCCTTGTTTGTGCGTCCTGGCTGCTGAATTGGTTGCATGGCATGGTGACATGGTGGACAACTTGAACATCCAGCACAGGTGGTTGTTCTGGGGGATCGTGGATGGGCGATGTGCATCTGTGATGCTGTCGGTTGCACGGTGTGGTGACTTTGATAGGCAACCTGAACATGCGCCCAGGCGCATGCCTTGTGTCCTGCGGGCTGCTCTTGCTTGCACGGTGCATTGAAACGCCCAGTCTTCCTTTCTGACGTGCACCACATTCCAATCGTCCCTTGCCCCCACACCCCCTTGCCTCCCTGCCCGCAGGAATGCGCAGCTGGCGGGGCGGGCGAGCGTGGAGCTGCACACACTCATCTTCTTCCGCGGCCGGCAGGTGGTGGCAGACGCACGAGTCACAAAGGTGCGCTGCTGCTGATGGTTGGGGGTGGCGGCATCCTCACCAGCGGCCGCTGGTTGCTTGCTTGGGGCAGCTGCTGCGGATTGAGCGATGCTGCTGCCGCTGCTTGGTTGGCGCGGGCTGCTCCTGAAGGTGGCTGGCAGCCTGGGCAGGCCCTGGAATGTGATGGCTGGCATAGCCCGGTCCGCACATCTGGCTCAGTAAACAGTACGTGATTCGGCCGGTGAGCTCTTGCTTCGATTGCCAGCCCCCTCGCCTACTGCTGCCGCTCAGTCTTGCACATCTCTCACTGCTCCCTGCCGCAGGTGCGGTCGAACGGCCTGATTGTATTCGTGCCCAAGTACGGCATAGAAGGCCCGGTGTACCTTGAAGACTCAGCAGCAGCGGCAGCGGCGGCAGCAGACGGCGGAGCGGCTCCCAGCGGCAGCAAAGGCGGCAGGAAGCAAGGGGCGGCAGCAGCGGCGGCAGAGAGCAACTTTGTGTATGATGAAGAGAAGCAGGTGATCTTGGGCATGGGCAGACATTGCTGGCACTTGGCCAAGCAATGGCCGCCCGCGCCAGGCTGGGTTGCCTGCACTGGCCACGCACACCACGGCCCACGCATGCATTACCTGCTCCCCAGCCTGCTGGGTTGCCCGAGGGCACACGCGTTCACACTGCTATGCTGTGCCCCCTGCCGCTGCACTGCAGACTGTGCGCAGCAAGGACGGAAGCGCGCACTACACTGTGTTCGACAAGTGTGCCGTCAGGTGAGGGCTGCAGCCGCAGCGTGGCACAGCGTGGCATGCCAGCAGGGGAGCCAGCGGGGTCAGGTGGTGTGGAGGAACTTAGCTGCCACAGTGAAGTTGGGTACATCACAAATGACATGCCGACGTCCGCGAGGAAAGTAAGGTTCACGGTCAATGACTGCCCCCTTGCTTTGCAGGATACTGGTGGAGGAGACGCACGGCAACCGGCGGCAGCTGGTGCTACGGCTGGTGCCACGCAGCGAACTGCCCGAGTCAGAGCAGATGCACTGAAGCCGCTAGTCTTAAGCCTGGTGGTGATGGCCTGCGCATAGTGTGCATCAATGACGGGGCCCTGCCTGCCGCACAGCGCTGTGCCCTGCTTGCTGCGGCCATTTGTGACAGAAAAGTTGTGCTACAGTGCACTTGCGCCACCGCCTGTACATGAAGGCTTAGCCATTTACTTGCGACTGAAATGAAAGGGCTTGAGGGAAGGGAGGTAGACACATCGGTGGGGCAAGCCAGAATCGCAGCAGCCTTGATAATCGGCAGGACGAATAGGGCATCTTGGGGGAGGAATCACGAAGGGACAAGAATCAGCTTGGAATGAGGGGTGCAACCAGGTAGCGGGAGGTGAGGGCATGTGGAGGTGGGGGGTAGCAGCGGGAAAACAACACTAGGGCAGATTGCTAACTGGGCGTGCTTACTGGCCTCCTGCATAGCGCAAGCCGCCGCTGCACAGCTGGAATCATTGCTGCGCTGTGCGATGCTTCAGCAGGTGGCGGTGCGGCCGTATACATCCACCGAATCAGTGGTACCGCGCATCTTGACACAGAAGCCCTTGCACTGATCCGGGTCAGTGGGCCAGAGCTGGACGCGCGCCCGCCACTCTGCACAGGCAGTGCAGGCGACGCAGCTGTTGGGTGCAGCGGTGGTGGCAGGGTCCCAGGCAAGCAGCTGGGGCAGCGGCAGCAGAGGCAACATTAGTGTTTTGGCAGCTTGGTTGTCCGGGTGCCACAGGTGGTGGGCAGTGTGCTTGAGCCGCACACACGCACGCTTTCCAGCCAGCAAGCAGCAGCAGCAGCAGCACGTGCTAGGCATCACTGCAGCAGCAACAGCGGCAGCATGTCGCCAAAGTCATTTCGGTCGTAGCAGCAGCAGCAGCAGCAGCAGCAGCAGCAGCAGCAGCAGCAGCAGCACTCACGTCCTTCGGAGGCGCCCTGGCCGACGCACATCTTGCTGACTGTGTACGCAACAATGCCGCAGCCGCTGCCACCCCACCGCTCGCCATCTGCACGTCGGGCAGGCATGGGTGACCGTTCATCACCAAAGTGTGACCGAGAGCTGGTTGCATCGGCTGTGGACACAAACCGTGCTCAGGCCACATTCTCCGCTGAAATATGGGCTGATTGCAGTTCCCGCGCTAAGGTGCACACCAACCCAAACAGCGCATGCCTCATTGCAGCAAGCTCACCGTAAGCCCAGTCCAGAATCTGCAGGCAGCCAGCAGGGAGGGCGGGGCGGGCCGGATCAATACGCTAGCGCAGGGCAAACATCCGCAGCTGCAGGGAAAGAAGGCATCCTCCCTGCCGCGCAGCCGCCCACGCCTCCCACAAGCATAGCTTCGCAAGCACAGCTTTTTTGCTGTCCCTATCAATAGGCAGCACTTGCACTCGCCTCCTCCACCCGGCGATCCAGGTCAGTGATGCCGCAGTACAGCGCCATCTCGGGGTCCTGTGATGTGGAAAGTGGGCAAGAGCTTGACAGTGTTTGCGTGAGCGTGATAAGGCGGGCACGCCCTGTGCAGTGCGCGGTCCGCCCAGCACAGCGCTTGCATTCAATACCGATGTGCTAGTGCAAGTCCCTCGGCGGCGACTGGGCGCATGCCAGCTCCCGGCCACAGAATAAAGACAAGTTAACGTGTTGTTCTTGCCTGCAGGAGCAGGAAGTCGCTGTCGGCCGAACCATCGTCCATGCCGTCACCGCACTTGCTGCAGAAATAACGAACGTGGAGCAGAGGCGCGGCGGTGGGATGATGGGATGGGATGTGTGATGGGGGCAAGGTGGGGTGGCGCGTTTCTGACTAGGCCCCCGCCTGTAGAGCTGCGTGAAGGTGCTGGCGTCCCGTTCAGGCAGGACGCATTCGTGGGGGGCTGAAACTCACTAGCCGGGCTCGTCGTTCAGGTTGCACGTGCCCTTGTCCTCCTCGCTCACTTCCGCGGGCGTGAAGCCTGCACAATGAGAAGGGAGGCACAGAGCACACGTTTGGGTGCACAGTGTGCACTTGGCAAAGGGGCAGCTGGAGCAAACGTGCTGGTGGTGAGGCAGCAATGGGGGCAGGCGGCTAGATGAGCCGACCGTTGCTGACGGTGCCGCAGAGCCCTGCCGCATCAAGCGCTGTACAGCAGTATAAGTGTGCGGCGCAGCGTCCAACACAGCTTCCTGCCCGTCCCCAGCTGGCATGCGCCGCCGCTCGCGCACCGTCGGCCTCGGGGACCTCGCCAATGGTGGCCAGCTTTCCATCCTGCAGCTGCAGCTCCTGGCCCTTCCACTCCACCGTGCGGCCCACGGAGGGCTCCGTTTCGGGCTCCTGGAGCACGTAGGTGCCCATCTCAGCCGGCAGTAGCTCCAGCGCATCTGCGGCGGCAGGCGCGGGGGCGGGCGCCTCCCCTGCCGGCGCTGGAGCTGGGGCGGCGAGCGCGGCAGCATCCTCCGATTGCTGCAGCACCCTGACGGCATGTGACGGCGCTAGGAGGCCGGCGAGGGCCAGCAAGGCCAGGCAGACTGCTGCTCGCATGTCCATGTTTTCAAGCGAGGCGACTGGCCTGCTTTCTCTCTGCAGTTTGGGGGAAAGTCAATTGCAAGTGAACTAAGTGCAATGCGGCATGAAAGCCTTCCTCCCACCGCTGCGGGTCAAGGGCAGCCGGCAGCTGGACAGACAGACGCGTGCGGGCATGCGCCCCGTGCTGCCCCCATTCACAGTCTTCTGCAACTCAAGCTCACCGGTAGGGTCAAAGCCGCGATCATCGTGTTCGTCGCCCGAGGGAGCAGCACTGAGTGCACCTCGGCTGCCCGCACCCGCCGCCTTGTGGCAGATGCGCTGCACATGCCTCCATGTGCGCAGACTTCCTTGGCATTCTGCATACACGTGGCTGTGCACTCATAGCTCGCAGCCATTCGTCAGAGCTCCAATTTCAGGCTGGGGCAAGCGCCGCTACCTCCATTCAACCGCCTGCCTGCCCGCCATGGACGCCAGCAGCAAAAGTTCGTTGCAAAACTTAAATGATATCAAGCCAAGGGTGGGGCAGGGGTGGAGGTGGCAGGAGAGGTGGCGGGTTACCGTGCCGGCTGTGGCGGCGCAGGCGGGCCGTTGCGGCGGCGCCCTGCCCCGTCGCCGCCGCGCAGGCTGCAAAAGGCTGCTTGCTGCTGCACAGAGGTGCGGCGGCTTAGCCGTAGTTCAGCCTGCAGCAGGGCAGGGCAGGTGGGGTAAGGGCGGAAGGATGTCGGCAGCGCGCATCACTTCAAGCTGCTGAGCAACACTAAAGATCAATACAGTGCATGCGCACTTCTCGGCCGCACGCACGGCGGAGGGACGACAGCAGCAGCAGCAGCAGCAGCAGCAGCAGCAGCAGCAGCAGCAGGAGCGGGAGCGGCAGCAGCGGCCAACAGGGCTGCGCGCACCGGAACAGGTCGTTTGTGACGACGAACGAGCCGCCCACGGGGGCGAGGTGGAACGTCTGGCTGAACTTCAGGGGGTTGGTCTCGCCCTCGGGCTGCAAAAGTGGAGGATGGGGCAGGAGCTGGGGTTGGCTTAAGACAACGGCAGGACCCACAGCAGCAATGCTGAGATGAGCAATGGCAGGCTGCAGCAGCAGCGCAACAAAGGCCGCATTAGTCAAGCTATGCGGTTTGTCGCCAGCAGCATTCACCAGCAGCTGCCCTGCCCCCAACACTCGCAACAACCGACAGCCAAGCGCATACAGCAGCAGCAGCAGCAGCAGCAGCAGCAGCGGGGCCGGCAGCAGCAGCAGCGGCAACACAGCAGCAGAAGCAGCAGCAGCAGGCCTTCAGAAATGGCGCTCACCAGCAGCTGGCCGGTGACAAACACGAGCACGCCGCCGCTGAGGCTGGGCTGCGCATCCAGCGAGCTGATGTGGTGCTTGCACGCCTGGAACGGCAGCGACGTGAGCTTGCCCATGATCTGAACATAGGGAGGAGCACAGTCAATGATGGGACTGATGACAAAGGCCAACCGTTTCGAAGCCAGATGTGCAGCGGCAATGACCATGTGCAAAGGGGGGTGAGGGCGGCAAAGCGCCAGCTTGCCGACACGACCGCTTTGCGCGAACACTGAACAGCAGCCACCAACGACTGCGCATCAGCCGCATAATATATGACCCAAGCCACCACTCAATGCCCGACCCCCAGCGCTCACCGCCTGCGTGCCCTGGAACTTCTGGCCCTCGAACGTCAGCATGCTCTGGTCCTGGTACAGGCCTGCCAGGTTGGGCCGCGCGGTGTCAAACGTGCTGTAATAGTGGTCCGTGAAGGCCTGCAGTCAAGCAGTGAGAGGTGCAACAGTCGGGGTGCATGGTTGCCTGCAAGGTGCAGGCCTAGTGAGAGCGGTTGGGCCTGGGCCTGTGCGTCCGTGCCGGCAGGCGGGCAAGGGCGGCGGCGGCGGCAGCGTCGGTCGGCCATGAGTTGCAGTTGCCCCCTCGGCCAGATCATCTGTCATCATGCCAAGCTTGATCAGCCACTGGCAGCCCCAGCAGGACGCAGGCGGCGGCGCCAGTGATTCGAGACGAGCGCTCTGCGCGCCCCTGCCGGGCCTGCCCAATCCTGATCGCTGCTACTCGCCTTGGCCACCGCCTCCGGATCGCCCGCCATCCTGCTGCTTGCTGCTGGCGGTGTTGCAAGTGCGGCTGGTCGCAGGGGCGGCGCGGCTGGCCTGGGCAGCGGCACTGGGCGCTCGACAATGCTATGCAGGGCCCATCGCTGCCGCGATCCTGCTGCATGGCCAACCAGCCTGCCCCGCGTGCTCTGCCCCTCGTTCGTGGCGCCCAACCAGCCCCAATCGGCCCCCTGGGCATCATCTGATCCAGTGCATTTGCACCGCGTTCTGTAGCAGCAGTCCTGGCAGCGCACGTGTAGGGGCCGCACCAGGCGCGCACCTAACAGCGCCTGCGGCACCCCTGCCAGCGGGACACGGTGCTCAGTTGATTGGTGAACAGCCGCCAGGCCCGTGGCAGCGCGCACAGCGCGCTACAGGAGCGCAAGAACCCCTGCGAGGTCGCCGCCGGCGCCTGCCGCCAGCGGCAGCAGGCGGGGGCAGCAGTTGGCCGCTGACAGGCACTGCACTGGCCTGGTTCAGGCGCGGAGCCCCACACCAGCTATGGTGCAGCAGGGCTATACCAAGGCGCGCGGAGGGTATTCGACAAAGGCCAGCAAGCGCAAGGCGGCGGCTACAGGGGGAGGCGAAGATGTGGCCTACCCTGCCGGCCGGGCCACCGTCCAGGTGGGTGCTGCGTGCTGCCGCAAGCTGTGCTTACGTGTGGGCGGGTGTTGATACCTGCTGGCTTGGCAGCTGTGCACAGCAGGTCTGAGCAGATAGTGCGTTGTGCGGCCTGGGGCTTGCTGCACATGCTCACTGTGTGAGCTGACGCTGCTGCTCAGGCCATGTGGCCTTGCTGCCGCCCAGCAAGCCCTTTCCCTTGCCTGCCATATGGCCTTGCTGCCGAACAGCAAGCCCTCTCCCTTGCCTGCCATGCGTCTTGCCATGGCATGCTGCGGCGCCGCCCACTGCACGTTCCCCAAGTCAACGGCGTGCCTTGCCTGGCACCCGCCCTGCTGCAGGCCGGCCTGCGCTCCTTCAGCATGACTCGGGCGGAGCAGGAGCGCTTTGCAGCGCGCTTTGCAGACTACCGAGAGGCCAGGTGAGGGAAGAGATGGGCCTGCTGCAGCTGCGCCTCAAACCTCGCGCTGTGCCGTGGCATCCGGCTATCTGATTGGGCAGCTAGCATTATGCCGGTGATGTCCGTACTAACGCCAATGCTGCCGCTTAACGCACATCCTGCTGCTGCTGCCGCTGCTGTGTGTAACTGCTTCGCTGCCGCCGTCTAGCTGCATGCGCCGCCGTATTCAGCTGTGTGTGCTGCCACGCCGGCCCTGCCGCAGGAACACGGTGCTGGGGCGGTGGGATGCCGACACCAGCCGCTTCCTCACAGAGGACGAGTGTGTGGGTGAGCCGCTGGGGAGCAGCTAGCAAGCACAGCACGCAGCAGCTGCGGCGGGGCAGCTGTGCGGAAGTAGCGTGCTGCTGCGCTTGCCCAAAACAAGTGCCGACAGGCTGGTCTTGTGGCAACTACCCTATCCTGTACCTGTTGCTCTCCCGCCTGCACTGATGCGCCTGCAACAATGCTGCCTCCGGCCTGCTGCGCCCCACCGCCGCAGCTCTGGCTGCCCCTGGCAAGGAGGCAATGGTGCGCGAGGCATACGGCTTTCTGGCGCGCCAGGTGGGTGCTGCACAGCAAGCTTTGTTGTGCTACGACCTTGTTTGGTGCGCAAGGGTGCATGCCCTCTGTCAGCCACACAGCGCCTCGGCCACCTGCATGAGCAGCAGCGGCTCCCAGCCTGTTTACGCTGAGCAAGCTCCCTTCCCTGATCCCTTCCCCAGGGCGCCATCAACTTTGGGCTGCTGCGTGGCGACCCGCGAGTGCCGCTGCCGCCCGAGCTCGAGGAAAAGCTGCAGGTCAGCGGGGGCTGACAGGAAGTTGTGGGCATGTGTTTGAACGGCATGTGAGAGTTGCAGAGAGAAAAAGTTGGGGGCACTTAAAGGCTGCACATGTTGACGAGGCGGGGCTGCGCGCCTCTAATCAGGCGGACACTCCACCTGCGGTCACCCACCTGTGCTGCATCTGACCCTGCAGGAGGCCGCAACTGCGGCGGGTGTCACCGCCGCTCCCGCGCCCTTCCCTAGCGACGAGCGCATTGCAGAGGTGCTGTATGACATCATGGGAGCCGCAGATCTCAATGTGAGTTCCTTTTGTGCGTTCTGCGGTGCGGGCAGCCCACCATGCACTTTGCTGGTCCTCTGCTGATGGCCCGTCATTTGCTCACCTTGGCTGACCGTTCTCATTCGTGCAGCGGCTGGCCCGCCACAGGGGCCTGAGCGAGAAGTTTTCCGATGGGCTGCCGCCACTGCCGATTGTTGTTGTTGAAATGCACTCTGCCCGGCAGGAGGTGACGGAGAAGCGGCTGCGGCAGCAGGACCGTCACTCTCTGTAGGGCTACTGCCCGCTGAATCTTCTGCTGTTCACGTGTCATTCATTCAATCCACCGTCTCTGCAGCAGGTGACGGAGAAGCGGCTGCGGCAGCTGCCCCTCCCTTATTTCAGGGCTACCGTGCCGGTCAGTCTGTCCCAATCTGTCATCATTGACCGCGTTGTTTGTCACAATTGATGCAGGAGGTGACGGAGAAGCGGCTGCGGCAGCAGGCGGGCGAGGTGCTGGGCGTGGACCTGTCGGACCGGCGCCAGCACATCCGTACCCTGGTGCGACTGCTGGACTGGCTAGCTTGCTCAGCTTGGCTTGCATGCTTGGATTGCTTGCTCATTGTGTGCCTGGCTGCCTGCTCGGGTGAAGCCTTATTGTTCAAGGAGCAGGATTCGCTGCATCCCCCTCCTGTACATCTTGTCCTACCTTTCTCTTGCAACCGCAACAGGTTGTGGACTACCTGGGCAGCGGCGGCCCGCCAGCCTGGTATAAGGAGAAGCAGCGGGAGCGGGCTCAGCATGCGCGGCAGGAGGCGCGGCGGCGGCGGCGGCGCGTGGTGGTGGTGGGTGCGGGGCCCGCCGGCCTCACAGCCGCGCTGCACCTCAAGGTGGGTTAGGGGGATCTGGTTTTGGGGCCGCCTGGTCAGGAGAATTATGTTCCCAAATAGGCTGCCCTTTCTAAGCTGGTTCACCTTCCTGGTGCTGCCTGCACAGCCAGGTCCCGCCCTGCCCTGCACACATCCGGCCTGCCCTTTCTACCATTTGCTGCAGCGCAACGGGGCAGAGGTGACTGTGCTGGAGGCGCGGGATCGAGCGGGCGGGCGCGTGCACTCCTTCCAAGCAGACGGCTTCACCGCTCCCGTGGACCTGGGTGCGTGTGGGGTGACTGGGAGCTGGCGCAGCATGGGCCGCAGCTCTGCTGGTTGGCTGACCCGCCGGCAGCGCCATGGTGGCGAGCCAGAACCGCAAGCTGTTAGCAGAGCGATGGCGAGTATTGTATCTCTGCTGGTGGCGAAAGCATAGCGATTATCAAACCCCATGCCATGCCGTGCTGTGCAGGCGCCAGCATCATCACCGGCATCGAGCCGGATGTCGAGAAGGGGCTGCGCTCCGACCCGTCTGCCGTCATCTGCAAGTGCGTGTTTGGTTTTGTGGGCCGCGGTTTTGGGTGCTGCTTTGCGTTTCGCCGAGGCCCAGGTGGACCAGGGACACAAGCAAGCAGGCTAGGCTTCAGGCTGCGCACCCTGGCTGCCGACTCAATTCCAGCCTCACGCAACTCCCACGCTTGCTCGCTCCAACTGCCCAACCTGCAGGCAGCTGGGCATCCGCCTGCAAGTGTCTTCGCCTCCTAAAACCACGGATTGCTCTCTCCCAACCTGTGCAGGCAGCTGGGCATCCGCCCGCATGTGTCTTCGCCTCCTAAAACCACGGATTGCTGCCTCCCAACCTGTGCAGGCAGCTGGGCATCCGCCTGCACGAGCTTGGCGAGCGGCTGCCGCTGCTGGACACAGCCACGGGGCAGGCGGTGCCGGCGCAGCTGGATGCGGAGGTCGAGAAGTGAGCGCTGGGCAGGTGGCATGGGGCGGTGGTGTGTGGCAGAAGGAGGGCGGTGCCAGGTGGCGGCGACACAGCCGGATGGAGGATGTCGGAGCGGCGCTGGACGCTGCGCTTCGCCGGTCATGACCGCGATGAGCTGGTGGACGGTGCGGCCACTTTTCTTTACGTGAATTGTCATGGGCCGCTTTATTCATCTGGTGATGCAGGCTACGGGACGAGCTGATGGACGACGTGGCCGACTTCCAGCATTTTCTGTTGTGCTGGTGCAAAGCTGCCCAAATTGATCCAACACCCCTGCAGGCTGCGGGACGAGCTGATGGACGACGTGGCCGACTTTTTGGACGACATGCCCGAGGAGCAGCGCAACAGCCTGTCCTTTGGCGAGCTGTTGTCCAAGGTACGCCTAGTTCAGTACTAGCCCGTGCCTTGTGGGTGGAGGCTGGGGATGTCTATTGGAGCAGCAGCTCAGTGCGACACTGCCTGCTGGGCACAACAATCACCAACTGTACATCCGCCATCTTGTACTCCCTCATGCAGGCCGTCCTTCAACGGCAGGCAGCGGCCGACCAGGCGGCAGCGGCGGCAGCAGCAGAGGATGCCGGCCCTGCAGCGGCAGCAGCAGCGGCAGCAGCAGCGGCAGCGGCAGCGGCAGCAGCAGCGGCAGCCACTGATGCGCCGCTGGCCGCCGTGCTTGCCGACCCTGCGCCTGCAGCGCCGGCGGTGGGGAGCATGAGCCTGAGTGCGGCCGATGAGCTGCTGCTGGTGCAGCAGCCGGCTGCCACTCCCGCTGGGCAGGAGCAAGATGTGGACGATTTTCTGGCCTCTGTGCTGGCGTCTCCCTCGCCTCCCAAGCCCCAGCTAGTTGCCGAGCCCCCAGTGGGTGCCGCTGTCGAGCTGGCTGTCGCAGTGCTGGCGAGCGCACCACCGGCTGGCGGTGCTGCAGGCGGTGCTGCGGCCGGCGCCGCCCCAATGGATGTGGAGGCGGCAGCCATTGAGCCGGCGGCGGCACCAGCAGCAGCGGCGGCGGCGGCGGCAGACGGGGAGGAAGGGGAGGAGGTGCTGCCCATGACAGCTGACCATCGCCGCCTGCTGCACTGGCACTGGGCCAATCTCGAGTACGGCTGCAGCGCAAGGCTGGAGGAGGTGCGGTGTTGGGGCACTTCTGCGGGCTGGACTGCTGTTGGGGCTGGTCACAAAGCTGGCGAGCCGGTGTTGTGCTGCAACCGCAATGGGCACATGCAGATGAGCGTGCTATTCTCGACCGCACACAACTTGCACAGCAACCATGGTTCGCAGATAGAGCTCTGCTTGCAATGCGTAGGTGTGGCCCCGCATGGGAGCCGACCCGGCTGCTTTTCACAGCTCTTAACTAGGGCTCACTGTCATTTCCCAAACTCCCAAGCAGGTGTCGGCGCCGCACTGGAACCAGGATGAGGATGCGGGCGGCTTTGGCGGCGCGCACTGCATGGTGGTGGGCGGCTACCAGGCCGTGTTCCGAGCGTTGGCCGCCGCGCTGGGTGACGCTGTGCGCCTCAACACGCCTGTGGTTGAGGTGAGTGGGCTAGGTTGGGTGTGAAGGTGAAGTTCGTGCAGCACCAGCCGCCGCGCTGGGCGGCGCTGTGCGGTTGAACACGCTGGTGGTGGAGGTGAGGATGGATGGCGCCAAGCTGGGGCGTCATGTGCACTCATCTCGTGTCCATGGGCCGAGAGCGCGCGAAAAGGTTCCATCGTGTTTCTGGCTACTGTACTGGGCATGCGCGGCCTCAAACCCTGCCTGTTAACCCCCCACCCGCTTGTTCAGATCCGTGAGGAGGGCGCCAGCGGCGACGCCGAGGTGGTGACTGCTTCCGGCGAGGTGCTGCGCTGCGACGCCGTGGTCATCACTGTGCCTCTTGGGGTGCTCAAGGTGGGTGACATTAGTTTGAACGAGTTCAGAGCTGCATGCATGGACGTGCTGCGATGCGATGCCGTGGTGATCAGCGTGCCTCTTGGGGTGCTCGAGGTGCACAGCGGGTCGTGGCTGCTGTGTGCACGTATTGTGCGTGCCCTGCCGGCGGCATTTTGCATGCGACAAGGCGTGCCCATAACCCACCTCTGAGGCCCTCCTGCAATCCTGGTCCGCCTTCCTTACCCTCCCCTCCCTCCCCTCACCCGCCCCGCCAGGCGGGCGCCATTCGGTTCGACCCCGAGCTGCCGGTGTGGAAGCAGGAGGCGGTGCGCCGGTTGGGCTTTGGCGACCTCAACAAGGTGTGCTTGGGGGCAGGCAGGCGGATGAAGTCTGGCTGGCAAATCTCACATATGTTTTGAGGACAGCGAGGTGCAGTGGCTGGACTTTGGCGACCTGAACAAGGTGCGAGTAGGCTCTGGCGCATAGTTAGGAAGGTATTTCATGCATCAATCACTGACTTTCATCATGTTGTGTCCTCGGCATCGCCTTGCAGGTGGTGCTGGAGTTCCCCTCCGTCTTCTGGGACGACTCGCCCTGCTCTCAAGGCGCCCAACTGATTGTCCTGTGCATCTTCGTCCTACCATAAATATCGCAGGTTGTGCTGGAGTTCCCCTCTGTGTTCTGGGACGACTCGGTCGACTACTTTGGTGCGGCGGTGGAGCCCTCGGAGGCGGGCCGCGGCCGCTGCTTCATGTGGTGGGTGAGTCTCCTTTTGGGGTTTGTTGCGAGGTTGAGCGATCGAACAACCTGGAGCAGGGCTGGGGAGCGGAAGGGCGGCCGCTGCTTCATGTGGTGGGTGAGTCTCCTTGGGGGGCAGTGGCTCTGGGCTGCACACCCAACACAAGATGCTGGAGTAGGGCTGGGGAGCGCAAGGGTGGTTGCTGCTTCATGAGATGTCTCCGAGCTGTAGGTGCCATGAGGTGGAAGGTCTGAGCATCACCCAGCAAAAGCATGCGGCCTGAAGCCTTGGTTCATCCCTGGTTTTTGTTGCTCCCTCTCACCCTGCCTCCGCAGAACTTCCACCGCTTCAGCGGCGCCAACACACTGGCCGCACTGGTGTCAGGCGCCTCTGCTCGCTCCGCCGAGGACGCGCCGCCGGAAGAGCTGCGCGATGCCGCTCTGGCGGTGCTGCGCAGCATCCACCCGGGTGTGGAGGTGCCAGAGCCGGTGGCGTACACAGTCAGCAAGTGGGCCTCAGGTGCGCTGGCCGGAAGGCCCTACTGATTGCTTGTTGGTTGGAGGCTCAAGGCAAGGAAAGCAGCCAGGCAGATGGGCGCCTTCGTGTGCTGCACTGCACCAATCAGGTGTGGACAGGCCAACCAAATTCACTGTCATTCCCACTGCTCCCCACTCATGTGCAGAGCCGTTCTCGCGAGGGTCCTACTCATACGTGGCAGTGGGCGCCACTGGCCAGCAGTACGATGAGCTGGCCCGGCCGGTGAGCCCCGCTTGGATTGATTGATTTTGACATTGCGCACGCACGCCGATCTGCTACTGCTGCCGCGGTGCTGCCGAGGAGCGCCATGTCTGCAGCCCGGCTTACTCATTGTGCAGCAGTAAGGGGCAGCCAGCCCGCCACCCGCCAGCACCAGCGTCTGTGCTGCGCCGCCACGTGGCCATGAGTCACATGCTCACCGCCAATGGATCCAAACTATGCAAGCCTCTCTGCAACTCCCCCTGCCCCGCAGGTGGGCCCCCGCCTGCTGTTTGCTGGAGAGCACACTGCTCGGGAGCATCCGGATACAGTGGGAGGTGCCATGCTGTCTGGCCTACGGGAAGCCGCTCGCTTCCTGGACAGGGCGGCTGAGGAGCAGGAGGATGAAGAGGAGGAGGATGGAGTGTTCGCAGAGGAGGCGGCGCCGGCTCCGGAGGAAAAGGTAAGCTGAAGTGCAGCAGGTGCTGGGGTGCCTGGGTGGTTGGTCGGTGCGGGTGGGAGGAGGCAGGTGCCGCCCGGATGCGGTGCAAATTTGCCACATTGCATCTTGCAGCCCATTCCCAACCTCGCTCCTCCCTGGCTCTCCATTCCCGCAGCTGCAGACGGCGGGCAGCCTGGGCCGCAAGCGCAAGTCCAGCCAGCTAGAGGCAGCGGGGCGGCGCGGCAGCGGGCAGCACGAAGCGGCAGCGCAGGCGGCGGCAGAGGATAGGGAGGAGGCGCGGCCAAAGTCGGGTGAGCTTGGGGCTGCCTGGGCAGTGCTATGGCTGATCGATTTTGCTGGTGCAAACCAGGTTTGGTGCGGCGTGCATGGCAGCCGATATCTGCCATGCTGTATAAGCTTGCAATGTCCGCAGAACAGTCACCCCTGCAAGCCCACCCGCTTTTCCACCTGCGACTGACCCTGCCACCTCACGCCTGCGCCTGGCACTGTCTTGCTGTGCAGCGGGCAAGGGCAAGGCGTCCAAGCGGCACCGGTCGGCGCAGAAGGAGGGGCAGGAGGGCGAGGAGGAGGGCGGCGGCGGGGAGAAGGGTGAGGCCTGCTGCGCCTGCTGCACCTGCATTTGGTGCGGTATGCTCTTGCATCTCAGCGCCCCGGTGATGCCCTGCTGCTTTGCCTTTCATTGCTTCCTCATAACGGGCCGACGGGCAGCGCTGTGAACGCACCCACCCAGCCTCGCCCAACTTGCCCACGCTACCTGCCGACCCTCCCTGCCATGCCCACCCGACCCGCCCCGCAGACGACAAGCGCGGCGCGGGCGGCATCTGGCGGTGGATCCAGAAGAGCGAGATTGGGCAGGAGATGGACTGGGATGACGAGGAGGAGGACGACGAAGAGGGGGAGGCGCGGAGGCGCGAGGCGGCCGGCAAAGCCAAGAAACGCAAGAAGGCCGCCAAGGACGGCGGTAAGTCCGAGTGGCGTGCGGTGTTTGTTTGTGTGTGGTGCCGCTTGCGCTGCTTGTGCACTGCTTGTGTGCCCATGGAGCATTTGCTACCACATGCCGTTTTGGCATGAGCTTGCAAGCTACCAGGCCCTGGCTTGGGCTGCAGCACATCGATCACCTGCCCAGCTGCCACAACCAGACACCCCCTGCTGATCTCTTTCAAACAGACGAGGTGGCATCTGAGGACGACCTGGAGAAAGCGGCTCAGTTGCTCCTGTTCCAACCTCACCAAACACTCCTTGCTGCCCTGTCTCTTTCCCTCTCCCAAGCAGACGAGGTGGCGTCCGAGGACGACCTGGAGAAGGCGGCTCAGTTGCTCCTGTTTCAAGCTCACCAAATGCTCCTTGTTGCCCTGCCCCTTTTTGCTCATGGATCACAGATGACGTGGCGTCTGAGGACGATTTGGAGAAGGCGGCTGAGCGGCAGTACCTGGCGTCCGTGGGCAAGGAGAAGGAGTGGCTGTCGGAGGAGCAGGTGGGTGCCTTGTCTTATATATATATATAATGCCGCACGCGGGGGCGCATGGGTTTTGCTGGAAAGCCCAACTGGGTTGGCAAGGAGAAGGAGTGGCCGTCTGAGGAGCAGGTGGGCAGTTGTAGGCGGTTGTGTGACATGCGCGGTGCATGATGGAACAAATATTGACTGGGTTGGGGAGAAGGAGTGGCTGTCTGAGTATGGCAGACAGCTGAGCTACGTTGATTCAATTCGTTCTGCAAACTTGCTTCACTCCATTCCTGCAGCTCCAGCGGCAGCGAGAGGGCGCCAAGGTGCTGCTGCGTGCAATCATGCACGCAGAGATGGGCAAAGGCAAGCCACCATGTTCCTGCATGGCTCCACGCTAACCGTGCTCTGCTGTGCTTGCTGTGCTGCGGCAGCTCTGTTCCCAGCCCTGCTGTAGCACCCTGCACTGCTGGTTGGGCGCTGACATGCCTGCGCTGTGCTCATGTGCTCACACATACATTCGCCTGCTAGCTACCTGCAGGTGACCTCACTGCCATGCGGCAAGAGCTGGCCCGCGCCGAGTCGAATGCCACGCGGCGGACATATGTGCCGGTGAGCAGGGCAGGGGCAGCGAACACGGAGTCCGTCCTTCCCCGTATGAACAGCACAGCACGGGACAGCATGAGGAGGCTGTTGGTTGTTGCTGCATGTTTGGCGCGTCCGTGCTCAAGCAGGCTCAGCCACTGATTCCTGCCCACTGATTCCTGCCTGCCCACTGATCCCTCTACCTGCTGTGCAGTACTTGGCGCGCGCCAAGATGCTTGTTTTGGAGCGCATCGGGGCGGACCTAGAGTGCATGACCACCCTAGCCAGGTGGGGCAGGGAGGGATGGGCCAGGCAAGCGGGCTGTCTGCGGCTGTGTTTTGGAGTGGATCCGGGACGAGTGCCAATGCCGCCTTGGTGCCTAACACCCGTCTCTGCCGCGCCCCGCACCCCCACCGCTTATATCCCCCTGCCTGCCATCCCTGCAGCTGGCTGGAGGACGCGGCGAGCGAGGCCGCCGAAGTGGGCCTGATGAGCAGCCTGCTCAAGCTGCTGCGCGCCATGCCGCTGGAGGCGCCGCTGCTAGAAAAGTCGGGTGGGTAGGCGTCAGCATGTGCAAGCACTTGTGCATGGTACTTGCTGCAGCGACCTTGCGTCGCTCCGAGCACTCAACTGCTGCTGTAATACAACTGCCTCAGCCGCAACCAACAACCAACCCCGCCTCTGCCGTGCAGGCCTGCTGCGCGTCGTCCGCACCCGCTGCGCCACCCACTCCGACACTGATGAGCGCAAGCTAGCACAGGCGCTGCTGCGCAAGTGGCAGCCGCCAGAGCCTGCCGAGGCCAGCAACGGCGGCCGCCCCGGCAGCGCGCAGGCGAGCCAGGCAGCATCACGGGCACCCTCCCGGCCGCCCTCTCGCGCCGGCCAGCAGCTGCCGGGGGCCGCGTCGCAGCAGAAGGGCTCCCAGGCTGACCTGGCGTCCTATCTAGATGAGGAGACGGCGCGGCGGTTAGAGGAGATCCAGCAGAGGAAGAAGGAAGCGGAAGCAGAGGCGGAACGCCTGCGGCAAGAGGAGGAGGCGGCGGCGGCGGCAGCGGTGCAGCAGCCGGGGCCCAGCAGCGCAGCCGCGGCGGAGTCGCGCATCTCGTCTTTCGAGGTGCGTTGACTTTGGCTGGGCCTGTTGTTGGTTGGAGCGTGTGGGTCTGAGGGCGGGCCGGTGGTTGGATTATGGAGTTGCCGAGTGGGCATCAGGCTGCAGCCAGATATGTGTTCGCTTGGGGGTGAGCGTCAGGCTGCAGAGGGCAACCCTCCCCGTTCTTCCCCAACTCAATTGGCAGCTCCACATTCTCGCCCCGCCTTTGCAGGCCTACAAGAAGGAGCAGGGCGGCGGCAAGCGCAAGCCGCTGACCAAGCTGGAGCGGCTGCCAAAGGCAGAGCGCGGCGGCGGCGGCGGCGACGGCGCGGGCAGCAGCAGGGGCGGCGGCGGCGAGAGCCGGCTGGGTGAGCATGGCTGGCAGGCCCGGGGGCCTGCAGTGTGGGCTGGGGCAGGTGGCTGGGGTGTTAACGCTTACACTCTCCCTATTATGCGTGTCCTAAGATATCCAGCCTTGAAATGCAACCCACCACCGTCCCGCCTCGTTTCACGTCTGTCCACATCCCCCCGCCCATGCAGACTCGGCCACCAAGGCGCAGGTGAACGAGTTTGTGCAGGAGTGCCTGGAGAAGCCGTACAGGAGCAAGGCCATCACCAAGGAGGAGTGGAAGTGAGTGGCCCGTTTTGCTGGGCTCTTAGTTGGTGTGTCCCACAGAGGAGGAGCAGAGTCTTTGTGCTGCTCTGTGCTGAGCTGTCCTGCCGCTTTGGTCTGTTGTATTCCAGGTTGTGGCATGCACGTGGATGTTGCGAGTGCACACTGGGATGCAGGTACCAGCCTCACACGCATTGCATGTTGCCTTTCTTCCAACCAACCGCAGGCTCATCCTCAAAAAGGCGGTGGAGCGAGTGGCCTCGCAAGCCAACCCGGTGCCCGGGCAGGAGGTACGCTGCTCTGCGCTTCCCGCCGTCCGCTTCTCGCCTGCTGTTGATGCCCCGGGCGTGCTCTGGCTGCCGCAACGATGCATGCTGCTTACACATTGCTGGAGCCGTGGTGAAACAGTTCCAGGGCCTGCTTTGCCCTCCGCCAGCCTTGTGATCATGCACCTTGCCAGCCCTCCAAAATCTGATCCGCTTTCCAATCACGCCTCACTTGTGCTTTCACACCCCCGACCCACTGCAGTTCCTGACCGACAAGCAGCGTGCCAAGATCCGGGAGCGATTCAATATTCATGCCCCATTTTTGCCCTCTCGCCCTCTAACTCTGCCGCAGTTCCTGACCGACAAGCAGCGGGGCAAGATCAAGGAGCTGGTGAAGAAATATGTGGAGCGCAAGGGCGAGCTGCTGGCGGGGGAGCGGCGGCGGTGACCGCTAGCACCTGCTTTGGATGGCCGCAGCAACCAGGCTGGGGGACGGCGGCGACAACTGCCTCCGCCTTCCAATCATTTTCGGGAACTTTTGACTGCGACCCCGCCCTCGCCTTGTAACGCAATAGAAACCCATGCGGCAGTGGTACAAAAGCTGATCTGTCTGTTGCACTACAGCGGCAGATGTTCAAGCATGTTACACGGCCCTTCCCATTCAAATGAGAAGCTCGCTTGCACGCAAGCTGTTGGACGGGATAGGCAACATGCATGTCAGCAGGGGGCCAAGCGAGTCCGTCGGTATCAAGCGGGGAATGTGCACTGGGGATGGCCAGCAATCAAGAAATGGGAAGGGGGGTATGCAGGGGACGGGGATCAGGAATGCTGGGCTTGGTCAAGGGAACAGGGGGGGTAGAGGCGGGGATGGTTTATTCTGGCTGCTCCTGGCTATGCTAGGCTGGTTCTTTCTGTGACGGCTGGCCTATCTGCTCTAGTAGCGTGACCTGTCAATGAATTCGGCGCTTGGGAGAGAGCGGAAAAGACAGGTCTTGGGTGTATCGAAAATCAAGGAGTGGTGGGGCCGGGCGCAGCCACAGCCCTCAACCACAGAAAATGGGCGGTAAAACCAGTTTGTGCCGCTGCAAATGGGGCGGCCGCAGTGCATAGACGTACCGGTGACAGGTCGGTTTGGTATGAATTGACATCGGCCCCTGTTGCATTGGGCTTGCTGAGCTGCCAGGCAAGCTGCTTGGCCCCAGCCGTCGGCCAGCTTCCCGCTGTACAGCTGTGCAGGCTGCTGCCTCCTCCAGCGCTGCCTGCCTTCAGGGCCGGAAGTACGAGTTGACGGCAGACTGGCCGTACCCCGCCTTCTCGCCGCCGCCGGCCACAAAGATGTTGCCCTGGCGGTCGGCGACCGGGAAGATGCCGTGGCGAGGCGCGGGCATGTTTGCGTCCTGCGGAGGCAGGGCAAGGAGGCTCAATGGAGTGGAAGTTGGTGTATGAATGGCAGGTACTGTAGGCTGGGGAGGCACTGCCACTGCAAGTCACACAGCTGTTGCTCGCACTCGTTCAGATCGCGGACGCAGGGTCATTCCCCATGGGACAGCACACGTCACATGCACCTGGGTCCACTTGTTGCGGTCCAGGTCGTACACATCCACGCGGTAGTAGGTGCGCTGCCCGCTCAGCTTGATTTGGCCATCCGGGCCGCTCTTCCTCGTCTCGCCGCCCATGACGTACATCTGCGGGATCGATTCGATCAGAGGCCGACATGGGTTTCGTTCTGGATGCTGTGCATGTTGGGCCTGCTGACTCTATATCGTTCCCAATTCCCCCCACAGGTGCACCGTTTCTGTATCCCTGCCGCAGCAGAGCTCTCACCTTCCTGCCCAGCACCACTGCCTTGCCGGTGCCGCCGCGCCCCTCGGGCAGAGCCTTGCCCAGCCTCCAGCTGTTGGTAGCAGGGTTGTAGATCTGTAGAGGGGAAGGCAGCCAGGCCAGACCACTTGCAGCATCAGTGCCGCACTGAGACTAGGCTCTGCTGGGCGCAAGAACAACGGCAGCAGACGTGCCAGCGCCTTCCCAGGCGCAAGCCAGCCCCAGCAGCACAGGAACTTTGCAAGCCAAGCCAGTAGCAGCAGCGCCCCACCTGCAGGTAGTTAAAGCCATTGCCCACTTGGTTGCGGCCGTCCCGCCCGCCTGCCACATACATGAGCTTGCCGTCGGTGCCTGCCGCTGCGTGGTTCACGCCGTGTGGCATGGACGCAATGCCTCCCTCCCACTTGTTGGTCACAGTGTTGTAGCGGATGCAGGCGTCAGTGGTGTCGTCTGCGCTCAGTGGAGGTTTGCAGCGGCAGGGGATGGATGCGTCGCACAACCCTGGCTGTCGTCGGCGTGCCACCGCAGCTGCTGCTGCCGCCGCTCCCAAACAGGATGCAAGATGCCGCTCATCAGGTGCACATCCCAATCCCCAGAACAGCAACAGAAGCCTCACCGATGGACTGCAGGATGCCGCCGCACAGGTACACATAGGCGCCGATGTGGGCCGTGGCAGCAGAGCCCACAGCGTAAGGCAGGTCGTGGCCGAAGCTCCAGCTGTTGGTGGCCAGGTCGTAGATTTGGATCTGCGAGCAAGACATTGTGCGGATGGCAGGCATGGATGCGTGGCAGCAGCACCTGCGGCCTCTGTTGAAGGGCCACCGGACAGCTGAGCCCCTGCGAAAGCCACGGCGCAGCATCCAGTCTGCACTGCGCCAATCAGTCCAACCAGCGGTCAGCCGCACCTTGTCGCCACCCGCGGTCAGGCCGCCAAAGAGGTAGAGCCGGTTGTTGATGACCTCCGCGCCAATGTGGTGGCCGGCGTAGGGCCGGGGCGCGCCCTGCTTCCACTGCCCCGTGTACGTGTTGTACAGAAAGGTGCCGCCGTTGCCTGCAGGACAGGTGCGCAGCAACGGGTGAAACGCAGGGAATCAGGAACAGCAGCAGCATGAATGGCTGTGGCACAGATGATGGAAGGCCAAGGGGCCGCCACAGATCAAGGACCGTGGTGCGCTTCTGTGTGCTCCCGGCCAGACGAACATTGCCGGTCTGAGCTTGAACTCACCTTCTCCCACCACCACCAGCCAGTTGGCGCCGTTCTTGGGGTTGATGAGGATGCCAGCCGCGGTCTCTCCCAGCGGCACCGGCAGCGGCGGCAGCGCGCCCCAGGTGCCGGCGGCAACGGCCTGCAAGCGGTGCATGGCAGGAAGCACAGTTTGAGAGCACGCTAAGCTTCTAATTTAACTGCAGGGTGGCCACCCCGGGCCGTGGCCCAGCCTGCAGCTGAAGGACAGCGAACAAGCGGGGTGGCGACGCCCAGCGGTAGGTGCTGGCGGCGCCGGCGGCGGCGGCGGCACGGGCGGCGGGATGTGTGCGCAGGACCTCTGTGCTGCAACAAAGCTACCTGGCCTTGCGCAGGCCGCAATTCGGAGTACACGGCTCTGTTCGCGCACGCACGCGCTTGCCTCTTCCCCTGCACACGAACAGCTTGCCTGGCAGGTGAGCAGCGCCAGGAGCGCCGTGAACAACAGATGCCACATGGCGAAGGAGTGCGAGAGCGGCGGCTGCGCTGCTGGGCGCGGCGGTCGGAGTCTGCGCCGCTGAGCTGCGCAGGGGTACAGCAGCTGTCTAAGAACGCGCACCGAGCAAATGAAGCGAGGGAAGCGGCCCAGGCGCTGCGCGAAAGCCGTCAACCTTCGTTGGTGACCCCGACGCCCGGCACGCTGCGCCCCGCTCGGTGGGAGGCCAGCTCGACACCTGTCAGAAGTTGGGCTGCCCAGCTCGCCAGGCTTCCCCAGGCCGGCTAACACGCTGTGCCACCCCAGATCCGAGGCAAAGACGGTTGGAAGGAGGGCACTCGGCCTGGTTTTGCCGCACCTATAGGCACCTAGTACGTGGAGCAGTTACGCACCCTTTACATGTTCCCCCTCCCCTGGCCCTGGCGGCACCGGGTGCTTTAACCGCTTTCCGGGCTGCCCTGGCCGGTTGATGACGGCGGTGCAGCCCTCACAGTGCAGCAGCGTGCCTGCAAGCTTGGGGCGCAGCGGTGTCCCTCCCTCTCCTGACCTGCCAAAGCAGTGAGCTTCCGCAACCATGCGACCGGGCCTGCTAGCCAAGCACGCCGTCAGCATCGTTACAGCTTCGGGGATGGATCAATACAACAAGGTGGGTTTGCAGCTGCAGGCAGCGGGAGCGATGGCCAGGCGCCTTTGCGGCGCCCGCCGCCGCCCCTCGCCGGGAAAACACAATGCAAATGAGGTCAATTCAGAGCGGCGCGGTTCATCATAGGTCTTTAGTTAGAGGTTGAGGTGCGGCGCAGGCGGGTGCAGCAGCGCGCAAGAGCAGGACGCAAGCATGCGCTGCCTGTCGCGCCCGCCCAAAGGGCGGTCAAAGCGGCGCCTTGGCCTCCCCGACCGCTGCACTCGAGTGCACAAGCTGCCCTTGCAGCTGCCGCCTCAGTGCGTAAAGTAGAACTCCTCGCCGTCCAGCATGAGCACGCCCGACTCGTCCAGCTCCTTGAGCACTGCGCAAGCAGGGGAGCAGGGGCCGTGGGACAGGAAATGTCAATGCGTGGAAGTAGAAGGTGCAGACACACAGGACAGTCGGGTTGTCATCTCGCGCGGCAACCAGTGCTGCGGGCTGCAACACAACAGGTGTGCTGGCCCTCACTCTACCAAGTTGCTCAGCCCTCACTCTACCAAGTTGCTCAGCTGCTGAGCCCTTGAAACAAAACACCCTCAATTCACTGCTCACCGTCGGCGATCTCCTGGGTGGAGACCATGGCGCCCTGGGCCAGCCCTCACACTACCAAAACCTCCAACCAGCTCCCGGGCGCGCCCCTAAAACACTCTAAGTATAGCTTGAGCTCACCATCAGCGATCTCCTGGGTGGAGACCATGACGCCCTGGGCCGCCAGCACCGCCTTGACTCCCGTCACGCTGCTGGCCGCGCCCGCAGCGCTCTGCAGGGCAGCGAGGGCACAGGGGAGGGAAGGGAAGGGGAGGGTCAGCAAGGGGGAGGTTAGCCTACTGCGCAGCAGGCAACAAACGCTGGAGGAGGCAGCAGGCCGTGGGGCGCTTTACGATTCCACCGCCGTAGGCAGCTCCAGAAGCAGCCCGGATTGACAGCCACAAACCCATCGGCACCAGCGCACCTGGCCCGCCTCGGTGACCGCCTGCTTGATGGCCTCCACAGTGTCGGCTGCCGGCGCTGCCGCCTCCTCCTCCGCATCGCTAATGGGCTCGTCAGCATCCGCCTCCATGGGAGCAGCGCCATCGGCGGCGCCCTCCGCGGCGGCCGCACCACGCTGCTGCCGGCCGCGGCGACCGCCAGCGGGGGCCGCCTCTCCATCGGCCATCTCCTCGTCGCCGTCGGAGCTGTCGGCGTCGCGCTCGCGCTTGGCGCCGGCGCCCTCCCGCCGCCTGAGTGGGGCAAGGATGGGGCAAGGTTGGGGAGGTTATGAGTGGCGGGCGGGCGTGGGTGCGTGCAGTGTGCCGAAAAGCAGGCAACAGCATGCTGTTGCACAGGGGACCGGATTCTGTGAATGAGCGGACGCGAGCAGGGCCAGGCGCGCGCACCGGCCGGGCTTGCGGGTCTCCTGGGCCGAGGGGTCGGACTTGAGGATGATGTCGACCAGCGCCTGCAGCAGGCAGTAGGCAAACAAGCAAACGAGATGGGACACCAGGTGGGGCATGCGTGTTGTGGCGATGGATCAGGCCCAGGTGAGGCCCAGGTGTGCGGCTCTGAGGAGCATGTTGAAACCCGCTGCGGACCCTACACGACCCGTTCGGCCACACCCACATCCATAGGCCAGGCTGCCAGCCAACCACAACTTCCTTATTGCAACACGGCACCCTCCGCACCTGCACCTCCTCCACATCGCTGCGCTCCACCACAGCCGACAGGCGGACCTGCAGGGGTGCATGGGTGGGTAAAGGACGGCAGTTAGGGGCGGAGCACAGGGCACACAAATATCTCACACACACCACACACAGCAGGGGAGCCTGCCGCAATGGTTGATTTGGGGTGTTCGCCTTGCTACTGGGCTCGCACTGTAGGTGCGATGCATTGCCCTGTGTGTTCTCCTCCTCACCTTGGCGTGGGCGCAGGACAGGCGGATGATGGTCTCCAGGGTACGCACGGTGACCGGCAGCGCCTTCACCTCCTGGCTGTTGCGCAGGTCGGCGTAGTACTCTGGGGGGGAAAGGGGTTGGGGGAACAAAAGTTGGGGTGAGGGCAGGGCCACAAAGCAAATGTGCACAGCGACAGGCTGTTGTGCAGGTCGGCGTAGTACTCGGGGGGGGGTGGGTGGGTGGGTGGGTGGGGGGGGGGATATCGTTGGGGGAAGAAAAGAGGAAGGATGGGTGCAAGTGGGGTGATGCAAAGGGCGGGCCTGGGAAAGCTGCGCAATTTGCCTTGCCCCACCAGGTACCACACATGCTCTGCCCCTGTGCAGGGTGTGCAACAGCAATGTGCAGCCCACCATAATTAGCCAGCCAACCTTTCCGCCCATGGAACTAGATGCGCACCGGCAATGGCGTCCGAGGCCTCGGGCGACAGCTCGGGAGCCGCAAAGCGCTGCTTGGCAAACGCAATGTACTTCTTGAGGAAGGGCAGCGACAGCGGCTCCTGCGGGCAACAAAAAGGAGCAGCAGAAATGTTGAGGAACGGCAGCAACAGCGGCTCCTGCTTGGCGACAGCGACACCGGGGGCAGCAGAGGAGGCTGGCTTGGGCAATGCATGTCCGCATGAGACTGGTGCCCAATCGGCTGGCACACTTAGCTTGCAAAGCCAAGTACTCGGTGACAGATCAATCAGTGCCACGCTGTGTAGCCCGGCTTGCAGGCCTGTCAAGGAAGGCCCCCTGCACCCATGCCCCTTGCACGTCCCTTGCAAGCTTGAGGCGCATGAAGCTGTCACCCCCGCACCTTCAGGCCGGGCTTGCGGGGGCCGTAGAGGCGGGCGTCGTACTTGACGTACACGGGGGTGATGCCGCGCTCCCGCTCCTCGTCCTCCTCCAGGCTGCAGAGTGAAGAGGGGAATGCAAGGTTGGAAGTGAACAGGACCAGGTTTGGAGGCGAGGTGGGGTGGTGCCGCGCTCCCGCTCCCCGTCCTCCTCCAGGCTGAGGACAAGGAAGAATAGAGGGATTGCAAGATGGGTCAGGAACGCAATCAAGTGTGATGCACCTGAAAGGAGTGCGCCAACTTGTCCTACAAGTGCATTCCGCATAGCACGTCCTGCAAGTGCATTCAGCACAGCTGTGCTGCTGTTTCAAGCTTCAATCATCCAGCTCGATAAGCTAGCTGGCCACATGTGCCTCCCCCCAAAGCTCACTTCTCGATGTAGCGGTCGTCGCCGGCGTTCTTGCCGTCGTCGCCGGGGGCGCGGTAGCGGTGCTGGCCCAGCACATGCTCCGCAATCTGTGAGACAACAAGGGGCAAGGGCAGGGGAATGGCGGCCATCTACGTCGGCTGGCAGGGCGAGGCTGCTGTTCCAGTCTTGTGGCCATGCTAGAGTATCCTGGCGGCGGCTGAGCCCCCACATTGCAAGCAAGCCGATGTCCTGCGCTTCCATGGCGCTGCCCCCTAGTGACCAACGCTCAGTGCCCCACCCCACACGCTTTACCAACCAGCAAACATGCACGTTTCCCACTGCCCACCTCGCGGTCGCGGGAGGCGTCGTTGTTTTCCAGCACTACAAAAACAGCCCTTCGTCAACAAACCAGCACAGACAGCATCCTCAGCAGCCCACCTCGCGGTCGCGGGAGGCATCATTGTTGTCCAGCACTACAAGAACAGCACTAGTGAAAACAACAGCACGAACAAAATTTCAAGCAGCCTCTCCTCACCTCGCGGTCGCGCGCCGCGTCGTTGTTGTCCAGCACCACGAACAGCAGGTCGAAACGCGACAGCAGCGAGTCGGGCAGGCCGATGTTGCGGGTGATGGAGATGGTGCGGTCGTAGTGGCCTGTGGACAGCGGGGAGGGAAAACAGGCAGCTGATTGGGTCACCGGCTGTTGAACATCCTGCCTGCAAGAGGTGGGTGGCTCAAAGGACACGACCGCAGGCGACTGATGTTGCCCACGACTGTGCGTTTGCTGCTCGGGCGTGCTTCACCAGGCAGTGCCTCCCTGACTACTGCATGCCCACTGTTGGCAGGACCGCCCTGCCAGGCTTGGCAGTAGCACCCTGCCAGGCTCACCATAGATGGGGTTGGCAGCCGCCACCACGGAGCAGCGGGCGTTGAGGGAGGTGAGGATGCCAGCCTTGGCGATCGTCACCGTCTGCTGCTCCATCACCTGCGGGCACATGCGGGGGTTGGAAGGCAGTTGTAAGTGAGCTGGAGAAGGATGACAGCAGTCGCAGTCGACATCTGAGAGCACAGTTGACAGGCGCTGGCGGTGCAGCGCCACTTCATGGCTTGCGGTGCGATGGCCTTGCGGTGCTGCAAACGTTCCGGCAGCTTGCCTCGTGGATGGCCACGCGGTCGGCATCGTTCATCTTGTCGAACTCATCAATGCACACCTGTGCAGCGGCAAGAGAATGGACAGGGCAGCAGTTTGGGACATGCGGCACTGTGCCTGGAGCAGAGCGGTGTGTAAAGTGCGCGGTGTGCAAGAGCAGCGCGTTCAGTGCAGGGTGGTTGTCACAGATTGGGACCCAGCTTGAGCATTGCTCCCCAGCTTCAAAGAGAGGTAGCTCACCACGCCACGGTCGGCCAGCACCATGGCGCCTGCCTCCAGCCGGCGCTCGCCTGCAGGGTTGAACAGAGGCAGGGGAGGATTCAGCTAAGCTTCCCAGTGGCAAAGCTGCTGCTCCAGGGTCCTCACCGAAGAACTGAGCAGCCAGGCCCACCATTTGCCACGGTAACGGCACCACTTGACAAGCAAGCTGCCAGCCTCCCAGCCCCACGCACCGGTGTCCTGGTCGGTGGTGACTGCGGCAGTCAGACCCACACCGGACGAGCCGCGGCCAGTGGTGGACACGCTGAGGGGAGCAATGTTCATCACCGCGCGCAGCAGCTGCGACTTGGCCACACCGGGGTCGCCCACCTGCGAGCAGTGACGGGGATGGGGGAAGGTAGGTGGATGGGAGGGTGGCATGAGAGGGCAGGCGGCTGCCAAAGAGGCGGGCAGTGGTAGAGTGGGCGGTGTCCCAATAGCAGCAGGCCATCTGTGGCCACATCCCTGCCCGTGCTGCCCACCCCCGCTGCCCAGCCCACCCACCATCAGGCAGTTGATGTCGCCACGCAGGTGGGTGCCGTTGGGCAGCGTGCGCTCGCGGCCGCCCGCCAGCAGCAGCACCTGCGGAGGAGGACGAGGGACAGCGGCGGAAACGTGTCAGGCAGAGTGCGGCAGAGCTGAAAGGCAGAGGAGGCACCCGCGCACTAACCCACGCACACACCACTTTTCTGCCTGCCCCTGCTGCACCAGGAGAATGTGTCCACGCCGCCACCCTCGCAAACGCTTGAACTGCCGGGCCACCCTCACCCCCTCCTCCACCCACCAGCGCCTTCTTGATGGTGTCGTGGCCGTGGATGGAGGGCGCCAGCGAGCGGCCCAGCTGCTCCATCAGGTCGCCCTCGCCCGCCAGCTCCTGAGCAGAGGGCAAGGAGGAGTGGAAAAGACCCTCTGAGAAAGTGGGGCAGGCAGCGGCAGTGCCAGGACCATGCAGTGAATCTCCCACGTGTTCAAGGCCCAGTCAACCCACAGGCCCGACTTAAACCCCGTTGCCCCTCAGTGGTCGGATGTTCACCATCACATCCTGCACCTAAGGTTCTATTCCCCCCACCGTGATGTTGTCGTAGTCCTCCTCGCTGAAGGTGGGCCCCTGCGCGTCGCGCGACAGCTTCTGCACGCTGTTGGCCACCACCACGGCGCGGAACACACCTGCAGGCGGGGTGTAATGGCAGTCAGTGTGCAGGCATGGTTTAGTGGGTGGGCAGGGGAGGAGGCGGCAGTTGCAGCGGCCAGGCCCAGCACAGTTCACAGCCATGCTGCAGCTGCCACTGGGCCAAAGCACAGCACAGCGTAGCGCAGCACGCACCAGACACGGGGCCGTTTGCGCGGGGCGCCACGGGCTTGTAGATGCCGCAGATGGCGACGCGGTCGCCGGGCTTGCAGGCGTCGCGCAGGTCGTCCTCAAGGATGACCTCCACTGCAGAAGGGCATGAACGGATTGGCCAGTTGGGTCACAGCGACAGCCGACCACAGCGCCAGCCGCCCAAGCACATGTGCTGTACTTCTGAGCACAGCAGCAGGCCTGGGCGCCTGTGTGCAGCTCTTGGGCAACGCCCAACACATCGCTGCCCACACCAGCGCACCGGAGCGCGGCAGCTGGCCGGGGGCACCGATTCGGGCAGCTCCTGGACTGCGCACAATACCCAGCTACCCAAACCGCAGCAGCTTTTTTCGTGTAAAAACGAGGCCCCAACAGATGTCAGCGCACCGGAGCGCGGCAGCTGGCCGGGGGGCGCCGTCTCAGGCAGCTCCTGGATGGTCACGGTCTGGTGGTCGATGAAGGTGGACAGGCCGTACTGGGTCACCAGCAGGTTGCCGCTCTCATCCCTGAGAGGGCGGGGGGCCAGCAAGCGAGAAGATGGGTTGCCAAGGTTGGGTGTTGAGGCTGGGCGGGGCAGGCCAGCAAGCGGAGTGCGGGTGGGCCGCCCAGACGGCTGATGTCGCTGCCAGCTTTGCATGCCACACACTGCAAAACGGCTCACTTGGTGGGGTAGGCGGTGGTGGTGGGCGCCCCGGTGTTGGAGGTGACATCGCGGTACTCGCGAGACTGGAACTGGCCGGTGGCGGGGCACCTGCGGAGCGGGCAAAAAGGTGGGCAGAGGGCGTAGGTCAACCCAAATTGCGCAGAAATCCGTAAATTCTGGTGGCAAGGTGCCCGTGGGGCAGGTGGGCAGGTGGCAGGCACGCAAGGCGCTGGGCAAGCTTGCTGGTTTTGCACTCAGAGCAAAACAGCAAGGGAGCGTGTGCTGCGGCCCCAAGCTCACCAGTGCACGCTCTTCACAATCTTGGGCCGCACCAGGGTGCAGCGGGTCACGATGCCCTGCAGGTTGACCAGCTTGGACAGGAACTGCAAATGGGGGGGATGGCAGGAAGAGGGGAAGAGAGTGTTGGCGGCCTTCGGCCGAACACCACGGCAGCAACACCAAGACACCTTCTTGGCTGCAGGTGCCAGCAGCGGCGGCAGCAATCAACATGACAGCACAGTCTTGCCGATTGCCAACCCAATCCAGCAGCACAGCCTTTGTTTTGTCCTGCGCTGCACCCACCTCGGAGGTGAGCTGGCGGGGCGAGGTGGTGTGGGGGCCAAACTCGCCGGTGAAGGACACGTGCACGCGCTGCCCCTCCTCCAGCAGCTGCGGGGGAAGCAAGCGCAAGATGAGGGATGCAGTGAGAGGCAGTAGCAACACACGCAGGCCCTCCTCCAGCAGTTGCCAGCAGGGATGCGGTGATGCAGCCCCATCGGCAGGTAGGATGCACTTTGTGTCCGAAGTGCCAAACTGTTTCATCTCCATCTCATTCACACCTTGGGCGAGCGGTTGCGGATGAACTCCTCCAGCGCCTCCTCAAACGGCGGCAGGCAGGTGGCGGGCGCGGTCAGCACGCGGCGGTGCAGCTCCGCGTTGTAGTCGGACAGATCTGGAGGTGGTGAAAACAGTATAGAGCGGTAAATAGTGCAGCATGAGGTTGGCAGGGCAGAGGTGTGGCACCAAAGGAGCAGCGGGCCAGGACAGGACTGCAGCCATGGCGACATCCACAGCGATTGCGACAGCAGTGCGCACACGGCAGGCAGGTAGGCAGGCAACAGCCGCTAGCTGCAATGGCGCAATGCAACCTCCCCAGCAGAACAGCAGCCGTGACATGTGCGGCAGCAGCAATGTTCAGAAGCGACGGTTTACAGCAGCAGCAGAAGTGTTTGGCAGCAGCAAGTTTTGCGGCAGCGGCCCCCTCACCCTGCAGGTCCACGTCCAAGCGCACGCGCTTGGTGGTGGGGTACTGCTTGATGAGGTCGTCAATCTTCTTCACATACCTGCACCCACATCATGGTGCAGAGGCGCACCCGGTTCTCATACACGTGCCACATGCCGGCTGCAGGCTGCATGCCGGCCGCCCGCCAGCCGTCTGTTTGCACGTATGCGCCCTGCAGGCGGGCTCACCGCCCAGCGCCCGTCTCCCGCCCAAAATCGTTGTCCAGCAGCTCGGTGAAGTCGCGCTTCAGCTCCAGGCGGAGCCTGCAGCAACCAGGGTCAGGTGGAGGGCCGGGCTGTCGGCGGACTGCAAGGCGGCGGCGGCTTGGCAGCGGCGGAGGCGGCAGGCTGGCGACAGCCTGCAGCGCTGCGATGGGCATTGCCGCCGATCGCCCATCAATGCTGTGGGTGGCCCAGGGAGGCCCGGCGGCTGCACTCTGTCGAGCCGGCGAAGGCCGCCCGTCCGCTCGGCAGCCCTGGAGCGCCCGCCGCGGGCCCACTCACTCGCTCTGCTCATCCATGGCTGCCGGCTACTGCTGCGGAGCGCCAGGGGCTGCCGGGCTGCACTGCGCTGTTGGCAGGTGTTTTGAACTCGGCTGCTCGGCAGGGACTGGACGACGCTGCAGCGGTGCCCAGGAGCCCGATCACGCGACTACAAAGTGCGGAGGCCCGCCGATTATGCAGCCGCACAGCATGGGGGCGCCAGCTAGGCGCGGGTGGCCGTTCGGGTCGGCTGCAACACGCTCTGCACACTTTCAATCCATGAACATCGTGCATCCCGTCATTGCAGGATAACGGTGGAGTAATAGTGGGGCAGAAGCACTCGACCGCCTCGACGGGCTGGCCCAGGCGCTCATGCGCCTCTTCACGGCGGCCGCTGCCCTGCGTTTCAGACATGGGCCTGCTGCCTTTGCAGGCCTTTACGCCGCTGTGTTCGCCACCAGAGCCCAATCGACAAGTTAAATTTACAAATCGAGGACCGCATGCGACAGCAGGCAGGCCCGCAGCGTGCAGCACATGCAGCAGTCACGACGTGTCATCCCCTGCCGCATCCGCCTCCATTGCCTCGCCGCCCGCTGGCTGCTCCCCCTGCTCCTGCTGCTGCTCGCCGCCCTCGCCGCCCTTGTCCGCCGCCTTGCGCTTCTTGCTGGCATCCGCTCGCTTCTTCGCCTTCTCCTTGTTCTCCGCCCGGTAGGCTGCACAGGGTGGAAAGGAGCCAAGCAATGGGGAATGAAAGCTTTGGTGGTCGCATTAAGCCTAGGATCGGCATGCCTTTTCCTGAGCAGCCAAATCCCTAGCTGCATGCTACCGGCTGTGCCTCAACCATGTGTGCACTGTGGGCAAGGCTGCAGCGGCTTCTTGGGGGACGAGTTGGCTGCAGTTGCATGCAAGATGGAAACAGCCACAGCACGTTGACCCCTCCAGCATTGACACCCAAAGGCGGCGGCGCACCTTCCAGTGCTGCACGCAGCGGCGCCACCAGCTCCCCAAAATCAAGGTCCTCCAGCGCTGTGGCCACATCGTCTGCAGGCCAGGCAAGGAGAGACGCTGCAGGTCAGGCACGCTCCAATGCAACAGATTCCTATACAGATTCATTTCGCACGGTCCGCCGGCCAGCCGCAGCAGCCACAGGCAGCGCACAACACATGCAGATTGCAGGACGCCTGCATCGCGATCAGCACACAACCCGGATAGCAGCTGCGCAAACGTGCCTGCCGAGATGGTCTGCCGCTTTGCATCCTTGCAGTTGTCCGAGGCTGTCGATGCTAGGTAATGGATGAACAGCTTGGCCGCCTCGCTGCACGCCAGCAGCGCATCCTGCAGACACATATTGGCAAGGAGAGTCCAGCGTTTTTTTCTGGGGTTGGCACCTAACAGGCAAGCACAGCACCTCGCGACGCATTGCCTGCAACCACCGCCAACCGCCGCTCCATCGCCCGCTTCATCAAGTGCGCGTGCCCGCACCTTGTTGATCTGGAAGTCGCGGCTGCCGTCGCCGCCATTCTGCTGCGCATCCCATTCTGCCAGCCGCGCTTTGAGGATGCGCTTCAGCAGCGCCTTCGGCAGCTCCGCATCCTCGCCGCCGCCGCCACTCTTGGTGGGCGAGGCCACGGCCGCCGCCTCTACTGCGCCCGACATGGAGCTACGTGAGCTGTCACGGACCCTGGGAGATGCTGCGGGGGCGGGAAGGGAGCGCCAGCGCGACGGTCGGCAGCGAAAGTCGCCCAGGCGGACAGCTTGTTGCGGGACGGCAGGCGCATCGCAGCAACAGTGTCACGCGATCGCTTCAGGGACAGCCGCAGGGCCCCGCCGCTCACCCCGACTCAAACGCCGCCTGCAGAACTGCAAGAGAGGGCTGTATGGCCGCTGTTGCGGATCGAATGTGCAAACAGGATCTTAAAGAGCGTTTGGGACGGTCGAACAGGCAGCCAGCAGCTGTGCAAGTCCCTGCCGTGCTGGGCGGCGGTGGCGTTAGCAGCGGTGGCGGTAGCAGGCAATGCTCTCAGAGTGTCATCTCTTCTGCTCTTTCCAGCATGCAACCAGCTGAACATTGTGATGATAATGCAGCTCTCAACCGGTTGATGGCACGAGCTGCCTGCATCGCTCCTCAAACAAGCGACAGCCAGCCACAGTGACGCCGCTTCTGCTGCGGCCGAGCCGAGTGCCCTTCCCGGCGGCTGTTCGCACGGTAACAGGGATGCCATGCGGGAATAGAAAGCTACAATTTTATCGTTGTGATGTAGGCTATCCTCTTCATCTTACCGCCTGCAGCACGCACGCAAACGGCAAACGCATGCAATCGTCGTGGCGGCCGCCACCTGGCCGCCGCAGCGGCAGTGGCCAGGTCGCCGCCTCTCGGAGCGCTCGCCAATTGGTCATGATCCGCACCGCTGTGCAAGTGCGGGCAGCCAATCTCCTGCGCTTGCGAGCCCCTCCCCTTGGCCCCCGCTCCTCGCTTCCCCCCTTCGCCTCTCCGGGACCCCCTCCCGCCATGCTGGGCGCTGTCGGACGGCTGCTTGGTTTCGGGAGCGCCGCCAGTGCCTGCGATGGCTGCGACCCAGCGGTGCTCGCCCAGTGCTCGGCGCCGCAGCCCGGCGACGTCAAAGCGCACTCCCACCATGTGTTCGTGAAGCTTGTGGCGCCCTCTGGTAGCGATGCTGGCACTACTGACGAGGCCTGGTGGCCGGAGAGCGTGGATGCGTGAGTCGTTGCAGCAAATGGGGAGGGAGCCAGCATGTCACGCCAGCGCTCATGCCGCCTTGCTGCCGGAGTGCGCGCACGAGCCAGAGCGCCCTGCTGAGTCGTTCTCTCTCTCCATTGTCACTCATGCAGGGAGTCTGCCATCAAGGCAGTGACGGCGGCCATCAAGGAGGCTGGGCCTGCCATCAACGGTGGGTGGCTGTGCAGCATGGCGGGCTGGCGGTGCATGGCGAAACCGCGCGATGCATGCAGCTCAACTCACCTGCCGTCGCCCTGCCCTGAGCGACTAGCCAACCCATGTGCTGCGCACCCCTCGCCAACCTGTTCCCACTGCAGGCGCCGTCAAGGTCACGGCATACGACCGTCTGTCCACCAAGGCGCTGGCACCAGGCAGCTGCGATGTGCTGGTCCTGGGGGATGGGGCAGCGGGGGTGGGCCTCGAGGGCGTGCCCCTGGACAAGCTGCCCGCTGTGGTGCTGGCGGCTCTCAGCGGCGGCGACGCGGCGGCAGCAGCGGGCCCAGATGCGCAGGGCAGTGGCGATGTGGCAGACACAGTGCTGGTCGTGTGCTGCCACGTGGCACGGGACAACCGGTGCGGCCACATTGGCCCACCGCTGGCCGACAAGCTGGCGGAGCTGGCTGGGGCCAAGGCGCCGGCTGGCGGCGTGCGAGTGCTCAAGTCCTCGCACATCGGCGGCCACAAGGCGAGCTGTGCCCTGGCTCAACTGGCATGCTGCTGGGGGGGCATGGTGCAGCTGCTAGGTTGCTGCATGCGCGTGCCTCTGCCTCGCGTTGCTGGTGCACCTGCTCTAGCTTTGTGCGATGCCCACCCCCACCCGTCACCGCTGCTATGCCCCATGCAGTATGCTGGCAATGCGATCGTGTATCGGCGGCAGGACGGCAAGTTCGAGGGTAACTGGTTTGGTGGCCTGAACCCTGGCAACGCTGACGAGTTCCTCACCGCGCTCTTTGCCTGCAAGGTGCGTGCTTTGGGGTCATGCGCAAGCTGGGCCCTTGTACAGCTACATGAGAGGCAGCGGCGCTGAATGCTGCACTAGCATGTCGATAACAAGCGCAAAGCATGTGCACCTGTTGCCTTGCATGGTCTGGCCATGCCTACCTTGCTGCTTCGCATTGTATTGCCTGCAGGCGCCGCATGGCCCTGCCGGCGACCGCATGCTGCGCAAGTTCTGGCGCGGCTGTGTGGGTCTGTCCAAGGAGCAGCAGCTGGAGCGCTTTGAGCAGGGTGGGCGCTGTGTAGGGGCAGTGGGACTGGGTTGGGTTGGTTGGCGGGTGCATCTGCCCGGCGAGCTGGGAGGCTTGCTGTGTTGGTCTGCGTTTCATTGGAAGTGTTGCTGCTGCCCTGGTTTCGTACCTATAACGCGGCAGGGCGCAGAGCTGTCACCTCTGCATGGCTGCCTTTGCTGCGGCACTGCTCCAACCACCGCATTCTGGTTGGTGTTCCCTTGCAGGGCTGAAAGACATCGAGGACTTGTAAGAGCACCACTGTGCCAACTGCCGTCAACGCCAAGACCAATGGCAAGCCACTTTTGTACCTATCCAAGCTACCATCCGCGCCCTACCCATTCGAACTAAAGCCGTTTCAGCTGCTCTAAAACGCTGTAACGTGACCGCCAAGGAGCGACATGCAGTGGGTCCGGGGCTGGTACCGCTCTGGCTGGGCATGTCTGGCGGTTTGCTGAGCCAAATGCCGTGACCGTGCAACATGCACTGTGGGGAATTGCAGGCTGCTGGCCGAGCGATCAGCTGATCAGCGCTGGGCTGACCGCCCCGCCGAGACAGCCGCATGCGCTGGCCGTCCCGCCCTGCTGCATGGCAGGCGGGTGATCAGAGGCCGGCATCCGAGCCGGGCCGCTCATCCCGTCAATCACATCAACGCAGGGAGCCCACTGCTGCACTCCCTCCCGCTCGTGAGAGTCAAGCGAAGCCACGAGCGCTGGGGAGCGTTCCCACCCGCGCATGGCAGCCTGAGAGGCGTGCGTGGCGGCTCGATGAGGGCGCAGTGACTGTAGCGGCCGCCAGCAGCGGGAGGAGGCCGCTATGGAGCAGCCCGGAGCGCACCAGGCGCTGGACAGCCTGAAATTGGTGCCATTTCGCGATGTGCTGGAGAATGTGTGCCAGGAGGCGCACGCGGGGCTGCAGGCCCTTGCCGACCGCCTCCCCGCGCTCGACGACCAGCAGCGGTGCGTGCTCAGGGGCGTTGATGGACCCGTGACGCCCTGCAGAGACTGTATCAGCCACCGATCGCGCGCCAGGCGGCCAGGGCAGCCCCTGCCTGCTGCCACCCGCCGCCGCCGCCGCCGATTTGTTGTGCCGCCTGCCGCCTCCTGCCCGCTCCCCCTGCAGCAAGGCCGAGCTGCTGCAGCACCTGCAGACCACACGGCAGCGCCTGCAGCGCCTGCACGTTTGCGCGCAGTGGGCGCACAAGGCCAAGGCGGTCAACACGTGCAGGGAGGTGCTCAAGGCCTCGCAGGACCACAGCGCCGCGCTCGTGCACGCAGGTGGGTGCTGCCGTTGCTTGCCTGCAGGCAGGGAAGGTGGGCTTGGGCAGCTGGGTTGCTGTACATGTGCGCCCAATGCGCAAGCAGCAGCGGCGGCTGGTCCTTGCTCGTGCGATTCTAATGGCTTGGGCCCTCACGCTTGCATGCTTCACCCGCTTGCCTGCACCCGCCTGCCGCAGCTGACGAGTTTTTCCGCCTGCACGAGGAGCTGCGCTTTGTGCGTGCCCCGCTGTTCGACGTGGGCACAGCGCTGCACATCCTGCAGTCGGGTGGGTGGTGATGCTGCTGGGGCAGCCGCTGCATAGGGCTGCATGTGCAGGGGGGCTGGAGTATCCTGCTGCTGTACGGTTGCAATGCTCTGCCGCTGGGATCACGGCTTTGCCCAGCCTGCTGCTGCTCTGAGCGGCTGGTAAACATCTGCTGCCATGCTGAACCCCACACTGCAAGCAGGCAACTACCGGGTGCTGCCATCCGTGATTGAGGAAGAGCTTGTGCAGCCGGGGCAGCGCCTGGAGCGGCCAGGGGAGGTGTCGGATGCAGCAGCTGCCGAGCAGCGACAGGAGGCCACCCGCCGCATCGACTTCCTGCTGCGCTCCAAGCTGCTGGCGGTGGGTGCAGCTAGCGTGTGTGGGCTGCCACTGGGCTGCATTGCTGCCAGTTGTGTCCTTGCGCGTTTGGTGAAACTTTGCGTTCGTTTTGCAACAGCCCAGCCAACGCTCCATGTCTGCCTTGTCTTGTTCTGGCGCAGAGCGAGCTGCCGGCTGGGCTGCGGGTGGTGCGCGTGCGGGGCGGCGCTGCAACGGTGGCCGCAACCGGCGGCCAATACACCGCTCGCCTGACGCTGGTGCCCAGCCCACGGGATGAAGTGACCCTGGCCAAGTACCGTCCACCTGGTGAAGCGGAGGAGGTGGCGGCAGGTGGGAGGCGGCTTGAGTGGGCTTTTATACGGCTGCCGCTGCTCAAGTGTGGCTGTGCTGGTGTTGTGCTCCTTGCCGGCATGTCTGCACTCACCCTCGGCTGCGATGTTGGCCAGCCTCTCTGCAATCTGCCGATTCCATGCGTGCTTTCTGCTTCCTTCCCATATCGCAGTTGTGAAGGAAGAGCCGGAAGTCATGCAGCCGGTGGCAGGCGCCTCCGCGGCAGATGGCGGGCAGCCATCTACCAGTGCTGCTGCTTCTGCTGCTGGTCCCTCCCAGGGTCCAGCAGCCGGTGGTGACGAGCAGCAGCGGCAGGGCACTGACTGCTGGCGGTGGCAGCTACTGTCGTTTGAGCTGCTGCCCGCAGCTGCTGGGCATGACCCGCCGCCGCTGCTGGCGCCGCAGCAGCAGTGGCTGCAGCAACATGTGGAGCAGCGCATGTGGGTAGCTGCAGATGCGGAGCAGCTGGTGCGGCTGGGCAAGAAGGCCTGGGTGACCGTGCCGGCACCTCCCAAGGAGCAGCAGGAGCAGGGACGGGCCTCCTCAGCACCCGCCCCCACCGCCAGCATGGCACCCAGCCAGCTGCCAGCAGTCGCCGATAGCAAGGGCAAGGAGCCGATGGCAGTAGATGAGGAGCCAGGGGCGCCGGCAGCGACAGAGCAGCAGGGTGCGGCGGCGGCGCAGCTGCCTGCCTACGCGGCCAGCCCGCTTGCAGCCATGCATGCCGTCCTGTGCCAGAGCGCGGGCCGGCTGGCGCTGTTCAGCCTGCTGCTGTCCGATGCTCGGCGGCTGGAAGGCGGCAGCTGGAAGGGCGGTCTGAAGCTCAGCAGGGCGGCGGCGGGTGCCGGCATCAGGTGAGCATGACGCAGCAGCTGTGGTTTGATGTAGCGGGATGGGCAGCAGGGTTTTGGGCGTCCAGCTCATCAATCGGCGTCCAGCCCATCGGCGCACTGCTTTAAATGCTGCCATGCGCTGTTTCCTCCTTGCCTATCCACTCACTGCTCACTTCTGCTCCTTCTCATTGCTCTCAGGCTGGCGTACTGGCTGCAGCTGCCCAGCGTGGGCTGGAAGGAGCTGCAGTGCCTTAGAGAGGGCATGCCCTACCAGCCTGCCCCTGCGGGCGCCGCGGCGGCGGCTACGGCAGGCGCGCCTGCAGGCGGCGCCCAGCAGCAGCAGCAGCAGCAGCAGCCAGAGCCGCCAGCTGTGGACGTGGTAGTTCAAGAGGATGGCAGCCTGGCAACCAGCAGCAGTCCCCAGCTGCACCACCCCCTCAGCGGCGAGGCGGTGCAGCTGCCGCTGCCGCTGGATAGTGTAGCCAGCTTCAGTGCCGACCGCCTGCTGCTGCAGGCGGCAGCACACTGCGCTGCTGTGCAGCTTGCGGCTGTGCAGGCAGTGCTGCAGCGCAGCGGGCGCCTGGCCACAGGGGGCACCCATGCAGAGCTGTCGCTTGCGGCGCCGGCCAGCCCAGCAGCAGGGGCGGCGGAGGCGCCGCTGCCCTCCTCTCCAGCGCTGCTGCTGTGGGCCGGAGGCAGTGTGCAGCTGAGCCTCAGCGTGCAGCTACGCACGGGCCGGCTGCTGCTGGCGGCTGGGCCGGCAGTGCTAGAGAGCGAGCAAGGCAGCAGTGCGCAAGCGGCAGTCACGGCAGCCCAGCAGCAGCTAGACCAGCTACAGCGGGACGTGCTGCTGCGGCCCCTGCCACCAGGGACCAGCCGCGGCATGCTGGCGGCCAGGCTGGCAGCCAGTGCGCTGGCCCGGCTCAGCCTGCAGCTGTCGGTGCGGCGGCGCATGGATGCAGCCGCAGCGGCGGCAGCAGGCTTTGGCCTGGCGCGCGCCACGCTGCCGCAGCGGCTGCTGCAGCAGCACATGGATAACGTGTCCCTGCTGCTGGCCCCGTTGTCGAGCAACACGCTCACACTGGGGCTGCCTGCGCACCAGCCACCTCGCGACTTGGCATGCTGGGCGAGCAAGCAGCATGCGCGGCGGCAGCAAAGCGGCGGCGGCAGCAGCAGTAGCGGCCCTGGCAGCGTGGCAGAGAGCGGCGCCACCCGCTGCTTCATGCTTCTAGATTTCGGCGACTCCTCGCCTGATGCAGTGAACGAGGGGCAGCCGGCAGCAGACACAGCGGACGCAGCCGGCACGGCGCCACCACAGCTGCGGGTGCTGCTAGCAACCTGCGCCTGCACCAGCCGCGGCACCGCCACCCGGGTGCTGCATCTGGCTGAGCTGCCACAGCATCTCTTGCAGACCATGCGGCAGGCAGCCGATGGCTTCTTGCCAGCCAGCAGCCGCAAGCGGCGCGCGTCAGATGCAGCAGAGCATCAGCAGGCAGCAGCAGCAGCAGGCGGGGAGATGGAGCTGGGCCTTGCTGCAGCAGCGGCCTGGTGCAAGCGGCAGGCCGGCTGGGCAGCGCTCCGTGCGCAGCTGCAGCTTCTTCCCACACAGCACATGGAGGAGTTGAGCCTTGCCCAGCCGCAGCGGCCGCTCATCCGCCTGCCAAACATGCCGGTGCTTGGGCAGCTGGATGCTTGGGCGGCAAAGCAGCTGCAGCCGGCGGGCGGCAGCAACGGAGCGGCCCCGCTGGCAATGCCAGCCAGCAATGGCAGCGAGCAGCCGGGCACTCCAGCAGGGGCGGATGCAGCAGCACAGCTGGGTCCTCCCAAGCCATCTGCCATTATACAACTGGAGGAGGGAGAGACAGAGGAGGAGACAGGGCAGTGGAGCATCCAGCTGTCGTCCCTGTACTTTGCCCGCCTGGCGCAGCTGCTGCAGCGGCACGGCGTCGAGCTTGGGTGCCCAGCAGACGATGTGCAGCATGTGGCGCCCACAGACTCTGGCCTCACGCTTGCCTACTCGCTGCAGCAAGGTGCGAGGACTGCATCAGTAGGATAGGCGGCAGCATTGGATGTGTACTTTCAACCTTGCTGCGTATCCAGCTGGCTGCATGCTTTCCGCGCCTTTGTGCTCACTTGCTGCCTCCTGTCCCCCCTAACTTACCGGCAGGTCACAGTGTGCTGACTGGCATCAGCGACGTGGCGCGCCTGGGCATGATGCAGCTGTGCCTCATCCGCCTGCTGGGGTACATGGCAGCCAACCCGCTTGCAGCTGGGGCAGCAGCGAGCGCAGCAGCCGGCGGCAGCAACGGCACCCTGCGGCAGCCAAACGGCGAGCTCACGCAGGGTGGCAAGGGTGCAGCGGGGCCCGTGTGGCCGCTCCCTGGCTGCGGTTCAGTGCGGCTCATCAGTGCTGGCCTGTCGCAGCTGCAGCTGGCCGTGGCGCCACCACCACAGCCGCAAGAGTGGCCGCAGCAGCAGCATGGCACACTGGTGATTGTGACCGTCAGCTGGGTGAATACCCTGAACGATGACCCTCCCTCGTCCGCAGCAAGCACAGGCGTGGCAGCAGGTGCACCAGCAGCGGGAGCAGCACAACCAGCGGCAGCAGCAGCAGCAGGCAGGCCCGCAGCAGCACAGCAAGCACAGCAGCCAGCTGCGCAACAGAGCAGTGGGAGCCGTGGCGGCAGCCTGGCCCACCTGCGGTGCAGGGTGAGCAGTGAGCCGCCGCTGCCGCAGGCAGTTGCATCTGCACTGGCACAGCAGCTGGAGGCGGGCAGGCAAGACCTCTTTCTGGACTCCCTCTGCCTGGCTGCACATGCTTCAGCCGCAGCAGCGCAGCAGCTGGCACCCGCAGCGCAGCGTGCAGCAGGCCTGCTGCCGGGCGCGTTGCAGTGGCAGCCAGCGGACGGCAGTGGCGTGTCGGCGCTGCGCATTCGCGCCGCCCTGCAGCAGGGTGACCGCTCGTGCTCGCTCATGCTCAGCTTCCATGCGGCGGGGTGCACCCTGTTGCAGCTGCACGCAGCACCTGCAGGCCAGAGCAGCGGCACGGCACCTCAGGCGCCCCCCGCGCCGCAGGCAACCCAGGTGCCCGTCTGGGCGGCGCAGCTGTGGCAGCGCCTGCAGCAGGAGGTGCCCGCCTTTGCGGCAGTGAGCTTGCCAAGCGGCGTCGATGGGGAGCAGAAGCCGGCAGTGCTGCAGGCGTGGGTGCCATGGCAGGGGCTGCCGCAGGCGCTGGCCATGCTCATGCGGGCCGTCGCTGCAGCCAAGTGAGCAGGGCTCAACATAGAGCGCTCTCTTCTTCCGCCTTCCTCCAATGCCTCTCCAATTTTTAGTCCCACATTACATCAGAGGCGTCAACATAGCCTGAGCAGCACAATTGTGTCAAAGGGTTCTCAAAAGGCGGCTGTGAAGAGCCAGAGAGGCACGGCATGCGGTTATCACATGTGGCTGGTGTTGTAGGTTGATTGGGGTTAACGTTCAAAAGAAATCAAGGGGAACCGATCAGGCGCAAGTATCAAGCCTGCTGTGCTTGGGTGCAGCACCTCGCCAATGACGGCGAGCGACTTGGCAGTGCGGTGACGTATCGTGTTGCGCAACAAAAGGGATAGGCACTGATGACAGGGTTGCTTGGACCAATTACGATAGGAGGAGGCGGATAGAGTAGCACAGGGAGAGGAACACAGGGGGGCAATGCAGTACACTGATGGCGGGGCAGGTTATCAGTCGGCGGCCGCTGCCGGCGACCACCAAAAAATAACATGGTGTCGTCGCTCGGTGTGCACGCTCATTCATTCAAGTTCAGGCCAGGCCAGGCTGGCTGGCCTCGGGCAGGGGCATCATGAAGAATACGTCGCCAGGCACGGCATCTGAAATGCCGGCAGGGCCTGCGGGGCAGAGGCATGGGGCAGGAAAAGTGTGTAGCGGGCACAGCATGCAAGGAACAGCAACAGCGTGCACTGGCCTGAGATGAGCAAAGCAGCACAATGCGCGCGCGAGGCCTCTTCTCACCATCGGACTCATTGTCGCTGTCGCTGTCCACTGAAGCGACCGATGCGGTGCCGGCCGGCGCCGGCACGCCGGCCCCAGCTGCCGCAAACAGCTTGGCTGGCTCGGAGTGGGCGGCGCCGCCGTCAGAGGAGGCGGGCATAGCGCGCAGCTCCAGCTGAGTGTATCCGCCGCCCTCCTTCAGGCTGGAGGCCCGGTCATAGGCAGCAGGGGCGCCGGCAGCAGCAAAGCCGGGGGCCGGCACAGCACCGATGCGGGGCGTGGGGCCCTGGCTGGCGGGCAGCGCGCCCAGCACGCTGGCGCCGTTGGACAGCTTGCGCAGCAGGCTGCCGGTGTGGATGCCGGGGGCCGGTGGGGCAGTCATGCCTGTCTCAGAGTCGCCCGCCGCCGCAGCAGCGCGCGCTGCCGCCGTGGCGGGCTGTGGTTGCCGCCGGCCAAAGCAGCCTATGCGCGCCGCGGCTGGCTGGGCCGCCGGCGCCGGCTGGGCTGCCTCTAACGCCACATCCTCAAATGGCGACTCCACGGCAGCTGCACCGCTGGCCACCGCCACCGGTATGCTTTGCTGCTCCGGCTGGGCCGCGGCCAGGTGAGCGGGCGCCGGCAGCGGTTTGCGCATCCTGATCCACACGCTGTGGCCCTGCAGCAGGAGAGGTGCGCAGCCGTTGATCAGCACAGGTTTCGGGAGGGCAGGTGGCGGCGGCGGCCAGGCTACGATTGCAGCCCAGAGCCCAGCCTCCTGCGCACATCCCTTGTTGTTGCCTAGGCCACCCACCACTTGCCAGGAAGAAATTGAGGACGCGCGAGGCGATGCAGTTGCAGGCGCCGCGGTCGGTGCGCTTGACCGGCACGTAGCCGCACTTTTGGTACAGCCGCACCGCCGCCGCGTTGTCGGCCGCCACCTGCGCCAAGGGCCCAGCATTGTGCACAGGTTCGTGCATGTACTGCAGCAGATGCAGTATGCCAAGAGAGCTGACCACAGGCGAAGCTCATTAGATAGGCACCGCTGAGCACGCGGCATGCATGACCGTCAATGGCTTGCATGCCCTGTTGCTCACCCAGAGCGACATGTCCACGCCGTGCGCCGCCACTGCATCCGCCTCCGTCTCTGCCAGGATGGCGGCGCCCGTCTGCTCTGCCCAGCGCATCAGCAGGGCGCCCACGCCCTTGCCGCGCGCGTCGGGGCTGACGGCAATGAAGTCGATTAAGCACTCGTGCTCCTGCCGGGAATGACAAGCGGGGCTGACTGTGAAACACGCAGCAGCAACAGTTGCGCACAAACCCAGAAGCAGCAGGTTCAGCCGGCCAGTGCAGCACAGCTGGTACATCAGTCGCCAACCAGCCAAACGGCTCAGCTGTTGACTGGCTGCCGCCTGCTCACCAGCAGCGCCTCATCCAGCACGCGGTCGTAGAGCATGGAGAGCACGGTGGGGCCGCACCCCACGCGCCGGCTGTACTCGGACCAGGAAATGGCATCTGCAGGAGGGGTCAAGTTGGGGGTGTATGATGGCTTCAGCAGCAGCAGAATAGAGCTGAGAGGGAGGCAGAGAGACAGCTCTTAGGCAATAGAGCAGCGGCAGCAGCAGCAGAGGACCGGAGACCGTGCAGCAGGCAGGCAGCAGGCGGCGCACCACTCACCGTCTTCCTCATTCTCCAGCGTCAGTACGACCACGCCCAGGAGCTTGTCTCCCTCGCACGCCAGACCTGCAGTTTGACAGGTTGACAGGTGACATGTCAGCAGGGGGCGCTTTTTCATGGCAAGCATCGAAAACTTTAGGCAACCCATTCGGAGCTCCAAAAGCGGCCGGCAGCACCGCTTGACGCCCCCGCCGCACCGATCTGGCGCCACCAGGAGGGCGTGCGTGACAGCTCCTCGGCCTCAATCTGCTGCCACTCCGTCACGCTCAGGCCCTGGCCGTGGCACTCCTCGGGGAAGCTGTCGCCGCAGAGCTTGGCCACGAGGGCGCAGTCGGTGGGGGAGGAGCACGCGCGCACCACGATCGGAGGCGACATGTTGGGCGAGAGGAGAAGGGGGTCCTGCGGAGGGGTGGCACATGATCAGGCGATGGGAATTCGGAAATAAAAGGAACAGATGCAAGGCAAGGCCCCAACAACATGCGCGCGTTGAGAGGCGCTGGCGGGGTGCAGGCGCCTTGCGGCGGGAGCGGCGGCGGGCGGGGAGGGCGGCGCGGGCCGGCGCGGGCGCTCGCCCAGCAACTAGAGGGCGTGAAAGGGGCATCGATCCGGGCCGGCGGGGCGCGGGGGCGCCGGGCGCAACTACCTGGCGTTCTCGAGGGCGGGCGGGCTGTTTGCGAAGGTTTGTGTGCGTAGATGGGAGGGGGCTGGAGCCCCGAGGGGCGGGGAGGTGGGGGAAACTGCAGGGAGGGCAGCAAAGGTCAGCCTTCATGGGCACCGCGTCCATGCTGCGGGATGCCGCTGCTACTGGGCCCCTGCAAGGGCGCCCCTGCGCTCCTGACAGCACGAGGGAGCGGGTTTGGGCAACCGATTTGGCGCGGGGGAGGTTGGGCGGCGCCGCCGCCGCTCCGCCCCGACCCAGCTCCTGTGCCGCCGCCATCCGCCGCAGCGGCCAACACGCCTCCCGGGGGCCTGGCAGCTGCTCATTCAGAACTCTCCAGATGCCGGCAGTGCTGCATTGTTCAAGAAGGCTGCTCCTTGCACATGCCGGCTTGCAAGCCGCAGGTCGGCAGTAGGTCGAGCTCCCCTGTGGCGCCAGCGCCGTCAAAAGCGGCGCATGGCGGCTGCTGATGGCGCCATCAGCAGCAGGGGAGCGCTCGCCTCGGAGCTTGCCAGCCTTGACACATGCCTGCAATGCAGGAGCAGCTGGCATGCAGCCAAAACACCTGGAAGGGTGAGGGCCAGTGTGCTCAGAATGCGCCCACCGCCGACCACCCCGACGCGGCCAGTTCGATTGACCACTGCATGCGAGGACGCTTGGTGCTGCCTCTGCTGCCGCCCTAACTGCTGAAGTGTGACAGCTGCCGCAGTTAGGCATTTCGTTTACAGCCTAATCAGGCACAGGTACAGCTCTCTGCATGCTCTGCGGTCCATCCTGTGGCAGTTCCTTTTGTGGGGACCTGGTATGGCGCACGCCGCTTTGCTAGCCTGCAGCTGTTGACCAGCATTCTGCCCCATGGAGTTGTAGCTCCAGAAGAATTGAGGTCAGATAAGGGCAGAAATGTGTGGGATGAGCCGAAAATGAAAATGGGACTGCAAGAGCGCAAGGGCAGTGTGCAGGGGCAGAAACTTGTGGGCACCGGTGACTGCTGACTTGGCAGGGACCAGCGAGAAAAGGGCTCCCTGAGGGCTACCTGCGTAATTCGACGCAGTGCATACAAAAACAGGCGCTCGGCCGCGTCTTCAAGACAGTGCTGGCTGTGTGCCCACAGCCTGTCCTGCCTTGCTGCCACCAGTGGTAGACACGGCGCCGCTGCTCCACCATCTTATCCTCTCTCCTGACCTTCCAGTGCGCCCATGTTTGCCATGCAATCCCTGCGTTGCTGCTCGACTGCAGCTGGCCCCGCCGCTGGCCGCCGCCCTGCGCCCGCTGGCGGTTGGTTGCTGTGTCCCGCCGTCGGGCGCCCCAGCACCATTTCCAGCCGCGCGGCCCAGCCCCAGCCCAAGCGCGCCCAGGCGCTGCCTGCAGACGCGGCCACCAGCACCACAGGTGCGCCCACGCTGCCAGCCGCTTGTGCAGCGCAGCTGTGTCGCCATGACTCATTTCATGCAGCGCACCCCGTGCGATGACCAAGGGGCACTGCCCTCCGCCACTTGAAAAGCCCCCCTGCCTGCTGTCCAATGCAGAGACGGCGGAAGCGGGATGCGGGCGCAAGAAGCTGTTTGATGACCTGGGCGGCGCAGAAGGTGCTTGCCTCTTAAATTCCAGCTGCTTCACTCCCAGCTGGCTGCCGTGGCTTGGGGTTGCTCGGCTGGGCAGCGCCTGCAGTGGTGCACTGCCCAGCCATACACAAGCTGCTCCAAAGGCAGCCTGTGCCTGTCTGGCTGCTGTGCAGGCATGAAGCTGGCGGTCGACACCTTCTACGATAAGGCACGGCTTGCCCTCATGGCTGTTGGGCCGGCCTCGGGCAGAAAATGCTTGAGTGGAGCCCGCTTGCAGCGCTCAGATGTGGCAGGCTGTCACACTGCTGGCAGCAGAGCGCCACCCGGCTGACCCCTTCCCTTCACATGCAACTGCAAAGGTTTCTTGCCTTCATCCCCTCCTGCCTGCCTTGCAGGTGCTGGCTGACCCAGAGCTGCTGCCCTTCTTCGAGTCCCTGGACATGCAAGAGCAGAAGATGAAGCAGGTGGGCCCCAGCCCTGAGGGAGGCATGACTGGGGGCGGCAGACCTTGACAACTGCGACAGCTGCCCAATAGCAGAAGCGCGTCTGCAGCCTGGCTGCCAGTGGCACAACTGGGACGCCGCTGTTCGAGGGTTTCAAGGGGTGCCCTTCTGGGTTGCCGGGACTCCCTGCCACCCTGTCTGAGCGCAGGTCAAGTTCATGAGCTTCGTGTTTGGCGGAGCAGGTGATTCGCTTGCGCTGCTGGCAGCACATGCACGCTTTGGGCGGCTACTTTTTCTGCTTCCCTGCTTGCAACTGGTCTGTGAAAGTCGGAACAAACGCAATGCACCTGCCTTCTGCATCACCTGCCCTGCCCTGACCCCATGCCCCGTGGCCACCCCGCCCCGACCCAAACTGACCTCACGTGCAGACCAATACAAGGGCCGAAGCATGTATGATGCACACGCCCATCTGGTCAAGGGCCAGGGTAAGCCAATTCTTTTACTGTTCCTAAGCCGAGCCAGGCTAAAAGGGCAGCCCCTGTGGGTTACGGGGCCGGCTGGCTGCTGAATGTGCGGCACCTGCCAGCGTGTATGCCACCTGCCGACACCCCACCGAACCCCGCCTGCGCACGCCCGCGTTGCAATGCACGCACGCACGTGGCCGTTCCCCTGCCACCTGGCCAGGCCTGGACCACCGCCACTTTGACAAGATCAAGCAGTACCTTGGAGAGACGCTGCAGGAGATGGGCGTCAAGCAGGTGGGCCGAGGGCATCTCTTTCCGGGGTTCGCAGCGGTGCACGGTGCCATGCACAGCACCTGGCTTGATCACTTCCCTTGGCCATGCACTGCATGCATCTGGAGCCGGCTGCGCGGCATGCCGCCTGCCGCCTGTGCACCACTTCAACCGCTCGCCCACCGCTGCTTTCTGCTGCTGCCTGCCCCTCGTGAACCCACAGGATGTGATCCAGCACGCCGCCGGAGTGGTGGAGTCCACCCGCGACGAATTTGACTTCCCCAACAACTGCGCACCCAACTGATTTTCATCAACCCAAACCCAGCCTGAGCGCTCATTCCATTGATTTTGAGCGGGGAGCGCCAGTTGCCGAGCGCGCCCAGGGGGCCCAGGAGCCTGCAAATCGTTTGCCAGCCCTTGCTGCATTGGAGAGCCATCAGCCATTTTCGCACCAAGCCCGCCGAGTTGCCTGGCACTTGCATTTCATTACCGCCTGCCCGACATTACGCTTGCCCGAGTTGATTGTACCTGCATTTCAATCCAGAGACACACCGCGCCTGCCAATCCACGCACTGCCGGTTTACTACCCTGCAAGTTCTGCATGCTCTTGCCTGCAATGCCCGACCTTGGCGTACAGCAGCGCCAGTTGTAAGTGTAAGTGAGTGTTGTGAGCCCAGCAGAAGGCGGCAGGGGCACATCTGCCCAACCTTGGCGCGAAGCAGCACCAGCTGTAAGCGAGTGTTGTGAGCCCAGCAACAGGTCACCGCAGGGGCATCCCCATTAAAATGCCTGCCACTGCCCCGGCTTGGGTCCTGCACTGCTGCCTCTGGCCATCGCAGACGGAACAGCTACATGAGTGGAAATGAAATCCAGAAGAAGGCCGAGCGAAGGTATGGGTTCATTTTGCGGCCGGGAGGGGCAAGGTGTGCCGAGACGGCGGGGCGCCTAAGGGGGCGCTGAGGGACAAGGGGCGGCATGGCATCATGCGCCGAGCAAGGGCCAGCAAATGAAAGCAAGTGGACGAAATGCAATTTGGGGAAAAGAATTGAATGCCGGAACGCGGGCTAACCGCAAGGGTGAGGGACTGACTGAGAGAGTGGACACACATACGGACGCAATAACATTAGTGGTGCACGTGGGCAGTAGGCTATTCCCAGCGCGCTTAGCCGTCCATGCAGCGGCGCTGCGCTGCGGCCGCCACGCTGCGCTGCAGCTCCAGCACACGCACTTCTCCGCTGGACAAGGCTGTGGCCAGCAGGGGCGGAGCGCCTGCCGGCCGCGCCATGGCCGGCTGCCAGCACACCGCGCTACAGAAGAGGTCATCTGGTGCTGCCCCCGAGGGCGAGCCGCTGCCGCTGCCGCTGCTGCCGCCGCCGCCGCTGCCGCCGTTGCTGCCGCCTGGGTGCTCGCCAAAGCTGTGCACTGCCAGCGGAGAAGACCAGGCGGTGTGGTAGGTGTATGAAGCTGGCGCTTCGCTGCCGCAGGCCAGAAGGCCGTCTTCTGGGCGCACCGCAAGGCCAACAAAGTTCTTCTGGTTCTGGTGGCCACGGAAGCGCTTGAACGGCTGCGACAGCACTGCTGCTGCCGCGCTGCTGCTGCTGCCGCCGCTGGTTGAAAGTGCCACCGCTGCCTGCAGCTGCCCTGCTGTAGCCGCGATGCCCGCTGGCGCGATGGCAGCGGCTGCGGCCTGTGGCCCTGGCAGCTGCCACAGCGCCAGGGTGGCGTCTGTTGACGCAGTCACGAGGCTGCTGGCGGACAGCCAGCGCACATAGGAGACAGCCCTGCTGTGCCCCGCCAGCTGCAGCAGCGGCCGGTCGGCCCGCCGCAGGTCGTACAGGTAGGCCGAGTGGTCGGCGCAGGCCACAGCCGCAAGGTTGGCATCAAAGGGAGACAGCCGCACGCCGCAGGCTGGGGCGCCGCTGGCGCTGGGCCGTAGCACGCCAATGCAGGAGTGAAGGGCGTGGTCGCCCCACAGCCGCACGGTGCCGTCCTCTGACGCCGAAGCGCACAGGTGCGGCCGCTGCACGCTGTGGTGCACGCTCCACACCCTGTGGGCGGGCAGGCGAGGTGCGGATGGGAGAGGGGCAGGGTGAGGACACAGACTGCAAAGCTTGCAGAACAGAACAAACTGCTGGCCCAGGTGCAGGCAAACAGACCAGGCAGGGAGGCAGGAGCGTGATGGCGACCGAGCGCCGACTGCAGCCCGGCAAGTTTCACAGCGCCACCTGGCCAAACAAAATGCAGGTTGTGGCGGCAACCTTGCCAGCAACACCGGCATTTATCAGTGCTCCCACCCTGCACACCTGCGCCCGCTGTGCTCATCCACCTCTGCAACCAGGTGGCCCGACTCCATGTCCACCTGGCTCAGCACACCGTCGTAGTCAGCCACTGCACACAGGGGACAACGAAACCAGAGCGAGCAGTGAGGCCGGGCGGATGCACTGGCGCTGGTTAGATTTGCCCATTCAGTATTTCAGGCTGGTTTCTGTGCCGATGGGTAACAGGGGCGGTGCGAGTGCACATCCACAGCAATGCTGCCCAACCTGCCCGAGCCCACACATGCCCAGCCCCACCATGCAAGCAAAGCTCACCGGTGACTGTGCCGGGTGCGTCGGGATTCCAGGCCAGGCAGCTGAGCTTGGAGGGCATGCGGTGGCAGCGCAGCGGCCGCAGGTAGCTCTCGTCGCCGGGGTGCTGCAGCCGGGAAGCCAGCGAGTACACGCGCACCTGCGGTTGTAAAAGGTTATGTGCCCCAGTGAGCAGCCAAGGAGATGCCAGTGAGGACAGCATGCGTGGTTCAATGTGCAAAGTGGTTGCGGCAGCAGAGGTTGTGCTGATGCGTTTCCCACTCCAGCCAGCGCGGCAGCCCCAGTCCACAACAGCGGTGCAACAACCATTTGGCACCATGCCACCAGGTCGGCTTGGGCCCTCACCTGCTTGGAAACGCCTGCCGAGGCCAGCAGCCACCCGTGCTCCTCAAACTCAAGGGCGCACACAATGTCTGTGCAGCAGCTGCTGCCCGGCCGCGGGCGGTGGTGGTGCGCGGGCGGCAGGAAAGAGGCCACCTCTCGCAGCACCGACGGAGCCTGCCAGCTGGGATGCCATGCAGACGCCGCCGGCAGCAGACCGCCTGCCTCAGCGGCTGCCACCGCGCTGCTGCTGCCGTGGCTGCGTGCGCTGCTGGCGCGGCCGCCGAGGCTGCTGCCTTCGCTGGCGCTGCCGCCCTCGCTGCTGCTGCTGCTGCTGGCCGGCTGGCTGCTGGTGGCTTGTGCCTCCGCCCCAGCTGCCGGCTCTTCCTGCTGCTGTTCTTGCCGCCGCCGTTGCCGCTTGAGCTGCGGCGGCCCCTGCTGCTGCTCCCGCGAACCGCCAGCTGAGGGCACCTCTGCTAGGAGGGCATGGTCCCACAGGCTGTCTGCCATGGCATCTGGCACCACAGCTGCCAGCGTAGTGGCGCTAGGCACGCGTGCCAGTGAGCACGGCTCCTCTGCGCCGCAGCTGCTAGTGCCTGCTGGCCGCTCGCCCTCTCCTAGGCCTGCGAGGTCGGTGCTGCTGCGCGAGCGCTTTTGCCGCAGCCAGCACCCTGCTGAGCCACCGGGCTGCCGCAGCCGCGCCAGCGCTGCGCAGTACACGCAGTCGCTGGAGTCGCAGCTGGCAGACAGGCCCTCGGGGCGCCAGCCTCCCAGCAGCGGCTGCAGGAGGGGGCAGGGGGCACAGGCTTGGTGGGTGCTGGGTGTGGGAGACGTGCGCTCACCGCAGCCACAGCCGAGCCAGGAAAACGAAGCCCTGGCCAGCCTAAAGCATGCATTTCCACTTTATAAGGGAACATGTAGCAACAGAGCCCAGCGGGACTGGTGGCACAGGCCGGAAGGTTGGTGGCAAGCGCAGCAGCACGGGCGCTGGCGGCAGCGGCGGCGGCAGTGGCGGCGGCAGCAAGTGGTCGCCAGTGGTCGCGCGCCAATGCGGCTGCTCCACAACCACCCTGGCGTTGAACCCGATTGAATGACAGGCGGGGACGCGGCGCAGCTCACCCTTGGTGGCGGGAGCGAATGGCCGCTGGGGCCGGCAAGCCCCAGGGGCTGCCGGCACATGTCCCCCTGCTCCTCCAGGTTGCTCGCAGCGTGATCTGCCGGGCTCACTGGTGCAGCAGCCTGGTGGGCACTTCCCGCCTCAGGCCTCCCACGCCGCGGCCCTTGGCAGGCCCCAACCACAGGGAGCGCTTGTAATGAGCAGTAGGTGATGATAGAAAGCGAGCAGAGGGCACGCTGACGGCTGGGAGTGGGGAACCAGGCACGGCGGCGTGGCGCTTCGCTGTGCGCACCGGCATCGCGCAACTATCTGAACATCACCACATCTTGCCCAGTCTGAGCATCTTCCAAAGTGTGAATGACGTTTCTTACATTCGTTCCAACCCTCACAGTGAGGCTTCGATGTTGTATTGGGCAGCACAGGTGCAGCGCAGTGGGGTGGCTCCTCCCCGTGGCCATTCAGTCGGCGCAAAGGCACCGCCGGGCCGAGGTGCCGATAACCAACCACGCCTATGCAGCGGGCTTGGCTGCTGTGCTGCTGGCCGCAGGCCGCCCCTTGAGCACGCCCTTGTAGCGGCTGGAGAAGCGATCCTGCAGGCGGAGCGAGGAAGGCAGTAGTGGCGGCACGTGAGCTGCTGCACATCGAGAGTGGCGCAGCGCCATGGGAGTGCGTCCATGAGCCGGCCGCCACACTAACTGATCAAAAGGAGCCAGCCAGCAGGTACAATTCCATCCCTATGCCATACAGCAGCTCTCTCTAGCACCCATGCGTGCCGCCATTGCCCCACAGCAACAGGCGTTCCCACCGACGGCAGCAAAGGGCAGGCAGCCGAGGGCAGCATGCACATGCCAGCAGCCCAGCCGGCGTGCAGGCAGGCAGGTGGCCCAGCGCAGCACCCACCTGCGGGCCATACGAGTCCTTGAGGCCTATCCGCGAGATGAGCACCGCATACTGGTCGAAGCTGGTGCGCCTCAGATACTGCAGCAGCTTACGCCGCTGGTGCAGCATCGCCTCCAGGCCCCTGCAGCCGATTGCGAGCGGGAGGCGGCGGCAGCGTCTTGGCGTGGTGATGCAGGAGCACGAGTGCATGGCAAGGCAACCTGGAGGCTGGAAGTGTCCTCGCAATGGCAGGGCGTAGGGCGCCAGCCGACGGCGCAGGCGGAAGCACCGCCTAGGTAGCAGGACTGGAGCCGTGGCCAGCCGCATCGCAGCCAACACCACAAGACACAACACTGGCAGCCAACACCACATGCAAACCATAGTGATGCCACGTGCCTGCGGGAGGAGTAGTCCTTGCGGTGCTGCCGCATGTGCTGCGCCAGCTCCTCAATCTTGCGGGTCAGCAGCGCCACTGCGCGCAGAAAAGGTGGTCAGCATTTGTCAACCGCATGAGGGCATGTGCAGCAGCCGCAGCCAATATATTGGCATCAGCCAGCGGCCACTGCACGCAGCAACTGGTTGTCAAGAGCAAGCCCAAGGGAATGTGCATCAGCGACAGCGCAAGTGGCTCCAAATTCCAGCGGCTACGAGCTTGCAGCAGCCTGCCATGCGCAACAGCAGGCAGCTGCCGCAATCAAGGCCGCCATGCAGCGGCGGCGGCAGCACACTCGCAGCAACCGCAGCACCACCAGGATGCGGTGGCCCAACGCCGGCATGCAGGCAAGCACAGGGGCGTGGCAGGGATTGCAGGCGCTGCTCCAACAGAGCCAGCAGCAGCAGCAGCAGCAGCAGCAGCAGCAGCAGCAGCAGCCAGGCGCACCCTGCACCTCCGTGCTGCCCGTGTCTCCGGGGAAGCGCTCGTACTCGCGAACCACCTCCTGCCGCGCCAGCTTGTTGCGATCCGTACGGCACAGCAGCTCCGCACTCAGGAACTGCATGGGCAGCGGGCAGCAGGCGCAGGCACATTCTTGATCAAGCGGGTGCTCCAATGATCCAAGGAAGCAGTCCGCTGGCCACCACCAGGGCCAGGGCTGTGCAGTCCGGACCGTCCACACCCACACGCTGAGCTGAGCTGCCTCAGGTCCACTGAGCACGGCATGCCTTGGGCAGCGGGACGCAGGCAGCAGGCATCAATGTGCGTGCACCGCGTGCATGTTGCAGACCAACAGGCGGCAAGCCCTGCTTGGCCGGAGACGGGCACATGCAGCTGGCCAGCCTGCTCACCTTGTCTACAAGGTACGGCCGCTCCACGCCGGAATCAACTGCACAGCAATGGGCCCAGCACGGGTGAGGCGGCAGGCGGCGGCGGCGGCGGCGGCGCAGGGCGGCGGCAGGCGAGCTCTGCTCTGTAGGCGCTGCGACGGCATGATTACGACGCTCACCCTCTTTATCTTTTGGTCGCACTGGCTCGGTGGGCGGGTAGAGCCGCCGCGCTGCAGCCGCTGTTCCGCTAATGCCCGCCCGCTGCAGCGTCTCCCAGCCGCTGCCGCTGCTGCATGCCGCATCTAACTGCACCAGCAAGCTGCTGGCCAGCCGCTGAGCGCCTCTGAGCATGGCTGAGACGCTGCCGAGTGCACTTGTGCTCGGGGTGCAGGGATAGGCCAGGGCACGCTGTCAATATATCCACACGAGCGAGATCTCTGCCGATGTGCGCCCGCTGCTGACGGCGGTTTGGGTTGAGTGCCGCTGGCTGCCCATGCGACGCCATGGTGCGGGCCGCCCCTGCCGCCGAACCTATTCTACCTGCCCAAGACCAATGACGGCCTTTGGCTTCTCATGCAAGCCTGGACAAACATGCGTGAACACGTGGGCTCTTTGTGTCTGCCACACTGTCGCAGGGCGAGGGACTTACAAGAGCAGCGCTCCCAACGAACAGCCCAGGAGAAGATGCGACCCTCGCATGCTTGGTTGGCAGGGGTGAGAGCAAGGCAAGAATCCAACACTCGAGTATGCACAGAGCGGGTCGCTTGGTCAAGTCAACAGAAAACTTTGAGCGTGGGTGACAGGGAGGATGGGTGGGTGGGGTCCTAAAAAGGGGTTTCAACGGAAACGTGTGCTCGCAAAGGTGCAAGGGGGACAAATCAGGTCAGGCGATCGAATACATGAACAAACACAGCAAGCATCAGCGGCCATGCTGCGCTGTTACATCAAAAGATCAGCGCGGCGTCTCGCCTGGACGCAGGTGCTGCTGTTCGTGGCGGCGCATGGAAGTCAACGCGACAACGCCACAACAGGCCGCCGGCTGCTAGATGCACGTGGGGCTTGGCTTACACAGTGGTGACAGTGGGCACCTCCACAGCCTTTGGCGCCTCGGGGGCAGGCTGCAGCACAAACATGGGCACAGGGAGGCAATGCTGTGTCAAGTTGGCCAGCTTGCGGGCGGTCCTGACGCCCCAGCATGCCAACTGCACACGGTGCATCGTGCAGGAGCTCATGCACACCAGCCCCAGCCTTGCTCAGACTCACCGCCTCAGCAGCGGCGCCGCGGCCCAGCGACAGCGCCTGGGTGCTGTGCTCGGTGAGGCCCCAGTAGATGATGAGGACAAAGTTGAAGATGAGGGACAGGATTGTGCCGGCCAGAACGGCGCGCAGGTCCGTCTTGACATCGCTGCGGCAGAGGGCCGGTTTGGAACAAGTGAGCAGATGAATCAAATGAATGAGTTGCACATAGCCAAACAGGAACGCAAATTCATACAGGCACAAAAGCAGGCTGGGCAAAAGGGCAGACTGGGCAGGTGACAGCGCGGGGAGGGCCAGAGCACGTAGTGCCAAGCTGTGCAGGGCATTCGCTGTCCCGGTCATGGAGCCTCATTGGGGCTGCCGCATCGCAGTTCACCTAAACGCTGGGCACGGAAACAGCCGAGTGCCATGCAATCAAATCAAGCTTGCGTTGCAGCCCCCAGGGGCACTCACCCGCTGACCACGCGCAGGCCATCTGCAGCATCCAGCTGGACACGTGCATCATTGGCCACTTGCATGATGACCACAGTGACCTGAGGCAAGGAGAGACAGGGGGGCACACAAGCAAGTGAGGGGCGGCTGGGCTATCGGACTCCTTGAGGCGATACTACAGCAAAGTTTGATTCATCAGGGGGCGGCGCAGCAGCAGCAGCGCGAAATTGCATGCCAGCAAAGCAAGGGCACAGGTGTCAAGATGCCTTGGCGGATCGGCTGCAACTGTGTTCCATCCCGCTCACCATCAGCATGAGATAGGTCCTCAGGCGGTTGGCGTTGGCGCTGCCCATGCAGGCAGTCAGGCCCACAAACACTGCGGCAGGGCGGGACGGCAATGTTGGCCTGGCTGAGTGCAGGCAAGGAAAATCCTTCCAGGCACATGCAGGGCAGCCATTCCTCCCTTGCTTCCAACCCTGCATTTCCTCCCTCCAGCCACTTCCATTCAAGCCCAAGTTTAGTTAGCTGCCTGGCTCACCGAGTAGGAAGAACTGGAACCAGACAGCCCACCATGTGTAGCCAAGCGCGGAGGCCGACATTCCCTCCGCATCAAGGGCGGCTGCGGCGGGGTAGGGGGTGGGAACGGGATTAGCAGCAGCATCTAGCCGGGCTGAAGATGCGAATGCTTGCTGCATAAAGCCCTGCACAAGTAGGCTTGTCGAGCACACCCAGTGCTGCCTGCCAATGCCTGGCCTGTGCGCCCAAACCCGCCGGAAGGCGGGCCTATTCGCAGGCGGCGGGTGGCTCACCCGTGGCCGCCATGAAAACCAGCCATGAGATAAACTCAAGGATCAGGACGATCAGCGTGATAATGTCCAGCTTGCGGCCCATGGCGCCCATTGTGTGTTTCTACGAGAGGCTGGGAAGGGCGGACGGCAGTCTGCAAGGCGGCGGGCGAGAGCAACAGGATGGGGTTAATGAGGCAGGGATGCGGCTGGGGCGGTGTAGAGGCGCCCTGACCCGTAGCCGAATGCTGGAACCTGAGCCGGCTGATACTGCAGGTGGCGCCCTGCAGAGGAGGGCGCCGCTGGTGGCAGCGGCAGGCGGCGGTGCTCCTGGCACGAGGTGCGGCAAGGCACCCAAAGCGCGCGTGCCACCAGCAAGTATGAGCACGTTTGCAGCAGCCAGCAGCGTGCCGCGAGCTTGGGTGCGACGCCATGCCGGCGCCCATTTCATGTGCTCAGTGAGCTCACCGGGCAGGCTCGGACCTTGCTGGATCTGGATGCCGATGGAGCGAGCAAGCGCGGAAGCAAGGGATCGACGTTGCGGGGCGGCCGCGAGGCTTGCAATCTCTGGCCCGCCGGCGGCGCAGCGCACAGCAGGGCGGATACTGCCCTCCCAGTGCGCTAACAGCCAGCGATTCCGCCAACGGCGGGCCCAAAAGAGCGCTACGATTGGTGCTGGAGTCGCTAGGCGGGGGTGCCTGGCCTGGGAGAGGGCTGCAGCTGTTCGGCCCCTCCGGGGCCACAGACTCCACTCATCCACACAACCCTAGCCAGCCGCCAGCATGCTCCTTCTGCTGGCAGCACCCGCCCTGCTACAACCTGCTTGCTGCCTCCGAGGTGCAAGGCTTTCAGGGTACCTCAGGGAGGGAAGAGATGCTGCCGAGAGTGTGCAGCCATCGCACGTCACAGGCTGCCCCGTCCTCTCCTGCTAGCGCTGCTGGCTGCCGCAGGGTTGCACCTGCTGCTTCCTACTCCTCTCCCTCGTCACCCTCGCTGTGCGGTCGGAAGCCAATTGGCGAGCGCCGCACCCCTGTGCCCATGCAGCTTGCGCAGCACCAGCGGCCGCTCGCCCGGCACGTGGGGCACCTGAAATTGGGATGGGAATGTGCGGGAAGGACGCTGAACTCAGTAAGTGTTACCAACACGAGCAGTGCTGCCACGGCTACAGGATAGGTACATCAGTCAATTCAGAGGTTGCCCAAGCCGTTCAGTGCTTGCATGATGCTGCAGCCGTAGAGCACGCTGCTGCAGAGTCTCACCACTGGGGCCACACGCCCTGCGGCAGCATGGCTGCCCCTCGGTAGTTCAGCCGCCCCTTGCCTCTGCAGCGGCAGGCCGGGATGCAAGGCAACGGTGTTTGGGGGGTGTGCGGATGCGTCAGCGTAGCACACATGTTCATCAGGCCTCTGCTGCAGCTGCACAAAGCGAGCGCAGCCGGCTCGCAGCTGCAACACCCCTGTGTGCTGACCCATCACGTGCTGCCTCCTGCCCCTGCCCACCTGCAGTCGCCGCAGGTTGATTTGCCTGTGCCGCCGCACGCAGGGCAGGGGCGGTCGGGTATGATGGGCTGGAACAGCGGCAGGCCACGCTGCGTCTGCACGCGCCACCGCCCCAGCGCCGCCTGCCGCTCCGCCTCTGGGAACAGCGGGTGCTGGATGGAGGGCTGCTGCTGCTGCTCGTGATGGCCCGGACCAGCCCCGCTGCTGCCCTGCCCGCCCGGCTCAAGCAGCGCTCGCGCTGGTCGGGGCGGCCGGCGAACCGTGGCGTGGGCTGCCGGAAGAGCGGGACGGGGCGCTAGAACGGATGCCATACCGATCGAGATGCAATGCAGTTGCGCAGACGCTGCAAAATCTGTGGCAGCAGGCCACACCGGCCGCCGCTCCGCCACATCAGCCCCAATGCGGCCGAACAGAGCAACCGATGGCCCATCGCCCGCATTTGTGACGCTGCTGCGTTCGACCCATGTCGTCACAAGCGCTCTGTAGCTCGTGGGGCTGCCGCCCCGCCAAACCCGCCGGCCGTGCCGTCTCGGGGGCAGGCCCCGTCGCTCGGCCATGCCCCCAGATTGTTGGTGGTGATCCCGGACGGCACGCCGTGATCCGCAACCCGCCGCACCTGCAGCAGTGGGCGGCAGCGGCGGCGGCAGCGGCACGGCGAAGCACCCGCCGAGCAGCAGCACTCTCCGGTGGTGCCGATGTGAGTTGCGCTGGGCTTGCAGTACTATGGAAGGGCACTGAAGGGAGCCTGCTTAGGCCAGAAACACCAGCAAGCCACGCCATTTCCCTGCAGGCTGCCCCGTCCGACTCAGATGCGGATGGCGGGCAGGAGCGCCGCTTCGTGCGCTCTCTCTTGCTCGCCTGGTTTGCCAGCCAGAACCGCTCGCTGTTTGCGGCGCGCTGCCTGGTGGAGGTGGTGATCGAGATGTACCGAGATGGAGTGACGGTGGATGATGTTGCGGTGAGAAGGAGCGGCAGGTGGCCGTTAGCAGGCGGGCTTGGTGGCAGCCGGCTCGTTGACCCAGCCTGGGTGCTTGCCTCCGTGATCGACAACGCCAGTCTGAATGTGCACATGATCGGCCAGCTGGATCACTTGGCATGCTGAATGGCATGCGCAAGTGGCTGACCGGCTGGCCTGCAGGCCGGTCAACAACCCCAAGCATGTTGGTCAAGCCCAGTGAAATTTGCGCCTCTCCACTCTGCCCCCACAGGTCATGCTGTCGCTGGCGAGCCTGCAGCAAGGCGGCACGCTGCTGCAGCCTTCGGACCAGGCAAGAAGCCTGTCTGGATGCCACCTGCTGTGGTTGTTGCTGTGCGTTGGTGGCAGCTGAGTGCCTTCAGCTTGTGGGGCAGGCTGACCCGCACACCACCCTCCAGCAGCCCCCCTGCCTGGGTTGCCACATTATTCCCATAGCCCCGCACTCTGGCCTGCAGGACGCGCTCCTCAGCTACGTGGCAGTTGTGATGATGGCTCTGGAGATGGTGGGGGTGCCGCTGGTGCCAGAGGTGAGCCCTCGAGGAGTTGAGCCGGATCCCCAGTTAGCCAGCCTCAGTGAGCCAGCCCCATAGTGCTCCCAGCCTTTCCGTACCTGCCTCCTCACCATTGCCTGCATGCTCTGCAGCATGCCCTGCTCTTTACGGACTGGAAGTGTTGATGTTGTCAAGTTGCAAATACTCTTCGCTGCCCCCTTGAGCACAACTCACCCACACCCCCTGCGCCTGCCCACCTCAGGGCCAGGAGCGGCGGCAGCGCAAGGAGCAGGAGGGCGGCAGCCAGGAGGACACGAGCAGCATGAGCCAGGGCCTGAAGGCAAGCCTTGCCGCTGCTGCTGCTGGTGCCGTTGCTGCTGTTGATGCCATTGCTGCTGCTGCTGCTGCTGCTGGTGCCGTTGCTGGTTCTGTTGATGCCATTGCTGCTGCTGGTGCCATTGCTGCTGCTGCTTCCGCAGCTGCTGCTGTTCTTGCTGCTGCTGTCGCTGAGCTGGGAACCTGCCGCCTGTGCCAGGCATGCTGTACTTCCACACCTTCAGGTCTCTGCTTCTCGTCGCCCAAGCCAACCAGGACACCGCCCATGCTTGCCTGCAGGGCTTTGTGCGGATAGCGGTGGATCAATTCTTGGCTGGCACGGACCTCTACCGCCTGCAGCTGCAGCAGAGCATGGCGGGTGGGTTGTGCCGCAGCGGGGCGTGGGTCTGCTTTGTGGTTTCCTTAGTATGACTGCGACCACCGGTGCATGCCCAGCCTTGCGGTTGGCTTGGCACTGGTAACGCAGCTGGGGCCGTGTTCTAGAGGCATGCATAGACTCCCAGCATAGCTTCTCTATGATCCGCTGACCCTTTTCGCCACTCTGCAGGCGATTCTGCTGGGGAGGGCGATGCCGCAGGGGTGTCGCCTGCCGTCCGCATGCTGCAGCAGAACACGCGGTTGGGTGAGGCTCGGGCAGCTGGCTGACACTAGTTTTCATGCCCAGTGGCCACTGCTGCATGCCTGCCATTCTTACAGTCAGAGTGGCATGGACTCCCCGCCGCATGCAGTGTACCAGATGCTCCATCCAGTCGATGGCTCACTGCATATTCCGCACCACGCAATGCATTGTTGTGGCGCTTTGCACTTGGGCTCACCAGTTTGCCTGGCCCTCCTGCTTGCCCGCTCCTGCCTGCCCTGCAGTCATTATCACTCTGGAGGTGGTCCGCGACTCAAGCGTCCCCACTGTGGTGCCCCTGAACCAGCCGGGCACAGCAGGCACAGCAGAGGGCGAAGCAGCGGCAGCAGACGCAGCAGCGGCAGACTCAGCAGCCACAGCAGCCGGCACAGGCGAGCAGGCTGAGCAGCAGGATGGGCAGCAAGTGCAGCAGCCAGCGGCAGGCAGCCAGGCGCAGCAGGAGGAGGCGCCGCAAGAGGTGGTGCGATCGGCGGGCGTTGTCCCTGGTTTCGCACTGGCCTGTGACCCAGGTAAGCAGATGAAGCAGCTGAGACTGCACTGCGGTTCCAGCCACTTTCTTCAGCGTAGGTCGCCGCGTTTGGCAAATCTGCTTTGCACTGCACGCTGGAACACACAACCTATCATCACTGCCACTCTGCCCCTGGTGCAGTGCGCCTGGACCGGTGTGATAGCAAGGATGTGCGCCAGCGGGCTGCGGCAGTCCGGATGCTCATCAGGTCGGTTTCTTGTGATGTGTTTTACTCCCAGAATGCTACCTTTCTGCATCAGAACGCGATGCTGGTGATGCAGCTGTAGTTTTGCTGGGCGGATGGTGGTACATCTGGGCACCCGGGCTCGAAAACCACACTGCACGTCACCCGACATTCCCCTCTTGACCACTCACTCTCGCTTCCTCTGTCTGCAGCTTCATGGGGGCAGCCCAGGGCTGGCTCTACTCGGCCTGGGACTTCGTTGAGCAGTGCACCGAGTGCTACAGGTTTGTTCGTTTCACGCGTATCATGCAAGCCAGGACGCACGCCCATGCCTGCACTCGCTAACGTGCATGACGCAGGAATGTGGACATGCCCTCACGCCTCCCCCGCTGGCCGGCCGCCCCCATGCAGCTATGGCTGGACTGCTGATGAGGTGTTCAGCCGGTTGAACGACGAGGAGTTTGCACAGGTGGGTCAGCTGCACTGCAGGTGTGATGGATCGGGGCCAAGGCAGTGCTGGCCGTGCTTGCAAGGAAGTGCTGCTAGTGCTTGCGTAGTGTGCGACATGCGGAGGCAGCACATGCCCGGTTGTGGCACTGATGCACCTGACCCGCCGGCGCCGTTGCGTATTTTCAAGATCCAGGATGCTCTCTTTCAGCGCAGGATGCTGCCTTATACTCATCAGCTGTTTAACCGCCCTCCCACCTGCAGAGCGGCGGCATGCCGGGCATTTCCCTGGCGCGCCAGGCGGGTGGGCCCAACCCCAACGTCTCCGCCCTCGTGTTTGCCCGATGGGTCTCCCTCTGCTACATCACGCTGGCACAGCTGCGGGTGGTGTTCCCAGGTGGGCTAGTAAGGTTGGATTGCAAAAGATTGGAATGGTGCCGCTTGGGTATGGTGCCGCGTTTGCACTCTTCTTGGTGAGGGTCATCGCGCTGGCCCAGCTGCGGGTGGTGTTCCCAGGTGTGTGCTAATGGGCGGGTTTGCAAGCGTTTGGCTGGGCCCCTGGGTACGGCGCTGCTGGCCTCGTCTGTGTGTACATTTGCAAGTACTGGCTGGGCGTGCTTGTGACTCGGAAGCGATGGGCGAAGCGCACTCCCTGCGTACACTGTGCAACAACCTTCCCTTTTGTCCCCATCCCTGCACCTACAGGCGCGCTTGGCCAGGACGGCTGGGCGTGGGTCAGCGGTGCGGCGGCGGCACACGATGGCAGCGAGTCAACCACATTGGAAGCTTATGGGCTGGCCGACTTTGTTGTGCACACCATTCGGTGTGTTGCTGTGCGGCCGCGGCTTGTTGGACTGCTGTCCCAGGAATCATCGTTGGTGTACTCTACTTTGCCCTGTCGTTATGCAGCTGATGGTAGTTGTGTTGCGAAGCAGCCTAATCCACACAACTCGCCGACTTGGTGGGCATGCACAAACACCAGCAGACCCCTCCCTCCTGTCGCAGGAACGAAGAGGCTAAGGAGGCGGCCACTGCCAGCCTCCGCGCCGCAGCACGCGGCAGCGCCAGCGGCAGCAGCAGCGGCGGCAGCAGCGATGGCGGGGACGAGGAGCGGGAGCCTCCAGTTGAAGGCGTGCTGTCCCGCCCCCCGCTGGTGAGCGGAGTTGATGGCGGCGTCTGGGTAGCTGCCGCACTGGTGCAATTGCATTTTTCACACGCCTGTGCATGGTTGTGGTGGCGTTGTGATCCCATTGCTCACCACACTGGCTGTTGCAGGCGGAGCAGCCTCGGGAGGGGTTTGTTGTGGTACAACGTTCCCCTCCGCAAGCCTTGCATTGATTCCTTTCCTCCTGCCACTGAACTGCTGCAGGCGGAGCAGCCGCGCGAAGGGTTTGTGGTGGTCCAGGACGAGGGGCTGCTGGCCACCTCGCCCACCGCGCTGCTCATGAGCCAGCAGATCTCGCTCATCCAGGTCAGCGCTTGTGGATTGTATTGCCTGCTGAATGGACGCATCCAGCACCTGGGCCATGCCGGTGAATGGTGCCGTTTCTGCTTGCATGGCGTCAGCTTGTCACTGCTGTCGCCCTGTGCTTCCCGGCGCAGATGACGCGGCAGCTGGTGCTGCAAGAGCGGGCGCAGGTGTCGCAGCAGCCTGCCTGAAGACAGAGAGTCAAACAACCCCTAGCCAAGCCAGCCGTGTTGCCAAAGTGAAGCCCACCAAGCCAAACTTGACGCGCATCTGAATGACTTGTCTCCCTTCCTGTCCACTGACCCTGCCATCAATGCTGCTACATTGTTTGGGCAATCTTTTCACACATGTCACTCATTCGCAAGTTTTCGTCGCGTGTATAACGTAACATGTGTACTTGCCAATTTGCATTGCCGCGGCCGGCAGACACAGCCCTGCTGCGTGAACTTGTCAACCGAGGTCCGCTGCCCAGGGGCGACGCATTTGCAACTTGATCAGCCGCGCAGGGATGTTTCGCTGGCGCTCTTAATGAGTGCAGCGGTGTCGTAGCCACTGCGGCCCTCCTTCAACGCCTGAGCACGAGCAGGGCCCACTCGCTTCAGCACAGCCATGCCCAGAGAGGGGGTGTACTGCAGAGGGACAGGGTGGAGGGGCAGGGAAGCAGGGGTGGGCGGGGTCGAGGGTGCAGTGTGCAGGGGGCGCCAGCGATGGCGTTTTGGGCCAGCTGCACTGCTGCCACCCTTTGCATGCTCTGGCTCCCAGCTCCTTGTTGTGAAATTTCTGGACATGTTGAGCTGGGTGTCCAGTAAACCCAGCACCCGGCTACACTATTGCACACAGCTGCGCCCCAGGTGCAGCGCTGCTTGCCTGCATGAGGTAGCCCAGCAGCAGCACGGGGTGGTAGGCGATCCAGCACTCGTCTGCAAGGACAGGGGTGGCAGGATGCAGCGTGTGAGCCTGCCTTCTGGGTGCGCCACCGTCCTGGTCAGGCACATCTGCCTGCCACTGTGGTGGGTCGGCTGCCAACCACGCAGCCTCCAGCGCTCTTGTCCTGTTCCGCTGGTGTTGCCACACAAGCACTTAGTTCTGCCTTACAAGCCCCTTTGGCCCGCTCACCAAGCTTGTGGTACGCCGCCCTTGCAATCAGGTCTGCCGCGCGCGCTGTGCCCACCCGCTTCTTGCTCATGCCTGTGGCAGGCGTTGGGGCAGAGCGGCAGTTTGAGTGTTGGGGCAAGGGGAGGTAAGGGCAGTAGCTGCGATCAGTAGCTTGCTTCCGCTGCTGGCTGGCCAGCACGCCAGGAGTCAATCCCATTGCTCTGCAGGTCGGGAGCTAGCCAAAGCAAGCTTCACCTGTGGCTGCCTGCTGGATGAGGCCCTTTGGGCCGTACACCAGGCGAGGCTTGCCATCGCCGCCCGTGGCCAGCGGGCCGGGGCAACAGATGGTGGCGCCCACACCCCTGCATGGCACGGCGGGTGGCGCAGCAGTTGGTTCCACACCTGCCCCAGAGTGGATGAGCTTGCAGGCCGGCTGTAACAGCTGCTAGACGGCCCAAGGCACATGCACACACTGAGATAAGCAGGCGGGGAGCAGGATGACCCATTGGCTGACTGGTTGAGGTCCCAGAGGATTGAGCAGACAGTAAGTGCCCGTAAGCTTGCCTGTCGGACAGCTCGCTAGCCATGGACTGGAAGTAGGCTCTGAGGCCCGCCTTGGCAGCAGCGTACACGGCCTGGCCAGGGGAGGGCACCACGGCTGCGCAGAGGGGCAAGATCAGGGGAGCAGATGGTCGAGTGCCCTGGGCAAACCCTAGCGCCAAGGACCTTTTGGGGCATGCATGTGCAGCCAGCCAGCTGCCAGGAGCCAGCCGCAGGTCACAATGCATGGCATGGCACATTCACCACACCCGCGCACCCGACATGGAAGCCACAATCACGTGCTGTCCTCGCCCCTGCGCCACCATGTGCGGCAGCGTGGCACGCGCCAGCCCCAGCGGCCCCTCAAGGTTCAAGTTGAGCAGGGCAGCTGCCACTTCAGGCGATGTGTCCTCCGCTGCTGCGTGCTGGCTGGCGCCTGGGGCAGCAAGGTGGCGGGTCAAGTGGGTGGGTTGCGGATGGTGCGGTGGGCGGTGAGAGAAGGAGCAGAGCATGTGAGCAACTACAACCATGCATGCACATTTGTACGATTTGCACCGCCCGCCTGTCTGGCGCGCTGCAGTGTCCATAGGAATGGCATTCACCTGCATTGTGCACCACATAGTCCACCCCCGCGCCGTCAAACGCCGCAAACGCTGCTTTAGCCGCCGCCTCCAGCCCCGCGCTGCAAGTGGGGCGGCAATACAAGCAGTCGGCAACCACTGCTTGGCTCAGCAGTTCATTCATGTAACACGGCATCCCAGCGCCAGCACACACGATGGCCTGCCAAGACATAGCTGCGGCAGCGCGGCAACTAGGACGGCCAGCACGCCATCTGCAAGCACCGCAAGGCCACCACAGCAGCAGCAGCAGCAGCTGGCATGCAGCGCCCTGCCCACCTGTCCCCCACAAGGTCCAGCGGCAGCAGCACCACGTCCCCCTCAGGCACGTGCTGGCAGCAGTGCTGCTTCACGACCTGCAGGCACAGCAGGCACAGCAGCAAGTGTGGGCACACCACAGCAGGCAGGGCAGCACCTGTGGATGCAACCACAGCAGTGCTGCCACTTGCAGGCACAGCAGGCACCGCACCAAGTGTGGGCACAGCAAGCAAAGCAACAGGGGCAGCACCTGTGGATACAACCACATCAGTGCTGCTTTGACACTTGCGGGTGCAGGTATAAACACAGCGGCAGCAACATGGGGGAGCATTGTCTCCTGCAGCTATTGGACGCGCACCGCCATAGCCTGGCTGGTGGGGCGGAGTATTGAGGGGTGTTCTCCCTCCCCATGCCTCAGCGCACACCCCAGCACATGCCACAGCCCCCACCAACCACCCTCCTGCTTGCCTCCAGCTTGTCCAGGGAGCGGGAGGAGAGGATGAGGCGGGCGCCTGCTTCCGCCCAATAGCGAGCCAGCGCCTCGCCTAGCCCCTGCGATGCCACGCGCAGTAGGATAGTAAAGTAAGGTTGCGGGACGGATGGATGAATTGAGAGTGCAGGCCTGTTCGCACACACGCCGCAGCATCCACGACCCTACTTGCAGTTTTGGCACTCGTTTGCAGGAAGCGGGCACGTGCTTTGGGACAATGCACAACAGCCCCACCTGGCTGGCGCCGACAATCCACACCACCTTGCCGCGCCAGGCATGTGGTGGAGGCGCCCGCTTGGAGAGCAGGGTGAGGTCAGCATCGGCGCTGCGGCAGGCAGAAGAATGAACGCAGCAGTTGCCAAGAGCTCTGTGATGGTGTGGCCAGCAGGCGACGGACACAAACATGGCAGAGCAGCGTTCCGCCCTATGCGAGTTCGATATCTCCTGCACCCCTGCTCACCGTGCAAACCGCAGCAGGGTCCAAGCTGCCCACAGCGCTGCAGCGCCGGCCGCTGCCGCTAGCAGCATGGGCGCCGCCGTTCCCGTCGCCGCCGCTGCCGCGAGTGGGGCTTGGCCGAGGGCCGCCCTGCAGTCTAAACCGCTTGCGGACCTTGTCGTGATGCGCTGTGGCCGCTGCAGGGCAGCAGCAGCAATGCGGCAAGTACACCGCCAGCGGGGGCTCGAGCTTGGGCGGGCGCTGCAGCCTCCCAGGCGGAGAGCGTGGCGGTTCATGCGATCGTGGGGCGCAGCAGGCCGATGGCGCCGCCCAAGGGCTTTCATCAGGCACCGCCGCCCCGTCATGCCGCTCCGCCCCAGCGCCGCCGGGCAGGCGGCATGCAGCTGTAGGCTCCATGCCATTGTACCGGTTGTGTTTCATACATCCGTCACGTCTTTGCGTCTGCGCCCAGGTTCTTGCGCGTTTGGTGGTAATGGCCCAACTGGCAACAGCAGGCAGCCCGTGGCCATCACCGCATTTAGACGGCAAGACGGAATCGCCGCATGCGCCACTGCCACTGCTGGGCTGGTCGTATGGCTGGCTTGATTGAATGAAGCACCTGCCGAGCTACCGAGCAATATGGTGACGATGGTGTGTTGGCTCTCTCAGCCCTGCTGTGGCACCGCTCAGTGGCGGCGCGGTCGGAGCGGAGGCTGGGTGCGGCCGCTGCCCCTCCCCCCGCTACCCAATTGGCGATAATATTTGCATTTAGAGCACCTTGGCGCACTGGCAGCGCCCGGTTAGGCGGGCCTCGCCAGAAGGCTGGCATGAGCTGCTTGAGATGCAGCCAAGCCGCCCGCGTCCCCTCCCCTCCGCATTCCCTAGCTGCTTTGGTGTATAGTACCACGTTTACTCGCGTTTTGGCAGCTTGCAGCAGGCAGAGACGCCGCAGATTTCGCAGTCTTCGCGGAGAAGCAGCCAACCATGGGGCTGGAGGGAGCCAAGAGCGGGGCATTCATCCTGCGGTTCATAGAGGCGCGCGGGGCGTGACAAGGGCGCTGCCGCACAAAAAGATTGCGATTTGCCGCGGCCCGCGCTTCCTCCCTCCCTTCCCTACGTTCCTATACTGCTGCATGATCGCACGTGATAGACGGCGCGGGGCCTGGCTCAGCAGCGCCGCCTCGGCTGCCGCAGCTGGTGCCGCCGCCGCATCGCTGGCGACTGAAGCCTCACTGTGTCGCCCATTTCCGCACGCCGCATGCTGCAGATGATCACCGCCATCGTGGCGTTTAGTACTGTGGTCGACTACGATGCGTTCTCGCGCATCAAGTTTGTGGTGAGCGCAGGATGGCCGCAGATTTCGGCGGCGGCGGCATCGTGAGGCATCGCCCATTACATTGCTCGAGACATTTGGATACAAACTTGCGCTCATTGACTTTCCTCTCTCTGCGTGCAGATGTTCACGGGCATCACCGGCTTCGTGCTTGCCTTCTTCTTCATGGTGGCGTACGTTGCCGGCGTGCGGGCGGTGAGTGCATGACGATCGACCCTCTTGGCTTCAAGTTTCAGGCTGTGGCGTGTCGGTGGCTTGCTTGCCTTGCGCACCTTGTATGCAGGGCCGGTTGGCCTGCCGCCGCTGCACCTGCCTCCTGCTCCTGTGACTGCATGTCCTCCCGACCGCTGCACCCAACAGCACCCGGTCTCGCTCCACAACCCACTCCGCAGGCTCGCGGCATGATTGCGCTGGTCCTGGACGTGATCTGGCTCATCTTCTGGCTGACCGCCGCGGCCTGCGCGTCGGCGGTGCTGTCCGACGGCCTCGACACCAGCAAGATGAAGGCCTCTGTTGCATTTTCCTGGATCTCCTTGTGAGCGCTAGTTGTTGTGTGCTTGCTGGTGTGTGCACGCTTGAAGCATGCAGATCTGCTGCTTGTCATCCTGCCACCGTTTGGCCCGCTGCTGCTGCCTGCCGCTGTCTGTGGTGCCCACAGCACGCCTTCTCCTGGGTCTCCTTGTGAGAGCGCGGGCTGCTCCCATTGGCGATTGTCGCGCTGGCTTGCGGCGAACGTGCTTGCTTACTTTGCTGCTGCTGTCACCGTGGCTATAGCTGACAGCTTGTTCTAATGATGCTGCAATCCCCCCTCTCCCCTGGCGCAGCTTCCTGTGGATCGGCAGCACCATCATCTCCTTCCAGGACACGCGCAGCGGCGGCAGCGCCGGCCCGCCCCCAACCACCGGCCCGCAGATCCCCAACTCCTCGGTCTCCATGGTGTGAGGAGACTGAACACATGGATGGATGAATCCGGGAGCGAAGTGGCTGGCGCAGGCAGCCAGGCAGCAGCTTGCAAGAGCTACCGCCTGGTACCGCCCAGCTGCGAAGCGCGGCCGCTGGCGAGCTTCCGTCGCAGAGCCCGGCTGCGTGGCTGGCGGCACAGCGGCGGCGCTTGCAGTCCGCGAGCCCATGCATGTGTTCCATCCAAAGCAGCTGCCCCTACCTCCCGTCCTCCCCACCAAGCGAAACCCAAGGGCTAAGGCCCGCCTGCTGCTGCCCAAAGCAGAATGACCGACATAGCTCTTCATCTCCTGTCGTTTGCCCGCTGACCCGACCGCATCGGCGGCAGCGGCGGCTTTGCCGCACCTGCTGCCCACTCTAAGTGCCCCTGCGATTTGAAACCTCGCCCTGCTTACCAAGCACCGTATGTTGTTGCTCCTCCCCCCGAACTGCGCTTTTCCTGCCACCCCGTTCCTATCGAGTGCTACACTTTTGCCCCTGTCCACCCAGCGCGCCGCCATGCGTGCCTAAAAGGCGGCGCAAGTATGGAATCAAGCTGCTTGTAAGTTGTTCCCAGCATGCAGGCCGCAGTGGAATGGGGCAGCTGGTCTCAATGGGCTCAGAAAGCTGAGGCGTGCACCCGGAAGCTCCCGGCTGCTCCTAGCTGCTGCCGTGCCGGCGCCCGCGGGCGCGCTGTGCCCTTCAGCATGCGACCCGACCAGGCCCTTCGCAGTGCTTCAGCGAGATCAACATTCAGCGCGCCTCAGCAGACCCCTCAAGCAAGCGACCGAGCTTGCACGTCCCACAACCCTCCGGTGAGCAGCGCTGGGGCACAGCCGCGCTTGCCAGCGCCCTGAGCAGTAACCACGCACCCTCAGAGTTATTGAATGCGCTTAATCCGCCGTGCAGGTCGCTGTCGAGCGTTTGGCTTGGTACCAAACTCCTTCCACCCCCTCGGCCTGTTGCGCTTGGTAAAACGCGAGTGCAAGTGCTCACAAGGTGATCGCCGAGCTTGCAAGCGAAGGCCGCAAGCTGCAGCGGCCAGGGGAATGCTGCCGCCGCCCGCCAGCGCCTGCGCCCCCTTGCGTGCACACTCTGGGCACTCGTTTGCACTCCCCTGCTGCCCTTACGCACCACACACGCACCACCACGCCTTTCAGGCCCACTTGCAACAGGCATGAAGTTCACGGTGTTGTACGGCAAGCGGGTCGCCCGCCTGGAGCTGCCTCCAACGGTGACACTGACCGAGCTGTCTGAAGGCCTGGCAGAGCGGTTCAACCTGCAAGACCCCACCGCGCTCAAGTTCAGGCTGCAGGAGGGGCAGCCCTCAGTGCCAGTGCGAGACTACCCAGACGCCACGCTAGAGAGCGCAGGTGCGGAAGGATGGAGGACAGGAGGGTGTACAAGCGTGGGAATTGTGCTGAGGTGGGGCATGGCGAGGGAGGGCTGGCACATGCGAAATTTGTGCATAGCTGTGACCTTGCAGCGGCCGTTCTTTTGGGCTGCTGTCTCTGGCAAGGCAGGAGTCTCTGCGGGTCCCACAGACGCGGGCACCCAGCATCCCCCTCCAATCTGCATGGCCGCAGGCTTCACTAGCGGCTGCAAGGTGCGCATGAGCGTGAGCAAGCATGGCGCAGCGGCAGATGGCGGGCAGCAGGATTCGCCGCATGCAGCACAACAGCAGCAGGACCAGCAGCAGCAGCAGCAGCAGGCGGAGGCTCCTGCGACAGCAGGAGATGCCAAGTTTGTCAAGGGGCAACCAGTGCTCTACCGCACGCGGGAGGGCACATGGCAGGAAGCAAAGGTGAGTTTCAAGGGGTGTAGTGGGCAGAATCGCACCAGGGCTTCAGCCTACTTTGCTGAGCAGCTGTGCTGCTGTCTGAAGGCCTGCCCTGCTGAGCATTTCTGAGCAATCAGCCCATGACATGGCTGCCTGCTGCAGGTGGTGGATGTGGACTACTCAGTCTTGCCCTTCAGCTATGGTGAGGATCCCATGGCGTGTGCAGCCTTGAGTGCAGCCAGCCGGCTGGCCCTGCCCGTTGCTGTTGCATGCTGTGCAACCCCCTTTCCCTTCCAGCTGCTTGGTTGGCCGGCTCAGTGCCTTCTTGACCGAGCTTGCTTGTGCGCGTGCCTTCCACTGATCTGATCACCACACATCACCTGCCCCAAACAGGCATTGAGATCGATGGGCACTACCGCGAGACTGAGGCCACCCGGCTAGCACCGCTGCCCGAGGCCGAGGCAGCGGCGGCGTAGCAGCGGTTGTGCAGTGTGCCACTTCTCTCGACTCGGACCAAAGCTGCGAAGCTGTGCGGCTTCCCTGCATTATTATGACTTGTTCTGTCTTTTCAACCCCCGCTGTTCCACTGCACTTCTTGTGTCTTGGGCTGCTGCCCTCAGCACTTGTTATAAGCTGCTGCCCTGTTCAGCAAGCAGTTTTGGTTGGCCGCAGCGCAGCAAATCATTGAAGGCTGGACTGTTGGCCTAAGAGGCGGTGTGCAGGCTGTGCCGTGTGGTCCTGTCTGCGCCACGCTGGGCCAAGATCTCAGACGCATGCGACGAGACAGCTGCCCTGCCTTGACCTGCGCTGCTCCTTCCCAACTTGCTGGCTGCTGTCTGGTATTGATAGCTGCGCTGCCGCCCGCATCTGCACCATTGTCGGGCGCGGGTCCGCCTTCAAGCCTGGCACTAGCCCTGCAACGCTGCTCATCACCAAGACATGCATGTGAAGGGCTGCAGCAGCCGCACAGCCGGCCTCAATGGCGACTAGAAGAGCAAGGGATGGCGGCGCCTGCCGGAGCAGCCGGGTCCGCCGCGGCAGCGTGCGCGGCAGGCGGCGGCAGAGGCTGCGCCATGTCGCTTCTCGCGGCACGCACGTCTAGGCATAGTATAAACGAATACCTGCAGATACAACCGCGTGGAGACGCCGCAGCTTCCTGCCCAGGCGCGTCAAGGCAGCCTCCGCTCCAGCTGCGTGCCGCGCGCCGTTGCGCCGCCTCGTCCTGCATGCTGCTGCTGTAGTCGAAGCGGCGGGTGCCGCGCGCGTCCGTCCGCCGGTGGCCGCCGGTGCCGCCAGTGCCGCCACACCTCGGCCTCACCTCATCGCCGCCCCTGCTTCCTCCGTGTGCAGCTTCCTCCCTTCCATAAAAACAGCTAGTCGCCATGGGTTCCGCAGTCACCTCCCTGCCGTTTGTGCTGCGGCTCTTTGAGGTGAGCGCTCCTTGGCTCGCCTGCCGCTGTTTGCATAGCATCGCCCGTATGGGCGGCTCCCGCTCTCGCGCAAGTCGCGCCCCGCCTCCCAATTGAGGCTGCCGTTGCTGTTTCCTTCTGCCTGCAGATGATCACCAGTATTGTGGCATTTGCCACGATCACCGACTGGGCGGGCTGGTGAGCTGGGAGGGGGAGCTTGGTGTAGGGACGGCCGCTGCTGCCTTGCAGCCCTACTGCCCAGTAAGGATGCCAGCTGGCGAGCGCCTGCCCACCCTCTGCCTGTGCACCCGCCTCCCACTGCGCAGGTCCAAGGCCAACTATATCGTGAGTATCTGCCGACAGCAGGACTGAATACGGCTGGAAGGCTGTGGCAGCTTGCTCATGCCGTGCACGCAATGCCACCCTTGCAGCTGTTGCAGGCGGCAGCTGCAAGTTGTCACACCTTCTGATTGCGAGACCTACGCTTACTCCCATTCCACAGATCTTTACGGGCGTGTGTGGCCTCTTTTTTGCCCTGGTTTACATGGTCGCGTATGCCGCACAAGCCAAGGCGGTGAGCAGTCAGTGCTATTGAGCCGGCTGCCTGCATGAGCTGACATGAACACAGTTGGCGGGGGAGGGGATTGGAAGATGAGAGGTTTCACTGCTGCCATCCATCCGTTCTCACCCCATAGCCCTGCTTTGCCTACGCTCCATCAGCTGCAGCCTCTCAACACCTCGCATTCTGCCCGCCTCCACCTCTGCCCCTTCAGATCCGCGGCAAGGTGTCAGCGGCGATCGACTGACAGACTGCTGGTCATCCTGTGGCTCACAAATCCTCCTGCTCTCCTGCCCAACTCCTGTCCAGATCCGCGGCAAGGTGCGGCGGCGATCGACTGACGGACTGCTGGTCGTGCTGTGGCTCACAAAACTTCCTTGCTCTGCCTCTCCCGCCCCTCAGATCCGCGGCAAGGTGTCGACGGCGATCGACGGCGTGCTGGTCGTGCTGTGGCTGGTGGCCGCCGCCGTGGCCACCTCCATCCTGACTGTCGACGACCTGGGCGGCAGCCGCACCCGCGCCAGCTGCGCCTTCTGCTGGATCACCTTGTGAGTTTGGGATGAAGTCGATCGTGTTCTGCCATCCTGTGTGCTTGGGGTTTGCCTTCTGGTTCATGTGCTTGCACCCCAGCTGCTCCTTTTGCTGGATCACCTTGTGAGTGGCAGTTTTGAGTGATTGCAGTGCAGTTGCCTGCCATGCCTCCATGCGCAACAGCGTTGCTCTGTTGGTTTATGCGCTTGCTTCCCCACCGGACTGCACCTTTTGGCCTAACAACCCTGCAAATGGCTTTGTTGCCATCGCCTGCCTGCTTGCCCAGGCTCACCCCAACCCAGCCCCAACCTGCCCTCGCTGCAGCGTGCTGTGGATCCTGTCCCTCATCATCTCCATCCGGGAGATCAGTGGCTACGAGTACTGAGCAGCCCGCTGATGGATGTGTGTGCGGCCAGTCAGCAGGCAGCAGGCAGCAGGACCGCTGTGGAGCCAAGCTGTGGTGCCGGCAACGCATGGCCAGGCTTGACAGCACCAGCCCTACATCGAGCTTACTGCCACCCCAGCCCGGGCGCCTGTCCACCCTGCCGACTGCCATTCCGCCCTGCCATCCCTTCCTGAGGCTGCGTCACTCTTGTTCCTGCGCCCCATCCCTTGATTTGTGTGCTGCAGTTTGCTTGTGTTTCGCTTGCCCCTTTCCCTCCGATACCCGGGCTGTTGCGGCGTGCCGGCCTGTTGGCTTTTCTTGCCCCCAAACCCGGAGCCCCAGAGCCCTCACCCATACACACCGTCGCACACTTGCAGACTAATCTATCGCCATATCCCTCCATCCCACCGTGTAAGCACTGAGTGGAAAAGCGTGTGCTTGTGCAGCACAAAGTGAGCAGTCCAGCTGCAGCGCACGGATCAGGCGTCTCCTTTGCAGCATCATTTTTGCAAGCGTTACAGCATGCATGGCATACAACATCACATTGAAGCAACCGGGCATGCATTTGAGGCAACCTCCATCTCGGCAAATGCGTGTGCTGCATGGCTCGTCCAAGCCGTCGCTCCAGCCGCTGCTGTGGTGCAAGCGGCAAATTCGACAGTGCACGGCTGGGCTTTGGTCTCGAGAGCACTGGCGGTCAGCTCACAGCCCGCGGCTGGGCGCACGCAGGTAGGCGTCCACAAGGGCACGCACCACTCGGGACGTCATGCTGCAGAACAAGGGATTGGGTGAGAAGCGTGGTTTAGCGGGCAGCATCATGATGACGGCAAGGGCTGGAGCTGGGCAACGATGGTGAGATTAGCATCCAGCTAGCATGATGCAGCTCAACTGGCGCAGTTGACGCATGGGCATTGGGCATAGAGTAGCCCAGCCCCAGCCCAGGCGCACCTGCCGCCAAACACCTCCATGGCCAGGCGGGACAGCCACTTGTATTGGTGGTCCTTGCCCTCAAACCGCTCGCCTGCAGGAGACGCACAGGGCGGCACAGCAGCACAGTTCTTTGCGAGACTCGCAAGCCCAGTGCAGGAGGGGTAGTGCAGCAGCCCACAGGTTGCCTGGAACCACAAAGGCAGCAGACGGGCGCGCCAGCCCTGCACACCGTCTACTGCACAACGTTGCTGCTGCTGCCTTGCGCACAGCCAAATACCAGCGCATCCCACCTGTCTCGTGCTCCAAGAAGCTGAGCGACCAGCGCAGTGGTTGTTGGCATCTGCTTGCCACACAACCAAGCAGCCGCACAACCAAGCAGCGCTACACCCACCTGTCTCGTGCTCCAGGAAGCTGAGCATCTTGTACACCAGCGCCCCCACCATCTGCACATCGCCCTTGCGGTGCGAGCTTGTCAGCCTGCGGCGCATGGCACGAGAAGAGAGACGAGCGGTTTGCACTTGCAAACTGCTGCAATCTTGATGCTGCTTTGCAGCATGGGTCAGAAGACACGCAGGAACCAGCACTTGCCCTCCCCGCACCACACCGCGGCAAAAGGTTCCCTCCCTATCAAAGCAGTGCAGGGCGCACCAGCTCTTCACCGCGTCCACCGTCACGTTCACGCTGTCGGCGCCCAGTGCGCGTGCCGCCGAGGCCGCCGGCGACTCATCGCTGCCGGCGCCCTGGGTCACATTAGTGGATGATTGGGTGATCGGAATAGTGAGGTGAGGCTGGCTCTTGGCAAGGCTGCAGCTGATCACTTTGCTAGGCCAGCCAGGCTGCGCACGTGCCAAGGTCCAAGCAGCACACAGCGCTGCCATCCCCGTACTATAAGCTGGCACTGCAACCCACGCTCTCGCGCCTTCATGCAAACCGCGCCCTCGCGCCTTCATGCAAACCGCGCCCTCGCACCTTCATGCAAACCACTCCCTCGCACCTTCATGAAGCCCCCCACGCCCAGTGCGCTGGCCGCCAGGCTGGCTGCCTTGCCCAGCACGCCCTTGCTCTGCTTCGCCTCCTCCTTGGCCGCACCCAGGTTGCCTGTGGGGAGCAAGGGGTTGCGCACCGCAAAGCTGAGTTGGTATGGCGGGTGGCTGCGGGGCGGGAGCGTTGTTGCAACCCAGCAGCGTTGCCGAGGTGGTGCCCACCCCTCCCCCCGGCTCCATCAGTTCTTGCTCCCGCCCACCTTTGGCTCCCTCCTCCACCGCCTTCTTGGCTGGGCCGGCCGCCTGGTCCAGCCTGCGAAAAGGCACACAACAACACATCAAGCATGTAAGCCTCGACTGGTCCAGCTTCAACGGCACAGACATGCCAGCCTGGGCTGCATCGATGCAATGTGTGCACCCGCTCAGCAGGCAGCAGCGCCAGCTTGCGGCTCTCGATGCGCCCGGCGCTGCCGCCGCTGCCCACCCTGCCCCCTGCAAGCGCCCAATCGGTAAAAACCCGCACCAGAGCTTGAGGCCGTTGTAGATGCCCTCCTGCCCCGCCACCTCAGAGGCCAGCTTGTTGGCAACCGCCTTTGCGATCGTGCTGAAGCTCTGCCCCTCCAGAGCCTCGGACTCGAGGTCGCCGCCGCCGCTAGCGCTCACACGCAGCAGCGCCCGGCGGCCGCGCCGGTGCGCCCAGCTGCTGGCACCCAGTGCTGCACGGCTGGTGCTGCAGCTCAGGATGGCTGGCTGGGCAGCAGAGCCGCGGCAGGGTGCCGGGCAGGGGGTGCGGCGCTGGAGCTGCACTGCTGCAGCAGTGGGCACCACGGCAGCTTGGAGGCACAGCATCGTAGCAGCGGTTCTGGGCGTGGCGAGGCGGCTACAACGAAAGCAGAAATGAGTTGGGTTTGTGCTGCCGTGGCTGGGAGGCACGCGGATGAGCGGGCGCGGCGCGCTGCGGCCGCTGCCGTTGTGTTGTGAGCGGGCAAAGACCGGTCACAGACATGTGTGGTGCCCATGATCCACCAGTGGAGAGTATCTGCTCGAAAACACGAGCATGCATCTAAACACTGCAGTGAGGAGGCCACTGCCTCAAAAGTTCGGCCGGTCAGCTGCCGGGCCGCATGACGCCCACCTGGCGGGGGCTGGCAGTTTCAAAGTCAGCGGCCCGCGGCCCCGGCGAATTTCCCCGCGTTGAATCACTTGCACAGCGCAAGGGGAGCGGGTGGCATGAGAGCCGCGGCGCTGCTGGCTGTGCTGCTCGCGCTTGCGGCGGGGTTCCAGCGCGCGGCTGCTTTGGAGCGCGCTGTCTGTTACACCACCAATTGGTGTGCGTATAATCATTCTGAATCGTGCGCGGCTGGTTCGGAGCTGCCTGAGCGCCGGCCGCCGCCTTGTCGACCGCCGCCGCCGCCGCCAGCTCTTGCTCATTTCTCATTCAGCTTAGGTGCTGCTCAGCCGCCACATGACCTGCAGTGCACAGAGTCAATATCAATGGAATTAATCCCCCCCTCTCTTGCAGCGCAATACCGCTCCGGCTCGGTGGGAGGCACGCCCTGCCGCTGGACGCCCCAGCAGCTGGACCCAAACCTGTGCACGCACATCAACTATGCGTTTGCATTCATGAACCCGGGTAGGCATGGGGTAGCAGCTTTGGCTGGTTGCAGGAGGGAGGAAAGCTTGTGCCTGCTGGATGATCCCGCCTTGTCAACCAGCCATGGCCTGCCTGTGCCATTCGCATGCTGCATGTTGCTCACAGACTGCCTGGTCAACTGTACTGTGCCTTCCTACGGCCTTCCCCTTATGCAGACTTCTCGCTCAAGCCGGTGGAGTGGAACGACGAGAGCCAGCTGTACGGCGAGACCATGGCGCTGAAGCAGAAGAACCCCAACCTCAAAGTGCTGATCGCTGTGGGAGGCTGGACAATGAACGACGTGAGGCCGGCGGCTGGGAGGGCACGCAGTGGCCCGGGTTGTGTGCAGATAGATGCCCCGGGCTTGTTCAAGGTGGCAGATGTTCAGCTGGGCCAGGGTGCATATCCGCGCTACAAAACTGTGGCGTTCGCACTCTTCTGCTTCGCAGCCCGGGACGCAATACACCGACCTCTTTGCCAACTCGGTCAAGCCTGGCAACCGGGCGGGCACCATCTCAAAGGCCCTCGACTTTCTGGAGAAGTGGGGCTTCGACGGGTGAGCTGCTTGGCGCTGCATTTGAGAAGAATTGTATGGAACGCAAGGAATGCCAACTGTAATGGGAAACATGGGCTGCTTGTGGAACGGTGTGCATTGGATGCATGATGCCCATGTGTCGGGTTCGTGGAGCAGCCACGCTCTGTTCATGAACATGCGGGACCAACCCCTCGTGACCCTCCTTCCCCTCCTGTTGACAGGCTCGATCTTGACTGGGAATATCCAGGAAAGAAGGGAGAAGAGGGAGAAAAGGGATAAGGAGGAAGGGAGGGAAGGGATATGAGTAGGGATGTGATGCTCCCGACATTACACTGCTGGCCGGCCGGGTGGACGCCCTGCAGCTGTGCAGCCAGCAGAAATTTTTGCATCAGCTTGGCCTCCGGCGGGCATCATATGGCCCCCGCCCTCCACCCCCCTTGCCTTCTCGCCAGGCGACCTGAGCCGTGGCGGCACGGTGGAGGACCAAGGTCAATCTGGCCGGCTTGGCATACCATGGCTGTGTTGAAGAACTGACTGCTTCCCCTTATATGACCTGCTGCAGGCGACCTGAGCCGCGGAGGCACTGTGGAGGACAAGGTCAACCAGCCTCCTGACTGATCAAACAAAAAACGGCTGCATTCCTCGCTTGACCCTGCTGCAGGCGACCTGAGCCGTGGAGGCACGGTGGAGGACAAAGTCAACCTGGCCGCCTTCTGTCGCGAGTTCAAGGCGGCGGCCGCCAAGCGCGGCAAAAACTACCTGCTGACCAGTGCGTGCCTGTGTGCAGTGCAGCAGGACACTATGCAGTGCAAGGCAGCCATGCAGGCTCGGTTGCGTGCTCATGCAGCACAGCAGGTTGCGCCACATGTGTGGCAGCTGCGGTTGTCTGCTCACGCCTCCGTCTCTGCTTGCCGTGTGCAGTGGCCACCGGTGCGAGCCCCAACGGCTGGAAAGGTGGGCAGGGCAGACAGCCAGTAGCTTGCAGCTGAGCCAGGATGCAGCTGAGACACCTGTCAGCTTCCGCAATGGCTGAATCTTCCTTCGGTCATGGCTGCTGTCGGTCAACTTACCGTTGCCTGCAGCATCAACTGTAGATCTATATCCGCCTGCGCGCCTGCAGGCCTGGATGTTGCGAGCCTGGCTCAGAGCCTGGACTTCATCAACATCATGACCTGTGAGCATTTCAAGCTGCCTCAGCTACAAGCGAAGCTCTGTAGCGGATCAGCTGTTGGCGCTGTTGCATTCCAGCCGCCTGCAGCTGCCGCAATTCAGCTTCTGCAGCATTCGCAAAGCTCCATTGCCGTTCCTCTGCATTCTCGTCTGCAGACGACTTCCACGGCGCCTGGGACATGGCAGGTATGGTGGGCCGCGGCTGTCGCTCATGATCATCAAGCCTGGGATGCCGCACGCGTGAGCTCAGCACTTACGTGTTTATTGCAAGGTTGTCATGGCTCTCACCACAATCACTTGTCTCCACTTTGCTTGGAGCAGTCAACTTCCATACACCCTGGAAGGACCCGCTGGTGCGCCACGCTGCGCTTGCTGAGCCTGCCGTGCGCCTGCTGCCCCCGCACTGCTTGCCGCGGCGGCAAGATGTGCCTGCCGCCGCTAGTACGGCCCGTGTGTATGCCCTGCATCCTACAGCACCTCCACCCTTGCCCACTCGTGTGCTTGCGTTGCCTCCACCCCTGCAGGGCGGCACCCTGGACATTGTGACAGCGCTGGACTACTTCACCTCGTCCGGCATGCCAGCCAAGTAAGCCGAATGATTTGTGGCTCAGCAGCTTGGCGATGCAGCCTCTCAGAGCGCTTGCGCACCTGATCTGAAGCAGGCCACTGCATTCAGCTGAGCAGGCCGGGCGGTGCTAACCATGTGCGGTGGTCTTCTTCGTGTGCCGTTCTGGACCGTGCAGCAAGATCAACCTGGGCCTTGGGGCCTATGGCCGCTCCTGGACCCTGGCCAGCCCCGGACAAACCGCCGTGGGCTCCCCAGCCTACTCTGCCGGCCAGCCGGGGCAGTGCACTCGTAAGCAGGCAGCAGCCGTCAGCTGTTGGCACGGGCTGGGTTGGTTGGGCGGCAAACCGCCTGCAATGCGACGTGCATGCAGTGAGGGCGGGCGGGGCAGCAGCATGCATTGGTCGCATGTGCAGCCTGTTGGCCTTGGGCACTTGATTGTCCTGGTTCGTGCCACCTTTCTCACCAGACCTCGCCCCCTGGTGTCCAACTGCCCCTGTCCTCGAGCAGAGCAGGGCGGCTACATTGCCTGGTACGAGATCAAGGACAAGATTGCAAAGGGCGCAAAGGTGGGTGGGAGCGTTCCTCAAGAGGTTGGGATGTCTTCTGCAATGGGCAGTGCTGCCATCATGCCGACATCTGCATGTGCCAAACCAAAGCAGCCAGCCAGGTGGCCTAAAGCAGTCCTGCTCACCTTCGCTTGGCCTTCCATGTCCACAAAGAACAGGTGGTGATCGACCAGACGGCCAAGGCAGCGTATGTGGTGGATGGCACCAACTGGATTGGAACAGACGTTCCCGAAACTTTCACCATGAAGATTGATGCAGCAAGGCAGCGCGGCCTGGGCGGCCTGATGGTGCGCTTGCTTTTGGATCGCGACTTGGTTGATTTGGGTTGCTTCACAGCGAGGCGGCACCTAAAGTGCGTGGCAGTGCGCGGCAGCTGGACCAAGCAGGCACAGAGTTGCACCCGAACCGTTGAAACTAAGGGTCGCTTGTGTTTCGGCTGCCAATCCCTCCCCCACAGCTGTGGGCCGTCGACCTGGACGACAGCCAAAACACGGTGCTGAAGCTGATGCACAACGCCGTGACGGTGAGCTGGGGTGCACCCACAGAAGTGGGCAACTCCAGCAACCCTGAAGCTTGGACGTGGTCCGAGTGCAGGGCGGGGTCACCAGTAACATTGCTTCCGCACCGCCGGTTCACTACTACATCTGACTGAAGTCACTGAGTCCCGTTTGTGTGTTCCCTTCTTTCCTCGCAGTCTTCGCCTACCCCCTCGCCAGTCCCCAGCGGCAGCCCTCCCTCGCCCACACCCGCACCCGCCCAGTCGCCGCCGGCGGTGCTGTCCAGCCCCCCGCCGCCTCGCGTTGTGCCCTCGCCTCCCCCGCCCTCACCAGCGGTGCCCCCGCTGCCTCCTGGAGCCTGTGCCTCGGGGGATGCCGCCTGCTTCTGCAAGGGGCGGACGGGATACTATGCCGACGTGGCAGCTGGCTGCAAGGTACGTGAACAGGAATGCCGGTTTTGGGCTGGGAAGTCAGGGCGTGCAACCCTGCGATGGAATGCTGGTAAAGCAAGTGTTGACAGCACAGCAGCACAGCCGAGTTGCAGTTGTTGTGTAGTTGCAGAGTAGTGTAGCGGCGGCATCTCCTTCCCTTCACGCTTCTCATTGGTCCTGCCCACGTGCCCCCACGAACGAATGTGCCAGGCCTTTTACGAGTGCGACGCCAGCCCCGCCTACAAGCTCTGCCCCGGCAGCCTGCTGTTCAACGAGAAGCAAGTGTGGTGCGACTGGCCGGAGAACGTGCAGTGCGGGGCCACACCCGCCAGCCCCAGCCCCAGCCCCAGCCCCAGCCCCAGCCCATCACCACCGCCCCGTGCGAGCCCACCACCTCCCAAGCTCGTCGCATCCCCTCCCCCTCCCACCGTCCTGCCCTCCCCTCCGCCGTCACCGCGGCCGCCCTCCCCTGCCGCCTCTCCACCCCCTCCCACTCCCACGCTCAAATCCTCGCCGCCGCCACCACGGCCGCCGCCACCGGGTGCCTCCCCGCCTGCCCTGGCCTCCCCGCCGCCGCTGGCGCGCAGCCCCCCTCCCCCCACGGTGCGCCAGGCTGGCTTGCAAGGGTGCAAGCGCGTGATCAGCGGTTCGCAGGGTGCAAGTTGCGCTGCTTCTAATAGGGAAGTTCTATAGCACCTGGAGCCGAGCCTGCCGCGTGCGATTCACCCTGCACCTCGCTCCCCCTTCTTTTTGCCGCAGCTGGTGGTGGAGAGCTGCAAGGCCAAGGGCGTCTGCTCCAACCCCACCCTCTGCTGCAACCGCCTGGGGTCCTGCGGATCCAGTGAGTGGCAGCGCTAGCCCGCAGACAGCACAGCCCACTTTGCATCCAGCCGCTGCCGTTGCAATGCTTGCTACTACGCTGCTGTCTCTGCATCACCTGCATCCTCTTACCTTGCCCCGCCCCCATCGTCTTGCAGCTGCCACCTTCTGTGCTCCGTCCGTGTGCCTTTCTGGACCCTGCTTCCGGCCGCCACCTCGGCAGTCGCCGCCGCCGCCGCCACCCTTGCCGCCGCCATCCCCGCCGGCTCCCATCAATCCCCTGGCGCTGTGCGGGCAGGGCTCGGTTGGCAACGGCGCCTGCCCAGACCCCACGCTGTGCTGCTCCCTCTGGTGAGCGCTGCTATAGCCGCTTTATACAGCAATTTATACATCAAGGCAGCTGTTCTTCAAAAGTGGCCAGCATGGGGCTGCGGATGTTGTGGCTGTGGCTGCCCAACTCATGCCTTGGCAAATTTGCTGCCTGGCCACCCCTGCAATGTTGCCTGCCCCTGACCCCGCTCCTTCCTTCCTTAACCCCACCATTCCCCGACTTCCCTTTGTGCAGGGGCTTCTGCGGCACCGGGTACGCCTGGTGCAGCAGTGACAAGAACTACTGCATGGGAGGCCCATGCAAGGACTATTCCGACCGGCCCATTGCGCAGGTGGGGAGGGGGGTTGTGCCAGGCAAAGCTCTGCGGTGGTGCTGCGGTTGCATGCTGTCCCAAACCTTACAACTTACGGTTGCCGTTGCCCACCAGTTAGCTGCCATGCTGTGGTGCTGTTGCACGCCAAGGCAGCCAAGCTAGTGCTCTCACCAAACCACTGCTGCCACGCTCCGCAACCTCTCTGCAGGGTGCCCCCGTCAACAACGGTACCTCATGGGGCGCTGACATGGAGCAGTACGTCACTTGGACGCTGCTCAAGGGCCAAGCGCTGGGCGCCCCGCTGCGGCCAGATGGATGGCTGCCCGAGAGCTGGGCGCCTGCACCTGCGCCTGCTCCGGCAGCTACACTTTGGGAACCTGCGCCCGCACCGGCGGCTGCGGTGTGATGTGCTGAGATACATGTACGCGCGCTGTGCCGCCAATGACTGGAAGCAGCAACTCTGACTGACGGGCGGGACGCTGCTCCCATGAAACCAAATAATTGACCGACTGCATGCTTCCTGTATTTCTTTCCCCCATTGTAAAGTTGCACGGCCCACAGACCGCACTTCTGGCTGGGCAGCGCCAGTTGATTACAAGCATTGCAGTCTGATGTGGTTCCCAATGCTGATGAAGGTGGCAAATGCGTTCTGTGGTCTCTTCAAAGCTGGTACAGCTGCGAGTACTTGTCCTTCAATTAGTCCAGGAGAAACCTGCGGCTGACCTCTGCTGAATCATTCGAACTTCAAGATTTAAAGCTGGTACAGCTGCGAGTACTTGTCCCTCAGGTAGTCCAGGAACACCTGCGGCTGCAGCGGCGCCCCCGTCACAGACGTCATCAGCTCGTCGCCGCTGGCGGGCAAGGAGCCCACCTGTGAGGGAAATGGAAAGGTGGAAGCACAAGTGAAGGGGAGCAGAGAGGCATTCGTGGGTGGGTGACTTCCATCCTGAAACCGAGGCAGCAGCTGGCAGGCGGAGCTGTAGCAGGCAGCAATCTGCACATGCTGCCGCAAAATGCCCAAGCCTTTAAAAAAGGCACGTGCCCTCTGACTCTACAGCCCAGCTGATACAGCACTGCAACTGCTGCTCTGCCAGCAGCAACCACAGCTCGCCTTGCGGATCTTCTCGTTCAGCCAGCCTTTGCGCCAGGCAGCTGACCCTTTCTCTTCCCAGCAGTTTTTTCCCCACCAGTTATCTGCAGCTCACCTTGTGGATCTTCTCGTTCAGCCAGCCCTTGAGCCGCTCAAACTTGCCGGCCGCAATGTCGTCTGCAAGGCCGGGCAGCTCCTTCTCAGCCGCCTGCAGTGGCAATGACAATGAGTGTAGTCAGTTGCACTGAACAATGCATGTGAGCCACAGGGCAGTGTGTGCATGCCCTCACGGTTTTGTATCCCACAGCGTCGCCCATGAGCAATCTTGCCCAACTTGCCTTGAAGATCTGGGTGGCGTACATGGCTCCCAGCGAGTAGGTGGGGAAGTAGCCAAAGAGGCCCGCGCTCCAGTGCACATCCTGCAGGCGGATGCAAAGCAGGCACGGCACATGGGGCGTGACGCCCATGACGCGGGCAGCTGGGCAGCCACACAGGTTTGCTGCCGGCGGGCAAGCAGAGTGCCACACGCCGCTTGCCACGCTTTTTTCAGCATGTCGGCAGCCGCTTGTCGGCTGAAAGCAGTGCACAGGTTACCATGCTCCAGTTGCGCAGCACGCGCAGCGTGCACCTCCCACAGTCAGTGCACCTGCAGCACGCCGCGCGCATCGCTCTCGGGCTCGCAGCCCAGGTACTCCTTCATCTTTTCGTTCCATAGCCGCGGCAGGTCCGCCACCTCGATGCTGCCCTCAACCAGCGCCTGCAGAAGGTGGAATCCAGCGAATGTACAGCGATTGAGATCAGGGATCAGCCGGTCACATGAATGTTCCGCTACCCCAACAAGGGCTGTGCAGCGGAGGCAAGGCAGGCGGCACGGGAATTGTGAGCGGCGCTGCCCTCCTCCAACTGGGGCAACCCTCAACTGCCATGACATGCTGCACTGCTTCACCCAGCCAGGAATGCTACAATAAATGACATGCTCCCACCACTTGCCTTCTCCAGCTCATATCGCAGGATGATGTGCATCGGGTAAGTGACCTACAGGACGCACGGGTGCACAGGGTTTGATAAACACGATGAATGCACAGCATGGTGGTGCCAGGATGGCAGCGCCCGCGCACGTACTGTTCACCTTAGCAGCCCATGCAACCCCGCAAGGAGATGGCAGTTCCTTGACGGTTGGACTGTTCAGGTTTACCACCCCCTACTACACTACACACACACACACACTACTAGACCACCGCCACCTCAGCGCACCTCATCCGACTCCACCCGGATCATGGAGGGATCCTTGATGATGTTCAGCGCTGCGTACAGATCCTCGGGGCTCTGCTCCGTGGGCAGCTGCACACGAAAAGCAAGAGAGATAAATGAGATAAATAAATCATGGCAGTTGAAAGGCGCGTACAGATCCTCGGGGCTCTGCTCCGTGGGCAGCTGCGCAAAGACGTAAAGGGCAAATCGTGGCAGATGAGCTGGAAGGCGGAAGCCAGTGGCCGGGTTGCACAAGCCCATGCTGTCTAGCTCTATGCAAGCATTCGGCTAGGAAACAATGCCGGGGCGATGCGCCACCTCATGTACCTCTCAAGCAGCTCATAATCTGGCCAGCGTGCCTGTGGGCACCCAACTCCCAGCACTTTTGCACTGCACTTGCCTGAGGGAAGTGCTCACGCATCAGCGGCAGCAGGTAGGCGGCGAATGGGCGGGACAGCCCCACCATGCGCTCCCACAGCAGCGACTGGCTCTCGTGCACACCCATGCCCAGCGCCTGTGCGGGGGAGTTGGGAGGTAAGATATGGCGATGAGCGGGAGGGAGGCTGGATGTCGCACATGGCGGTGAGGTGAGGCAAATGCAAGGCAGAGCGGGCCAGTTGAATACAGGCGCACGCGTCATGCACGAGAACTGCGCAGTGCCAGAAGTGCCGTATTTAAAGATGCTCCACTCAGCCCCACCTGGTTGACGGGCAGCCCATCATACTCCAGGTTGCGGCCCTGCTCGTACAGCGCATGCCCGGTCTCGTGGATGGCACCTGCGGCATGCACCACAGTAGCAGGTTGCTCAGCAAGCTCCGAGCAACACTGTGCTGGGCCGGCCTCATGCGCACAGCCAGTCTGCAAAGCGTGGCTGCAGGTGCAGCCTCTCAGACCCAGAAAAGCAGTGGCTCTCGGCAAAGCATATTCACCGGTGATGCCTTCAGTGAGGTCGTCCTGCTTGAAGCGAGTGGTCATGCGCACGTCAGTGGGGTGCGCACCTGCGGCAGGATGCGGTTGCAGGTGTAGATGTTGGGAAGAAAGCGAGCAAGCAGCCTCCTGGAGAGGGGCCGGCACCTAGCCTGTGCCCTCCATTTCCATTTCCATATGCAGACTGAAAAAACCGAAAATGGAAACCCTCAACATGGGAACGCACGGTGGCCGCATCGAGGAGTTGCAGCAGCTGAGTTATTGAAGCCAGTGGAGGCATACCCCTGGCAGCGGCATGCCGGCAACATGGCCGGCAACATAGGGGCCGAAAGGGTTAATCAAACCAGCCTCACCGCCAGTGAAGGGGTGCACCGACACATCCAGGCGGCCGCTGTCCAGGCTGAAACCGAGCGCCACGGCAATCTTGTGGCACAGCCTGCAGGCATGAGCAGGTCCATGGAGCTGCTGTGACGCCGAGGGTGTGCATGTGTGCTGTGATGCCTGGGGTGTGCATGTGTGCTGCGCATGCCATGCCCTGCAAAGACTGCCATCGCGTGCCAGCTCCGTTGCTGGGTGCTGCCTCCCTGCCACCTTCCAATCTCTACCCCTGCTCCAGCACAACTGAACAAGCCTCACTCCGCCTGCTGCTTGGTGTCGTAGTCGCCCTTGAGCCACGCGTCTGCAGGGCATAAAGATGGAGGGAAGAGCAGGCATTGGGGCCAATGCAGCAACCCCAGCTGGCAAGTGCGGGCAGCCTGTCCATGCGGCGGTCCCAGCACGCGCTGCACGGCAGCAGGAGCACAACGGCATGTGCCAAGCTGCAAGGCACTACAGCAATTGAGTTGCACGGCGTCTCACCAGAGGGCGCCTTGCCGCGGGCGCGCAGGTCGGCCAGCAGGGGGACCAGGCCCGCCTTGACCTGCACACCAAACAGGAGGACATCAGGGCTATGGAATGGTGACAAGACGCCCTGGTGGAAACCTGGCAGACCCAACCATCTTGAGCAAACAAACGTTGGGTTACCTGGCCAAAGACCTCATCTAGCCGAGCAGCAGTCACGCCCTTCTCGTAGTCGTCAAGCAGGACGTCATAGACGGGCCTGGGAGGGAGGGTACTAAGGAACAAAGTCGTTGGCAACCCAGGCAGGTCAGCCATACTTGCAGCACCACTGGAGCTTACATTTCAGAGCGGACAAAACTCCTTCCTGCTCACCGCGAGGGGTCCACCAGCCGTGCCTTCTCGCGCCGCAGGTCCACCCACTCTTGCAGCACGGGCGCGAACTGGGAGAAGTCGCTGTCCTGCCGCGCCTTGACCCAGGCCTGGGAGAATGGAGGATTTGAAGGAGCAGAGGTGGATCAGGGGATGCGGTGAAGCAGGACCGAGCCAAGCGAAGAGCAGCGTGGGCTGTCCTGCCGCACGCGGTGAGTCAGCTCCAATCCTCTCATTGGTGCTTGCAGCAAGCTGCCAAACACAAGCCAGACCTGGTAGCCCCGCGACTCCAGCTCTGCCTCAGGCGAGCACCCCACCCTCTGTAAGACACAGCGCACGAAGCCACGCGGGAGGCCACCCGTTACTTGCTCACCTGGTAGCTCGCCCGCGACTCCAGCTCCGCCTCAGGTGGCTGCTTTGCCCTCTAAAACGGGTTGCTTTGCTGCCAGCATCCCAGTTCACCTATTCCAATCTTCTTTGCTCACCTGGTAGCCCCGCGACTCCAGCTCCGCCTCCCGCTGCGCCAGCTCCTTGGGCACCGCAGTCAGCTTGCGGTAGTCACGCGCAGCCTCGCGCACCGTGGCCTGTTTTAGGGGAGTGGAAGAATGGAGAGCACTCCTGATTGAGACGGAGGACACAGGGCAGGTCAGTTTGCACAGTCAGCCTGCGGTAGTCATGCGCAGTCTCGCGCACTGTGGCCTGTGAGGGGGGCGGAAGTGGGTGGGGAGTAGGCGCCTGTGACTGGGCACACCGTATCGGATCCCCTGCTGCGGCAGGTCGATCAAAGTGCAAAGTGCATGCCAGGCTGCCTGGAACTGGGTGCCGAGGAGGGGCAAGCACGTTGCTGATGCAACCTGCCGCTTGCAAGCACGCAAACCATGGCCAGGGCAGCACTTGATCCCGCCTCACCTGCTCATACTCGTTCAGCCCCTCGGCAGCACTAAAACGTTGCATGTGCTTCCAAATTCAATACAGCCAGGCAAAAGCCATGGCCAGGGTGGCACTTCTCTACCTCACCTGCTCATATTCGTTCAGCCCCTCGGCCGCGAGGTTGGCCGCCTGCAGCCGCTGCAGCAGCTGGCCAATCTCAGCCTCCGTCTGCTTCTCGTGCAGCACGCCTGTCGGCAATCAAACGAGACAACACAGTTGGAGGGTTTTTGAGAGGGAGGGAGCAGGGCACGATGCAGGCTGCTTCCCCTGCTTTGGGCAGGCAATCAGCTGCCGAGTGCCACAGGGTGCGATTTGCGTACCTGCCAGCGCCGACTTTTGCGCAGCGCGTGAGTTCACCGCGTTGGAAGGCAGAAAAACCATCTCATCCCATCCCTGCGTAGCACGCAAGTGATGGGAATGATGAGATCAGGAGCGAACGGGCTCTCCGTGCATGCGCTGCAGCTGCACATGGGAACAAGGCCGCCTGCTGCAGCCAGCTCAGCGCACCAGCAGGCCGGAGATGCCGCTGAGGGCGGACACCTCCTTCAGCTTCTTGCACAGAGCCTCATAGTCCTGAGAAAATGGGATACGAATTGGGGAAGCGCAGCGCAAGGTTGGGCACTGCACAGGTGGCGAGCGGGATGCCACTCCGTGCAGCCTCCGGCCAGGCACCTCACACCTGCTTGGCCGTGCTGCCAGTGGAGCACGTTTGAGCATCCACGCCAGCCAGGCATGAGGGCGGGGCTGGGGCTGCCGCCCGTGTGAAGGCTAGCAGCAGGAGCAGCAGCAGGGAGCGGAGGCCCACCTGCTTGACGGCAGTGGCGGCGGCGGCAGTGGCGGCGGCGGCAGCCATCGTGGGGCGACGTGCGGTCAGGCGTTTAGCAGGTGGGGTGGGCAGGCTATTGATGGGAGCCCGTGCAGCGGCACGCAGGCTGCAAGCGAGCATAGGAGGTGAGGAACGGGCCGAGGCCAGGGCACTCCCAGTGCGTCTGGCTGACACGATCATACAAGATTGCAGCAGAGCAATGCAGATCGCCTTGCGGCTGGCGGTCGGGGAATGCACACCACGGGCACCAATGCAGCGAGCCGAGGGCTGTTCTGCACGATCTGCGGTCATTCAGCCAAAGCGATCGTTCTTCTGAATCGCGTGGGCGGGGCGGTGCCCGCCTTGGAGCCCTGAGCCGCGCTCGACAAACCCTTGCTCGCTCAGAGCATCGTCCCAGCGGCCATGGACTTTGACTTCAAGCGCAGGGCCGCGGCCTTGACCCGCAACAAGCCGCGGGAGCAAAGCAGGTGAGGCCCCACCGCGGCGGCGGCGGCGGCGGCGGCAGCGAGCGCCGCACCAGCCCTGCCTCTGCCCTTCTTCCGCCATCAACCAAAGCATCTTCCTATTTCATCTGCCTCCAGCGACGAGGTGCTGGCCAAGGCCAAGGCGGAGCGCGCAGAGCGGCAGCGGGAGCGGCAGCAGCAGCGCTCCGCCGCAACCATCCAGCGCTGGTGGCGCGGCAGCTGTGTTCGGGCAGCGGTGCGCCGCCGGCTGCGCACTCAATGGCTGCAGGGTCACGGCAGCACAGTGGCTCAGACGCAGCAGGCCGTGCCGGCAGCCGAGGTGGCCAGTCTGCTGCTACCGCCGGTGCTGCAAGCGTATCTGCCCGCCGCCGCTGCGCCCTCGGGCCGAGCAGCTCTCTTGGCAGGCGGCCCACTGCCGGCGGCTCTACTGGCTGACACAGCTGCGCTGCGGGGCTGCTTCGCCCTGCTGCTGCGCAGCCTGGCAGCGCCTCAGCCGCAGCACAGCCTGCTTGCATTTGCAGCCGCAGCCGAGCAGGCACAGCAGGCGTGCCTGGTGGGTCAGCTGCAGCGCCTGCTGCTGCTGTGCTGTGCTGTGCTGGGCACCCCTAGCGGTGCGGCTGGCAGCTTGGACCCTCTGCTGCAGGCAGCCGCGGGGAGGATAGTGAGCATACTGTGCGGCCCTCCAGCCACCCAGTGGAAATGCTGGCCTGTGAATGGCGAATCTCAGGAAGCACAGCAGCTGCAGCAGCTGCAGCGGCGCCTGAACGCCTGGCTGGCACCCCTGCCGCTGCTTAGTGCAGCAGCGCAGCGGTTGGCGGCACAGCTGGCGGCGCAGCCTGGCCAGATAGCCGCTGGCGACGAGGGCATTCCGCAGCAGCAGCAGCAGCAGCAGCAGCAGCTGGCATCTGTGCTCAACAGCGTAGTGTTGGCTCAGCTGCAGCTATGGCGCCAGCTGCGGCAGGCGGCGGGCAGCAGCGATGGCGGCAGCAGCAGCTTGGGCAGCTGTGGCGAGGCCCAGGCTGCTGTGCAGCATTTGCTGCAGCTGCTGTCCATCCTTGGCCTCCTGCCTCTGCTGGCCCCAGCCACGGTAGCGCAGCTGACGGCTCCTCCAGGCTTTGCAGCGCTGTTGGAGGCGGCTGCAACATGGCAGCCGGTAGGCAGCGCAGCAGCAGCAGCAGCAGCAGCGGGGCAGCGGCAGGACAAGGCGAGCACCATGCTGTGCCTATTGGGCACGCTGGTCCAGCTGGCGGCTGGCAAGAAAGTGGGTGCACAGCCCGCTCTTGCAGCAGGGGCGGCAGCGGCAGGCGAAATGCGGCAGCTGGCCTACCTGCCGCCATCAACGCTGCTGCAGCAGGCGGGTGTTGCACCCGCACTGGGCGTAGCAGCTGTGGCCCTGCTGCGTCCGGCGATAGAATCAGGCAGTTTGGCAGGGCCAATGGCAGCAGAGGCATTAGAGCAGCAGCTGTGGCCGCTTGCCGAAGGCACCTTTGCCTCGCAGCTGCTGCAGCTGCTGCCCCTGCCGCAGTTTGTGCAGCTGTACCATTCCATGCTGCTGCTAGCAGATTTTGCCAAAAGCAGCAGCAGCGGCAGCAGCGGCGACAGCAAGTCCGGCCAGGCGGCCACAGCCCGGCTGCTGTCCGCGCTTGCTTTCGGGACGCAGCTGCTGGCACGGCTGTGGTGCCACCTGGCCACCAGCATTGGGCTGCCGCTGGAAGCGCCGCTGCAGGCAAGCTGGGTGTTCAGCTGCTGGCTGCAGTTGGATTGTCATGGCGGGGTGGGAGTTGGGAGTGCATCAGTTATTTTTGGCGAGTATGCTTGCTTACATGTGTGGCAGCTTGCTACATCTGTGCTGCAACAGTTGCCTGATGGCCTCATGCCGCTCGCACACCCCTCTGCAGGCCACCCGTGGCTGGGAGGTCGCCACGCTGCGCCGCGGCATAGCGGGCCTGCAGCCGGAGGCAGCTGCACAGCTAGGCCTGTTCTGCAGGTGGGGCAGGTGTTGCGTTGCATTGGCGGTGTGAACTGGATCCAAACCAGCCACAAATGGCCGGTGCACTGCCGGTTGCCTTCTGAACCAACTTTGGCTGCTGAACAACTTCTAATCAGCCCTACCCCTGCTTCCCACAAGCAGAGTCTACTGCCACCACCTGGCTGTGGTTGATGACTGGGAATTCTGGGAGCGCCAGCAGCCCTTCTCACTGGGACAACAGCGGGCAATCGCCGCCGCGCTCAACACCCTGGTATTTCGCACCCAGCTGCCGGATAACAGCAGCGGCGGCGGCAGAAGCGGCCCTAGCCAGTTGGCAGGCAGGAGCGGAAGCTTGGGGCGTGACTACCGCATGCTGCAGCAGGCGGCGCCGCTGCTGCACAGGTGCGCCGGTGCCGGATGCAGCGGGGCTGCTGCAGGCGCAGTTGCACGCTCCTGCGCCCGGCCATCAGGCTCAGGCAGGGCGAGAAGAATCAGCGGAGTGCATGTCATGGCATTCAGGGTCTACCGTGCTTCACCCCACCCCTCCATGCACTGCAGGGCGCTGTATGAGCGGGACGCCCGCCGCCAGTTCTGCCCACCCGCACTGTGGCTGGAGCCCTATCACCACTTGATCGGCAGCACACCCAGCGCCGCTGCTCAGCAAACGCAGCAGGCGCAGCAGGTGTCGGGCGCAGCAGTGGTGCGTGCTCTGCTTGCAACTGAGGATGATGGCAGCAGCGATGGGCAGCCAGGGCGGCCTGCCTCCTCTCCCAGAGGCGGCGCAGCAGGCGCAGCAGGCGCAGCCGGTGTAGGTGCGGCAGCGGCGTCAAGGCCCGCGGCGGTTGCGGCCATCCTGACCGCGGCGCCACAGTGTGTGCCTTTTGAGGAGCGGGTGTCCGTTTTTCGGGCGCTGATTGATGCAGACAAGGAGCGGTGAGCGGCCTCGCCTGGCTGTGGGATGAGTGATCGGGATGGTGCGTTGGCCACTTTGAGGCATCGCTAGGCAGTTCAAGAGCTTGTACTTTGGCCGCTCAAGCACGCAAGTTGCCAAGTCGCTGCTGCAAGATGTGTGCGCACTTGCCGTCCCATTTGGCCACTCATGCACTCCAATGCCTGCCTTGCCCGATCCAGCTGCGGCTACCACTTGGCCCCAGTGGACGGCGGCGCTCGCCCGATGCCGCTGACCATCCGGCGTGGCTATGTGTTGGAGGATGCTGCAGCGCAGGTAGGAAGAAAGTTGCTGCTTTGGATGGGTGCCCTGCTCTTGCCTGTCTCGTCCCCAGCACCAAATGCTCCAGCACGGCCCGCAAGCTGCTTGCCGATGTTCCACCCTCATTCCTGCAGCTGGGGCGGATGGGCAGTGCGGTCAAGTCTCGGCTGGCCATCACCTTTATCAACCAGCAGGGCCTGCAGGTGGGAGGATGTTGGGTTAGGGTGGCCGATGTATGAGGAGCAGAAAATGCAACTGCTCAAGAGGCCTCTAGCTGCATGGTTGCTACAGCACATGGGTTGAGTCGCCGGTGGCCCATATTTTGACAAGTGGCGCGCACGAAATGCTTGCTGTACTTTGCAGGCGGCCTGACGAAGGAGGTTGCCCAACTGATTGCTGTTTTTGTTGTCACCGACTTGCTGCGCTGTGCCATGCTGCGCTGTGCAGGAGGCGGGCATCGACATGGGCGGCCTGATGAAGGAGTTTCTGGAGAGTGTGGTGTCCGCTGGGTTCGACCCCAACCGAGGGCTGTTTGCCGCCACGCCCGACGGGCAGGCGTACCCCAATCCGTTGGCAGGTGGGCACACAGAGGGCGGATGGGGTTGCTATGTTTGGGTTGCAGTTGTCACAAGCGTGGCGTGAACGAGGCAGTGCAGCGCAGGCCTGGCATGGCACTGAACGCTGCGAAAGCCGCCGCCAAGCAAGGCGCAAGCAAGGTGCCCGCCTCATTGCCCAGCTGTTCTGTCCAAGGCTGATCGATGTATTATTTAACCTTGCAGAGCGGCTCGACGGCGGGCTGGCTGCCTTGGAGACGCTGGGCCTTGTGCTTGGGCGAGCCCTGTACGAAGGTGGGCGCTTGTGTGCACATACCAAGACAGCTCCTCCGCCCTTCGCAAGCCGGCGGCCTGCAAACTTCTTGGCATGCGCCCGCAACGGCATTGAATAGCACCACTGCCGCCTGGTGGGCATGCAGCTGCTCTCTTCCATCGGCTTTTGCTCAAGTCACAACGTCGACCATACTGTCGCGCCTCCCCTCACCTGCAGGCGTGCTGCTGGACTGCCCATTGGCGCCCTTCTTCGTCAGCCGACTCCAGGTGCGCTGGCTGCGAGCTGTGTGCGGTATCAGTTCCATTGTCTCGTCGAGGAGCAGACATGGTACATGTACATGTTTGCCTGCCTGCCAACTCCTCTCGCATGCTTGCCTGACGACTGTCTGACCACTATCGCTTGCTTGCCTGACCGCTCTCCGCTTTCTCACCTGCCCGCTGCACTGCAGGGCCGCTGGCCGCTGTTTGACGAGCTGCAGGCGCTGGATCCAGAAGTCTATCGCTCCCTGGTGCAGGCAAGCACTGGGGTGAATAGGCTAGCGTGGCTACTGCAGCCGATTGCAACACAGCGTCTTCTGTTGATGCTGTGCTTGCGATGGGCATGACCAGGGCTGCAGGCGTTCGACCTAAACGCCTAAGCGACTCTGCCAATCCCACCCCGCCGCTTTATTTGCCTGCAGCTGAAGCGCTACAATGGGCCGGTCGAGGACCTCTGCCTCGACTTTACATGTGCGCAATTGCAAGAGGTGCCTGGGCAGGCGTTGTGCCCGCATCCCAGCCGTGCAGAAGTGAAGCCGCCAGCGCCGCCTGCATACGTCAATATTCCAGGCAGGCTGAAGAACGGTCATTCTTCGTTTGAGTTGCAGTGGAAAGCGACTTTCTGGGCAGCACCGTGAGCGAGGAGCTGGTGCCGGGTGGCAGCCGCCTGGCGGTCACACAGGGCAACCTGCTGCAGGTGCGGCTGGGTGGCGTGGGTGGGGGCACTGGTGTGCGGTTGGCCGCTGCACTGGCTGGTTTCTGCCTCGAGACAGCACGCTCCTGCTTACCTGGCCCGCGTCTCCTGGCCACCTTTGCTGCACGTGCCTCTCTCCTCCCCGCCTATAGTATGTCTACTTGGTGGCGGACTGGCACCTGAACAAGCGGCTAGGCACTGCCGCGGCGGCCTTCAGCCGCGGCCTGTCCCAGGTGGGATGCTGCGCACCCGCGTTGGTACTGGGGTGCTTGTTCTGCGTTTCGTAGCACAGCACAACAACGGTGCCTTCAAGTGTATTGACTGCCTTGCTGTTTCTCTCAACGTGCAGGTCATTCCATCCTCCTGGCTCCGCCTGTTCTCCCCCCGCGAAGTCAACCAGCTGCTGGGCGGCGGCGAGGCGGCAGCGCTCAACATTGATGACATGCAGGCGCACACCGTCTACAGGTATGTGTGCTTCTGCGCGGTATGCACTGGTCTTGACATGGCCGCGAACCTTTTGGATAGTTTGGCTTGGTATCGCCATGTGCAAGTCTTGGCGCTGGCTCACAGTCGTGCCGCATGCTGGTTGACCTTCTCCCCGCGGCCCTGCTCCTCTCCCTCAGCAATGGCTACTCGTCAAGCAGTAGCACTGTGAAGCACTTTTGGTCGGTTGTGCGCGACTTGAGCCAGGTAAAAGCTGAGCCGCCTGCGTTCACGTCTACGCCTACAGGCGCTGCGCCACGCACTGCTGCTTGTTGGAATTCATGACAAGCTGCTGTTCGGTGTTGCTTGGAATCATGCGCTTGCTTAAGTTTGCGCTTACACACCTCTGCCGCAGGAGGACCAGCGCAGCCTGCTCAAGTTTGTGACCAGCTGCAGCCGCGCGCCGCTGGGCGGCTTCAAGCACCTGCACCCGCCGCTGACCATACACAAGGCGAGCGCGCTTCGCTGCTAGCAACTCGACTAATTTTGTCATTTTGTTGCAGTTGTCTTGTTGTCGAGGTGGCACCTGCCGGTGGCTGTTAAGATCTGTGTGAGATGCGGGCGCCAGGCATGCCCACAAGCTGTCGCCATGCCGCAACCCATGCCGGTTCTTTGCAGGTGGACTGTGGCGCTTCGCTGCTGGCTGCGGTGGGGGGCAAGGACGTCGACCGACTGCCCACAGCCTCCACCTGCTCCAACACCCTCAAGGCGAGTGCATGTGAACAGCAAACGACTACTTGCGTATGGCGTGCAGTAAGAGATGCGTGCTGCCTCCTGTCGGCCGCCTATGATGTCAACCGCCACCCGGCCCGCCCGCTGATTTTCTCCTCGCTGCCCGCCCTAACCCGCCGCAGCTGCCCAACTTCCGGCGCTCCGCCACGCTGCGAGAGAAGCTGCTGTACGCCATCAAGAGCGGGGCAGGGTTCGAGCTGTCGTGAGGCAGCCTGCAGTCCTACATCTATTGTCATGGCGATGGAGAATGATGAGGCCCGGTGGCAGACAGCAATACACGTTGGTTGCAAGTCCTGACCTGCCATAAAGGTTCATCTGATAGGATTCGACCCATGCAATCAAGTCAGAGGCACACTTCAGCGCTGAGCGGACGAGAGGCATGCCGAAAGCGGTGAACGCACGGCGGGTGCGCTGAGCGGCGGGCGGCGATGCAGGTGCTCCAGGCGGACCTAACGGGCGCTCTGCCCACTGATCAGCATATGCTGCGCCAGTGCTAGGTTCGCCCAGCTGCTCACCAGCTGCTAGGTTCGCCCGGCAACCGCTGCGAGCGAGAACTCTAGGGGCGCCCCGGCACGCAGGAGGGCCTAGGAACGCGCCAGGGCAGCTCGATCCGCGCCCAGCCGCCCAAGTGCTCGCCGCTGCTCACCGCCTGCCGCCCGACCGGCGGCGCACGCTGCAACACCGCCAGCCAGCCGCTCATGACGCACCAGGATGGCATCAATGCCCTGCCGGACGACCTGCTTGGCCGCATTCTGGCGCTGGCCGGCTTTGATGACGGGTGTGGCAGGCACACTTGCTCCTAAGTCCTGTCGCATGTCAACCTGAGGTGCTGTCGCCGCCTCCTGCTTCCCACCCTCCCTGACCACACCGCATTTTGCAGGTTCCCAGCCCCGCTCGTCTGCCGGCGCTGGCACCGGCTGGTGTTTTCCTATGCGGCAGCGCAGCTGTGGCGTTCGCTCGATATTGATGCCGCTAGGATGCTCCGTAGCGCACAGCTGCTGGCCTCCACTCAGCAGCTAGTGCAGCGCATGGGGTGGTTTGCGGAGCGCGCCGCCTTCTGTGCAGCGACACATGGCCACGTGAATGTGTTGCCAACAGCTCCACCTTTAGTAGAGGCGGCCATCGGCCCCATTGTGTCCCACATGCTTACCCACCTCAGCCCGGCCAGCCTGCGGCAGCTGGAATCCTGGCTGCTGCCTCTGACTGAGGGTTCTGTAGCAGCGCTCGGCCGCTTCAGCCGCCTGGAGTCGCTCTGCCTGGGGCACCGCAAACTGCCGCACCTGCAGGCAGCAGCTGCGCTGCAACAGCTCACGGCGCTCGCCAGCCTTGAACTGATGGGGCAGTTGCTTGGCAGCCCTGTCATGGCTGCTGTGACTCAGCTGTCGCGCTTGCGCCACCTTGACTTGTGGACGAGCGGCATGCTGGCTGATGTGCATCGGCTCAGCGTGCTAGGCAGCCTGACTCGCCTGACGCTGCAGGACGGCTCCACTTGGGGCGATGGTGCCAGCCCAATTCAGCTACCACCAGCGGCTGCATTTATGGGCTTGGCTCGCCTGGATGTGTTTGCCTACCGTTTTGAGGCAAGTGGGCTGATGGACTGGGAATTGAACAGCCGGCGTGCCGATTGAGCCTGCCGCCATGTGCGCAACATGGCATGCTCGGTAAATTTGCTGTGAAAACATGCATGTGCCCCACAACTGCTGAATGGATCGCAACAGCCAGCCTGCACCCACAATCCCTTCCACCTGAGGTTCCAGCATTGTGCCCACCCCGCCGACGCAGGTGCACAGCCAGCGTGTGAAGGCAAATGGGACTACTCTGTCGAGCAGCCGTGCCAGGGACCGGCCACACATGCCCATCATCAGCCTGGCTTGCACGGGCGGGCGGGCCAGCCTCACGTTGCGCTGCCTTGAACTGGCCGAGGTCGGCCCCCTGCAAGCGCTGCTGACGGGGCTGCTGCCGCCTGCAGCGCGCCTGCACCGCCTGCTGCTGGAAGACTGCAGCCTTGCAGCCAAAAGTTTTTCAGATTGCAGCGAGCTGCTGTCAGATACTGCAGAGCTAGTATTGGACTGCACATTTGAGGAGCAAGGCACCACACTGACTGACATCCTGGCGGCTCTGCTGCAGCACACACCTCAGTTGCGGCAGCTGGAGGTTAAAGGCATTGACCCAGATGAGATAGGGATCACAGATCCAGCAGAGGGAGACTATTTGAACGCAGGACTGCCACCAGCCCTCGCCTCGCTCGCCCGGCTGGAGAGCCTAGCAATCACCGGTTTTCTGCTGGCTTCCCTGCCTCACGGTGCTTATTTGCACAGGTGCGTGCGCGGCTGGCTTGGGGTTTGTTGAGACATGGTGCTGGTGCATGCCACTGACTTGCTCGCTTGCACTTCCGTGCTGTGTGCACACTTTATTGGTGCCTCAATGTCCTGGCTGCAGTTGCACGCGTCTGGACCTCAGCAGCAACCGCTTTGAACGGCTGCCGAGGACGTTGGCGCAGGCTACCCGCCTGCAGCACCTCTCGCTGGGTCCGAACCCGTTGCTGCTGAATGCGTCAGCCATGCGACTGCTGGCCGGCTTGCCAGCCCTGGCGCACGTGGTGCTGCCCTGACGCTCTGTACGGATCGCCGCTCCGCAGCAACGTCCGGATCCTCTGCGCCCTCTGCCTCCCCAGCCTCCGCCTGGCCTGCTGTGTGTGCTGCGCTCTGTGCATCTGCTCCACCTGCCACTGCTGCTGCTGGCTCCTCTCCTGCCAGCCGCTGGTAGCCTGCACCCCGGGCGCCGCTGGCACGGCTGCGCCATGCCGCTTTGGCGTGCCGCCACAGGCGTGGCAGTACGCCCGTTTCAATGAGCAGCACCGCGCCGCCATACAGCTCGTCAAGCTGTTTGAAGACTCAGCCTGCCAGCAGGAGCTGCGCATTGCCTTCAACAAGTGACTGTGCAGCGTCTGGCTAGTGCTTGTAGTAGTTTAGTTCACCAGTTCATGCCACTTGACATGCTTGTTTCTGCTTGTGCAAATGCTTACACCTGGTTGCTTCGTTTCATTCTGAGTCCGCTTGCGCATAGGATCGTAACTTGATTGACGTCTATCAGTGGCACGTTCAGTCCGCATCAAACCGGCAGCTGCGAGTAGGCGGCCGGGGGCAGGCGGCGCGCGTGCCCTGCTGTGCTGCGCTGCGCCAGGCTGCCGCTGATGGGGGTGCCGGCACTACCCTTTGGTGAGTCATACAGGCCTGCGGAAGGCAGGGAATTGGGCGCATACGCATCAGCGGGCAAGAGAGTTCAACTAGCGGTAAGCTTGCCAGTCACAGGCAACACGCGGCTCGCACCAAGCTGAGGAGCAAGCAGGCGCACTGGGTGGGCAGACGGGGCCACTGCGTGTGGTAGGCAGAGCAAATGCCATTGCAGGCACCCACCGAAGCACCACAAAATGCCAGCATACGAAGCTGGGTCGCAGCCGTCCAGCGCCCAGCGGTGGTTGCAGTGCAGCGCAGCCCTGTGGGTAAGGGCCAGGTGTGCAACGAGGGCTGTGTGCGCGCGGTGTGTGAAACAAGCCACGGCAGCTCAGCTCGCTGCCGGGTTGCTAACGAAGCATGCTGCAGGACCCTATCTGCATCACGTCCATGCTGCGTACAGCCTCCCAGCTCACCTCAGCGCTGCCTCTGGAGTGGGGCCCCACTGCAGGAATGCCTTGCCCCAAGTCATGCGCACATTGTTGTGCAGCTCTCCTGCAGGCAGTGAGCGGGTGAATGGGTGAACGAGAGCGTTGCAGAGTTCTGTAGGTGTATGCATAATACGCACATAGCATGCGTCGACCCAGAGACCAACAGTACACAGGTAGCAGATCGCATTCAACCGAGATTGTGTGCCACACCCAACCCCGCCCACAGGGCAGGCTCCGAACTGCTTACCTGTGCGGACCAGCTGCTTCTGCGCCGCGTCCCAGAAGGCATCCCCGCTGGCCCCCCTGTCCAGCTGACTGTAGGGCAGCAGGCCGGGGCGGGGGTCGCCCGCATGCTCCTCCAGAGTCGCGCGCGCCCACCTGAATGGGGTAGGAAAGTTCAGCAAGTTTCAACTGCTGCCTGGGCCGCGCACCAATGGGAGGCATGCACGCCGCAACAGTCAGGAACCGAATCATGCGTCCACAAAGACTGGCCGCAGTAGCAGCTGGAGGTGGGCATGTGTGCTGCAGCCCAGCCACACTTACTGGGGCAGGCCCGCCAGGGAGTGCAGCTGGTGGTGGCGGTGCAGGCAGAGGTTGAAGCCAATCTCCCGCCAGATCAGCAGCTCATCTGCACAACCGCAGGGTAAATCAATAGACAGGCTGGCAAGTGCAGTTGAGGCCAGGGCGGGCCTGCTCACTTCGGCACTGTGAAACGGGTGCACGGCGCAACAGGTCTGAGCTAGCTGCAGAACAACAGCCTGCTGCAAGAAACTTCTCAGAAGTATCTCAAAACTTCATAAAAACTTTCTCACCCAGGAACTTGGTGGCCCCCGCTGTCTTGTCCAGCGCTGCCTCCCGCGCAATCTTGAAGGGGCTCACCATGCCTGGAGTTTGGTTGAGTCAGAGGGATGGATTTCGCTGATTCGTTGAGCGGGACCATTGCTGGCGATGAGATCACAGCTGCCCAAGCCCTGCTGCTGAACCCCCAAATAAATGCGCATTGCAGGCGGGCTGGCATCAGCAGTAGCACAGCAGCCACAGGGGCGGCGGCAGCAGCAGCACAAGCAAAGTACAACCCACCGAAATGATGGTAGGCCGACAGGCGGCTCACGCCGTCGCGCTGCATCGCATCGTTACGTCGCGCGGCATACAGCGGCAGGCCCTTCCTGTTGCAGGATAGGCACAGCAGGAGCGCGAGGGCAGTGCTCAGTACTTGCTGATTCAAGGCCAGTTGCCACATACATGTCTGCTGCCCTGAACATTGCACAGCACACAAGCGGCCTCCCTGACTGCAGCCAATTCGTCAGTGGCTTGCTCTCCGTACACGCCCCGTGTGCACAAAGCTCACTTGCGGAAGGCTTCCCAGCGTGCATAGCCCGCCACGCTGCCACCTGGCAGGTGCGTCACGCTGGGCACGCTGTGGTCGATGCCCTGGCAAGCCTGCAGCACAGCGCGCAGCCGCTGCTGCAGGTGCAGGGGCGGGATGCTGGCGAGCTCGAGTGGCTGCCAGCCCAGCTGCCCTGGGTCTGCTGCCCTTTGCGGCAGCGCCGGCAGGCCGTGCAGCGCCGCTGGCGCCACCGCAGCAGGGCCCAGCAGGGTGGCGGGCGGGGGCGCATACGTCTTCAGCCGCTGCCGCCGCTGCGCCTCTGTAGCCGACCGGAAGGTATAGGCCCGTTCGTGAAACTTGCGTACCAGGCGCATGGGCAGCACGCAGGCGGTATCCACTGCTGCCATCGGGATGGCGGCTGGCATGTCTTCAGCCAGGGCCTGCAAGGCCAGGGGGAGGCGGGCGGCTGGAGTGAGTGCCAATGTTGGGCGCACGAAGAGGCAGCAGTAATGCTGCAAGCCAGATCATGGCATCCGTGGGCTGTGCAGCAGAACCAGCTTTGCAGGCTTCTATGCATGCTGCCGAGAAAGTGCACACTGCTGCCCTCAGCACAGCAGAGGACCGCTGGCTTGCCTGCAGCCAGTCTGCATCAGGGGGCACCGGCATGTCCTCGGTCACCACCAGCGCTGCCCGGGAAGCCAGCCGCACCAGCGCCTGCCAGCCGGCTGCACGGGCAGGAGGGGTGGCGGTGGCAGCAGTGAGAGCAGAGGAGGGTTGGACACAGGGCTTCCGCAGGGCAACATTGCCCAACAAGGCGCTGGGGTGGCAAGGGAAGAGCCACAGCACAACAGAGAGCATAGCTGGCCACCCACCCGTCTGCCGGAAGCCTTGGGCGTGGAAGCTGAAGTGCGCGTCATACGGATCTGCCGCCGCCTGCGCTGCTGCTGCTGCTAGACCCAATTGTGCAGCCGCTGGCCCTTCTGCTGGGCCGCCTGCTTCAGTGCTGGAGGGCTCAACCTCCATAGGCCGCTCCTCCTGCTGCTGTTGCGCCCCAGGCTGCTGCTGCTTGCCTGTTGACTGCTGCTGCTGTCCCTCTGGCTGCTGCTGCTGTCCCTCCAGCTGCCCATGCTTGTCCTCACACTGCTGCTGCTGGTCTGACCAGCCCTCCAGATAAACCAGCAGCTCCACATCCTGCAAGTGATGGGCAGCAGAACATATCAGGTGCTGTATTCGAGGTGTACCGACACACCACACTGCCTGCATGGTGCCACACACAGAAAGCTGATGCACCAGATCCAGGCTGATGCAGCATTCCAGACGTAGATGGCCGCCACCACAGGCCGCCCATCCAAGCGCACCTGCCGGCGCAGCTCGGCCTGTGCATCCCTCAGCCCCCCCAGCCAAAACTTGTAGCGCCGTGTCGAGGCGTAGGGGTGGCTGGCCAGCAGGAATGATGCCACCAGCAGGGGCAGGCCGTGCTGCCGGGCGGCAGCGGCCGCGGCATCCAGGGCGGGATTCTCGTGCCCTCGTACCGCCGTTTTCATCCAGTACAGCACGTACGCTGGCTGGTCTGCCTGCTGCGCCTGCTGGGTGCCTGGCGCTGCCTCAGCGGCTGCCGCGGCTGTGGCTGAGGTTGCAGCAGCTGCTGGAGCAGCGGTTTGTTGCCGCGGCACCATGCACACCCGCTCAGAGATCAGCGGCGGCAGCGCCTGCCGCCAGGGCAGCGGGCCGGAGCCAGGTGCCGGCGGCGGGCCGCGCTGCTGCTGTTGCTGCTCCTGAACTGGCTGTGGAACTGGCTGCTGGCCAAAAGGCAAAGGAGCGGCCACCTGGCTGCCCAGGTGCTGCTGCTCCTGCTGCTGCACCTGCTGCTGCCCATCCTGCGCCTGGTCCTCCTGCCCCTGCTGCCCAACCTGCTGCTGCTGCTGCGGCGGCGGCGGCGGCTGCCCATTCGGCTGCTGTTGTGGGTGCCCATCCTGCTGCTGGGCGGGTGCCGCCTGCGGCTGGAAGTAGGAGGCGATGCTGCGCTGCTCGCGCCGCTCCCGCCGCCGCTCCCGCTCCGCCTCGAGCGCTGCCATGCTGCCGTACTTGGCCAGGGCGGCACGTTCCAGGTCCTCCTGTGAAACCGGGGGATGGATGAGCAGAGGGACCAGGTGGGACACTGGTTAACAAGGAAGCATAGCAGAGGCGCTGTAGCCCAGGGGGAGAGTCTGCCTTTGCAACAAATGCGATTGACAGCTGGACATACTCTTGCATGGAACATGGAGCCACCAGCGAATCAGACCCGTCCCTCCTCTTCCTCACTTTGGCCAGCAGCTTCATCGGAGGGCCGCTGCGGTTGCGGGGGTTTGGCCGCTCCTCAGCCGGCAGACCATCCAGCTCCCGAGCAGTCAGGCAGTACAGCTGCTGCGCCTGTGACTTGGCCACATACTTGCTGCGGTCCAGGCGCGGCGCCATGGCCGCGCGGCTGCATGGCAGGCAGTGGCAGAGCAGCGGTTGATGGGCAGGCGAGTGGCAGCGGCGGCGGCGGCGGTGGTGGCGAGCCTGTGTGCTCAGAGGCTGATCGGCCGCATTGAAAGCAGCCAGCGTGTCGCACCGGTCAAGTTGAGGATGCGGAGGGGCCGCGCTTCAGCGTCTCAGCCCCGAGCGCAAATGTGCACCGCAACGCGCCCTCTGCTGCCGGCCTGGAGCCACTCAGGGGGCGCCTTAGACTTGGTAGGAGCAGAAGGAATCGTTCAGAGTGAAATGCACAGGCCGCGTTGTTGAAGGCAGCACCTGCCGCGCCACGAAGTGCCGCTCTGCCGCTCGGGCCAGTCAGGTGCATCGCTTCGGCCTTGTGCCTACCCAGCGCATGCTTGCTGCTAAGTTGTACATTTCTAATTACACAAATCCACATATTTTGTCATTCAAGCACTGAAAAGTGCAGATGATGTACAGGCGGCGCAAAGACGGAATGAAAGGCAGGAGCGGCACAATGAAGTTGGCTTGGGGCAGCAAATGCAAAACGTTCGTTCATGCGTTTGTTGGGCAGAAAGCGTATCATGCTGCTGCTTAGTGCGGCAGCTGCTGTGAAAATATACATTCGAAAAGCGACAGGAAGATTGAAATGTGCACGATCGAGGGGTTTGCCACCGGGCATGCCTTGCCGCCTGGGGCAGTAGGGGCAATGTCAGCCCAAGGGAGGGAGTGCAAAACACAAAGCTGGGCATTCATTTCTGTGCAAACAAGATGGGCAGTTGGGTACAGCGTTCCGTCAGCTGGAACATTGACAGCGTGCCTCCTGCCTCAGCAGCACGCTGACTCTCTGGAAACAACCACACTACATATTCGTGCCGCTCTCACATGGCCACCCAGCCTGGCGGGTGGCGCAGCATGCCTACCGCTCAAGGCGGCGCGGCATGCCTACCACTCAGGGCGGCGCGGCATGTTTACTGCTAATTACTGGCTCAGACGTCCTTGAAGTATTTCTTCTTGCCGCGCAGCAGCCCCTCCTTGTTGATCCCATCCAGCTTGGCGGCCAGGATGAAGTCGTTCTCTGCAGGGCAATGAATTGTATGCTTCACCCTCACACAGCGGTGAACCTCGGTTGATGATCCACATGCATGCACCCGCCGACCGTCAGCTTGGTCGGTCCTCACCAACAGCCGCTGCCACACTCGGATGCAGTATCATTATCTGAGCAGCGCAGCTGCCATGCCACACTTTGAAAGTCGGCAGGCAGAACCTCACCGGTCAGCCCGTTGCGGGCGTGGGTCCACAGGCTGACCGTCAGCTTGTTCCATCCTGCACATGGAAGGGCAGCAGGCAGCGGTGCTGGTCCCGGAGAGCCCAGCCGATAAGGAGGCAACACGGCAGTCAGGGCCGGCGGCAAAGCGGCAGAACCGCCTGCGGCAGAACACCCCTCCAGCCCACTCAAGTCCCCCACGCCACCACTCTACTCTAACCCACTCCACCCACCAGTCAGGTGCAGGTCGGGGTGGTGCCCCTCGCCCTCCGCCACCTCTGCAATCTTGTCGCACAGCGCCAGCCCCTTGAGGAAGTTCTTGGTGACCCACGTGCGCCTGTGATACAGGAGGGCGGGGAGGGCGCTTTGCTGTGCATGAGCCGTTTGGGGTTGACGGGAGGGTGACGGGAACCAGGTGCGAGGGGCAGGGCATGTGCAAGCTCGGCAGCCTGCACACTGCGCAGCAAGCAAAATGATAACATGGTGCATGTGCGCTGCCGTTTGCATTGAGCAGGGGTGGAGATGACAACCAATGCAGGCGCCGCCTGCCCACCAAGCTTCCCAGGCAGCTCACTGCAGGTGCAGGCGGCCCTGCTCGTCCTCGCGCAGCTCCCAGCTGTCCAGCTGCAGACAGGAAGGACAGCCAGTGCAACAGGCGTTGGATGCATGGATAAGACCTGGCTGTGACGGGTAGCCTGGGAGCTCTTGCCAGGTTTGGGTTGTGCGTAACCGCAGCACCCGCACCGCCAGACGGAGCACCGCTCAGCGGGGTTGCGGGGTGCCCCGGCCCTAGTATTACGGCGCAGCCCCATTCCGATACATGCGCAGGCCAAACCCAAAGGGCAGCACTGCACGCCCGCACCTGCTGCATGTAGGCCTCCGCGGTGCGGCGATCCAGGCACTGCAAAGGAGACCGGGCCAGGCGACAGTGGTATCTTTCAGACGGTGCCGGCAACGACATTCGAAGCGAAGCACCTCGACAGCCTGTGGGGCAGGCCACCTAATCATGGCTTCACTTCCACTCACCGTGCAGAAGCCCATGAATTCAAGCGGGTCGGCTGGCTCGCAGGGGCTGCACTTCTGGGCTACCAGCGGCTGCGGCACCGTGGCTTGAGCGTGCACAGGTCCGGGGCCCCGCTGGCTGCCGCCGCTCGCCGCAGCTGCCGCGGCGGGTCCTGGCGCGCGGCGCCGCTGCGCGCTGCTGCAATCGCCTCCCCTGATCGCCACACGCTGGGGCCGCGCCAGCAGCTGCGGCGAGGAGGCACGGGCGCTCGCGCGCACTTGCATAACTTCTTTTGCAGCGCGCTGATCGGGTCTAGGGAGCTGAGGTCCCACTCTATGCATCAGGCTGGCCGCTCCCGCGCGGAAGGCCAAGCAAGCGGCGGCGCGCCTGGCGCCAGCATGCGAGGTGGGTGAAACCCTAGCTTGCTTCCCCGTCCTCCTCAGTGTCTGATCCTACAGGTTTGGTATCTCTGGGGTCGAATTGATGAATCAAATTGATTTACGAACAGTTATTTTCAATCTCAGGGCGCCGCCCCAGCCGCCGCGCCGCTGCCGCTGCCGCTCTTGCTGCCATCGCTGCCGCCGCTGCCGCCGCCTTTCACTGCCGCCTCCGCCTCTGCCACCAGCGAGGGCCCCAGTAGATCCTCTGGTGTGAGCTCCACCGTTCCATCGGTGGCTTTGCGCAGCACCATCTGTCCTCGCTCCGCAGCAAACTGCTCAACCGTGCCTGCGGCACAGGAGGGGCAGCAGGGCGGCGAGTTCAGCACAGCGTGTGGGCGACAGACGAGCAGGGGCAATGTGAACGACAAAACATGACAGGGGCCGCTGGGGGTATAAGTTGTAAGCCACAACATCATGAGGGCAAGCAACAAGCAGTCTAGGTTGCTCCTCCGTCGCCCACCTTTCTGCCCAAACCAGCCCAGGTGGTCGGCGATGAGGTGCCGGCTCTGGCAGCCGGGGCACTCCACAATCACCACGCCCTGCGCCAGGGGAGGCAAGGAGGAAGGTGGGGAGGCAAGGAGGTTGCGGTCCCTGAGTCGCGGCCACAGAATCGCCGCCAGGGTGGCTCCGAGAAATAGCAGTGCAAGTCTGTCCACTGCCCCTCTCCTCAGCTCAGCCCCCCTGCTCCTGGCACCCCCTCCCTGCGTCTGCACCAGACTCTCAAATGCACCAGATCCGCCCAGCGCACCGACTCGTACGCCTGCTTGGAGAAGGCCTTGGCCGCCCGTGTGTTGCACTTGGAGCAGGTGAACACCATGAGCAGCTGGCGCTGCTCAAAGTCGGTGTGCCCGGGCGGCGGCCTGCGGGGCATGGCAGTGAGGGCAGGCAGCAGGCGTGAGCGGGCCGGGCAGCAAGTGAATGGCATGAACGGCAGCGTCTGCAAGGAGCAGCAGTGTTGGAGGGTTTGCCCCAGTCTGCCCGCGGAAGGCAACAAGCCACGGCCATGACTCACCGCTGCCGGGGCGCCGCTGCTGCCTCCGCCCCTGCCTGGCTGCTGCTGCCCGCTGCTGGATCGTCTAGTGTCAATGCGGGGCTGCTGCCGCCCTGCTGCTGCTCGCCTGCCGCATAGTCGCCGCTGCCGCCGCCGCCGTGCGCCCGCAGGGACGTGAGCACCCACGGCTGCTGCAGCTGCCTCCTGCCGATTGCGGCTGCTTCAGCCGACAGCGCTTCGCTCAGGCCCCTGCATGGGAGGGTCAGAGAGCGGGTTTGGAGCCCTTCCAGAGAAAGCCACTTGCGAGCGGGCGGCTGCAGCGTTGGGCATCACTCTGCGGCGCACTGCATGGCAATTTTATTACAATGCGCACCTGCTAGACCCCTGAGCAGCAAGCCTGACCGCCGCTCTGAGCGCCGCAGACATGGTTTGGCCCTCCTGCGACGCCAGCGTGCCTGCAACGCTCCTCGATTGGTTGTTGGAAATAACCACAGATACAAGTTCGCAAAATGAGGCGGCCAGGCGGACATGAGGCGTGCATGAGCGGCCTCCCACTGCTGAGGCCTCGATCGGGCCGTAGCGGTATTCTCGACAGTTTCAGGCATTGTCAACAGCCGGTATTCGCGACGCCACGGGCCTGCGACGAGGTAGGGCTTCAATGGGCTTGCAAGCGGCGCCAGGGGGCGCCCTTCCCTGCCACCTGTGGCCCCAGCAATGCTGGTTTGAACCTGTGAGATGCACGGGACCTTGCACACCCCTATCCTGCCGCTGCCCCAGCGCCGCCGCCGCCGCCGAGCGGGTCGCCTGCCCGCCTCCCTTCCCCTGCTTGCAGGCCTCGCCATGGCTCCCCCACCCGGCCTAATCATGGTTCTGGCTGCGACGGCAGCCCTGGCTGTGGGCGCACTGATGTATGTGTCCATCGCAGCTGCCCCACCTGGCTCGCTGTGCATGCTGGGCGGCACAGGCTGGCCTATCCGGCGGAGCAGCGGCAGGGAGCAGCAAGTCGTGCAGCAAGCGCTGGCCAGCGCCAGGGCTCTGGATCTGAGCAGCCATGGCCCGGGCAGCAGCGCAGTCGGTGCTGCGGCACTGATGCAGCCGCGCACGGTAGCAGAGGTGGCGGGAGTATCTGCGGATGCCATGGGCCGCATTGGCTGGCGGGCCGGCATTCGGTTCGCGTCTTTTGGTGAGGAAGCTGGGTGTTGCACTTATTTAGCAAGCACGTGCGCAAGACAGACAGCCGTTGCCAGCTAGCAGTGTCCATTGGTGCTGCGCTGAGCTCGGCTGCCTGCGATCCACAACCGCAGATGCATCCGCCACGCTGGAAGGTGTGCTGGCCGACCCTGCCCGCCACACGGGCGCCTTCCTGCTCATTGTGCCTGGCAGCGGCAGCCTGCAGAGGTGGGCGGCCTAGGTTTCAACAATCACACGACCTGCCAGTTGGTGCACAGCAATGCTTGCAAGCCTCACATGGTGTTCTGGCTCAACATGCCAATCTTTGGAATCCAACCCTGCCCTGCAGGCGCGTCGAGGGGCAGCCCTTCCTCTCAATCGAGCCCGCAGCTGAAGGCAGCGATCTGAGGGCAGCTTTGGGCCCTGCAGCCGCTGCCCTTGAAGGCATGGTCAGTGCAGCAGAAGCCGTGCTAGGCCGCAGGCTGTTTGCTTTCCAGCTGGACACGTCCCCGCTGCCGCCCTGCGCCGCCGGCACGGGGCCGTGCGCGGTCTGGGAGGCAACCAGCGGCCGGGTGGTGCTGGATGCTGCCCTGGCTGCTAAAATGGCGGGCGCAGCAGGCGCAGCAGGCGCAGCAGGCACAGAAGGCAAGGCAGGGGAGCCGGTTCAGCTAGAGCAAGCGGCTGGGGCCAGCGAAGGCCTGCCTGCCCTGCTGGCCAGCTTTGTCGCCAAGTTGGCGGAGCAGCTGCAACCTGCTACAGCGCTGCTGCAGGGCGGACAGGTGAGCTGCAAGGTGGCGTGTGGGCCTGCAGTGTGAAGTGCAGGCTGTGGTAGCACGTGAGCCGTTGCAGGGTACCCGGCCTCCTCTGAACCATCTGCGCTGTCTCCCCGGGCCTCTCCTGTGTGCTTGCAGGCGTCTCTGCCATCCCTGGCGGCTCTCTTTGCCAAAGCAGGTGCCGCTGCTGTAACCCTGGCGATGGTTGCACAGGTACGCTTGCTGACTGCTCCCAGGAGTGCCGCAGTCTGCGTGCTTTGGGCCTGCCATGCGGCGCGCACGACCTGTTTACAGGGCTGCGTGCTATCATCCAATCAGCCCGCTCAATCCGTTGTGCCCCACACCCGCTGCTCATCGCAGGTGCCGCTGTGGTGGTGCATTGCCTGCCCCCTGGTGCTGGGCATGCTGGCGCCCTTCCTGTTCAAGTGAGCACCCTGCGCACTGGGCTGTTTTTGCCCTTAATGTTTGTAGCGCAAGCGCAAGCAGGGCTGTGCACTTGTGCAGACGGCATGCTGCTCTGAATCACAACTCCCTGACCCGCCACACGTGCAGCTTTGGGCTGACTGCCGCAGCCGAGGCTCTGTGCGCGCAGCTGCAGCTGCCGGACCAGACTTGCGCAGACCTCTGGTGCGATTTGGTTTGGCTGGGCAGGGCAGCAAATTGGAACTTTCAAATCGGGCTTGCAGGACCGACTGGTGGCTTTGTAAGGCGCAACTGCCCTGCATGATCGTTGGCCGCGTAGCTCCCTACCCACTCCCCAGCCACTGTACTCCAGAGCCGCATTGCCACCTTGCCCCCTGCTCCCTGCGCAGGTGGGGCGCATTTGCTCTTGCCCTTGTCCTCTCCTTGGGCTCAGCCATCCCCATCGTCTACTTCTGCCGCCTGCCAGAGTGCGGACGGCATGCCGCTGCTGCCGTGTTGGCTGGCGGTGCCGCAGTTGCACGCGCCTTTGCCAAGTGAGCGGCATGAGCGCCGCATCTGTCCTTTTACTCGCCAGTTTACAAAGCCAGCTAACCCGCCCTGCTTGCTTGCTCTCGTCTGCTTGTGTGCCTATGCCTCTCTACATGCCTGCCTTCCAACGTATGCTCCCTCGCATGTCGATATGTCTCTACTGTCGGCCTGCCGGGCCCACCAACTTTTCTTTCAGTTTACAAGTTTGCAAGCACGATCGGTCAAATGCACAGACGTTTATTGGGTCACGTAAGGTGGTTGTGTATCGAGCACTCCTGAATGGTCACGTCAGCTGGCGTGCGCCGGTTGAAAGTGCTGCTGCTGCTACACGCTGCTGCTGCTGTTGCTGCTTGCTCGGCTGGACGGCTGTCACTCTATCTAGAAGGCAAAGGAGCACAGGCCATTGGCCACATCCTCCTCCTGCTTGCGCCGCCACTCTGCCAGGAACCGCTGGTCCTCCTTGTCCAGCGCCTGGCCCTCTGCTTGCATCCCGTCCTCCACTATCTGCAACACGGATTGAGGCCAGCAGAGTACGGTTGGGTGTTGGCGGTCTAGAGGTAGCGCAGGTGGCAGCCAGCAGCAGTCTCGGTTTGAAACCGCTGTTTGCGAGGCGGTGGCTTGCAAGTGCTGGGGCAGCCTTTTGGCCAGACAGACGGCAAACGCGCCGTGCCACTACCACAGGCTGCCTTTAGGCAAGCTCGCTGCCCACTTGCCTGCAAGTTGAGCACCGCAAGGTTCCATTCGTACATGCCCGCATGGGCGTGCGCCTTGCGATGCCGCGCCTTGAGGTATTGCGGGTCGCAAATCAGCGCCTGGGGGTTGGGAGCGGCATGGCACTAGGCAGGCTGGGTTGTCCGGCAGGCAGCAGGCGAAGCAGGGGACAAGCCAGGCCGCTGCTTGAAAACATGCATTCGACTTTCAGGGCGCACCCAGCAGACATGACTGCATGCCTCTGCTCACCTGCTCCGCCGCAGCAGCTGCCTCCTGCCACTCCTTGAGCTTGAGCAGCGACGCGGCCTTGTTGCACAGGGCCTCCTTGTTCTTTGGATCCAGCTCAATGGCACGGTCGTAGTGGCGCAGCGCCTGCCAAACAACGGGGACGGTGAAAAAGGATCGGCATTGAGTTGCATAGTGCGGCAGCCAGCACACGAGGCCAGGCAGCAGTGACAGTGCAACGACCGACACCAGCACGCCTGTTGGAGCTGTGCAGCGACGCAGCTATGCAGCGACGCAGCCACAAAGCCAAGCCTTCATTCCCACCTTGCGCCACTGGTGCCGCTGGAAGCAGGCATTGCCCTGCAGCTTCTCCTGCACCGATGCCTGCCTCTGCTGCTCAGCCAATTCGCCCGCACCAGCAGGCGCACTGTCTGCATTGCCACCAGCTGCTGCTGCTCCAGCCGCAAGCGCCCCTGCCGCAGCTGCCGCCTCCTGTGGCGCCGCTGCCCCCTCAACCACCGCCTGGTGCCCGGCAGCTGCGCCCGCACCCGCAGCAGCTGCTGTCTGCCCTTGCTTGGGGGCCGCCTGCTGCTTTTTAGGCTGCTTCTGCTTCTGCTGCTGCTGCTTCCCCTGCTCCTCTGCCACGCCCACGCTCTCAGGCACCTCGTGCTGTGGCCCCTGGGGCACCACAGGGATGCTGGGCAGATCCAGCTGCTGCGCAGCGGCGGCCGCCTGCATGCCCAGCTGTGCTGCGGTGCGCGGCGCTCGCTCGATGCCCCGTGCTTGCATGTCACGCAGCAGCTTGGCGATGCGCCTGCGGGCAGCCGTGAAAAATCAATGCACAGTTCTGGGCAACTGCTTCAAAACGCTAGCACCGCTTGCCCATGGAGATGCCCATGCCAAGCGAGCAGCCATTCATGCCACCCACGGAATGCACAAGCAACTATAGTGTGGCACCCTCCCATTTCATGCAGCCACTCACTTGGTGACGTCGTGCTTGCCCTTGATGTCCCCGTCTGCCTCTGCCGCCGCTTCTGCCGCCTCAAAGTCCGCCAGGGCCTCCTGCAGCTTGCCCAAGCTCTGGTACGCACGGCCCCGCCTGCATGGCAGCAGATGCAGGGTGCGGAGCGGTGTCGGCGTGACAAGCTGTCGCCGGGATGCTTAGTGCGGCAACGACGTCCAAGAAGGCGATGAGCAGCGGGGATTCAGCTTGGCAGCAACTTTCACAGCCATGAGGGCAGGTTGCCTGCCCTCCCACCGCCCCTGACGCTGTGCAAACCTCGCAAGCAGCAGCCCCGCCTTGCCTGGAGAACAGCCTGTGCTTTCCCAGCGGGTGGCTGGGCGTAGTGATGCCCAGCCCCGCGTTGCAATACTGCAGCGCCTCCTGCCACCGCTCCAGCTGCGGGAGGACCGACAAACAGCGGCGCGTGTCAAGGAATGTGAGTGGGCAGGTAGAAATCAGCAATCCTGGCGAGAGGCTTTGGTGATGCATAGCAGCACCTGGAAGCTGTTACTCAACAAGGGTTCATCATGTTCAGACACAATATAAGGGATGCCAACGCACACCCGCACCTTGATGCAGTTTTCGGCGCGGTTGCTCCAAGCTCGCGGGTCGGAGGGGCGCAGGCGCAGGTACCTGCAGGGAACAGCGAGCAGGTGGTGGTCAGCAGGTGATAGAAAGGCAACACATGGAGCAGACCATGCTGCAAACCGCCGCTGCTTGCAACTCCCGCTGTCTGGCCTCATCTCAGTACACCGCTTGCCCTGCTGGCAATATGTTGCCGCCGCACGCGCTGTATTCCAAAAGCTCCAGTGACCCACCTAGCGTAGCGCTCCTCTGCCGCCTCATGCTTCAGCTCCTTCTGCAGCTGGTCGGCCTCCTCTTTTAGTGCATCCAGCTGCTCCTCTGTGAGCATTGCTGCAGCCCGCTCCTGGCTGGACGGCGCCACAAATGGCCGCTCCTCTTGGGCATCTAGTGGTGCCCCCACTGCTGCTGGGGCCGGCTCGCCGTCCGCCGCTGCCTCTGCCTCGCCCTCTGCTTCTTCCTCTTCCTCCTCCTCGTTTTCAGCAGCCGCCTGCTGAGCCTCATCAGCCGCCGCCAATGCCTCCGCTGCCTCCAGCAAGCTGACCTCCTTCTTCTCCTCCTCTTCAGCGGCTGCAGTTGCCTGGGATGCCTCCGCAGATGCCACCGCCACAGGGGAGTCCTCGGCTGCCGGCTTATCTGCCGGCTTTGCATCATTGCTGGGCGGCGTGCCTGGTTTTGCCGCCCGCTCGTCAGTGGCTGGCTGACCAGGCTGCGGCTGCTCCTCTGCCTGCTCTGTCTGCTGCTCTGCGGCTGCCTGACCCACAGCTGCGCCTGCTGCACCGGGGGCTGCTTCACTCTCAGACTCACTATCATGCCCAGCCAGCCGGCTGCCAGTGCTCCGGCTGCTCTCGGCCATGCTGCTCTTTCCGCCGCCGCCGCTTGCCACCTCTACAATCTGGATGGGGATACGTGTGCGCTCCACCAACACCTGCTGCTGCTTGCCTGGGCCCTGCGCTGCTAGCTGCCTCTCCCGCTCCGCCTGCTCTGCCTGCTGTGCCTGCTGCACTGCCTGGCGTGCACGCTCTGCCGCCTCCCTGCGGCGCGCTGCACGGACTGCATTGCGCTCCGCCCGCGCCTTGTTCTCCTCCCTGCGGGCAGCACACATGGGAAAGGGCAAGTTGGCAGAGCATCTTTGAGCTAAAAGCATCACATGACCAGCGGACGGCAGCTGCTGCATTGGGGCCTCCAGTATCCAACGCGCCATGCCCAACTGTGTACCAAACGTGGCTCGCGGTGTTTCAGACACCTAAACCTCTACACACGAACACACCTGATGCGCTTCCTCTCCGCCTCCAGCGCTTTGGCCAGCCGGGCGGCCGAGCCACGCGCCTGCGACGCAGTCTTGAGCGCCACCTGTATTGACCAACAGAAATGGTTGTTCTTTTCTCAGATGAAGAAGAGTCAATGCTCATGCTGTGTGCACAAGTGCAACACCTAGTCGACGCCGGCGCTGCACCAGCTACAAGGCCCAGCATACGAACAGCTGTGGCAGGCTGCATCCCTACATCTTGCCCCCATCTTCCATGTCCCCACCTCCTCCCATGCCGCCACTCGCTCGTGCACCAGCGCCTCCTGCGCATCTGCGCTCTCATCATCGGCATCAATCTCCTCAATGATCGCCGTTTTGTACCTGCGATGAAGCAATCGCAATGCGTTGGCAAGCAGTGTTGCACAGCGCAGGTAGGTGGGGCTGGCGATAGCACACAAGTCAACGCTGGCATCTCGTCTATCGCACGTTTAGGCTGGCATGCCAGGTTGTGTCTCTGCCAATCTATTTGTGCCATTTGAGCCGATCAGCAAGCCGCACCTGTGCACCACGGGATTGCTTGCATCCTTGCGCTCCTCCTCCTTGCGAGTCTGCGTCACCCGCTTCTGCACCAGCAACCTGCAGGCACGGCAGGGGTACCTCATGGCGGCAACATGAGAGAGCATGGCCACATGAGCGCTTGCGCCCCGTGGATACATGTTCGCAGGTGCGTAGCCAGCCCCCTCCCCCCAAACAAACTCTAGGAAAAGCAGCGACCAGCCTGTGCCATGCATGCGCCCACCTGCGCTCCGCCTTTGCCTGCTCTTGGTCCTGGGGCCCGGGCGCTGCCTTGTACGCAGCAACCAGGTCGGCATCTCCCGCTGACAAGTCACCTGCATGCACGGCTGGATAGCAGCTGGTTAGTGCCTGCTGCTGCGCGGGACGTAGTCAGGTCCTCCGCGTGTGCACGCAACATATCGCTATAGCACCACCGGTGCACGCGATCACCATTAGCATCCTTCGGCACTGGTTTGCAACAGCAGCAGGCCCAGGGGCAGGCGGCCAAAACATCAGCTGCCACGCGCACCCAGGTCGCGCTTGATCATGCCGCGGGACAGCAGCGCCTGGAACTGCTGCTCGGCCGGGCACTTTGGCAGGTCCAGGCAGATGGTGAAGTCCTGTGGGGGCAGAGGACAGCTTGCTGTCACTTGCAATAGGAGCTCGCGCGGCACGTCTGAGGTGAGACAGTAGCAGCGGCAGGCAGCGCCAAGTGCCAGGCAGACAACATTGCCGCACTCGCACCGCTCGTCATTCAAAGCAAAGCGCAGGCACACCATGAGGTGAGCTGCTGGCGTACCCGCACTGCATCTGGCTCCTTCCGCAGCTGCATGTATGAGTAGCCACGCTTGCAGTACCTGCGCACCGCAGCCGATGCAGCGCATCTCAGGCAACAGGTGAAGAGCAACAGGCAAGCCAGCGGCCTGCCAGGCCCATCGTGCACCAGAAGGTGAACAGCCACGGGCGGCGCGTTGCAGGAGGTGCGGCTGCTGCGCTGCCATCTCCCAGCGTTGGTCTCGGCCTGCTGAAGACTGCAGCTGTGGTGCACCTCGACAACCGGCCAAGGTGCATTCGTTTTGCTCTTCAAGTTTTGCTCTTCAAAATACTCACAGGACGGGGTTGGCGGGGTCGCCATTGATGGCCTGGCTCCACATCTCCACCGCTGCCTTGTGGTCGCCCTGCTTTGCAAGCTCTGCCGCGGCTTTCGCCTTGGCCTCGCTGCGAGGGTAGCGGAATGAGCTTGGAGTGAGTGCAATCATGATGCAATGCGGAGTGGATCGACTTGGCATGGTCGCTGCACCCGCCTCCGCATGCTGCACAGGCTCGCACCAGCATGGCCGAGCACACACAGCCATGCGCGGCAGTCCGCCACCCAGCCCAGCACCCACACCTTGTGCACCTCATGTGCTTCTCCTCCTGCGGCTCATCAAGCATCGTCTCATCATCCTCCACTGCTGCTGCTGCCTGTGCCGCCGCCTGCTCGGCGGCCGCCCGGCCGTCTGTCGCCGCAGCGCCATTTGCTAACGGCAGCGTGTCTGCCGGCTCCTCTCCTGCCAGCACCTCCACATGGTACGTGGTCACAAGCTGCTGCTTGGCCGGGGCCCATGGCGGAGGCTGCGCGGCCGTCATGGTCTCCCAGCTGCGCTCAGCTGTGCTGCCGCCGCCCGCCTGCGGCGCCGCCGCTGGCTGCCTGGCTGCCCTGTCGCGAGACAGCGGGTTTGATCGGTGTCCGGGTGGCTCCGCGCAGCCGTGAAGTGCAGCGCGGCAGCTCCAGGAGCCCGGAAGACGAAGGGCGGCTTCTGCGGCAGGCCTGGGGCTGCCGGGTGCCCGTGTGCTCGCCCCAAGTGAGAGAGGAAGGTCTGAGGTCGTGCAAATTGGCGCGCAAAGTCGAAATCGCACACCCGGCCTGCCTGCTGCGCGCTCAGCAGCTGCATTACTCTTGTGCGGCGGCTGGGGCTGGGAGAATCGCACACGCACCGACCACGATCGGCCCAGGCGCACCTGCGACTCATCTGCAGTGCCCGCACCCCGCCAGCCGCTCCCAGCAGCCAAGTTGCAGAGCCAGCGGCGGCGTGAGGCCGCTTCAGACGGCGTTGGGGCAGTCCAGGCGCCATGCTGAAGGCGCTGAAGAAGGGCATCAAGAAGCTGGGCAGCGGCAGCAAGCTGCACGAGGCGGTGGGTGCACCTGACGAGGCGGCGGCGGCGGCGCCTGCCGCGGCAGCCCCCAAGGTGGCACATGTGCATCCACCTGGCCTCCCACGGCCGCCCAGCCCCCTCGTCCATCAGCAGCAGCTAATCCCGCAGCAGCAGCCAATCCCGCAGCAGCATGCACAGCCGCCGCCGCCCCAGCCGCAGCCTGGGCCGGCCGGCGCGCTGCCGGCGGCAGCAGCTGCGGCGGAGGGCGGAGCCCGCCCTGCCAGCCCGCCGATGCACGAGGAGCTTGGCGGCGGGATGGTCGACTATGAGCTGGTGGCAGGGCCCCTTGAGCTGGACACAGCGGAGGATGCAGAGGCCCCGGATGGTGCCGGCTGCTCGTACACTGCAGCCGAGGCGGCGGCCGGCGGTGCGGAGCAGCACCCAGCTGAGGGCGCGGAGCAGCTGCCGAGCCTGTGCTATGGCTCTGGAGACCAGTCTGGCTCCCTGGCCGCCGCTGCGGCGGCCCAGGATGAGGAGGCTGCAGCAGCAGCAGCAGCAGCAGTGCACTCCGGCGGCGGCGACGACGATGTGGGTGCTGCAGCAGCAGACGGCGCTGCGGCTGCTGCAGGGGCGGCAGCTGGGGGCGGCGACATCAGCGAGGCCCTGGCAGCCATGATGTACCTCACTGAGGATGCCGAGGGCAACGATGACTGTGTCTCGGTGGTGTCAGGTGGGTGCTGGCTGTGGAACTGGGAGGGTATGGATGGTGTTGATACGGAGCAGCCTTGTTCGGTGCCCAGCTTGCCCTCTGGCTACATGTATGGCCTGCGTTGTCCGGCAACTGGACGAACCATGCTTTCACGCGCTCACAGCTTTGCTGCACAGGCTGGCGTTGCTTATTCTGTTGCTTGCCCGCTCCTTGGCTGTTGGCAGATGCGATCAGCGACGATCAGGACTTTCCGGACGACATCAGCGAGCTGTCGCGCGCGCTGGAGGCGCTGGAGGGAGAGGCTCTGGCCGGCTCCAGCCCAGGAGGTGAAATTTATGGGTGATGCTGAGGGCTTCGATGCGTGCGGTACCATGTGGTGCTGCTGCGCATGTTTGGTGCCTGCTTGCAAGCGAGGTGGCCATGCTACGCACCAGCGCAGCAGCTGACTGGCTGGGTGCCTTGTAGTCTCTGATGGATCGGCAACAATGCCCTTCACAGCAGTGTCCTTGACTGGGTGCACGCCTGCACCCACTTTATTTGCAGCGCCTGCTGGTGATGGCGCACTGGAGGATCAGCTTGCGGGGCGGCTGGGCATTTCCCCTGATGCCGACCCCTCAGGTGTGCAGGGCAGCTGGTGCATGGGGTGGTTGGAGGTTGAAACACTGCCAACTGCTCCCTGAACTGAAGCGCTGTCTCAAGGAGGAGCCGCATGCCGCCGCTCGCCAGTCATGCACTGCATTGCTAACCCGCAGGTGCTGCTGGCTTGCACCCCCGCCCTTGTCTGTGCAGCGTTTGCGCAGCAGATGGCCAAGTTGTACAACAACCTAGGGCTGAAGATGATGGAGCGGCGCAAGCATGAGGAAGCACTGGGGCTGGTGAGCTGCCGCTGGTTGCTGTGCCTGGCTGTGTGCAGCCTGCGCTGGCCGCTACTTGCTGCTGGCCGCCCGCCTGCATCCGGCGCCTGACGAGGCAGGCCGCTTGCTTGCAGGCACATCGAGCATGACGAATGTGCATGCCTGGTGTGAGTTTCATATCTGTGCCTGCTGGCCCTTCTCTTCCCGTGCCCTGTAGCTGCGCAAGGCGGAGGCTGTGGTGGAGAATAGCGCCATGTGGCCCGCCGGGGCGGCTGCTCAGAAGAAGCGGGCACGCATGCAGGTGCGCAGTTAGTTAGTTGGCAGCAGCCATGGTGCTGCTGCGATTCAGGCAGACGCTTGTTCAGCTGGATGAACGCTCGGCCGTGCAGCAAAGTGCTGAATCTGCCCAAACCCAACTGCTGTGTGCAGGCCATCACATACAACAACCTAGGCTGCCTGTTCAAGCGGCGCAACATGCCCCAGCTGGCGCTGCAGGTGCATCCTCGTACTAGTGTGTTGGTGGCAGTAGGCAGGCGAGTGCGGCTGTAGAGCAAGCGGGCGGCGCACAGGTTGTTTGGCGGGCGATTGCTTGTTGCCATCGGCAGCCATCTGCGCAGCTTGCCACTCTCATCCAGCCGGCATGCGACGCCCGAC
>VFQQ010000230.1_pt1 | contig 135511 bp, 124 predicted proteins | sample 3512341 | NCBI WGS metagenome assembly VFQQ01 (sample SAMN10412373, study PRJNA504923) | tailings metagenome | isolation source: Relicate 2 Philex TSF1 revegetated site | place: Philippines: Tuba, Benguet | collected 2017-08-29 | reverse complement strand
CGCCGACCACGACCAGGATGTCGTCCGCCCCTTGCGCCTTCAGCTCGGCGACCAGGGCGGGCACCAGGGTCTTGTGACCTGCCGCCTGGGTCGAGATGCCGATGACGTGCACGTCGTTCTCGATCGCGTCGCGGGCGGCTTCCTCCGGCGTCTGGAACAGGGGGCCGACGTCGACGTCGAAACCGATATCGGCGAAGCCTGTGGCGATCACCTTGGCGCCGCGGTCGTGCCCGTCCTGGCCCATCTTCACCACCAGGATCCGGGGCCGGCGGCCTTCGATCTCGGCGAAGGCTGCCACATCCGCGCGAATCTTCTCGAAGGTCTTGTCGCCGTCATAGGCGCTGCCATAGACGCCCGCGACCGAGCGGACCTCGGCCCGGTGGCGGCCGAACACCTTCTCCATGGCATCCGAGATTTCTCCGACGGTGGCACGCGCGCGCGCCGCGTCGACGGCGAGTTCCAGGAGGTTGCCGTCACCCTCGGCGCCCCTGGTCAGCGCCTCGAGCGCCGCCCTGGTCCTGGCGCTGTCGCGGGTCTGCTTGATGCGCGACAGTCGCGTGATCTGCGCGTCCCGCACCTTGGCATTGTCCACCTCCAGGGTGTCGATCGTTTCCTCGCTTTTCAGCTGGTACTTGTTGACGCCGACGATCACCTCCTCGCCGCGGTCGATCCTGGCCTGCCGCCGGGCGGCGGCCTCTTCGATCCTGAGCTTCGGCATGCCGCTCTCCACGGACTTGGTCATGCCGCCGAGCGCCTCGACCTCCTCGATCAGTTTCCAGGCCTCGTTCACCAGCGAGTGGGTCAGGGACTCGATGTACCAGCTGCCCCCGAGCGGATCGACCACCTTCGGAATTCCGGTCTCCTCGGCGATGATCAGCTGGGTGTTGCGGGCGATGCGGGCGGAGAATTCCGACGGCAGCGCGATGGCCTCGTCCAGCGCGTTGGTATGGAGCGACTGGGTGCCGCCGAGCACGGCGGCCATCGCCTCGACCGTCGTGCGGATCACGTTGTTGTAGGGATCCTGTGCGGTCAGGCTGACGCCGGAGGTCTGGCAATGAGTGCGCAGCATCAGCGATCCGGCCTTCTTCGGATCGAAGCCGCGCATGACCCGCGCCCACAGGATACGGGCGGCGCGCAGCTTCGCGATCTCCATGAAGAAGTTCATCCCGATGGCGAAGAAGAACGACAGGCGCCCGGCGAATTCGTCGACCGGAAGCCCGCGCTCGATCGCGGTCCGGACGTATTCCTTGCCGTCGGCGATGGTGAAGCCCAGTTCCTGCACCGCCGTCGCCCCGGCCTCCTGCATGTGATAGCCGGAGATCGAGATCGAATTGAACTTCGGCATGCGCTTCGCCGTGAAGGCGATGATGTCGGCCACGATCCGCATCGATGGAGCCGGCGGGTAGATGTACGTGTTGCGGACCATGAACTCCTTGAGGATGTCGTTCTGGATCGTGCCGGCGAGCTTCTCCGGCGGGACCCCCTGCTCCTCGGCGGCGACGATGTAGTTGGCGAGCGTCGGGATGACGGCGCCGTTCATGGTCATGGAGACCGACATCCTGTCGAGCGGGATGCCGTCGAACAGGATCTTCATGTCCTCGACGGAATCGATGGCGACGCCGGCCTTGCCCACGTCGCCGACCACGCGCGGATGGTCGCTGTCGTAGCCGCGATGGGTGGCGAGGTCGAAGGCCACCGACAGACCGGCCTGCCCGGCGGCGAGGTTGCGGCGATAGAAGGCGTTGCTCTCCTCGGCGGTGGAGAATCCGGCGTATTGGCGAATGGTCCATGGCCGGTTCGCATACATGCTGGCCCTGACCCCGCGGGTGAAGGGTTCGAAGCCCGGAAACTCATGCAGTTCGATCCCCTCGAGGTCGGCCGCGGTGTAGAGCGGTTTCACCCTGATGCCCTCGGGGGTCTCCCAGGTCAGGCTGTCGAGACCCGCATCGCCGATCTCCTTGGCGGCGAGCTTCTGCCAGGCGTCGAGCGTGGGTCTGGTGGACATGGGAAAGGCTCTCGAACTGGGGTTGCTGAACTGGAAGCGCAGTATGGCGCGCGCCCCGGCGGAATCAAATTCGCGGCCGCCAGGTGCCCAGGGCGATCGACACGGCGATGATGCCGCCATAGGCGAAGAGGCCGACTCCCACGAGGAAGAAGACGGCCTCAAGGCCCATGCCGAAATGGAGCACGGCCGCATAGCCGCCGAGCGTGGCGAAGCCGAGCCGGAACAGACCGGCAACAAAGGGCCATTTCATCCGTCCCGCACCCTGGCTGGCGAAATAAAGGGCCATGCCGAGCCCGAAGAACGTGAAGGCGGGTGCCGCGTACTGGAAATAGTGCGTCGCCGTCCGCGCGACCTCGGGATCGCTCGTGAAGACGGCGATGAACGGGGCCGGGACCAGGGCCAGGGTGATGCCGACGATGCCCGATACCGCCATCGCCATGCCGCCGCCGGTCCAGGCGGCCCGGCGTGCCCTGTCCCAGTCTCCGGCGCCGACCGCGACGCCGACCAGCGTGGTGAGCGAGGCGCCGATGCCGAAGGCGATCGGGATCTGCAGGAACTCGAGACGGGCGCCGATGCCGTAGCCCGCAATCGCGGCCGTGCCAAAACGGGCGACGATGGCCGTGACCAGGATGGTGGTGAGGTTGGCGAGAATCGTCATCGCGGTGGCGACGAGGCCTACGCGCAGGATTTCCCGCAGCGCCTGCGGCGAGTAGCCGACCCTTCCTTCGGCCTTCAATCCGCTGCGCCCGCTCAGGATGAACCAGGCGAAGGTCCCCGCCGCCCCGGCCTGAGCCGCCAGCGTCGCCACGGCGGCGCCGACGATCCCCATGCCGGCCGGGAAGATCAGCACATAGCCGAGCGCGAGCTGCACGAGCGAGGCACAGACCATGACGCGGCCGGGCGTGCGGGCATCGCCGCTGCCGCGGAGCACCGAGCTGAACGTGTTGGTGATCCAGATCAGGACCATGCCGGCGAAGAGCACGTTCGAATAGGCGATGGCCTGCTCCAGGGCCTCGCCGCGCCCGCCCAGCGCGCCGTAGATCTGCCGCCCGAACAGGCAGACGGCGACCGTAAAGAAGAGGCCGAGGGCGACCGCGATCGCCATCCCGTGCCAGAGAACGGCGCGGGCCTGGGCCATGTTGCCAGCACCGATCGCGCGCGCGGTCGCGGCGGCGATGCCCCCGCCCATGCCGCCGGTCGACATCATCCGCATCAGCATGACGATGGGAAAGACCAGGGTATAGCCGGCCAGGACCTCGGTCCCCAGGCGGCCGAGGAAGGCGGTCTCGGCCAGCGCGACGCCGGTATCGACCAGCGTCACCATGATTGTGGGCGCGGCAAGCCGCATGATCGTCGGCGCGATCGGTGCCTCGAGCAGTGCCCGCGTTCGCGGATTCATGTTCCCCCCCGGCGACGCCCGCATCCGTCAGCTCGACGGCGCGCTCCCCCTCGGCAGCAGCAGCCACAGCCGGCCGCGCTGCTTCATACGGCCGGCGATCGCCATCGGCTCGGCGCCATGACCGAAGAAGACGTCGCCCCTGACCGGTCCCTTTATCGCGCCGCCGGTGTCCTGCGCCACCATCAGCCGGCGCAGCGGCAGTTCCGGCCCGCCCTCCACCGCGGCAGGCTGGGTCGTGTCGAGCCAGACCGGCGCGCCGAGCGGTATGAATCGCGGATCGACCGCGATCGACCGCCCCGGCGTCAGCGCCACGCCCTGAGCGCCCACCGGACCTTCGCCGGTTATCTCCCGGAAGAAGACGTAGGAGGCGTTGAGCCACATCACCCGGTCGGCTTCGGCAGGATTGGCGGCGAGCCAGGCACGGATCGACTGCATCGACACGCGATCCGCCGGGATGGCGCCGCGCTCGATCAGCGGCCGGCCGATGGCGAGATAGGGATGCCCGTTCTGCGCCGCATAGCCGACCCTGATCGTGCCGCCGTCGGGCAGGCTGACGCGCCCCGATCCCTGGATATGCAGGAAGAAGGCCTCGACCGGATCTTCGACCCAGGCGATCTCCAGCCCCCGGTCGGCGAGCGCGCCCTGGTCAATGGCGGCGCGATCGGGATAGGGCTTCAGCGCGCCGCCGGCGATCCGCCCGGCGATGCGCTGCCCCTTCAGGCTTTCACGAAACTCTCCCAGGTCGACGGTCACCAGGTCGTCCGGACGCTTGTAGAGCGGATAGCGAAAGCGGGCATCGCGGCTGCGGCTGCCCTTCAGTTCCGCCTCGTAGTAGCCGGTGAAGAGGCCGTTCGCTTCGCCGTCGGCCGTCGCGCGGAACGGCTGAAAGGCAGCCTCGATCGCCTGACGAAAACCCTCCGGCGGGGCCGTGGCGAGAGCGGCGCAGGCGCGCTGCCAGTCCGCCGCCGTGGTGGCATGCGCCATGGCACGGCCGGGCGCGGCGCGGGCGACCAGCCGGCAGGAGCGTTCCAGGGCGGGCCAGGCGGCAGCCGCGTCGTCGCCCGTCCAGCCGGGCAGGTCCTCGAAACGGGCCGCTTCCAGGCGGAGATGCGGTTCCTCGGCGGGTGGTGCGGCGGGCTTTCCCGCACAGGCGGCGAACAGGAGAAGGCCGCCGAGAGCGGCAGCGACCCTCACGTGGGCGTGGCCGTCGCGATCAGCTGCCAGTTCGGGTCGGAGGAGCGCACATTGCGCGCGAAGGTCCAGATATCGGTGGTTTCCTCGACCGCGTTCTGGTTGCCGGCCACCACATTGCCGCTGCGGTCGCGCGTCACGCTCACCAGTTCCGACACGAACCGGATGGTGACCTCGGCCATTCGACCGCCGGTCAGATCGGCGTCGACGATCTCCGCTTCCTTGATGCTGACCAGGGTGGTTTCCTGCGTCTCCTCGCGCGCCTTGCGCTGATCGATCGCACCGGCGAAGCTACGATAAACCTCGTCGCCCAGCAGGTTCCGCAGCGTCGCAACGTCGCCCTTGGCGAAGGCGGTCACGATCATCTCATAGGCGCCCTTGGCTCCGGAAACGAAGTCACCCGGATCGAAGCGGGGGTCGGCAGCGCGGATCCGGCCGATGCCGGCGGCCGCCGGGCCCGTCTCGGCCTGGCCGACCCTTCCGGGCAGCGGAATGACGTTGCCGGGAGCCGGTTCGGTCTCGGGGCTACGCCCGGCATAGGGCGGGGGCGCCGGCGGGCGCGGTTCCGCGCCGGTGCGTTTGCCCAGAACGCTCCGCAGACGCAGCACGATGAAGCCCGCCACCATCGCCAGCAGGAGAATTTCCAGGATATTGAAACCGTCACCCATGCGGTGCCCTTCTAACGACGCCCCCCGCGTCGTGTGCTTGCTCGTTTCCAGCCGGACGTCAGCCTATCTCTTGCGGAACAACGAATCCACCTGTTGCCGTCTCCTGACAGATGGGGACGGCGGACGCCTCCGCAAAGGCGCCGCGCATCACAATCTTGCAACCTTCGGGCCGTTGCAGTGTCAGGCCGTGCCCGAGGGGGGATTGCCGGCGGCGGCCTGCGCCTGCTGGCGCTGGCGCTGGTAGAGTTCCAGGAAGTTGATCGGATCGAGCAGCAGCGGCGGAAAGCCGCCGTCTCGCACCACATCGGCGAGAACCCGGCGCGCGAAGGGGAAGAGCAGGGTCGGGCACTGCACCAGCACGGCAAGTTCCATGTGCTCGGCGGGAAAGCCACGGATGGTGAAGGCGCCGGCATAGAGCACTTCGGCGACGAATAGGGCCTGCTCGTCGCGCGTCGCATTGGCGCTCAGTTTGAGCACCACCTCGAACATGTCCTGGCCGATGCCGCGGGCCTGTACGTCGACATTGACGCCGATATTGGGCCGGCTTTCGGAGGGAGAGAGGCTCTGCGGCGCGTTCGGGTTCTCGAACGACAGGTCCTTGATGTACTGGGAGTTCAGGGTGAACTGGGGCTGGGCCTGGCCCGAAACCGGCTGCGGCGCATCGCTCATCGAAGAAATTCCTAGAGGCCTGGAAGGGCGCCACGGCTAGCACGGCCATCCCGCGGAAACAACCGCGAGCGCCCGGCCCCTCGCTTCAGGCCTGGTCCCAGAGGGGATTCTTCACGAACTTCTCCAGAAAGGCGCGATGCGCGGCAATTTCCGCCTCGCTTGCGGCATGCGGGCGCGGCGCGCGCGCGATCCGGCGCACCTCGATCGTCGTCACGGCCACCTCGGCCCCCAGGACGAGGTCGGGTTGCCGCCCGCCGATCAGCTCCAGGTAGACGGAGGCGAGCAGGTCGGCGTCGAGCAGGGCGCCGTGCTTGTCGCGCCTGGAGTTGTCGACCCCGAAGCGGCGGCATAGGGCGTCCAGATTGGCCTGGGCGCCGGGAAAGCGCTGCCGGGCCATCCTGACCGTGTCGATGGTGCGCGACATCGGGATCGGTGGCATGTCGAGCCGCGCCAGTTCGGCATTGAGGAATTTGACGTCGAACTCGGCATTGTGGATGACGAGCGGCGCTTCACCGATGAATTCGACGAACTGGCGGGCCACGGCGGCGAAGACCGGCTTGTCGGCCAGGAACTCGTCCGACAGGCCATGGATGCGGAAGGCACTTTCCGGCATCGCCCGTTCCGGGTTCAGATAGGTGTGGAAGGTGGCCCCGCTCGGTATGTGGTTGATCAACTCGATGCAGCCGATCTCGACGACCCTGTCGCCGGAATGGGCATCGAGGCCGGTCGTCTCCGTATCGAGCACCACTTCGCGCATGTCAGAACGCCCGCCGACGTTTCGGCGCGACGCCGCGGGCCGCCTTGACGATTCCGCGCACGGTGTCGAGTGCGAAGCGCCGGCCGAGGCCGGTCGGCACCAGGAAGTCGGCGCGGGCGCGTTTGATCTTGTCGGGCGTCTGCCGGCTGAGGATGTAGGCGAATTTCTCGGCCGTCATGTCGGGCCGCCGCAGCACGCGCGCACGCTGGACCGAAGCCGGCGCGCTGGCCACCGCCACCCGGTCGACGCGCTTGGTCCCGCGTGTCTCGAACAGGAGCGGCACATCCAGCACGACGAGCCGCATCCGCTTCGCCAGGGCGGCCTGCATGAAACGCTTCTGGTGCCGCCTGAGCAGGGGGTGGGTGATCCGTTCCAGCCGCTTCAATTCGGCATCGTTGCCCACGACCATGCGCGACAGCGCCGGCCGGTCCACCGCCCCGTCCTTCACTGCGCCTGGAAAGGCCGCGGCGATCGGCGCCACCGCATCGCCGCCCCTGGAATAGACCTTGTGAACGGTCGCATCGGCGTCATAGACAGGAACGCCCAGGCGGCGAAACATCTTCGTCGTCTCGCTCTTGCCCATGCCGATCGAGCCCGTCAGGCCGAGCAATACTAGCCTAGCACCCAAGCCCGCAGTTCCTCCGTCACCCTCGGCCGGACGCCGAACCAAGCCTCGAATCCGGCAACGCCCTGGTGGAGCAGCATGCCGAGACCGTCGACGGCGGCAAGCCCTCGTGCGCGGGCCGTCGCCAGGAGGTCGGTCTCGAGCGGCGCATAGACGAGGTCGCTGACCACGCCGCCCGCCGGCATCGGCGCCAGGTCGACCGTCAGTGAGGGCGAGCCGGCCATCCCGAGGCTGGTCGAATTGACGAGGAGATGCGTCTCGCCGAGCAGGCCGGGCAGCGCCTCCCAGCCATGCGCGGTGGCGCCGCCCAGCTCGGCGGCCAGTCTTTCCGCCCGGGCGAGGTCGCGGTTGACCACGCGAATGGCGGGGCACCCCTGGTCGAGCAGCCCGGCGACGACGGCGCGGGCGCCACCGCCGGCGCCCAGCACGACGGCCGGGCCGCGGCGGAAATCGAGGCCGGGGACGCAAGCCTTCAGATTCTCGATGAAGCCGGAGACGTCGGTGTTGCGCCCTTCGAGGCGGCCGTCCTCGCCGACCACTATCGTGTTCACCGCGCCGATCCGCCGGGCCGCCGGTTCGATCCGGTCGATCAGCGACAGCGCCATCTCCTTGTGCGGAAGGGTGAGATTGCAGCCGCGGAAGCCCAGCTTCGGAATCACCCGCAGCACCTCGGCGAAATCCTCCGGCCGGACCGCCATCGGGATATAGACGCCATCGATGCCGTGCTCCCGCAGCCAGAATCCGTGCAGCCGGGGCGAGCGGGAATGCGTCACCGGCCATCCCATGACGCCTGCAACCTTGGCCTTCCCGCTGATGTTCATCGCGGCAGCACTCCCAGGATGCGCAGCTGTTCGAGGAGCGGCAGAAGCGGCAGTCCCTGAATGACGAAGTGATCGCCTTCGATGTCGGAAAAGAGCTGCGCGCCCAATCCCTCGAGCCGATAGGCCCCGACCGATCCGAGCACGGCATCGCCTTCCGCCGCCAGATAGGCATCGAGGAAGGAATCGGAAAAGTCGCGCATGCGCAGCGTCGCGTGCTCGACATGCCGCCAGATGGTGGCGCCGCCGCGGGCCAGCGCGACGGCACTGTAGAGCCGGTGCGGGCGCCCGCGCAGCGCCTGCAACTGCGCCCTGGCATGATCGCGGTCGGGCGGCTTGTCGAACCAAGTCTCGCCGCAGGTCAGCATGGAATCGCCGCCGATGACCAGTGCTTCGGGATCGCGTCCGGATGCACGCTCGGCCTTCGCTTCGGCAAGGAGCGTGGCGACGTCACGCGCCTGCGCACCGTCCCGGCGCAGCGAGGCCTTGACCGCTTCTTCGTCGATCGGCGCCGGGCGGATCTCGGCCGACAGGCCCGCGGCCGTGAGCATGCGGGCGCGGGCGGTGCTGGCCGAGGCGAGGACGAGCGCGGTCACCTTTGGCAAGTCAGGCGGGGTTGACGCCGCCCGGTCCGTTGCGGGTGATGACGTTGCCGATACAGGCCTGCTCGCTGACGATCTCGCTGCCCTTGCGCGAGCGTGCCTCGATGTGCCGCACGGTACCGGGGGTATTGGGCCGGTCGTAGATGAAGACGAACAAGGCGCATTCGGGAACGATGAAGGTCATGACCTCCGCCGTCGCATCGCGGCGCACCATCTTCGGCTTGCCCAGGGTCTTCAGCAAACCGTCCCGGTCCAGGCCGACCAGTGGCGGGGGCGTGGGCGTGGCGGGCCGGGTGGGAACCGCGGCGGCCGGCACGGTCTTGACCGGAACGAAAACCGGCTTGTCCGTGAGCATCTCGCCGGTGGGAGGCAACACCGCGGCAGGCGCCGGAGGCGGACCGGCGGTGATGGTGGGAGAGGGGACGAATTCCGGACGCGTCGAGGCATGCTGACCTGCCCCGCCGCAGGCGGCTAACCCCAAGGCAACCGTCACGAAAACCGCGACGGCTCCGCTCCCCCTGACCATGACCTGCGCAATCCCGATTCGACCATCCTCGTTTACTATATACGCCCTTGTTCCGGCCGAGGGGAGTGGTTACTCCGCCGCACCCGTGTCGGCGGCCGTGGTCTCGATATGGCCGATGATCTGGCCGCCCAACTCGATCTCGAGACGGCCGTAGCGTACTTCGCCGGACACCTTGCCCTTCGAGCGGATCATCAGTCGCCCACGCACGGTCAGCTTGCCTTCGAACCGGCCTGAAATATCCGCGTCCTGAATCTCGGCGGCGCCCTTGAACAGGCCCGTCTCGGCGATCTCGATCGTCTTACAGTCGGAAAGCGCGGCTTCCACCCGTCCTTCGACCACGAGGCGGTCGCAGGAATTGATCTCGCCGTTCAGGCTGATGGCGCTGCCGACGATCAGCGTCTTCGCATCCGGAATCTCGCTCGCCTTGACCGGGGCCGGCGCGGCGCTCGCCGCGGCCGGCCGCCCGAGCGGCAGGTCCGGCCGGCGGATCGGCTCGGGCCGCAGCGGGGAGGACGATGACGGGGAAAGCTCCGGGTTGCTCATGGCATTTCCTTGCGAAGGGGCGGCTGGCGCCGGTCGTTGCGGGGCGGCGGGCGCTGCAGGGGCCGCCGGAGCGGCAGGCGGGCGCAGCGCCGCCAAATTCGTCGGCATCGGGGGGATGTCGTCTTCGGGTTCCGGCGAACCCGGGGTGGACGTAGTCGCCGGGGTCGTTTTCTTCCGGCCGAACATCAAACCAACCTCATGTCTCTCCACCGTTGCGGCCACCCTGACCGAGTCGGCGAATCGAAGTCAAGCCATGCCCCGAGTCGCGCCGCCCTCTTGTCGCATCATTGTCACGCCGGGTTGCGGCGCGATGCGCCGGTCAGGTGCTTGAACTGGTGCACGAAGGCGGCCGTGACCACGAGCGGAGCGAGCAGCGCGGCGAGCGGCAGCGTGAAGAGGAACGCGGCCACGGCGCCCGCCAGGGTCACGGGCCAGCGGTTGCGCCGGCGCAGCGCCTTCGCTTCGCCGGGCGGCAGATGGCGGATGGCGACGAGTTCGAAATACTCGCGCCCCAGCAGATAGCCGTTCAGCGCATAGAACAGCGCGATGTTCAGCGGCGGCAGGAACAGGAAGGCGAGATAGAGCGGCAGCGCCAGCAGGTTGACGAGCACTACGATCCCGAGGAAGCGGAGCGACTGGATCACGCCGGGCAGGAAAGCGAGAGCCCGGCCGGGCGGGTCGCCGGGATAGTGCCGCCGCTCGACCGCGTCGGCCACGTCGTCGAGGAATATGCCGACGAAGGCGCCGACCACCGCCGGGAACAGGATCGCCATGACGAAGATGACGCCCACCCCGGACAGGATGCCGATGGCGAGATCGAGCCAGCCATAGCCGGTGGCCGGAATGGCGCCCAGGCCCCACCATATCGCCAAGCCCGTGGCCGCATAGGCCAGCAACGACAGGCCGAGTGTCTTCATCACCACGCCGCGGAAGGCGGGGTGGGTCAGGTCGCTCAACCCCGACATGAAGGCGCCGAGCAGGCTCGCCGGCGGCCGCCCTTCCGCCATCACTTCACGCGCGGATCGATCGGTGTCTGGCCGGCCAAGCCCAGCTGCGCCTCGAGAAGCGCGGCCGCGGCGAGCAGCTTCGCCTCGCCGCGCGGCGGGCCGACCAGCTGCAGGCCGACCGGCAGACCCTCGGCGGTGAAGCCGCAAGGGATCGAGATCGCGGGCAGGCTGCACAGGGTGAAGGCGAAGGCGGGAAGCACCCAGGAGATGTATGTCGGGAACTTCACCCCGTTCAGCTCTTCGACATATCGCTTCGTATGATCGAAGGGCGGGACGACCGCCATCGGCGTCGCGATGATGTCGAAATCGCGAAAGAAAGCGACCGCCCGTGCATAGAGCGCGCCGCGCTCCCGCTCGGCCCGTCCGATGTCGTCGGCGGTGAGCTTCAGGCCGCGCTCGATGTTCCAGATGACCTCGGGCTTGAGCAGGTCGCGGTGCTTGTCCAGGAGGGGCTTGCGTGCGGCGGCGAACTGCGCGGCCCGGATTACCTCGAACATGGATTCCGGGTCGCCCAGGTCGAAGCAGGCCTCCTCGACCCGGGAGCCGATGGCGGCGAACTTCCCCGCCGCGGTGGCGCAGATGGTGCGTACCTCGGCGTCGACGGGCGTGTATTTCGTCAGATCGGTCCAGGCCACGCGGACCGGCACGGCCGGCCGCTCCGCGGCATCCTGGAAGCTGCGCGCCGGCGCCGGCTGGGACAGCGGGTCTTCCGGGAACTGGTCGGCCATGGCGTCCAGCAGCAGCGCCGCGTCGCCCACGTTCCGCGCCATCGGGCCTTCGACCGACATCGTGCCGTAGGGCAGCGCCGAGGGGCCATGCGGCACCCGGCCCGGCGAGGGGCGCAGACCCACGATCGAGCAGAAGCTGGCCGGCGTGCGAAGCGAGCCGCCGAGATCCGATCCGGTGGCGAGCCAGACTTGGCCGGCGGCCAGGGCCACCGCGGCGCCGCCCGAGGATCCGGCGCAGGTCTTGCGCGTGTCCCAGGGGTTCTTGGTGACGCCGAAGACCTCGTTGAAGGTCTGCGCGCCGGCACCGAATTCCGGCGTGTTGGACTTGCCGACGACGATGCCGCCGCGGGCTTCGAGGTTGGTGACCAGGATGTCCGATTTCGCCGGGATGTTGTCCTTGAAGATGGGCGAGCCGAAGGTGGATCGCACGCCCTCGACCTCGACCAGATCCTTGATGGCTATGGGCAGGCCGTAGAGATAGCCGCGCGGCGGCTCGGCCGGATGCCCCTCGGCCATCAGCGCCTTCGCATGCCGCCGGGCACGATCGAAGCACAGGGTCGGCATGGCGTTGATCGCGCCGTCGGTCTCGGCAATGCGCTTCTCGGCCGCGTCGATCATCTCGAGGGGAGAGACTTCCTTGGAAGCCAGGCGGCGGACCGCTTCCCGCGCGGTCAGGCGGATCAGTTCGTTCATGCGGCCGGAACACTGGCGAAACCGCCGCCTTTTGTACAGTTGTGACCGGGAGGGCGCCGCCTATACTCCGCCTCCTTCCCGAACCTCCTTGGAGAACCTGAGACATGTCGGCAGCAGCGCTCGACGTCATCGGCATCGGCAACGCGATCGTCGATGTGATCGCAAAGGGCGACGACGCGCTCCTGGCCAGGCATCAGCTGGCCAAGGGCGCGATGATCCTGATCGACGCGAAGCAGGCCGAGAGCTTTTATGGCGCCATGGGCCCCGGCATCGAATGCTCCGGCGGTTCGGCCGCCAATACGATCGCCGGCATCGCATCGCTCGGCGGCAGGGGCGGCTATATCGGCAAGGTGAAGGCCGATCAGCTCGGTCAGGTCTTCGCCCATGACATCCGGGCGCTGGGCGTCCGGTTCATGACCGCGCCCGGCAAGGAAAGCGCGCCCACGGCGCGCTGCCTGATCGTGGTGACGCCGGACGGTCAGCGAACCATGCAGACCTTTCTCGGCGCCTGTGTCGAGCTCGGGCCGGAGGATGTGGACCCGGCCGAGATCCAGTCCGCCGAGGTGGTCTATCTCGAAGGCTATCTCTGGGATCCGCCCCGGGCGAAGGACGCCTTCCGCAAGGCGATCCTCGCCGCCAGGGCGGCGGGGCGGAAGACCTCGCTGACGCTGTCGGACTCCTTTTGCGTGGACCGCTACCGTCGCGAGTTCCTCGATCTGGTGCAGAAGGGGGATGTCGACATCCTGTTCGCCAACGAAGCCGAGATCCTGTCGCTCTTCGAGGCGAAGGATTTCGACGAGGCGCTGCAGGAGAGCCGCAAGCTGCCCGGCATCGTCGCGCTGACGCGCTCGGAAAAGGGCTGTGTCATCGTCGACGGTCCGAACGATCGGGTGCATGTGGTCGATGCCGCGCCGATCGGACGGCTGGTCGATACGACCGGCGCCGGCGATCTCTTCGCCTCGGGCTTTCTCTACGGCCTGACCCATGGTCAGGCGCTGCCCGTCTGCGGGCGTCTCGCGGCGGTTTGCGCCGCCGAGATCATCCAGCAGGTCGGGGCGCGGCCCCAGGCCCCGCTCAAGGACAAGCTGAAGTCGGTTCTGGGGTGAGCACCAACTCCCTCGCCGGCTGACGCAGAGGGAGGAGAAAGAACAGGGGCGCGGCTTGCGCTTGCCCGTCCGCTTCCAGACACTCGGCCGGACACGCCGAATCGGGCAGGCGAGGGGACGTGGCGAAGATCGACTGGTTCGGCCGTGCACGGCTGGCGAGCGGGCTGACGCTCTTCGCCTTCGTCAGCACGCATCTGCTGAACCACGCGCTCGGCCTCATCGGGCTCGATGCGATGGAACTCGGCCGCCTCGCCTTCCTCTTCGTCTGGCGTAGCCTGCCCGGGACGGTGCTGCTCTATCTCGCGCTTCTCACCCACCTGTCGCTGGTCCTGGCGTCGATCTATAGGAAGCGCGGCTGGCGCCAGGTCGCCTGGGCGGAATTCGTTCAGATCGGCCTCGGGTTGAGCATCCCGGTGCTGGTGGCCCAGCACGCGGTCGCGAACCGCGGTGCGAATGCGATCTATGGGGTGGAGGACACCTACGCCTTCGTTCTGCTCGCGCTGTGGGACCAGAAGCCGCATCTGGGCTTTCTGCAATGCGTCGCGATCGTCGTCGCCTGGACCCACGGCTGCATGGGCGTGCATTTCTGGCTGCGGCTGAAGCCCTCCTATGCGCTCTGGCGGCGTGTGCTGTATCCGATTGCGATCCTCCTGCCCACGCTCGCCATCGTCGGCTTCGTCGACGCCGGGCGGCAGTTCGATCACCTGATGACCGACCCGATCTACCGTGAACGCCTGTTCGCGCCGCTTCGCGCCCTCGACCCGGCGGCCCCGGCGGTGATCGGCGATCTGGTCGACCGGGTCTGGATCGGCTTCGGTGTCCTCCTGGCGACCCTGTTCCTGGCCCGCCTCGCCCGCGAGGGGTTCGAGCGGCGGCGCGGCTACGTCACGCTCACCTATCCGGAGGGCCGTCTCGTCTCCGTGCGCACTGGCACATCCGTGCTGGAGGCGAGCCGGCTCGCCGGCATTCCGCATGCCTCGGTTTGTGGCGGGCGGGGTCGCTGTTCTACCTGCCGCGTTCGGCTGGGCGCGGGGCAGGAACTCCTGCCTCCGGCGGACGAGGAGGAAGTGCGGGTGCTGGCCCGCGTCTCGGCGCCGCAAACGGTGCGGCTGGCCTGCCAGATCCGGCCGGCGGCCGATCTGCAGGTGACGCCGCTCCTCGCCGCCGCCACAGCGGCGGCCCGCGACGGCTACCAGCGCAAGGCCTATACGCAGGGGTCGGAGCGCGAGATCGCGATCCTGTTCGCCGACCTCCGCGCCTTCACCAAATTCTCCGAGAAGAAGCTGCCCTATGACGTGGTCTTCGTGATCAACCAGTATTTCCGCGCCATGGGCGGCGCGATCGAGGCGGCCGGCGGCCATGTGGACAAGTTCATCGGCGACGGGGTCATGGCGCTGTTCGGCCTCGATGTCGACAGCAACCGGGGATGCCGGGAGGCGCTGGTCGCCGCCCGCGGCATGGCGGACGCACTGGCCAAGCTGAACGAAACGCTGGCGAACGATCTCGCCGAACCGTTGCGGATCGGGATCGGCATCCATGCCGGCACGGTGATCGTGGGCGAGATGGGCCATGGCCGCGCGGTGTCGGTCACCGCCATCGGCGATGCGGTCAACACCGCCAGCCGGCTGGAAACCATGACCAAGGAATTCGGCGTGCAGCTCGTCGTGTCGAAACGCGTCTCCAAGCGTGCCGGCGTCAATCTGAAGCGCTTTCCCAGGCGCGATATCGAGATCCGCGGCCGTACCGACACCATGCCGGTCTTCCTGATACGGGACTCGGCGGAGCTGGACGCCGTGCTGGCGCCGCTGGAGCCTAGTCGCGCCTGACCAGCATCGGGCCGAGCTTGCGGCCGGCCAGGATGTGTACGTGCAGGTGGGGGACTTCCTGGTGCGAGTCCGGCCCGTGATTGGCGAGCAGGCGGTAGCCCGGCGCCTCGGCCCCTACCATCCGGGCGACCTCGCCCACGGCACGGACGAAATCGACGATCTCCGCTTCGCTCGCCCCGGCGCTGAAGTCGGCCCAGCTGACATAGGCGCCCTTCGGAATCACCAGCACATGGGTCGGCGCCTGCGGGTTGATGTCGTGAAAGGCGAGGCTGCGCTCGGTTTCGTGCACCTTTTTGCAGGGGATCTCGCCGCGCAGGATGCGCGCGAAGATGTTGTTCGGATCATAGGCCATCAGGCGACCCGCTGCTTTTTCTCGTCCACGCCGGACGTGCCCTCGCGCCGCTCGAGCTCGGCCCAGACCTCGCTCGGCCGTATCCCCGCATCCGCCCACAGGACCAGCAGATGGAACATCAGATCGGCGCTCTCCTCGACCAGATGGTCGTGGTGGTGCTGCATGGCGGCGATGGCGACCTCGACCGCCTCCTCCCCCACTTTCTGGGCCATCTTCGCCCGGCCCTTGCTGAACAGGCGGGCCACGTAGGACCGCTCCGCGTCCCCGCCCCGGCGCGAGACGATCAGATCATGCAGGCGCTGCAAGACGGCCGCATCCGTCGGCGGCATCGCGAGATCCTTTCCCTCAACCGTTGAATCGCATCACAAGCGACTCGAAACCATGCTCGGTCAAAATAAGCCGCTTGTCACCAACATACGGTAAAGAAGGACAAAACGGGGAGGCGGGCGTGGCGGATTTGCGCCTTGTCGCTCATCCTCCCCCGAGGCTAATATGCCGGCCTCGCAAAGGGGGGCGCGGGCTACCGGGACGTGACCGGCGCGACCGCTGAAAGGTCGTACCGGCTGGAAGGCGTTCCCTTGCGCCAGAGAATATAGAGAAGCAGTTGCGCATGGCTGTTCGCGGTTCCTCGGCTCCGGTTCTCGTCCTGGCGATTCTGCTCGGCGGCTGCTCCTTTGCATCCGACGTGCTGTGGCCCAGCGTGTCCGGTGATGCCCCCCCGGCCCAGCGCGCCAGCGCTCCGCCGCCCTCGGCTCCGCCTCAGCCTCAGGCTGCTGTGCCGGCCCCGGTCATGACGGCTCCCGCGCCGGGCCAGCCGACCGGAACCTATGTCGGCCAGAAGGTGCAGCAGATCCGCAGCGAACTCGGGCAGCTGCAGGGCGTCATGGCCCAGCGCACCAACCAGTTGCAGCAGATCAGGAACGCCACCACCGAGAACAGCCAGCGCTATCATGGCACCGTCGCCGCCGTAACCACGCGTCTGCAGCTCGGCACCACGCCGGGCAATCCGGTGCTGGTGGCGCAATGGAACCAGGCTCAGGCCGAACTCGACCGCATTTCCACCGATATCGCTGCCATGAACAGCCTGGCGAACGAGGTGGCCGCCGATTCCGCGCTCGCCGCCTACCTGCTGGACGCCACCCGCGCGACCTATGCGCTCTCGGGCGCGATCGACGAGGATCACCGTCAGCTCGCCACCCTGGAAGACGAGACCAACCGCACCGTCGTCCTTATCGACCGCGTGCTGAACGAACTGTCCGAGGACATCTCGCGCCAGACGACCTATGTCGGCAACGAGCGTGCCAACCTCACCTCGCTCTCGCTGTCGATCAAGAATGGCGAACTCTACGGCGGCAGCCTCGCCAACCGCGCCTATCGCGCCGTCTCTCCCGATGCTTCTGCCGGCAGCCCCGCGCTCGTCGGCGCCGGCCGCGCGCCGGTCAGCACGGCCGATGGCCGCCAGCCGCTGGTCGTGATCCGGTTCGATCGTCCCGACCCGCCCTATCAGCAGGCGCTCTACACGGCGGTTGCGCGCGCGCTCGAGCGCCGGCCGCAGGCCCAGTTCGATCTCATCGCCGTCTCCGCCGCACAGGGCAACAGCGGCCAGGCTGCGCTGAATCAGAATCAGTCGCGCCGCAATGCCGAACGTGTCCTGCGCACGCTGACCGACATGGGCCTTCCCTCGGGGCGCATCTCGCTTTCTTCCACCACCAGTCCCCAGGCCGGATCGAACGAAGTGCACGTCTACGTGCGCTGAGGCGTGGGACAGGGCGGTTTCCCGCATCGCGTCCATCTGACCGGGGCTTCCGGCTCGGGAACCACCACGCTCGGACGGGCGCTGGCGGCCGAACTTGGCTGCCCGCACTTCGATACCGACGACTTCTTCTGGCAGCCGACCGATCCGCCCTTTCAGGTGTCGCGACCGATGCCGGAGCGGCTGGACCGGCTCGCGTCGGCGCTCGCGCTACAGGCGCGGTGGGTGTTGTCGGGCTCGCTCGCGGGCTGGGGCGATCCCCTGATCCCGCGCTTCGACATGGTCGTCTTCCTCGCCGTGCCGAAGGCGATCCGTCTGGAGCGGCTGACGGCGCGTCAGCGCCGGCGCTATGGCGCCGCCATCGATTCCGGCGGGCCGCTGCACGACACGCATGTCGCCTTCCTCGCCTGGGCAGCGCGCTACGACGACGGCGACGAAACGATGCGCAGCCGGCAGCGCCACGAAACCTGGCTCAACGATCTTCCCTGTCCCGTCATCCGCCTGGAGGGAACGGAGAGCGTGGACGAGCGGATGGCCGCCCTGCGACGCTGCTGGACCTGATTGCTCAGGCGCAGAGCAGCTCCTCGTCGACCGCGTAGAGCGCGTCCGCCCCCGCCGTCGCCGGCCCGACCAGGGCCGCGGCCTGCGGCAAGACCTGCTCCATGTAGAAGCGCGCGGTGGCGATCTTGGCCCTGTGAAAGGGGACGTCGTCGCCGGCTGCCGCGAGGCGGGCCGCTTCGGCGGCGCCTCGTGCCAGCAGGTAGCCGCCGGCCACCGTACCGAACAGGCGGAGATAGGCGCTCGAGCCCGCGGCGGCGGCGACCGGGTCCCCGGCGACCTTCGGCAGCAGCCATTCGCTCGCCGTCTTCAGCGCGCCTGCGGCCGCAGCGAGCGGCGCCTTGAAATCCGCCAGTTCGCCTCCGATCCCGGCCGCGAAACTCTCTATGCCGGCGATGAAGCGGCGCACCGTCTCTCCGCCCTCGAGCGGCAGCTTCCGCATGACGAGATCGGCGGCCTGGATGCCGTTGGTGCCTTCGTAGATCGGGGCGATCCGGCTGTCGCGCATGTGCTGGGCCGCACCCGTCTCCTCGATGAAGCCCATGCCGCCGTGGATCTGCACGCCGATCGAGGTGAGCTCGACCCCGAGATCGGTCGACCAGCCCTTGGAGACCGGCGTCAGCAGTTCGACCAGGTGCTGGGCGCGCTTCCTTTCGGTCTCGTCGGGGTGGCGGCGCGCGAGGTCCATCGCCTCGCCGTTCAGATAGACCAGCGCCCGCATCGCCTCTATCTGGCTCTTCATCAGGAGCAGCATCCGGCGCACGTCGGGATGGTGGATGATGCCGCCGTTCTCGGGCCCGACCGGCGGCTTGCCCTGACGGCGGTCGCGGGCGAAGGACACCGCCTGCTGATAGGCGCGCTCGGCGATGGCGAGGCCCTGCAGCCCGACCGACAGCCGGGCGTTGTTCATCATCGTGAACATGCAGCGCATGCCCTTGTTCTCTTCGCCGATCAGCCAGCCGATCGCTCCCCCATTGTCGCCGAAGGACATGACGCAGGTCGGGCTGCCATGGATGCCGAGCTTGTGCTCGATGGAGACGCAGCGCAGGTCGTTGCGCTCACCTAGGCTGCCGTCGGCATTGACCAGGAACTTCGGCACCAGGAACAGCGAGATGCCGCGCGTACCGGCCGGCGCGCCGGGCAGGCGGGCGAGGACGAGGTGGATGATGTTCTCCGCCATGTCGTGCTCGCCGAAGGTGATGAAGATCTTCTGGCCCTGGATGCGGTAGCTGCCGTCGGGCTGTCTCTCCGCCCTGGTGCGGAGCGCGCCGACATCCGATCCCGCCTGCGGCTCGGTCAGGTTCATGGTCCCGGTCCAGCGGCCGGAGACCATGTTCTCCAGATAAATGCGCTTCTGCTCCTCGGTACCGTGCGCGCTCAAGGCCTCGACCGCGCCCTGGTTCAGGAGCGGGCAGAGACAGAAGGCCATGTTGGCCGAGGTCATCATCTCCTGGATGGCGAGTGACACCGCCCAGGGCAGGCCGCCGCCGCCATGCTCCGGCTCGAAGGGCACGCCGTTCCAGCCGCCCTCCACGAACCGGCGATAGGCATCGGCGAATCCGGACGACGTGCGCACTACGCCGTTCTCGTACCTCGCGCCCTGAAGGTCGCCGGTGCGGTTGAGCGGACCGAGCACCCCTGCGGCGAACTTCGCCGCCTCCTCCAGAACCGCATCCACGACGCCGGCCTCGGCATTCTCGCAGCCCGGAAACCGCGCCAGCTTGGGCAGGTCGGCGATGTGGTTCAGCGTGAAGCGGATTTCCTTCAGCGGTGCGCGATAGTCGGCCATGGGGCTCCCCGGCAGGCGTTCGTTCTGTCGTTGCCGGAATGATGTAGCCGGGGCGGCGCCGAAAGCAAACTACAGGCCGAGCAGGCCCGGAAGGTCCACCATCCGCTTGAACAGCGTGCCGCCCGCCGCCCGCATGGCCTCCACCCGCGCGATCGGGCTGCCGGCATAGGACAGTGCGCGCATGCCGGCGGCGACGGCGGCTTCCGTCCCCGGCACGGAATCCTCCACCACCGCGCAGGCTTCCGGCGCCTGGCCGAGGCGCGCCGCCGCGAGCAGGAAGAGGTCGGGGAAGGGCTTGCCGCGGGCGACATCCGGGTCGGTGGCGGAGAAGATGCGACCCCGGAAGCGGCCTAGCAGACCGGTGGCGCCCAGCGTCACCGCCATCTTGCCGTGGTCGCCGGAGGAAGCGACGCAGGTGGCGATGCCGGCCGCCTCGATCCGGTCCAGCGCCTCGACCACGCCCTCGACCGGCCGCACCCCTGCCGCCAGCGCCTCGAAGGTCTCCGCCTGCAGTTCGTCCAGGAAACGGTCGGGCAGGGGGCGGCCGAAACGCTCCTTCAGCAGCGCCATACAGCTCGCCATCGACTTGCCGATGAGGTCCCGGTTCGCTTCCTCCAGCGTGACCGCGAAGCCGGCGCGATTGAGATGGGCGACGAAGAGCGGGTTCGAGATCACCTCGGAATCGACCAGCACGCCGTCGCAGTCGAAGATCACCAGGCCGGGCGGGGAAGGGCGCATGCGCGTCCTTCTAGCCGGATTCGACGCGGCCTCACATGAACAGCTTCTCGCCCTTCATCTCGGCATAGAGGCCGGCGACGTATTCGCCGTAGCCGTTCCAGATCTGCGTCGGCACCTGTTCGGTGGTGCCGAGCACCCGTTCCTTTGCCTGGCTCCAGCGGGGATGCGACACGGCCGGGTTCACGTTGGCCCAGAAGCCGTATTCCGAACCTTGCGCCACCTCCCAGTAGCTCTTCGGCCGCTTCTCGGTGAAGGTGAAGCTGACGATCGACTTGACCGACTTGAAGCCGTACTTCCAGGGCACGACGAGGCGCAGCGGCGCACCGTTCTGATGGGGGATCGGCTTGCCGTAGAGGCCGGTGGCGATGAAGGTGAGTTCGTTGCGCGCCTCGGCCACCGTCAGGCCCTCGGTATAGGGCCAGGGATACCAGCTCTGCTTCTGCGCCGGCGCCATCTTCGGGTCCATGAAGGTCTTCATCTCGACGTACTTGGCCGAGGCGAGCGGCTTGCAGAGCTCCAGCAGCGAGGCCATGGAGAAGCCCGACCAGGGCACCGCCATCGACCAGGCCTCGACGCAGCGGTGCCGGTACAGCCGCTCCTCGATCGGCAGCTTGCGGATCAGATCGTCGAAACCGATGCTGAACGGCTTTTCCACCATGCCGTCGATCGCGATGGTCCAGGGACGGATCTTGAGGCGCTCCTGTGCCTCCTTCCAGATGTCCTTGCTCATCCCGAATTCATAGAAATTATTGTAGGTGGTCGCGTGCCGCTCCGCCGTCAGCGGCCGGTCGAGCACGTATTTCTCGTTGCGCTTGGCCGGATAGAGATCGGCGGTCGGGTCCGCCGCCGCCCGGGCCGCGCCGGTAGGCAGCGTGGCGGCGATCGCCGCGGCCGGCAGGCCGGCCAGGAAGCGGCGCCGGTCGTGATAGACGGCTTCCGGCGTAGCCAGGCGTTCCGGCATTTCCCAGCCCCGGGGGCGCTTGATCAGCATGGGCGACACTCCATCCGCGCTCGGTTGGCAGCATAAGGTGGCCCGTCCGGCCCGTCAGTCAACTGGCCGTGACGCGCTCCTGCCTGTTCTACGCGGCCGGCGCCGGTTTCGTTACGCGGCCCGCCGGTCGTCGCCCGTGGCGCCGGCGCGGCCCTGCCGCGGCAGGCTCACCCGTACCGTCGTGCCCTGGCCCGGCTCGCTCTGCAGGCCGAGGTCGCCGCCATGCAGCCGGCTCAGGCGCACGGCGATCGGCAGGCCGAGGCCGGTGCCCTCGAACCGCCGGGCCAGCGTGTCCTCCGACTGTACGAAGGGCTGCATCACGCGCTCGATGTCCTTGGCCTCGATGCCGATGCCGGTGTCGCGGACCTCGATCTCGATCACCTCGGGCCCCGGCAGCAGGCGGATGTCCACCCGCCCCTGCGGCGGGGTGAACTTGATGGCGTTGCCGAGCAGGTTGAGCAGGATCTGGCGGATCGACCGATCGTCGCCTTCCACCACCGCCGGGCCTTCGGGCAGATGGATGCCGAGCCGCAGGCCGCCGCGATCGGCGAGCGGCTGCACCATCTGGCAGGTCTGGCGCACGACGGTGACGAGGTCGACGGGTTGGAAGCGGATCTCGCCGCCGCCCGCCTCCAGCCGCGCGATGTCCAGGATGTCGTTGACGATGCCGAGCAGGTGCACGCCCGCACCGTGGATGTCGGCGATGTACTCCTTCTGCTTCGCCTCCGGCAGGCTCAGTTTCATCATCAGCTCGGAGAAGCCGATGATGGCGTTGAGCGGCGTGCGCAGCTCGTGGCTCATGGAGGCGAGGAAGGCCGACTTCGCCTTGTTGGCGCTCTCGGCGGCTTCCGCGGCGGCCTGCAGCTGGCGCGCCGTCCGCTCGCGTTCGGTGACGTCGGAGGCTACGCCGCGCCAGCGGCCGTCTTCGGGCGAGATGCGGCCCGAAAGCGACAGCCAGAGCCGCCCCTGCGGCCCGTCGATGGCCACCAGCCGGTCGCGGAAGGCCTCGCCCCGGCCGAGGTCGGCGAGCAGGCCGGGCCAGCCCTCCGCGCCGGTGGCCGGCTTCAGGCTCTGGAGCGCGATACCTTCGAGGCTTCCGGCCGGGCGGCCGAGCATTGCGGTCATCCGCTCCGGCACGGCGGCGAGGCGGCCGTCGCGATCGGCCGTCCAGAGCCAGTCGGATGCCTGTTCGCCGTAGGTGTCCAGCAGCAGCGACACCGTTTCCGCGCTCTCCTTCTGCGCCAGCCGCGCGAGCAGGTTGCTGGCGAAGGTGTCGAAGGTCCGGCCCACGGTCATGCCCATCACCCCCGCGAAGGAAATGAACAGCGCCGCGATGCCCAGATGGCCGGCGGCGGCGAGCCCGGCGGTCGTGGGCAGCAGGATCGCGCCGGCGAAGGCGAGACCCGCCGCCGGGATCGGGGCCAGCGCGGCGATGCCGCCCGCCGCGACGCCGAGCGACAGGGCCAGCATCAGCGCCCGGCCCATCCCATCCGAAGGGCCGTAGAAGGCGATGAAGCCCGCGCCCCAGATGGCGCCGTGCAGCCCTGCCTGCCAGACGATGCGTCGGAGGGTGTGGGCCGAGACCGCCTTCGGCACCGGCAGCCCCCTCGTCCGGATCCAGCCGCGCAGGCCGAAGACGATGAACAGCGCCACGGCGGCGAACCAGGCGAGCAGCACCCGATTGGCGACATCGCCCCAGAGGATCGCCACCGTGATGCTCGCGTTGATCAGGCTCGTGCCCAGCACGAAGCCCAGGCCGCGGATGACGGTGCCGACCTGTTCCGGGCGCAGTCGCGCCAGGATCGGATCGTCGTCCCGGCGGCAGATCGCGAGCAGCGCGCGGAGCGCGGAGGGCGGCAGCGCGTCGGTCGCCTCCACCGGCCGGCGCAGCGTCTCCTGGCCCTTCAGCCCCGCCCAGGCGGCCAGGATCGCCGCCAGCGGTGCCGCCGCGATCAGGACCATGTCGAGCCATTGGATGTCGGCCATGCCGGCGGCGTCCCGAAACCTTCCGCCGGCGCCCGTGCGGAGCCGGCGACGATGAGCTTAAGGCTACCGGAGGTATGCAATCGTTAACGGCCGATCGCGAAAGGGTGACCGGCCTCAACCTTCTCCGACGATTGGGATCACCGCCCGTCCGGACAGGGTAACCGCCGGAATGCCGATCATGCCGCCGAGCGGCAAAAAGGGCAGTGTTCCGGTGATTTCGACGAACGCGATGCCGTTTTCGACTCGCGGCACCACAACGACCGATGCATCCGCGCCCGCCGAGGCCACCAGTCGCTCGGTCATTCGCGCGGCGAGCGCCGCCGGATCGCTGATCCTGTTCACCAGCGCGTAGCGCGCCGTTCCGTCGGCGGCATCCTGCAGCGTATGGTTGATCCAGAGCATCCTCCCGGTGTCGAGCAGCCCGAACAGGACGAGCACCAGGACCGGTGCGGCGACGGCCAGTTCGACCGCCGCCGCGCCGCGCTTGGATGCGAGGAAGCGGCCGAGGGGGCTCCGCATCACTTGATCCGAATCGAGGCGGAGGCCGCCAGGGTCGGCTCCAAAGCGAAGCTCATCGCCGGAAACAGGACGATGAAGTCCCGCGCGGCGGCGATCCGCAGATAGGTGCCCGGCGTAGTTCCGTCCGGGCAGGTGACTGTGCAGGCACCGGCCGCCCCGCCGGCGCATTCGCAGGTGTTGGCGGTGGTGACGTTCGACAGTGGGGCATCGGCAGCAGTGCGCACGACCGCCTCAATGCCCACCGCATCGTCGGGATGTGCCTGGGCATATTCCAGGCCGGCGCGGACGGCCGATTTGAGGCTGCTGGAGGCGAGGACCGCGCGGCCGAGATCGGCGGTTCCGGCCAGGATCACGCACAGGATCGGCAGGGCCAGGGCGAATTCGACGACGACATTCCCCTCCCGTCGCCGCCAGTACCGCGCCGTCACGCGGACACCCGGATGCTGGTCACCTCGATGGGCTTCACGCCCATCGCCGCGCAGCCGGTATTGTTGAAGCGCGAATTGCCGATGAAGGTGATGGTTCGTGCGATGAGACGGGTGCAGCTCGCGGTGGCCGACCCGTTGTTGCCGGTCCATTCCGCCGCTTGAGCCGGCGCATAGACTGCGCCGGTGAGGGTCATGGTGGAACCGCCATTCAGCTTGTTGGCCTGGGTGCTGGTTGCCCGCCGGTCCTGATAAATGAGGATCCCGGAGAAATGGCTCGTCGGATCGCTGGGCGCGACGAGCTGGACATCGGAACCGCCGTTGATCTTCACCTGACCGATCTTTGCCACGTTGGTTTTCGTGGTGAGGACGAAGGTCACCCCCTGCATGCCGGTACAGTTGCATCGCAGCGTCGCCTGGGCGCCCACGCTCAGATCGCCGTCGAGGACGTAGTAGACGCCCGGACGGAGCGTCACCACGGCGTGCGCCCCGAAGGTCAGTCCTCCGCAGAACACGCCCGGATCGATGGTCGCCGTGACGTTGGAATAGGATTTGTTATTGAAGGTGCAGCTGCCGATGGAGGGGATCGTGAGGTCGGCATAGGGGTCGGCCAGTCTCCACATCCGGTCCAGCCGCCCGTCGGGCAGGGTGACCTGTGCCGACCCACCGATATCCATGCCGCCATGCGCCCAGAGCGAGGCCGCGGCCAGTGTCGCGCTGCCGGACACGACGGCCGACTGGCTCGGGCTGGCCGAATTGGACGCGAGCGTGCAACTCGGCATGTCGAGGATGGTGCTGCCTTGGATGTCGAGCGCCTTGTCGAGCGTCTGGTCGAGCGCCAGCACGCAGGCATCGCCCGTCACCTTGACGCTCGCCGTCGCCGCCACCGCGATGTTCACGCTGTCGCCCAGGAACAGCGACGACAGCAGTCGCGGCACCTCCCGGGTCAGGTTGACGGCGACGGATCCGGCGCCGCCGGAGGTGTTGGGGACGACCGAGATGGTGCCCTGGGCCGCGGTGAAACCGTTCTTCACCGCCTGCGCCGTCGCCGCGGCGACGATGCCCCCTTCATTGCTGCGGGCGAGTTCATAGGCGGCCGCCACTGCGCCGGCATCCGCCGCCACCTGCAGATCGTGCCGCTGTTTGTACCATAGTCCAACTTCCACGCCCAACCCCGCCAGGCCCATCAGTCCGGGCAGCGTGAGCGCAATGCCGACGACGCCAATGCCGCGCTCGTCCCGCAGCAGGGAGCGGATCGGCCTGAACAGGGAGGTCTTGGCGGCGGCACGGCGAAGATGATTGAACATGGGCAGGCCTTTGATCAGGTTTTCTCCAATCAAGGACCCGGATTATTCCCTAGATCTTTTAATTCCCTGTTAATAATTCGAACAATTTTACAAATCATAGGGGAGTGATGTTTCGGTTTAAGAATACGAAAGGGTGATCGACTGTATATTTAGTATGATCCATTTGGATTATTGGGCCGAGGTGAGGAGCTAGGACATATTACCCTCGAACTTGACCCCTGGTAAGCGGCTCAACGAGCCTCTGCCGGTGACTGGCTGGACCGGGCGCGCTTTTGCGTTTTTTCCTTTCCGGCCGCCACCACTTTACCGCCCGGGAGACCCGATATGGCTATTCTGGAGCAGTCTAGGCCGGCCGGATCATGTTTGAATTCTCTCTAAAGAAGAAATTCCGCGAAGGGACTTCGCCGGCAATTCGTGATCGGCGGCTGATCCATCTGGTTCATAAGCTCGATGTCAGGCGCGGCAGGAAATGGTGGGACAGCCCAGGCCGAGATCGCGACGAAGCCCATTTGGGCGGTCGCTTGGGGAAAGCGGCCGGTCCTCAGCCATCACTTCACCCAGTCGCCACTACCAGGGAAAGCTCGCCATTCGGAAACACGCGCCTAGTCGAGCGATATCGCGGCTCCTTGCAGCCTTCGCCTGGGGTCGCAGGCCTGAGGAGGCGAGTGCCGATTCAGAACAGGCGGGACAGCACCGTCCATCCGGCGGCGAGGCTGGTCCAGCCGCATACCGACAATCCCACCCACCAGATGATGCTGGCCTTCAGCGATTGTTCGCCCCGCCGGGCGGTGGCCAGCCCCGGGCGCAGGCGCGGTTCGCTCTGCATTTCTCTCCCCCGCTCCGGCTTGTCCGGAACGTCCCTTGTGCGACCGCTTGCCCCGCCCCGGTTCGTCCGGTGGTCAGGCGTCGGCGGTGGGTGTCGTCAAGAAAACGCCGGCCGCTCGCGCGGCCGGCGTTCCTCGCGGCATGCCTGACCCGCTCGGCTCAGGTACGCCGGCGACGGTAGAGACCGAGACCCAGGAGACCGGCGCCGAGCAGCGCGAGCGAGGCGGGCTCGGGGATATCGACGCCGCTGCTGCTCCCGCCGCCACCCGAGGAACCGCCCGAGGAAGTGCCGGGCGGCCAATAGGCGACCGTGTGCGAAATGCCGAGAGGATTGTTGTTCGGCGGATTCCAAGGCATGCAGAACGAGTAATCGTTGACGAAGCTGCACGTCCCGCCGGCCACACCGGTCAGGTTCGTATAGTCGCTGGTGAACAAGCCCGTGTCGCCGACTTCGACGTTGTCATAGAAGAAGACGCTGTAATAGTTGCCGTACTTGACCGCGAGATACAGGTCGACCGGGTCGTTGCCGGGCGGATCTGCGGTGAAGCCATTGTAGGCCCAGCTGCCCTTGGTTGCTGTGCCGAAGCTCGGTACGTACCCTTCGCCGGCCGGGATCTCGCTGTAATAGTCGGTGATCGGATTGGCATAACCCTCGGAACCACCGGCAAGCTGGAATTCGGTGAGGAGGAACTTGCCCGGATACTGGTCGAGGATCAGCTGGCCGACGTCCTCGACATTCTCGTTGGTCGCATTGCCCTTCCAGGTTCCGAGGAACTCTCCATACCCCAACGGGGCGGCGGAAGCCGCACCACCCAGGAGCAAGCCCGCCGCCGCGATCGCTGCCGCCAGGGCAAAACGTGATGTCTGCATTCTTCCGTCCTCCAACTCCGATGCGCCACGGTCCCCGAGTGATCGCATGCGCATTCTTCCCGGACGACCATTAAGCAACCGCCGTGCCAATGAGTGAACAGAGAAAGACGCTTATGTTTCAATGGGTTGAGGCATGATCCGGATGGACTATGCGACGTTTGGAAAGGGGGTGGACTGACGCGATCGGTTCAGGTGCGTACCGCACCGTGAGCGGGCCTAGTCCAGGGGCCGAACCGGCGGAATCCTTGCCCGCCGCTGCGGGCTCTCGGAGTAAAGCTGTGTAAGTTTTCCCGACATCCGGGCGGAAGCCGGGCGGTCAGGCCGTGGGACCTTCTCTCCGTTCCCCGGTATAGGCCGCGAGCCGCCAGAGAAGGGCCACCGTCTCGCCCTGCTTGGAGGTCGAGGTCTTGCGCATGACCGATTTCAGATGGTTGCGCACGGTATGCGGACTGAGGCCCAGCTCCTCGGCGAGCGCTTCGGCCGAGGCGCCCGCGGCCGTGCGAAGCGCCACCCGGCATTCCGCGGGCGTCAGCCCGAAGAGGTCGGCCAGCAGCGCCGCATCGGCGGCGACAGGTCGGCCGGGATCACGCAGCAGCACGAAGACGCCGCCGCCACTCCCGCCTTCCTCGGCGGCGGGCAGGGGAATCAGGGTTGCGATCACGGGTTCCGCATTGCCGGTCGACACCGCCAGGCTCGCCACCTCATCCCGTTCGACACGCTCCAGGGCGGGCCGGAGGACGTCGAGGAGACGCACCTGCGCCGCACCGATGGCCTGTTCGCCCTCCAGCGGCACTTTCATCTGCCGGCACAGATCGGCCGCCAGCGCATTCGCGGCCATCAACCGCCCTTCGCCATCGAGGCAGATGACACCGATGCCGATGCGGTCGAGCGGGTCGCCGAGCTGGTTCCAGACCGTCTCGGTGATCAGCAGGCCGATGATGCGGTTGACGTCACCGCGCCGGAACTCGTGGATGCCGACCTTGACCATCCGTCCGTCGGTTCCGACCTCGCTGAACCAGGAGGCGTCCCCCGACCATTGGCCGGGGTCGGTGGCGAGATAGCCGCGCAGATGCCGGGCAAGGGCGGGGAAGCGGCCCTCGGCCTGGTCGGCGAAGGGCGTGCCCAGCAGGTTTTCCGCTCCCCGGCCGAGCAGGCGCGCCGCCGCGGCATTGGCGTACTTCACGCTTCCCTCCGGCGCCTGTAGCAGGACGACCCCCTCGCTCAGGTTCCAGGAGAGCTGCCGGATCCCCGTCCTGATGTCGGCGATCAGCTTCTCGTTCGCCTGGAACTCGGCGCTCTTCCTCTCCAGCTTCCGAGCCTCGCTCTCGGCATGCCGGCGCAGTCGCCAGACGAGCCCGCCGATGAGCAGGCCGGCGGGCAGGAGGATCGCGATGCCGAGCCATGTCGGGGAGTGCGGATGGAGCGGGTCGGTCTCCCAGGTGATGAATCCGGCGGCTCTCCCGTCCCACAGATGAATGGGGTGGCTGTGATGCGCCGGCGCGGACGTCACCAGCGCGACGCCGGTGAAGCCGAAATCCCTGGTCAGCATCCGCGCGACGTCTCGCTCCAGATGGCGCAGGCCGATCAGGTAGGCTGGAAAGTCCGCCGGCAGGGGTGCTCCGGATTGCGGCGGGGGCTGGCGGACGGGGATGGCGGCGGCGAGCATCGTCACTTCGCCGAGCCGCACGATGCCCGTGAGCGTGTCGCCCGGCCCGGGATGCCTGGCGAGCCAGGGGTTGAGGAAGGGGCTCAGATCGCTCTGCGCCGAGGCTATGCCGTTGGTGAGTCGCAATTCGCCCGCTTCCGCCAACTGCGCGAAGCGCCCCGACCGGTCGGCCACGATGGCGATATCGACCTCGCTGTAGCGGCTGACCCAGCGGGCCGTCAGCGCGGTCCGGCGGGGATGCGCGACCAGCATCCCCGCCATGTCCGGATCCTGGATCAAACCCGCATAGTCGACCAGCAGCTCCAGCACGTCGCGTTCCAGGGTATCGATCGTGCCGGCGATGGTCGACCGAGCCTGCTCGAGGGCGACCCTGTCGCGGTCGATCATTACCCTGATGGCAAGGCCCGTGCCGGCGAATACCACCGCCGCGATGGCCGCAACCATCAGCACCATGGCCCAGGGAATGCCGAACAGGCCGTCCCGGCGCTTCGCCGCAGGCAATTCGGGGCCGATGCCGGGGGCGGCACCGGCGGGGTTGAGGGACATGAGACGACGAGGCTTCTTCTTCTGTCGAAAGCAGCCTTATCAGGGCTGTGTCAAAAGACGTCAACGCATCAGCTGCGCCGCGGCGGCGTTAACTATGCCGCCCCTGCCGCTGCGCCCTGGATGCGCTCTTCACATGCACGTGAAGGGCAAAGATCGAGGGATGCCGTTCCCGACGGCGCCTCAGGCGATCAGCGACCCGAAGAGCTGGGTCTCGTCGAGTTGCACGCCGCTCAGGGTCACCAGCAATACGGCCGCTTCCGATCCCAGCCCGTCCGCGTCGACGAACAGGGCGGTGTCCGCGTCCGTGTGAGAGAGCGTGACGATGTCGTCGGCAAAGGGGTTCGCCCCCGCATAGCCGATGCTGTCGAGCAGCGAGGAGAGGTCGAGCCTGTCCAGGCCCGCCTGGAAGTCGGTGACGCTATCGCCGGCATCGGCCAAGCGCTGGAATACGAAGGTGTCGGCCCCCAGACCGCCTGTCAGAAGGTCGGCGCCGCGGCCGCCGGCCAGGATGTTGTCGGCGGCGTTGCCGGTCAGCACGTCGTTGCCGTCGCCCCCGAGCACCCGTTCGATCACCGTCCCTTGCGCGATGCCGAAGGCGCGGCCGGCGATCTGCCCTGTGGCGCCGGCATTCAGGTCGATGACACTGGCGCTGGATACGGCGGCCGCGTTGATCGTGTCATAGCCGCCGTCGGCGTCGATCAGCGTGCCGCGATGGGCGCCGGCAGCGGTCGCGAAGTCGTCCGTGTACACGTACAGGTCGTCGGCGCCCGTGTGATCGCCGTTCACCTTAAGGCTCCAGCCCGTCAGCGTTCCGGTGCTACCGGCCATGCGGTCGCTGACATTCAGCGTCCAGGTTCCGCCCGACTCCTCGCCCCAGAACACCCGGCTGGTGAAGGTGAAGTTGAGGGAGGTGAGGTTCGATCCGTCCGCATCGGCGGCGGACAGTCCGGCCCGGTTCAGCAGCGTGCTGACCGTCCCGTCCGGCGATGTCAGCGTCGCCACCAGATCGCCGATCCGCGCATGGGCAACCCGAAGGTCCACCTCGACCGTATCGATCAGCACGCCGGGGGCGAGCGTCAGCCTGGTCGTCACCCCGGCAAGGCTGTTGTCGGTGATGGCGAGGTTGAGGTCGGTCGTCGTGGTGCTCGTCGTTTCCTGCGTGGTCGTGGTGGCGTTCTTGCCCTTGCCCGACTTCACGATCGTAGTCGTCGTGGTGGTCGTGGTCTGCAGCGAGGATGCCGAAACGCTGTCCAGCGTATCGAAGGTCGCCGCCGGGCCGGTCCAGGTTTCGGCGAGCCGCACCGCCGCGGTCACGTCCAGCATGCCGAAGCCGTAGTCGCGGCTGTGATGCATGCCGCCGCCGTTCCAGTTCTCGGCACCGTTGAAGCGCCAGGTGGCGTTTGCCGCGTCCGTCTGCCGGGCCGAGAGGGCCAGGATCTCCTGCACGTCGCGGTAGCCCAGATCCGGATTGGCCTCGAGCATCAGCGCCACCGCGCCCGCGACGGTCGGCGCCGCGAAGGAGGTGCCGGTGAACAGGGCGTAGTCGCCCGACACGTCGCCCGCACTGCCGGTCCGGTCGGTCGAATAGATCGAGGAGCCCGGCGCCGAAATGTGCAAGGCGTCGCCGGGATTGCTGTAGCTCGCGACCTTGCCGGCGCTGTCCGTGGCGGCGACCGCCATTGCGTACTGGCTGCTGCCGAAATTGTGGTAGTTGATGCTGTCCCCGGCGCTGCGGTTGTTCATCGCCGCCATGACGAAGACGGTACCCAGGCCCTCGCGGCCGAAATGGGCGGAATCGCGGAGGGCATTGGCGATGCCGGTGAAGGACGACAGCTTGAAATTGTCCTGGAACAGCGTGGAATAGCCCCAGCTGTTGTTCGACACGTCGACCTCGCGCTGACGGCTCAGCGCATCAGCGTATTGGGCCGTCGTCCCGTTCGATCCATAGCCGATGCGAAATCCGACCAGCGTCGCGTCGTAAGCGACACCGACCATCCCGGTGCCATTGTCGTCGCCCGCGATTACGCCGGCCACGGCCGTACCGTGATTGTCGCCCGCCTCGGCGATCGCGTCCGCATCCTTCGCACGGGCGTCGTAATCGAGGTCACGCGCATAGTTCGCGCTCAGGTCCCTGTGTGCATAGTCGAATCCGTCATCGACGACGCCCACACGCACACCGGCGCCGGTGTAATCGGCCCAGGCCTTCTGTACGTCGATGGACGCCGCCGGCTTGCTCCCGTTCAGCGCCCACTGGTAGCCGAGATAACCCGAATCGGCGGGCAGCGCGGCCGCGCCCGCTCCTTCCTCGGCCGCGGGCTGCGTGGCGTGGACCGGTAATGTTAGATCCGGTGCTCTGAAGTCGAATTGATCGAACCGGTCCAGCCAGTCCCAGTATTCGCTATTAGTGCTGCGATGAATTTCCGCCCAGCGGCGATTGACGGCGACCATGGAGGGATTCTCTCCGGAATGTAATCGAAGAGACCCTACCGAGACCCAATTAATCCGCCGTGAACTTCATCTCCAATACGTGGAAACCTACCGTAAAAATTTCCGCTTTCTTCCACCCGCGGTTGGGTGTCGTGCGCTTCACAACCTGCCCAGATCTTCGATGGCGTCGATGACCATGCCGGTCCCCACCGCGATCAGGAGGATATCGGCTGCGGCGCGCACGTAACGATATCCCGACGGCGGCGGGGTCAGTTTCACCACCAGCGCGGACGGCAGGTCGTAGAAAACCAGATCGCGGGGCAGGGGGCGTCCGATCGTCCATTTCTTCGCCTGCCCCGGCGGCATGCAGCCATTGTTCTTCTTGGCAAGGCCCGGGGGGCAGCCCTTTGCGGCTTCGGCGGCGAAATAATCGCGAACGACGACGCGGTCGCTACCCCCGAACCGGATATCGACATTGAAGCCGCCGCCACCGCTCCCTCCGGCCTGGCCCCGGTCCCCGCCCTTGCCGCCGGCCTTGTTTCCGTGCGTCTCGCTCTTGCCCTTTCCGCCCCCCGCATGATCGGGCTTGTCGGCCAGGGCGGGCGAGGCGAGGAGGAGCGCCATGACGGCGCAAAGAGGGATGAGAGCGGCGGACCGCATCGGGGATTCTCCGTGCTTGGTTCGACTCGCGCCGAGGATAGCAGATGGCCGGTGGACGAGGGTGTGGCGATGTCGGGATCTGGGGCACCCCCTCCATCCGCTGTTGATCGGCTTATTTCCTTCATGTTACAATAAAGACGGAGTTGAGCGAAGCGTTTTGCGTGCAAAGTATGGAGTGTTGCCTCTCCCGGGGCACGGATGGGATTTCCCGCTGCCCGATGAGGCTGATGATGGAGCCGGCCCGGCGCCCCGGCGGACATTTTTGTCCGCCCGGCGACCTGAGCCCCCCGGGCCGCCCGGACCGGGCGCGACCGCCGAGCGGACAAATTTGTCCGCGCCACCGTCCCCGGGGGCGTACCGGGCGGGCGCGCAGGGCGACAGCCGGCCAGAACTGGCGCGACGCCGGCCTCGGCCGGTGTCGGGGTGGCCGGAACTGGCTCGAATTGGCTCGAATTGGCAGGCTTTGGCTATGGCGTCTGCGCGGATATCTCAGGATTGTTCAGTAAAATCAATAGGTTGAATGGAAGGGCGGTTCGCGGGTCTCGCGCGCGCCGTCCCCGGCGTTGGCGGGCGACGGTCCGCCGGAGCGGCGGCCAGAAATGTCCGCCCCTCGACGCGGCGGACGGAATTGTCCGCCCGCCGGGGCTTCGGCGTCAGGCCAGGGTGAGGGCGGCGCTGCCCAGCGGACCGAAATCGGCCAGCAGGCGGTCGCCCGCCTTGGCCGGATAGACGTCGGTCGCCGTGCCAGACGTGATCAGGCTGCCGGCAGGGAGCGTGGTTCCCTCGGCGCGCAGCGTGTTGGCGAGCCAGAGGACGGCCTCGACCGGGTCGCCCATCACCGCGCTGCCCGAGCCCTGGCGTTCGGTCCGGCCGTTCACCTCGAGCCGCACGGCATGGCTCGACAGGTCGAAGCCGCGCCAGTCCGTCATTGCCGCGCCGTGGATCCAGTGACCGTGGCTGCCCTGATCGGCGACGACCGAGAGGATGCCGACTTCGGTCCAGACCGCATACCGGCTGTCGACCAGCTCGATCGCCGGCAGGACGGCATCGATGGCGGCGAGGAGGTCGGCGCGGGTGAAGGGGGCGGGCCGGGGGACGAGCGGGCTGGAGAGGCGGAAGGCGAACTCTGCCTCCACCACCTTCATGCGGGCCTCGGCCGCGGGAATGACGGCGGGCGAGGCGAGGGTGAGCTTGTCGAGCAGCCGGCCGTAGAAGGGGTGGTCGGTCTTGAGCAGCCTGCGGGCGCCTTCGCCGGTCGCGCCGATCTTGTAGCCGATGGTGCGGGCGCCCAGGTGGCGGCAGAGCGCCTCCACATGCGCCGCCTGGGCGGCATAGGCGGCCCTCTCGTCGGCGGGGCGGCAGTCCTCGGGCAGGGCGGCGATGGGCGTGTTCTCCGCCCGCGCCTTGATCAGGAGGGAGGCGGCGCGGGCGGCAACGGGGTCGGTCATTCGGCGGCGGCCTTGCTGTTCTGGGCGAGGACCTGCTCGGCCAGCCGGCCGGTCAGTTCCTGCAGGTGGTCGAAGGTCCAGGTATAGGTCCCGGTTCCTTGCGTGAGCGAGCGCAGTTCGACGATCAGGTCGTGCATCTCCGACTGCGGCAGGTTGGCGGTCAGCACGTCCCAGCCGGGCCAGCCCGGGCGGGCGTCGAAGCCCAGGATCTGCCCGCGCCGCCCGCTGACCAGGCCGTTCACCTTGGAGGTGTGCTCGCTGGGGACGGCGATGTCGACCCGCACGATCGGCTCCAGCAGGACGGGTTCGCATTTCGGCATGCCCTCGCTCATGGCGATGCGGGCGGCGGTCTTGAAGGCCAGTTCGGAGGAATCGACCGCGTGATACTGCCCGTCGAAGAGCGCGACCGCCACGTCCACCACGGGAAAGCCGAGCGGGCCGTGGTTCAGGTATTCCCGCACCCCGTCCTCCACGGCCGGGATGAAGTTCTTCGGCACCACGCCGCCGACGATGCGGTTGTCGAAACGGAAACCCTCGCCGCGGGCGAGGGGGGTGATCTCGATATGCACGTCGCCGAACTGGCCGTGCCCGCCGGACTGGCGCTTGTGGCGGCCGTGCTGGGTGGTGCCCTTCCTGATCGCCTCCTTGTAGGCGACGCGCGGCCGGCGGGCCTTGAGGGTCAGCCCGTGCTTGGATTTCAGCCGGTCGAAGGCCACCTTCAGGTGGATGTCGCCCTGCCCGGCGAGCACGAACTCATGGGTGTCCGCATGCTGCTCGAAGCGGATCGCGGGGTCCTCGTCCATGAGCTTCTGGACTGCGGTGGAGAGCTTCACCTCCTCATTGCGGCTCGCCGCCTCGACGGCGAGCTCGAAGACCGGCGGCAGCAGTTCCGCCCGGGGCAGCGGCTTCGGCGGCTCCTTGCCCGTGCCCAGCGTATCCCCGGTCCGGGCGTGTTCCAGGCGGCCGAGCAGGACCGTTTCCCCGGCGCCGGCAGAGGCGATCTTGTCCTGGCGGTTGCCGCGCGGGCGAAACAGGCCGGCGACGCGCTCGCCGTTCAGCACAGCGCCGTCCTCGATGCTCCCGGACCAGACCCGCGCGAGCGAGAGCTTGCCGGAATGCGGCGTCACATAGGTCTTGAGGATCTGGACCAGTGGCGGACCGGCCGGGTCGACCCCGATCCGTCTCGCCGCCGCCGCATGCGCCGGCACCTCGTGGCGGAGCGCCTTGATGAGACGGCGCACCCCGTGCCCGGTCTCGGCAGAACCGAACAGGACCGGGACGATCAGGCCGTCGCGCAACTCGTCGGCCAGGTCCTGGAAGACGGTCTCGCGCGGCGGATCCTTCTCCTCCAGCAGCGCCTCCATCAGCCGGTCGTCGAAATCGGCGAGCTTTTCCAGCATGGCGAAGCGCGCTTCCGTGCGCCGGTCGGCGACCGAAGCGGGGATCTGCACCATCTCCGACGCCGCGTCGTCGCGATAGATGAAGGCGCGGTCGGTGGCGAGGTCCACATAGCCGGTGATCCTCTCGCCCTCCCGGATCGGCACCTGGCGCAGGATCAGCGGCTTGTCGCTGACCGCCTGGAGGAAGGGCAGCAGGTCGCGCACCGGTCCGTTCGCCTTGTCGATCTTGTTGACGAACAGGAAATGCGGGATGCCGCTCTGCTCCAGCAGCTTGAGCACGGGCAACAGCATGGCCGCCTTCTCGGCCTCCGGTTCGCAGACCACCACCGCCGCATCGGCGCCGACCAGCGCGTTCCGGCTTTCCTGCAGGAACTCCACCGATCCGGGACAGTCGAGGAAGACGAAGGCGTCGTCCTGCGCCTCGACCGCGGCGGCGTTGACTTCGACGCTCATGTGCCGCTCGCGCGCCTCGGGCGAGGCATCGCCCACGCTGTTGCCCTCCGTCACCTTGCCCTTGCGGCCGATGGCGCCCGTGGCGTGCAGGATGCTTTCGAGGAGAGTGGTCTTGCCGGACAGATAAGGACCCACCAGCGCAATGGTGCGCGGGCCGGTGGGCTTGGACTGCAATGCCATGACGCCCTCTTATCGTTGGTCTCGCTCCCAGTAGCGGGATGCTTTCACCAACGGGGGCGCTCCGGCAAGGCCTTAGATTCTGAGGTCGAGAATCTCGCCCGGCGGAATGGCGAGCTGGCGGTCGCTCAGCATCTCGGCATAGCGCCGGCGGCCGAGCGGGTTCGGCGCCGAGACGGGCCCACCGTCCTCCTCCGCCTCGATCGGGGCGAACTGGGTGGGGTCCAGCACCGCTCGCGCGAAACCGTAGCGGGCCAGGACCAGGCCCGGGGCCGGACGGTCGCCGCGCTCGCCGGTCTCGCCCGCCTCGATCCGGCCGGTCTGGCGGCGGGTGTCGTCCAGCCGCATCCGTTCGCCCCGCGCCACGGGCGAAGGGGGCCATTCGGGGGCCGGTGCGGGGCGAGGCGCCAGCGAGAAGGCGGGGAGGATCGACACAGTCTACCTATAACCGGTCTTCTTGGCCGCGTATCCACTAAATTTGTGGAAACTTTCCGGAAATTTGATGTCGGAGGGCTATTTCTTCTTCGCCAGCTCGTCGAGCTGTCGCTGGATGGCCTCCAGCTTGGCCTTCAGGGAACCGATGTCGTCGGGTGCGGCCGAAGGAGCCGCCGGCGGCACGGGCGGCGCGGGATTCTCGTTTTCCGGGTCCTGAGGCGCAAAGGGATTGAACATGTTCATGGCGCGCTGATACATCGCCATGTTCTGCCGTCCCATCTCCTCGAACTGCTTGAAGGGATTCATGCCGCCGAAGGCGTCCTTCACGTAATGCCGCATCTGCTCCTGGTTCTTCGCGAAAGACGCCATCGAGAGTTCGAGATAGCTCGGGACCAGGGACTGCAGGCTGTCGCCGTAGAAGCCGATCAGCTGGCGCAGGAAGCTGATCGGCATCAGGTGCTGACCCTTGCCTTCGGCCTCGAAGATGATCTGCGTCAGCACGGAGCGGGTGATGTCCTCGCCGCTCTTCGCGTCCTCGACGGCGAAATCGACGCCGTCCTTGACCATCTTGGCCAGATGCTCGAGCGTGACGTAGCTGGAACTCGCCGTGTTGTAGAGCCGGCGGTTGGCGTACTTCTTGATCCGGATGACCTTCGGAGCGCCTTTCTGCCCCGAATGATCGCCCTTGGCACCCGTCATCTCGACCTTGGTGTTGTCGTTGTCGGTGTCCGTCACGTCGTGCCGCACCTTTTTCCGCCCCGTGTGGCAGCATATGACCCTCTAGCCTTTCGCGGTGCAAGACGAATGATGGCCGCTATAGTCGGACACCATGAACAACGGCTCCGACGCCGCCGATCTCGCCCGGCGCTATCTCGAACTCTGGCGCGAGCAGGCGCGCCTGCTGGCAGAGGATCCCGGCTTCGGCGAACTGATGAGCGGGCTGATGGCCGCCATGGGGCAGGGGAATGCAGCAACCGCCAAGACCGCGGCCGGGACCGAGACCGCTGGGCGCGCATCTGCTGGTCAGCAACCTGATGTCGCAGCTCTCGCTCGCCGCCTTGCCGATTGCGAGGCGCGGATCGCTGCCCTGGAATCCGCGGCTGGCCCGCCGCGGCGCGCTCCTCGCCGAAAGCCTGTCGGAAGCCGATCCCGCGGATCTGGTTGAGGCGGCGGCCGCGCTCTGGGCCGGCCGGCTGGAGGCGATGCAGCGGGGCATCGCGGCCTACAGGGCGCATCCCTACGTCCGCGAACTCGCTGACCCGCCCGTCGCCTGGAGCGAAGGGCCGGCGCGTCTGCTGGACTATGGCGGCGATGGCCCGGGGCTTCTCTGCATCCCCTCGCTGGTCAACCGTGGCTACATACTCGACCTCTCGGCCCGGCGCAGTCTCCTCCGCTACTTGCGGAACCAGGGTGTCCGCCCGCTCCTGCTCGATTGGGGCGTGCCCGACGACCCCGGACTGTCGGTCAGCGATCTGATCGCCGGCCGCCTCGCTCGTGCGCTTCGGCGGGCGGTTTCCATCAACGGCGGACCGGTGGGCCTGCTCGGCTATTGCATGGGCGGGACCATGGCGACGGCGCTGGCGGCCCTGCATCCGCAGGCGGTGGCCGCGCTCGCCTTGCTGGCCGCGCCGTGGGATTTCCATGCCGGCCGCCCCGGGGCCGCCCGGGTCGCCGCCGGCCTGGTCGGGAGGCTCCCCCTGGCAGAGGGTTGCGTGCCGGTCGACTGGCTGCAGGTTCTCTTCCTTGCGAACGATCCTGACCTGACGGTGCGGAAATACGGTCTTTTCGCCGGCATGCCGCCTGACTCGGACACCGCGGCCGACTTCGTCGCGGTGGAGGACTGGGCCAATGACGGTGTGCCGCTGGCCGCTGCGGTGGCGCACGAATGTCTGGTCGGATGGTACGGCGAGAACCGTCCCGGGCGCGGCGAGTGGAGGATCGCCGCCGCGCCGATACGGCCGCAGGCGCTGACCCTTCCGGTACTCGCGGCCGTACCACAGGACGACAGGCTGGTCCTTCCCGAACAGGCGACCGCACTCGCCGAGGCAATTCCGAGTGCCGGGCTGATCCGTCCGCCGGGCGCGCATGTGGGCATGGTCGTCGGGGCCGAGGCGCCGGATCTCCTGTGGAGACCGCTGGCGGACTGGCTGCGCCGCCACCTCGCAAGACCGCCGCCCCGCCGCGCTTTGCGCAAGGCGAAGGCGACGGTTAATGTGCGGGCATAGGGATTGGATGCGCCGGCGGTTTTCGGCGGCGCCGTTGCAGGGCAAGGAGAGACCGTCATGACGGAAGTCGTCATCGCAGCCGCAGGCCGCACCCCGGTCGGATCGTTCAGCGGCGCATTCGCGAGCGTCAGTGCCGATCAGCTCGGCACCACGGTGATCAAGGGCGTGCTCGAACGCGCCGGCGTCGCCGCATCGGACGTCTCGGAAGTCATCATGGGCCAGATCCTGACCGCAGGTCAGGGCCAGAATCCGGCGCGCATCGCCTCGATCCATGCCGGCGTACCGAACGAGGTGCCGGCCTGGGGCGTCAATCAGCTCTGTGGGTCCGGTCTTCGCGCCGTGGCGCTCGGCTATCAGGCGGTGAAGAACGGCGACAGCAGCATCGTCGTCGCCGGCGGCCAGGAAAGCATGACCGCCGCTCCGCACGCCGCGCATCTGCGCGCCGGCCAGAAGATGGGTGCGATGGAGTTCGTCGACACCATGCTGAAAGACGGCCTGTGGGACGCCTTCAACGGCTATCACATGGGCAACACGGCGGAGAACGTGGCGCGCCAGTGGCAGATCACGCGCGAGGAACAGGACAAGTTCGCCGTCGCCTCGCAGAACAAGGCTGAGGCAGCCCGCAAGGCCGGCCGCTTCAAGGACGAGATCATTCCGGTCACCATCAAGACCCGGAAGGGCGACCTCACCGTCAGCCAGGACGAGTACATCCGTGACGGCGTCACGCTGGAAGGCATACAGGGTCTCAAGCCCGCCTTCGAGAAGACCGGCACCGTGACCGCCGCCAACGCCTCCGGCATCAATGACGGTGCGGCGGCCGTGGTGCTGATGTCCGCCGAGGAAGCGAAGAAGCGCGGGATCAAGCCGCTCGCCCGCATCGTGTCCTGGGCCCAGGCGGGGGTGGATCCGGCGATCATGGGCACTGGCCCGATCCCGGCGAGCCGCGCCGCTCTGGCCAAGGCCGGCTGGAAGGTACAGGACCTGGACCTGATCGAGGCGAACGAGGCCTTCGCCGCCCAGGCGCTCGCCGTCAACAAGGATATGGGCTGGGACCCCGCCAAGGTGAACGTCAACGGCGGTGCCATCGCGATCGGCCACCCGATCGGTGCCTCGGGCGCGCGCGTGCTGAACACGCTGCTGTTCGAGATGCAGAAGCGGGATGCCAAGAAGGGCCTCGCCACCCTCTGCATCGGTGGCGGCATGGGCATTGCCATGTGCGTGGAACGCGACTGAAGCCGGACGGCGAAGGGCGCGCGGGAACGCGCCCTTCGCTTCGCCGATCTGCATTGTCTGGGCGTTCAATCAAGAAGCGGGAGGTTGGCATGTCGCGGGTTGCGGTTGTGACGGGAGGGACCCGGGGTATCGGGGCCGCCATATCGAAAGGCCTGAAGGACGCGGGCTACAAGGTCGCCGCCAACTACGGCGGCAACGACGAGGTCGCCAACAAGTTCAAACAGGAGACGGGCATCGCCGTCTACAAGTGGGACGTGGCCAGTTTCGACGCCTGCAAGGACGGCATCGCCAAGGTGACGGCCGAGCTGGGACCGGTGGACATCGTCGTCAACAATGCCGGCATTACCCGCGACGGTACGCTGCACCGCATGTCCCGCGAGCAGTGGGATGCCGTGATCGACACCGATATCGGCTCCTGCTTCAACATGTGCCGCGCTGTGATCGAGAGCATGCGCGAACGCAAGTTCGGCCGCATCGTCAACATCGGGTCGATCAACGGCCAAGCCGGTCAGTATGGCCAGGTGAACTATGCGGCGGCGAAGTCGGCGGTACACGGCTTCACCAAGGCGCTGGCCCAGGAGGGGGCCGCGGTCGGGATCACGTGCAATGCCATCGCTCCCGGCTATATCGATACCGAGATGGTCCAGGCGGTGCCGAAGCCGGTGCTGGAAAAGATCATCGCGAAGATCCCGGTCGGGCGTCTGGGACATGCCGAGGAGATTGCCCGCGGCGTTCTCTTCCTGGTGGCGGACGATGCCGGCTTCATCACCGGTTCGACGCTGTCGATCAACGGCGGCCAGCACATGTACTGAAGCCTCGGCTTCTCGTTCATTGGGGGCCGGGGGGACTCTCCGGCCCTTTTCATTGGAGGGACCCATGCCCGTCGCCAAGCCGATCGAGTACGCCGATGCCGCGCCGGAAGTGCGGACCGTCTATGACGACATCATGAGGACGCGCGGGTCGGACTGGATCAACAACTTCTGGAAATACCTCGCAAACGATCCCAAGACCCTTCGGCGTACCTGGGAGAGCGTGAAGGAGGTCATGGCGCCCGGCGCGCTCGATCCGCTGGTCAAGGAACTGGTCTACGTGGCCGTCAGCGTCACGAACAATTGCGAGTACTGCATTCACTCCCACATGGCCGGTGCGCGCGCCAAGGGCATGAGCGATGCCATGCTGGGCGAACTGCTCGCCGTGGTCGGCATGGCCAATGAAACCAACCGGCTCGCCAACGGATGGCAGGTGCCCGTAGATGATGCCTTCAAGGTGAAATGAGCCGGTGCCTCGCCCCTCGCTCCTGTTGTCGCTCCTGTTGCTGGCTGTCCCTGGGCCGGCCTTCGCAACATCGACCGGCGATCTCGTCGGCTTGTGGTATGGCGAGGGTTTCCAGCCCCTATGGGACCGCGAAGCCCAGTGGATGGCCGATCGGCGCGCGGACGGCACTTTCGAGATCGAATTCCGCATCGTCTATCAATGCCAGGTGGAGATGCGGCAGGTCGAGACGGGCGTTTGGGACGTTTCCGACGAGACCCTGCGCACCGTGACGGAGACGATCGACGGGATCGAAGTCGACATGCCGATCCTTCAGGAATACGTCATCGAAAGCTTTGACGGAGATCACTTCAGCTACCGCCATCTGGGCACCGGCGCGGCGTTTCAGGCGCGGCGCGTTCAGGCCGGCTTCAGCATTCCGGGCTGCGTATCCGCCCGTTGAGCGACGGCTGCAGCGGCGGCCGCCAGATGCTCCGAATCGCCTGTTCCGACGATGGCCGCCGAGACGGCGGGCTGATCGACGACGAAGCGAAGAGCTTCCGCGGGCAGCCTGCCTTGCGCGAGCGGCTTCTTTGCCAGCACCGCAGCCTGGTGACGGCGCGCCTGCTCCAAGACCGGGATCATGCTGCGGTCGGTCTGGTTCAGCGTCAGCATCACCACGTCGCAGCGCACCGCAGCCCAGTCGGCGCCCGATTCGGTCTTGGCGGAGAAACCGACGGCACCGATCCTTCCTTGCGCCTTCAGCCGATAGAGAGCATCCACGGCGCGGCCGAACTTCGCCTCGCCTTCGTCTCGTCCGTCCGAATGAATGCAGACGAGATCGACGTGATCCGTCTTCAGTCGTCGCAGGCTGCGCGTGACGCTGGACAGCATCGCCGCTCTCGAAAAGTCGAAATGCGACCGCGCGCCGTCGAACGCCTCGCCGGCCTTGGTCGCGATGCGCCAGCGGTCCCGTCTGCCGGTGAGAAGAGCGCCAAGGCGGATCTCGCTCTCGCCATAGGCGGGTGCCGTGTCGATCAGGTTGATGCCGAGCGCTTCGGCGGTATCGAGCAGATCGGCGAGCCTCCGCTCGTCGGGTAAGCTTGCGGGCACCGCGTAGTTCAGACCGGCGAGCCGCCCCCAGGTCACGGTGCCGAGCCCGACGACCGAAACGTCGATGCCCGTACGGCCGAGTTGTCTCAACTCCATCGCTCGACCTCCGCCCAGGGCGGCGGCGCAACATCCGCCTGCGGCCAGCCGCCGAGCGAGACGACCATCCGTCCGCTCGGGGCGATGCGCTGGGCGACCCAGCGCACGGCCGCCGCCGCCGCCGCCGGCGCCAGCGCGAGTTTGGTCGGCCATACGGCGAGGCTGCGCCCGAAGGGCTGCAACACCGGACCTGCTGGGCGGCCGCCGCCGCGGGTGGCGCCTTCCGCGCGATCGGTCCTATAGGTCGCATATCGCAGGCCCGACACCGCATCGGCGCCGAGCGCTCGCGCCAGCTCTTCCCTTGCGCTTTCGATCAGGGCTTCGGGGGCCTGCTGTACGCCGCGCTCCGCCAGATCGCCGCCGCAGTACCAGATATGATCCTCACCGAGGCGGTGACTGGTCAAGGTCAGGCGAGGGCGGCCCCGACCGGAGATCCAATGCGCATGGAGCGGAAGGTGGGCCCCTTTCGCCATCACCATATGCAGGGGCCGCGTCTGCTGGCGTGCCTGTGGCAGCAGTGCCGCCGTCCCGGCGCCGGCGGCGACGACTGCCAATTTCGCGACGACTTCCCCGCGCCGTCCGCGTGGTCCGTGCAGGGTGACGAGGACATGCCGGTCGCGCTCCTCCAGCGCCGTGGCCTCGACCCGCCGGATGCGGTCGGTTTGCTTCGCGGCGAGGGCGGAGACGACGGAAGCCACATCGACAACCGGTTCGTCCAGCGCGATCACTCTGCGCTGACCGGGTGCCGCGTGCAGAAGCGGGGGCCACTCCGCTTGTGGAAGTCTCCGGCTGTGCGCGGTGACCAGCCGCGCCGCGATCTCCATTCCCAGTCCGCCGGCGACGAGAAGGTGACGGTCGGCCAGCAGGCGGGCGGCGGTCAGGGCCGGTTCGGCCTCGCCCGCCATCATCCGGCGCCAGTGGGTGGGCATCTTGGCGACGGCGGCGGCGGCGCGCCCGCCTCCCGGCTCCACCGCATACTTGCTGCCGCCATGAATGATGCCCTGTGCCGCCATGGTCTGGCCGGCGCCGAGCGCCCGGCGTTCGATCAGGGCCGCGGCGAATCCGGCTGCGCAAAGCCGGTCCAGAATCCACAGTCCGGCGATGCCGCCACCGATCACCAGGACGTCGAGATCGGGTGTTTCGTTCACGCGCCGAGCTTCGCCAGGGTTGCGGTCGTGCTGTGGCCAGGCAGCAGGCGCGCGAGGCGGACTTCGCCGCCATAGCTTCGCACCAGGTCGGCGCCGACGACCCGGTCGATCGAGTAGTCGCCCCCCTTCATCAGCATGTCCGGCCGCAAACGCTCGAGCAGGGTCGTCGGCGTGTCTTCGCCGAAAATCACGACGAGATCCACGTCGGCGAGGGCCGCCAGAACGAGCGCGCGAGCCTGCTCGTTCCGTATCGGCCGGCCGTCGCCCTTCAGGCGCCGGACGGAGGCGTCGGCATTGATCGCCACGACCAGCCGGTCGCAGGCGGCGCGGGCTTCGCCGATCAGTGCCAGATGGCCCGGATGCAGCAGGTCGAAGACACCGTTCGTGAACCCGATCCGATGCCCCCCCGACCGCCAGGCGGCGACGCGGAGAGCGGCCTCTTCCATGCTGACGATCTTCTCGGTCGCCCCACGGGCGGCCTGGTGGCGCAAGGCCGCCCGAAGGACGTCGGCCGGGATCGCGACGGCACCCGCCTGCTGCACCGCCAGACCGCCCGCCAGATTGGCGAGACGCGCCGCGTCGGCGAGCGCGCCTCCGGCTGCGATACTCGCCGCCAGCACGGCCACGACGGTATCCCCCGCGCCGGTCACGTCGTAGACGGTGCGTGTCTCGGTGGACAGATGGATGGCTCCGTGGCCTCTCTCCAGCAGCGTCATCCCGGCTTCCGCCCGGCTCAAGGCGACGGCGCGCGCGCCGGTGATGTCGAGGGCGAGACGTGCAGCCTCCTCGGCGCCGGCGTCGTCTTCGGCGGCGACCCGCGTGGCGGCGAGAACCTCGCGCCGGTTCGGCTTCAGGAGATCGGCACCGCGATAGCGGGAGAAATCCCCGGCGATCGGATCGACCACGACGGGCTTGCCGGCGGCGCGCGCCGCATCGATCAGATGCCGCAAGAAGGCATCCGGCAAGGCGCCTTTGCCGTAGTCGGAGACCACCACGACATCGGCGGCCCGAACGGCTCGATCCGCGGCGTCGGCCTGACGGTCAACCAATTCGGCGGGGGCGGGGGCGGTGGACTCCCGGTCGGTGCGCAGCAGTTGCTGGGCCGCGGCGATGAAACGGGTCTTGACCGTGGTCGCACGGCCCGCGTCGGAAAGCAGCGTCGCAGCGACGCCGGATGCCTCGAGCGCCTGTCGCAGCGAGGTTCCAGCCGCGTCTTCGCCAACAAGCCCAATCAGTCGTGTCTGAACGCCGAGAGCGGCCAGATTGCGGGCGGCATTGCCGGCACCTCCCGGAACCTCCCGCTCCCGCTCGACACGCAGGACCGGTATCGGCGCCTCCGGCGACACGCGTTCGACGCTGCCCTGGATGTAGCGGTCGAGCATGACATCGCCGACGACCAGCGCCCTGCGGCCCGCCATGCGATCGATCAGGGCCAGGAGGTCGGGGGAATGGCTCACGGTTCGGCTCGCGGATCGAGCGCGCTGGCGGGAGGTTCACCGAAGCGGGTCCAGCGTGCCCGCCCGCCGCGATTCTCGAGCACGTTCAGCAGCGCGGCGACGGCCGCGCGGTCGAAGCGCGCGCCGACGTCGCGCATCAGCGCGTCCGCGGCCTTGTCCGGCGGTAGACCCGGTCGCCAGGCGCGCGCGCTCGCCATGCCGACGAAGGCGTTGGATACGGCGACGATGCGCGCCATCGGCAGGATTGCGTCGCCCCTTAGGCCGTGGGGAATGCCGCTGCCATCCCAGTTCTCCTGCAGCTGACGTAGGGTCTGAACGACGGGGCCGTCGAACTCGACGCCTTCCAGAAGGTCGGCCGAGGTGAGGATACTGTCGCGGATGAGCCGCATTTCCTCCTCGCTCAATGCGCCCTGGCGGGTGAGCAGTTCGGCAGGTACGGCAATCTTGCCGAGGTTCATGACCGAAGCCGCGATTTCCACGGTCTCGACCTCGACCTGCGACAGGCCCATCTCCTGGGCGATCTCGCGCGAGACCTCGGCGACGCGTGCGGAGTGGTTGGCCGAATAGGGGTCGCGCCGATCGATGACGGCGACCAGCGTGGCGGTCAGCTGCTTCAGGATGCGCTCGCGCCGGGCCCGCTCGTTCACCAGGTCGGTGATGTCCTCGGTCACCATGAGAACCCCGCCGACATAGTCGCCGCTGTCCGGCAGCGGGACGTGCTGGGTCTTCAGGATCTGCTGCGAGCCGGTATCGCCCAGGGTCTCTATCTCGATCACTGCGGTCCCGCTGTCACGGGCCTTGCGATTGTGTTCGTCCAGCAGTTTGGCGCGGATCGGTCCGATGACCGACGCCATGGTCTTGCCGAGCACCTCCTCGGCGCTGATGCCCGTGCCGGCTGCCGCCTGCCTGTTGGCGAAGGTGTACCGGCCTTGCGGATCGACCGCGGCGATGGCCGTCGGCTGACTGTCGGTGACGACCCGCATGAAGGTGAATAGCCGTGAGAAGCGGTCGGCCATGTCTCGGAACTGCTCCGCCGCGCGTGCCGCACGGACCGAAGTGCCGTGGCGCCACACCGCAACCACGACGATACCGACGAAGGCGATGGCTCCGAGGAATACGGTGAGCAGCACCCGCGTGCGATACTGGGTTTCGGCCAGCGCCTCGGCGGTATCCACCTTCCGCACCAGGACCCAGGGCGCGTTCTTGACGGCACGCGCCACGGCGAGCACGGCATTGCCGGCATAGTCGCGCGCCTCGGTGAACCCGCCGGGGTTCTTCAGTGCGAAGGCCGCATCGAGTTCGGGCGTGTTTGCGGCGAGGAGACGGGTCAGGGCCGGTGTGCCGTCCCGCAGCCCTGTGACGTACTCGATGCCGTCGCCCTGGCGTCGCACGATCTCGCTTTCCGCGGTGCGCGCGGTTTCCCCCGGCTGGACGATGCGCCGCTCCAGGTCGGCGATGGCTGGTCGGAAGCCGATGACGGCGCCGATCTCGTCTCCGGCCCGGGCATCGGCCTGTACGCCCCGGACCGGCCAGACGAAGCCCATGATCACTTCGCCCCCGGGGGCACGGAAGACATCGACCAATCCCCTGTCCCCGGGCGGCCGAGCGGCGAGGGCGGCAGCCAGGGGGCCTTCCAGCGGCGGCAGGCCGGGCGTGCCTGCGACCAGCCGCCCACTCCGGTCCACGACCGCGATGCCTCCTGCCGCGGCGACCGGGATGTTCACCGGAAGCGGTGTGGCGGGGCGCTGGCTCACGAAGCCTTCGCGCTCTGCCGTCGCTACCGCGAGGTTGCGGATATAACCCGTCTGGGCGTCGGCATCGGCGACCGTCGACGGATCCCCGTCGCTAAGGGCGAGTTCCGTCAGGTAAAGCTGCACCGTCGGATTTTCCGCCAGTTCGCGCACCACGCGATACTGGGCCTCCAGCCACTCGTCGATGGCCGCGACGCGACTGTCGGCCACGATGCCGAGCCGCACCTGCCAGGCGATCAGGTCGCGGTCGCGTTCATTGGCTACGAAACGCAGCACGAAGACGACGCCCAGCACGAGAACTGCGGCCAGGAGCGCGCCGGCGAGCAGAACGACCCTGCGGGCCCGACGGGCCTTCGTCTCGACGCCTTCCGTGATCGACTGGCTCGTCTGCGCCATCCGGCTTTCCGTCTCTTCGGCAACCCGCCCGTACCGGGTGACTCGGTTATCGCCCTCGAACCTTACCTCGGCGCGGATGGGGGCGAAACGCGCCGGCGGGCCGCCAGCCTGTGCCGATACGTTACATATCGTGAACGCATGATCGAGGAACTTCCGCTATAGCGCCGCGTTCCTGCCGTAAATCGGCTGTTCATGGAGCGGACGGTCTTCCGGCATCCAGTTGAGGTTCCTCATGCTTCGGCGTCAAGTCTTCGGTCTTCTGGCCGCCCCGATGATCCTGTCCTTCGCGCGCCCGGCATTCGCCCAGGAGGAACCCCGTGCCTTCGTGGAGGGGTTGTCGAGGGAGGTCCTCGGCACCATCCAGTCCGATCCCTCGGTGCAGAGCCGCGCGGCCAAGCTCGCCGACGTGCTGCGCCGCGGCCTCGACATCGACGGCATGGCGAAGTTCACCCTCGGTCGGCATGCCCGCACCCTGTCGCCGGATCAGGTGAAGGCTTTCGACCTGGCTTTCGAGCGGAACGTGGTCGAGACCTATTCCGATCTGCTCGCCCGCCAGACGGTGGCGGACGTGACCATCGGCCAGGCCGAGAAGAAGGGTGAGCGCGACTATCTCGTTGAATCCACTGTGGCAAAGCCCGGCGCCCCGGCGGCGGTCTATGGCTGGCGGGTGCGTGATACCGATGCCGGCATGAAGGTGGTGGACGTGGTGGTCGGCGGCGTCAGCATGCTGGTGACCAAGCGCCAGGAATTCGCCTCCGTGATCCAGCGCGAGGGGATCGACGGTCTGATCCGCCGGCTGCAGCAGCAGACGGGCTGATCGCCAAGGCCGCGAATCCGGCTATGCTCTGCCCGTTATCGCCCACGGGCAGGGGGAAGAAATGCTCAACGAATTCAAGACGTTCATTACCCGCGGCAATGTCGTGGACCTGGCCGTCGGCATCATCATCGGCGCCGCCTTCACCGCGATCGTCGATTCGCTGGTGAAGGACATCATCATGCCGCCGATCGGCTTCGTGCTCGGCGGCATCGACTTTTCCAATTTCTTCCTGACCATCACCGGCGATGCGAAGGAAACCCTGGACAAGACGAAGGAGGCCGGCGCCGTCGTCGTCGCCTACGGCGCTTTCATCAACGCGATCATCAAGTTCCTGATCGTCGCCTTCGCCGTGTTCATGATCGTCAAGGCGGTCAACCGGTTGCGCGACATGGCCCTGAAGGCGCCGCCGCCCGCGCCGACCGGGCCGCCCCCGCCGCCGCCCGCCGACGTCGTCCTGCTGACGGAAATCCGGGACCTCCTCAAACAGCGCTGATTGGGCTAGGGTGGCCCACGGCCCGGCCAACCGGCCGGGCCGTGGTCTGATCCAGCGCCCGGCCAGCATTCACCATGACCACGATTTCGCTGCGCCGGGCTTGAAGGCTTTCGATGAACGGTTACGCGCAACGAGGGTTGCTCCCCGCGGGCCTGCGGGATGCGCTCCCGCCGGTGGCCGAGTGGGAGGCGCAGGTCGGCGAGCGCCTGCTCGCCCGCTTCGCCGCCCATGGCTACCAGCGGGTGAAGCCGCCGCTGGTCGAGTTCGAGGAGACGCTCCTCGAAGGGTCCGGCGCGGGACTCGCCCCGCAGACTTTCCGTCTGATGGATCCGGTCAGCCAGCGGATGATGGGGGTGCGGCCCGACATCACGCTGCAGGTGGCCCGCATCGCCGAGACGCGGCTCGCCGACGCCGCCCGGCCGCTGCGCCTGTCCTACATGGGCCAGGTGCTGCGGGTGAAGGGGACGCAACTGCGTCCCGAGCGGCAGTTCGCCCAGGCCGGCATGGAACTGATCGGCGCCGACACGCTGACGGCCGATATCGAGGTGGCGACGCTGGCCGCCGATGCGCTTGTGACGCTGGGCGTGCCCAGTCCGTCGATCGACCTGTGCGAGCCGACCCTGGTGCCGGCGCTGTGCAGCGCCCTGGAACTGACCGGCCGCGCGGCCGCCGAGGTGAAGGCGGCGCTGGACCAGAAGGACGCCGCCGCGCTGCAGGCGGCGGCCGGCAGCAAGGCCCGCACGCTGGAGCCGCTGCTCCGTCTGGCGGGTCCGGCGCGCGAGGTGGGCCCCGCTCTCCTGAAGCTCGACCTGCCGGCGGAAGAGGCGAAGATGCTGACCGACCTGGTGGCGGTGGCGGAGGCGCTGCAGGCGGCGGTCCCGGGCATCCTGGTCACCATCGACGCCGCCGAGAGCCGCGGATTCGAGTATCAGACCGGCGTATCCTTCACGCTGTTCGCCCGCGGGGTGCGGGGCGAGCTCGGCCGCGGCGGCCGCTATGCCTCCGGCGGGCGGGAGCCGGCGAGCGGCTTCACCCTCTATCTGGACAGCCTGCTGCGCGCGCTGCCCGCCCCCAGGGTCGAGCGCCTGCTGTTCGTGCCGCTCGGCACCGCCGCAGCCGATGCGGCGCGGGCGCGCGGCGAAGGCTGGCGCACCGTGCAGGGGCTGGAAGCGGCGGACGATATTCGCGCCGAGGCCCGCAGGCTCGCCTGCGGACATGTGTTGACCGACGGTCGCATCGAGGAAGTCTGATGACCAACGTGGCAGTAGTCGGCGCCCAGTGGGGCGACGAGGGCAAGGGCAAGATCGTCGACTGGTTGTGCGACCGGGCCGACATGGTGGTCCGCTTCCAGGGCGGCCACAATGCCGGGCATACGCTCGTGATCGACGGCAAGACCTACAAGCTCGCCCTGCTGCCCTCCGGGGTCGTGCGCGAGGGCAAGATGGCGGTCATCGGCAACGGCGTCGTCGTCGACCCCTGGGCCCTGTTCGAGGAGATCGCCCGCGTCGAGGCGCTCGGCCTCAGGATCACGCCCGAGAACCTGCGCATCGCCGACAACGCGACCCTGATCCTGCCGCTGCATCGCGACCTCGACGGCTATCGCGAGGACAACAACAAGGGAATCAAGATCGGCACCACCCGCCGCGGCATCGGTCCCGCCTATGAGGACAAGGTGGGCCGGCGCGCCATCCGGGTCTGCGATCTGGCCGATCCGCAGGCGCTGGAAGCGAAGGTCGAGGGGCTGCTCACCCATCACAACGCGCTCCGCCGCGGCCTGGGGCGCGACGAGGTGGACGGGACCGAACTGCTGAGCGCGTTGAAGGAGATGGCGCCGAGACTTCTGCCCTTCTCGGACCGCGCCTGGCGGCTGATCGAAGCGGCGCGCCAGCAGGGCAAGCGCATCCTCTATGAAGGCGCGCAGGCCTTCCTTCTCGACATCGACCACGGCACCTATCCCTTCGTCACCTCCTCGAACACCGTGGCGGCGCAGGCGGCGATCGGCTGCGGCAGCGGCCTGCGCGCGGTCGGCTACGTGCTCGGCATCGCCAAGGCGTATACGACCCGCGTCGGCGGCGGTCCCTTCCCGACGGAACTGCACGACGACATCGGCCGGGGGCTGCTGGAACGCGGCCGGGAGTACGGCACGAATACGGGCCGTCCGCGGCGCTGCGGCTGGTTCGATGCGGTCCTGGTGCGCCAAGCCGTCACGATCAGCGGTATCGACGGTATCGCGCTGACCAAGCTCGACGTGCTGGACGGCCTGAAGGAGGTCCGGATCTGCACCGGCTATCGCATGGGCGGCGAGACGCTGGACTACTTCCCCGCCGGGATGGGCGACCAGGCGAAGGTGGAGCCGATCTTCGAGACCATGCCGGGCTGGAGCCAGTCGACCCAGGGGGCACGCAGTTTCGCCGAGCTCCCCGCGGAAGCGATCAAATACGTCATGCGCGTGGGAGAACTGATCGGTGCGCCGGTGGCGCTGCTCTCGACCAGCCCGGAACGCGACGACACCATCCTGATGCGCGATCCGTTCAGGGATTGAGGCGCCGGTGAGCGATGCCGCCCTCCCGCGCCCGGGAAGGGCCTTCGCCGTGATCGCACGCCTCGGCCTGCGGGGCCGTCACTTCGGCCGCGGCGCCGCCGCTGTGCCGTGCCGGCGTGTCAAATCTCGAAGCTGGCGCCTTCCGGGCGGGCCGGCGCCTCGCCCGCCAGCGCGCGGGCGATCGCCCGCGACAGCTGCGCCTTGGTGAAGGGCTTCTCGAGCACGCGGAAGCGGGCCGGCAGTCCGCCCTCGTGGCTGACGGCCGCCTCGGTATAGCCGGACATGAAGACGATGGGCAGGTAGGGGCGAAGCGCCAGGGCCCGTTCGGCGACGTCGATGCCCGTCAGCCCGCCGGCGAGGACGACATCGGTCAGGAGGAGATCGATCGCGGGCTGGCGCTCCAGCAAGGCGAGGGCTCCCTTTCCGTCATGGGCGCTCTCGACCTCGTAGCCCAGCGAGCGCAAGAGCGTGAACACCATGGCGAGCAGGTCCGGGTCGTCCTCGACGACCAGGATACGGTTGCCGTGACCGGGGACGGCGGCGGACTCGTGGGGCGAAACCTCGACGGCGGCGTTGGGCCGCAGACGGGGCAGATAGAGCTTCACCGAAGTCCCGGTGCCTTCCTCGCTGTAGATCCGCACATGCCCGCCGGACTGCTTGGCGAAGCCGAAGACCATGCTGAGGCCGAGCCCCGTTCCCTTGCCCGTCTCCTTGGTGGTGAAGAAGGGGTCGAAGGCCTTCGCCATCACCTCCGGCGACATGCCCGTGCCCGTGTCCGACACGGTGAGCGCGACGTAGCTGCCGGCCACGACCTCGGCCTGCGCTGCGGCATAGGCGTCATCCAGATCGGCATTCGCGGTCTCGATCGTGATCGTGCCGCCTGCGGGCATCGCATCGCGCGCGTTGATCACGAGATTGACGAGCGCGTTCTGCAGTTGCGCCGCATCCGCCTCGCATCGCCAGAGGCTCCCGTGGGTCACGATGCGCAACGCGATCGTGGCCGGCAGGGTGCGCCGGAGGAGATCCGCCATCTCCTCCACCAATTCGTTGACATCGACGGCCGAGGGAGAGAGCCGCTGCTGCCGGGCGAATGCGAGCAGGCTGCGCGTCAGGCTGGCCCCGCGTTCGCCCGCGCGCATGGCGCGCTCGGCCAGCACACGCTGCGGACTGCCCTCGGTCATGTCCTCGGCGAGCAGTTCCAGGCTGCCCAGGATGACGGTCAGGAGGTTGTTGAAGTCATGCGCGACCCCGCCACTGAGCTTGCCGACGGCTTCGAGCTTCTGTGACTGGAACAGCGCCTGCCGGCTCTCCTGCAAGGCGCTCTCGGCTTCCTTGCGTTCGGTGATGTCCATCATGAAGCCGAGGCAGCCCTGCAGCGCGCCCGCGTCGTCCCGCAACGGCGTGTAGCAGCCCAGCATGGTGCGTCCGGCCAGGTCGAACTCGGTGGTGAAGGCCTCGCCGGAGATCGCCCGGCGGATGCGCGCCTGGGCCGCCGGCTGGTCGCGATACATCTCGAAGGCGGAAAGTCCGACGACCTCGCCCGGCTTGCGGTTGATCGCCTCCAGTCCCTTGCCTTCCGAGAGGGTGAACACGCCGTCGCGATCCATGGCGAGCAGCACGATGGGAAGGTTGTCGATCACGAACTGCAGCCTGCGGCGCTGCTCCTCGAGGCCTGCGAGGAAGGCGGATTTCGCTCGATCGGCCTCGAGCGCGGCGGATCGTGCCTTCCCGGCCTCGATCTCCCTGTGCTTCTCGGCCGAGACGTCGAGGATCAGGGAATTCCATCTGACGCTGCCGTCTTCGAGACGCTGGGGCTGGCCGGAACCGCGGAGCCATTTCGAAACGCCGCTCGGCGTCGTGATCCGCCAATTGTGCAACCAGGGCGTCAGGGTCTCCGCGGACTGCCTGACACTGGCCTGCATGGCGGGGAGGTCTTCAGGGACGATCATGCGCCACAGCGCCGTCGCGTCGTCCATCACCTGCCGCGGGGCTATCTCCCAGAGATCGAGGCAACCCGGGCTCATGTATTCGACCGCGTCCGTTCCGTCGGGCCGAACGACATAGCGGAAGATCGCACCGGGGATATTGCGGGCGAGGTCGTCGAAATCCTCGGCGGACCGGCGGAGCCCGCGGACCCGTTCGGTCTCGTCGGTCACGTCGCGCGCGGACCCGACGATCATCGCCGGGCGGCCATCGTGCTTCCGCCGATGGATCTTCGCGCGATCGTCGAGCCATCTGATCCGGCCGGAGCGATCGAGGATCCTATAGCCGATCGCGTAGGGATTCCCCGCGGCGAGCAGGCCTTCCCGCGCGGCCTGAACACGCTTCGCATCGTCGGAGACGAGAAGCCGATCGAAGTCCCGCAGCCGGATCCGGCGCGGCTGGCCGGCCTGCCCGAGGATCGTGGCGAAGGCTTCGCCCAGAACCAGCAGACCGTCGTCGACGTTCAGCGCCCATGGCGCTTCCCCCGGCAGGGCGAGGAGGGCGAGAACCTCCTCGATATCGGTCTCGTCGCCGTTCATGCCTGCCGAGCCCTGAACGGCGCGCGACCGGCCGCCCCCGGCGAGTCGAGCCACGCCTTTCCGTGCAGTCGGCCTTGCAGGTCCAGCATCACGTCAACTCTGGCGGCTTCAATTCTCGATGAAACGGCAATCGAACCGCGATCTACTGCGCGTATCGGCCGGTAATTTTGTAACATCCGTCCATGAAGGGCAAGTTAAGCCGTCGGCCAGGGATGGCATCGGGGCTGCGAATGCTGCGTTCGACCTGCCGAAACCGCCGCTATGGGCCGGTACTCTCTGGCCCTCTGGGAGCTGGTCAGCCAATGACTGACCAAGACCTGCGGAAGGATGTCGAAGCCGCCCGCGTTCCGGGCGCCGTCATGCCCTGTCAGAAGTGGTCGCCGCGGGCGACCTCCACATCGGAGAGAAAGACGACGGCGGCGGTGTCCTTGAGCTGCCCGGTGCTCGCCTCCAGCACGGCATAGGCGACATCGGCCGAGGCGACGGCGATGATCAGGACGTTCTCGAACACGCCGGCCACGTCGCCCGGACCGCGCACGCCGAGCCGGCCAGAGCCGGAGACGTTCGGTATGAGGCTGTGTCCCTTCACGCCCTGCGCGGCGAGCCATTCGACGACCCGGCGGGCGAAGGGGCGCTCGACCACGATCTCGATCTTCTTTCGGGGATGGGCCTTCATGCTTCACCCGATCAATGCCTTGGCGATGCCGGCATAGAGAGGAATGCCGACCGCGATGTTGAAGGGGAATGTAATGCCGAGCGAGAGCGGCAGATAGATGCCGGGATCCGCTTCCGGCAAGGCGAGGCGCATGGCCGCAGGCACGGCGATGTAGGAGGCCGAGGCGGCGAGCGTCATCAGGAGGGCGACGCCGCCCGCGCTCAGGCCGAGCGCGAGCCCGGCGAGGAGGGCGAGGCCGGCGTTCAGGAGCGGCATCAGCAGGCCGAAGGCGAGAACGGCCGGCGAGAGGCCGCGCGCTGCGCGCAACCGGCGAACGGCGACGAGGCCCATGTCGAGCAGGAAAAGGCAGAGGATTCCGTTGAACAGATCGACCACGAAGACCTGGATCTTGGCCATGCCCGGCGCACCCGCGATCCAGCCGATGGCGAAGCCGCCGATGAGGAGCAGGACCGACCCGTTGGTGAAGACCTCATGCAGCAGCCGGGGCGACACCCCGCCGCGGCCCGCCGACCGGGCGAGCAGCAGCCCCGACATGATGGCCGGGGTCTCCATGGCCGCCAGGGCGGCGACCATGTACCCCTCGGGCCGAAGTCCCTGGGCGGCCACGAACTCGCTGCCGGCGACGAAGGTCACCACGCTGACGGAGCCGTAATGCGCCGCGACCGCCGCCCGCGTGGGCCGGTCGAGCCGCGTCATGCCGCCCAGGATGGCGAAGGCGAGGAAGGGGAGGGCGAAGCTCAGCAGGACGGCGGCGGCGAGCGTCAGGGCCGCATCGGCGAGCGGCTCCTTTCCCATCGCCACCCCGCCCTTCAGCCCGATCGCCAGCATCAGGTAGATGGCCAGACCCTTGCCGATCGCCTCGGGGATCTCCAGATCCGATCGGACCGCCGCCGCGAGCGCGCCCAGCACGAAGCAGAGCACGACGGGGGAGAGCAGATTGGCTGCGGCTAGCGATACCAAGTCGTTCATGGCGTGGACCGGCTTCCCCTTGCTCTCGAACGGACGAGCCAGCAGCTAGCTCAGCCTCGCGGCCGCGGCAAGGGCGCGCGGGGGGCGCAGGGGCGCAAATCCGCATTGGCTTTCTGCCCATGCCGGGAGCGGGCAAAGCGCTCGCCCACCCGTTCGGCGTACCGCTATCCTGCCGCTTTCATGTGCGCGACAGACCCATGACCACCTGGCAAGCCATTCTCCTGTTCACGGTCGCGGCCGGCGTCATGACGGTGACGCCCGGCCTCGATACGGCGCTGGTGCTTCGAACGGCGGTCGCCGAGGGCGCAAGGCGCGCCTTCCTCGCCGGGCTCGGCGTTTCTTGTGGGGTCCTGACCTGGGGGATCCTGGCCTCGGTCGGGCTTGGGGCGGTGCTCGCCGTGTCCCAGCTCGCCTATGACATCCTGCGCGTCCTCGGGGCACTCTATCTCGTCTATCTGGGCATAGGACTGATCCGTCGGCCGCGAAGGAGCGCGCGCGCCCTCGAGGAGACGGCGGGTACACAGGCGGAGGGCGACGGTCGCTGGTTCATGCGCGGCCTGTTCACCAATCTGCTCAATCCCAAGGTCGGGGTCTTCTATGTGACCTTCCTGCCTCAGTTCATCCCGCCGGAGGTGAGTGTCGTCGCCTTCAGCGCATTGCTGGCATCCATCCACGCGCTCCAGGGCACCTTGTGGTTCGGCGGGCTGATCGTCGCCACCCGGCCGCTGGCGCACTTGCTGTCGCGTCCCGGCGTGCTCGTCTGGCTCGACCGCGTGACGGGCGGCATCTTCATTCTCTTCGGCGTCCGCCTCGCCTTCGAACAGCGGGGCTGACGCGAACGCCGGTCCGGGTCTGGGCGGGCGCTACCGCCGCCTGAGGGCGCGCCGGGCGATGACCATGCGGTGGACTTCGGTGGGGCCCTCGTAGACGCGCATGGTTCGGACCTTCTGGCTCATCAGCTGCAGCGGCAGTTCCTTGGTCACGCCCATGGCGCCGAAGGTCTGCTGGGCGTGGTCGATGACCTCCTGCGCCATCTCGGTGGCGAAGACCTTGATCATCGAGGCCTCGGTGCGCACGTCCTGGCCTGCGTCCTGCTTGGCCGCGGCGTCCATCACCATCAGCCGGCAGGCGTGGATCTTCGTCGCGGCATCGGCGATCCACCACTGGATCGCCTGGCGGTCGGCGAGCAGCGCGCCGAAAGTCGAACGCTGCCTGGCGTGCTCGCACATCATGTCCAGCGCCCGGCGCGCCATGCCGATGCACATCGGGCCCATCAGCAGGCGGCGGCGGGTCAGACGGAGCTGAAGGTGGGCGAAGCCGTGGCCGGCTTCGCCCAGCAACTGGGCATCGGGAACACGGCAGTCCTCGAGCACCAGTTCATAGGTGCGGTGCCCTCCCAGCATCGGGATTTCCCGCTCGATCCGGAACCCCGGCGTCCCCCTGTCGATGATGAAGGCGGAGATGCCGCGATGGTCGCGCTCGGATCCCGTGCGCGCGAGCAGGACGGTGAAGTCGGCCGCCGGCATGTAGCTGACCCAGATCTTGCGGCCGTTGATGACCCAGCCGTCGCCGTCGCGGACGGCGCGCGTGGTCATCGCGGCAGGATCGGCGCCGGCCCCCGGTTCGGAGATCGCCGTTGCGGACCGGACCTCGCCGCGCGCGTAGGGATCGAGATATCGGCGCCGCTGATCCGCATTGGCGACGGCGAGAAGCAGCCTGAGCACGGGGGATTCGGGGGGGAAGGAGAAGGGCGTCACCGTACGCGACAGTTCCTCCTGGACCAGCATCAGCGCCGTCGCCGGCAGGTCCGCGCCGCCGAATTCGGCCGGCGCGTCCAGACCCCAGAAGCCGAGGGCGCGGCACTTCTCGCGCAGCGGCGCGGCTTCCGCATCGGTGAGATGCAGTTCCCCGCCGCGCGCCTCGCGGGCGAGCATGATCGCCTCCAAGGGCATCAGCTCGCGTTCGACGAAGCGCGCGACGCTCTCCTGAAGCAGACGATGTTCTTCCGCCACCTCGCCCATCGCACCCATCGCGCATCCTGTTGCGGCACAGGAGCCGTAGCGGGTGCCGCCGGCCAGGGCATTGATCCAGGTCTAATGGAAGGCGCGCCGCCGCGCATCGGGGTGCCGCGGCAGGTCTACTTCCGTCCCAGGATGCGCCGGGCGATGACCATGCGGTGGACTTCGGTCGGGCCTTCGTAGACGCGCATGGTTCGGACCTTCTGGCTCATCAGCTGCAGCGGCAGTTCCTTGGTCACGCCCATGGCGCCGAAGGTCTGCTGGGCGTGGTCGATGACCTCCTGCGCCATCTCGGTGGCGAAGACCTTGATCATCGAGGCCTCGGTGCGCACGTCCTGGCCTGCGTCCTGCTTGGCCGCGGCGTCCATCACCATCAGCCGGCAGGCGTGGATCTTCGTCGCGGCATCGGCGATCCACCACTGGATCGCCTGGCGGTCGGCGAGCAGCGCGCCGAAGGTCGAACGCTGCTTGGCGTGCTCGCACATCATGTCCAGCGCCCGGCGCGCCATGCCGATGCACCAGGCGCCCATCTGCAGGCGCCGTACCGTGAGGCGCAGCTGCATCGGCGCGAAGCCGGAGCCGACCTTGCCCAGCACCTGGGAGTTCGGCACCCGGCAGTCCTCGAACACGACCTCGTAGGTGCGCTGGCCGCCGACCATGACGATCTCGCGGGCGATGACGAAGCCGGGGGTGTCCTTGTCGATGATGAAGGCGGTGACGCCCTCGTGCCGCTTGCCGCCCTCGGTGCGCGCCATGGCGATGGTGAATGCCGCCTGGGGCACGCGGCTGATCCAGATCTTGCGTCCGTTGATGATCCAGTCGTCGCCGTCGCGGACGGCGCGGGTGGTCATGCCGGCCGGATCGCCGCCGGCCCCCGGCTCCGAGATGGCGATGGCCGAGATGGCCTCGCCGCGGGCATAGGGCTCGAGATAGCGCTTCCTCTGATCATCGTTCGCAACCGCCATCAGCATGTGCAGGTTCGGCGAATCCGGCGGGAAGTAGAAGGGGACGGGCGTGCGGCCCAGTTCCTCGTTGATGCCCATCAGCGCCACCGCCGGCAGGTTGGCGCCGCCGAACTCCTCGGGCACGTCCAGACCCCAGAGGCCGAGCTCGCGGCACTTGGCGAGGAGGGGCGCCTCCTCGGCCTCGGTCAACGTGGTCTTGCCGCCCGCGGCTTCGCGGGCCATCACCGCCTGCTCGAGCGGCATCAGTTCGTTGTCGACGAACTTCGCCACCATCTCCTGAAGCATGCGGTGTTCTTCGGCCTGGTCGTTGCTCATCGCTCCCTCCCGGGGTTCCGTTTTTCGTTCATGGCTGGCTCCCAGGTTAAGGGCTGCGACGCCCGCGCGCCATTCGCTATGGTGACGGGAAGGCCAATCCTGGGGAGCGCCAGATGAAGATCGAATTTCCCGGCAAGCGGGTGGTGGTGGCGGGCGGCAGCAAGGGCATCGGGCGCGCGATCGCGCTCGCCTTCGCCGAGGCCGGGGCGGATGTGTCGATCTGCGCGCGCGAGCCGAAGGCGCTGGAGGCGACGCGGGCGGAGATCGCCCGCTTCGGCCACAAGGCGCATGCGGCGGCTTGCGATCTCGCCGACGGACCGGCGGTGGTGCGCTACGTGAACGACGCCGCGGCGGCGCTGGGCGGAATCGATGTCCTGGTCAACAACGCCTCCGGCTTCGGGTCCACCGATGACGAGGCCGGCTGGGCGGCCAGCCTGAACGTCGACGTGATGGCCACCGTGCGCGCCTCCAACGCCGCGCTGCCGCATCTGGAGAAGGCGGGCGGGGGCGCCAGCATCCTCAACATTTCCTCCATTTCCGGACTCCGCCCCTCGATCCGCACGCCGCCTTATGGTGCGGTGAAGGCGGCCGTCATCCACTACACGACGAGCCAGGCGGCCATGTTCGCCCGTCGCGGGATCCGGGTGAACTGCATCGCGCCGGGATCGATCGAGTTCCCCGGGGGAAGCTGGGAGAAGCGGAAGACCGACAACCCGAAGCTCTACGACGCCATCTTCCGGAGCATTCCCTTCGGGCGTCTCGGCAGGCCGGAGGAAATCGCCTCCACCGCGCTCTTCCTCTGTTCGCCGCTGGCGGGCTGGATCACCGCGCAGACGGTGGTGGTCGACGGCGGACAGATGCTGGGTGCATGATCGCAACACAACGGACAACACGAACGGGAAGAAGCGCATGAGCAAGACCTACAAGGACATCGGAGCCGATCTTTCCGGCAACGTCGGCGTGATCGAGATCCGCCGTCCGCCGCACAACTACTTCGACAATGCGCTGATCAATCAGATCGGCGATGCGCTCGAGGATTTCGACACCCAGGAGGCCTGCCGCTCGGTGCTGCTCTGCGCCCAGGGGAAATCGTTCTGCGCCGGCGCCGATTTCGCCAACCGCCCCGATACGGGGGCCGGAGGCGGGCGGCAGAAGCATCTCTACAAGGAGGCCACGCGCCTGTTCCGGACCAGGAAGCCGATCGTGGCGGCGGTCCAGGGCGCGGCGATCGGCGGAGGCCTCGGCCTCGCCATGATGGCGGATTTCCGCGTCACCTGCGTCGAGGCGCGCTTCAGCGCCAATTTCACCCGGCTCGGCTTCCATCCGGGCTTCGGCCTGACCGCCACGCTGCCGCGGGCGGTCGGCGCGCAGAAGGCCGCGCTCCTGTTCTACACCGGCCGTCGCGTGCCGGGCGACGAGGCGGTCGCCATGGGCATGGCCGACCTCCTCGTCCCGCTCGACAACCTGCGTCAGGCGGCGATGGACCTCGCCATCGAGATCGCACAGTCGGCGCCGCTCGGGGTCATGTCGACCCGCGAGACCATGCGCCGGGGCCTGGCCGACGCGGTGGAGCAGGCGACCGAGCGCGAGCTCGTCGAGCAGGAATGGCTGCGCGCGACCGACGACTTCAAGGAAGGCGTGAAGGCCACGGCCGAACGCCGGCTACCCGACTTCAAGGGACGCTGAGCTGGGCCGTCCGGTGCCGCGGGATGCGCCCGGAGCGGGCCTTCCGCGGCATCGGCGGAGGCGCCGGCTCAACGCCCGTGGCGGGCGAGCAGCGCGAGCAGGTGGCCCAGCGCTTCGAAGCTCGCTTCGGTGAAGACCTCGTGATGGGTGAGGATGCCGGTCGGCTCCTCGGGGTCGGCCGTGCCCGACCTGCGAGCCGAAAGATGGGTGGTGACGGCCGCGAAGAACGCTTCGTCGCCCAGATAGGCCCTGCCGTTCTTCCAGTCGATCGGGTCGACATGGGTGTTGAATCGCATCAGGCCGGGAACCGGCTCGCGCTGCGGGCGCGGCCCGTAGGTGGAGATGCCGCTGAGGCCGAGTGCCGGCAGAAGCGGCAGCATGGCGTCCGGAAACCGGTTCCAGGGCGGAACGAAGAGCGGCTGAAGGCGGCCGGCGAACAGGTCCTGCAGGATCGCTCGCCCTGCCGCGATCTCCGCTTGCATGGCCGCCGCCGGCCGGTGGGCCGTGAACTCGGCCTTCTTCTCGCCCGGCCGGGCGTGATCGGTATGGGCATAGCCGTGCTGCAGCACGATGGAGCGTCCCTTGCGGCGGTCCAGCAGCTCGGCGAGAGCCGGGCCGGTGCGGTCCGGAACGACGGCGAGGGCGACCGGAACGCCGGTCTCTTCCGCGATCGTCAGCAGTCGGTCGAGCTTCGCGTTCGGCATCGCCGCGTCGTCGTCGCGCCACCAGAAACTCGGCCGCCGGCCGGCGGAGATCCAGGCCGCGAGTTCGGCTTCCAGCGCCGCGAGTGCCTCACTCACCACACCAGCCCTTGACCAGAGCCAGTGTTGCCGCGAGGCCGCCGGTATCGAGACCGGTGTCGCGCAGTGCGGGCCCATCGAGGGCGCGATCCGCCGCCGCCGCGAGCGCGGCGGGCGAGAGCGTCTCCTCCGGAAGCACCACGAGGCTGCTGCGCTTGGCCAGAAGGTCGGCGCGCAGGGTCTGTTCCGTCTCCAGCCCGCCCGCATAGGGCACCACGACGGCGCGGCAGCCGGCCTGCAAGACCTCCATGACCGTATTGTAGCCCCCCTGGCTGATCGACAGCCGGCAACGGCCGAGGAGCCGCGCGAAATCCGGCCGTGCGCGCTCGACGATCACGCCGGGGCCGGCCTTGGCCCGCAACGCGGCGAAGCCCGCCTCCGGCAGGTTGATGCCGACGAGGACGCGCCAGGTCAGGTCGCGTGCCTTGGACAGGGGCCGGGCTTCGATCGCCGCCGTCAGGATGCCGTCTCCGACCGCGCCGCCGCCGGCCGATACGACGACTTCCCCCGCTCCGGGGCCGGCCGGATCGGGATCCACGCTCCGGTCTACGACATAGCCCGTGTGATGCAGCCTCGATTCGATTCGCGCGGCGAGCGGAAAGGTGTTCGCGAAGGGGATCAGTCCCGGATCGCCGTGAACCAGCACATGATCGAAGAGCCGTTCCACCGCAGCCACCATCTCCTCGTTGCGCTCCGGCTTGGGGGCGGCGACGAGGATGTCGCGTACGGAGGAGACGACGACGGGGCGCTCAGGGGCGGCCCTGGCAGCCTCCAGGAGCGGGATCAGTTCGAACCGCATCTGCCGGCGGCCGAAGGGAAACAGCTCGACGATCAGCACATCCGGGCGGATCTCGGCCAACAGGCGAAGGAGGCGCTCGCGGCGATCCGCCTTCCATGCGTCGTCGATTTCGGTGCCCCGCTCGTCGACCAGCCGCTTGAAATAAAGGTCGGTGGCGCGCGTCGGCGGAAGCTGCACGAAGCGGGCGCCCCCCGTGTCCAGTCCGGGTACGGGGAAACCGCCGGACACGAGGGTCGTTTCCAGCCCTTCGGCGGCGAAGGCGCGCGCCAGCGTGGCGGCTCGCTTCAGGTGCCCGATGCCGAGGAGATGCTGGACGTAGAAGAGAATGCGTTTGGCCATCCGGGGATCATACAGGGCCGCGCGGCGGATCGGGTAGGAAGCCTCTCAGGGACGCCCAGGCGGGGACGGCCCGGGCACCCCGACGCCCGGCGGTCAATCCGGGCCTCGGTCGGGACGAGCCCGCCTACTTGCCGACGACCTTGACATGGGCCAAGTGACGTTCGATCACGCGGGCGACCTCCGCTGCGGCCGCCTTCAGGGCGAAGCCCTCGCCGTCACGGGCATAGGCCCGGTGAAGCTCCAGTGCGCTTTCGTGAGCACGCGCCTGCTGGGTCAGGAACACCTTGTCGAAGTCCGCTTCCCCCACCCGCCTCAATCTCTCGACGTCATCCGTGCGTCCCCGCTCGAGCCCGGCCGCCGGCGGAACCCTCAGCCCATCCTGCTCCGCCGCTGCCATCAGTTGGGCGGAAGACGCCGCGTGGTCGGTCAGCATCATGGCTGCGAACTGCCGGATGTCCGCGCTCTCGCTCCGCTCCATCGCCACGCGCGCGGCCTCCATCTCGAACAGGGCCGACTGGGCCGCCCTGGTCAGGAAGTCTGCCGCGGCCTGGCCGGGAGCGGCCGTGACCGGCCGCGTCGGGTGCTCCTGGGCGGGCGAAGCGACCGCGAAAGCGGCCAAGGCGATCGAGGCGATCAGCGCCTTGCTCCAGAACCACATTCAGGATTCTCCTCGTCATCGGTCGGGAAAGGGTGAGGGCGGAGAGGCCCATGGCTCCCCGCCCTCCCGTCGGTCGTTCGGGGGTCGGTCTGCGTATCCGCAGGAGCGGGCTAGCTCTGGCCGCCCTTGCGGCCGGCCTCGGAGGCGCGTTCCTTGTCCTGGGCGAAATTCCCGCCGCTCGCCTGGCCACCCTTCTGCCCCGCCTCGCCGGCGCGCTGCGGGTCGTCGCCGAAGTTGCCGCCGCTCATCTGGCCGCCCTTCTGGCCCGCTTCCGATGCGCGCTGCGGGTCGTTGGCGAAGTTGCCGCCGCTCATCTGGCCGCCCTTCTGGCCCGCTTCCGATGCGCGCTGCTGGTCATTGGAGAAATTGCCGTCGCTGGCCTGGCCGCCTTTCGAGGCGATCTCGCGCTGCTTGTCTTCATCCATGGAGGCGAAGCCGCGGTTCGACGTGTCGCCCTTCTGCGGCTGCTGGTTCTGAGCCATTGTCGGATCCTTTCCTTGCTGGGAGCGTCTCCCGCAGGGGAGACATGGACCCAACAGGCGCGGTCCCGCACCGTTCCCATGGCTCAGTTGGCCTGGCTGGGGCGGACCACGCCGTCATGCTGATTCCTGCCGCCATTGCCCTAGACTGCCGGGCCCGCCGAGACTGAGGAGCATACGGAAATGCTGGAACTGCGGCCCAACTGCGAGAGCTGCGACCGTGATCTGCCGAACGGAGCGCGTGCCTTCATCTGCACCTTCGAATGCACCTTCTGTCCCGAGTGTAGCGAGGCAACGCACAAGGGCACCTGTCCGAACTGCGGCGGCGACCTGCAGCCGCGGCCGACGCGGCCGGAGAGGCTGATCGGCAAGTACCCGCCATCGACCGAGCGGGTGGTGAAGAAGGCGGGCTGAAGGCACCCATCGAGAAGCAGGAGTGAGGCATGACGAAGACGGTGACGGGCCGCTGCTACTGCGGCGCGGTGCGGTTCAGGTTCGGCGAGCCGCCGGTGGCGATGCGCGCCTGTTGGTGCCGGGACTGCCAGTATCTGGCGGCAGGCAACGCCAGCGTGAACGCGATCTTTCCCGTGGCCACGCTGGAGGTGAGCGGCGAGCCGGCGGAGTACGTCAGCACCGCCGACAGCGGCAACACGATGCGTCGGCGGTTCTGCGCGAAATGCGGCACGCAGCTGTTCAGCCAGGCCTCCGACCGGCCGGACTTCATCGTCGTCCGCGTCGGCGCCCTGGATGATCGGGAGATCGGCCCGCTCTCGGGCTACATCTGGACCGCCTCCGCGCCGAGCTGGGGGCATGTAGACCCCGCACTCGAGAATCACGCGGGTCAGCCCAGGCCCGCGACGAAGTAGGCGCGGTGTGCGGCGCCCCGGGCGGGCTGCTGCTCGACGGGGGAACCAAGCGGCGCGCGGCAACGCAAGGGTAACAGGACAATGTCCCAACAGTCGAAAGTGATCGGTCTGCTCGGCGGGATGAGCTGGGAAAGCTCGGCCGAATACTACCGCATCGTCAACGAGGCCGTCCGCGAGCGACTGGGCGGGCTGCATTCGGCGCGGGTGCTGATGTGGTCCTTCGACTTCGCCGAGGTCGAGGAGCTGCAGCATGACGGACGCTGGGACGAGGCCTTGGTGCTGATGATCGAGGCGGCCCGGCGGCTCGAACGCGGTGGGGCCGATTTCATCGTGATCTGCACGAACACCATGCACCGCATGGCCGAGGAAGTGTCGGAAGGGATCGGTGTTCCGCTTCTGCACATCGCGGATCCCACCGCCGAGCGTATCCGCGCCGGCGGTTTCCGCCGCGTCGGTCTGCTCGGTACCGCCTTTACGATGGAGCAGGAGTTCTACAAGGGCCGGCTTGCAGCCAGGCACGGGCTGGACGTCCTGGTGCCTGAGCCGGCCGATCGCGGGATCGTCCACCGCATCATCTATGATGAACTCGTGCGGGGCCGGGTGGAGGCACTCTCGCGCGAGGCCTATCGCGGCGTGATCGCCCGCCTGGTCGCGGCCGGGGCGGAGGCGATCATCCTCGGCTGCACAGAGATCATGCTGCTAGTAGGCCCGGAGGACAGTGCGGTGCCGCTCTTCGACACCACGCGCATCCATGCCGAAGCAGCCGTCGACATGGCGCTGGACCGACGGGCCTGACATCAGGAGGTGAATGCGGTTCAGCGCGTGCCCGCATCCATTCAGTTGTCCGACGGGCGACCGCGGTCCACTTTCGTCGCCTCCCCTGCGGATCATCGCGAGCCCGTCCATACCTCCCTCACCCCTCGATACCCTGGCCGGGCTGCTCGCCGATGCGCGCCGACGCGGGGAGCAGATCCAGTCCCTGCCCCCGGAGCTGGTGCCGCCCACGTCGACGGATGCCTATCGTGTCAGCGGCATGGTCGCCGATCGGCTCGGCTGGGAGCCGCTCGGCTGGAAGATTGCCGGGACGACGGCTGCCGTTCGGGAGAGGCTCGGCATAGACGGGCCCATCTACGGCCGTACCTTCCGCCGTTTCGCCTATCCCGCGCCGGCGCGGCTGAGGATGACCGACCTGCTCGACCCCCTCGTGGAGTGCGAGTTCTTCGTGACACTGGCGCACGACCTGCCGGCGAGAACGGAACCCTGGAGCATGGCCGAGGTGGTTGCGGCGGTCGGGGCCGTCCATGCGGGTGTCGAGGTGGCGGAATGCCGCTTCCCCGCGGGTGCACTGCCGCCGCTCGCTGCCATCCTGGCCGATGGCAGCGCCTCGGGCCGGTACGTGTTCGGTGATGCCATCGAGGACTGGTCTGCCGGCCTCGCGCACGTGCAGGTTCGGCTTGAAGTCGATGGGCGGCCGAAGCGAAGCGGGAACGGCGCCGAAGTGATGGCCGATCCGCTCAACCCGCTCCTGTGGCTCGCCGAGGAGCGGCGCCGATGGGGGGACGGGTTGCGGGCGGGAGAGATGGTAAGCACCGGATCGATGACCGGCATGCTGCCGGTTCGGGCAGGGCAGACTGTGCGCGCGGTCTTCGGCGCGACGGCGACGGTCGAGATCGACTTCTCCTCCTGACGACTGCCGCCGGTCGCACTTGCGCTCCGCCTTCGCTACACTCCCGGTCGAAGAAAGCGGAGGAAACGACAATGGCGAGGGATCCGAGCCTTGTGATCCGTGGCGGCAGCATCGCCGATGGCAGTGGCAAGGCCATTTTCGAAGGCGACATCGCCGTATCCGGCGACCGTATCGTCGCCGTCGAGAGGCGGATCGCAGATCGGGGTGCGGAGGAGATCGACGCCAGGGGTCTGCTCGTCACACCAGGCTTCGTCGATGTTCATACCCATTACGACGGCCAGGTGACGTGGAGCGGGGAGGTCACGCCTTCGTCGCTGCACGGCGTGACGACGGTAGTTATGGGCAATTGTGGCGTCGGCTTCGCTCCCTGCCGACCGACCGATCACGAGCTCCTGGTGAAGCTGATGGAAGGGGTGGAGGACATCCCCGAGCCGGTGCTGACCGCCGGCCTGCCCTGGAACTGGGAGAGTTTCGGCGACTACATGGATGCGCTGGCCTCTCGCAGCTTCGATATCGACGTGGCCGCCCAACTTCCCCATGCCGCGCTCAGGGTCTACGTCATGGGCGAGCGAGGGGCGAACCGCGAACCCGCTTCTGCCGAGGATAGGGCAAAGATGCGGGCGATCGCCGCCGAGGCGATGCGGGCAGGCGCCATCGGCTTCGCCACCTCGCGCACCATCAATCACCGCGCTTCGGACGGGCGCCACATTCCGACGCTGACGGCCGAGGAGGCGGAGCTGACGGAGATCGCGCTCGGCCTCAAGGACGTGGGCCGGGGCGTGCTGCAGGTGGTGTCAGACCTACGCGACCTGGAGGCGGAGTTCGGCATGCTCTGCCGCATGGTGGAGGCGTCGGGCCGGCCGCTTTCGGTGAGCCTGGCGCAGAACGACCGTGCGCCGCAGCGCTGGCGCAAGACGCTCGACCTGCTCGCCCAGGCCACCAGCCGCGGGCTGCCGATAAAGGCGCAGGTCTGCGGCCGCCCGGTCGGTCTGCTGCTCGGCCTGGAACTGTCGCGCAATCCGTTCTCGGCCCATCCGACCTACAAGAAACTCGCCCAGCTTCCGCTCGACCGGCGGGTCGCGGAGATGAGGAAGCCCGAGATCCGCGCCGCGATCCTGTCGGAAGCGCCGGACGCCGACCGCGACATGCTGGCCCGCACCACCAACTACGCCAAGATCTTCAAGTTGGGCGACCCGCCCGACTACGAACAGCCGCCGGAACGGAGCCTCGCCGGAATCGCCGAGCGGACCGGCGAGCGGCCGGAGGCCATCGCCTATGACGCTATGCTGGAGCGCGAGGGCCGCGGACAGCTCTACGTGCCCTTCCTCAACTACTCCGACGGCGACCTTGAGGCGGCGCGCGAGATGCTGACTCATCCTGACGCGATTCCGGGACTGGGCGATGGCGGGGCGCATTGCGGCATCATCTGCGATGCCAGTTTCACGACCCATCTTCTCACCCATTGGGCGCGTGACCGCACCCGGGGAGCGAAGCTGCCGGTCGAATGGGTGGTGGCGGCGCAGGCGCGCCGGACGGCGGAAGCCGTGGGGCTGAACGACCGTGGACTGCTCGCGCCGGGGCACAAGGCCGACATCAACGTCATCGATTTCGACCGGCTTACCCTTCGCGCACCGGAGGTCACCTACGACCTGCCGACCGGCGGGCGGCGGCTGATGCAGCGGGCGGAGGGGTACCGCGCGGCGGTGGTGTCGGGAACCGTCGCCTATCGGGATGGCGTCGCCACGGGCCGTCGCGCCGGGCGGCTGGTGCGGGGGGGGCAGTCTCCGCGCGGGTGACCGTGCCGATCGCCCTGGGCCGATCGCCCCTGGGCCGATCGCCCCTGGGAAGCTGCTTCATCCCATGAGGACGATCATCGTCACCAGCGCGACCGCGCCGAGCACCAGAAGGGCCGTACGAAAGTCGGTTCCTTCGTCAATCTGCCGCTTGCGCATCGGATCCTCCCGCGCGATTTCCTGACATCCGGGCAAACGGCTGGCTGCGCATCGCGTTCCCCACCCCGGACGGCCATCTGTGCCATGAGTGAGAACGCCTATCACTTGCATCCGCTGGGGCGACTCTTTATGAAATCGATAATCATTCGCGATCCGGAAACTGGACGATGTCGCAAGCGAGGGATCTGCCGGACAACGGGTCCGCGCGGAGAGTGACGAGGCTTGGCGATGCGCCGCGCGGCTTCACCGGAACGATCAGCGCGCTCGCTCCCGCGGAGGCGGGATCGTCGCTGCCGGACGAAGAACTCGAGAGCCATCTGGCCGAGTTCGGTTTCGTCGAGGGCGCGGAAGTCGGCATCCTGCATGAGGGCGTTTTCGGCGGGGACCCGATCGCCGTGAGGGTGGACGGGATGACGGTCGCGATCCGCCGCCGGGAGGCCCGCGCCGTTCTGGTGACCGGAGAGGACCGGCGATGAACGCGCCGGTAAAGGCTCTCCGGCTGGCGCTGGCAGGCACGCCGAATTCCGGAAAGACTTCGCTGTTCAATGCGCTCACCGGCAGTCGTCAGCGTGCCACCAACTATCCCGGCGTGACGGTGGAGAAGAAGGAAGGACGTCTCACGACGCTTTCGGGCCGTTCCGCCGCCATCGTCGACCTGCCCGGGACCTATTCGCTGCGCGGGCGCAGTCCCGACGAGGCGATCGCGCGCGACGTTCTGCTCGGCCGGGTGCAGGGTGATCGGGCGCCCGACCTGCTGCTCTGCGTCGCCGATGCGACCAACCTGCGCCTCGCGATCCGTCTCGTGCTCGAACTGAAGCGCATCGGCCGGCCGATGGTCCTGGTGCTGAACATGATCGATCTCGCCCGCCGGCAAGGCATCGAGATCGACACCGGGAAACTCGCCACCGATCTCGGCATGCCGGTCGTCACGTCGACCGCCGTGCGCAAGGGCGGGACCGCGGATCTCCTGGCCTTCATCGACGGGGCCGTCGGCGCGAGCGCCGAACCCCAGCCGGCCTCGGAATGGGTTCCGCCCGCGGCCGCCGAGGTGAAGGCGGACCAGCGTATGGCCGACCGCATCATCGCCGCCGCGGTGAGCAAGCCGAGGCTGCCAGACACGCTGACGGGCCGGCTGGATGCGGTCCTTCTTCACCCGGTCGCAGGCCTGCTGCTGCTGCTCGTCGTCCTCTTCGTCATGTTTCAGGCCGTCTTCGCCTGGGCCGAACCCCTGATGGAGATGGTGGAGGGCGGCTTCGGCGCACTCGGCGAACTGGTCCGCGATCATGTTCCCGAAGGTCTTGTGCGGAGCCTCCTGCAGGACGGCGTCATCGCCGGGGTGGGCAGCGTCATCGTTTTCCTGCCGCAGATCCTGATCCTGTTCCTGTTCATCCTTCTGCTGGAGGACCTGGGCTATATGGCCCGCGCCGCCTTCCTGATGGACCGCATCATGGGCGGCGCCGGCCTGCACGGGCGGGCCTTCATTCCGCTCCTGTCGAGCTTCGCCTGCGCCATTCCCGGGATGATGGCCGCCCGGGTGATCGGGGAACGCCGCGACCGGTTGACCACGATCCTGATCGCGCCGCTGATGACCTGCTCGGCCCGCATCCCGGTCTATGTGTTGCTGATCGGGGCCTTCGTGCCGGACCGGACGGTGGGAGGCTGGTTCAACCTGCAGGGCCTCGTCATGTTCGGCCTCTATGCTGCCGGCATCGCCAGCGCCCTCGCCGTGTCCTGGGTGGCGAAGACCTTCTTCTGGCGGAACCATCCGCCGTCGCCCTTCATGCTCGAGCTGCCGGCCTACAAGGTGCCGCGCCCCTTCACCGTGGCGCTCGGCCTGTACACGCGCGGACTGGCGTTCCTGAAGCGGGCCGGCACCGTCATCTTCTCCATGTCCGTCCTGATCTGGTTCCTGGCGAGCTTCCCGCGTGCGCCGGAAGGCGCGGGTGAGCCGGCCATCGGCTATTCCTATGCCGCGGCGATCGGCCGCTTCATCGAGCCCGTGCTCGCGCCGCTCGGCTTCAACTGGCAGATCTCGGTCGCGCTGGTTCCGGGCATGGCCGCCCGTGAAGTGGCGGTGGCTGCCCTGGGTACCGTCTACGCGATCGAGGGCGGCGAGGAAGCGGCCGACAAGGTCGGGCAGGTGATCGCCCAGAATTGGAGCATCGCCACCGGTCTCGCGCTCCTGGCGTGGTACATTTTCGCGCCGCAATGCGCCTCCACCCTCGCCGTGCTGCGGCGGGAGGCGGGAAGCACAGGCTGGATGCTGGTCGCCTTCGGCTACATGCTGGTGCTGGCCTATGCCGCCGCCTTCGTCACCTACCGCCTGGCCGGCGCCTTCGGGCTCGGCTGACGGGGGTTTGTCTAGGGCGCGCAGCCGCCCTATAACCCCGGCCATGCAGCTTCCCTTCATCAAGATGCACGGCCTCGGCAACGATTTCGTGATCCTGGACGGCCGGGACCGCGCGCTCGCGCTGGCGCCCGAGCAGATCCGGGCCATCGCCGACCGCCGCACCGGCGTCGGCTTCGACCAGCTCATCACCCTCGAACCCTCGGCTGCAGGCAATGCCTTCATGCGGATCCACAATCCGGACGCTTCGGAAGCCGGCGCCTGCGGCAACGCCACCCGCTGCGTGGCGGAACTGCTGATGCGCGAGCAGGGATCGCGGAAACCCGTCGTGATCGAGACGCTGGCCGGCCTGCTGCGGGCCTCCGACGCCGGTGGCGGGCTCATCGCCGTCGACATGGGCGAGGCGCGGCTCGGCTGGCGGGAGATCCCGCTCGCGTCCGAGTGCGACACGCTTCATGTGGACGTCTCCGCCGGCCCGGCCTCGGCACCCGTGCTCGCCGATCCCGTTTGCGTCAGTATGGGCAACCCGCATGCGGTGTTCTTCACCGCAGACGCGGAGTCGATCCCTCTCTCAACCGTCGGTCCGATCCTGGAGCACCATCCGATGTTTCCGGAACGGGCGAACGTTTCGGTCGCACAGGTGATCGACCGTGGCCGTATCCGCCTGCGTGTTTGGGAACGCGCCGCCGGGATCACCTCGGCTTGCGGCTCGGCCGCCTGCGCCACCGGCGTCGCCGCCCATCGCCGCGGCCTCACCGATCGCAAGGTCGAGATACGGCTGGACGGCGGACGTCTCGGCATCGAATGGCGCGAGGACGGACATGTGATCATGACCGGTCCCATCGCCGAAAGCTTCCGCGGCACCCTGAACGCGAGCCTGCTGACCGCCGAGGCGGCATGACCGCGCCCCTGCCGGAGGTGGTGACGTTCGGCTGCCGGCTGAACGCATACGAGTCGGAGATCGTCCGCTCCAATGCCGAAGCCGCCGGCCTCACCGATGCCGTCATCGTCAATACCTGTGCGGTGACCATGGAGGCGGAGCGCCAGGCCCGGCAGGCGATCCGCAGGCTTCGCCGCGAACGCCCCGGCGCGCGAATCATCGTCACCGGCTGCGCCGCGCAGATTGCGCCGGACACCTACGCGGCGATGCCGGAGGTCGACCGCGTGCTCGGGAATGCCGAGAAGCTCGACCCGAAGAGTTTCCTTCCGGGGGGCAACGAGAAGGCCCTGGTGGGCGACATCATGTCGGTGCGCGAGGCGACCCCGCATCTGGTCGACGGGTTCGACGGCCGCGTGCGCGCCTTCCTGGAAGTGCAGTCCGGCTGCGATCACCGCTGCACCTTCTGCATCATTCCCTTCGGCCGGGGACCATCGCGTTCGGTTCCCCTGGGCGCCATCGCCGACCAGGCACGCCGGCTGGTCGGCGCGGGCTATCGCGAGATCGTGCTGACCGGCGTCGACCTCACCGCCTTCGGACAGGATCTGCCCGGATCGCCGCGTCTGGGCCAGCTCGCGCGCCGCCTGCTCGCCGCGGTGCCCGGCATCGCGCGGCTGCGCCTGTCGTCCGTCGATGTCGCCGAGATCGACGAGGATCTGCTCGACCTGATCGCGAACGAGCCGCGCCTGATGCCGCATCTGCATCTGTCCCTGCAGGCGGGCGACGACATGATCCTGAAGCGGATGAAGCGGCGACACAGTCGCGCGCAGGCCGTCCGCTTCTGCGAGACGGCGCGGCGCCTGCGGCCCGGGATCGTCTTCGGCGCCGACCTGATCGCCGGGTTTCCCACCGAGGACGAGGCGATGTTCGAAGGCTCGCTTCGCCTCGTCGGCGATTGCGGCCTGACCTGGCTCCATGTCTTTCCCTATTCCGCCCGCCCCGGTACGCCGGCGGCGCGCATGCCCCAGATCGCCCCCCCCCTCCGCAAGGAACGGGCGGCGCGGCTTCGCGCCGAGGGCGCGGCGGCGGCCGACAGGTGGATGCGCGCCCAGGTGGGCGGGCCGGCGCGCGTCCTGGTCGAGGACGCCTCCCTCGGGCGGTCGGAACACTATGCGCCGGTGCGGCTCGCCCGCCCGGCCGAGGTCGGCAGCATTGTCGATGTCACGGTTGCGGGCGTCGGCGACGGGCATCTGGTGGCGGCATGAGCGAGCAGAAGAAGGGCTGGTTCGCCCGCCTCAAGGACGGGCTCAAGCGCACGTCCTCGGCGATTTCCGAGGGCATAACCGGCATCTTCACCAAGAAGAAGCTGGACCAGGCCTCGCTCGACGAACTCGAGGAACTGCTGATCGGCGCAGACCTGGGAGTCGGTCCCGCCGCCCGGGTGGTGGACGGCCTCCGCAAGACACGCTTCGGCAAGGAGGTAACCCCCGAAGAGATTCGCGAGGTTCTCGCCGAGGAGATTGCCGGCCTCCTGGCGCCGGTGGCGAAACCGCTTCCGCTCGATGCCGGAGCGCGACCGCATGTCATTCTGATGGTGGGCGTGAACGGCACCGGCAAGACGACGACGATCGGCAAGCTCGCCCGCCGCTGGAAGGACGAAGGCAAGCGGGTCGTCATCGCCGCCTGCGACACTTTCCGCGCCGCCGCCACCGACCAGCTCAAGGTCTGGGGCGACCGCGCCGGGGTGGAGGTGGTGTCGCGCCCGCCGGGCGCGGATGCCGCCGGCCTCGCCTTCGATGCGCTGAAGAGCGCGCGCGAGCAGAACGCCGACATCCTGATGATCGACACCGCGGGCCGGTTGCAGAACAAGAAGGACCTGATGGCCGAGCTGGAGAAGATCCGGCGCGTCATCGCCAAGCTCGACCCGGCGGCGCCGCACAGCACGCTGCTGGTGCTCGATGCGACCACAGGACAGAACGCTCTGTCCCAGGTCCAGGTGTTTCGCGATGTCTGCGCCATCAGCGGCCTCGTGATGACCAAGCTCGACGGCACCGCGCGCGGCGGCATCCTCGTCGCCCTCGCCGACAAGTACGCGCTGCCCGTGCATGCGATCGGAGTCGGGGAGCAGGCGGAAGATCTCCAGGACTTCGACCCGAAGGGGTTCGCCCGCGCGCTGGTCGGCGCGTCCTAGCTTGTGTCTGCTTCGTGCGAAGCCACGAAGTGTTGTAAAAACGACAACATCTGGGGGCGATGGCGGAAATTTTTCGCTCATCTAGTGGTCGCCCTCTTGACAAGAGAAACCTTGCATCAGACGTTGGTTGCACGATCAGTTCCGTTGAATTGATCGCGGCCGGAGCGGGGCGACAGGTGTTTACAAGTCAAATGCCAGTCATCTCACTCCAACTCACCAAGGGAGTGCCTACTTATGGCTAAGGCGACTGTGAAGAAGGCGGCGGCGAAGAAGCCGGCTGCCAAGAAGGCTGCTGCGAAGAAGCCTGCCGCGAAGAAGCCTGCGGCGAAGAAGAAGTAAGTACGTCTGGTATCGCCCCGCTCTCGCGGGGCGTTTTGGTGTTTGATCGCGCCGGTCGGGCACCCGACCGGCGCTTCCTATTTCGGGGCTTCCTCGCTCTCGCCCAGGCAGGCGGCGCATCGCGGCAGGGGGCGGCAGGGGGAACTCCCGATCGCTTCGCGGGATCGATACGCAGGCCATGCCGCAGAGTGTCGCTGTCGCCGGTTGCGCGATGCCGGGATCAGGCCATAACGTCGGCGAAGATGAGCATGAAACCTCCGCACCCTCTCCTGAAACTCGCCATCGAAGCCGGGCCGCTCGCGGTCTTCTTCGTCTGCAATTCGCGCTTCGGCATCTTCTATGCGACCGGAGCCTTCATGGCGGCGATCACCGTCTCGCTCGGCCTCTCCTTCGCCCTTGAGCGCCGCCTGCCGCTGATGCCCCTGGTGACCGCCTTCTTCGTGCTGATCTTCGGCGCGCTGACGCTGGCGCTGGAGGACGAGTTCTTCATCAAGATCAAGCCCACGGTCGTCAATGGGCTGTTCGCCTTCATCCTCACGGTCGGCATGCTCCTGGGCAGGCCGCTCCTGAAGCCGCTCCTGGGCTCGATGCTGCCGCTCGATGATCGCGGCTGGGCGCTACTGACCTGGCGATGGGCCGGTTTCTTCGTGGTCCTGGCCGTGCTGAACGAGGCGGTATGGCGCACCCAGACGACGGATGCCTGGGTCAGTTTCAAGACCTTCGGCGTGATGCCCCTCACCATCGCTTTCGCGCTCGCTCAGATTCCGCTGATGCGGCGGCATGGCCTCGACGACGCCTGACGTGCTCTATCCATTCCTCGAGCCTCCCTATCGCATGACCATGGGGCTGCTGCCCCTCGATCCAGCAGAATGGATCCTGCTCGACGACCGTTTCGAGGAGGAGATCCTCACGAAGGAGAGCCTCCTCGCGGTCCGGCATTCCGACGTGTTCGCGTCCCTGCCCGCGGCGGCGGCGGGGAGCCGCGAGGTCCTGGCCCGGCTCGCCGATCATCTCCCGCGGCGCTTTCCGGACGCCTACCGCCACGAGGGAGCGATGCTGAAGCGCCCGGACGGGCGGGCCCTTCGCCTCGACGATGATGGCCTGCACCCTCTGGATCTCGCCGGCCGTCTGGTCCAGGAGGACCTTTGCCTGATGCAGGCCACGGGCGACACCTGGACGCTCGTTGGCGCATCGCTGTGCTTTCCGACGCGCTGGAAGCTGGGCGAGAAGATCGGGCGCCCTCTGGCCGAGATCCACCAGCCGGTGCCGGGCTTCGCCCCGACGCTGGGCCAACCGGTAGAGCGTTTCTTCAACCGGCTGGCACCGGGAAAGGGGGTATGGCGCGCGAACTGGGGGCTGATCGACGATCCGGCACTGTTCCAGCCGGCAGGACATTTCCGCGGGGCGGTCAATCCGGCGATTACGTCGGCGAATGCCGGCGAGACGGTCTGGCTGCGCGTCGAGCGGCAGACCCTGCTGCGGTTGCCTGGAAGCGGAGACATCCTCTTCACCATCCGCATCCTGCAGGAGACCCTGGGGCGCACCGCGGCATCCCCCAGACGCGCGTCGCGCTTGGCGCAGCTGATCGGTTCGATGCCGGAGGATCTGAAGCGCTACAAGTCGATCCCGCCGTTCGAAAAGGCCGTCCAGGACTACCTCAGGCGGGCTGCCGGGTCATAGTTTCCGAGCTGGCCGAGAGGATTGCTGCGCGGAGCGAAGACGGTCTCACCCTCAACCTCGCGGAAATGCTCGAGGGCCCAGACGACGCTCGGGAAGGCGAGTTCCTTCCAGGGAATCTCGTCCCAGCCGAACAGCGCGGCTTCGAGCGATTCTTCGCCGGCGCCGAACTTCGGTTCCTTGAGATGTGCCTTGTAGATCAGCTGGACCTGGCTGATGCGGGGGATGTTGTAGACCCCGAGCAGGCCCTCGATGGTGATCTCGGCGCAAGCCTCCTCCAAGGCTTCGCGCGCGGCGCCGTCCGTCGTGCTCTCGTGCTCCTCGAGGAAGCCGGCGGGGATCGTCCAGAAACCGTGCCTGGGTTCGATGGCGCGTCGGCAGAGGAGAAATCGTCCTTCGAAGGTGACCACGGCGCCGACCACGATCTTCGGATTGACATAGTTGACAAAGCCGCAATCGCCGCAGACGAGGCGCTCGCGGTTGTCACCGTCGGGAACCCGCTTCTTGAAGCCGGGTGGGAAGCCGATACTCATGGCCGGAGTCTGGCGCCGGCGGCAGGCCAAGTCCAGGTGCTCAGAGAAGCCGGGGAATAATGGTCATGCCCCACAGCGCGAGGATGGCGGCGACCGCGACATCGAGGAACAGTCCCAGCATGACGAGCCGGCCCAGGCGCACGCCCTTGACCTCGCCCACGACCAGCGCGTTGGCGGGTGTCGCCATCGGTGTCATGTAGCCGGCCGTCGAGGCGAGGCTCACCATGGCGAGGAAGGGCAAAGCCGGAATGCCCAGCACCGGCGCCACCGCCAGCGCCACCGGAAAGAACGTGAGCGCCACCACGGTGTTCGAGGCGAGTTCGGTGGCGAAGATGACCAGCAGCAGCACGGCGAACATCAGGACGAAGCCGGAAACGCCAGAATCGCTCAGCAACTGGGCCAGCGCGGCAGCCCGGGTGTCGACGGAGAGAAGGACCAAAATGCCATAGGAGACGGCTGCGGTGATCGCGATCAGAGCGATTCCGCGCCAGGGAATTCCGCCGGTCGTGTCGGAGAACAACAGCAACGGGCCGTCCTGCCTGCGGCGGAACAGGGAGAATAGGAACACGGCGCCGAAGACGATTGCCGCAATGGCGAGCGGCCAGTCGGCATCGTCGCGGAGCACCGCCTCTGCGATGCTGGCGGCGAGCCAATAGACGATGAAGACGCCGGTCAGAGCATAGACCTCGCGGCTCTTGGCATCGACCGGCTGGACCTCCAGCAGTTCGGCCAGCGGCGCCGCCCCCGCGAGCGCGCCGCGAAATCCCAAGTAGAGAATCAGCCAGACGACGAGTGCGAGGCTGAGCGAGAGGGGGATGCCAAAGACGAGCCAGGACAGGTAGTTCACCTTCTCGTGCCCCGGAACCAGCGCGGTCCCCAGATAGACCACCAGAATGGCATTGGTCGGGCTGCCCACGATCGACCCCTTGCCGCCGACATTGGCGCCCCACATGCACGCGGCTGCGAACGCACTTGTGAGCTGTTCGCGCCCGTCATCGCCTTGGCGGAAGCCGTGGGCCAGACGGCGGACGAAGGGCGTGGCGCCCAGGGCGGCGACGAAGCTCGGCAGCAACACGGAGAGGCCTGCCACGGCCAGTGTGTAGCCGAGCAGAACGCGCGCCGGCCGGGCACCGGCGAGCCTGGTCAACCCCGCGATCGCGATCCGGCCCGCATCGGTTACCATCCAGGCGCGAGCCAGGAGATAAGCGGTGCCGAAAAGGACCGCGATCGGGATATACCCCGCACTGCCGTTGAACACGCCGACCCGCTGATGTCTTGTTGCCGGCGCGTTTATAGCTGAAAGCCCTGGCGGGCGGGCATTCCTCGCAGCGATCCTCCGACCACGTGTGATAACCTGGGCCGCATGGACAACACAGCCGCCCGTACCCTGCTGCGCAGCCTGTTCGATACCGCGGTCGCCGCAGCCGATCCGATGATCCGCGTGCCGGCGCATCTGCCACCGAGACCGAAGGGGCGAACCGTCGTCGTCGGGGCCGGAAAGGCTTCCGCCGCCATGGCGGCGGCGGTGGAAGCGGTGTGGCCAGGTCCGCTCGACGGTCTGATCGTGACGCGCGACGGTCACGCCGCACCGACGCGGACGATCGAAGTGGTGGAGGCTTCGCACCCGGTACCGGATGCGCGCGGCAGCGCCGCGGCGCGGCGCATACTGCACAAGGTTCAAGGACTGAACGGCGACGATCTCGTGCTTTGCCTGATCTCGGGCGGCGGGTCTGCCCTGCTGGCGCTGCCGGCGGAGGGGCTGACCCTCGACGACAAGCGGGAGGTGACGGCCGCGCTGCTGCGTTCCGGAGCGGCCATCGGAGAGATGAACACCGTGCGCAAGCACCTGTCCGGCATCAAGGGAGGCCGGCTCGCCGCCGCCGCGGCGCCGGCCCGGTTGCTGACCCTGCTGATCTCGGATGTGCCGGGCGACGATCCGGCGGTGATCGCCTCCGGACCGACTGTCGCCGATCCCTCCACCTTCGCCGATGCGCGCGCCGTTCTCGCCCGCTACGGCATAAGGGAGCCCGCGGTCGTGATGGCACATCTGGCCGGGATGGCGGAGGAGACGCCGAAGCCCGGTGATCCCAGGCTTGCCCGCTCGGAAGCGGTGATCATAGCAAGTCCGGCGATGTCGCTGGACGCGGCGGCGGCGCAGGCTCGGGCGAAGGGAATCGAGGTCGAGATCCTTGGCGATGCGCTGGAGGGTGAAGCCCGGGAGATGGGGGCGGCGCATGGGCGACTGGCCCTCGACCGCGCCCGGGCCGGCAGACCCTGCCTGATCCTATCGGGGGGCGAGAGTACCGTGACGGTGCGTGGTCGCGGTCGTGGCGGGCGCAACGCCGAATACCTGCTCGGACTCACGATAGCCATCGATGGAGCCGCCGGCATCCATGCGCTCGCAGCCGATACCGACGGCATCGACGGCAGCGAGGACAATGCAGGGGCATTCACGTTCCCCGATACGATGGCCCGCGCCCGTGCCCGCGGCGTCGATGCGTCGGCACATCTGGAGAACAACGACGCCTACGGCTTCTTTTCAACCCTCGGCGATCTTCTGGTAACCGGGCCGACACGGACGAACGTCAACGATTTCCGTGCGATTCTGGTAGGATTCTGACGGACGGCCGACAACACCGGGAGGTACCATGCGGCGCCAGCGCTCGACCAAGATCGTGGCCACGCTCGGACCGGCGAGTTCTCAACCGTCACAGATCCGTGCACTGTTCGAAGCCGGCGCCGATGTGTTTCGGCTCAACTTCAGCCACGGGGTGGCGGCCGACCACAAGTCGCGCGTGGCCGCGATACGCGAACTGGAATCAGAACTGGGCAGGCCCATAGCGATCCTCGCCGATATGCAGGGGCCGAAGTTGCGCATCGGTACGTTTCCGGCCGGCCCGGTGCAACTGTCCTCCGGACAGCACTTTCGTCTGGACCTCGAAAAGCGCGACGGGGATGTGACCGGGGTCAGCCTGCCGCATCCGGAAATCTTCGCCGCGCTGGAAAAGGGGCTCGAACTGCTCCTGGACGACGGGCGCATCCGCCTCCGTGTGCTGAGCCACGGCAGCGACACCGCCGAGACAGAAGTGGTCACCGGTGGCACCCTCTCGGATCGCAAGGGGGTCAACGTGCCCGGGGCGGTACTCCCGCTTACCGCGCTCACGACCAAGGATCGTGCCGACCTGCAGACGGCGCTCGACCTCGGCGTCGATTGGATCGCCCTCTCCTTCGTTCAGCGGCCGGAAGACATCGCCGATGCCCGCAAGCTGATCGCCGGGCGGGCCTCGGTCCTGTCGAAGATCGAGAAGCCGGCGGCCGTCGAACGGCTCGACGAGATCCTCGAACTGTCGGATGCCATCATGGTCGCACGCGGGGATCTCGGGGTGGAACTGCCCATCGCCGAGGTTCCGGGGCTTCAGAAGCGCATGGTGCGGCTCGCCCGAAGGGCAGGGCGGCCGGTGGTGGTGGCGACGCAGATGCTGGAGAGCATGGTCTCCTCGCCGTTCCCCACCCGGGCCGAGGTGTCGGACGTGGCGACGGCCGTCTATGACGGTGCCGATGCCATCATGCTCTCGGCCGAGAGCGCTTCCGGGAAATATCCGCGCGAGGCGGTCGAGATGATGGACCGCATCGCCATCGAGGTGGAACACGGCCCCCTCTACCGCGGCATCATGGATGTCGAGCACGCCAATCCCGACCCGACCGCCGCCGACGCGATCACCGCCGCCGCGCGGCAGGTTGCGGAGACGATCAACGCCGCGGCGATCGTCACCTACACGACCTCGGGTTCCACCACCCTGCGCGCGTCGCGCGAGCGACCCAAGGTCCCCGTGATATGCCTGACCCCTTCGACCCCGACCGCGCGCCGGCTGTCTCTGGCCTGGGGCGTGCATGCGGTACCGGGCATCGATGCGACGTCGTTTGCCGACATGGTCGAGAAGGCCTGCAACACGGCGCTGGCCCAAGGCTTCGCCGAGGCCGGAACCCGCATCGTCATTACCGCGGGCGTACCCTTCGGCACGCCCGGGGCCACCAATATCCTGCGCATTGCCTGGGTGAACGGCTGATGTCCAAACCTCCCCGTATCGCGCTTTGTGGCTTCGCCATCGAGTGCAACCGCTTCGCGCCGGTCACCACGGCGGCGGACTTCGCCTCCGATACCGACATGCGCGGTGACGACATCCTGCGCGAGGCGCGGGCGGAGGCTCCGGGCATGCTGCCCGACCTGCCGGGCTTCGTCTCGGTCATGGACGCGACGGGTCCCTGGACGCCGGTGCCGCTCCGCGTCGCCCAGGCCCAGCCGGGCGGACCGGTCGACCAGACGTTTTTCGACGGCCTGCTGGCCGAGATCGAGGCGGGACTGAAGGCTGCATTGCCGCTCGACGGCGTCTATGTCTCCGGCCACGGCGCCGGCCTGGCCACCGGCAGCGATGACCCCGATGGCGATCTCTACGTGATGATCCGGCGGGTGGTCGGCCCCGATATCCCCGTGGTCGCGGTCTTCGACCTGCATGCCAATATTTCGACGCGCATGACCGACAATGTTTCGGTCTTCGTCGGCTATCGATGCAACCCGCATGTCGATATCCGGGAACGCGGCGAGGAGGCCGGCCGGCACATGCGCGAGTGCCTCTCCGGCGTGAAGGGGGTCGTCGCCCTGGCCAAGATCCCGCTCGTGGCGCCGACGATCACGCTGCTCACCCGAAACGGCCCCTATGGCGAGATCATCGCCAAGGGTCAGACCAAGGTCGGTGGGCCGATCATGAACGTCTCGCCCATGGCGGGCTTCGCCTTCGCCGATTGCCCGAAGAACGGCTTCGCCGTCGTGGTCACGGCGCGTGGCGACCGGGCCGCGGCGCAGAAGGTGGCAGATGATCTGGCGGCGGAGACCTGGGCCATGCGGGAACGCTTCAGGAAGCCGATGACCAGCCTCGACGATGCGGTGAAGGCGGCCGTGGCGGCGTCCCGGGATCTCTCGGCCCCGCCGGTCTGTCTCGCCGATGTCGCCGACAATCCCGGCGGCGGCGGGCGCGGCAACACCACCTTCATCCTGAAGGCCCTCAAGGGTGTGGAGGCGCGGGGCGTGGTTCTCGCCGTCTTCAACGACGCGCCGCTCGCCTCCGAGGCGCATTCCTTCGGCCTCGGGGCCAGCTTTCACGCCCGCTTCAACAGGGCGGAGACGCAGGTCTTCTCGGAGCCCTTCGTGGCCAAGGCCAGGGTCGTGGCGCTCAGTGACGGCAAGCTGGTCGGACGCCGGGGACTGGCAAAGGGCATGGCACTGGACATGGGGCCTTCAGCCGCGCTCGACATCGGCGGCATCACCGTCGTCGTGATCTCGAACCGCCAGCAGTGTCTGGATCCGATGCAGATCGAAAGCCTCGGGATCGACATCGGCGAGGCGCGCGTTCTCGTGGTGAAGAGCCGCGGGCACTTCCGGGATGGCTTCGACGAGTTCTTCCCCCATGAGCGAATCATCGAGGTGGACTGTCCGGGGCTCACATCGCCGGCCCTGCACAACTTCGCCTGGACGAAGCTGCCGCGCCCGGTCTACCCGCTGGATGAGGCCGCGTCCTTCAGCGGCTGATTGACCGGACCGAAGGCGAAGCTGCCGTCCCGCTGCACGCCGACGACATGGGCGGCGCGCCAGTCGAGACGGGCGGGAGGCTTGCCCGTCATGTCCCAGCGCGCGGCGCCCGCCAGGAGCACGCGGATGATGCCCTTGTGGCTGACCGCGACGAGGCGGGTTCCGGCGGAATGGCGCTCGTGCAACGTACCGAGCCAGGCGGCGACGCGGGCCAGCACCGTGCGCGGACTCTCGCCTCCGGGCGGCTGCATGTCGAGGCCGCGGGCCTCGTTCTCGGCCATCCGGACCGAGGGGTCGGCCCGCAGATCGGCGATGGTGCGCCCCTCATAGGCCCCCCAGTCCATTTCGATGATGGCCGGCTCGATCACGGGTTCTGCGAAGCCGAGTAGTGCGGCCGTCTCACGCGCGCGCAGCAGCGGGCTGACATAGCAGGCGGCGTCTTCGAACCCCGCCGGTGGACGCCTCCCCGCGAGTGCCGCGCGGCCCTCCGGCGACAGCGGAATGTCGGCCCGGCCCTGCAGGCGGCCGAGGCGGTTCCAGTCGGTGACGCCGTGTCGGATGAAGGCGATCTCGATCATCGGATCAGCATGCCGAGTTCGCGGCCGAGGAAGGCCGCCGCCTGGTCCAGGCTGCGCTCCTGCGCGGCAAAGCAGGCGGCCTGCTCGGCCAGCCGTCGCCGCAACCCGGGCTGGTCGAGAAGGCGGGCCACGGCAGCGGCGAAGGCGGCGGGCTCGTCTTCGGTCGCGAGCAGACCGGTGCGGCCGTCGATCACCACTTCCGGAACGCCGCGCACGCGTCCCGCCACGGCGGGAAGTCCGGCCGCGGCGGCTTCCAGGAAGGCCATGCCATAGGCTTCTCCCGCCGCCGGCCAGACCAGCAGGTCGGCCGCCGCGTAATGGCGGGCCAGATCGTCGGGGCGCAGCCCGCCGGCATAAGCGACGCGATCACCCAGGGGGGCGAGCGCCGCCTCCACCTGCGACCGCGCCTCGCCGTCGCCGGCGACGAGCAGGACCCAGTCCCGATCGGCGATCAGCGCCAGCGCCGCGCCGAGACGGCGGTAACTCTCGAGCTTGTCGCGCTCCCGCATCATGCCCACCGCCAGCAGCCAGGGCCTGTCGGGCAGGCCGAGCCTGTCGGCGATCTCGCGTCTGGCGGTGTCGCGGTCGATGCCCTCGAACGGCGCGATGTCGAGGAACGGTGGCATGTGGCGCAGCCTGCCGGCCTCGGCGATCCGTCCGATGCAGGCGAGGTCGAGACGGGTCGGGCAGAGCAGAAGGTCGGCGCGGCGGATCGCCGCCTCGCTGGCCCGGTGCCCCGCCGCCCAAGGGCCGTTCGCCCGCTTGGGAGCATGCGAGGGTTCGTGGATGACAAGGGGAATGCCGAGGCGGTCGGACAGGGCGGGCCCGATCAGGTCCGGCGCCTTGTAGTAGCAGTGGTAGGTGAACCAGAGGTCGGGCCGAGCAACGGCCGGGAGCGCCGCGATGCGCTCGATCTCTCCTGCCGCTTCGGCCTCCAGCCGGCGTTGCAGCATCTCGTCGCCGCTCGGATTGAAGCTGCGCAGGCGGCTCATGATTGTGACGCGATGCCCTGCACGTTCCAGTGCCGCGATCAGCAGCAGGGCCACGCGCCTGTCGCCCGAGGGGACCGGGTGATCGGGCGCCTTGAGGGGTGCATGAAACCCTATGTGCATCGGGCTGTGAACAGGTGTTCGAGCATGTCGATCCCCGCGTCCATGCCGAAGCTGGCGCGCAGCCGCGCCTCGGCGGCGGCGCCGTAGCGCTCCCGCAGGTCCGGCGCCACCATGAGTCTCGCGAGCGCGTCGGCGAGCGCGGCGGGATCGTCGGGCGGAACGAGCAGGCCGGTCTCGCCACTCAGGATCAATTCGCCGATCCCACCGACATCGGTGGAGAGACAGCACAGCCGCTGGCTCGCCGCCTCCATGAGCACATTGGGCAGGCCGTCGCGATCCCCGTCCGCGGCCACCTTGGCGGCGAGCACGAAGAGATCCGCCTGCCGCAGTGCCGCCAGCACCTCGGTCTGCGGCTGCGCCCCGTGCCAGTCGATCCGCTCGCTGATCCGCAATTCGGCGGCGCGGGCCTTCAACTCCTTCGACAGCGCGCCGCCGCCGATATGGATGAAGCGCCAGGCGAGGCCTTCGGGCAGTCGGGCGAGCGCGGCGAGCAGGTCGTCGTAACCCTTCTTCGCCACCGCCCTGCCGACCGAGACGATGCGCACCGGATCCTGCGCATCGCTGCCGTCGCGCGGCGGCCGGCGCGACGGCGCGGGCGGAAAGCGGGCCAGATCGAGACCGTGATAGACCAGGCTGACGCGGCCCGGCGGCGCCAGCGCGGCGAGGTGGGCATGACCCACCGCGGTACAGGTTACGGTGAAGCGGCTGTCGGCGAGCTTCTCGGCCTTCTCCCAGTCAGGAATGGTCCAAATGTCCTTGGCATGGGCGGAGATGCTGAAGGGCAGGTCGAGTAGTTTGGCGGCATAGCGCGCCGCCGATCCCGGCGTGTGGATGAAATGCGCATGCAGCGCGCTCAGTTTGCCCCGGAATTCCGCCGCCAGTACCAGCGCCTGGCCGAAGCGGCGCCCGCGATTGGGGGTGCGGTCGCGCCATAGGTCGCGCAGCCACAGGTTCCGCACCGCGCGATAGCCGGACCAGCGCCGCACCGCCCACCAGGCGCGCAGCACGCGAAGCGGTTCCTGATAGAGATACTCCGGCAGGTAGAAGACCGGGGCGCGGATCTCCGCATGCACCGGATGGCGATGCTTGTCCGTGGGCTGCCGCAGGGAGACGATCGCAATCGGCAGCCCGCGCCGTTCCAGCGCCAGGATTTCCTGGGCGATGAAGGTCTCCGAGAGCCTGGGGTAGCCTTTCAGGACAAAGGCGACGGGAAGGGACATGCCCCTGTCTAGCCCGCCTTCGCGCCTCGCGCAGCTTCGTTCGCGTCGTCCCGGCGCAGCCAGGGCGAGACCAGGCGGTGCACGTTGTCGAGACCCTCGAGCAGGCCGGGAATGACGACCTCCGAGGGCAAGCGTTGCTTCGGCAGTTCGCGCAGGGCCTCGGCCATCACTTCGGGATCGGCGCTGCCGTCATCCTCCAGCATGCGGGCGAGGCCCAGTTCCTGCGCCCGGTTGGCCCGGATCCACTGCTCCATGCGCGGTTGGGTGCGCGGCACGATCAGCGCCCGCTTGTCGAGCGACAGGAGCTCGCAGAACGTGTTGTAGCCGCCCATGGCGACCACGCCGACGGCGTTCTGCTCCAGCGTCTCGATATGCGCATCGAACGTGATCGCCTCCACCCGCGACAGCCGGTCGACGCGGGCGAGGAATTCCTCGCGGCGCTCCTGCTGCATGAAGGGACCGAGCACGACCAGTGCCGGATAGGGAATGAACCGGTGGCTCTCGTAGGCCTTCAGGACCCAGTCGACCAGGGCTTCGCCATCCCCTCCGCCGCCGGTCGTGACCAGGATGTAGGGCCGTTTCACGATGTCCGGCATCGCATGCGAGGCGGGCGCCGGCGGCGCCGTCCGCCGGAGATAGCCGGTGTAGACGAGCTTCTTACGGACCGAGGCGGGGATCTCGATTCCCGCCAGCGGGTCGTGCATTTGCGGCAGGCCATAGATCCAGATGTCGTCGTAGAACTGCTTCAGCGCCGGCGTGACATGCTTGCGCCGCCATTCCTCCTGGAGCGATTCCGGGTCGTCCATGATGTCGCGCAGGCCCAGCACCAGCCGGGTCCCGCGCGCCTTCAGCAGTTTCAGCGTCGACTTGAGTTCGCCGCGCAGGCCGAGCGGCTCCTTGTCGACGATCAGCATGTCCGGATCGAAGATCGAGGCCGTATGCTCGATGATCGACGAGCGGATGGCGATCGTCTCGTCGATGTTCATGTGCAGGTTGAGCGAGGTGTATTCGCCGTTCCTGAGCTTGATGACGCCGGGAACGCGCACGAAATCCACCCGGGCCCGGAAGTCGAAGCTGCCGATGATGGGTGATCCGGACAGGATCAGGACCGAGAGGTTCTTCTCGCGTTCGACCAGGGCATGCGCGATCGCGCGGCACCGGCGCAGATGGCCCAGGCCGAAAGTATCGTGGCTGTAGAAGAGGATGCGCGCGCCGGCGCCTTTGCGGAGCATGTCCCGCCCTCAACGACCCCCTTGTTCCGGCGGACTATGGCATGCCCGCAGGGTCACGGGAAGGGTGCAAGGATGTGAGTGGGAAAATCGCCTCTCGATCCGGAAATAGAATAAGTAATCACTGGAATCCAAAGTTAAAAATCATAGAATGTTTCATCCGATTTTACAATTAAAGCCTATTTGTCATCCTCTGTTCCCCGCGATTTCTTCCACCAATTGGGTGGCGAGCGAAGGTTCGCAACCGGGTTTGGTTATGCGGGATCGCGCCGCGCCGAACCGTGCAGCAAGTTCTGGAGTTTGATTCCGAGGTCACGCACGCGATAGGGCTTCGACAGAATGTCGAGCCCGGGCATGGCCACTTGCGCCTCCTGCACCGGGCCGTGTTCCGAGAAACCGGAGGTCAGCAGGACGGGCAGTTCCGGGCGCTGGCGGTGCAGAGCCCTCGCCAAGGCGATCCCGCTTGTCCCGCCGGGCAGCACGATGTCCGAGAAGACGAGGGCGATATCGCGCCGGGATGCCAGGATTCTGAGGGCTTCGTTGCCGTCTCCCGCTGCTGCCGTCCGGTAGCCGAGTGTCTCCAGCGCGTGGAGTGCGAATTCCAGCATGGCCGGGTTGTCCTCCACCACGAGGACCACTTGGCCCTGGCCCGCCGGCGCGGCTTCGGCCTCTTCGTCCGCTGCGCTCGCGACCGCGGGGCGGGCCTGGGCCGCCCGCGGCAGATAGAGGCTCACCGATGTCCCCCGGCCCGGCTCGGTATCGATCCGCACATGTCCACCCGACTGCCTGACGAAGCCGTACACCATGCTCAGCCCCAGGCCCGTTCCTCTTCCGACCGGCTTTGTCGTGAAGAAGGGATCGAAGGCGCGTGAGGCCACCTCCGGCGTCATGCCGATACCGGTGTCGGAAACGGTGATGCGGACATACTCGCCGGGTGTGGCATCGCGGTTCTGTGCCGCATCTTCCGCATCGATCATCGCATTGGCCGTCTCGATGCCTATCCGTCCCCCGTCGGGCATCGCGTCGCGGGCATTGATCGCGAGGTTCAGGAGAGCACTTTCCAATTGCGGCGCATCGACCATGCAGGGCCACAGCCCTGTGGCCGGATGGGTGTCGACGCTCACCGCCTCGCCCAGGGTGCGCCGCAACAGGTTCGCGCTCTCCGCGATCAGGTCGTTGGCATCGATCGGCTGGGGTCTCAGGGACTGCCGGCGCGAGAAGGCGAGCAGCCTCTGCGTCAGGGCGGCGCCGCGCTCGGCCGCCGCGATGGCGCGTTCGGTCCATTCGCGCGCGCGGGGATCGTTCAATTGCTGCGCCAGGAGGTCGAGATTGCCGACGATCACTCCGAGGAGATTGTTGAAATCGTGGGCTATCCCGCCTGTGAGCTGACCGACCGCCTCGATCTTCTGCACCTGGCGTAGCTGCTCCTCGACCTGCCGGCGTTCGGTCAGATCGAAGACGAAGGTGAAGACGCCGCGGATGCCGGCGTCGTCCGCGCGGTCCGGCATGTGGATCAGCTCGACCAGGCGGATGGCGCCGTCGGGATAGGTGAAGCTCATCTCGCGCCTCACCGGATTGCCCTTGAGCACGTGCTCCAGCAGCCGCTTGTAGGGTTCGAGATGGCTGGGGGGCAGGAACGCCGCGATCGGCCGGCCGATCACCTCTTCGGCGCGGCGCCCATACCAGCTCGCGCCGGTCTGGTTGATGAAGCGGAGCGTAAAGGAGGAATCGCAATAGCCGATCAGTCCGGGGAAGTGCTCGGCGATCGTCCGCAGCTCGCGCTCCCGCCGCTGCAGCGCGTGCATCATGTCCACCCTCTCGCCGACGTCCGACACGACCACGATGGCCCCCAGGACGCTGCCGTCCTCGGCGAGATGCGGGCTGTAGACGAACTCCACCTGACGCTCGCGGCCATCGGGATAGGTCAGCTTGTCGGCAAAGCGCGAGGGTCGCCCCGCGAGGGCGTCGAGAATATACGGCTTCAGCCGATCGAAGCTGGCCGGCGGCAGGACGTCCGCCACCTTGCGTCCTACGATCTGCTCGAGCGGCATGCCGTACCAGGCGGCGGTCGTCTGGTTGGCAAACCGGTATCGCAGGTCGTGGTCGTAGTAGATGATGACCATCGGCACATTGTCGGCGATCAGCCGAAGCTGCTGCTCGCGCTGCAGCAGGGCCTCTTCGACGGCCTTGCGCTGACGGATGTCCTGGATGATCGATATGTAGTAGTCGGGCGTGCCGTCCGCCCGGCGGACGCAGGAAGTGGTGAGATCACCCCAGGCGATGCTGCCGTCCTTGCGGATATAGCGCTTCTCCATTCGGACCATGGCGACCTCGCCGTCTCGCAGGCGGCGCATCGCGGATCGCTGCGTCGCGAGGTCACCCGGTTCGGTGAGCTGGAGATAGTTGAGGGCGAGGAGTTCTCGCTCCTCATAGCCGAGGAAGTCGCAGAGAGCCTGGTTGACGCGCATCAGCTTCGCGTCGGGCGCCGTCAGAGACATGCCGATCGGCGCGCGGTCGAAGGTGATGCGGAAGCGCTCCTCGCTCTCGCGCAGCGCCTCCGTCAGGTTCCCGTGCTCGAAAGCATCGCGCAGGACCGCCGTTTCCGCCGATGCGGCGCGCTCATCGTGCAGCAGTAGGCGGAAGCCGCCGTCCATCGGAGAGGCGCTGATGCGGAAATCCCCGGCTTCGGTGGTGGCGAACCGCTCCCGCTCCAGTCTCGTCGAAGCCTCGGGATCGAGCCGCAGTATTGTCAGGCAGGCTTCCGCGTAAGGCCGGTCCGCCAGCCCGTCTTCGGGCCCGCCTCGTGCAGCGACGAAGTCTCGCCAGGCGCGGCTGCTTGCGGCGATGCGGCCGTTTGCATCGATCACGACGGCGCGAGCGGGCAGCGCATCGAAGGCCGCAGCTTCGATCCCGGCAGGAGTGCCGCCGGCGCGGCTCATCGGATCAGCGCCGGCGCCATGGCCGCAGCCGGGCCAGCAGGCCCCGTTCGGCCATCCATGCGGCATACTGCCGGTAGACCGGATCGACGCCCAGATGCGCCTCCTCGGTCTTGGCGCGGGCGTAGTAGATGAAGTTCACGACCAGGAGAAGCAGGCAGCTCTGCAGCGCGACGCCCGGCCCGGCCGTCGACAGGAATGGCAGATGTGCCATCCACCAGTATGCGTTCTTGGAGAGATAGGCCGGGTGCTTGGTCCAGGCGTAGGGACCGTGCGTGAGAATGCCGCGATGGGTCAGATTGGAGAAGCGGAACCCGAAGGCAACCGTCGCCCAGGCGTAGACGGCGATCAGCAGCACCAGCACGCCGCCCCAGAGGCCGAGCAGGACAGGGTAGTCCTTCAGCCAGAACACCCAGTCGCGATTGGTCCCGTAGTTGAGGGGCCCGCCCGTGCCCATCAGGGCGAAGGGGGGATAGCAGATCAGCGCGGACACCCAGCCCGACCACAGCGGGTTCGAGGATCGGACATGGGAGTCCGTGACCTTCAGCGTCAGGATGTAGCCGACGGTCGCGAAGCTGATGTCGATGGTGAACAGCAGCGTGGTGAGCCAATTGACCACGGTCACCACGTCCAGCGGCAGGGTCCAGAGCGGACGCGCGGTGACATGAACGACATTGCCGGGAAGGATGCTGCACATGAAGGCGAGGAAGAACGCCTTGATGGTCCAGGCCAGCGCATGCTCCTTCAGGATTTCCCTGTCGATCTCGCTCCAGCGGCCGAGCACCAGAAGGCCGGCGTGCCAGGCGCCGTCCCGCTTGGGATCGATCGCGTAGCGGTCGACCAGCGCGACATAGAGGATCGAAACCGGCAGAAGGATCGCCATCGAGCTCTTTGCCAGCGCGAGATACCAGCCATAGGCGGGCTGGGAATAGGTCTTGAAGGTCCAGTACGCGGCGGCGATCACCGCCCAGGTGGCCCACAGACCGATGATCTTGACCGGCAGACGGGCGATCGTCCGAGCCAGGGCATCCGGTCGTCCGTAGTCAAGTCCCGTGGTGGGATTGAGGTGAACCCTTTCGACCGCGACATCCCAGATCAGCATGGGCAAGGCCGTCGCCGCCAGGCAGATCACCGTCCGGCTGACCGAGCCCAGTTCGCTGCCGACGAGAAAGTAGAGGGCGGTGAGCAGTCCCGCCAGGCCGACCGCCCCTGTCCAGCCACTGACTGCCGATCGCGGCTTTTCAGCCGCTGTCGTGATCGACGTTGTTCCGGTTTCGCTCAATCCGCCCCATCCTGGATTCAGGCCCGCCCCCGAAGGAGGCTATCACGGCGAGGGTTGTCGGTGCTCTAGACCATGCAGTCGTTAAGAACCCGTTCGGATCGCGGAGGGTCTGTGTTTCGGTTTCAACTCTTGGCCGCGCTCGTGACGGCAGTTTTCGGGACATCCGTCGCGGCCGCTCCCGCCCCGGCTTCCCTGGACGACGTCGTCGTCGCCTTCATGGCGGACGAAGCCGTGCCGGGGGCCGCGGTCGCCGCCGCCGACGGCGCCGGCCGCTCGATCCTTCGGACCTACGGGGTCGCCGACGCCGCGACGGGGCGGCCGGTGAAGGCCGACACGGCATTTCGTCTGGCCAGCCTGTCGAAGCCGATCACCGCCGCCGCCGTCATGGCCCTGGTCGACCGACGTGCCTTGGCGCTGGACGATCGCCTGGCGGACCTGCTGCCGCTGCCTGCGGCGCAGGACCCGCGGTTCGCCCGGATAACCGTCCGGCATCTGCTTCGGCATGCCGCCGGTTGGGATCGGGCCCGTGACTTCGACCCCCTGCTCGACGGGCCGGAACGCCGCCGCCGACTGGGCCTCGGCACCGCGCCGGATTGCGGCCCCGTCGCCTATGCGATGCTGGCCTCTCCGCTCCAGTCCGAGCCCGGCGGCGTCTATGCCTACTCCAATCTGGGATACTGCTTTCTCGAATTGATCGTCGCCCACCGGTCGGGTGAATCCTATGCGGGTTTCGTATCGCGCGAGATTCTGGCGCCCCGGGGGGCGGGCGGCCTGCGGCTGGGCGAGGCGGATATCGCGCCGGAACGGCTCGCCAGCCCCTCCGCGGTCCGAGGCAGGATACCCACGCAGGACGAGATCGTGCAGCTCGGCGGCGCCGGAGGCTGGATCGGGACGGCGGCCGAGGTGCTGGCCTTCCTTGGCCCGCGCCCGGCGGCGCAGAGCGATCCGCCCGCGGACGCGGCCGCCGGCACCAGCTACCACGATCTGGGCTGGCGCATCTGGCCGGGGCCCGACGGCAGCACGCTGACCCACTATGGCGCACTCGACGGTTCCTTCGCGCTGGCCCTCCGCTTCCCTGACGCGGTTCGCGTGGTCGCCCTGTTCAACGCCCGGCCGCGGGACGACGCCGCTGCCTTCGAACGCCTCCGCCGGGCTCTGAGCGAGACCGTCCGCGCTGCCTTGGGCCCTTCGGCGGAATGAGCGAAGCGGTGGCGCGGTGGCCCGTTTTCGGGCAGGAGGGGGAGGGCATCGTGCCGTTCGGGTTTGAAGGTTGTCTCCGATGAATGACTTGTCGCCGGCGCGTGGCGCGCCTCCGGACGAAAGCTGGCGCGCCTTCCGGGCAGAGGACGGCTTCATGGCGCTGCTCGGGCCTCTCTGGTTCAAGCGGGCCGGCGATGAGATCATCTTCGGTTTCAGGGCCGACCGACAGCACCTGAACCGCAATGGCATCGTGCATGGCGGCATGCTGATGACTTTCCTCGACCAGATGATCGGCGCGCATGTCTGGCGGGTCACCGACAAGAAGCCCTCGGTCACGGTATCCCTGACGACCGACTTCCTGCAGGCCGCCCGTGACGGCGACTGGGTGGAGGCGCATACGAGCGTGAGCCGGAAGGGAGCGGGCCTCGTCTTCATGAAGGGCGAGGTGCGGGTGGGCGAACGGCGCCTCGCCACCGCCCAGGGCATCTGGAAGCTCATCGAAAGGCGGCAGTGACGGCGCCGCCTTTTCCTGCGCTAGACTGATGTCATCAGTCGGTCACACAACGAGACGGGGGAACGCGTGGGCCTGAACTACGACAAGCTGATGGCGCTCGGCGTGACGGAGCGCGAATTCGCCTATGGCGAGCGCGAGACCATGCTCTATGCGCTGGGCATCGGCCTCGGTGCCGATCCGATGAACCGGGCCGAGCTTCCCTTCGTCTACGAGAAGAACCTGAAGGTGATGCCGACCCAGGCCACGGTCGTCGCCTGGGACGATGACCCGGCCCTCGCCACCGGTGTCAATTTCCTGCATGTGGTCCATGGCGAGCAGCGGATAAGCCTGAAGCGGCCTTTCCCGGCGGCGGCCACGATCCTCTCCCGGGTGCGGGTCGCCGGTGCCTACGACAAGGGTCCGGGCCGCGGTGCCATCCTGCTGATGGAAACGACGCTCGCCGAGCAGACCTCGGGCGACGTCCTGGCGGTCATGCTGTCGACCATCTTCGCGCGCGCCGACGGCGGCTTCGGCGGTCCCGCGGGATCGGGCCCGGCGCCCCATGCCTTGCCGGACCGCGCCCCGGACAAGTCCCTCGACCTGAAGACGAGGCCCGACCAGGCCTTGCTCTATGCCCTGTCGGGCGACCGCAATCCGCTGCACCGCGATCCCGATGTCGCCGCCGCCGCCGGTTTCCCACAGCCGATCCTGCACGGGCTTTGCACCTACGGACATGCCGTCCGTGCAGTCGTGACATCCATGCTCGACCACGACCCGGACGGGATCCGCGAGATCGAGGGACGCTTTTCCGCCCCGGTCTATCCGGGCGAGACGATCCGCACCGAAATGTGGCGCGACGGCAACGTCATCTCGTTCCGCTGCTTCGTGACCGAACGCGATCTCCTCGTCATCAACAACGGCAAGGTCGTCGTGGCGACGTGAGCGTCGCATGTCCGGCCCAGGGCCGACCGCCATGCGCTTCGTCATCCTCATGCTGCCGCCGGCGCTGGCGGCGCTGATTCTCGGGGCCGGCGTCATCCAGTGGCCGGCGCTGATGCGGGCTCTGGACGTGGCGCCGGCGGCCCGTCTGGCACGCTTCGGTGATGCCACCGTAGCGACGGCATTCGCCCTCGCCTGCGCCTGGACGGCGAACCGGGCGCTCAATCTCGTCCTCTGGCGGGGCCTCCTGCGCTCGCCGGGCCAGCCCCCCGTGCCGCGCCTTCTCGTCGACCTCGTCGGCGCCCTGATCTATCTCCTCGCCCTGGCGCTGGTCGGCGAATGGCACTTCCGCGCCGACGTCATGACCGGCGCGCTCGCCACGTCCGGGCTTCTCGTCGCCGTGATAGGCTTCGCGGTGCGCGATGTGATCGCGGACGTCTTCTCGGGCGTCACCGCGCAGCTCGAGCGCCCCTATGCGATCGGCGACTGGATCGAGTTCCAGGGCCGGGTCGGTCAAGTGGTGGAGGTGAGTTGGCGCGCCACCCGCCTGCTGACGCAGGAGGAAGTCACCGTGGTCGTACCGAACGGCCTCCTCGCCCGGCAGCCCTTCGTCAACTACAGCCTGCCGCGCCGGCATTTCCGCGACACGCTCAAGGTCAGGCTCGAGCCTTCCCTGCCGGCGCCCCGCGCCCGGCGCATCCTGCTGGCTGCCGCGCGCAGCGCCGATGGTGTTCGCAACGATCCACCGCCGGACATCCGCCTGATCGAATTCGATCGCCAGGCCGCCGTGTATCACGTCCGCTTCTGGGTCGACGACTATCGCGCCCTGCAGGCGACCAAGGACGCGGTGGCGGGCGCGGTGCTGGACCATCTCGACAAGGCGGGGCTGGGATTCGCCCGCGAGGGGAGCGACGTCGTCCTGCACCGTGATCCCCAGGGGGCCGGCAGCAGGCAGGGGCCGGAGCAGATCCTGCGCCGGATCGAGCTGTTCGACGCGCTCGAGGATCGCGACATCGCCGACCTGGTCGGCGGTCTCAGGCTGCGGCGGATCGCGGCGGGCGAGGCGGTGGTTCGCGAGGGCGAGGCCGGATCCTCGCTCTTCGTGCTGACCGAGGGGCTGCTCGAGGTCGAGGCGGGCGATCCGCAGGGCGAGGTCCGTCCCGTCGGCCGTCTGACGCCGGGCGGCGTGTTCGGCGAGATCTCCCTGCTCACCGGACAGCCCCGCACCGCGACGGTCAGGGCGCGGACCGACGCGGTACTCTACGAGATCACCGCCGACAGTTTCATGCCGGTGCTGAAGCGCCGGCCGGCGCTGGCGGAGGAACTGTCGGTGATCGTCGCCGGCCGGCTCAGCCGGAATGCCGCGCTCGCCAAGGTCGAGCCGGGAGAGACACCTCAGGAGACCGAGCGCCCGCTCGCCAACCGTATCCTGGGCCGCATGAAGGGCTTCTTCCGGCTGTGAGCCCGAGGGAACGCCGCGGCGAGCGGTGTTCCGCGCAGGCGAGGGGCGGGCTCTTCGCGGACGGCGTCGGCGTCGTCGCGACGCCGCTACACGACAAGCCGCTTGCGGACCTCCGTCTCCGCCACCACCCGGCCGGCCTTGATCACCCAGCGCCGTGCCGCCTGCTGGTGGATCGCCTCGAGCGCGCTGCCGGCCTCCAGGATCACGAGATCCGCCGGGGCGCCGGGAGCGAGCGCATAACCGTCCACCCGCAGCACTTTCGCCGCGTTGACGGTCGGCATGGCGAAGACCTGTTCCACCTCCGCCGGCATGCTCATATGCGCCGCATGGGCGGTGAGGAACGCCACCTCCAGCAGGTCACCCCGGCCGAAGGGATAGAAGGTGTCGCGGATGCAGTCCTGCCCGAAGCCGACGTTGATGCCCGCGGCCAGCAGTTCCTTCACCCGGGTGATGCCCCGGCGCTTCGGCTCGGCATCCAGCCGCCCCTGCAGCATGAGGTTGGTCGCGGGATTGGTGATCATGTGCAGCCCGGCCGCCTTCACCTTGGCGATCACCCGTGCCGCATACTCGTCCGGATAGGCGGCGAGCGCGCAGGTATGTCCCGCCGTGACGCGCCCCTCCCACCCGTTCGCGATCGTCTGCTCCGCCAGGATCTCGAGCGTACGGGCCTCCGGATCGTCGGTCTCGTCGACATGCATGTCGATATCGGCATCGAAGGCCCGCGCGATCTCGAAGGCGATTGCGATGTGGCGGGCACTCGCTTCCCTGCTCGGCTCGTTGAACGGCATACCGCCGACGACGTCGGCCCCGTTCTCCATCGCCTCCCACATCAGCCTTTCGGTCCCCTGGTCGCGCAGGATCCCCTCCTGGGGAAAGGCGACGATCTGCAGGTCGACGAGGTGCCGGCAGCGCTCGCGCGCCGCAACGACACCCCGCAGCGGCCTCAGCCCGCCGATCCCGTCGATGTCGACATGCGTCCGGATGCGGGTCACCCCGTGCATGACCGCGCTCTCGATCATGGCGACGGCCGCCTCGGTGACGGTCTGCGGCGTCAGCTGCCGCTTGCTCTCCCACAGGATCTCGATCGCCTCGCCGAGCGTGCCCGAGCGGTTCGTGCGCATGCGTTCGGCGGTCAGCACCTTGTCGAGGTGAATGTGAGGCTCGACGAAGCCCGGCACGGCGAGCCGGCCGCCTGCATCGATGACGCGGGCCGCCGCCATCCCCGGCTCGGCGGCGACGAACCGGCCCCCGGCGGCGGCGAGGTCGATCGAGCCCTCGCCCCGGCCCAGTCCGGCCCAGGGCTTCAGGTTGCGGATCAGAAGGTCGACCGGCGGCGGCATGGCGTTCCCCTGCTGGAGGCCGGAAGTGCCAAGCAAGCGCCGTGCCGTCAGCGCCAGTCGTCGACGACGAACCGGTCGGCCCGGCTGTGGGCTGGGTCGTCTGGCCGGTACATGGCGATCCCCTCCGTCGCCTTGGTGAACCCCTGCGCCAGCATCACCTGATGCGCCTCGACGCGGCCGAGGTTCACGCCGCAGGCCAGCGTCGCAAGCCCGCGCGCCCCGGCCAGCGCCTCGCAGGCGGCGAGCAGCCGCTGGAAGGCCTTGGCCGCCCCGACCCCGGGGCGCGCGGCGCCGAACTTGACATAGGCCGTCGCTTGCCCGGCCTCGCTCCCGGCACCGAGATGGCAGACGGCGAAGGCCGCGAGGGCGCCGTCGTCATGCACGAGCACGATGTCGCCCAGTCCCTGTGCCGCCACGGCCGTGATTTCCCGGCTGAGGTCGAGACCGGCATGGACGGCCTGGGTGAGGGCGCGGCAGTCGTCCAGGCAGCGGGCCTTGGCATCCGCCGGCAGGCTCGAAAAGGCCGACCAGTCGGGCGTGGACCGAGGCGCCACCGGTTTGGTGAGGATCGCCGTCAATCTCCGCGGACGGAAACCGAACCCCCCGTAGAAGGCGTGATGCTTGGGGCTGTCGGGAAAGGTGAAGAGCGCCATCTGCCGGACGCCCCGGCGCTCCAGCAACAGCAGCATCGGTTCCAGCAGCCTGCGCGCGATGCCCTGGTTCCACAGGTCGGGATGCACGGTGAGCGGACCGAAGAATCCGAAGCTCCCCCAGTTCGCCGCGAAGTTGGAACCGACCAGCCGCCCATCCGCATAGGCGCCCAGCGTGGCGGCGGGATCGGCCCGCCAGCGCGTGAAGACCAGATCGGCGCCGGGCATGAAGGCGGCCGGATCCGGAAGGCCGATGAAGGTCGAGAAGGCGAGGCGGAAGATGCGGTCGGCTTCGGGCAGATCGGCTTCAGCCAGGGGACGGGTCTCCAGGATCACGGTGCGGCACTCCTCTTCGGGCTCAGGGGCAGGGGACATTTGTGGGGACGTTGCGGCAGGTCGATCGGTGACGGCCCTCTCGCGTCGAGCCCCGCCGGTTGCGCGCGCCGGTCCGTCGGGCCAGCATGGCGAAAGGATGGGGAGTGAAACCATGGCGCTGCAGTTCTCGCGGCTCGGGCCGCATATGGGCATCGCGGCCGAGGGGCTGGACCTGTCGGTGCCGCCCCCGGCCGGGACGGTGGCGGAACTGCGCGCTGCCCTGCTCGAGGGGCTCGTGCTCTGCATCCGCGGGCGTCCGCTGGCGCCGGCCGCCTATGTCGCGGCCATGCGCGCCTTCGGCGCGCCCCGGGCACAGCTCGGCGCGCATCGTCTGCACCCGGATGCCGAGGAGATCATGATCCTGTCGAGCGAGGATCGGGACGTGCGCGGCGACGGCAGCCGCATCGTGATCGGCGCCGCCTGGCATACCGACGACAGTTTCATGGCCGTGCCCTGCTCGCTCACCATCCTGCACGGGGTCAAGGTGCCCGAGACCGGCGGCGACACCCAGTTCGTCAACATGTATGCCGCCCATGACGCGCTCGACGCCGAGACGAGGCGCCGGCTCGACGGCCTGCGGGTGGTCCATCGCTACGATTCATCGCGCAAGGCCAACCGTGTCAACACCCGCACGGCGGCGGAAGTGGCGCTTACGCCCGACGTGGACCACCCGATCGTGCGGACGCATCCCGAGACCGGGCGCAAGGCGCTCTACCTCAATCCCAACCGCATGGAACAGGTGGTCGGGATGGAGCGGGCCGAGAGCGATCGCCTGCTCGATGCCCTGATCGCGCATGCGACCGAGCCGCGCTTCCAGTATCGCCACAAGTGGTCGCCGGGCGATATCCTGATCTGGGACAACCGCTGCACCATGCACAAGGCGAACGCCGACTATCCCGAAGGCAGCCGGCGCGAGATGCACCGCATCATCCTCGAAGGCACCCGTCCGGTCTGATCCTTCAGGCGAGGCCGGCCAGCCGGAGCGCGACCCCGCCGCCGCCGCAGAGGGCGAGCGTCCACACCATGCCGAGCCCGAACCGGAACGTCGCCAGCAGCGCCACGGCGGTGAGGCCGAGCGCCGCCCAGTCCGCGCTCGCCGGCACGGGCAGCTTCAGTCCGAGGAAGACCGGCACAACCCGGGCGAACAGCGTATGCAGCGCGAACCAGATCGCGAGGTTGGCGATCACGCCGACCACGGCGGCGGTAATGGCGGCGAGCGCGCCCGACAAGGCGCGGTTGCCCCGCACGGCTTCCACATAGGGCGCGCCGGCGAAGATCCACAGGAAGCAGGGCGCAAAGGTCACCCAGGTGGCGAGCAGTCCGCCGAGAGAGGCCGCCAGCAGGGGCTCCAGGCCGCCCGGGTCGCGCCACGCCGCCATGAACCCGACGAACTGAAGCACCATGATGAGCGGTCCGGGCGTGGTCTCGGCCATGCCGAGCCCGTCCAGCATTTCGCCCGGCTTCAGCCAGCCGTAGGTTTCGACCGCCGCCTGCGCCACATAGGCGAGCACGGCATAGGCGCCGCCGAAGGTGACCACCGCCATCTGCGAGAAGAAGACCGCGATGCGGCCGAAGACGTCGTCGGGACCAAGCGCCAGGACCAGCATACCCACCGGCAGCAGCCACAGCGCGAGCCAGACCAGCGCGACGCGCAGGCTGCGTGCCCGGTCCGGCCGCGCGTGCTCGGGGATACCGGAACCCAGCAGCCCCTCGCCGGAGGCCTTGCCGCCGGTGGCGTGTCCGTCGCCTTCGGCGAAGGCGGCCGATCCCGCGCGGGTACCGAAAAAGCCCAGAAGCCCGGCCGCGATCACCACCAGCGGAAAGGGCAGTCCGAAGACGAAGAGGGCGAGGAAGGCGGCGACCGCGAGCGCGACCATCACCCGGTTCTTCAGGGCCTTCCGCCCCACCCGCAGCACGGCCTGCAGGACGATGGCGAGGACTGCCGCCTTCAGTCCGAAGAACAGGCCCTGGATCAGTGGCAGGTCGCCGAGGAGCACGTAGGTCCAGGACAGCGTCATGATGGAGACGATGCCGGGGAGCACGAACAGCCCTCCGGCGATCAGGCCGCCCACCGTCCGGTGCATCAGCCAGCCGATATAGGTCGCCAGTTGCTGTGCTTCCGGTCCGGGCAGCAGCGTGCAGTAGGAGAGGGCGTGCAGGAAGCGCGCCTCGCCGATCCACTTCTTCTCCTCGACGATGATGCGGTGCATGACCGCGATCTGCCCGGCCGGTCCGCCGAAACTCAAGGCGGCGATACGGGCCCAGGTCCGCGCCGCCTCCTGCAGCGAAACACCATGCGAGGGGCGGGACCGGCCGGCCGCGCCGTGCAGGGTCGACTCGCTCATGCCGCCACCTGCGCCGGCCGGTCCTGGCTTTCCGCCGCGGCGTCGCGGGCCCAGCGGTAGAAGGCGTCGTAGAGGTTCATGCCCGCCTCCAGCATGGCGAGATCCTCGCCGTGCATCCGCGACAGGCCGACCGAGGCTGCGAGCAGCCCCGCCGCCTCGGGGGCCAGGTCGTGACGGCCGGTATCGGCGCCGCGGATGACGGTCGCGAGCTTTCGCAGACCGGGTGAATCGAGGCCGAACTCCATCAGCAATGAATCGAAGCTGCAGGTTTCACCCCGGTGACCGAACCGCGCGCCCTCGATGTCGAAGGGGGTTGCGCCGAGACGATCGGCCACGTTCAAGACCTCCGCCGCCTCGACATACAGGAACACGGCGCCTGGATCGATGAAGCGGCGGATTGCCCAGGGACAGGCGATGCGGTCGATCCTGGGCCGCTCGCGCGTCACCCACACGGTCCGGCCGCGCGCGTCTCGCGGAGGCAAGGCGGCCATCGACGTCAACAGCTTGCCCGCCGTGGCCCAGGCTTCGATACCGCCTTGCAGGCTCCTGGCTCGAATGCCCTCATGCCTCAGTAGCGCGGCGACGCCCTGGCTCAGCTTGAGACCGCGCTGGCAGGAAACGACAACCTCGCTGCCTGCGGCCAGGGCGGTTCCCCATTCCGCGGTGGTCCTGTGACCGCGGCGGATCGAACCCGGAATGAGTCTCGGGTCGGCGGCGAAATCCTCCTCGGTTCGCACATCGATGATCAGCGGGCAACCCGCTGTCCCGACCAGCCGGTCGAGTTCGCTGTTGGAAACGGATGTCACTGACGGCATGGCCAAGCGCTCCTCTGACGAGGTGGAGCGCGATGCTTGGAGGACTGGCACAGGGCCGGACCGTCTGTCGGGGGGATCGCGTCGGCCCCCGCGCAGCCACAAATAGCACGGGGGCGTGCGCCGTCAAGTACGGGCCAGGGAAGTGTCTTCAGACGAACTCGCCCAAGGCCAGCAGCGCGAGCCCGACGCCGATGCCGAGTGCAGCCTTGCGGGTCAGGATGCAGGTGGCGAAGCTGGCGATCACGGCGGCGACGGCGACGAGGCTGCCCGCGGCGGGGGGCGACGCGATCAGGGGCTTCACGACCGGGGGGATCACCATCGCCATCAGAAGCGCGACGGGCAGCAGGTCGAATACCCGGTCGGCGGCGGGGCCGCGCGGGACGAAGCGCCAGGCGAAGGGCAGTGCCTTGATGACATAGAGCACCATGGCGATGGCGGAGACGACGACGATCTCGTGCGTCACGATCGCCGCCACAGCCGTAGCGCCGACAGCACGAGCGTCACCGCCAGCAGCCCGGCGAGCAGCGGGCCGAGGCGCAACGGCAGCCCTTCCAGGAGCAGGCCGAGTGCGACCGCGGCCAGTGCCGCGGCGAGCCGCGGCCGGCCGTCGAGCTGGCGGGCGAGGATCGGCGCCAGCACGATGGCGGGTACCGCATAGGCGTGGCGCAGCACCGGCAGCTGCCCGGCGAGCAGCGTGCCGATGACGCAGGTGCCCGACCAGACCACCCAGAGCGGCGCACCCGCACCGATGACGAAGCGCAGCCTCGCCTCCGGCCGCTCCGACAGCGACAGCGCAAAGGACGTCTCGGTGAGGAAGTAGGGTGCGGCCAGACGGAACACCAGGCCCTTCGGTCGCGGCCAGCTGCTGGCTATGGCCGCGTAGACGAGATAGCGGAGCTGCGTCGCCGCGACCGTGAGAAGAATGGAGGCGAAGGGCGCCGCCGTCGCGACGAGCTGCGCGTAGCCGAGCTGCGCGACGCCGGAATAGAAGGCCGCGGGCATGATGAAGGACGCGGCCTGCGACACGCCCGCCGACACCATGGCCGCGCCGGTGGCCAGGCCGAACAGCACCGTGCCCGGCAGCATCGGCGCCACGGCGCGCAGGCCGCGAAGATAGTCGTCGCGCGGGCCGGCGCGCGGGGCAGCGGATTCGTTCATCGCGAAAGCAATAGAAGCCAGCCCATCACCGGCGGCAAGTGGACCGGTCCGATCGGGCCGCGCCGTTCCTCAGGGCTTCACGACAACCACGCCCTGATCCGCGAAGGTGATCGAGACAGCCGTCGCCGCGGGATGGACCGGGTCGCTGCAGGGCGCGACGGCAAACAGCTCGCCGAGCGGTGTCGACACGTGATACTCCTGCTGCGCGCCCATGTAGGTCGAGCGCGCCACCGTGCCGGCGATACCTTTCGCTCCCGCCGGACCGAGGCGGATGGCCTCCGGGCGGATCACCACGTCGGCTTCGCCTGCACTCAGACCGTTGTGCGGCAGGGAAAGGCGCAGACTGTCGAGCACCACCGTCGCGCTCTCACCTTGGATGCTTTCGATCCGGCCCTTCACGTGGTTCGCCTCGCCCATGAAAGTGGCGACGAAGACGGTCTCGGGCCGCTGATAGAGATCGGCCGGCGTGCCGGACTGGGCGATCTCGGCGTTGCGCATGACCACGATCCTGTCGGACACGGCGAGCGCTTCCGACTGGTCGTGGGTGACATAGACGACGGTGACGCCGAGCCGCTGCTGCAAGGCCCGGATCTCTTCCCGCATCGACCGGCGCAGGCGGGCGTCGAGATTGGACAGCGGCTCGTCGAACAGCAGCACGGCGGGCTCCAGAACCAGGGCGCGCGCGACGGCTACGCGCTGCTGCTGGCCGCCCGACACTTCCGAGGGCAGCCTCTCGCCGAACCCCTTGAGCCCCACGGTGGCGAGTGCCGCTTCCGCACGGTCCGCCGCATCCCGCTTGCCCATGCCGCCGGAGACCAGGCCGAAGGCCACGTTCTCGCGCACCGTCATGTGCGGGAAGAGGGCATAGGACTGGAAGACCATCGACACATCGCGCTCACCCGCCGACAGGTCTGTCACGTCCCTCCCGCCGATCTCGATGCGCCCCTCCGACACGCGTTCGAGGCCGGCGATCATGCGCAGCAGCGTCGTTTTCCCGCAGCCCGACGGGCCGAGCAGCGTGACCAGCGATCCGGCCTCGATCACGAGATCGAGCGGCTTCAGCGCGGTCCATTCGCCGTAGCGCTTGCCGACACCGCGAAGACGGACCTCGGCCGCCTGTGCCTTCGTGCTCATGCGCGTCCCCCGACGACCTGCGGCGCCGCTGCCGGCGCCTTGCGACGGCCGAGCCTGCGTTCGCCGACCAGAAGCTGGATCAGTCCGATCGCCACCATCATCAGCACGATCAGCGCGGTGGAGTAGGCGATGGCGATTCCATAGTCGCCGTTGATGACGCGGCCGATGATGAAGACGGTCGCCATCTCGTGCTGGGCCGAGACGAGGAAGATGACGGCCGACACGGTCGTCATGGCGCGGACGAAGGAGTAGACCAGCGCGGTGACGATGGCGGGCTTCAAGAGCGGCAGGACCACGGTCCTGAGCGTCCGGCCGGTGCCGGCGCGCAGCGTGATCGCGGCTTCGTCCAGGCTCTTGTCGATCTGGCTCATCGCCGCCATGCCCGACCGCACGCCCACCGGCATGTTCCGGAACACGAAGCACAGAACCAGGATGACGGCCGTCCCGGTGATCTCCAGCGGTGGGATGTTGTAGGTCAGCACATAGGCGACGCCGATCACCGTGCCCGGCACGCAGAATGTGAGCATCAATGCAAATTCCAGTACCGTCCGGCCGGCGAAGCGCTGGCGCGACAGGAGCCAGGCGGCGAGCAGGCCGAGCCCCGCGGTCAGCGGCGCCGCCACGGCGGCGAGCTTGATGGTGGTGAAGAGCGAACCCCAGGCGCCGCCGGTCCAGATGATGCCGGCTTGCGTCCATTCGATCGCGAAGGCGCGGCCGAAATGCGATAGCGTCGGCGTCCAGTCGCGGCCCCAGACCTTCACGAAGCCGCCCATCAGTGCCAGCGCATAGACCGCGACGGTGAGGCAGGCCCAGGGCAGCGCCACGCAGAAGGCGATTTTCCGCATCCAGCCCGGAATGGGCTGTGGCAGGCCGGTATCGCCCTTGCCGGTAAGCGAGACATAGGAACGCGTACCGACCACGCGGCGCTGAACTACGAAGGCCGCCAGGGCGAAGACCAGCAGGATCAGGGCGAGCGTCGCCGCCCGTCCGAAATCCGCCTGCGCGCCGACCACGGCGAAGAAGATTTCGGTCGACAGTACGCCGAAGGAACCCCCGAGCACGATCGGATTGCCGAAATCGGCCAGGCTCTCGACGAACACGACAAGGAAGGCGTTGGCGAGGCCGGGGCGCATCAGCGGCAGCGTTACCGCCGTGAAGATGCGGCTCCTGCTCGCGCGCAGCGTTTCGGCGGCCTCCTCCATGCTGGGTGATATGCCCTGTACCACGCCGATCAGGACCAGGAAGGCGGTCGGCGTGAAGGAGAAGACCTGGGCCAGCCAGACACCGTTGAAGCCGTAGATCCAGCGGCCGAGCTCGACCCCGAACAGGCCGGACGCCGCCTGGTTCACGAGGCCGGACCGGCCGAAGATCAGGATCAGTCCCAGCCCGATCACGAAAGGGGGCGTGATGATCGGCAGCACGGTCAGGAGGCGTAGCGCCCGCTTGGCGGGGAAGCCGGTGCGCGTCACGATCAGCGCGAAGCACAGGCCGAGCGCGGTGCAGGTGGCGGCGGTCGCCAGCGCCAGCGCCAGCGTGTTCCAGGCGACGCCGCATTGCGCGCCGGACCCGAGGCAGGCGAGGCCCCACACCTTGGAGTGCAGGAAGCGGCTCTGAAAGGCCGCGGCCAGCGTCTGATCCGCCGGCGCGGCGAAAGCCTGCGCCAGGACGGTGGCGACAGGCCAGACGGTGAACAGCAGGATGCTGGCGGCGAGGATCCCCACCGCCCCGGCGACGAAGCGGTCACCGCCGAAGCGGCCCTTCAGCGCAAGCCCGTCGGTGAGGAGAAGAAGGAAGGCGGCGAAGGTGACCGACCCGCCCCAGCCGATGCCGAACTGCCGGTCCGCGAGCTCGCCGAAGGCCGCCTCGAGCGCCGGGTGGGACCAGCCGCGGACGCCGACCAGCAAGCCCTGAAGCGCCAGCAGGACGAGGCCGAGCGCTCCGGCCAGGCGCAGGAACCGGCCGCGCGATTCGCGCCCCGCTTGGGGAAGGAAGGCCGGCAATGCGACCACCCAGGCCGCGATCACGCCCCACAGCCACCAGCGCCCGTGCCGTGCCGCCTGGCCGAGGGCGGATGCCGCGTCGGGGTCGTCCTGGGCCAGTGCGACGATGCCACCCAAGGACAGGCCATCCTGCAGCATGTGCCAGGGAAGGATGGCGAGGCCGATCAGCCCCGCCAGCCACCAGACCAGCGCCGGGTCGCCGCGGCGCACCGGTCTCCCTCTGGCCCGGTTCAGCGCGGCAGCGAACCGATATCGGCATCCCACTTGGCCAGCAGGCGCCGCCGCTCGGCCGCCGCGCCGTACTTCACGAAGTCGTACTCGACGAGCTTCATCTTCGACAGGTCGGGCGCACCGGGCGGCAGGGGAGCGGCCTTGTTGGAAGGCATCTGCAACTGCTTGCCGACATCGAAGCCGAGCTTCTGCGCCTCCGGCGTGAGCGCCCAGTCGTAGAACTTCTTCGCATTGGCGAGATTGCGGCTGCCCTTCAGGATCGACATCGACCCGATCTCGTAGCCGGTGCCTTCACAGGGCGTGTGGTAGCCGACCGGAAAGCCGGCATTGGCCTCCGTCACGGCATCATGGACGAAGGACAGCGAGACGGCCGTCTCGCCCCGCGCCACCGCCTTGATCGGGCCAGTGCCCGACCGCGCATAGGCGTTTATGTTGGGATGCAGCTTCTTCATGTAGGCGAAGGCCTGATCCTCGCCCATGAGCTGCACCAGGGTCGCGATGATGACATAGGCGGTCCCCGACGAGTTCGGGTTCGCCACCTGGATCTCGCCCTTGTATTCAGGCTTCACGATATCGGCCCAGCACTTCGGCTCGGCCAGGTTCTTCTTCGCCAGCAGCTCCTTGTTGAAGCCGAAGCCGACGGCGCCCGAATAGACGCCGATCGACTTGCCCTTTGCGGCCTCGTACTGGCGGATCGCCCAGGGCTGCAGCTGGCTCATCGCCGCCGCCTTGTACTCCGCCGACAGACCCTCCTCGGCCGCCACCAGATGCGGATCGCCGGTGCCCCCGAACCACACGTCGCCGCGCGGATTCTGCGCCTCGGCCCGGATCTGGGCCAGCGTCTCTCCGGACCCCTTCTGCGTCATGTTGACGGTGACGCCGGTCGCCTTCTGGAAGTTGGTGGCGATGGCCTGGCACCACTCGACCTGGACCGAACAGTAGAGGTTGAGCTGGCCCTGTGCTTGGGCCGCGCCCGACAGGGCGAACAATGCGCCGGCTGCGATGCCGGCGAAGCGGAACGGACGGATCATGGTGCCTCCCCTGGGGCCGCAGCCTCTGCCCGGCCTTGTCACATAAGTGTCATATTAGGCGATGAGGTGGGGAGTCTGTCGAGCGGCAATCGCTTGCATCGACCCTGGCCGTGCCGGATGCGGCGACCCGCAGGATGCGTCCGACGGTGGGCGTTCCATGTGGCTCGGCCCCGGCAGGCGGCGGCATGGCGCAGCCCGTCGCGCATCATGCTCAGCCCAAGGATGGCGCGTACAGGGTCTCGGCCTTCGCCACCAGAATCGGTCGGCCGCTTACCGCGGCGGGCCGTCGCGTTCGCGGCGGCCCTCGCGGCCTTCCGGACGCCACTCGGCCAGGCGCCTCCTCTCTTCCGGTCCCATCCGGGCCACCGCGGCGGAGGCGGCCGTCTGCAGGTCGCGCTGCAGCGCCTGCTGACTGTCCAGAAGCCGGTCGAACGCGCGGTCGAGCCGCGCCCGGTCGAAGGGTTCGGCCAGGATCGCCTCGCGGATGCCGGACCGCGCCTCGCGGATCGCCTCCATGCGCTTGCGCATTTCGGCATGCTTCAGATCCTGGCGCACCGCCTCGCGCAGCGGCGGCGGCAGGCCGCCGGCCATGCCGCCCGGAAGTCCCGGCGCGCCGGCGGCCGGGGGCGGCGGATGGTGCATGAAGACGCGGCCGATGACGTAGCCGCCCAGCAGGCCGTTGACGACCAGCGAGGCGAGCAGCAGCCAGCGCGTCCAGTTGCGCGGTTTCGGCGGCGGCAGGTCGCTCATCGGCCGTCCCCCGCTCCCGCCGGCCCGAAGAGGGGCCGTCCGGCGCCACCCTCGGCGGGCGGCGAAGGCGGAGGGGCGCCGGCGATCCGGTTCTCGCGCAGGGTCATGACAACCACTCCAGCTCGGCCGAAGGGCCGAGGATCAGCGTATCGATGTCGAGGTCCTGGGCCTGCGCTTCGGTCGTCTGACCGAGACCGGCGAAGCCGATTGCGAAACCGATGACCAGCGCGACCGCGAGGCCGGCGAGCTGCGGGGCCATCGACGGGCCGAACAGGCTGTGCAGGAAGCTCGTCACCGCGCTGCGCCGGCTGCCGGCCTGGGCGATGCTGCGGGACTGCTCGAGGATCCGCGCCGCGAGGTCGGGCGCGGGTTCGGGGACCCTCCAGGCATCGAGCGCAGCGTCGAGCGCCGCCGCCTCGCGCAGCAGCACCGTGTCGGCGGCGGCCAGCGCGGCCTGGGCCGCCTCGCGCTCGGCCTGCGGCCAGCGCGACGGTTCGCTGCCGAAGGCCGCGATGATCTCGTTCAGCCGCTGCGGGCTCATCTCGGCGGGGGCCATGTTCTCACCCTCCCTGGAAAGCGGCGAGCCGCTCCTTCAGCGTCCGCCGGGCGCGGACGAGGAGCGATTCGACGGCGCCGACGGTGAGCGACAGGCTCGCCGCGGCTTCGATGTTGCTGAGGCCCTGGAAGTGACAGAGCAGCACGGCGGCGCGCTGCCGCTCGGGCAGGTCCGCCACCGCCTTGGTCACCGCCTCGCTGGTGCGGTTGCGGCCCAGCGCGGCCTCGGGGTTCGGGGCCGTGTCGGCGGGATCGCCGGCCGCCTCGATCGGGTCGGTCACGGGCTTCCTCTTCCGGTCGATCACCCGGTTGGTCAGGATGCGATAGAACCAGGTGCGGAAGCCGGCCTTGCTTCCGTCCCATCGCGATCCGTGCTGCCAGACCCGCAAGAAGGCGTCCTGCACCGCGTCCTCCGCCTCCGCCCGGCTGCCCAGCATGCGCTGCGCGAACCCCACCGCCCGGCCGATATGGCGGTCGATCAGGGTCCGGTACGCCATGCGGTCGCCGCGGGCGACCCGGGCCATCAGGTCTTCGTCGCTGGGCTCAGGCATCCAAAACCGGCCGTTCGATCCTCCTTACGGGCGGGTGAGGGGAATCCTGCGCCTATCCCCACAGTTCCCGCGGCGGCGGGTGCATCAGGCTGCCCTCGAAGCGGATGCCGGGTACCCGGTCCCTGGACAGGATCAGCGGCCCGTCGAGGTCGACATAGGCGGCCCGCTGGCCGGCGAGGAAGGCGGGCGCCATCCCCAGCGATGTGCCGACCATGCAGCCGACCATCACCTTGAAGCCTTCCGCTTCCGCGGCGGCGATCAGTTCCAGCGCCGCCGTGAGCCCACCGGTCTTGTCGAGCTTCACGTTGATCAGGTCGTAGCGGCCCTTGAGCGCGGGGAGCGTGTCGATGCCGTGGCAGCTCTCGTCGGCGCAGAGCGGGACGGGGCGGGGCAGCGAGGCGTCCCAGGCGTCCTGTCCGGCCGGCAGCGGCTGCTCGATCATCTCGACGCCGAGCTTCGCCAGTTCCGGCGGATAGGCCTTCAGCATCTCCATGCTCCAGGCCTCGTTGGCATCGACCACGATCCGCGATACCGGCGCCCCGGCGCGAACGGCGCGCACGCGCTCGAGGTCGCCCTCGCCGCCGAGCTTCACTTTCAGGAGCGGTCGCCCGGCCGCCTCGCGCGCCTTCGCCTGCATGCTCTCCGGTGTGCCGAGCGACAGCGTGAAGCAGGTGGTCAGCGGGTGCGGGGCGGGCAGGCCGGCGATCTCATAGGCAGGTTTGCCCGACCGCTTCGCCTCCAGGTCCCACAGCGCCGCATCGACCGCGTTGCGTGCCGCGCCCGCTTTCATGGTCAAGGCGAGTGCTGGCCGAGTGCTGGACTTCTCGATGGCTGGAATCGCCGCTTCGATCGCCGCGACGACGCCCTCGATGCTCTCGCCATAGCGGGGATAGGGCACGCATTCGCCCTGGCCGGTGACCCCGTCCTCGGTCACCCGGACCACCACCACCCGCGATTCGGTCCGCGAACCGCGAGAGATGGTGAAGCCGCCTTCGATCGGCCAAGTCTCTGATTCGACGGTGAGTTTCACCATGTCTTCAGCTTGTCCACCAGCTTGCCGACGCCGGTGCGCACCGGGTCCACCGCCGGCAGCCCGTATTCCGCCTCGAGCTTCGCCAGGTAGTCCTTGGCCTCGTTGTCGCCGAGCTTGGAGGTGTTGATGGAGAGCCCCAGCATCTTCACCCCCGGATTGGTCAGCCGGGCCAGCTGCAGGTTGGTGTCGATGCACTCCTTCAGGTCGGGCAGCGGGTAATGTGGCAATCCTCTCATATGCTTACGGGTCGGCTCGTGGCACATGACGAGCGCGTCGGGCGCCGCGCCGTGCAGGAGGCCGAGGCTGACCCCGGCGAAGGAGGCGTGGAACAGCGAGCCCTGTCCCTCGATCAGGTCCCAGTGGTCGGGATCGTTCTCGGGCGACAGCCACTCGACCGCGCCGGAGACGAAGTCCGACACCACCGCGTCGATCGATACGCCCGATCCGGCGATGAAGATGCCGGTCTGCCCCGTGGCCCGGAAATCGGCCTTAATCCCCTGTTTCTTCATCTCTTTTTCGAGGGCGAGGGTGGTGTACATCTTGCCGATCGAACAGTCCGTGCCGACGGCGAGGAGGCGCTTGCCGGACCGCTTCTTGCCCTTGCCGGTGGCGAAGTCCTGCGTCGGGTGGCGCACGTCGTGCAGCTTTTTCCCGTGCTTCTCGGCCGCCTTCACCACCTCGGGCAGGGCGGTGAGCCGCATGTGCAGCCCGCTCGCCACGTCCATGCCGCGCTCGATCGCCTCGACGATCATCGGCGACCAGGAGGCGGGCAGGATGCCGCCCGAGTTCGCCACGCCGATGATCAATGTCTTCACGCCCTTGGCCGCCGCTTCGGCGATCGTGAGGTCGGGCAGCTTCAGGTCGGCCTTGCAGCCGGGCAGCCGCATCTGGCCCAGGCACCATTCCGGGCGCCAGTCGGCGATCCCTTGCGCGGTCTTGGCGGCCAGGTCGTCGGGCGCATCGCCGATGAACAAAAGATAGGGGTGCTTGATGTCGCTCATGGTCAGCTCCGTCCGGCGATCGCGTGCAACTCGACTTCCAGCAGCTTGATCTGCTGGGCCACTTCCTTTGCATAGTCCGGGCCGTCCCAGGCGCGGTAGTCGCCCTTTGCATAGGCCAATGCATTCTTCCAGTAGAGCCAGGCGTTCAGCTTGTTCCTGACGTAGTTGTTCTGCTCCTTGATCACCTTGGCGGGCGATCCGACGACGACGGAGTTGTCCGGCACAACCATGCCCGGCCGCACCAGGCTGTGCTCGCCCACGATGCAGTTGTTTCCGATCACCGCGCCGTCCATGACGGTGGCGTTGATGCCGATCAGGCAGTTGTCGCCGATCTTGCAGCCGTGGATGGTCACGTGATGGGTGATCGAGCAGTGGGCGCCGACATAGGTGCCGGTCTGCGCCCCCACATGGATCATCGTGAAGTCCTGGATGTTCGTGTACGGCCCGATGACGATCTCGCGGTTCTCCGCCCGGGCCGCCACGTTGATCCAGATGGAGGCGTGTTCCATCACCCGCACCTTGCCGTAGAGATGGGCGGTAGGGTGGATATAGGCCGGGTTCTCCAGCACGACATCGGGACCGAACACGGGCACGGGCAGCGTCTCCTCAAATCTCCGAACGGCGCATCTGACTGAAAAAGCGCCAGCCTGTCGATGTCCACATCACCTGGGCGGGTGCTTCCTCAAGACCGCCTCGTTCACCTCCACGCCCCAGCCCGGCCCCTTGGGCAGCATCAGGTGGCCGCCCTTGATGACCGGCGCACCCACCAGCTCGTCCTTCCAGGGCACGTCGTCGATATCGATTTCCATGATGCGGAAGTTCGGAATGGCGGCGCAGAAATGCGCGCTCATCATGGTCGACAGGTTGCCGTAGAAATTGTGCGGAGCGCAGTTCACCTCATAGGCCTCGGCCATGGCGGCGATCTTCACGCTCTCCAGGATGCCGTTCCAGGGTACGTCGACGATGGCGACATCCATCGACTGCTGGTCGAGATAGGGGCGGAACTGCCGGCGGCCGAACAGGCTCTCACAGGAGGCGATGGGCACGGCCGCGCTGCGCCGCACCTGGGCCAGCGCCGCCGGATCGAACAGGTCGATCTCCAGCCACAGGAGGTCGAAGGGCTGCACCGCGCGGGCCACGCGGCAATATCCTTCGGTCTTGAAATTGAAGTTGAGGTCGAGCAGCAGCTCGACATCCGGCCCCGCCCCTTCCTTAAACGCCGCCATCTGCGCGGTGATGGTGTCGAGGATGCGCCGGTCGGCGTTCAGCTCCGGCCAGCCGTCGATCCGCCCGAAGCCCGGCTGGTGCATGTAGGGCTCGCCCCGGTCGAACATGAAGATGTTGGTCTTGAGCGCGGTATAGCCCTTCATCCGCACCTCCTTTCCCAGCGCGACGATATCGGCGAGGGAGGCGACTGGCGGCGTGCCCATCAGCTTCGCGTGATTGAGGCGGTAGGAGCCGCAATGCGACCAGTAGAGTCGCAGGCGGTCCCGCACCGGTCCGCCCAGCATCTCGGCGACCGGGATGCCGAGCGCGCGGGCCTTCACGTCGACCAGCGCGTTCTCGATCGCCGCGATGGCCTGGGCGATCAGGCCGCCCGGGGCCTGCCGGGTCATGGCATAAAGCTGCGCGGTGATCCGTTCGACGGGGCGCGGATCCTGCCCGATCAGGTGTTCGGCCAGCTTCCGGATGACCGCGGTCAGCCCCTTGCTGCCATAGCTCTCGTTGTATTCGGACCAGCCGATGACGCCCTGGTCGGTCGTGACCTTGAGGAAGGACCAGACGCGCCAGCCGGCGTCGCAGTGCAGATCCTCGATCGCCGCAATCTTCATGGTCGCCTCCTCCGTTCCTGTCCCGCTAGCCTATCCCCGCCGGAGGAACGATCACAAACGAGGAGGACGCCGATGACCGTGACCTATGAGACCGTCACCTACGAGATGCCGCTGCCCGCGGTGGCACGGATCACCATGAACCGCCCGAAGGAGCGGAACGCCCAGAACCTGCAGCTGACCTACGACCTGAACGCCGCCTTCGACCGGGCGGCCCAGGACGATCAGGTCAAGGTCATCATCCTGGCGGGTGCCGATCCGCATTTCTCGGCCGGGCACGATCTCACCGGCGACGGCGGCAAGACCTGGAAGGACTATCCGGTCGTCGGCACCTGGTGCGGCTTCGACTGTGATGGAGCCGAGGGGCGGATGGCGCGCGAGCAGGAAATCTACATCGGCATGACCGAGCGCTGGCGCAACATCCCCAAACCCACCATCGCTCAGGTGCAGGGCAAGTGCATCGCCGGCGGCCTGATGCTGGCCTGGGCCTGCGACCTGATCGTGGCGAGCGAGGATGCGGAATTCCGCGACCCCGTCCTGGAAATGGGAGTTTGCGGTGTCGAGTTCTTCAATCATCCCTGGGAGATCGGGGTGCGCAAAGCCAAGGAATGGCTGTTCACCTCCGACTGGCTGACCGCGGCCGAGGCGAAGGCGCTCGGCATGGTGAACCAGGTCGTGCCGCGGGCCGAACTGGCGGCGGCCGTGCTGGCGATGGCCGAGAAGGTGGCAAAGAAGCCCTCCTTCGCGCTCAAGGTCACCAAGGAGGCGGTGAACCAGTGTCAGGACCATATGGGCCGGCGGCTCGGCATGCTCCAGGCCTTCTCGCTGCACCAGCTCTGCCACAGCCACAACATGCAGAAGTTCGGCATCCCGGTCGATCCCGGCGGCTTGCCGCCCGTGGTGCGCGAGCGCTTCATGGCGGTCAAGGGCAAGGTTTAGCAATCAGTTGATCAATTGCGCGGAAGTCTCGGAAGCGGCAAGATGATTTCCGCGCATTTTCGCGTTGTAGGGAGGAGTGGAGAGTATGCGTAACGCGTTTCTGGGCGCCGTGGCGGCGCTCGCCCTGACGGCGGCGACCGCTCAGGCACAGATATCCGGGGATGCCGTCAAGATCGGCCTGGTCCAGGATTTTTCGGGTCTCTACGCCGATGTCGTCGGCAATTCGAGCCTGCTCGGCGTGCAGATGGCGGTGGAGGATTTCGGCGGCAAGGTCTTGGGCAAGCCGATCCAGGTCCTCTTCGCCGATCATCAGAACAAGCCGGACATCGCCTCCAACGTCGTTCGCCAGTGGCTCGACGTCGACAAGGTCGACATGCTGGCCGGCAATGGCACGTCCTCGGTCGGTCTCGCCGTTCGCGGCATCGCCAAGGACCGCAGCATGATCGACATCAACACCAGCGCGGCATCGTCCGACCTGACCGGCAAGGCCTGTTCGCCGACCGGGTTCCACTGGGTCTACGACACCTATGCCCTCGCCAAGGTGACCGGGGCCGCCGCCGTGAAGGCGGGTGGTGACTCCTGGTACTTCCTCACCGCCGATTATGCCTTCGGCCATGCCCTGGAACGCGACGTGAGGGCCTTCGTCGAGGCGGGCGGCGGCAAGGTGCTGGGCGGCGTGCGTCACCCGCTCTCGACGGCCGACTTCTCCTCCTTCCTGCTGCAGGCTCAGGCCTCGAAGGCGAAGGTCATCGGCCTCGCCAATGCCGGCAACGACACGGTCAATTCGATCAAGCAGGCGGCCGAGTTCGGCATCGTCGCCGGCGGCCAGAAGCTCGCCGGCCTCCTCGTCTTCATCACCGACATCAATTCGATCGGCCTGAAGACGGCGCAGGGCCTGCTGCTGACCGAATCCTTCTACTGGGACCTGACCGACGACACCCGCAAGTTCGGCCAGCGCTTCGCCGAACGCCGCGCCAAGATGTCGGGCGGCAAGACCCTGATGCCCAACATGATGAATGCCGGCGACTACGAGTCCACCCTGCACTATCTGAAGGCAGTGGAAGCGGCCGGCACCGACGATCCGGTGAAGGTGGCGCAGAAGATGCGCGAGACGCCGATCAACAGCTTCTATGCCAAGGACGTGAAGATCCGCGAGGATGGTCGCGTCATGCGCCCGATGTACCTGTTCCAGGTCAAGGCTCCTGGTGAATCGAAGGGCCCCTGGGACTATTACAAGCTGGTGCAGACGGTGTCGGGTGACGAGGCCTGGCGCCCGGCGGCCGAGAGCGAGTGCCCGCTCCTGAAGAAGAGCTGAGTTCGGCCGAGACAACCGTCCCCGTTCAGGGACGTGGACCGGCGGCCGAGAGGCCGCCGGTTTCTTTTTTCTCCGGCCGCTCCCAAGCGAGGAAGAGCGGATTTTCAGTAGTCACTGTCGAGGTTTACAGTATTTATCAGTCGATAATTTCAAAGGGTCGAGTAGATCCTCTTCGATATTTGCGTGCGCGTGCTTTTGCCGCCAAGATGCCGCAGCGCAAAAATGCGCATCGGGAGGCTTAGAGAAATGCGTACCAAGCTCATTGGTGCCGTGGCCGGATTGGCCATGGCGGCCACGGGGGCCCAGGCCCAGATTTCCGACGACGCGGTGAAGATCGGCATCCTGCAGGACTTCTCGGGCCTGTATGCCGATCTGGTCGGCAATTCCAGTCTGCTGGCCGTCCAGATGGCGGTGGAGGATTTCGGCGGCAAGGTGCTCGGCAAGCCGATCACGGTCATGTTCGCCGACCACCAGAACAAGGCGGACATCGCCTCCAACGTCGCCCGCCAGTGGTGGGATGTCGACAAGATGGACATGGCCCAGGGCGTCGGCACCTCCTCGGTCGGTCTCGCCGTTCGTGCCATGGCGAGGGAGCGCGGCAAGCTCGACATCAATACCGGCGCCGCGACCTCGGACCTCTCCGGCAAGGCCTGCTCGCCCACCGGCTTCCACTGGGTCTATGACACTTATGCACTCGGCAAGGTGACCGGCAGCGCGACGGTGAAGACCGGCGGCGACACCTGGTTCTTCCTCACCGCCGACTATGCTTTCGGCCATGCGCTGGAACGCGACGTGACGTCCTTCGTCAACGCGGGCGGCGGCAAGGTGCTGGGCGCCGTGCGCCATCCGATCTCGACCTCGGACTTCTCCTCCTTCCTGCTGCAGGCCCAGGCCTCCAAGGCGAAGGTCGTCGGTCTCGCCAATGCCGGGAACGACACCGTCAACTCGATCAAGCAGGCGGCGGAATTCGGCATCGTCGCCAGCGGCCAGAGACTGGCCGGCCTCCTCGTCTTCATCACCGACATCCATGCGCTCGGCCTGAAGACGGCGCAGGGTCTCGTCCTCAGTGAGTCCTTCTACTGGGACATGACCGAGGACACCCGTAAGTTCGCCAAGCGCTTCGTCGAGCGGCGCAAGGCGATGACGGGCGGCAAGGAACTCTACCCGAACATGCTGCAGGCGGGCGACTACGAGTCCACCTTGCACTATCTGAAGGCGGTGGAAGCGGCCGGCACCGACGATCCGGTGAAGGTGGCGCAGAAGATGCGCGAAATGCCGATCAACTCCTTCTATGCGAAGGACGTGAAGATCCGCGAGGACGGCCGCGTCATGCGTCCCTTCTACCTGTTCCAGGTGAAGACGCCCCAGGAATCGAAGGGTCCCTGGGACTACTACAAGCTTCTGCAGACGGTCGAAGGCGTCGATGCCTTCCGTCCGGCGGCGGAAAGCGAATGCCCGCTCTTGAAGAAGAGCTGAACGGCGTGAACACTGGAAGCCGGCGGCTGGAAAGCCGCCGGCTTTTTCTTTGGTAGGGAGTGAAACAGGACATGCTCAGGGCAGGGGTCGAGGTCGGCGGCACCTTCACCGATCTGGTGGCGGTCGAAGGCGGCAAGGTGATCGTCGGCAAGGTGCCGAGCGTGCCGCGCAGCCCGGACGAGGGCGCCTACAACGCCCTGACCGCAGGCGGGGTCGCCATCGACCGGATCGACGACCTCGTGCACGGTTCGACGGTCGCCACCAACGCGGTGCTCGAACGCCGCGGCGCCAAGGTCGCCTTCATCGCCACAGCAGGCTTCCGCGACGTGCTGTTCCTGCAGCGCCACGACCGCCGTTCGATCTACGATCTGGGTTATGCCAAGCCCGCGGCCCTCGCCGAAAGGCGGGACTGCTTCGAGGTCGCGGAGCGTACCCTTGCCGATGGCGCGGTGGAAACGGCGCTCGACGAACTCTCGGTCGCCCGGCTGATCGATGGACCGCTCTCCACCGGCGGCTATGACGCCGTCGCCATCTGCCTGCTCAACGCCTATGCCAATCCCGCGCACGAGCAGCGCGTGGCGGCGCTGATCCGCTCCCGCATGCCGCATCTGCAGGTCACCTGCTCCTCCGACGTGGCGCGCGAATTCCGCGAATACGAACGCGCCTCCACCGCCGTGCTGGCCGCCTATGTGCAGCCGGTGATCGCCCGCTACCTCGACCGCTTCGAGGGCAAGCTGAAGGAGGCCGGGTTCAAGGGCAAGTTCTCCATCATGCAGTCCTCCGGCGGACGCACCCCGGCCGAAGGCATGAAGCGGAACGCGGTGACGGCGCTCTTCTCCGGTCCGGCCGCCGGCGCCACCGGAGCCGCGCGCCTCGCCGCCCGGGCCGGCTTCCGCAACCTCATCACGGTCGACATGGGCGGGACCTCGACCGACGTGACGCTGGTGGTCGACGGCGAGCCGCAGCTTGCCAGCGAGACCGAGATCGACGGTCTTCCCGTCCGCACCCCGGTGCTCGACATCGTGTCGGTCGGCGCCGGCGGCGGCTCCATCGTCTGGGTCGATGACGGCGGCATGCTGCGCGTCGGCCCGCGCTCCTCCGGTGCCGATCCGGGCCCGGCCTGCTATGGCCGCGGCGGCCAGCAGCCGACCGTGACCGACGCCCATGTCATCCGTGGCACCATCCGGCCAAAGGCGTTCCTGGGCGGCCGCATGAGCATCGATGTCGACAAGGCCCGCGCGGTGTTCCAGCCGCTGGCCGACCGCTTCGGCATGAGCCTGGAGGACGTGGCCGACAGCGCCATCCGCATCGCCGAGGCGAACATCGTCCGCGCCATCCAGATCGTCTCGACCGAGCGCGGCCATGACCCGCGCGACTACGCGCTGCTTCCTTTCGGTGGCGCCGGCCCGCTGCACGCGGGCCGCATCGCCGAGGATCTGGGCGTCCGCACCATCCTGGTGCCACCCTGCGCCGGGGTGATCTCGGCCTATGGCCTGCTCGCCGCCGACTACGTGCATCACGAGACGGCGACGCGGCGGATCGAACTGAAACCCGGCGTCGAGGCCGAGATCCGCCAGGCGGTCGCCGAGATGCGCGAGCGCGCCTCGAAGCGCTTCCGCGACATCGGGCTGGAAGGCTCGGCGGTGTTCGACGTCACCGCCGAGATGCGCTTCGTCGGCCAGGCCTTCGAGGTGCCGGTGGCGCTGCCCATCGACCGCATGGACAGCCTGACCGTGGATGAGATCGCGCATCTCTTCGAAGTGGCCCATGAGAGGCTCTACCGGCACGGCGCGGCGGGGCGCAAGCGGGTCGAGATCGTCGCCTTCCGCCTCGGGGCCGGGCTTCCGCTGGAGGCTTTGCCCACGATCTCCGCGCCGGAATCGATGGGTGACATCGCCGAGACGGCGGCGATCACCGAGCGCAAGGCGCGATTCGACTGCCCGGTGCGGGCACGCGCCGGGCTCGAACCCGGCGCTCGGCTCGATGGGCCGCTGCTGCTCGAGGATTCGACCTCCACCATCTACATCCCGGAGGGGTGGGGTGGCGAGGTGGATGCGTGGTACAATCTGGTGCTTCGGAGGGCCTCGTAATGACTACCGTCGATCCGGTCGACTACGCCGTCATCAGCCAGTCGCTGATCGCCGCCGCCCGCGAGATGGGCGCCAAGCTGATCCGCTCCGCCTATTCGACCATCGTGCGCGAGGCGCGCGACTGCTCCGCCGCCATCCTCGACCGGCACGGCAATGTCGTGGCCCAGGCGGAGCTGATCCCGATGCAGCTCGGCCCCATGGCCACCACCTTCAAGGCCTGTGCAGCGCTCTATCCGGTAGATGAGCTGGTCGAGGGCGACTTCTACATCAACAACGACCCCTTCGAGGGCGGCCAGCACCTGCCCGACATCTTCATCTTCACCCCGATCTTCCTGGACGGGAAAGTGGTCGGCTTCGGCGCCACCACGGCGCATCATCTCGACCTCGGCGGCGGTGCGCCGGGACTGAACAGCCTCGCCTCCGACGTCTACCAGGAAGGGCTCCGCATCCCGCCGTCGCGCTACAACATGCGCGACTGGGGCGAGAAGGGGACGTTCCAGCGCCTGGTCACCGCGAACATTCGCGTCCCCGACCAGACCATCGGCGACCTGAACGCCCAGTTCGCCGCCAACAACACCGGCGCCGAGCGGGTGAAGGAACTGGCCAGGAAATACGGCATCGCCACCGTCGAGGCGGTGATGGCCGAGCTCCTCGACTATTCGGAGCGCCGGGTGCGGGCGGCCATCCGCGCGGTGCCGAACGGCATCTACTACGCGCAGGACGCCATCGACGACGACGGCATCACCGACACGCCGCTCGTGATCAAGGTGAAGGTGACGGTGAAGGACGAGGAGATCGACCTCGATTTCGACGGCACCTGTGCGCAGGTGCAGCGCAACCTGAACTGCCCCTATGCCTCCACGATTTCGGCGGCCCTCTCCTGCGTCAAGGCGGTACTGACCAGCGCCGACATCCCCTTCAACGAAGGGCTGAAGCGCCCGATCACCGTGACCGCGCCCTACGGCACGCTCCTGAACCCCAAGCCGCCCGCCCCGGTGCGCGCGCGCATGGAAGCGGGCTACCGCGTCTGGAACGCGGTGATGAAGGCGCTGGCGCAGGTCGTGCCGGAGAAGGTGATCGCCTGCGGCTACGACACCACCTATGTCGGCGCCTTCAGTCACCTGGGCGAGAACGGCTACAAGATCTACCTGGAAGTCTTCGGCGGCGGCTACGGGGCTTCCGCCAGCACCGACGGCTGCGACGCGGTGGACGGTCCGCTGTCGAACTGCGCCAATGCGCCGATCGAGAGCCTCGACATGGACCATGATTTCGTCCGCGTGAAGGAATACGGCCTCATCCCCGATTCCGGCGGCGCCGGCGAATGGCGCGGCGGGCTCGGCTTCGTGCGCCGCTACGAGGTGCTGAAGGAAGGGGTCGAGCTCAACCTCTATGCCGACCGCTTCCGCATCGCCCCCGACGGGCTGTTCGGCGGCGAGCCCGGCATGCCGGGCGCCTGCGAGGTGAAGCGCGGGGCCACGACCTTCCGCCTGAAGTCGAAGGACAAGGCGCTGCTGCAGAAGGGCGACATCGTCAGCCTGATCTGCGGCGGCGGTGCCGGCTACGGCCCGCCCGCGCGCCGCCGGCGCGAACTGGTCGACCGCGACGTCGAGCAGGGCTATGTCAGCCGCGAGGCCTCGGCCCGCGTCCACGGGACCGTGCGCCAGGCGGCGGAATAGGGCTCAGCGCGGCTTGAAGGCGGGCCCGTTGCCGTAGAGGCGCATGCCCTCCGGCAGCTTCGTCCAGGCGAGGTTGGCAGGGTTCATGTCGCAGGCGCCCGGTGCCGCGATCTCGACGATCTGGTCCGACAGCGGCTGGAAATCGGCCCGGTAGTGGTTCGAGCTCTTCACCACGATCACCTTGTGGTCCTTGGGCTCGATCCCGACATGGCGGAAATAGCCCTGGTCGTTGCACTGCGTCCGGGCGCTCGACAGCACCACCCGCACGCCGCCGATCCGCACCTGCGCCATCAGGCCGAGGTCGGCGGTCAGCCCGCCGTTCATCGCACCCGTCATGGCGAAGGGCCCGTCGGCCAGCTTCTCCACCATCACCTCGGTGGTGAAGGGCGTCTGTCCCGGCACCAGCTTGCCGCCGAGGTCGAGCGTGACCGCCTTGCCCTCGCCCGCCGCATGCGCCTTCGCGGCACTCTCCGGGTCGAACAGGATCGCCACCACGGCGTCCGGCACCTTCGCGGCCACCAGCGCCTCGATCACGCCGACCGTGTCGGACGTGCCGCCCGCGCCCGCATTGTCCTGGATATCGGCCAGGAGGATCGACCGGTTGCCGGTATAGCCCAGCGCCAGCGAGGCGGCGTCCTTCGGCGTCTTCAGCGCCGGATCGAAGGCCGCCTCATGCCCGGCTATGATTTGGGCCAGCTTGTCCGCCGCCCGGTCGGCCGCCGCCTGCGTGCGTCCATAGGCGAGCACCGTCGCCCCGCACATCGGGATATCGGCGAGCGGGAAGCCGGGCAGGAAGGAGAGCGAGGCGAGGTCCGGATCGGCCGCCTCGATCGCCTCCAGATCCTCGTAGATCGACTTGCAGGGTTCGGTGAAGGTGCTCTGCCGGTGGATCGGCAGCAGGAAGGGCAGCGTGCGGATCGCCTTGGCGAGCGGCTCGGCCGTTTCCAGGAGCGTCTCGATCAGGCGGAAGGCGCGCTCGCCGGTCGCCCGCATGTCGATATGCGGATAGGTGCGATAGGCCACCATGGCATCGGCGTTCTCCATCATGCCGGGGCCGATGTTGCCGTGCAGGTCGAGCGAGTTGACCAGCGGGACGGAGCCGACCACGGCGCGCACCCGGCGCAGGATCTCGGCTTCCGCATCGTCGTGCTCGGTGGTCACCATGGCGCCATGCAGGTCGAGATAGACGGCATCGAAGGGGCCGTTCTGCACCAGGCCGAAGACGATCTCGCCCAGGATGCGCTCGAAGGCGTCGGCGGTGACATAGCCGCCGGGTTCGGCGAAGCACCACAGGATCGGGAACAGCTCGTGCCCGGCCGCCTGCGCCGCCTTCACGAAACCGCCCGTCGCCAGCGGGAATTTCGGGTTGGCCAGCATCTTGTCGCCCCGGACGATGCCGCCGAAGGCCGCCTTGGCATCGAAATCGGCGAAGGTGGTGAAACCGGGGGCGAAGGTGTTGGTCTCGTGCAGGAAACCGGCGATGGCGATACGGGCCAAGAGGCGATCCTCCGGAGGGAAGGGGAGGCGGATGCTGGCCCGGCCGGCCGCCGCGATCAACCGCCGCGTGGCCCGACCCCGGTGTCGACGATTCATCTTGACCGCGCCCGCCACGATCCGGATTACTCTGGCCCCGCACAACCGTTGATGCAGCGTGTCGGGGTCGTTGAATGCGTATCGTGGTGGCGGTCCTTGCGGGTGCGGCGCTGCTTCTCCTGGCGGGATGTATGCAATCGGGTCGGCAGCCCCAGGTAACGCGGGCACAGGCCGACGCCTACCTGAAGACGGTGGATACCGTACGGGACCGCAGCATCGTTCTGGTTTATGAAGGCAAGGCCGACGAGGGCATCCGCGACATCGCCGCCGTCCTCGAACAGGGCCGCAACACCTTTGGCCGAGACAGTGGCTTCGCCGCCCGCGCCCTGTGGGCCAAGGGCGTCGTCCTGCGCGAGGCGCGCCGTCATGACGAGGCCGAACGCGACCTGCAGGAGGCACTGCGCCTCCTCGAAGGACTGGCCGGCCGCGAGGCCCCGATTGTCGGCAGCGTGCTGTCCGGCCTCGCGCTCACCTATCAGCAGGCCGGCCGCTATCCCGAGGCCGAGCCGTTGCGGCGCCGGGCGCTGGAAATCGCGGAGAAGGACAAGGGGGCCGGGTCCGATCTCGCCGGCGCGCGCTGGGGCGAAATGGCGGAGGCGCTGCTCGGCCTCGGCCGCTATGTCGAGCCGAGGAGGCGCAGCAGAAGAGCCTTGATATCCTGGAGAAAGCGGGCCGCACGGAATGGATCGCCTATCTGCTGGGTCTGAACCGTCTGGCCGAGATCTATCGCACCCTCGACCGCCGGGAAGACATGGAAGCGCCCCTGCGCAAGGCGGTGAACATCACGGCCTCGGGCCTGCCGCAGGCCAGCGTTTTCGCGCTGCGTTCCCGCCATGCGCTCGGCGTCTACCTTCTCGAACAGGACCGGGTCGGAGAGGCCGAAGCCTGCCTGCGCGAGGGTCTGGACGCGGCCGCGGCGCAGAAGAGCAGTCCGACGAGCCACGCGCTTCTCCTGCTCGCCATGGCGGAGGTGAAGGACCGCCAGGGGGCATCAGCGGCAGCCGCCGAACTGCGCAAGCAGGCCGGGGAGATGACGGGACAGGGGAAGACCTCGTGAGGGCGCTCTCCGCCCTGCTCGTCCTGCTCCCGCTGGCGCTCTCCGCTTCCCCCGCGGCGGCGGAGAAGGGCGAGGCGCCGCCGCCGGCCGGTCAGGTGATGACCGGGCCGGAGGCGCAGTCCCTCTATGCCAGGGCTGCCGAACTCGATCGCGCCGGCGCCTATCCCGAGGCTGAGCGGGTGCTGGCCGGGGTGGTGAGCGGGGTCGAGCGGGCGACCGGCGCCGACAGTCTGCCCACGGCCTATGCGCTGCGGGCCTGGTCGCTCCAGGCGAGCAATGTGGCGAGGTTCGAGGAGGCGGAGCGGGCGCTGCGCCGCGCCTTGCGCATCGTCGAGAAGCTGCGCGGCAACCGGCATCCGGAGTTCGCCGCGATCCAGCTCGAACTCGCGCAGCTCTACCTACTGCTCGACCGTGCCGAGGAGGCCCAGCCGCTGGTGGCGGCAGCCGGGGAGAGCCTGAAGCGCTCCTATGGCCCGCGTCATGCGATGGTGGCTCAGGCTGTCGCCGTGTCCGCCCGTCTCGCCCAGCGGCAGGGCCGCTTCGCCGAGGCGGAGAGCCTCTGGAACGACGCGCTCGGCCTGATCCAGGGTGGGCGCAAGCCCAATCCGGCCGATGTCTCCGCCGTCATGCACGGCCTCGCGGCCACCTACCTCAACCAGCATGACGCGCCGGCTGCGATCGAAATGCTCGGCCGTGTGATCGCCATCGTGGAAAAGTCGGTCGGCACGGAGGATGTCGCCTATGGGCTCGTGCTGCAGAGCATGGCCGCGGTGCAGGTGAACGACGGCGCCTTCCTTGATGCCCGCCGGACGATCGAGATCGCGGTTTCCGCGCAGAAGAGGACGCTCAGGCCCGAGCACCCGCTGCTCGGGCGGAGCTACCTGCTTCTGGCCGAGATCCTGGCGTTGCTGGACGAGACCGACCACGTCGACGCGATGTTCGACATGGGCGAGCAGATGATCCTCGCCGCCCATACCGACCGGCATCCCGAATACCTCTATGCGCTGCAGCAGCGGATCTCCGCCTATCGCCAGCTCGGCCGGTCGGGTGAGGCGGAACTCCTGATCGTGCGCGCCGAAAGCTTGCGGAAGGAGCTGCGCAGGACCGGGGTCAATCTCTAGGACGGCGAAGGATGCCATCGCTCTATCGGCGGGCGAGGTCGGATCTCGCCGGTCCCCGCTCCCGCGCCGCGCGCGACAGTCGGCGCGCCGCGCGACAGTATCCTTCCCGGCAATGGGAGGTGTCGCATGAAGGTGCTGGTCGAGAAGAACGGCCCGGTGACGACGGTGATCATCAACCGGCCGGAGCGGCGGAACGCCGTCGATTCGGAAACCGCGGTCCTGCTGCGCGAGGCCTTCGAGGCCTTCGAGCGTGATGCCGGCCAGACGGCGGCGGTACTGACTGGGGCGGCCGGCAACTTCTGCGCCGGCTATGACCTGAAACAGGTGTCGAGCCAGAGCGGCGGCGGCATCTCCGATCCGGGCGGCGAGGGGCCGATGGGGCCGACCCGGCGGCTCCTGTCGAAGCCTGTGATCGCGGCGGTGGAAGGCTTCGCGGTGGCGGGCGGACTGGAACTGGCGCTCTGGGCCGATATCCGCATCGCCGCGCAAGGCGCGACTTTCGGCGTCTTCTGCCGGCGCTGGGGCGTGCCGCTGATCGACGGCGGCACGGTCCGCCTGCCGCGCATCGTCGGCCAGGGCCGGGCGCTCGACATGATCCTGACCGGCCGGCCCGTGGACGCGGCGGAAGCGCTCGCCATGGGGCTCGCCAACCGCGTCGTGCCGGCGGGCGGGGCGCGCGCGGCGGCGGAAGCCTATGCGGCCGAGATCGGCCGCTTCCCGCAGCTCTGCCTCAAGGCCGACCGCGCTTCCGTCTATGGACAATGGGATCGCGACATCGCCGATGCGCTGGCGCGGGAGGCGGCCGGCGGCATCGCCCCGCTGCGTCACGAAGCGCGGGCGGGGGCGACGAGGTTCGCGGAAGGCCGCGGCCGGGGCGGCGGGTTCGCCGAGATCTGAACCGGCGGATCAGCGCGCGAAGGCGAGGCCCGGGGCGCGGTCCGGCCGCGCCGAAAGCTCGCGCAAGGCCGCGGTCGCGGCGCGCTTCGCCGCCCGGAAGGAGGGGTGCAGGCTGCGGTCCAGCGCCTGCAGCGCCGGCACGGCCGAGATGAAGCGGAATCGCCCGCCGTCGCGCACGGCAAGGCCCACGGCCTGGTCGTCGACCTCGATCACGAAAGCTGCGTTTGACATCGAATACAACCTCTATGGAGCCGCTCGGCCGGCGGCGTCCGTTCTTCTCCGGTCTCGGGTAGGGGCGGGCGGAGAGCGCTCGCCGTCCCCTCAACCCCGAAGCCTCCGGATCGTTCCGTCCCGGCGCGCGCGCTCCCCGCATCCGGTGCCGCCGGTCTGATGCCTTGGAATTGTTGTGCTTTCGCGCCGTTCCGGTTGCATCGGCGTGACGCCGCCCGCCTCGCGCCGCCGCTCTCAGGCGCGGCCGGCGAGGCCGGCCTCCGCCGGCTCGCTCCGCCCCGTCCGCGTGCCGCCGGCCGAAGCCGGGGGCCCGCCTTGCGGCTGGGCCTGTGCGGGGATCTGCAGGCGCCGCTGCGGCAGCGCGGCGGGGTGTTCGGCCTGCAGCCAGGCCATCACCTTCTCGCGCAGCTCGCAGCGCAGGTCGAACACCCGCCCCGCCGTGCCGGCGCTGGCCAGGATGCGCACCTCCATCGTCGTCTCGCGGAAATCGGTCACCTGCACCGCCATCACCTTGCGGTCCCACAGGGCGGAGGCGTCCAGGATCTCCTTCACCTGGGCGCGCAGCGCCTCGACCGGCAGGGTGTAGTCGGCATAGAGCAGGACCATGCCGATCAGCTCCGACCCCTCGCGGGTCCAGTTCTGGAACGGCTTTTCGATGAAATAGCTGAGCGGCAGGACGAGGCGGCGCCAGTCCCAGATGCGCAGAACGACATAGGTCGAGGTGATCTCCTCGACATTGCCCCACTCCCCCTCGACGATCAGCGCGTCGTCGATCCGGATGGGCTGGGTGATGGCGAGCTGGATGCCGGCGATCAGGTTCTTCAGCAGCGGCTGCAGCGCGAGGCCCACGACGAGGCCGGCCGCGCCGGCGGAGGCGAGCAGGCTGACGCCGTATTGCCGCACCCCGTCGAAGGTCATCAGCGCGGCGGCGATGGTGACGACGACGATCAGCGTGGCGGCCACGCGCTGCAGGATGCGGAACTGGGTGACGTGCTTCCTCGCCAGAAGGTTGTCGGCGGCGTCGAGCTGGAAATCGCGCAGGTACACGGCCGCCAGCACCTGCATCGCCGTCAGCGCCGCCCAGCCGGCCAGCGCGATGATGATGAGCAGGTTGATCTGCCGGATGATGCCGGCCTCCCGCTCGCTGAGCGGCGCCAGCGTGGCGGCGGCGGCGACGAAGACCATGATCAGCGCCAGCCGCGCCGGTGCCCGCACGCGGGTGACGATCTGGCGCAGCATGCCGGACCGGCGCTCGGCCAGCCGGCAGAGCCAGCCGAACACCGCCGCATGCACCGCCCAGCCGATCAGCACGCCGAGGACGATGAGCGCGATGCTGAGCACGGGATCTGGGATATGGGTGAGGGCGGCTTCGATCCGGCGCGGCATGGCGTCCTCCGGTTCACGGCGGGAAAGGCCCTCCGGAGAGGCCTGCCCGTTCTGAAAGCGGAGCGCGCCGATCCGTTCCGCGCGGCACGGGCCCGCGGCAAATCAGATAATCGGTGACAGTGCACTTAATTTGACAAGCGCGGCCATGCGCCGATACTGCCCCCATGGCCCGACTGGCACGACAGGTTTTCGCCGGCATTCCCCACCACGTCACCCAGCGGGGCAACGGGCGGGCGCAGACCTTCTTCGACGGCGAGGACTACGCGGCCTATCGCGATCTGCTGGCCGAGCACAGCCGGGCGGCCGGGGTGGAGGTCTGGAGCTGGGTGCTGATGCCGAACCACGTGCATCTGATCCTGGTGCCGCCGGAACCGGATGCGCTGCGCCGCGCGCTGGCGGCCACCCATCGCCGCTATGCGGGGCGCGTTCATGCGCGGCTGAAGCGCAGCGGGCATTTCTGGCAGGGCCGGTTCGGCTGCGTGGCGATGGACGAGGCGCATCTGGGGGCGGCCTTGCGCTATGGGGCGCTTAACCCGGTGCGGGCGCGCCTGGTCGAGCGGGCGAGCGACTGGGACTGGTCGAGCACGCGGGTACTGACCGGGGAGCGCGCGGAGGACGGGCTGACCCTGGTCGGGCCGGTCAGGACGCGCTATCCCGACTTCGCCGGCCTGCTCGCCGGGGCCGAGGACGAGGCCATGACGCTCCGGCTGCGCCGGGCCGAGACCATCGGGCGCCCCGTGGGTGGGGAAGACTTCCTCGCGCGGCTCGAAGCGGAGAGCGGCCGAACGCTCCGCCCGGCCAAGCGCGGCCCGAAACCGAAATTAAATGCCCTGTCGCCGTAAGTGGAGAGATTTATGATAAGAAATGGTGCGATATTAATCATTGCGTGTATTTGTCTGGGGCTTTGTGTTTATAATGGTTATTATAAAATATGGTATATTTCGTTAATAGTGTTTTTATTTGGACTGATTCCTGCTCTGATCTTTTGCGAGGGTGCATCAGTCGCCTTTAATATCGACAAGTCCGGGAGGGTAAATGTACGAAGATTTTATATAGGTTCTATTATAGTGCTATCGGCTTTATCCTTTTGGATTGCCATTGCTCTCACGGGTGAGGTAAATGATCCGCTGATTTTGGGTTTTTTACTATTATCGATGCCGATATTTATTTTTGGTGGCTATTTAACCCAAACAGCCATAGCGTATTCAACGCCGCGACAGAAATAAGGACCATAATGTCTGTGCAAATTACGGGGACAGTGCACTTAATGGACCAGGCGGTTTTGCCTCAATGGTGTTTCCTCGGCCGGCACGGCACAAATAAGTGCAGTGTCATGTATGGACGGCCCCTGCGTTGCAAGCGGTAAAGGTTAGGTAATTGGCTGCTTGGTCGGGTGCAGTCATGTATCCGGCCTTTCGAGGCGGTGCCCATGACCGCTGGCCCTGATGAAATCCGCGGATCGGTCCTCATCACCGTAGCGCGCTGTCGGCGCTTGACACTGCTCGGGTTGTCCGATCCCCGGCTCGACCGGTTCGCCATCACCTCACTCTTCACCCTCGCAAGACGGTAAGGGGGTAGGCCAGACCAGGCTCCCTCCTGAATGCAACTTTCCTTTTCAGACCGGCAGGGCGGCAGGCACTCCGCCAGCAGGCTCGCTCGCCTGCACCGCCGCCGGGTCGCGGTATAATTACGGTGACAGTCCACTTTTTAGTTGGTCTAGAGGGCGAGGGAGGCCGGCCTGGGTCAAGGCGGGGATGTGGCGGAGACCGCAGAAAGCCGATGCGTTCTCTCTGCGTTAAATGAAAAATTCTCTTGCCGCCGGCAGGCTGTCTGCGGTATGATTTGATTGCGGATGCTCGTGAGGGCATCGCTGCGCATGGGCATCGTGAATAGGACAGTGCACAGGCCGTCGGTTCGCAAGCGATCGATGGCAAGGCGGATACCGCGCCCTTGCTTTCCGTAAGCGGAAAGTCCTGGCACGAACTGGTCGGAACTGGCTCCGAACCGGCTCAGGCGGGTGCGGCATTGGCTTTTTCTGGCTCGAATTGGCTCAAATTGGCTGAGATAGGCAGGGGCGGAACGCCCCCGAGTTTCGAAAATGTCAACTATATCAAAAGCTTGTGCAGATTCTGCATGTGGTGCGGTCGTTCACGCCGCTCCGCCCGCGCGTCTGACGATCGCGAAGGCGTTCAGCGGACAGAATTATCCGCCCTCGCGGGCCGAGACGGGCCGGCGCCCGAGCGGCCAGAATTGTCCGCCCTCGGAAGCGGCCAGATCTGGCCACGAGCACGGCGGCAGGTGAGCGGACAGAATTGTCCGGCGGACAAATGTTCCGCTGGGCGGGATGGCAGGCTTCGGCGCGGGCTTCCGCCCCCACCCCACCCTCCCCCATCCGCCTTCGCCAAGGCTACGGCGGACGGGGGAGGGCTCAAGAGACCAGCCGGCGGACAGAAATGTCCGCCCGGACGGGCGGCGCGCCGCGGGCGGGCGTTAAGGGAGGGTCGGTGGGCGGCCCTAAGGCCCCGCTTGCCGCTACGGATTCCGCCGGAATTTTCGCCCTTTTCCGCCGTTGTTGCCGCCTCCCGGGGGCGTGACTAAGGTGCCCGGCAGTGAAAACCAAACCAACTAGGGAGTACCCCATGAGCGGCGACAATATGGTGAAGGACAAGGTCATCGTGGTGACCGGTGCCGGCCGCGGCATCGGCCGCGAGATCGCGATCCTGGCGGCGCGCGAAGGCGCCTCGGTGGTCGTCAACGATCTCGGCGGCTCGGCCGAGGGCGAGGGCCAGGACCTCACCCCCGCGCAAGAAGTCGTGGACGTGATCAAGAAGGCCGGCGGCAAGGCCGTGGTGAACGGCGATTCGGTCGCCGATCCGGCCGCCGCAGAACGCATCGTCAAGCAGGCGGTCGACACCTTCGGCCGCATCGACTGCGTGGTGAACAACGCCGGCATCCTGCGCGACCGCATCTTCCACCGCATGAGCGTGGTCGACTGGCGCGCCGTCATCGACGTGCACCTGAACGGCTCGTTCTACATGTCGAAGGCGGCCTGCAACTATTTCAAGGAGCAGGGCTCGGGCTCCTATGTCCACTTCACCTCCACCTCGGGCCTGATCGGCAATTTCGGCCAGGCGAACTACGCCGCCGCCAAGATGGGAATCATCGGCCTGTCGAAGTCGATCGCGCTCGACATGCAGCGTTTCGGCGTGCGCTCCAACTGCGTCTCGCCCTTCGCCTGGTCGCGGCTGATCGGCACCATCCCGACCGACACGCCGGAGCAGAAGGCCCGGGTCGAGCGCATCCAGAACACCATGACGGCGGCGAAGATCGCCCCGATCGTCGTCTTCCTCGCCTCCGACGCGGCGAAGGACGTCACCGGTCAGATCTTCGGCTCGCGCAAGGACGAGATCATCCTGTTCAGCCAGAACCGGCCGCTGCGCACCGCGCATCACGCCGAGGGGTGGACGCCGAAGACTCTCGCCGACGTCATGCTGCCGGCCTTCAAGTCGAGCTTCTATCCGCTCGACCGCTCCGCCGACGTCTTCAACTGGGAACCGCTCTGAGCGGCTCGGACGAGGGAGGAGGAAGGTCATGGCGATCGACTATCAGAAACTGAAGAACCGCAAGTTCGAGGATGTCGTCCACAGCTATACCTGGAAGGACACGATCCTCTATGCGCTGGGCCTGGGCTTCGGCGCCGACCCGATGGACAAGGCGCAGCTGCGCTTCGTCTATGAGGAGGGGCTCGCCGCCCTTCCCACCATGGCGGTGGTGCTGGGCAGCCCGGGCTTCTGGGTGAAGAACCCGGATTCGGGCGTCGACTGGAAACAGGTGCTGCACGGCGAGCAGGGCCTGCGCATCCTGAAGCCCCTGCCGGCCGAAGGCACGGTGATCGGCCGCACCCGCATCGTCGACATCATCGACAACGGGCCGGGCAAGGGCGCGCTCATGTATTCCGAGCGCGACATCGTCGACCAGAAGACCGGCGACGTGCTGGCGGTGTCGGAAAGCACCACCTTCTGCCGCGCCGACGGCGGCTTCGGCGGGCCCTCCGGCCCGAAGAAGTCGGTGCATGCGCTGCCGGAGCGGGCGCCCGACATCTCGGTCGACATCCCGACCATCCCCCAGGCGGCGCTGATCTACCGGCTGTCCGGCGACTACAACCCGCTGCATGCCGATCCGGACGTGGCGGCGACGGCGAAGTTCAAGCAGCCGATCCTGCACGGGCTCTGCACCTACGGCGTCGCCGGGCATGCGCTGGTGAAGTCGCTCTGCGGCTATGACGCGGCGAAGCTGAAGCGGATGGATTTGCGCTTCTCCTCGCCGGTCTATCCGGGCGAGACCATCCGCACCGAGATCTGGAAGGACGGCCCCGGCAAGGCCAGCTTCCGCTCCAAGGTGGTGGAACGCGACATCATGGTCCTGAACAACGGCTACGCCGAATACGCGGCGTAACATCTACCCCTCACCCGTCCTTGGCCGGGTGAGGTTTTCCCTCAGGGGAAGCTCGGGTTGCGGATGCTGGCCGGGCCGCGGTTGTCGAGCACCAGCAGCGCCTGGAACTTCCTTCTCAGTTCCAGTGTCGCGTCCCGCGCCTCGACGGCGTTCCGCACCACCCGCGGGGTGATCAGCACCAGCAGTTCGGTCCGCGTCACGTCGTTGATCTTGCGGCCGAAGAGCGCGCCCAGGATCGGGATCTCGTGCAGCACCGGAATGCCCTGGTTGCCGGTCACCTTCTGCTCCCGGATCAGGCCGCCGAGCGCGATGGTCTCGGCCGAACGCACCGCGACCGAGGAGACGATCCGGCGCTGGCGGATCGTGGGCGACTGGATGGCGGCGGCGGCGGCGGGCTGGGTCACGTCGCTCACCTCCTGGCCGATCTCGAGGGTGACGAGGCCGCTCACGTTGACCCGCGGGATGACCTCGAGCGTCACGCCGGTCTGCCGGTACTCGACCGAATTCACCGTGCGCGGATCGACGGCGAGCGTGGTGTCGATGAAGCGGGTCAGGATCGGCACCTCGTCGCCGACCTGCAGCTTGGCGGTCTGGTTGTCCAGCACCATGACCTGCGGGTTGGAGACGACGTTGACCTCGGTGATGGCCGAGAGCGCGTCGATCACGGTGCGCGTATTGCCCCCGCCGACGACGAAGGAGAAGCCGCCGGTGAGCGGCCCGCCGAGCGTGGTGGTGGCGAATTCGGAAGCCACCGCGCCGGGGGTTGTGCCGATGGTGAGCTGGCTCGATCCGCTCTTGGCGATGCCGATGTCGCCGGTGTTGAGGAAGTGCTGCACGCCGTAGCGCAGCGTGTCGTTCAGGGTGACCTCGATGATGCTCGCCTCGATCAGCACCTGCAGCGGCATGATGTCGAGCTTGACCAGCACCTCCTCGATGCTCTCGTACTCGCGCGGGGTGGCGAGGACGAGGACGGCGTTGTTCGATTCGTCGGCGATGATGCGCACGCCCTGGTCGCCGTCGCGCTGCACCTCGGCGATGGCGGTGACGGTGGGCGAGGCGGAGGTGGTCACGTCCCGCGCGCTGTCGCCCCCGTCGCGCGGCGGCGGGGTGCGGGATGTCGTCGCGGTCGTGGTCCGGGTGGCGCCGGTGCCGAAGATACCGCGCAGCGTGTTGGCGAGCGCCGCCGCCTTGCCGTTCTGCACGTAATAGACCTGCAGCCGGCGGGCCGAGGCGTTGCGGGTGCGGTCGAGCCGCGCGATCCACTGCCGCGCCTCGTCCAGGTAGCGCGGCTGCTTGGCGATCACGAGCACGGCGTTCAGCCGCTCGATCGGCAGGAAGCGGACGGCGCCGGCCAGCGGGCCGTTCTTGCCGCCGAAGACGTTCTCGAGCTCGAAGACGAGCGAGCCGACATCGGCGTATTGCAGGCTCTCGAGCAGCACCGACTGCTCGGCCATCACGTCGACGTCGAAGATGCCGATGGTCTGCTGGGCGAGGCTGAGCTCGCTCGAGGAGCCCTGCAGCACGATCAGGTTGCGCACCGGATCGGCATGCACCACCCGGCCCTGCGGCAGCACGCCCTGCAGGATCTTCGCCACCTCCTCGGCGCCGATGTAGCGGAGCGGATGCACCTGCAGCGGCCGGCCTCCGCCGGTGGAGGCGGCGCTGCCGGCGGTGGTCGAGGTGCCGCGCACCGGCGTGCCCGCGCCGGCGGCGTTCTGCAGCAGCGCGATGCGGTAGATGCCGTTCTGGGTGAACAGGCCGGCGCCGGTCGCCTGCAGCGCGGTCTGGAAGACGGGCAGCACCTGCTCGCGGGTAAGGCCGCCGGCCGTGCGCACCGTCACGTTGCCGCGCACGTCCGGGTCGATGACGAAGGTGACGTTCAGGATGTCGCGCAGGATCGCCTGCGCCACCTGGCGGATGTCGGCCTCCTCGAAGTTAAGCGTGATGTCGCCCTGCGGCTGGCCGCCGGCCGGGATGGCGGGGCGAACATCGGCCGGGGCGGCGGCGGCCGTGCTGCCCACGGTGCGGCGCTGGGCCTCGCGCCCGGGATAGATCTCGGCGAATTTCGGCGGGGCGGAGGGGGCGTTGGTCGGCTTCTGAACCGCCTGCGCCTCGGCCGGCGCCTGGGCATAGGCCGGCGGGACCAGGGGCGTGGTGGCCGGTCCCGGCGGCAGGCTCGAGGCTTGCTGCTGCTGCTCGACGGTGCAGGCCGCAAGGGCGAGCGCCACCAGCGCACACCATGCCCGAATCGAACGCATGCCCAAGCTCCCCCGCAACATTCCGGCAGGATACCCCATAACCGCCGGGGCTGCACCCGGGCAATGGTTTCAACGGGTTATTGCGGCGGACCGGAGGCGCTACTTGGTCGCGGCGAAGTAGACCCCGCGCCAGCTCGGTCCCGGTGGATTGGCCTGGTAATGCGCGATCCGGTCGAGGTAGAGGTCGTAGAGTTCGCCCAGGCCGGGCGCGAGCTCCCTAGCCTGCGCCGCCGCGCTTCGCGCAGCGCTCCAATCCTGCCCGCGATAGGCCTCCAACATCCGACCATGCGCCTCCTCCAGCGCACGGAACGCCGGCGCGAGCGCGAAGGCGGCGTCACCCAGCAGCGCATAGACCTTGGTCGCCTCGGTCTTGCCCTTCACCGCGATCAGGTCCAGTTCCAGGAAGGCGAGGTCGTCGACCGCGCTTCGCGTCTCCTCGCCCACGATGATGGTGACGCCGTAGCTCTTCGACTGGCCCTCCAGCCGGGCCGCCAAGTTCACCGCGTCGCCCAGCACGGTATAGGCGAGGCGCATGTCCGAGCCCATGTTGCCGACGATGCAGGGGCCTGTGTTGATGCCGATGCCGATCTCGAGCGCGCGCACCCCCCGCCCGGTCGGCGCCTGTTCGAGGAACCGGGCCCGCTGCTCGGCCTCCTCCACCTGGGCGGTGGTGAGATCCGATAGCAGCGCCTGGCGCCGGGGTTCGGCCTCGATCATCCCGTGCTGGACGGCCAGCGTCAGCCAGGCCAGCGCCTCGATCGGATCGGCCGGCACGCCGTCGCCGGCGGCGAAACGGGTCCCGATGCGGGCCTGCGCCTTGGCGTGGCCTTGGCGGGCGGCGGCGAGGAACCAGCGGGCGGCCGCCTCGTGGTCCGCGGCCACCCCGTAACCGTCGCGATAGGCCTTGGCGAGGTTGTACTGGGCGTTGGCGAAACCCTGCTCCGCTTCGGCGGCGAAGAGGGCGAAGGCGCGTCCGGCGTCGCCGGCGGTATCGCCCTCGGCGATGCGCTTGGCCATGACATAGTCGCCATGTGCCGGCGCGGGTGCCTCGCTCGCCTGTTCGGCCTCGCGCGCCAGCGCGGTGTTCAGGACCTGCAGGCAGGCCAGCATGTCGAGCGCGGCGAGACAGGCCTGGCGGGGGTGCTCCGGATCGGGCAGGGGAGCGTTCCAGAACGCCATGATGCAGTCGCCGATATACTTGTCGATCGTGCCCCGGCGGGCCTGGATCGCCTCTGTCATCGGCGTCATGAAGCGGTTGATCAGCCGGGTCAGCGCGGTCGGGTCGGCCTTGAACCGCTCGGCGATGCCGGTGAAGCCGCGGATGTCGCTGAACAGGAAGGTCATGGTCCGGGCATCGCCGCCCAGCGCCGCCCGGTCCGGGTGGGCGGCCAGTTCCTCGACCAGATCGGGGGACAGGTAGCGCGAGAAGGTGCCGCGGATCTGCTGGCGCTGGCTTTCCGCCCGGCTGTAGTTGGCATAGACGAGCGTGCCGTAGAGTGCGGCGACGGTGCCGAGCGGGAGGACCGCGTCGACGAGCAGGCTGGTGGCGGTGAACAGGAACGCGGCCCCGCCGGCGAGGCCGGCGACCAGGATCGCCACCAGGATCAGCGTGCGTCCCCCACCGGCCGCCGGTACCAGCCACAGCATTAGCCCGCCCGCCAGCAGGATCGCCGCGAACTCCACCGCCTTGATCCAGTCCGGCCTGGTGAGGAAGGCGCCGCCGATCAGCGTCTCCAACAGTTCGGCATGGATGCCGACACCGGGAACCGCGCCGGCCGCGGGCGTCGCCATGGCGTTGTACAGACCGGCCGCGGTCAATCCGACCAGCACCAGCTTGCCCTCGATGGCGCGCGGATCGACGGTGCGGTCGAGCACGGCGCGCGCCGAGACGACGTCGCGGGTGTGCGCTTCGCTGTAGCGGATCCAGATGCGTCCTCTCTGGTCGGTCGGCACCAGGATACCGCCGACCAGCACGCCTTCCAGGACATTGCCGGTCGCCTTGGTGACGAAGACCTGCTCGCCCACGGCCAACCGGATCATCTCGATGGCGAGCGCCGGCTGCAGCGTCGCTCCGGCCGCCTTCACCAGCGCCACGCGTCGAAGGACCCCGTCCGCCTCGGGCTGCAGATCCAGGAGACCGCGGCCCTGCGCCGCCGCGTCCAGTACCGGCACCGGCGTGATCAGGCGCATGCCGGTGCCGCCCAGAAATCCACGCGGATCCTCTCCCACGGTGACCACCGGCGTTCCCGGCGGCTGCGCACCGCCTTCCCGTTCCGAGCCGGCCGCCGTCGACCGCCCGAGCACCACGCAGCACTGGGACATCGAACTCGCAAAGACCTCATCGTTGCCCGGCATGGCGGCGAGCTTGGCCCGGGTCTCCTCATCCAGCTGCGGCAGCGTTGCCGCGATCTGATCGGGAGACGCGCGGTCGGGCTCGGCGAACAGCACATCGATTCCGATCACCCCGGCACCCAGTTCGTGCAGGCTCGAGACCAGCTCCGCCTGCCTGGTCCGTGGCCACGGCCACTGGCCGACGGCTGCGAGGCTGTCTTCGTCGATCGCGACGACGGTTACGGGAGCGTCCGCGACCGCTGGGCGCGGGAACAGCATTTGGAGCAGGTCGAAGCCACGCATCTGGACGACTTCGACGCCGGGCACATCGAACTGGCGAAGGGCGAGAACGGTGATCAGGATCAACAGCCCGACGGCGCGGCCGCGCCCGAGCAGCGCGGTGGCCCATCGCCGGCCGAAGGATCGTTCCCGAGATGGTTGGCTGGTGGCGGGCGGTCCCGCCGGCGTCACCGCCGCAGCCGCCGCCGGCGCAGGATGGCGAGCCCGGCTATGGCGGTGAGTAGAATGCCCGCCACCGCAGGTTCGGCGATGGCCCCGATGATATGGCCCCAGTTCAGCCGATAGAGCAGGGCCTGACCGTCACGACCGCCGAACTCCGTTCCCATGTCCGTGGTGATGCTGAGCAGCACCTGCTCGAGCAGGTCGCTGCTGAGCGGAATGCCGAGCGCGGACAGAGTCGCGGGATCGAAGGTCAGCTGCAGCCCAAGAGATTCGCCCACCCCGAGCACCTTGCCGGGTTCGAAACCGGTGAGAGTGAAGAGTTCGGCCCCCGGTCCGGTCAGCGCGAAGTCGAACAGCGTCAGCGCGGAGAGGTCGCCGTAGCCCTCATCGCCGACGTTGGTGATGGAAAACGAGATCGTCTTCTTGGTCGTTCCGAAGTCGAAGGTGCCCGCCACGCCGTCGGGGCCGAGCCCGGCCACCGCGGGGCCGACACCCACGCCCTTCATCTCGATGAACCCGCCGGCACCCAGCTCCGTCAGGCTGAAAGCCAGGTTGTCGCTGAAGGTGCCACGGGCCGGCGGCTTGAAGACATAGGTGAACTCGGCTTGCCCGTTGCTGCCGATGCGCAGGCCGCCCGGGGCGCCTTCGCCGGAGAACACGCCGGAGAGAGCCGCCAGCGTGCCGGTCACATCGATATCGCCGGACTCGCGCGTGAAGCTGACGATGGCGACGGAGGAGGTGCCGACGCGGGTGGGATTCACCACCACCTTGGTCTTCACGCTCAATTCGCCGCTGCCGCCGGACGACGTGCTGGTCCCGCCGGAGGAGGTAGAGGTGCCGCCGGAGGAGGTGGAGGTGCCTCCGGAAGAGGTTGAGGTTCCGCCCGAGGAGGTGCTGGTCCCGCCGGAGGAGGTGGAGGTGCCTCCGGAAGAGGTTGAGGTCCCACCCGAGGAGGTGCTGGTCCCGCCGGACGACGTGGAGGTGCCGCCGGAGGAGGTAGAGGTCCCGCCGGAGGAGGTGGAGGTGCCTCCGGAAGAGGTTGAGGTTCCGCCCGAGGACGCGCTGGTCCCGCCGGACGACGTGGAAGTGCCGCCGGAAGAGGTTGAGGTACCGCCCGAGGACGCGCTGGTTCCGCCGGACGGCGTGGAGGTGCCGCCTGACGAGGTTGAGGTTCCGCCCGAGGAGGTGCTGGTCCCGCCAGACGACGTGGAAGTGCCGCCGGAAGAGGTTGATGTGCCGCCCGAGGACGTGCTGGTCCCGCCGGAGGAGGTGGAGGTGCCGCCTGACGAGGTTGAGGTTCCGCCCGAGGAGGTGCTGGTCCCGCCAGACGACGTGGAAGTGCCGCCTGACGAGGTTGAGGTTCCGCCCGAGGACGTGGACGTGTCGCCACCGGACGATGTCGAGCCGCCTGACGATGTCGAGGAACTGGTCGTGTCGGAGGCGAGGTTTGTCGATCCACCGCTCCCTAGGCCGGGGGAACCGATCTTGGGCGGCGGGCTGAAGCCGGACGAACCGCCGCTGGAGGCCGAGGAGGGAAAGCCGAAGGGATTGCCGCCGGAGGAGGAGGCACTGCCGCCGGACGAGTTTCCGCCCGCCTGGGTGGAGAAGTCGGTGTCGGGTTCGTCCGAGCGCACCATCAGCGTCATGTTGCGGACAGCGCGGGCGAAATCGGCCGAAGGTGTTTCC